>ERZ761607.9-NODE-9-length-501096-cov-12.427516_pt1 | contig 501096 bp, 419 predicted proteins | sample MGYA00511164_ERZ761607 | MGnify/ENA primary metagenome ERZ761607 (study PRJEB28899, sample SAMN02445080) | bioreactor sludge metagenome | biome: EBPR sludge | place: Australia: Brisbane, Thorneside Wastewater Treatment Plant | collected 2011-06-22 ... | reverse complement strand
ATCATCCATCACAGATCATCCATCACAGATCATCCATCACAGATCATCCATCACAGATCATCCATCACACATCATCCATCACACATCAACCATCACACATCAACCATCACACATCACACATCACACATCACGCATCACACATCACGCATCACACATCATCCATCACACATCATCCATCACACATCATCCATCACACATCATCCATCACACATCATCCATCACACATCAACCATCACACATCATCCATCATCCATCACACATCATCCATCACACATCATCCATCACACATCATACATCATACATCACATATCATACATTTAATTAACCCCCTTCTCCCTCATTATTCTATTCAGCCATTTCAATAACACAAACAGGAACATCGCTGCGGCAAAAAGCAGGATGAAATTCAACCAGAAATAATTGGCTTTATCATCATACTTATCCCATTGGCTCGCGAGGATGCCGCTGAGTTTATTACCGATGGAGGTTGATAAAAACCATCCGCCCATCATGAGCGATGTGATGCGCACCGGGCTTAGTTTTGATACTAAGGAGAGCCCCATCGGACTTAAAAATAATTCACCGATGGTCACCACACCGTAACTCGCGGCCAGCCACCACACGCTTACTTTTTCCGATCCGTTTTCCCCCGCATACACGGCGCCCACCATCACCAAAACAGATAAAGCGGAAATCAGCAACCCAAAAGCAATCTTGCTGGGTGTGGATGGCTCCTTGCCTTTTCGGCGCATCCAGGTGAAAAACGCAACCACCAGCGGCGTGAGCACAATCACCCAAAACGGGTTGATCGACTGGCTCAAACTCGGCACCCAAGCTTTTACGGCATCGCCTTCCTGTAAGGTTGCGGAAGCTTCCGGCATATTTTTAAAATAAGATGGATAATTCCATTCCTTGGTTTCCTGTCCGTCAACTTTGATTTTACGGAACTGGTTGTCCATAGCAGTGACGGAATCCTTTTTATAATAAATAGATTCCGTGAGCTTCACGGCCGATAAAACCTTTTCACTCCCGCCTTCCACATGGCGCTCTGTGTACCTGCTGGCCCAGGTGTTGAGCGCGGAACCGTTTTGTTTGAATATCGCCCAGAACAAAATCACTACCGCAAAGATGGATAACATGGCAGCCAATGCCGGGCGTTCATCTTTATTGCTGCGGAACCAAAGCATCACGTAAAAAACCAAAACGGGGATACAGGCAAAGATGAAAGCGTCTGTAGAATTGGAGTCGAATATAAAATCATTGCCTTTCATGAACCAGCCAATCGCGCCGAATATCACAGAAGGTAAAATCACCATGGCCAGGATTTTCCAGAGCGGCATATCGCCCGGCTGCAGCGGCTTACGCGTGTCGTATTCCTTATAATGTTTTGTGCCTGCAATAAATGTTATCACCCCTATGAACATACCCACCCCGGCCGCGATGAATGCCGCGCCCCATCCGATGGTGGTGTACAATGCGGCGCCAAAGAAATTACAGATGAAGGCGCCGATATTGATGCCCATGTAAAAAATATTATAGCCTTCGTCTTTCTGTGCTTTATGCTGCGGCGTAGAATAAACATTGCCCAATAATGTAGAGATATTGGGTTTGAAAAACCCGTTGCCAAGGATCACCAGGGTCATGGAAATATACAGCACCTGGATGTTGTGCACACTCATCAGGCAATAGCCTGCGCCCATCAGCAAGCCGCCGAGTATGATCGACCTGCGGTAACCCAGGTAACGGTCGGCCAATAAACCGCCAAGGAATGGCGTGAAGAAAACCAGCGCGATGAATGTACCATATAAACTGGCAGAGTCCTTTTCATCCATATTGAAACCCGCTGTGGCGTCTTTCAGGTAAAAAGTAAAAATGCCGATCATGAGGTAATAGCCGAAGCGTTCCCACATTTCACTGAAAAATAAAAACGGTAATGCCTTAGGATGATTTTTCCACATGCTGATGTTCTTTTAATGACAAATGCGCTGGTAAGATAATAAAAAAGGCAACCCGAAGGCTGCCTCTGCACAGTTTGCATGTGTATGGTTATTTTTTCAATGCTGTCCGGTACAGTACCCATCCCATCAGCGCGAAGAACAACACGCCTAACAGGAAGTAGCCATGTTCGCCGAAACTGCCGCTCAGCGCGCCTTCCATGCTCACGGTTTTCAGGAAACGCTCACCCCCATCGCTACCCGAAATAAAGGCGATGACCACGCCGGCAACCGCGCCGCCCGCAACCAGTCCGGTGGCAAACAAACTGCCCTTGCCCAACTCTTCTTCTTCAGGATTGGTTTCAATTTTTTCTTTTTTCTTTTTCATGTCTACCAAGCCTTTTATTGCCCCGCCAATAAAAATGGGCAGTGTGGTCGACAACGGCAAATAGGCACCCACAGCGAAGCTGAGCGATTTGATGCCACAGAGTTCCATCACAATGGCAAGGAATACGCCCACAAATACAAACTGCCAGTCGAGGTTAAACGATAAAATTCCTTTTATCAAAGTGGCCATCAAAGTGGCTTGTGGCGCGGGGTATTTTTCTGTGCCGATGGCATGCTGTATGCCTTGCGCGGCCATGTCGGCCGTGGGCTTGTCGAGGAATTTAATCGTTAATCCGATGACGATGGAAGAAACAATCGCGCCTACAAACAACGCGATCTGCTGGTTCCTGGGCGTAGCGCCCACAATGTACCCGCTCTTCAGGTCCTGCGAAGTGGCGCCCGCGTTGGCGGCTGCAATGCAGATCATGCCACCTACTACCAGCACCAAAGGTTCGTAACTATTGCCCGTCCAGCCCACTGCCATAAAAATCAGGCTGGTGCCCATCACGGTAGCGATGGTCATGCCGCTGATGGGGTTATTGGATGATCCGATCAGCCCCACAATCCTCGATGATACCGTTACAAATAAAGCGCCGAAAACAATCACCAATACACCGATCAGTAATTTCTGTAAAATACTGTCGCCCGGAACTTGCGGCAATATGGCAATGATCGCGATCAGTCCAAGGCTGCCAAGTCCCACCACTTTCATGCTCAAATCTTTCTCCGTACGCAATACCTGTTGCCCTTCGGCGGCATTATTATTTTTGATTGAGCCGATGCTGCCTTTAATTGATGCGATAATGGTGGGAATGGTTTTGATCAGGGTGATGATGCCACCGGCCGCAACCGCGCCTGCGCCTATCTGCCGGATGAATGCATAATACACAGCTGTGGAATAATCATTGAATGTGTGAGTCGCTGCGTTCCATCCGCCCTTTCCGCCATCTTTTGCGATATCCGCGAGATAACCCAGTTTAACCAATTGCATGGCGATGGTATCGGCAGGTACGATGGATGATAGCAAAGGTATCAGCACCAGCCAGCTCAACACGCCGCCGGCAACGAGTACACCCGCAATACGCGGGCCAATGATATAGCCCACACCCAGGTATTCGGGTGTGATTTCCCCGCTGACCTTCGCGGATGGAAAAAATTTATTTGTTTGCTTGGTCACCCAATACGGTGTCTCCGCGATCACATGCAAAATCTTTTGCAGTATGGCATACGCAAACGCTACGCCCAGCCCCCAGAATGCGGTTCGTGCGAAATCGCCCCCTTTCTCCCCGGCCTTCAACACATCGCCGCAGGCCGTTCCTTCGGGATATGGGAGCGTATCATGTTCATTAACGATCAATGCCCTGCGCAGCGGCACCATCAGTAAGGTGCCCAGCATACCGCCCACAATGGCCAGGATCAGGATGGTGAGGTAATTAAAGTATTCGGCGCTGTCGGATGACGATAAAAACAGGAAACCCGGAAGCGTGAAGGCCACACCCGCCGCGATGCTCTCGCCCGCGCTGCCCGTGGTTTGAATGATATTGTTTTCGAGGATGGTGGTTTTGAAAAACTTACGGCCAAGCGTAATCGCAATAACGGCGATGGGGATGGAAGCCGATACCGTTAAACCGGCTTTTAACGCGAGGTAAACCGTGGCCGCGCCGAAGATCACGCCAAACAGGCTTCCCAGCAGGATCGATTTCACGGTCAGTTCCTTCATAGACGATTGTGCCGGCACAAAGGGTTGAAATGTTTTTTTATCCGTCATGTACAGTTGGTTTTGCCTGGTCAAGATAAAGAAAAAGGGTGATATCATTTCTCAGATACCACCCTTCGATACTTCGTTATGGAACTATCTTATGCCGATCCGGTTTTGTCTTTTACAATGGCGTTCAGCGATTTGATCCTGGAATAAATAAGGATACCGCCAATAAACGCAGCGACGGTGAGGATCAGGAAGAATATTTTTTTATCTGTGAAATCATCCCAGAATCCCGTCATTACACCGGCCACTTTTCCTCCAATGGATGTGGAGAGGAACCAGCCACCCATCAACAGGGCCGTCAACCGGGCGGGCGCCAGTTTTGACACCAGCGACAAACCAATCGGGCTCAGGAAAATTTCACTCACGGTGAACACAAAGTAGGTGCCCCATAACCAGGCCGGAGCTGTTTTGTATCCGTAAATGGATGGAACAGACATGATCGCGAAGACCATCACCAAAGCCGACAAGCCCGAAATAAATAAGGCCATACCAAACTTCGATGCTGTAGTGGGCTCTTTGCCTCTTTTACGCAGGTAATCAAAAAGTGGCACAAACACCAGTGTCAGCAATACAATAAACAATGGGTTGATGCTTTGGAATAATTCGGTGTTCACCAATTTTACCTGTTTGCCATTCGGCCATTCTTCTTTAGGCACATTGTTGAAGTAAGGATCGGGGCCCATCACCTGCACCACTTTGCCGCTGTCGTCCTTGACATTCACCAGGTATTCATTCACTTTATTCACCAGCCTGGGCGTATCCGTTACTTCCTGCAAGGGGAAGATGGATCCTGTGAGCCTGGCTGTTGTTTCAGACGCGACGCGGTCTGTATGCTTTTCGGCCCAGATGGTTAAGCCGGTGGAGTTCTGATTATAGATGGTCCAGAAAATAATGCTGATGGCAAAAATGAAGAGCAAAGCGCCAATGCCCCTTTTATCCTGCCCGGTGGCTTTTACCCAAAGCGATATGTAAAAAGCGATGATTGGTAAACAGGCGAAGATGAACGCGTCGTTGGCCGGTGTGCCCATGATGGTACTGCCAAAAAGCTGGTTCGGCACAAACCATCCAATCAGGGCCGCGATAATGGCGGGCAGGAATACATAACTGAATATCTTCGACAAAGGCATGTCTTCCGCCTGGGCAGACTTCTTCACATCGCCCATTTTCACATGCTTGAGGTTCATGGCCAACACAACAAGGCCAATCAGCAAACCCACGCCGGCAGCGGCAAAAGCGTAACCCCAGCCATACGCGTTGCGCAGGTAAGCGGCCACGAAATTGCAGACAAATGCACCGATATTGATGCCCATATAAAAGATGTTGTACGCATTATCTTTTAATGGCTTGAGGTCTTCACGGTTATATATATTACCCAGCAGCGCGGAGATATTGGGTTTGAAAAAACCGTTGCCCACAATGATCAGCGCCAGTGAAATAAACATGGCCGTATTTCCGGGCAATGCCAGTCCGAGGTAACCGGCCGCCATCAGGAAACCACCAATAAAAATGGATTTTGTATAACCGAGGTAACGGTCGGCGATCAATCCACCGATAAATGGGGTGAGGTACACCAGGGCGATGAAACTGCCCACGATATCAGCGCCTACACTTTGTGAAAATCCTTTGCCCCCTGTGGTGCTGTCAATCATATACAACAACAGGATGCCCACCATCAGGTAGTATGCGAAGCGCTCCCACATTTCGGTTAAGAATAATACATACAGGGCCTTGGGGTGCTTTCCGGCTTTAACGGGTTCTTGCATATCAGTTGGTTTTAGTCTGAAACTTGGTTTAATGGCTCAAAATAGTGAATTTATCATTATTGCTGTACATGACGCATGATTCACATATGTTGCCGGATCAGCAGGTTGATATGCCATCCGTAAAAAAAATCATGGAATTGATCGGGTAGTCCGCTAAATTCGCCCCCATGGCTTTACCCGGTAACCCCCAGACCCCAGGCATGAATATTTTAATTATTGGTTCAGGCGGACGAGAGCATACCCTCGCCTGGAAGATTTCGCAAAGCAATCTTTGCCGGCATTTGTTGATTGCACCCGGCAATGCGGGCACTTCCGCGCTTGGCACGAATTTAGCTATAGCAGTAACGGATTTTGACGCGTTGGCAAAGGCTATCCGGGAGCACCGGGTCAACTTGCTCATCGTGGGCCCGGAAGAGCCACTGGTGAAAGGCATCACGGATTATTTCAGGGGCAAGGCGGGTTTCGAAGACCTTAAGATCATTGGCCCCTCTGCGGAAGCCGCCCAGTTGGAAGGAAGCAAGAGCTTCGCCAAAGCGTTCATGCAGCGCAACGGCATCCCTACGGCCGGGTACAGGGAGTTCACAGCAGAGAATTATGAGGAAGGTGTCGCGTATATCCGCAACCATCCGCTGCCAATTGTGCTTAAGGCCGACGGGTTGGCCGCCGGGAAGGGCGTTTTGATCTGCCATCACCATATTGAAGCGCTGGCTGAATTTGAGTTGATGATCATGCGCGCCAAATTCGGGGAGGCGGGTAAGAAAGTGGTGGTGGAACAGTTCCTCGAAGGCATTGAAATGAGCGTGTTCGCGCTTACTAACGGCAACGAATATGTGCTGTTGCCCGAGGCGAAGGATTATAAGCGGGTAGGCGTGGGCGATACCGGCCTGAACACAGGCGGGATGGGCGCTGTAAGCCCCGTGCCGCTGTATGATGAGGAACTGAAAAGAAAAGTGATTGAGCGCATCGTTGAACCAACGGTGAAGGGTATACGCGAAGAAGGGATGGACTATACCGGGTTCGTGTTCTTTGGATTGATGATATCGGGCGGGGAACCTTATGTGATAGAATACAACTGCCGCATGGGCGACCCGGAAACAGAAGTGGTGGTCCCGCGTTTGCAGAACGACCTGGTTGAATTGCTCCTCGCGGCATGCGAAGGCCGCCTTGCCGGGATGAAATTGTCATTCGATCTTCGTACAGCCGTTACCGTTGTAGCCGTCAGCGGCGGTTACCCCGGGGAATACCGGAAAGGGTTGCCGGTCAGCGGCCTCGACCAGGCGCCGCTCGACGATTGCATCCTGTTTCATGCGGGAACAATTTTATCAGCCGATGGTTCCGAAGTGCTCACCAACGGGGGCAGGGTGCTGGCAGCAACGGCGTTTGGGGATGATGTCCGCGACGCGGTGGAACTGGCCTCATACATGCTCGAGCAACTGCATTTCGAAGACATGTATTTCCGCCCGGATATCGGTTATGAATTCCGGGAGTCCGACAAAGCCCCGGAAGCCTGATCCACCCGCTTTTGCGAAAGCTTCCAAAAGCCCGCGAATATGTGGAGAAATTAGTGGTTTTACGTTGTTTAATCCAATTATTTATGGCAACTTTGCCCACATTGATACCTTCTGATTACCCTTCATTTTAATATATGGGAATTTTCAACTTTTTCACCCAGGAAATCGCAGTTGACCTGGGTACTGCCAATACACTGATCATTCACAACGATGAAGTTGTGGTGAACGAGCCTTCTATTGTGGCACTCGACCGCAACAACCAGAAAAACCTCCTGGCCGTGGGCAAAAAAGCCCTCATGATGCACGAGAAAACACACGAAAGCATCCGCACCGTCAGGCCCTTGCGGGATGGCGTAATCGCCGACTTTAACGCTGCTGAACTGATGATACGGGAAATGATCAAAATGATCTATCCCAAAAAACCTTTGTTTGCCCCAAGCTGGCGCATGATGATCTGCATCCCGAGCAGCATCACCGAAGTGGAGAAAAGGGCCGTGCGCGACAGCGCCGAACAGGCCGGCGCCAAGGAAGTGTACCTCATCCACGAACCCATGGCAGCCGCGCTGGGTATCGGTATTGATGTGGAAGAACCCGTAGGCAACATGATCATCGACATCGGTGGCGGTACCACCGGCATCACCGTGATCGCCCTCGCCGGTATTGTGTGCGACCAGAGCATCCGCATCGCGGGCGACGAATTCACGGCCGACATCATGGAAGCCCTTCGCCGCTACCATAGCCTCCTGATTGGTGAACGCACCGCCGAACAAATTAAAATCCAGGTGGGCGCAGCCATGAAAGACCTCGAGAACCCGCCGGATGATATCCCCGTCAATGGGCGCGACCTGGTGACCGGTATCCCCAAACAGGTCATGGTCAGCTACCAGGAAGTGGCCGAAGCCCTCGATAAAAGCATCTTCAAAATTGAAGAAGCCATCCTCAAAGCTTTGGAAACCACACCGCCCGAACTCGCCGCCGATATTTACCGCCGCGGCCTCTATATCACCGGAGGTGGCGCCCTGCTGCGCGGACTCGACAAGCGCCTGACCAATAAAATCAAACTGCCGGTACATGTTGCCGACGACCCGCTCAAAAGCGTGGTGCGCGGAACCGGCATCGCCCTCAAAAACTACGACAGGTTCCCCTTCGTAATGAGGTAAGCCGGCATCCGCTATCACCAAAAATTTTCTGTAGCCCGTGCGCAATATCTTTTTATTCATCAGGCGATACTTTCACTTTCTGCTGTTCATCGTCCTGCAGATACTATGCGTTTACTTTATTGTGAGCTACAGCCATTACCATAAAGCCGCTTTCGGAAACTTCAGCAATCAAATGACCGGCGATATCAACCGGCAATACAACAAAGTGGAACAATATTTTCACCTGAAGAAAAGCAACGATTCGCTCATTATTGCCAACGAACGGCTCTACAACCTGCTCAGGGAAAATTATGAACTCCCCGATTCATTGCCACGTACCGAAGTGGATACCATCATCATTGACTCACTCCGCCAATACAGGAGCATCACTTATTTGAACGCCAAAGTGGTGTCGAATTCCGTGAGTACGCAAAATAATTTCCTGGTGCTTTACCGTGGCCGCAAAGCCGGGTTGCGCGAGGGCATGGGCGTGGTTGACCCCAGCCGGAATGTGGTGGGCATCATCACAGAACTCACCGACGAATATGCCGTAGTGATGAGTTTGTTGCACAAAGACAGCCGCATCAGTGGTAAACTCCTCAAAGGCGGATACACGGGCACACTGATATGGGACGGCAAATTGCCCAACCTTGTGACCCTCACCAATATCCCTAAAAGCGCCAAGCCCGCTGTAGGCGATTCTGTGATCACCAGTGGCTTCAGCACCACTTTTCCAAAGGGTTTGCTGATAGGCAGGGTAGAAGGGGTCTATACCGATCCGAGTTCCAATTATTATAAAGTAAAACTGCATACCGCTGCTAATTTTTATAACCTGCAGTATGTGTATGCCATTGATAACAAACACCAGGAAGCCGTCAACCAAATCCTTGATAAACTGAAAAAACAGCAATGAGCAACCTGGTCAAAAATATCGTTCGGTTCATCCTGCTGATGCTGGTGCAGGTATACGTGCTCGATAAAATCCAGTTGCACCAGATGGTGACCCCATACCTGTATTTTATTTTCATCCTCTGGCTGCCCTTCCACATGAACCGCGCGTTGCTCATGTTGCTCGCGTTTATCCTTGGGTTTACGCTCGACGGGTTCAGGCACCACCCGGGCTTCCATGCTGCCGCCTGTGTGCTGATCGCGTACATACGCCCTTTCCTCGTGAACCTGCTCATCCCGCAGGAAGGCGCGGAAACAAATTATGAAGAACCTTCCATTCAGAGTATGGGCGGCCTCGTTCCTTACCTTTTCTATGCCGGTTTGCTCAGCCTGCTGCACCATACATGGCTTTTCTTACTGGAAGCATGGCAGTTTGGCGACGCCTGGTATTTCCTCGTGAAAACATTGTTGTCAACCGCCATTAGCATCCTGCTCATCCTGGCAACGGAATTCCTCTTTTCGCGCAAACAAAAATTCCGCACCAACACGATATAATTCCCGAATTTTCCCTGAATTTTACCAATATATTCCTGTACCGGAAAACCCTCTATGCCTGCGTTCAACCAATCAAGAAAAAATTTCATCAAACTGGCCTTCATCGCCCTTTTTGTGGTGATCATCGCCAGGCTCTTCACGCTGCAGGTGGTAACCAGCAAATACAAGATACTCGCCGACGACCAGGGCATCTTCCGTAAAGTGGTGTATCCCGACAGGGGTATCGTGTACGACCGCAAAGGAAGGGCCATCCTGCAAAACACCATCATCTACGACCTCATGGTGGTGCCCGGAAAAATCAGGGGTACCGACACCAGCGCGCTCTGCAATATCCTCGGCATCGACACCGCCGAATTCCGCAAACGCATCATCACCGCCATCATCCGCAATAAAAGCTACCGGCCATCCGTATTCGAAGCGTTGTTGACAGATGAAAAAATGGCCAAGCTCAATGAGAACATGTACAAATTCGCGCCGGGATATTTCCTGCAGGAAAGGCCCGTAAGGGATTATCCGTACGATGCAGGTGGAAATATTTTGGGTTATCTGTCAGAGGTTGATAGCTCATTCCTCAAACGCCATCCCGACGAGGGTTACCAGCCGGGCGATTACGCGGGCAAGGCCGGGCTGGAACGCACATACGAAAAAGTGCTGATGGGCCAGCGCGGTATCGAGTTTTACAAACGCGACAATAAAAACCGTTTAATCGGGCGCCTCGAAAATGGCCTGTACGATACCACGGCCATTGCCGGGCAAAACATGTACACATCAATTGATATTGAGTTGCAGGAGTTCGGGGAGAAGCTGATGGAAAATAAAATCGGTTCCATCGTAGCCATCGATCCGCGTACCGGCGGCATTCTGTGCATGGTTAGTAGCCCAACGTACAAGCCGCGATTGCTCACAGGATCAGAACGAAAAAAACATTACGCGGAACTTCTGCTCAACCCCGCGCTACCTTTGCTCAACCGCACCGTCAGCGCCACATACTCACCCGGCTCCACATTCAAAACCCTGCAGGCTTTGATCGGGTTGCACGAAGGTGTGATCACCACCGATACCCGCTTTTCCTGTTCCGGCGCGTTTTATGGTTGTGGCCGCGGCAGGCCGATGCGTTGCCTCGACGTGGGTACATTCGACCTTCGGCATGCCATCACTTTATCGGATAATACCTATTTCGCGATTGTCATGCAACGCGTGCTGGATAACCCGAAATACCCGAATGTGGATTCGTCATTGTCTGTTTGGACAAGGTATATGCACGGGTTCGGACTTGGCCGCAAACTCGGCGCCGACGTGCCTTCCGAGAAATCGGGGCTGATCCCTTCACCGGCTTTGTATGATAAGATGTATGGAAAAGGGCGATGGAATTACTGCACTTTCCGATCTGTAAGTATCGGACAGGGAGAAGTAACCACCACGCCATTGCAGGTTGCCAACGAAATGGCATACATTGCCAACAAGGGTTGGTTTTATACACCGCATATTGTGGATTCCATTGAAGGGGGCGATAAGTTTGGCATGCTCAATAAATTCCGGGAAAAGCATGTCGCGTTTGAAATCCCTGATTCCGTTTTTGAAGCCGTGCATGATGGCATGCAACTGGTGGTGGAAAGGGGTACCGGTATGAACGCGCGGGTGAAAGGCATTGACATCTGCGGAAAAACCGGGACCGTGGAAAACTATATCGGCACGGTCAAGCAGCCCAACCACGCCTTTTTCTGCGGGTTCGCGCCACGCGATAATCCAAGGATCGCCATCATGTGCGTCGTGGAAAACAGCGGCCGCTTCGGTGGCACTTATGCCGCGCCGATAGTGGGATTGATGATTGAGAAATACCTCAATGATTCCATTGCCGGTAAAGACCGGAAAGCGAAAGCGGAAGCTTTGTCGAAGCTGAACCTGATCCCGCCGCGCATCTACCAGGCCATGCGCAAACAGGATTCACTGATGCACGCGCGCGACTCGGCATACCTGATCGCGAAAGGGTATATCAAGATTGTCAGGGATACCATCGGGCTTGAATCGGAAGACGATACAGAGGCGTTGGATAAACTGAAGAAATCGAAGGAAGGGAAACCGTTGCCGCCGCCGGCCGACAGCAGCAACCGCGGCAATCCAACGGAGGGCATCCTGCCGCAGGAACCGAGGCGTACACTAACGGTTAGGGATAGTAGCCTAATGCCTTAACATAACATTTATTGATCGAAATTTATGTATCAGCAGAAACCGGAGGTATTGAAGGGAAAGGATTGGGTCCTGATATGGCTCTACCTGGTCATCGTGTCGATCGGGCTCGTGTGTATTTTTTCGGTGGAATTTAAAGCCAATGATGATTTCTTCGGCGACCTGTTCGACTTTAAAAAAAATTACAGTAAGCAGTTCCTGTTCCTGATGATATCCATCGTCGTGGCGATTTTTATATTGCTGACCGACAGTAAATTTTTTACGGCCACTTCCAACCTGTTTTACATATTCGGCGTACTCCTCATGCTTGCCACATTCTTTGTGGGCAAAACCATCAATGGGTCGAGGAGCTGGATCCCCATGGGCTTCATGAACCTGCAGCCGGTGGAAACCTGTAAAATATTCACATCGCTGGCGCTGGCTAAATACCTCTCGCGCAACGACACCGATTTCAGCAAACCCAGGTCGCAGATGATTGCCGCCGGGCTTTGTTTCCTGCCTGTCGTGTTCTCCATCCTCCAAAATGAAACCGGCCTGGCACTGGTATATTTTTCTTTCCTCTTACCCATGTACCGCGAAGGGCTCCCCCCGGGATACCTCGTTGTCGGCGCTTCGCTGGGCGTACTGCTCGTACTCACTTTGCTGCTGCCCACACAAAGCCTGCTCATCGCAATCACAGTCATCGCTGCATTGGTCATATATGGCATGAAGCGCCGCATCAAACGCAATAAGTCTTTACTCATACCAATCCTCGGCATCTGGCTGGCCTGTGTATTGTTTGTGGGTGTGGCAGTACCCTTTTTATTCAGGCATGTGTTTCAGAAATACCAGGCCGACAGGATCTTCAGCCTTGTGGGGCGCGACAACCCCTTTGTGGCCGATTCCCTGCGCAATACAGCACCCCTGGCTGCGGGGAAAAAGGGTAAGGCCGATAAGGAAAACTATAACGTCAAGCAATCAAAAATCGCGATAGGCTCCGGCGGTGTTTTTGGTAAAGGGTTTTTGAAGGGTACACAAACACAGGGCGAATTTGTGCCGGAACAGCACACCGATTTTATTTTTACATCCCTGGGCGAAAACTTCGGATTCATGGGCAGCACGGTCCTTATGATCCTCTACCTCGTCATGCTCCTGCGGATTGTATATGTGGCAGAAAGGCAGCGAAGCACATTCTCGCGCGTCTATGCGTACTCGGTAGCCGGTATCCTTTTTTTCCACATCGCTATCAATATCTGCATGACCATTGGACTGGCACCCGTGATCGGCATCACGTTGCCGCTCATGAGCTATGGCGGTTCATCCCTCCTGACCTTCACCATCCTCTTATCCATTTTGGTGAAGCTTGATTCAGACAGGCAGATGATATTGAGATAAGACAGAATTAGGATGTATGAATTATGATGTATGAGTTATGATGTATGAATTATGATGTATGAATTATGATGTATGAATTATGATGTATGAGTTATGATGTATGAGTTATGATGTATGAGTTATGATGTATGAATTATGATGTATGAGTTATGATGTATGAATTATGATGTATAATTTATGATATATGATATGCCTGTTAGTGTGCTTTAGCTGGTACCTGATGCATTAGATTTTTTTATTAGAAATGTTGCGTGTTGAATGTGTCTAAGCTCCGGGGCCTGGTCTCTGACCAACCGATTTAATGTCTAAGAATGATGTGCCTGCAAATGCACTTTAGTATGAACCTTTGAACGTTTTGAACCGTTAAAAACCTTAAACCTTTTCATGACCATTCTCCCGCTCAGTGAAGGCAGCTTCACCATTGATGCCACAAAAGTTTTTGTGCCGTTCGACAAAGACACAGACGACCTGCAGCAAAGGCCTACCGGAAGCTTGCTGGTTGAAGTGCAACCCTTTCTTGTGATTTCCGGGCGCCATCATATACTGCTCGATACCGGGCTTGGCTTCACGCTTCCCGACGGAGAGATGCAGATCATGGCAAACCTTCGCAAATACGGCGTGGACGCCACAGATATTACCCATGTACTGCTCTCACACCTGCACCGTGACCATGCGGGCGGCGTGAAGGAAAAAAATGCGGAAGGCTTTACCGGGAAGCTGGCTTTTCCCAATGCCCGGTATTTCGTACACCGTGATGAATTACATTACGCCTTGCAGCATGCCGGTAAATCGTACACCGTGCCAGATTTTGATATCCTGGAAAATTCCCCGCAACGCGAACTGCTCGATGATGCCGGAACAATTGATGGAATCATTCAATACGAAAAAACCGGCGCGCATTCCAAATACCACACCGTGTTCTGGATCGGTGAGGGAAGCAACAAAGTATTTTTTGGGGCAGATGTTGCGCCACAATTACAGCAAATGAAGCGCAGGTTTGTTGCGAAGTATGATTTTGATGGAAAGAAGAGTATGGAACTACGCGCCGAATGGTGGGAGCGGGGCAAGCAGGAGTTTTGGACTTTCACGTTTTACCACGATATCAAAACGCCAACCTATCGGGCCGCCTCATAACATGTCAGTGTGCACTGTATTGATATGCACAAATATTATCAATACAGTTTTGTATAAAATAGGCCCAAAAAAAAGAGGCCTGCCCTAGACAGAGCTGGCCGTTGCTAACCTATGAAAAACACCTAATGCAAAAATATATGAATTTTTTTTACATGAACTTTTTAATAGATGATTTTTGTATTACCTGTTTGGAGTATGGAAAATGCATGAAAAAATCCCTTTCATATACGTGAAAGGGATCAATGTGCAAACAATGAAATAGTATCAGAACCCTTGCCGGTTGCGCATCATCAGCCTCGCGCCAGTTCCGGCACGTTGTTGCCGTAATTTTTTCAAGCGCTCTACCATCTGCCGGCGAAACTCGTTGTCTTTTTTGTAGAATTCATCCGTGCGGGCATTGCCTAATATTTTCACGAAGCGTTCCTGGTATTTTTTGCGGATGTTCAAGTGCGCTTCCTGGCGTTCCAGTTCAGGCATTTCCCTGCGGGTGGCTTTCATTTCATTTTCGTATTGCGCATGCACGGGCCAGAATTTCTGTGCTTCCTCTTCCGTGAGTTGCAATTCGCGCGTGATGAATGCCACATACAAAGCCTGCACTTTTTCTTCGCGTTTGGCAGGGTCCCCGCCTCCCGGTGGTTGAGCCATGGCTTGTACCCCGGCACCGAATACAAGTAAGATGATATATATAAACTTTTTCATGGTCATTAATCTTTCGCTATTCGCTTTCGAACAAATTTAGTTATTTGAACGGTCATCAATGTTCAATTCCGTCATCAGTTTTTCCAAAGTGGATTCGTCAAACAGGTATGCATCCGCATCAGGCAGGTTGCTTTCATTGCTCAGCGATGCCAGCAAGGCGGTATTCACATCCTCGCCACTTGCCTGCAGGTAACCGGTAATTTCTTCATCACTGATGCTGTTCAAAACTTTATCGTATGAATTGGTTTGCAGAATCTCACGGGCTTCCGCTACAATCACCGGCGAATAAGCCGCAGTTTCGGAATCTTTTTGATTGAAGAGGTTAAACAGGCTCAACCCGACTAAACCGGTGAGCACCGCGGCAACCGCGTAACGGAACACCGATATCCGGCTGGCCATGCGCACGACCGGGGCCGGCTTGGGCAAACGGTTCATAACCTCTTCGGCCAAACCGTCGAAATATCCCTCCGGCACGGAAAAGACCTCCCGGCGGGGAATGCTGTTAAAAATGGAAGGTAATTGATCCGCATTGTCCAACCCGGATGACTTGATCCGGTTCATGATCGCGGCAGGCAATTGGTCAAAATACCCTTCGGGTACGTTGCTATTTTGTAATGGGTTGATTGTCAGTAAAATATCGGCAGGTAGTTGGTCAAAATAACCTTCCGGAACCCTGAATACCTGGTTTCTGGGCAGGGCGGCGAGGGTAGGACTGATTTGCTCCAGTTCAGCTTGTATGTTTGGATTCGGTGACATCTGTTGTTTGACTGCCTGAGGGCCTCCGGGTTTAATGGTTCAGGATAAATTCTTCAATTTTTTTTACGGCATGGTGGTAGCTGGCTTTCAGGGAACCTTCGCTGGTTTCGAGTACCCGGCTCATTTCCTCATACGGCATCTCATCAAAATACCGCATATTGAAAACCGCCCGTTGTTTTTCGGGCAGCCTTTGAATGGCCATCTGCAGTTTCCATTCGAGCTTATTGCCATCAAAATCCCTGTCTGCTTTCAATTTATGTTCCAGTCCCTGCTCATCGTCTGCATCACTGTGCAGGGAACTGGTGCTCCTTTTTTTCTGCTGTTCGATAAAACTCAGGCTCTCATTAGTGGCAATGCGGTACAACCAGGTGTAGAGTTGGCTGTCTTCCCGGAAATTGTCGAGGCTCTTCCATACTTTAATAAACAGGTTTTGCAGCACATCGTTCGCGTCTTCGTGGTCTACTACCAAGCGGCGGATATGCCAATACAATTTTTCCTGGTATTTACGGATGATCCGCGTAAATGCCGCTTCTTTTGTCGCCTCCTGGCGAAATAATGCTAATAGTTCCTTATCGTCTGTTTCCGGGGCCATAGTTGTTTGATCGCTGACGAAATTAAAAAAACCAATCGTATGATTGGTTTTTATCTTGATGGTTTAATGCGCTTTTGTTATTTTTTTCTGGAAATGGCTTTTTCGGCGGCCGCTACGATATTTGCCGCGTCGAGCCCGTACTTCAGCAATAATTCCTGCGGCTTGCCACTTTCTCCGAATGTATCGTTGGTACCTACGTATTCCATCGGCACCGGAAGGTTGCGGGCGGCTACCTGCGCTACGCTGTCGCCCATGCCACCAATGATGTTATGTTCTTCGGCCGTTACGGCGCAGCCTGTTTTTGTGATTGACGCGATAATGGCTTCCTGGTCGATGGGTTTGATGGTATGAATATTGATAAGGTCAACGCTGATGCCCTTTGATTCGAGGATGCGTGCGGCTTCCACGGCGATCCACACCATGTGCCCGCAGGCGAAAATCGATACATCCTTGCCATCGCCTAATTTCTGAGCCTTGCCCAACACAAAATCTTCTTCCTTCGTAAATATCGGCCACACGGGTCGCCCGAAACGCAGGTACACAGGGCCGTCTACTTTGCTGATGGCTTTGGTCGCCGCCTTGGTTTGGTTGTAGTCGGCGGGTACCACAACGGTCATGCCCGGAAGCATTTTCATCAACCCGATATCTTCGAGGATCTGGTGCGTCGCACCGTCTTCCCCGAGGGTCAGTCCTGCATGCGATGCGCAGATTTTTACATTCTTGTTGCTATACGCGATGCTCTGGCGAATCTGGTCGTACACGCGCCCTGTAGAGAAATTCGCGAAAGTAGTGGTGTATGGGATCATGCCCCCGATGGTTAAACCCGCGGCCATACCCATCATATTGGCTTCGGCGATGCCGCACTGTATGAAACGCTCGGGGAACTCCTTCATAAAGCCATTCAGCTTCAGCGATCCCGCGAGGTCGGCGGTGAGCGCTACAATGCGCTTGTTGTCACGGGCAGCCTCGAGGATGCCATCTCCAAAACCACTGCGGGTGTCTTTATTTCCGGTTACTTCGATATTCGATAACATAAATGGATGTTGATTTGCTGTTTGTTTGCTGCTGTATCAATTCAACCGCGCATCGGTGCGTTTGAATATATCTTCTTCCTGTTTTAATTTTTTCTCCCAGTTCCATGCCGTGCGCATCATATCCTGCAGGTCGTATTTCGGGTTCCAGCCCAGCACCTGGCGCGCTTTTTCGTTATTCGCGTAAATGGCGATGACATCGCCTGTCCTGCGCCCGCCAATCTGGTAATTAAGTTTTTCGCCGCTCACTTTTTCAAACGCGTCAATCACTTCCAACACCGTGTACCCGTTACCGGTACCCAGGTTAAAGACTTCGCAGTTTGATGCATTCCTTTTTTCGATCAGGTAGTTCAGCGCCAGGGTGTGCGCGTGCGCGATATCGCATACATGAATGAAATCGCGGAGGCAGGAGCCGTCACGCGTCGGGTAGTCGTTACCGAAAACCTGCATCTGCGGAAGTTTGCCAATGGCTGTTTGCGTGATGGCAGGCACCAAGTTGGCGGGCCTTCCCAACGGGATTTCGCCGATCATGTTTGAAGGGTGCGCGCCTACCGGGTTGAAATACCGGAGCAAAATAGACTGCACTTTGTTGCTGCTGACGGTTTGCCGCACAATATGCTCGCCCATTTGTTTGGTGGAACCATAGGGCGATTCCGCTTCCTTCGTGATGGTTTCTTCCGTAACTGGAATGCTGTCGGGATTGCCATACACAGTGCAGGATGATGAAAACACGAAATGCGGCACCTGGAATGTTTCCGCGCAGCGCATGATATTGATGAGCGAGAGCAGGTTGTTTTCAAAATACATCAGCGGCTTCTCCACCGATTCGCCAACGGCTTTGTAGGCCGCGAAATGGATGATGCCAGCGATGTCGGGGTTTTCCTGGAACACGGCATGCGTATCGTCGAATACACACAGGTCAACCGTGTAATTCTTCACTTTGATGCCGGTAATTTTTTCGACGCCGTCAAGGATGTTAGGCTTACTGCGGCTGTTGTTGTCAACCGAAATGACCTGGAAACCGTTTTCCAGCAGATCAACGATGGTATGTGCGCCAATGTATCCGCAACCACCGGTAACCAGAATTTTTTTCATGTTGCAAAGAAAGTGAAAAAATGCAGAAAAATCGGTATATACTTGCAATGCGCTACGCGCGCTGAAATAAGCCATGACCACCGCCATCATCATCAGTTTATGCATCCTTGTGCTCCTGGCTTATCTCTTCGATATCACGGCATCCCGCACCCGCATACCTTCCGTGATATTGTTGCTGGCCACGGGCTGGCTGGTCCGTCAGGGCGCTGAAAAATTTTCTGTGTACCTGCCCGATTTATCGCCCATCCTCCCGGTACTGGGAACCGTGGGCCTTATCATGATTGTGCTGGAAGGCTCCCTGGAGCTGGAGCTCAACCGCAGTAAGGGCCCCATGATCCGCAAATCATTCATCCTCGCCCTGATACCCTTGCTGGTGCTGGCATTCGGGTTATCGTATGTATTGCAGTATTTTGGGGAAGACCGGTTTAAAGACAACCTCGTGAACACGATCCCGCTCTGCGTCATCAGCAGCGCCATCGCCATCCCCACCGCCCGCTCGCTGGTTAAAACAAACCGGGAAGTGGTGGTGTACGAAAGCAGTTTTTCGGATATCCTCGGGGTATTGTTTTTCAATTTTATCGCGCTGAACGCGGTCATCAACATACAAACCTTTGGCATATTCATTCTGCAGATCCTGTTGATTGTGCTGATTTCATTTGTGTCAACTATAGGCTTGTCATTTTTACTGAACCGCATCGAGCATCATATCAAATTTGTACCGATAGTGATGCTGGTGATTTTGATTTATGCCATTTCCAAAATTTACCACCTGCCCGGGTTGATTTTCATTATGGTGTTCGGGCTGTTCCTCGGCAACCTCGATGAACTGAAACATGTGAAATGGATTGCCCGGCTCAGGCCCGATGAACTCGATGCACAGGTGCGTGTATTTAAAGACCTGATCGCGGAAGGCACATTTTTGGTGCGTATTTCTTTTTTCATCCTGTTCGGATTTTTAATTGATACGCATGAACTGCAGAACCCCAACACATTGCTCTGGTCAGTTGGGATTGTGGCCGCCATCCATGTGGTGCGCGCCATTCAACTTCTGATCACCGGTTTGCCCATGATGCCTTTGGTATTCATCGCCCCCAGGGGTTTGATCAGCATATTGTTATTCCTGTCCATTGCGCCGGAAAACCGCGTGCCGCTGGTGAATGATTCACTATTGATACAAGTGGTGGTGTTGTCGGCTTTAATGATGATGCTGGGCATGATGTTCAGCAAGCGCGATAAATCCGATACTGAAAACATTGTGCATAACAGCCATGTATAGACGAAAATATTGTTAGCGCGCCTCTGAAAACCCCATTTCTTTTTTTATTTGTACCTTTGCCATTCTGTTACTACCATTCGCGCCTGTTTCCAGCGGGCCAGGTTGTAAAAACGATTGTTCACCGGTTGTGTCAACCATAAATTGATTGCCATGATTACAGTCATTATTCCCGCGTTGAATGAAGAAGAAACCATCTGTGAAGTGGTGCAATACGCCGCCGGGCAGCCGGGTGTAACGGAAGTTATTGTTGTGGATGATAAATCATTGGATGCCACGGTACAAAAGGCCACACAGGCCGGCGCAAAGGTGATAACCAGCACCAAACTGGGCAAGGGCGCTTCCATGAAAGATGGGTTGCTCTGCGCGAAGAATAACATTGTGGTATTCCTGGATGCAGACATACATCCATATCCCGAAGGCACCATTGCCAAGCTCACGGATCCCATTGTACAAGATAGCGCGGATTTTGTGAAAGCCTGTTTTTCGCGGAACGCGGGCCGTGTCACTGAACTGGTTGCGAAGCCCTTGCTGAATATCTTATTCCCCGAACTGGCGCATTTTGAGCAACCGCTCAGTGGCATGATAGCGGGCAAGAAGGAATTTTTGGCACATGTACATTTTTATGATGATTACGGCGTGGATATCGGCTTGTTGATTGATATGCATTTGATGAAGGCGCGCATCACGGAAGTGAATATCGGTTATATTGAAAACAACAGCAAACCCTGGCAGGAGCTGGGAAAAATGAGCCGTGAAGTGGCCAGGGCCATTTTAAGCAAAGCCAATCATCAACAAAAGAATGAATTTAACCTGGAGGAACTCAGGACAATGTCCATGATCCGCGACCAGATGGAATTTGCCATCAAGGAAAGTTTGATGGGATTAGAGAAGATGGCGGCCATAGATATGGACAATACCCTGCTGATGGGCCGTTTCATTGATACCTGTGCGGAAAAGTTTGGCTTTGTAAAAGAACTCATTGACATCCGCAGCATGGACAATGATGCCATCATCACTACCAAGAATATCGCTCGTTTGATGAAGGGTATAACATTGTCGGAAGTGCTGGAAGTGGCGGACAGTATCCCCATGGTGCCCGACGCGGTGGAAGTGATCACGGAGCTGAAGGACAGGGGTTATGTGGTGGGATTGATCAGCGACAGTTACGATATTGTGGTGAACCATATCATGCGCAAAGCGGGCGCCGATTTCAGCCTGAGCAATGAGCTTGAGTTTTCAAACAGCGTAGCCACCGGTGAAGTGAAACTGCCATCTTTCTTCTTTAATCAGCCGGGCGCATTGTGCAGGCATACTTTGTGCAAAACACATGCGCTCGAATACATCCTTAACCGCTATGGCATCCGCATGAATAACACCATTGCCGTTGGTGATAGCGCCAACGACCTCTGCATGGTCAGGCATGCCGGTGTGGGTGTGGCATTCCGGTCGGGCAATGAATTGCTCAACGCGATAGCCGATAAAAAAATCACGGAGCCCTCTTTCAGGGAATTGCTGAGCGTGGCGTAACGGGAATGTGTAAACGAAATAATATCGGGCTTACTGCAACAGCGCCCGGAGCAGGTAGAATGTCAGCGCCGAGAGGATACCGCTGATGGGGATGGTGAGGATCCAGGCCCAGAGCAGGTTCACGGTCACGCCCCAGCGAACGGCGGAAAGCCTTTTGGTAGCGCCTACGCCAATGATGGAACCGGTGATGGTATGCGTGGTACTCACAGGGATCTTCAATGCTTCCGTAACAAAAAGCGTGATGGCACCCGCTGTTTCGGCAGCCACACCTTCGAATGGCGTTACCTTGGTGATTTTGGTGCCCATCGTTTTTACAATCTTCCAACCACCACTCATAGTGCCCAATGCGATGGCCGCGTAGCAGGAAAGCGGTACCCACCAAACCATATTGTCGAGGCTGTACAAATTCGGGTTATAGGCGATCAGGGCAGCCATGATGATACCCATCACTTTTTGCGCGTCGTTGCCACCATGCCCGATGCTGAACGCGGCAGAAGAAACAAGCTGCAGCCTTTTAAACCAGGTATTGGCCCTGCTGGCATGCAGGCTGTTTAAAAACAACGTGAATGAAGCCATGATCACAAGGATGGAAGCCAGCAATATCCATTTGAAATTGGTTGAATGAAAAATGACTTTCATCGCGTAAGACTCAAAATGTGATTTGAGTTTGGCAGGGTCGGTCACCATATTTTGCTGCAGGAAAATGGCCACGCCTGCGAACACCAGGAAGGCTATGATCTTAGGCATCCAGCCTTTCCGGAAGGAATGAATAAACCATAGCGATATGATAAAGGCCATGATCATGCCCACAACCGGCGCGAGGAAAATGAAGGAAACGGTTTTTATGATCGGCTCCGAATTGATTGAGCCGAAACCGCCAAAAGCGATGGCTGCGCCCGCGAAACCACCGATCAGTGTATGAGAGGAAGAAGATGGTATGCCATACCACCAGGTAAGCAGGTTCCAGGTAATGGCGCCAATCAGTCCCGCGAAAATTACAAGGAGCATATCGTGTCCGGATACCACTTCCGTCTTCACGGTTTTGGCGATGGTGTTGGCAACGCCATGGTCTTTAAAAATGAAAAAGGCCGCGAAGTTGAATAAAGCCGCCCACAGCACAGCTTGTCCGGGCGTCAGCACTTTGGTAGATACAACGGTGGCAATGGAGTTGGCCGCATCGTGAAAACCATTGATATAGTCGAATATCAGGGCGAGCGCGATGATGATGATCAGCAGGGTCATAAGCTGTGGTTGACTGGGCTTCTTCTGTTTCGGTTACGCGTATTTCACAATGATGGACTCAATCACATTGGCCACATCCTCACATTTATCGGTCACGGTCTCCATGATCTGGTAGATCTCCCGTTTCTTGATTACTTCTTTGGCATCGGGTTCAGTGGCAAACAGTCGCTCAATACTCATATCAAAAATATCGTCTCCCTGGTTTTCGATGCTGTTGATGGCCACCAGCGCATCGGTGATCTGGCGCATGTTTTTCATATTGCGCAATTCCGTCACCGCTTTATGCACCTGTACGCAACCCAGCGCGATCAGGTCACCCATTTTCTGGATGCCGATATCGTTGGGGTCTACATGGTAAAAATTTATTTTTTTGGCAGAAGCGTAAATATAATCCGCGATGTCGTCGAGTGAAGTGGCGAGGTAATGTATGTCTTCACGGTCAAACGGGGTGATGAAGTTTTTTCCCAGCTCAGTGAAAATCTGGTGCGTGTACTCATCATTTATATGCTCCATGTCTTCAACTTCCTTGATCAGTTTTCCCCTTTTCTCAAAATCGGGTTCGTGCAGGATCTCTTTCAGTTTATTTCCCATCTTCACCAATACTTCCGACACATTTTCAAACAGTTGATAGAAAACTCGATCTTTGGGGAGGAAAATTTTGAGCAGGTTGTTAAAGGCCATGTGAAAAAATTTAGGCAAAATTAAAATTATCGCTTTCTTTGGGGCCAGTCCGGGAATTGGTAATGATTTGTTAACATAGAGGTAACACAGAATTATTATAGTTAAACATACGAAAAATACCCCAAGTGTCACGAAAACTCCTGCTGATCTTTTGTTCCCTTTGCATATATGGGTTTGCCCATGCGCAGTTCCTGATGGATATGGTGGATACTACAACGGAAACGGGTAGGGGCATTTTGAGTGTATATAAAAAATATGACCACCTGCGGTTTACAGGATATATCCAGCCGCAATATCAACTGGCCGGCGAAAAGGGGTCAGAGAGTTTTGAGGGAGGGGATTTTTCTGAAAATGTGAGCAGCCGCTTTATGCTGCGCCGTTCAAGGGTGCGCATTGATTATGTGCACTATTACAGGGATGACCGTCCCGGTGTTCAATTTGTGTTTCAGTTTGATGCCAACGAACGCAGTTTTACCGTAAGGGATGTGTGGGGCCGCCTGTTTGAAAACAAATACAAGCTTTTTTCATTTACCACGGGCATGTTCGCGAGGCCATTTGGGTATGAAGTCAACCTCAGCAGTTCCGACAGGGAAAGCCCGGAGCGTGGGCGCATGAGCCAGATCATGATGAGAAGCGAACGCGACCTTGGGGCCATGGCGACTTTCGACGCCAGGAAAAAAGTCAAAAACTTTAATTACCTGAAAATAGATGCCGGTGTGTTTAACGGGCAGGGCATCAACGCCGCGGGTGATTTTGATAACCATAAAGATTTTATCGGAAGGGTTTCCTTAAAGCCATACCCGCTCTCTAAAAAAATGACATTATCCGCAGGGGGCTCGGTGTTAATAGGCGGTTTGGAAAACAATACAAGGTATCATTATACCACCGTCCGCGACGGCAATGGCTGGAAGGAGCAGGTGGATTCATCACTAACCAATATCGGCCGTATCTCTAAACGCAGGTATTTTGGCGCGGATGCACAATGGAAAATTGCCAATAAAAAAGGCTTTACGGAATTGAGGGCCGAATTCATTGCAGGTACGCAAACAGGCACAGCGTTGAGCCCGGAAACACCCAATAAACTACCGGAAGCCAATGAGGGCTTCCACGAACGGCGTTTTTCCGGGGCGTATTTCTATTTCCTACAGCATATATTTTCAAGCAAGCACCAGTTATTGGTGAAGTATGATTGGTACGACCCGAATAGCCGGGTATCAGGGATGGAAATTGGCAGGCCCGGCTCAAACCTGGGCGCCGCGAATATCAGGTACCAAACGCTGGGGCTGGGCTATATTTATTATATGAATGAAAACGCCAAACTGGTATTGTATTACGCGATGGTGCACAATGAAAAAACCAGTTTGCCCGGGTTTGACAAAGACCTGGACGATAATGTATTTACCTGCCGGTTACAGTTCCGGTTTTAGCCTTTTTTGATGCTGGTAACCTTTGCTTAACTTTCGCTTCACGCTCCGGTAACATTGCCTTCGTCTCTTTGCGGAAACATTTGAAGGCATGAGAGCAGTTCTACTGATTATCCAGGTTTTGTTTTGGGGAGTAGCGGCCGGACAAAGCATTAAACTGACCGGTAAGGTGAGCAACCAGCGCAATGAAGCGGTTGCGGGAGCCACCATTAAAGTTTCCGGGGCAAGCACGGCTGTGACCACCGATGTGGAAGGCCGGTACCAGATCAGTTTACAGCCTGGCGTAAAATATACCATCGACATTTCGGCTGTGGGTTATAAAACCAAATCTGTCAGCGATGTGGATGTAGCCGCTAACCAGGATAATGAACTCAATATCATCCTCGAAACGGCATCCAAGCAGCTTGAAGGGGTTACCGTAGTGGCCAGTTCCAGGCGCCAGGAAAGCACACAGGCTTTACTTAGTTTTCAACGAAACAATACCGCATTATCCAGTGGCCTTGCCGCTGATTTCATTCGCCGTACCCCTGATAAAAATACGGGTGAAGTGTTGCGCAGGGTGAGCGGCGCTTCGATACAGGATAATAAGTTTGTGGTGGTGCGTGGATTGAGCGACAGGTACAATAACGCATACATCAATAACGCGGCTTTGTCGAGTACGGAGCCCGATAAAAAAGCTTTCTCTTTTGATGTCATCCCATCTTCCCTGATCGACAATATCATTATTAACAAAACGGCTACACCTGATATCACAGGCGAGTTTGCCGGTGGTTTGATCCAGATCCAGACTAAGGATATTCCCACTTCCAACCAGTTGATGGTGGGAATGAGTATGGGCTTCAACACCCAATCGGTGTTCGGAGATTTTGTGAGCAACGAACGCGGGTCTTCCGATTTTCTCGGGTTCGCGAACGACAGGAAGATACCGTCATCTTATCCCAAAAAATATCTTGATTATTCCAAACTTCCGGTAGAACAAAGGCTGGCCATCGCGCGATCTTTCAGCAATGATTCATATCGCGAAGTGAACTCAACAGCCCTGCCGATTCAACAGTACAACCTCACCTGGGCCAATGTGAAAAAGTTCGGAAAGGGCCATACCATTGGTTCTGTGCTCGGCGTTACATACCGCCAGTCGAAGCTGATGTTCGACGCGAGCAAATCATTGTATGAGAAAGGGGATAACGGACAATTGTTTTTTGATTACAACGACCGCCAGAATAAATACGCGGTGAATGTAGGCGCCATCGCCAACATTGCCTGGACGTACAAGAAACATAAGATTGCATTTAAGAACCTGTTCAACCAGTTGCTGGAAGATAATTATTACACACGCAACGGCATCAACACCGAAAACCTGCAGGATGTATTGCTAAGGTCGTCCGTGCTCAACCAGCGCAGCCTCTATTCTGGACAGTTGGAAGGAACGCACGAGTTACCCATCAAGCGCATCAAACTGAACTGGAACCTGAACCTGTCTATCAATGATAAATCGCAGCCAGACCTGCGGGTACAGACATACGGTAAAACCATTGGCGCCAACGAACCATACCGCATCAACCTACGCGGCAATAATACCAACCGCTTTTTCAGCGAGCTGAACGATAAATCATTTGGTTACAACGCGTCACTGACCATGCCTTTTGAACTGGGCGCTTTCCGCCAGAGCCTGAAGATTGGTGGCAGTGCGACAGTACGCCTGCGTGATTTCAGCGCTTACATTTTCGGGTATGCGGAGCCGTCAGATGCGTCATTGATCACACTTCCTTATGATCAGATCTTCGCCCCTGAAAATATCCGCGAAGGTGGCTTCCAGATGATCACGGACCTGCAGAACCCGCAGGATAAATATTATGGCGTATCAGCGCTCAGTGCGGGTTATATCATGCTCGACAATAAAATTAACGAGAAATTCAGGCTGGTATGGGGAGGGCGTTTGGAATATTTTGAACAGTTCCTGAAGTCGAATATTCAGGGTACCGACAAGGCACAGATTGTGAATACCGATAAAATGGATTTCCTTCCTTCACTGAACCTCACGTTCAGCCCGAATAACAAAACGAATATCCGCTTAGCGGGTTCTCGCACGGTGGCCAGGCCGGAGTTCAGGGAGATCGCGCCATTTGCTTTCTTTGATTTCGAGCAGATCGCATCAACTGCCGGTTCACCAGATTTGAAACGCAGCAGCATCCTCAATGCCGATATCCGTTATGAGTATTATCCTAAAGCAGGCGAAGTGTTGTCGCTCGGCGCATTCTATAAAAATTTCACTGACCCTATTGAATTGAGGTTGAACAGCGCGAGTGTGGCCACCCGCCGCCAGTATGAGTTCCAGAACGCAGCTGATGCAAACCTCTTTGGCATCGAAGCGGAATTCCGTAAGAACCTTGGGTTTATCAATGGTTCTGAGAACAGTTGGTTGAGCAGGGTTTACTTTAATGGTAACGCTTCCGTAATTTTTTCTGAAGTGAACCTGGGTAATGTTGATGCCAGCGGACAAAAGCTTCCATCTACCTCCAGGCCATTACAGGGCCAAAGCCCATACCTGGTGAACGCAGGTTTCCAATACGATGGAAAAAAAGGTACCAGCGCGTCTGTTTTGTATAACAGGATCGGTGAACGCCTCGCGCTGGTAGGCAACAGCGATTTCGGGGATATCTATGAGAAGCCCAGGAACCTGGTGGATATCCAGGTGAGCCAGAAAGTCATGAAGAACAAAGGGGAACTTCGTTTAACCGTAAGCGATATTTTCAACCAGGCTTTCGCCACTTACGAAAACAGGGATACCAAAAAGGCATTCTCCGCAACAAGCGACAGGTATTTCAGCAGGTTCACCCCGGGAACCACCATCACCATCGGCTTTAACTACAATTTCGACCTCGGAAAAAAATAAATCATACATCATAAATCATACATCATAAATCATACATCATACATCACAAATCATACATCACAAATCATACATCACAAATCATACATCACAAATCAACTATTTAAACATACACTCATGAAAAAATCATTCTCTTTAATCCTCTTAGCGGCCACGATGATCACCGGTTGCGTGAAAGTGGATATTGATGATTCTGTAACCAACAACGGATCTTCCGGTGGCGGAACATTTGGTACGCTGCAGGAACAAATCATTGCCACCAAAGTGCTGACAGGAAACATTGATGAAGTGGTGGAACTTCCAAAGGGCAAATACACACTGAAAGGATATGTGTTTGTAACAGACCGTGCCACATTGCGTTTCGCGGCCGGTTCAATCATTGTGAGCGATACCGTACAAAAAGGCGCCCTGATTGTAGAACGCAACAGCCGTTTGTTTGCAGAGGGTACCGAAACAGAGCCTATCATCTTCACTTCCGGTAAGGCACCGGGCAGCCGTACGCCGGGCGATTGGGGCGGTATTGTTTTATTGGGCAACGCGCCAACAAACCGCAGCACCACACCAATCATCGAAGGTGGTATCAACAGCCAGTACGGAGGAAATATCCCAACAGATAACAGCGGTGTCCTGAAATATGTACGCATTGAATTCGCAGGAATCGCCGCCGATCCCAACTCAGAGATCAACGGATTGACACTCGGTGGTGTGGGTAGTGGCACTACGTTGGAAAACATCCAGGTATCTTATGGCAATGACGATGCGTATGAGTTTTTCGGTGGAACCGTAAATGCCAAAAACCTGATCGCTTTTGCCACAGCGGATGATGATTACGATTTTGACTTTGGTTATACTGGACGTATCCAGTTTGGTATCACGCTTCGCGATCCCCAGTTTGTGGATGGTGGTGATGCCGGAAATGGTATTGAGTGCGATAACGACGGAACAGGTACAGTAGCCACTCCGCGCACGCGCCCGGTGTTGAGCAATTTTACCTTCTGCGGTCCTAACGGTGCAGCCAATACAGCCGCCAACCATAATTTCAATACCCGCTGGAGGCGCTCAACTTTGTTTGTATTGCGCAATTCGATCCTGATGGGTTATCAGAAAGCAGGTTTCCAGTTTGAAAGCGATTCAACAGCGCAAGGTTATATCGATGGTCGTTCATCATTCCGTCATAACCTCGTACATGCTGTAGCAGACCCTTACCGCGTATCAAGTACCAGCCTGATCAATGCTGCAGCCGTTCAGGCCCAGGCAGAAGGCGTAGACAGTTGCCGCACATTCAGCAGCGCCGATGCCATTATGCTGGAATCACCATTTAACCTTACAGCACCGAACTTCGCGCCCAAAGCGGGAAGCCCAGCAACTGCAGCTAATGCAGCCAGCTTTACCGGCTTGTCGAATTTCACCCCAACCACTTATGTTGGCGCGGTGGGAAGCACAAACTGGTTACAGGGCTGGACGAGCTTTACGCCCAAAACCAATGTGTATTAATCATTTCTCTTGTGCCTCTAAGAATATGGCCGCTTACCTTTGTGTGAGCGGCTTTTTTTATGCATGCTTAACCCTTTGATATGAAACGGCAAATTTTACTTCTTTCTTTTTGTATCACTGTTGCGGGTATGTTTTCCTGCCAACAACCGGATCCAGCAAACAAGCGATCGGGACAGTCGGATCCTGAAAGCCAATCAACTCAAGACCCTGTGGATGATTATCACGGCCAGCCAATATCCGTGCTCGATCCTCGTGTATCCGGCACCGATAGTATGGTATTTGTATTCTACACAGATCCATACACGAAGGATTCCCTCAGGTACACCCGATATTATACAAGCTATCATTCGAAAGACACAAACCATTTGTCTGTTTTGATGAAAGCCCTGCAGGATGATACGGAAAGGTTTTCAAAGCCAAAGCCATGCCGGAACGAAGGAAAAATCTGGTGTTTCCGGGAAGGCACTGTGCTGCAGACCATTTATTTCTCGACCAGGCAACCTGGATGCCATTTTATATACTTCATCAAGAATGGCCAGTTTTATTTTTCTTCCTTACCGTCTAGCCTGGAAGTTTTGCTGGGTTCGTTGAAGAAACTCGCGGTGGAAGAACCAAACCAGGGGAAAGATTGACCAGCCCGATGGGTAAAAGACTTTGATATACTGTTGTTTATACATTATTTCGGGGATGGCCCAAAACTTAATATGAAGAAATTGTTATCATTTTGTACCTTCAGTCAGACTCCGGCAGGCTATGAAGGCTGTTTTCTACATATTATCCCTTGTTTGCCTGTGCATACAGGTAAAGGCCCAGGATCAGCCCGCGGCATTTATCCGTTTTTTTGCTGACAGCATACCCGTTCAGGCAGCGGCCTTGAAGCGTGTGGAGCCCTCAGTTTCCATTACTCAGCAATCAGTCGTTGATTTTTATGCGGGCATGGAAATGTCGTCTGCCAAAGAGTTGACGCAAGGCCTGATGGCGTTCAGGGACAAGCACCAGTTGAACGACTGGCTGTATTACCAGTTGATCCGGAGAACGGCGCAATTAATCAGTCCGAAGGCCGAGCAATACGAGAGGTACACTTTATACAAGTGGTATTTTCTGCTGGCATCGGGTTACGATGTCCGGCTCGCGATGTATGAACACAGGCTCCTGATGTATGTGCAAAGCGACGATAAGATTTTTGATATCCCATTGTTTCAAAAAGACGGCAAGCAATATGTTTGCCTGAACATCCACGATTTTGGCCCGGTGAATATGGAGGCGGTTGCCCTGAGCCCGATTGAGTGCCCGGCAACCGGTTCTAAAAAATCATTTCAATACCAGGTGAAGAAAATACCGGCTTTCAGGCAGGAAGCATATGAAGAGAAGGAATTGGTGTTTTATTATCATGACAGGGAAGACAGGTTCAGGATCAGGCTTAACCCTGAGTGGAACGCGTTGTTTACCAATTACCCATCTCTTGATTTTGAAGATTATTTCAACATTCCCATGGGCCAGTTAACATACAACAGCCTGATCCCGGTGTTGAAGAAAAAAGTCAGGAAGATGAAGCTTGCGAAAGGTGTGGACTACCTGATGCAGTTTACCCGGCATGCTTTCCCATATGAAAATGACCTGGCAGCTTTTGGGAAAGAGAAACGGTTGTCGCCTGAACAAACATTGTTTTACCAGTACAGCGATTGCGATGACCGTGCGGCATTGTTTTATTATCTTGTCAAAGAGATATATAACCTGCCCATGATCGCGCTGATGTATCCCGACCACATCACCATCGCGGTAGCTTTTGACCACCCGATTGGGGAGCCGATCCTGTATAACGGGCGCGCATACACGCTCTGTGAACCAACGCCACAACCGCAACAAACGGCTCTTGGGCAAATCCCCGAAAACCGCAGGCACCAGGCTTTTGAGGTGGTGTATGCTTACATGCCAGTGACTAAATGACCTGCCTTTTGTGAAGTTTGCAGCATCCTCTCGGAGCTGTTTGCTTTGAGTGGATGGCCGTTTGTCGCGGGCTTTTGCAGTTTGAACCCTGACAGTAACTTACCCAGCACATCTGCTAATTGATTGGGATAGTTGACCTTGATGCGGTCATTTGATTGGAGCCATTTTTCTATTTTCTTAACCTTGTTTTTCTTGAGGTTTTTCAACACCGGTACGCCCATTTCTGATAATGCCGTAGCATTGCAATATTGTTCATATTGGTTTTTCATGGGCACTACCAGTAATTTCTTCCCCATGAACAGCGCTTCAGCAGGTGTTTCAAAGCCTGCGCCAGTTATGATCCCTTCGCAAGCGGTAAAGCTCGAAATAAAATCATAGTTGTTAACAGGCCTTATCCAGCAATTGCCATCCGCATAATTTTTCTTTGATTTTTTAGAGAATATATGCCATTGTACGGAAGGGAATGACTGGAAAAATGAGATCAGTTTATGATCCGCATAGGCCGGAAGGTACACCGTATAATGCCCGAGGTTGCGGATGTATGCATGCCTGATTTCAGAACGGATGATGGGTGTGAATATGTCTGTATCGTAGGATTGAAAATGAAAACCGATGCTCTTAATGCATGGCGCGAAATGTTTCAACACCATCCAGGCTAACGGGTCCGGCGCTTTTGGTTTTGGGGCCTTTGGATTGATAACGGCTGATTGATGGCTCAGCGATACGCAGGGTATGTTCCTCATTTTACAGGCCCAGGCGCTGAGAGGTTCAAAGTCATTGATCACGAGGTCGTATTGTTCAACAGGGATGCTCCTGACCTCCTCCATAAATTTTTTTGCCTTGATGGATTTTATGGTTTTTACAAAATCGATGCCGCCCTTTTTACCAAAAGAGAAACTTAGGCCTTTTCTCCTGTATTTGATGAAATGGTTTAATCCTACTTCAGATTCTGTACCGCTGACCAATACATCCACTTCTACCATCTTCTCCAGTTCGGGTAAAATTTCATTGGCCCGGCTGATATGTCCATTCCCTGTGGCTTGTACTGCATAAAGGACCTTCATGTGATTTGAATTTTATGCAAAGTTTGATCTTATGGTTGATATGCGGGATGAACAAATTATTAAGTTGATAAACCCTGTCGGGGTTATAACCCCGACAGGGTTGGGATTTTGAAAATAACGATTCGGTAACATTTTTGTCATGATTAGGTTATACCCTATATAAAACTTTGACAAACCATTGAATGATGTTGGACATCAGGCAATTTATCTTCATCCTGCCCCTCTTTATTAGCTCAGCGCTTACCGCGCAATTCTCTTCCGCTAAACATGTTATCATAGTTGCGATTGACGGGTTCCGATGGCAGGAACTTTTCCATGGCGCTGATTCTTCTGTATTGTTTGATCACAGGCAGGTGAAAGATACGGCCATGATGAAAACCTTGTTTTGGGATGAGGATCATAAAGAAAGGCGTAAAAAGCTCATGCCTTTTGTCTGGAATTATTGGGCATCCCGTGGACAGCTTTGGGGCAACCAGTCTTTAAACAGCAAAGTATCCGTGCAAAATCCATACAGGCTCTCATACCCGGGATACCATGAGATGTTGAACGGGTTTATTGACCACCGGATCAAAACCAATAAGCCCAAAAAAGGGAAGAAAAACAATATTCTTCACTACATAGCTTCCCGTGATGATTTCCAGGGGCGCGTGGCTCTGTTTGGATCATGGGAGAGGTTTAAGGATATGGTTGATACAGGATTTGTTGCGGTGAATGCCGGTTATCAAATATTCGAAGCCAAACAACCTGGTCCGGATTTGCGTAGCGCCAATGAAGCCATTGAATTTTCTGCCTATAAGCACCTGGGCACAAGGCCGGATATGCTCACATTCAGCATGGCGAAAGATTATATGAGGGCCACACACCCCAGGCTCATGTTTATTGGTTTGGGGGAAACCGACGAATTCGCGCATCACCGTCAGTATGACCTTTACCTCAACCAGGCATCGTTGATTGATAAGATGCTCTGTGAACTGTGGACCCTGATTCAACATGACCCGTATTATAAAGATCAAACATTGCTCATTGTTACCACTGACCACGGCAGGGGAAGGGCGCAAAATAACTGGCACCGCCATGGGTTCATGGTTCCCGGATCCCAGGAAACATGGATCATGATGATGGGCGCCGGTGTAGAACCGTTGGGTGAAATGGAAAATATGCCTTCGGTCAGGTTGCGCCAGATTCCATCATTGATTTCATCAAGTCTCGGGCTTCAATACCAGCCCAACCATCGCGTGGCTGCATCGTTCATCCGCTTGAAACCGTTACCTGGTAAAGATCAGGCCCTGCTCTATGGCATGAATCTCCATGAACCAGGTAAAAGATAAATCTTCAGTTAATATTCAGGTTACATAGCGCGAATACTTTTGCGTATGCCGATTGTACAAAAATTACTGATCATCTGCGTGGTTGCATACATCCTCTATTGGTTGTTTGCCATCCTGTATTTTTGCTGGCTGTCTGTTTCATTGCAAAAAGCAGACATTGATAAATTCCGCGAAGTGCTGGGGGGAAAATGCCAGTACAAATATGTAAACAATGAAATCCGGCGCTACAAGTGGGATAAATACTGGGTGGTTCTGCGTGCGCATTTCACCGATGACGGAAAGCGTGTTAAAAGGCCCTTTCGCTTTTTGATTGATATCAGGCCTTCATGCGTTTTTTAGTAAGAAGTATGAATCGTTACCCGGTTGTACTTTTCGCGGAACTGCCGGAAAAATCCTCCAGCATCATTTTAAAAATTTGCGCTGTACGCAGGTACGATGATTCTTCCATGATCTCAGATGGATGGTAAGATTGAGCCAGGCTGTCGTTGCCATATTCATACAGCGTCCATGCGTCACCGGTATATTCCATCGCCGTCAGGTTCTCAACCCAATCGCCGGTGTTCATATAACAGACATGGCCTGTTTTGGCTCGGATTGTTTTTTTAGTTGGTTGATGGATATGCCCGCAAATCACATTCTGGTAACCATTTTCAATGGCAATGCCGGCAACGGTCTGCTCGAAATCATTAATAAAACTGACCGCTGATTTCACGGATTGCTTGATTTTTTTCGACATCGAAATCCGGCCCCTGCCCATTTTTTCACTGAAGAAGTTGATGAGTGTATTCAAATGGATCAGGCTGTCGTATCCAATTGCCCCAAGCCTTGCCAGCCATTTGCTATGCCTCATGGTTACATCAAAAACATCCCCATGGAAAATCCAGGTCTTTTCCCCATTGTCGTGGTGGATGAGCATTTTATTGACAATATGAAAATCGCCGAGGCTGAAATGTTCAAAACGCCTCAGCATTTCATCATGGTTTCCGGTGACATAATACACTTTTACGCCCCGCGACAGCATGCCCGTGATCTGGCGCACGATTTGCATGTGGGAAGCAGGCCAGTATTTTTTACTGAATTGCCAAATGTCAATGATATCGCCGTTCAGGATCAGCATGCCCGGGTCAATCGAAGCCAGGTAACGGCATAATTCTTTTGCCCGGCAACCATATGTGCCCAAATGCACATCCGAAATAACAGCGATATCTATTTTCCGTTTTTCCAAGGCGGTTTTTTCAAAATTCAAAATCCCGTTTAGCCAAATCGTAAACAATCGGTTATCAAAACATGAACAATCCGTTCTTTCTTTTTGATACATTACAATCTCTTAACAATGGCTACACATACTGGTAACAGTGCTGCATTAGCTTGCATGCATGGGAAAGAACATGTTTACTTACCAAGGCCATGATAAAAATTTCCAGGTTCCTGTAAAAGGCCTTGTCTTGCCCCTTATTATTTTCCTGCTCTCTTTAGTGATATTGGAACTCTGCAGGCAAACTTATTGGAGCCAATGGGAGTTAACTTTGCGTAAGGCCACCTGGCTGAATGTTTTGCTGGTGAATATTTCTTTTATGGGGGATGCCTGGTTTGCTGCCGGCGCTATCTTATTTGCATTTTATAAAAAATGGCCATCCCGTTACTTTTTGCTTGTTTCTTCATGTTTAACCATTATCGCCATTCAGTGCATGAAGAACATGTTGGCCGGGGGAGACTGGAGGATGTATACGGAGTCTTGCCAGAACATTTTCCTCTATGTTGGCCAAAGTGATGACAGCGGATTGTTTTTGCCATCAGGGTTTATGGCATTGTTTACCGCCCTGGGTTTGTCTTTTGCGCATAGGAAACCGGTACGGCACAGGATGATGATTTATGCATTACCCATCATGGCTTTCAGCCGGTTTTACCTGGCCGGGCAGGGGCCTGCTGAAATTTTACTGGGGGCCATGGTTGGTTCATCCTCTGTTTTATTGTCCGTCAGGCTGATGCATTGGTTCAGCAGGGTTCGACAGGCCTTGCATAAAAGAAAATTTGGTACAAAGCCACAGGGTATTGATGGAAATTATTTTCCGGCATGATACGGGTCATAGCTGGCCCTCACGGGTAATAATATTTTTGTACAAAGCATGTTGAAATTGTATATTTAACATCCTTTCTTTAGTATATAGTAGTTGGATCCTAACCCTTCGCAACACGTCGCACCTCTGAATCTGCCTTTATTACGGGTAAAAAGTCATGTTTTCGTAACATTTGTTTCCAACCAGGCATATCCGAAACATGTATTTTTGTAACCCATCTAATGTATTCATATTCAAATATTTATTCATAAAAACGCAAATTATGGTCATGTCTACTTCAACAGCAAAAAGCAGGTTACAGACGACGGTGAGCAAGGGATACAGGCTCTTATTCAGCCTGGTATTTCTATTACTGCTCGGCGGCCTGCAAACGAATGCCCAAATTAGTATCAATAGTTTGGGGGCTCAGCCAACCCAGGATTTTAATTCATTAGCCAGTACCGGTACATCAAATGCCATAGGTACATTACCTACTGGATGGACTTTCGTAGAAGCAGGTTCCGGGGCTAACACAACTTATGCAGCCAGTACGGGCTCCGATAACGCTGGTAATACATACAGCTATGGGGCAGCCAGTAATTCTGAGCGGGCATTGGGTGGCTTGCAGTCTGGTTCCGTAACCCCCACCATTGGCGTTGTGTACACCAACAATACCGGTGTAACCATTGGTTCCTTGTCAATCAGTTATACAGGTGAGCAATGGAGGTTGGGTGCAACCGGAAGGAACGACAGGCTCGATTTCCAATACAGTATTAATAACAGCAGCATTAGCTCTGGCTCTTTTACCAATTTTGATGCGCTAGACTTTATAGCCCCGGTATCAACAGGCACTACCGGAGCATTGAACGGGAATGCCAACACCGCGGCTGTTAGTGCAACCATTACCGGGTTGTCGATCCTTCCGGGGCAAAGTTTTGCCTTACGTTGGAATTCATTTGATGCCTCTGGTGCAGATGATGGACTGGCCATTGATGATTTCAATATCACAACAGCATCCGCTGCCGTAGCGCCTACCGTTACTACCACCATCGTCTCCAGCATCCTGACCAATGGAGCTACTTCAGGTGGTGATGTGACCAGTGATGGTGGCGCAAGCGTTACCGCACGCGGTGTGGCTTATGGTACTTCCCCTAATCCCGATATCAATGGTAGCATTACATCAGATGGCACGGGTACCGGGCTTTTTGTAAGTACATTATCCGGCCTTTCTGTTAACACACAGTACTATTACAGGGCTTATGCCACAAATACAGCCGGCACCTCTTATGGTTCGGAAGATGATTTTTATACATTGGCCAATACACCGGATGCGCCTACAGTGGGTGGTCCTACTTCAACTTCATTGAATGTGGGCATTGGCGCGGGAGATGGTAATCCATCTGCAACTACTTATGCCATCCGTGAAATCGGTTCAGGCTTGTATGTTCAGGCCGATGGTAGCAGGGCCGCATCCGAAGTATGGCAAACAGCTTCGGCATGGGGTACCATCGCCGTAACAGGTTTAACTTCATCTACCTTATATTCATTTGATGTAAAAGCCCGCAATGGCGATAACGTGGAAACAGGTTTCGGTACTTCCGCATCCGGCACCACATCCGCCGCAGGCGCGCAAAACCAAACCATCACTTTCGGTGCATTGTCGAATGTAACTTATGGTGATGCACCTTTCGCACTGACAGCCACCGCCTCTTCCGGGCTTACGGTTTCATATACAAGTTCTGATCCTTTAGTGGCCAGCATTTCAGGCAATACCGTTACCATTGTAGGTGTTGGTACTGCCACCATCACGGCTTCACAAGCAGGTGACGGTGTGAACTGGAACGCGGCACCTGATGTTGACCAAACACTGACTGTTGATCCTAAAAACCTCACGGTAAGCGGTGCGGTTGCGCAAGACAAGGATTATGACGGCAATACCAATGCCGTGATCACCGGCGCTACCCTGGTAGGTGTGGTAGGTTTGGATGACGTGAGCGTAAGCGGTGGAGGTACATTTGCCTCAGCCGATGCCGGTACAGGTATCAGCGTAACTGCGAACCTGGTATTGGGTGGTGCGGATGCAGGCAATTATACCCTCACACAACCAACCGGTTTAAGCGCTAATATCAACCAGGCAGCACAAACCATCACATTCGGTGCACTCGCCCCAAAAACTACGGCCGACGCGCCTTTCAACCTGACTGCAACGGCGTCTTCCGGTTTGCCGGTTTCTTATATCAGCTCAAACCTTTCAGTAGTCAGCATTTCAGGTAACCTGGTAACCATCAATGGCCCGGGTTCTGCCACAATCACAGCCTCACAGGCCGGCGATGGCAATTACCTGCCTGCCACAAGTGTAGACCAGGTGCAAGTGGTAACCGTTGCCCCATCAACCGTTACATATAGTTTTGGTACTGTGGCTCCGGGTAACGCCAATCCAACCAGCGGCACTCCGGTTGCCAACCTTGGTTTCTCAGCCTTATCACGTGGTAACAATTTTGGTACCACCACATTGCTGACTACCACCTCTGGATCAACCGGCTACACGGGCGCTTCCGGTTCATATAACGCGGGTGCGGCGGTAGATGATGGAGGCTTCAACAGCACTACCAGCACTTATTTTGATTTCACCCTGACACCTGCCGCCGCTCACCAGTTTACACTGACCGGCATCAGCTTTGGTGTACGCGCTACTTCAACAGGACCACAAGCCTATACCTTACGCAGCAGCCTTGATGGATTTAGCAGCGACTTGGCGACAGGTAGCATTTCCAATAACAGTACATGGGCATTGAAATCAAACAGCCTCTCTTTCGCATCAGGATTTGGAACTGAAGTAACCTTCCGCCTTTATGTACATAGTGGTGTAGGTAACCCAACAGCGGGTACCGCTAACCTCCGTATCGACGACCTGAAACTGGATGTGTTTGTTGAGGCGGCCCCGGATTGTTCCGGTACACCTGAAGTGGGTACTGCCAACGGAACTGCAACCATCTGCGAGGGAACAGCAACCACCATCAGCCTCAGCGGCAACACTGATATCAACAGCGCTGTTGGCCTGAGCATCCAGTGGTTTAGCTCTACCGATAACAATAACTTCACGCCATTTGGCGCCGGCAATGAAACATCATTGTCTACAGGAAACCTGTCACAGACTACATATTATTATGCAACCATCACGTGCTCTGTATCAGGTTTATCAGAAACCAGCAATACTGTAACGGTAACGGTTGATCCCAATGTGAATGCGGGAACCCTCACCGGCGCGGCTTCTATGTGTGCCGGTACTTCACAATTGCTGACCAGCAATGGCGATGCTGGCGGTACCTGGAACAGCAGCAACCCATTGGTTGCATCGGTTGACGGTTTGGGCAATGTTACTGCTTTGACTGCAGGTTCTACAGATATTACGTACAGCATCCTAAGCGGTTGCGGTTCGCCATCTGTGGCAACACTGACCATCAGTGTGGCTGAGAACAGCGCTCCGGTTGTAAGTGGTCCTACCAATGTTTGCGCATTCCTCGGTAATAGTGAGCAGGTTTCATATACTGCCAGTACACCAGGAGCAACAAGCTATACCTGGACCCTGCCTCCGAACGTAAACCTGGTATCAGGTGCAGGCACCAATACCATCACGGTAACATTCAATGCCGGATTTGCCACACAGGCCAATAAGCAAATCAGGGTAAGGGCGAATTCTGTGTGCGGTGCCAGCGCTCAAACCATTTATTATCTCCTGACACAGTTCCCGACCACACCGGCTCCAATTGTAGCATCAACTGCAGATGTATGCCCAAGCGTCGGAACCAATGTGCCTATTGTATATACCATTCCTAAAGTTGCATCTGCTACTTCGTATATCTGGACTGCACAAGCAGGAAATACTACCATCACCAGCATCAATGGTGCAGGCCCGAACGATACCACAGTATCTGTTGTATTTGGTTCAGGATTCAGCACAAGTGCCATCACTGTAACAGCAGTGAACGATTGCGGTATCAGCGGAACCCGCAGCCTGACGATTACCAGGGCAAACCCAAGTACGCCAAGCCTGATCGCAGGCCCGACAAACGCTTGTGCATTCATCGATCCAAGCGCCAGCACCGCTGCTTACAGCATTCCGCAACAGCCAACGGTGACAGTTTATACATGGACGGTTCCATCCGGTTCCTTGAACCTGTCTGGACAGGGTACCAACAGCATTTCCTTCAACTATCCTTCAGGCTTCAGCACCGGTACAGTGAGTGTGGTTGCCAGCAATGGTTGCGGTGTGAGTGGCCCCCGTTCATTAGGCATCAATACACTGAGCCCGGCTGCTCCAGGTGTTATTGATGTGATTCAAACAGCTGTTTGTCCGAACCGCGAGTACACATATACCATTGCCAGCCTGCCTGCCAATGCAACATCCATTCAATGGACCGTTCCTGCGGGAGCGAACATAATATCTGGACAAGGTACAACCAGCATCACGGTATCTTACCCGGCTACATCCGTATCCGGAACTGTGTCTGCTGTGGCTGTGAGCAATTGCGGAAGTAGTGTGGCCCGCAATCTCTCTGTGAAACTGCCGGCTTGCCCCGAAGGCGGAAGTTTTGCCAAGGGTTCTGGCATCAAGCCTGTCAACCAGGTAGAACTCGACCTGCAAGTATATCCTAACCCAACTACTACTTCTTTCAGGGTTCAGGTATCCGGCCAGGTTAACGAGCAGGCAACCATCCGCGTCATGGACCTGCAGGGCCGCGAGTTAAGCAGAAAAATAGTAATGGCCGGATCTGTGCACAGTTTCGGAAGCGACCTGAAAGCAGGCACTTACCTTGTGGAAGTGTTGCAGGGTTGTAAGCGCACCGTGCAAAAACTGGTTAAATTATAAGGTCTTTTGATATCTGATCTTCGAGAAGGGTTCCCGATCATCGGGGACCCTTTTTTGTGTCTGTATATCGCTAACCCTGTCGGGGTTATAACCCCGACAGGGTTTTATGTGGGGGCCCCTTCTTTTTTAGTGAACATGCACCTATTAATAAATCATAAACTTTCCTGCCATGTATATGGTAGCCTGCCGCTAAAAAATTAACTTCGCGCACAAAATCTTATCCGCCAGCAAAGTAAAAACGAGTGTGGCTGAGGGCGGCGAAGCCTTGGAGAATTTAATATAATTATATTAATATTAATTTGTAAATAGCTATATAATAACATTTTAGATGTTATAAATAATTTTACTTTATCTCTCTGTATCTTTATATATTCATGTGAAAATCAAACTGGTTTAGCCCTTGCCCTCGCAGGATTGCCAATTATTTAGTTTCTTTGTTGATTAACTGCTTATGATGTATATAAAAAGAATGTTACTCCTGATTGGGGTTGTAGGTTTTTTACATAGTTGCGTTCCCGCTAAAAAATTATACTATTTCCACGATCAGCAACCAACAGTACAGCGCCTGGATTCTATTGACCAGGGCCAGTTGCAGCGCATCCAGAAATCCGACAGGCTGATTGTCAACGTAAGTTCACCAGAACCGGCACTAACGGCTTTTTTAAACCCGTTCAACGCGCAAAACGTAGGTAACGCAGTGCAACAATTCAACAACGGTTACCTGGTAAACGATAAAGGTTTTATTTTCTTTCCGTATTTGGGTGAGCTGAAAGTGGAGGGCATGACTTCTACGGAAGCATCGCGCATGATCCGCGATAAACTCTCATTGTATTACAAAGATATTTTTGTGAATGTGAACATTGCGGGTCGTGTGTTCTTCATTAATGGCAGGGCCGGCACGGCCATTCCGATGGCAAACGAACGGTTGACCATTTTTGAAGCCATCGCGCAATCTGGCACACAGGATGCATATGATATCAAGAATGCCGTGTGGCTGGTTCGCGAAGAAAACGGTGAACGTAAAATCGCGAAGCTCGACCTCAACAGCAAAAATATTTTTACATCTCCATATTATTACCTGAAGAGCAACGACCTGGTTTATGTACAACAGGGCAGGAATACCACGTTCCTGAGCCCGGGAAGCCCTTCAAGGAATATACTGACTATTGCAAGCGCCGCTGCCGCGGTGTTCATTGCGCTTAATAATATCATCCGATAACATGAACAGGGAAGATAATAACGTGTGGGAACAGGGTAATAGCCCTGCCGCAGATTTTGATATGGCGCAACAGCAAAATGTTCGCCTGCGCACCAATTCATTCGATATTGATTTCAGAAGGGTTCTCTCCATCTGGCCTTATATCCTTTTATTTGGTTTGATTGGTTATGTGATGGGAAGTGTTTATCTGCGCTACCTCAACTTCGTGTACATCGTAAACACCAGCCTGACCGTTGAGCAAAAAGAGGAAGTGTCTATCGGACAGGCTTTCTTCGGTTCGCAGCGCGACCCGTTCAATGATAAAATCGCCTATTTTAAATCGCCGGCGCTGGCCGCCAAACTGGTTGACAGTCTTGGCCTGCAATACAATGCGGAAGCACAAGGGCGTTTTAAGAACAAGGATTTTTACGGTACCATCCGTTGGTATATTGTCCGGGAGCCGGGTGCCGAAGTTCCGGAAATCAATTTTTCATTATTGCCGGAAAAAGACGGATTTAAATTTATTTCAGAGTCGGTTGAAGGAAAGGGCAAATGGGGCGAAGCTTTTTATTTGAAAGGGCATAAAATTATTGTAGAGAAACTGGAAGAATTCAACAGCCAGACACCCATTTTTTGCTACAGCCGCCATACCATCTCCACCGCTTTTGCCATCAGCAGGAAGCTGAGTATGACAACCACCAAGGAAAGCAATATTATTAATATCAGTTATTCGGATGTATCAAGCGAAAGGGCGATTGATATCCTGAATGGGTTAATCGGCATTTATGACCGTGACCTGGAACGCGATAAATCACTCAGCTTTTCACAGGCCATCAACTTCATCGACAAAAGGCTGATCCCCCTGGGCCGCGAACTGGATTCGATTGAGAACGCGCTGGCCAGTTTCCGCGCCAGCAAAGGTTATGTGGGCTTGTCGGCCAACAGCGAAATGTACCTCGAGAAAATGAAGGAGTACGACAAGCAACTAACGGAAATCAATATCCTGAAATCTACCGTGGCTTCGATCGAACGTTTCATCAATGACCCCAATTTAAAGGAATCAGACCTGTCGTTTGTGGGTGTCAACGACCCCTACCTGCAAGGCGTACTGCGCCAGTACCAGGACCTGAGGAGCCAGCGCGATAAACTGGCCCTCGTACAAACGGATGACAACCCCAATATGCAGGTGCTCGACCGTAAATTGATTGAACTGAGAAGCAGCATGAATGCGGTGCTGGGTAATTATAAAAATAACCTCAGGATCGCGGAATCAACTTATCAGCAGAATATAGCATCTGCCAACGCATACCTGCGCGGCGCCCCACTCGATGAAAAGCAATTACTCGAAAAATCGAGGCTGCAGAATATCAAGGAACAACTCTACCTGACCTTATTGCAAAAAAGGGAAGAGGCATCCATCGCCCGCGCTTCGGTTACGGTGAATACCAAAATGCTTTATCCTCCGGTTAAAGTGAATGCCGTATTGAAGCCTTCCAGGTCAATTGTTCTGTCTGCCGCCATCATCATTGGTTTATTGTTGCCGGTACTCTTCGCCATTGTCCGCGAATTGCTGAACAGGAAGATCATTTCCAAGAAGCAATTGCAGGCCATGACAAATATCCCCGTCATTGCCGAATTGGAACAGGCCGATAATATGGATAAGCGCCCGATCGTGATTGGCCGTAACAAACGTTCCATGTTTGGTGAACAGATACGCTCATTGCGCACGAATATCAACTTCTACCGTACGCATGGCAAGAAGACAAATTTTGTGTTGATCACGTCGAGTGTGAGTGGCGAGGGTAAATCATTCCTCTCCATGAACCTCGCGAAAAGTTATGCGCTGCAGGGAAAAAAAGTGGCCTTGCTTGAATTTGACCTGCGCCGCCCGAAAATTTCAAAAGCGCTCGACATATCATCTGAAAAAGCCGGACTGACTTCAGTGCTCATTGGTAAAGTGGAACCGCAGGATATTGTGGTGCGCATTGCCGGCGACAACCTGAAGGATAAACTGGATGTATTCCCCGCAGGCGCAATACCGCCCAACCCGCAGGAACTGATCTCCGGTGAATTCATCGGCAAGGTAAAGCAATACCTCGATGCCAATTACGATGTAGTGGTGATTGATACGCCTCCATTTGGTATTGTGGCCGACGCGCAGATACTGGGCGAATGGGCCGATGTAACGCTGATCGTTACACGCTTCCAGCAAACCATCCGCGACCAGATACAGGAAATCAACGAATGGCATAACCGCAAACTGTTCCGCAATATGGCGCTTGTGTTTAACGGCGTACGCGATAAAGGATATTTCGGAAGCAAATACGGCAACTACTATTACAAGCGCAAGTATGGTTATGGCTACTACTCATCGGAAGGAAGTGTGCCTTCGGAAGATGCAGAGAAAAAATCCTGACCTGACACCTCATGCTGAACACAATTAAGAAATTACTGAAGAAGTATTTCCAGTACTTCTTTTACTTCTATTCCCACCTGGGATACCGGATTTTCGTGAGCATTTTCCTCAGCCTGATGGTGGGTGTGATGGATGGCTTTGGCCTCGCCATGTTTATCCCCCTGCTGCAAATGGTTGACGCTTCCGGCGCCCAACCGGATAGCGCCAACATGGGCAACATGTCGTTCCTGGTTGACTTGTTCAATTATGTCGGCATTGAACTCACGCTGGGTGTAGTGCTGACCGTCATTTTTGTTTTCTTTACGATCAAAGGCGCGTTGAAATTTTCAGAAGGGTATTTCCGGGTGATCAATGAACAATTATTCATCCGGCAAATACGCACAAGGAATATCATTGGCTTATCAAATTTCAGTTACAATGTATTTGTAAACTCCGATACCGGCCGCATCCAGAATACATTCAGCGGCGAAGTGGAGAAAGTGAAACAGGCATACCGTTACTACTTCATCTCATTCCAGTACGGGATATTTGTAGTGGTGTACATCTTCATGGCATTCTTCGCCAACCCGCAATTCGCAGTACTGGTGGTGATTGGCGGATTGCTTACAAACATCATTTTCCGCAGGCTGCATAAAATCACCAAATCGCTCTCAAAAAAAATCACAACGGACAGCCACTCATTCCAGGGGCTGCTGATCCAAAAAGTTTCTTTCTTCAAATACCTTAAAGCGAGCGGGCTGATCCATAAATATGCCAATAAACTCATTCAGTCGAACGACCGCATACAAGACAGCAACCGCAAAGCCGGGCTCATCTCCGCAACTTTATCTTCCGTTCGCGAACCATTGATCATCCTTGTGGTGATGCTGGTCATCATCATACAGGTAAAATATTTTTCGCAAAATGTGGGCGCTATCATCCTTAGCCTGCTCCTGTTTTACCGCGGTCTTGTTTCGCTCATGGGAACCCAGAACTACTGGAACCTCTTCCTGGGCGCATCGGGTTCTTTGCAGAACATGACGGCATTCAACGAAGAGTTGAAAGCAGGCAAAGAAAAATCAGGCAGCCTGAAATTCCCGGGCTTCCAGCAACAAATAGAATTAAAAGGCGCGTCGTTTGTATATGACAGCAATATCATTCTCAACAACCTCAACCTGGTGATCCCGCGCAACCAAACCATCGCCATTGTTGGCGAAAGCGGTTCAGGTAAAACCACCCTGATCAACCTGCTCACGGGTTTGCTGAAACCCAGCGACGGGTTGCTCTTGATTGACGGGACGGATATGAAGGAACTGAACCTCGAAACCTATCAGCAACGCATTGGCTACATTACACAGGAGCCGGTAATCTTCAACGATACCATTTTCAATAACGTCACTTTCTGGGATGAACCCACAGCGGAGAATATATCCCGCTTCAATGAAGCCTTGCGCAAAGCCTCAATCTACGATTTTGTGCAGGAACAGCCCCTGAAGCAGGACGCCTTACTGGGAAATAATGGCATCAATGTCAGCGGTGGACAAAAGCAAAGGCTGTCGATTGCCCGCGAATTGTATAAGGAAGTTGATTTCCTGTTCATGGATGAAGCCACTTCGGCACTTGATTCTGAAACGGAAAAATCGATACAGGATAATATTGAAAAACTGAAAGGAAAATACACCATCATGATCATCGCCCACAGGTTGTCAACCATTAAAAATGTTGACCGGGTGATTCTCTTAAATAAAGGCCGCATAGAGGATATGGGAAGTTTTGAAGAACTGCAGTCAAGGTCGGCCACATTCCGGAAGATGGTGGAACTCCAGGGCTTCTAGGCAGGAACGCCCCAGTTGACCGCTCACATGAGTACACATAAGCCTAAAAAGATTTTTTTCACGCTCGATACCCTGGCCAATGCGGGTACGGAAAAAAGTGTGCTCGATATACTCAGTCATTTTTCCGACGGAACAAACGTCACGGTCATATATTTTTTCAGGGGAGATGATTTAAAGGAAGCCTACGAAAAAGCGGGTATCCCTCTCCGTTATGAACCCATTTCCGGCCGGTTCCCTTTATTAAAAGGGGTGCTCAGGCTAAGGAAAATATTGAAGGCGGAGAAGCCGGACATGGTTGTGTCTTCCATACTCCGCGCCAACCTGATTTCCCGGGTGGCTTGCTGGCTCACGGGCACCAAACTGGTGGGTACTTTCGTGAGCGATAGTTACAGTGATTTGCGGAAGAGTTCCTTTTCCATAAAAAGAAAACTCGGCTTTTATTTTTATTACCGCCTCGACCGCCTTACCGCTGGCATACCCGTGGGTTGGATCAGCAATTCCAAATGCATCCGCGAAAGCAATTGCCAGTACCTGGGCATTGATCCCGGCAAGGTTGAAGTGATTTATCGTGGCAGGAACCCCGAAAAATTCCGGGTAAAGGAAAATCGGCTCCTGCCCGGTCAATTCCGCTTTGTGTATGTAGGGCGCATGCTCGAAACAAAAGGCGTGGGGGAATTACTGGAAGCCTTTGCCATCACGGCACAGGAATTCCCGTTTGCCAGCCTCGACATGTATGGAAAAGGGAATTACGAATCCAAGGCTAAAGAGAAGATATCGCGGTTAGGCATAAACGAAAAAGTGCGGATGCATGGACTGGTGCCCAATGGATGGGAGAAACACTATGAAGCGGACTGTTTTGTATTCCCATCATGGTACGAGGGGTTCAGCGGCTCCGTTGTGGAAGCCATGATGGTGGGCATTCCCATCATCGCGTCGGATATCCCGATGAACCTCGAAGCCGTAACGCCTGATGTGAATGCACTGGTATTCAAGGTCCGGGATGCCCATGACCTGGCGGAGCAAATGAAAAAAGCCATCAGGGATTATGACACGATGTGCCGAATGGCAAAACAAGCGAGGGAAGAAGCGCTAAAGCGGTTCGACATTAAAGTGATCGCGGCGCAATATGAAAACTATTTACACCGCCATATCGCCGGTGCATAATATTCACCTGTAAATTCAAGCAGTATCAAAATCCTTCAATTGGTTACGAAAAGGCAGTACCGGGGCGCGGAAGTATTCGCTGCGGAACTGAGCGCTTTACTCGGTGCGCATGGCCACGAAGTTATTTTCGCCGGCTTGTACCCGGCGCCTGGTAACGCGCTGACAGCGGCGCATGCCCTGAATATCGACCTGGACGGAAAAAAATCCGCATTAAATTTTTCCTTGCTGAAAAAACTCGCTGCCCTGGTAAGGGAACATCAGCCCGATATCATCCAGGCAAACGGATCAGATACGCTGAAATACGCGGTGTTGGTGAAAAAATGGTATTTCCCCAATATACCGGTATTGTACAGGAATATCAGCATGGTGAGTTCATGGGCTTCTGCCGGCAGCATCAAAAACCTGCTCAACCGCATGCTGTTCAGGCAGGTTGATTTTGTCACTTCCGTAGGACAACCTTCACTCGACGACCTGGTGAAAACCTACCAGTACCCCGTAGAGAAAACCATGGTCATCAGGAGGGGCATACCCGAAATGGCTTTCGATACCACGGCATCCCGTAACATGCTCAGCGATAAATATGGGTTTCACCCGGCTGACCCGTTAGTCATGCATATCGGGCAGTTTTCGGATGAAAAAAACCATCCTTTTATCCTCGATGCTTTCCGTGAAGTGTTGGCCCATCAACCAAACGCCAGGCTGATTTTGATAGGAGAAGGAAAGAACTATTCGCGTATAGCCGACACCGTTAGTCAATCTGCCGGGTTGCGCAGCCATGTTTTTCTCGCGGGCCATCAAAGCCCCGTGCAGGAATGGCTGGCCGGCGCCGATATTTTTATTTTGGGCAGCACCATCGAAGGTGTACCCGGCGTCATCCTCGAAGCAGGCATGCAGGGCGTACCAACCGTGGCTGTCCAGGTGGGTGGCGTATCGGAAGTGGTGCAGGACGATGTAACCGGGTTGCTGCTGCACAAGCATGATCCCAAAGCGTTTGCGGGGGCTGTCTGCCGGCTGATTGAAGACAAACCGCTTCGCGATAAACTCGGCCAGTCGGCCAGGGCATTTGTATCCGCCCATTTCAGCCTGGATGCCTGCCGCCGGAATTTTGAAACATTATATGCCCGGGTGCTGAACCGCCAGGCATAACCATACCGCATAAACGAAGATCATTCATGAAGGTTTTACACCTGATCAAATCACTTGGCCGGGGAGGAGCGGAGATGCTCCTCCAGGAAACGCTGAAACTCCACGACAAAAAAGCTTTCGAATTTCATTATATCTATTACCTGCCCTGGAAAGACCAAATGGTACCGGGGCTTGAACAGGCCGGTGCCAAAGTAAAAAATATCCCGGCACGGGATAATATCCGCATCATGCTCAAAACCGGGGATGTTATCAGGTATATCAAAGAGCACCGGATTGAACTCGTGCACTGCCACCTGCCATGGGCCGGTTTCGCGGGCAGGCTTATCCATAAGCGTACAGGCGTCCCCGTTATATACACCGAACACAATAAGCAGGAACGCTACCATTTTGTCACGAAGTTTATCAACAAAACAACATTTAACTGGCAAACAAAAGCCATAGCAGTTTCCGCAGACGTAGAGGAATCCATCCGTAAATGGATCAGGCCGCGCATTCCGGTACAAACCATTTTGAACGGGGTCAACACCGACCATTTTGTACGAAACCCGGAAGCCGGGCGCCAGTTAAGAAAGGAATATGGGATAGATGAACATGCGGTTTTGATTGGCACCATTGCCGTATTCAGGTTTCAGAAAAGGTTGAAGGAATGGATTGATGTATTTAAATCCCTGCACGCCAAAAACCCATCGGTGCGGGGCTGTGTGGTGGGCGATGGCATCCTCAACCAGGAAATACGCGATTACCTGAAACAGCAGGGGATGGAACCTTATATTTTATTTCCAGGTTTGAAAACGGACGTGATCCCCTGGCTGTCGGCCATGGATATTTTCATGATGTCATCCGAATTTGAAGGATTGCCCATCGCCCTCCTCGAATCCATGAGCATGGAATGCGCGGTGGTCTGTACCGACGCGGGCGGTATCAAGGAAGTGATCCGCGATAAACAGGACGGTTTCCTGGTACCCGTAGAGAAATGGACTGAACTCGAAACACACCTGCAATACCTGCTTAATCACCCGGACGAGACCAGGCGCTATGGCAAACTGGCCCGCCAGCGGGTGGTCGACGCTTTCAGCCTGAAACAAATGGTCAGGCAACTGGAAGATTTGTACAAAGAAACCGGGCACAAATAATCGTTTAACCATGACCGTTACCAACGCGACCCCTCAGGACCTTCCGGCAATGATCGCCCTGCTCAAACAGAGCCTGGGTGAAAACCTGATCCCGAAATCAGAAGGTTTTTTTGTTTGGAAACATTATCAAAACCCATTTGGCCCTTCAAAGGTATTGCTGGCCAGGGAAGGGGAGCGGGTCATTGGCTTGCGCGCGTTCATGTACTGGTCATGGGTGTCGGGCCGCGAACAAATCAGGGCAGTACGTGCCGTAGATACCGCTACTGACCCCGCACACCAGGGCAAGGGGATTTTCCGGAAACTGACCATGCAGGCAGTGGATGAATGCAAGCAGGAAGGCGTAGGGCTGGTGTTTAATTCGCCCAACCCGATCAGCATGCAGGGGTACCTGAAAATGGGATGGAAGCAGGCGGGTAAAATGCCCATCTGCCTGAAGCCCGGAAGCATATTCCCAAGACTTTTTAAAGAAGGCGCGGAAAATGACCTGCTGGAACCGTACCGTGTCGATCAGGCCATTTCGCCCATCGGCCATCGCGCCTTCGATGAAACAAAAGGCGCGCCCTGGCATACCGCATTATCCAAAGAATACCTGCAATGGCGCTACCACGATTGCCCCGTGGTTCAATACGGGGCAATAGCGCAACCCGGGGCATACGGTTTTGTTTTCCGCTTGAAAAGGGTCAACCGTTTTTATGAACTTCGGATCTGTGAAGCCTGGACAGAGAAAAATGATCCGGCCATATTAAGAGAAGCCCGACGCGGGCTCTCAGGGATTGTCCGTAAAATCAGGCCATTGATGGTCAGTTACGCGGATTCCGTTACATTTATGGACGGTCAATCAAGGCCTGGCCGTTTCTTTGGCCCATATCCCAAAGGACCCATGGTAACCATCAGGCCGCTCGCTTTGGAAAACCTCGATCATTTTGAGTCATTCCATCACTGGAAGCCCTCCATGGGCACTATGGAATTGTTTTAAACATGGATATAGCCGTTACATTTCTCATCATCCTGCTGCTGACAGCCTACATTATTAAGTCGGTGGTAAACAGGCTGCACCTCGACTCAGAGAATTATCTCTGGATGTTATTTGTGGTGCACGTATTACTAACGGCTACGTATATGGCCTATGCGGCCCAGACCACCAGCGATTCTATCGCCTATTACAATAAAACCTCCGGAGCGCCCAACTGGTTTGAACTCTGGGGTATCGGCACTCCCTTCATTCATTTCTTCGCTTGGCCTTTTGCCGGGTTGTTTGGGTTATCATATTACGCCACCATGATGGTGTTCTCCTTTTTTGGTTTCCTTTCCATCATGGCATTCTATATCACGGCAAAAGAAAATATCAAACTGGAACCGGTGTTTGGAAAGCTCACGGCTATTGAACTCATCTTCCTTTTACCCAACCTCCACTTCTGGTCCGCATCATTGGGTAAGGGTGCGGTCATCATGTCCGGGCTCGCCCTGTTTACCTATGGATTAAGCAGGTTCAACCGGCGGTTCCTCCCTCTTGTAATTGGCGGGCTGATCACTTTCATGGTGAGGCCGCATATCCTGTTCACCGTTATCCTCAGTGTGATGCTGGGCGTTATCCTGACCAGCGGCGGCATCAAACCATTGGTGCGCTGGATGATCTTTTTGGTAGCAGGCGTTGTGTTTATTTATATCAGTGACGATGTGTTGCAATTCACCGACACCGAAAGCCTCGACATTACTTCATCGAGCAGCCTGAGCCACCGTGCCGCCGAATTGAGTAAATCAACCACGGGTGTCAATATACATGAGTATGGCTTATTCATGAAGCTCTTTACTTTTTGGTTCAGGCCTTTGTTTGTCGACGGACAGGGCTTGATGGGCCTCATCGTTTCGTTCGAGAACCTGTTGTACCTCTATATGTTTATGGTGGTCATCAAACAGGGCTTCATTTACTGGCGCCACTGGAACGGGTGGTTCCGTATTTGTTTGTTCTTCTTTCTCTTTGGTTCCTTCGCGCTTGCGCAGGTAACCGGGAACCTGGGCATCGCGATGCGGCAAAAAGCTCAGCTCATGCCCTTCTTCTTCATCATTTATTGCAAAGCCATTTCATACAAATATTATTTACCACCCGGACTGCTCAGGGCGCCGGGCCGCATGTTAATGAATAAGCGATGACATATCCGGGCGTCTTTTGCATATCGTTGGATTTTGAATTGCATTGGGGTTGTTTCGAACGCATGAACCTTCAAACCGAAGCGGAGTTGCGTTATTTTCAAAATACGCGGGAACTCATCCCCAAAAAATTAAACATGTTCGCCGATGGGGGCATCCATGTAACCTGGGCAACCGTGGGCATGTTGTTCCTGCAGAATAAAGAAGAGTGGGAACGGAGGAAGCCGGCCATCCTGCCAACATTTGATAACCCGCAGGTCTCTGCGTATGAGTGGATTGCGAAGTATGGATTTAATGGGTCGGAAGACCCCTATCATTTTGCGCCATCCCTGGTTGACCTGATTATGGCCACACCCCACCAGGAACTCGCCACGCATACCTACGCGCATTACTTCTGCCTGGAAGCCGGCCAAACGCGCGAGCAATTCAGGGTTGATATGGAGATCGCCTGCCAGTTGGCAAAAGAAAGGGGCACCACATTAAAATCACTGGTATTTCCTCGGAACCAGTTCAACCAGGATTACCTCTCCGTTTGCCGCGACCTCGGCATCAGCTCCGTACGGTCAAGCCCGGATATCTGGTATTGGTCGCCAGCCACGCATTCCTCATTCATGAAAAAATTTTTCCGCGCAGGCGATGCCTACATTAAGTTTCAGCCTATTAAGCCTGTATACCTCAAGGATATTAATGTTGACCAGGGACTTCCTTTATTGTTACCATCCACCAGGTTGTACCGGCCATGGATGCCGGGTGAGCCGCTGAAAAATAAATTGAAACTGCGCCGTATCCTGAACGAAATGACGGACGCCGCGCGCAACCAGGCTTATTATCATCTTTGGTGGCACCCGCATAATTTTGGCAACAACCCAAAGGAATGCCTGCAGGAACTCGAACAAATCATCGCACACTTCCACAAACTCCATAAAACCTACGGTTTTCAAAGCATGCATATGCAGGATATCAGCGAACTGCTGCTCTCATCCGCGAAAACAACCGTACGCGCTTAAGTACCATGCCAAAACTGGTCAGGATGACAACAGTGCCTGTATCCCTGCAATTCCTGCTCAGGGGGCAAATGCGTTTTATGAAGGAACAGGGATTTGATGTAACCATGATCAGCAGCGATGGCCCTGAACTGGGGCCATTAATCGCGCAGGAAGGCTGCCCGCATATTTCGGTTACCCTTACCCGTAAGATCACACCCTGGCAGGACCTGAAATCATTAATCAGGCTGGCGCGGATTTTCCGGAAGATTAAACCTGATATTGTACACACGCACACACCTAAAGCCGGCTTGATCGGCATGTGGGCCGCCATGTTCGCTGCTGTACCTGTACGGCTGCACACCATTGCAGGTTTACCCTGGATGGAAAGCTCCGGGTTGATGCGCTTTGTTTTGAAAACGGTGGAGAAGCTGACTGCCTTGCCCGCGCATAAGGTATACCCGAATTCAAAAGCGCTTCTGCAATACCTCCAACAACAAGGTATTGCCAGGAATAAGATGAAGGTATTGGGCAGCGGGTCGAGCAATGGCATCAACAGCAGTTTTTTCTCCCGCAGCCCCGAACTGGAATCAGCAGCGGCTGCTTTAAAGAATGAGGCCGGCCTGAAGGGACAGGGTATGGTGTGGATATTTATCGGAAGGCTGGTGCGCGATAAAGGCATGGGTGAACTGCTCGACTCATTTTCGTCTATACATAAACGTTATCCTGACGACCAGTTGTGGCTCCTGGGTAACGAAGAACAAGACCTTGATCCGCTCGACGAACATCACAGGAAACTTTTACATGAACACCCGGCCGTTCGCTGCTGGGGTTTTCAGCCCGATGTGCGGCCATACCTCGCCGCCGCCGAAGTATTGGTTTTCCCAAGCTATCGCGAAGGGTTTCCCAATGTACCGATGCAGGCAGGCGCCATGGGTTGCGCATTGATACTGTCTGACATCAATGGCTGCAACGAAATTGTAGACCATGGAACAAACGGTTTGCTGGTGCCCGTAAAGCAAATGCAGGCCCTGGAACAAGCCATGGAACAATTGCGTGCCGATGCACAACTCCGCCACCGGCTGGCTTCGGCCATCAGGGAGAAGATTGTCACACGTTTCGACCAGGAAACTTTGTGGCATATTATTTTAGCGGAATACCAGGAACTGCTTCAAGGAGGCAAGAAACACTAAACATGCGCGGAAACTTTTTATATGACAGGGTCATTAAACGCATAGCCGACTTTATAGCTGCTTTGATCGCGTTGTTGATTTTTACTCCTGTCATGCTGATCGTCATCATCGCTTTATACCTGACCGGCCATAAGCGCGTGTTTTTTACACAGCCGCGTGTAGGCCTGAATGATAAAATTTTCACCCTGATCAAATTCAGGACCATGACAGAAGCCAGAGATGCTGAAGGCAACCTCTTACCCGACGCGCAGCGCTTAACCCGCTTCGGCGCCATGGTCAGGAAAACATCGCTCGATGAATTGCCGCAATTGATCAATGTTTTAAAAGGTGACATGAGCCTGGTTGGCCCAAGGCCCTTATTGGTGCAATACCTTCCGCTGTATTCCGCGGAGCAAAGGAAGAGGCACCTGGTGCGGCCCGGGATAACGGGATGGGCACAGGTGAACGGTCGAAACGCGATTAGCTGGGAGCAGAAATTTATTTATGATGTTTGGTATGTTGAGCACCAGTCGCTGGCGCTCGACCTCAATATTTTTTTCAAAACCATACGCAATGTGGTAAAAGCCGAAGGCATCAGCCAGGATGGTCAAGCCACCATGGAAGCATTTAAAGGAAATAATTAATATGAAAAAGATTGCCATTTTTGGGGCCGGTGGTTTCGGCCGTGAAGTAAAAATGCTGATTGACCAGCTCAATGCCGTTTCTCCCCAATGGGAATTCATCGGGTATTTTGACGATGATTTTTCGCATGCCAGGCATATTGATCCGGCGCATCAGTTGGGTGGAATGGATGCCCTGAACAACTGGAAGGAACCTATTCACCTGGTTTTCGCCATTGGAAACCCGGTGGTAAAAAGAAAAATTCACCAAAAAGTACAGAATCCCGGTATCCAATACCCAACCCTGATCCATCCCAATGCCGTTATTGGGGCATCGAATGTGCGCATCGGCGAGGGAACCATCATTTGTGCCGGCAATATCATCACCATAGATATAGAAATTGGCCGCCATGTGATCCTGAACCTCTCTTGCACGGTGGGTCACGATACGCAAATCGCTGATTATGCGTCGTTTATGCCATCCGTAAACATATCCGGTGAAGTGGAAATCGGGGAAGCCGTATATGTGGGTACAGGGGCAAAAATCATCAACCAGTTGCAAATAGGTACTGAAACCGTGGTTGGAGCGGGTGCGGTAGTCTCAAAATCCCTGCCCCCAAAATGCACGGCGGTGGGAATTCCGGCCAAACCCATCAGGTTTCACGAATAAATACGAGTTACCGGTTAGACCAGTTTTTTGACGATTAGTTAATACCAAACCCCGGATACTTGCGAAAATTATGTTACCTTTAACAAATTCTGCGCAACAGGCTCCAGCCTGTTTCGGGAATCGGGGGTTCATATCAAATTTATTTAACAGGAATTGTGGAAAGAGTATGGTTGTCGTCGCCACATATGGGCGGCAAGGAAAAAGAATATGTAGCTGAAGCATTTGCCACCAATTGGGTTGCGCCGTTAGGCCCCAACGTAGATGCTTTTGAAAAGCAGTTAGCCGAACAGCTTGGCGTAAAGCAAGTGGCGGCCTTGAATACCGGGACCGCGGCCCTTCACCTGGGATTGCAGTTGTTGGGTGTACAGGCAGGAGATACGGTATTGTGCCAGAGTTTCACCTTCGCGGCATCCGCATTCCCTATTTTGTACGGGCATGCGAAACCCGTGTTCATTGACAGTGAAGAGCAGACCTGGAATATGGACCCGGCTTTATTGGAGCAGGCCATTACAGATGAAATCGCGCTGGGTAAAAAACCAGCCGCGGTGATCGCAGTACACCTGTACGGTATGCCTGCGCAGATGAATGAGATTATGGCGATCCTGGATCGCTACGAAATACCCTTAATTGAAGACGCAGCCGAAGCCCTTGGCAGTACCTATCAGGGTAAGGCCTGTGGCAGTTTTGGAAAAATTGGCGTACTGAGTTTTAACGGCAATAAAATCATCACCACCAGCGGCGGGGGCGCCCTGGCTTCTACCGATGAAGAGTTGGTGAAAAAAGCCCGGTTTTACTCTACCCAATCTAAAGAACCGGCACCTTATTACCTCCACAAAGAAATCGGGTTTAATTACCGCCTGAGCAATATTTGCGCGGGTATCGGCAGGGGGCAAATGGAAGTGCTGCCAGAAAGGGTTGAGCGGAGAAGGGAGATTTATGATTTTTATTTGCAGGAATTAGGTACCATTGATGGTATCGTTTTCCTACCCGAGCCTGAAGGTTCTTTTTCGAACCGCTGGCTCACAACCATTTTGTTCGACGAAAAAATTTTTGGCGCCGGCTTTAACGAAACCGTCAGGCAGGCGCTCGAAAAAATAAACATTGAAACCAGGCCTTTGTGGAAACCCCTGCACCAGCAGCCTGTATTCTCCGAAGTGAAAGCATATTTGAACGGAGTGTCAGACAAGCTGTTTGCCGAAGGCCTGTGTTTACCAAGTGGATCCAACACAACCGACGAAAGCTTGCAAAGAGTAGTTCAGGAAATTAAAAAACTGTTATGAGAAAGCTTTTAAACAGAGACAGGGTCAGGCCATCACAGATGGTGCTGATAGGTGATCAGGTGCTGTTTGCACTCGGTTTGGCCACCGCATTTCTCGCATATTACCGACTGCTGGCCATTAAGGTATTTCCCACCACCACCATTTTATTGCAACTCGGCATCCATATTGGCATCGCGGTACTGGCCTGGACCGTTTTCCGCGTGTACAAAAAAGTAATTCGCTTCTTTAGCGCCAAAGATTACCTCAATATCCTGGGTATCATCGCCCTGGTGCACCTGGCCAGCATTGGCGCCAGTTACATGTTGCCTGAGAAGCACCACCTGCGCCCTGAAATCTTCATTATCAGCTTTTTCACCACTTCCATCTATATCATTGGCAGCCGCCTCATCATCAGCTACCTCTATTATCATTACAGCCGCTCCCGTAAAGAAGGAGAACAAAAACGCCTCCTCATTTATGGCGCCGGTGAACTGGGTGTGTTCCTGAAAAAATCCATCAACACCCATTATGAAAATGAGTTTAAGCTGGAAGCGTTCATTGATGATGATAAAAATAAAATCGGCCGCTATATCGGTGGCGTAAAAGTGATTGATGCCGACAGGGATATCAAATCGTTCATCGTAAAGAACGAAATCACCGATATCATCATCGCCAACAAAACGCTGACACCGGCACGCAAAGCAAAATTTTTAGAAGATACATTGCCTTTCAAGATCAGGATCAGGGAAATCACTTCCATCCAATCACTGTTTAAATCAAATTTCAGCCTGGATAAACTCGCCAACATCGATATCCATGACCTGATGAACCGCGAGCCCATTGAATTGTACGATGAGCATGTGGCCGAATCCCTCAAGGGTAAAACCATGCTGGTGACGGGCGCGGCTGGTTCCATTGGCAGTGAGATCGTACGCAAACTATCAGAGCACGATGCATCATTGATCATTTGTGTTGATTTTTCGGAAAGCGCTTTGTACGACTTGCAGCAGGAACTGAAGCGCAAGCATCCAAACATCGACTACCGGTTTATTTTAACGGATGTACGCAACGAGGCTTTGCTGGAACGCATTTTTGAAGAATACCAGCCACACTTCATTTATCATGCGGCTGCTTACAAGCACGTGCCTTTGATGGAAGAATACCCATGGGAAGCAGTTCAAACGAATGTATTCGGAACGCTCAACCTGGTGAAGCTGGCCGTGAAATATAAGTCAGAACGTTTTGTATTTATTTCGTCAGATAAAGCGGTGAACCCCACGAGCGTTATGGGCGCCACCAAACGCCTGGGTGAAATCATTGTACAGGCTTACTCATCATCCATCAACTCAACCATTTTTGTGGTGACGCGCTTTGGCAATGTACTGGGGTCAAATGGTTCCGTTGTGCCTTTGTTTAAAAAGCAAATCGCGAATGGCGGGCCTGTAACGGTTACGCATCCTGATATGATCCGCTATTTCATGACCATTGCCGAAGCCTGCCAGTTGGTACTGGAAGCATCCGTAATGGCGGAAGGCGGCGAGATTTTTGTGTTTGATATGGGTGAACCGGTCAAGATCGTTGACCTCGCACGTAACATGATCCGCCTGGCCGGTTTCACGCCGGATGTGGAGATCAAGATCCAGTTCATCGGCGAACGCCCGGGTGAAAAACTGTACGAAGACCTGTTCTCCGAAAAAGAAAAGCTGCATGAAACGCATCACGACAAAATCATGATCAGCAAGGAGAACAAGCAGAAAATGGCGGAAGCGGAACGCATCATCGGCCGTTTGCAAACACTTGAGAATTTTTATGAGCCCGAAATGTACCGGGTAATGATAAAAGAACTGATCCCGGAATACCAGTCTGTAGCAGGTGACGCCAAAGTGGTTAACTTCGTCACCGGCAAACAGCGCCTGGCCCAGTACAATTACCAAAACTAATTATGCGATATAAAAATCAGAGTATGAAAATCCAGAAATTACAGCTTGTAATTTTTACCTTGATCCTGGCTGGTTCGGCCACGGCACAAAACCCCCGCTTATCGCAGATCATCAATGCCCCCATGTTGGCTAATCCCGCGCTGACCGGCCGTTTCGACGGACAGGCCAGGGTTGGAGGCTTGTACAGCTGGCAGAAGAGTGATTTTGCAGAAATGCCTCATATCCATGTGTTCTCCGATATCAAACTCGGCAAGTACAGGACATACGGCGATGAACCCATCATCATGCCGAATGAGAAAAATAAAGCGGTGAAATCCGGTCCGGAAGCCAAGGACGAAATCACCAAACCCCGCATCCCGAAGGGTTATTGGGCGTTGGGACTGAGTTATTACAGGTATGGCGATGGCAATTCGCCCCTTCAGGCACAGTTTATTTCAGGTTCAGTGGCGCGCCACTTCTACTTTAAACGCAACCGCTATTTTGGCGTGGGCGGCCAGTGGACGTATGCCGACGGTAACCTGGATGAGCGCCGCGGTACCGCATACGACAGGGAGATCTCCGGTGGTACATTCCGCTACCCGCAGGGTGTGCCCAGCAACAGGGTATCCAACAAATCATACCTCGATTTCAATATCGGCGCGTATTATGGTAAAACCACCGAGGCAGTTGCATTTGAAATCGGAGGTGCCATGTACCACATGTTTTATCCTAAAAACGATATCCTCGATAAAGACGATGAAACTGAACTGCGCCACCGTGTAACCGCCCACTCGGTATTACGGTTACGCCTAAACGATAAATGGGGATTCGTACAAAAGAACCTGTACTGGCAGGAAGGTTTATACCTGCGTTCCAAGACCTTTAACGATAGCCTGAATATCGTTGATTTCTGGTCGGGCGTGGAAGTGTATAAAACCAATCCCGCGACATTATTCAACCTGAACTTTGGATTGTATACACGTTCGTTCCGCACGGTGATGCCGATGCTGAATGTGAACCTCGGACGCGTGGCGACCATCCGCCTCACGTATGAGCAACCGCTCAATACCAAGAAGTTCAACGCCTACAATGCCCGCCGCGCCGAAGCCTCAGTGATCCTGACGCACAAACGCAATACCACACCGGGTACCAGGTTCTACAACAAAATCAATTTTTGGTAATCTTTAAACGACCCCATACAGAAGATGAAAAAATTATGCATGAACGCATTCCTGTTGGCTACCGCTTCCGTGGCTTTTGCTCAGAAAGAAGTGGAAAACCTGGGAAATATCGTAAACACCGCTTATTCTGAAGCGAGGCCAACCATTTCGGCCGATGGGAAAAAACTCTACTTTATTGTAGAGAGCAACCCAAAGAATACGATGTCTAAAAAAGACAAGTACGCGCAGGATATCTGGTACTCCGAACTTGATAACAGCGGCAAATGGGGCGCACCGGTACAGGCCCAGGCCCCTTTGAACGATCAGAAAGACAATGCAGTTTTCTGGGTTTCCCCGGATGGCAACCGCCTCCTGATCCGCGGAGCTTATCAAAATGGCAAATATGCCGGACGTGGCATTTCCATGGTGCAGAAAACAGCCGGTGGGTGGTCGGCTCCCGAAAAGCTGAATATCCGCGAATATGAAGTGATGGCCATCGACCGCTATGCGGGCGCCTTCCTGTCTAATGATGGCAAACACCTGCTCCTCTATTTTTCAGAAGAGAAGAACAGTTATGTGAATGATATTTATGTGAGCCACCTCACGGAGAATAACGACTGGACGAAGCCACAAAGCCTCGGAACCACCATCAACACCTACGAGCACGACGAAATCAGCCCTTGCCTGGCCGCGGATGGAAAAACATTGTATTTTTCTTCCGACCGTCCCGGTGGTTTCGGTGATCACGATATCTGGATGTCGCGCCGCCTTGACGATAGCTGGACAAAATGGAGCGAGCCTGTAAACATGGGCAATCCCATCAACAGTTCTAAGTTCGACGCGTATTTCGCCGTTGACGCCACAGGTGATTATGGATATTTTGCCAGCACCCAAAACGCTGTGGGTGGCACAGACCTGGTGCGCATCAAGCTGGATGAAAGCCAGAAGCCCAAGACCGTAGCCATGATGTATGGTAAAGTCATCAACGCCCTTACTAAGGAACCCATGGATGTACAGATCCTGTTTGATGAGTTGCCGGGTGAAGTGAATGTCGGTAACTCTGTGTCTGGCCCGGAAGGTTCATATAAAATGACCCTGCCTTACGGCAAGAAGTACGCTTTGCGCGCCGCTAAGGAAAATTTCTATTCAGTAGTGGATACCATCGATCTCGCAGACGTGGACGAATACAAGGAAATTTATCGTGACCTCTACCTCACACCCGTTGATTCAAACCTCGCAAAGCTGGGCCCCGACGGAAAGCCCATCCGCCGCGATATTGATGACGTGGGAGATGGCGAAGACCTTGAAGCCGGCACAACGGTTGACCTGAAAAATATCAATTTTGATTTCGCGAAATCCATGCTCCGTGCCGACGCGTTCCCTGAATTGAATAAGCTGGTGAGCCTGATGAAGAAAAACGAAGGCATGACGATTGAGCTCTCTGCGCATACGGATAATATCGGTGGATACAGCCAGAATATGGCTTTGTCGAAAGACCGTGCCAATGCAGCTAAGCAATACCTTTTGTCTAAAGGCATCGACGAATCAAGGATTGTATCAAAAGGATATGGCGAAGTGAAGCCGGTGGCCAGCAACCGCAATGCCGCTGGCCGTCAGCAAAACCGCCGCGTGGAGTTTGTGGTATTGAAGAAATAATCGCTGGTACATAACTATAACGCATAAACGAAATCCCGCCATTGGCGGGATTTTTGTTTTAAGGATGTCCTTGTTTTTTGCAGATGGCATCAGGCCTGTTGCAGGGAGAACCCGAATGTTGACCCTACATCTACCTTACTCCTCACGTGGATGCTTTGTCCGTGGGCTTCAACAATGTGTTTGCAAATGGAGAGCCCGAGGCCTGACCCGCCGATTTTCCGGCTGCGCGCCATATCGGTGCGGTAGAACCGTTCAAAAATGCGCGGTAAATGTTCTTCGGATATGCCGCTGCCATCATCGCTGATTTCAATCAGCACCTGGTTGTTTTCTATTTTATACATGCTTGCTTCAACCAGTCCGTTTTGCTTGCCGTATTTAATGGCATTATCAACGAGGTTGATCAGCACCTGCCTGATTTTTTCCTTATCGGCTACAACTGAAATACCCAGTTCACAGCCTTTTTTGATCTGGAGCCGGATGTTCTTTTCCCTGGTTTTGATTTCCAGCGATTCAAACACTTCTTTCACCAGGTCCTGTATCACAAAAGGTTTGAGCGTGAGTTGCTGTTCCCCGCTTTCCAACCTGGCGATCTGGTCAAGGTCGTCTACGAGGTTTACAAGCCGATCGATATTCCTGGCGGCGTTTTGCAGGAAGCGGACATTTACATCCGGGTTGCTGATCGCGCCATCGAGCAGAGTATCCACATATCCCTGTATGGCAAAGATGGGCGTCTTTAATTCATGGCTCAGGTTTTGCAGGAACTCCTTTCGGTAGGTTTCATTTTGCTGCAGCACTTCAATTTCTTTCTTGCGTTGTTGCGCCCAGATTTCCACATCCTCCCTCACTTCATCAATGCTTTTCTGCGGAAGGATATGTTTATAATAAAACTCTTCACGCTTGGTGGCTTTGGTTTGAGAAATCAGTTTGTAAATCAGTTTGATTTTCCGGTATATAAAACGCTCCAGCGTGGCATTGATCAGCCAGAAACTGCCCAGGTAAATCACTACAAAAGAAGAGAGGGCAATCCACCATACCGGCTTAAAAATAAAAATACCTATCGCGATGGGTACCGATAGGATCAATGCGGTATAAGCAGCGAGCTGGTTGGGGGAAAGGTTTTTTTGAGAAAGCATGCCGGTGTCACAAAAACAATGAATGATCTTTCACCAAAGGTAATGGCTAAACGTACTCAGCGTTCAAATTTATAGCCTACGCCTTTAACGGTGGTGATGCAGTCGAGGTTCAGTTTTTGCCTGATCTTGCGGATGTGCACATCAATGGTGCGGTCGCCGACAATCACATCTGTGCCCCAAATCTGGTTGAGGATTTCGTTCCGCAGGAAAACCTTTCCGGGTTTCGATGCGAGCAGGTACAGCAATTCGAATTCCTTGCGCGCGAGGATGATTTCCTTGCCTTGGTATTTGACGATATACTTCTCCCTGTCAATTTCCAGGTCGCCCACATGCATGATGCCTTTTTCTTCGGGCTTTTGTACCCTTCGGAACAAAGCGTTCACTTTACTTACGAGTACTTTTGGACTGATCGGTTTGCTGATATAATCGTCGGCGCCGGTTTCGAGGCCTTTGATTTCATTTTTTTCATCACTCAGCGCGGTGAGAAAAACCACCAGGGTTTGACGGAAAGCGGGATTGAGCCGGAGGAGGTTGCAGACTTCGATGCCATTTTTGCCCGGCATCATGATGTCGAGGATGATCAGGTCGGGCTGAACTTTTTTAGCTTTTTCCAGAGCTTCATCACCGTTACGGGCTGTCGTCACTTCATAGCCTTCTGCTTGAAGGTTGAACTGGATGATCTCAAGGATATCCGGTTCGTCGTCGGCAATCAGGATCTTTTTTCCGGTATTCATGATGGGATCGTTACGCAAATGTAACCCAGAATGCGCAGCCCGCATTCGTTAAAGGAAAGTTATGTTATTATCAAATTGTTAACCCAAACAGGCTAATTGCCTATATTTCTGTGTATTCCGGTTGCCCCTGAGGTGAAATTACCGGATATTTGCAGCGAAGTCCGCATGAAAAAATTTTATCTGATTATTTGCTTACTGGTGATGGCCGTTTCGCGGTTGTTTGCTGCAAACAGCGATACCATACGCATACCCATTTCCCGTCAGTACTTCCATGATAAAATCGCCCAGGAACAAAATGTATGCGACAGGTCGGATGGTAAATTAGACAAGAGCCTGCATGTCAGCCAGAACGCGGAGATCAACCTCCAGGTCAGCGACGCGGTATTTCGCAGGATCAGCGCGGCTGCCATGCGCGTGGAGGCCAACCCGCTGATTGAAAAAAATAACGATAAAATCAGGTACCTCTCTTATATCGAAAACCTGCTCAAGCAGTTTCGCATCAACTGGCGCCGAAGGGATTTCAACCCGCTCGATTTCCCTGCGTTGATGACACATTTCGAACAGGCCATGGAATTACAGGTGGCCGGCTCATCTTTGTTGCCCCTGATCAGGGATTTGCCTTATATACAAGCGAGGATACTCGTAGATATTTTCCAGGACAGCCAATCGCCGAATGCGGAACTCTCCAACAGCGTCTACCTGAAATACTGCGCCTTGTACCCCGATAAAATTTTGCAAACCATCCGCCCTTATATCCGCGAACCATTTGCCGACAGCCTCGTGGTGGCCGCATGCCGGTTCGACCCGGTACAATTATACACATACGCGCAATCTGTTTCTTCTCCCGAAGGGAAACTCATACACCGCAACAGCGATCCTATGGTGATGGCTGTTGCGAGCTTAAGCCAAACGCCAAACGCCTTACTGTATTTCCCTTTCCTGGACGACCTTTTGTCTGGCAAACAAAGCATTGAGCAAATCCGAAAGCTGGTGGGTAATGGGGAGAAGGGATATGATAGCGTGGGCTATTACCGGCTGCTCGTGAAAACGGAAATTGAATATTTCAGGCGGTTGACGCAAAACCCCGCTGATACACCCGTAGCCATGTTCGGCGCGAATGGTTTGAGGGAGATGCTGAAAGCAAAAGCCCTGCAGCATTTTATCACACCCATCAACACGTTGCATGATGTGAACAACCTGAACGTTCGCATGAAAGCCATCGACCCGCTCACAGCACAGGAGATTTATTACATGATGGTGATGGGGGAGAACGACATATATACATCCAGCTATAAACATAGTTTCAACCGGATGCTGCAGAAAATGGGCCCGAACCCGCGCGCCGATTCACTGCTGATGAGCGTGCATGCCGACTTCTTCAAGAAGTTTATCAAGATGGCCGCGAATTACAATAAGCTGGACAGTTTTCTGAAATGCATGCCACCGGCCAGTTCGGAAGTACTGATGAAGGCCTTCGTGGCCAACCTGCATAAAACAGGGAACCTGGAAGACGCCACCGATGTAGCTGATTCGTACAGCAGCATCACCGATAAAAAATTATTGAACAGCATACTGGATTATGTAAAGCAGAACGAACAGGTATGCATAGACGAAAACAACCAACGCGGCGCCGTGATTTATGGGTTGCTGAAAACTATCTTTTTATCGGCCGACAGCGCAGGTAAGGTTGACCTTACTGCCACTTTAGGTATTTCATCCATTTATGAAGTGTACCCGCGGGAATTGCAGGATGATAGCGGCCGTATTGTGCAACAGGTTTTCTTTTACGGTGACGAGGATGGAAAAATGTATTTCCCCGGCTTCCTCCGGTCATTTTCGCCCAAAGAGTGGCGCGTTAATTTACAGAAAGAATGGGTGGAAATCAGGTCGCTCAAAGGGAATGTGTGGATATTTGCCAACCGGCCATTGGATAACGATGCGAACCTTGACGACAGCGCGCAGGTGCATTTGAATAAACATATAGAAGACCTGGGCTTGCAGCCTTCGGTGGTGGTGCACCGTGGCCATAGTTACTGGCTGCCGCGCACCATTAACCGCATGCCTGAGAATTCCAGGATTGTGGTGCTGGGTTCATGCGGCGGTTATAAAAACCTGAGCCAGATCATTGATGTCTCCCCTGACGCGCACATCATCTCCACCAAGGAAATAGGCGCCGGTGAAATCAACAGGCCCATCCTCAATTACCTGAATCAATCCATGTTGTCGGGTAAAAGCATTGTATGGAAAGACATGTGGCAGTCATTAGGAAAAGTATTTGCAAGAGAACCGAGCAAAAGCCTGCGCGAGAGTTGGGAAGATTATATCCCGCCATACAGGAACCTGGGCGCCATATTTATCCGTGCATACAACAAGAAAATGGAGTCGCTCTGACGGGGCTGTGAAACTGGAATATGTCTGCAACCAAAACTTCAAAAAAAATATTCAATACACGCGTACTGCGCAGGTTGCTCGCATTCGCGTCGCCTTACAAAAATCGTTTTTGGCTCGCGTTGATATTATCTGTGCTGTTGGCTGTTATGGCGCCCTTTAGGCCATTGCTCATTCAGCTCAGTATTGGCATGGGTATGCAGGAACAGGCGGATGCCTGGTTTGTAAAAGGTCCTGGCGGTTTCATCATCGAAATAACCATTATACAAATCGTCTTGCTGCTGATTGAAACCATCACGCGGTATTATTTTACATACAGCACGGCAACCCTTGGGCAATCGGTGGTGCGCGACATGCGCCAGGCCACGTACCGGAAAGTGCTGGGGTTGAATGTATCGCAGTACGACAAAACCCCCATCGGTACACTCACCACAAGGACCATCAATGACGTGGAGTCGGTAAATGATGTATTCAGCGATGGATTAATACCGATTATCGCCGACCTGCTCTCGATCATCTCGGTGCTGACCTATATGTTTTGGGCCGATTGGCGATTGACACTGATTTGCCTCCTGCCATTCCCGATTTTAATTGTCGCCACCTATTTTTTCAAAGAGTCGGTGAACAAGTCATTCATCAAAGTGCGCAATGCCGTGGCCGCGTTGAACGCCTTTGTGCAGGAACACATCACCGGCATGCAGTTGGTGCAGGCCTTTGCCGCGGAAGACAAAGAAGCGAAAAAATTCGGGGAGATCAATAGGGACCACCGGAATGCCAATATCCGCGCCATTTTCGCGTACTCTGTTTTTTTTCCCTTGGTTGAATTGGTATCAGCTTTGTCTATCGGGTTGCTGGTTTGGTGGGCCGCCAAAGAAGCGGCACTCCTGCCAAAAGAATCGGCGGCGCATTCAGCCGGGCTCATCACATCCTTCATATTATGCATCAACCTCTTGTTCAGGCCCCTGCGGATGATGGCGGATAAATTCAATGTATTGCAGATGGGTATGATCGCAGGTGAGCGCATTTTTGCCGTACTGGATAACCCGGATGTAACAAAGGATGAAGGCAGGTATCGTCCGGATAAGGTTGCCGGGGAGATATCATTTGACCATGTATGGTTTGCATATAACGGTGACGCATACGTGCTGAAGGACATCAGCTTCCGCATCAAACCCGGGGAGACAATAGCACTGGTTGGCCATACCGGCAGCGGTAAAACATCTATTATCAGCCTGATCAACCGGCTATACCGCATCAGCAAGGGTGCCATCAGGGTGGATGGGCATAACATTGATGAATATGACCTGTCATATTTAAGGAGCCGTATAGGGGTTGTCTTGCAGGATGTGTTCCTGTTCAGCGGTTCCATCCGCGACAACATGACATTACGAAACCCGGCCATCAGCCAGGAAGAAGTAGAGCGGGCCGCGAAGCTGATTGGGTTGCACGACTTCATTATGGAACTTCCAGGCGGGTACGATTATTCCGTGATGGAAAGGGGCGCGACCTTGTCGCTGGGGCAAAGGCAATTATTATCCTTCGCACGCGCGATGTTATTCGATCCTTCCATCCTGATACTCGACGAAGCCACTTCGTCTATCGATTCGGAAAGCGAAGCGCTGATACAGCATGCCATTGATACGCTCATTTCGGGGCGTACATCCATTGTCATCGCCCACCGCCTCAGCACCATCCGCAAAGCACATACCATCATTGTGCTCGACAAGGGTGAAATCAGGGAAATGGGCACACATGAAGAACTGATGCAACAAAATGGCCATTACGCCCAACTATATCATATGCAGTTTGAACCGGCAGTATAAAAATGCTTATTTTCCTGGCTTTTCTGCCATCCCTTTTTTAAAGCCATTTTTTTAATTTGCCTTTGCAAGTAATTTTTAATTAACTCATTACAAATAATAAAATAATTGAATTTGTTTAATTCAATTATTGGGTTTCATTTCAATAACTTATTTGTATTTCCCGCATCCCGGCCTTATCTTTGCGCCCAAAATTGGGGAACGATATGGTATCCAAACGGTTAAAATCATTGTGGGCAGCGGTTTTCAGCCTTTTTTTGTTGCTGTCGTTTACTGCAGTTCAGGCCCAGGACCAGGATCATGGGGTAGGCCATGAAGCCAAGCACGAGAAACTCGAACCAGCCAAGATCATCATGGACCATATCAAAGATGCCCATGAATTCCACTTTTTTACTGTTGGCCATTTTCATGCCACCATTCCCTTACCGGTGATTTTATACAGCCCGGGCAAAGGCGTAACCATGTTCTCATCATCCCGTTTCGGTCATGAGCGTGAACTGGAGTACAATGGGTATAAGATGGAAGAAGGTAAGATTGTTGCCGTTGACGGTTCCAAGGTTTATGATTTTTCGATGACCAAGAATGTGGTGCAGATGCTGATTGCCTTAACGGTATTGGTATTGTTGATGATGGGCATCGCGAAGAAATATAAGAAAGGCCAGGGTGTAACTTCTGCGCCTAAGGGATGGCAGAATGCGCTCGAACCTGTCATTACATTTGTACGCGACGATGTGGCTAAGCCAAACCTGGGCCATAAATGGCAGAAATACCTGCCTTACCTGCTCACGGTATTTTTCTTTATCCTGATCAATAATATTTTCGGTTTGATTCCTGGCGCGGCCAACGTAACCGGTAACACGGCCTTCACGGTGGTGATGGGTGTGTTATCTGCCATTGTAATCCTGGCGAGCACCAACGGGCATTTCTGGGGTCATATCTTCTGGCCTCCCGGTGTGCCGTTTTTGATCAAGCTGATCCTGGTTCCTGTTGAACTGGCGGGCGTATTGATTATCAAGCCAGCGGCCCTCATCATACGTTTGTTCGCGAACATGGTGGCCGGCCACATCATCATCCTGAGTTTTATTTCATTGATTTTCATATTTGGAGAAATGAGCAAGGGCGCGGGCTGGGGCTTTTCACCCATCTCGATCCTGTTCACGGTATTCATTTATTTCATTGAAATCCTGGTCGCGTTTATCCAGGCCTTCATCTTTACAAACCTGACTGCTGTATTCATCGGGCAGTCTTTCGAAGGTGAACACGAGCACCATGAAGAGGGCCATGCCCAGGCTCATGCGGCTCATTAATTGTGTCATTTATTTTTCACTTATAAAACAAGTATCATGACTTTGATGACTTTGTTAGCAGATGTAGCCTACTCCCACCTGGGTGGTGCAATTGGCGCGGGTCTTGCCGCCATCGGTGCCGGTATCGGTATCGGTCAGATCGGTAAAGGCGCTGTAGAAGCCATTGCCCGCCAACCGGAAGCTTCATCAGACATTCGTGCGAACATGATCCTGTCTGCGGCCTTCATCGAGGGTGTTGCCCTTTTCGCCGTAATCGCAGGTCTGCTGGCTGTATTGAAAGCCTAAGCACAAACGCATTACTGCATCCGGAGCACAGGGCCGAGGATGCAGTAATCTTTACTAAAAAGTATTTTACAAACATATTTAACCAGTAAACAATGGATCTCTTATTACCTCATCTTGGATTGATCGTTTGGACCCTCCTGGCATTCCTGATCGTGCTTTTCCTCTTGAAGAAATTTGCCTGGGGGCCAATATTGAAAGGACTGAACGACCGTGAATCAAGCATCGCCGACTCGCTGGCTTCAGCCGAGAAAGTTAAGCTGGAAATGGCCCAGATCAAGAATGAAAATGAAGCCCTCCTGGCCAAAGCCCGTGAAGAACGCGCAGAGTTGCTGAAGGAAGCCAAGGATATGAAAGATAAGATCATCAACGAAGCCAGGGATGAAGCAAAGCTGCAGGCCGCTAAAATCATCAACGAAGCCCACGCGTCTATCCAGAATCAAAAAATGGCTGCTTTGACTGACATTAAAAACCATGTAGGTAAGATGGTCATTGAAGTGAGCGAAAAAATCCTTCGCCGTGAACTGGCCGATAAATCCCAGCAGGAAAACTACATTAAGCAACTGGCTGAAGAAATCAAATTAAACTAACCGACAGGGGTAAACGAAGTTTTATCCGCAAACCGACATCCCGTCATGAACAATCCGAGATTAGCTTCCCGATACGCGAAAAGTTTACTCGACCTTGCTGTTGAACAAAACCAGCTTGAAGTAGCTTATGCCGATATGAACCTGATCAGGAAGATCTGCCAGACGAATCCCGATTTCGTGGCGCTCCTGAAAAGCCCGGTCATCCACGGCGATAAGAAAGAAGGCATACTTAACAGCATCCTTGAAACCCGCGTGAGCAAACTTACCGTCTTGTTCATCCAACTGTTGCTGCGTAAAACGCGCGAGAGCAACCTGCCTGAAATAGTTGAGGCCTTTATCAACCAGTACAATGCCATGAAAGGCATCCACCGCGTGAAAATCACGACGGCCGTGCCGCTCGACGATTCCATGAAAGAGGTGTTCATCAACAAAGTGAAAAGCGCAACACGCGTACCGCAGGTTGAACTCGTTACTGCCGTAAAGGAAAACCTGATTGGCGGCTTCACCCTCGAAATGGACGGCAACTATATCGACGCCAGCATCCTGCGCGACCTGAATGACGTAAAGCGCCAGTTCAGGAGCAACGAATACATACAGCAAATCCGATAATCATCAACTGGATCATAACAAAAAAGCTACCAACCGGTAGCTTTTTTTATGCAGTGATTGCATCAACTATGATCAGGCTTCTTCATTGATCCAGGCGGCATTGCGCTGGACCGCTTTTTTATAAGCCGGAAACACGGTATTGAAGTAATGGTTAAAATCAAAGCCCTTTGCCAGCATCTTCTCTGTTTCAGACATCAATCGATCCGTCCAGTTTGCCTGAGATGAATCCAAGGTCAGGATGGGATATTGCAATTGACGCAAGAGTTCCGTAGTCTTAAATACGTTTCCTTCAATGGGAATGATGGGGGTATGCGATACGAGCGACAGCATATTGGTGTGCAGCCTCGCGCTGATGACAAATTCGCATTCAGATAATTTTTTGATGTACTCCTGGTAACTGGCAAATGGACCAAGTTGCGGGATATTAAAATTTGCAGCGAATATCTTTGCCATCTTCCCATCCTCGTATGGTTCATTTGTTACAAAGGCCAATTTTTTTCCTTTCGATTGCAGCAAGGACACCAGGCTGCCCATTTGCTCAACGGTCATCGATACACGGGGAGTAATGTTGATGGCAACCAGGCCGCTGTTGCGTTCCATCGGGGGAACAACGTCTGCCGGCGCGTTGATCGCGGAATCAGGCGCCACTTCAATCACCTGCTCGGGCACACCATAAGCTACCAGGTTCTTCCGGGTAATTTCTCCCCGGATCACCACTTTATTCATCTTGCCATATACATGGCCCACCAGTTTTTGAAACACTGCTGTTTTAATCACTACAGACTGGTTGACGGCGGCCGTTTTTTTACCGAGTATCTGCGCGGCACGTATCTCCACCAACTGGCGTAGGAATACGATATTGTCGCCCACTTCACCGGCGCCGCTATAAATGAGCCAGTCGGCCTGCTTTAACTGTGCCGCCCTCTTTTTATATTGTCCCGCATAAGGAAGAAATGAAACCAGCCAGCGTTTAAAAGGGCGGAGCCTGGCTTTCCATCCCTCATTTTTAAAATCCGTTGAATCGGCTTTTAACAGCGCTACCGCAGGTTTATTGGCTTTAAATGCCACGTCATCTTCTTTGCCAATTTGTTTTGCCACGGTATTCGCCCAACGCTCAAGGACGGCCACCGGATCAGCGGCATGTATGATGCGTTTAGGATAATATCCGTCTAAGCCAAATGGCCTTCCGTTTACGTTTAAAGTTATATCCGAAGCGGCTCCTGAAAACAGGTTCATGATTTCAGACGAGAGGGCTTCGTTACCGATATTGGTTGTTTTGAGCTTGGTAATCAGGAAAACTTTTTTCGACATAATGCGGATGTATTGCAGGTTGGCCCCAGGCTAACCATTTTTTAACAGCGGCGAAGGTACATAAAAACAAAGGGAGAATAGCTCATTCTCCCTTTGTTCATAATCGCTTAACCGGTTTTATTCTTTTACAAATTTGCCTTTATCGATGATATTGCCCTGGCTGTCGGTGAGCACCAACGCATAAGTGCCCGCGCTGATCTTTTTAATGAATACATCCAGGACGCTACCATTGCCCGCGGAACTGTATTGTTTGCGGAACACCCTGGCGCCTTTGCTATCATAAATAATCACCCAACGCAGCGGCGAAATCAGGCTGCGGCTGTTGTCGCGCACCTGGAACTGACCATTGTTCGGGTTGGGGAAGATGAATGTGGTATTGGTTATCAGCGAATCGGAAATGACCAATGCGTTTGAACTTCCACCGCAACCATTCACATCATTTACAGTAGCAGTGTATGAGCCGATATTGGCATAAGTCACCAACAATGTGCTGCCATTGGCGCCCGGTACCGGATCTCCATTCTTAAACCATGTATACGAGCTGGCCGCAGGGTTTGAACTGGCTGTAAGCGTGGTCGTTAACCCGCTGAACAAACTGGTATGCGGATTCGCGGTGATGGTAACAACCGGGCTTGGGTTCACCGTCAGTACCGCCTGGTTGGAGGTAACGCTTCCACAGGTAGCCCCGCTGATGATCACACGGTAACGGTTATTGTTTTGTGTTCCGGAAACCGAATTAATGTCAAGGCTGCTGTTGGTAGCGCCGCTGATATCATTGAATGTGGCGCCGCCATCGGTGCTCAGTTGCCATTGATAAGTAAGACCACTACCGGTAGCGCTTACACTAAGTGTGGTGGAACCGTTCACGCACAAGCCAACATCCGATGGTTGCGCGGTAATTGATGCCTGTTCCTGAACGGTCAGTACAGCGGCGGCAGAACTCAGGCTTCCGCTTGAACATGCGTTGGAAATCAGCACACGGTATTGGTTATTGTTTTGCGAAGCGGTGATGGCATTCAGGGTGAAGCTACTGTTGGTAGCGCCGCTGATATCGCTGAATGTATTTCCACCGTCGGTGCTCACCTGCCACTGGTAGGAAAGGCCAGAACCGCTGGCGCTGACAGAGAAAACCACGCTGTTGCCCGGACAAGCCTGTTGTGCTGTTGGTTGCGTGCTGATGCTCGCGGCATTGTTTACAGTGAGGATGGATTCGTTAGAAATTACCGGGCTGGGACATGTACTGCCATTCACCAGCACCCTGTACCTGTTTTGGTTCATAGATGCCGTTAATGCCGGCAATGTGTAACCGGCGGTATTGGTGCCCGGGATATCCGTGTAGGTAACTCCTCCGTCGGTGCTTACCTGCCACTGGTATGTGAGGTTTGAACCTGTAGCCGTTACACTGATATTCACTGTGCTGCCTTCGCAACCGCTCACGTTCACTGGCTGTGCCGTGATCGAAGCCGCGCTGTTGACAACCAGCGTAGCCGCTGATGAATTTAGTGGCGTTGGTCCGCAGGATCCAATCACCACACGGTAGCGGTTATTGTTTTGGGCTGATGTTACGTTATTAATAGTCAGTGATGTGCCTGTTTCCCCGCTGATATCGGTGAATATGACGCCTCCATCGGTGCTCACCTGCCACTGATATGTATTGCTGCTACCGGTGGCGCTTACACTAAATGATGCGTTGGCGCCGGCGCATAATGTTTGATCAGCAGGTTGCCCGTTAATAGATGCGGGATCACTCACCGTTAAAGTGGCGGCATCAGAAGTCACGTTCGAAGGGCATGCATTGCTGACCAGTACGCGGTAACGGTTATTGTTCAGCGTGCTGTTAACGCCTGTCAGGGTCAGTGTAGCTGTGTTGGCCCCTGAAATATTTGTGTATGTGTTGCCGCCATCGGTGCTTACCTGCCATTGATAAGCGTTGTTGGTGCCTGTGGCCGTCACGCTAAATGTGGCATCGCTGCCGCTGCACGCGTTTACGTTGGCTGGCGCTGTGGTTACGGTTGCAGACGCGCATGAGTTCGGTGGCAGGATCAATGTAACCGTATCGCTTGTTGTCACGCGTACGTTATTGGCATTGAATAAAATTGACGTCATGTTCACTTCTGGTTGCGCACGGATGTAGATATCATCGATATACCATCCTTCGAGCGCTGTACCAACATCCGACGTAAAGCGGAAGCGGAACTTCACGTTCTGGTTGGCATATGGGGTGAGGTTTACCAATGTGCGGATGAATTCACCATTCGTGCTGCCCGTCCATGCCTGGCGGCCTGCGAGCAGGGTGGTGCCGTCCATAGTTCCTGTGTACCTTCCGGTTACAATATTCGGGCGAACGTCTGTCCAAATGGTTCCTCCATCTGTACTTACTTCAAGCACACCACCATCATACGTGCCTTCCGTATTATACCAATGGCGGAAGAATAATGGTGGGGGCGTGGGCCCGAGCGCGACGGTATTAGTCATGATCAGTCGCTGATCTGATGCGATGTCACGGTTCAGGGAATAATATGAACGTGGGTTCGACCAACTGCGTGCAGTGGAAGTTGTCCAGTTGGTGGTTGTGGTGCTGGTGGTTGTCCAGGCCGCAGGTATACCGGTTGTCGTCACCTGGTCTTCAAACAATGTGACAGTCGGGAAGTATGCACCGTTATTGATGCGTACGGTGAATGTGTACACGCCTGTTTGGCCTGCCGCAAGGTTAACGGGAAATGTCACCACCCGGTTAGCCGCATCATAATTGCCGCCACTTACGTACGTAACATTGGCCGGCAATGTGTCGGTCAGTACAAAATTTGCCAGCGGTGCGCATGGGCCATTTTCGATGGTGTTGGTATAAGTGATGTTTTGTCCTTCAGGAACAGCAGTAACACCGCCTTGTGTGAGTTTCAGTTTCAGGTTACCTGCGGTAAAATCCGCGATCTGGTCTGTTACGCTGGATGATGAACCTTGCGACGCGAAAGCGCCCATGCCCCTGCGGCGGAATGCTTCACGGATTGCGCAGGAATATGCGCCATTGTACAGGATGGAATCCGCCATTAGGATGGCATTACGGCCATCAATGAAACCCGGGCTGCAAGGCTGAAGTTTCATGCCTTCTATTACGAGTTTGAGGGCAATGGTATTGCCACCGCCGCCATTGGCGTCATAAATATTGGGGTTGATGCTGCCCACCTGGTTGATGATGTTCCAGGTCATATCCCATAATGTGGCACACCAGATTTCACCACGGCTATGTTGCTGCGCGGTAATGCTATTGGCATATACTTTATTATTTACGCTGAAATTGGTGCAATACCGCTGCGAACGGATGCCAAGGCCATTGGGGTTCTGACTAATGGCATACGTACCGATACCCCTTGGGTTATTAAAGCCTGAATTCAGGTTTGAATTTGCCCAATCCTGTGTATACATCAATGCGAAATAATCGCTCCAGCCTTCACCCATTTGTTCCCCGTTTTGCAGGCAACTGGCTTGAGAAGGGCCGCCCGTCAGGCGGTTACTGATACCGTGCGCGAATTCATGCGTAACGATGCCATTGTCTACGTCACCATCGCGTTGCGGTGTACCGCTCCAGAGGAACATCTGCATCCTTCCGCTGCCGCCATCGGGTGGAGTGGCGAAATTCGCGTTATTGGTACCGGCGCCGTCCTGCGCATCGGCCAACACAAAATCATTGCCATTGCCCCCACGTCCCTGGTTATTGGCCTGGAAGTTTCCTGAAGGCTCATCAAAGCCATAAACGTAAGTGATGTCGTGGATGATATTATTCCAATAAAAGAGGTTGGTAATATTGAATTGCTGGTTTTGAACCGGTGTGCTCTGTGTTGGATTCACGGAAAAATTCGGCGTGAAATCAAAAGTGAGCGGGTCGGGGGATGTGGTGGATGTAGCAGGGGCGCCGGTGGAGCTGTTGTTGCCCGAACGGTCTTCCTTGGCCCATACATTATTGCCCCGGGTGATGGTATAATCGGTTGTGCCATCGCTATGCCATTTCAGGCTCGTGGCCGGGCCGGGGGCCGCTTCCCAGGGATTTGTTACGAGTGCATGCGCGCCACCCGGGTGCGAAGGGCTTTCTGCCGGGAATGGGATAACCCTGTACGTTGCGCCATTTACAATGCGGGGCGCATTGCCTGGTGCAGGGGCGTTATTCAGCCAGTTGATGTTGTTGCTGGTTGAGGCATTGGATGCGTGGCCTGCGGCACCCTGGTGAACTTTATCGCAACTGCCATGCGGCGCGTCCCAATTGCAATACACGGTATAGTTATCCATTCCTAATACTTCTTTATTGGACGCGTCAACCTTTACCAGCCAGTAGTCGGAACTGTTTCTTGGGATCACATAGACCATCCAGGCCAGCCTGACGGCGCCGTTTTCCATGGGCAGCCACATGAGCCTCGCCGTAATATTTTCGCGCGATACGCCCATGTCATTGAATTCGAGGTAATGCCCGTTCGATTCGCTTTTTATAACAATGGCCGGACTGGTTGGCAGGAGCTTACGGTCAGCCAAAGCCGCATGAACAGCCGTTTCCGCATATACTGCCGGAACCCCTGTTGGGTTGTTGGCCTTCTTGTCGAGCCCCTTGATCCGTCCGCCAGACTGGTACACAAGCCTGTCGTTTTTAAATGTCAGTGTATGGATCTGATTGTACACCGGGATGTTCAGGTGTGTTTGCTGCAGATAGACCATGAAGGTGCCGGATGTTTTGTTATCGTAAGCATCGCTCACAACAAACTTGTTCATGTCGGCATCAGATAAGCCAATAGCCTGTTGGTTTTTTTGTACCAGGCTGATGGCCCTCTGCTGTTGATCCGTCTGGGCATAGGAAAATAAAGTAACGGTTAAGGTTACCAGCAGGAGTAGCGTTTTTTTCATAAAAGAAGCGTATCGAAATGTGTGTGTAATTGAAAGACGAACTAATTTTTTTGTTTGTTCATACAGGATGGTGCCGGTGTTTTTGTCAAGGTCGTTCTTAACGGAGGGGTTGCCGTTTCAGGGACATTTAACGGGCATCTAAATTACATTTTTTTTTGATGTGCCAATATTTTGTTTAGGGAAGGCACCTGCTATATGATATGGGTACAGCATTTAGCGGAATTCCCGAAAATCGGCCCTTTTTCTGTCCCCATTTTTTTGACAGTACGGGCGCTTCCCCCTACCTTTGCAGCCAAAATTCCGGGAGATGGATGTCCCGGGCCCCGATAAAGGGGGCGGACGGCCTCAGAAGATTGCCGAAAGCCGCACCGGAAGAGGGTTTAAACGTCTCTAATCGACAAATCATACAACTATGGTAGAAATTAAACCAGATGAGATTTCGGCGATACTTCGCCAGCAGCTCAGCAACTTTAACGCAGGCGCCAGCCTTGAAGAGGTTGGAACCGTTCTCCAGGTAGGTGACGGTATCGCCCGTGTGTACGGATTGAATAATGTCCGTTCCGGTGAGCTGGTTGAATTCGGAAACGGCGTAAAAGCCATCGCCCTGAACCTGGAAGAAGACAATGTGGGTGTGGTATTGATGGGTGATAGCAGCGAAATCAAAGAAGGTGATAAAGTAAAGCGTACCGGTAAGATCGCCTCCATTAAAGTAGGCGAAGGTATGTGCGGTCGCGTTATTAATACATTGGGAGAGCCTATCGACGGTAAAGGCCCGATTAAAGGTGAACTGTATGAAATGCCCCTGGAGCGCAAGGCCCCGGGTGTAATTTTCCGTGAGCCGGTAAAAGAACCACTCCAGACAGGTATCAAGGCCATCGACGCCATGATCCCCATTGGCCGTGGCCAGCGTGAGTTGATCATCGGTGACCGCCAGACCGGTAAAACAGCCATCGCTGTTGATACCATCATCAACCAAAAAGAATTTTACGATGCCGGAAAACCGGTGTATTGTATTTACGTAGCGATTGGTCAGAAAGCTTCAACGATCGCAGGAATCATGAAAACCCTCGAAGAGTACGGAGCCATGGCTTACACAACCATTGTAGCCGCTTCTGCTTCTGATCCGGCGCCTTTGCAGTTCTACGCGCCTTTCGCCGGAGCTGCCATCGGTGAATTCTTCCGCGACACCGGCCGACCTGCCCTGATCGTCTATGATGATTTGTCGAAGCAGGCCGTCGCTTACCGTGAAGTATCACTGCTGCTGCGCCGCCCGCCCGGACGTGAAGCGTACCCCGGTGACGTATTCTACCTGCACAGCCGCTTGCTGGAAAGGGCCGCGAAAGTGGTATCGAAAGATGAGATCGCCCGCCAGATGAACGACCTGCCGGACTCCATTAAACACCTGGTAAAAGGTGGCGGATCGCTGACAGCCCTTCCCATCATCGAAACACAGGCCGGCGACGTATCTGCATATATCCCAACGAACGTGATCTCCATCACAGATGGACAGATATTCCTTGAGAACAACCTGTTCAACGCGGGTATCCGCCCGGCGATCAACGTAGGTATCTCCGTTAGCCGTGTGGGTGGTAACGCGCAGATCAAATCGATGAAGAAGGTTGCCGGTACCCTGAAGCTTGACCAGGCCCTCTACCGCGAGCTGGAAGCCTTCTCAAAATTCGGTGGTGACCTTGACGCCGCTACCAAGAACGTAATTGATAAAGGCGCCCGCAACGTGGAAGTGCTGAAGCAACCGCAATACTCTCCTTTCACCGTAGAAAAGCAAATCGCCATCATCTACTTAGGTACACAGGGACTGTTGAAGAATGTGGCCGTGAAAAACGTAAAAGCATTCGAAGAGCATTTCCTGACTGAAATGGAAAATAAACATGCCGATATCCTGGCCGAATTCAAAAAGGGCAACCTGCCTGAAGCCGGTTTGAGCAAAATGTCGGAACTGGCATCCAAACTTGCCGCACAATACAAATAAGGTTAATTCGATATTTTTTATAAGCCCCTGACAACCAGGGGCTTTTTTCATGTTTCCGTGCCGCTTTGTCATTACCGTTTACCATTCATCCGCAGGATTAAACCTTCCAGCACCGGAGTTGTCATAATAGGTTAAGCCCGGGAATCTTAGCCGGCGCGAATTCCCCGGAATTTGCTATTTTGGCAGTTCACTACGCAGGGAATGGAATTTGTAACCTTCATCCTGTATAAAAACATTTTATCATGACATTTGGAATCCTCGCCGTATCCGTCATCTTCATGATCATCGGCATGATCGTTCAGTTTCGTTTGAAAAGCAAGTTTGCCCAATACAGCAAAGTGCCAACCAAAAATGGCATGAGCGGAAAGGAAATCGCGGAGAAGATGCTACGCGATAGTGGCATTTATGATGTACAGGTAACATCCGTAGAAGGCACGCTGACAGACCATTACAACCCCCTCAATAAAACCGTCAACCTGAGCCCCGACGTATATGCCGGCCGTTCGGTAGCAGCCGCGGCCGTAGCCGCTCACGAATGCGGCCACGCCGTTCAACATGCCACAGCTTATTCCATGCTGATGCTGCGCAGCAAGCTGGTACCGATGGTACAGGTGAGCAGCACATTATCGCAATGGGTGATCATCGCCGGCCTGGGCATTATGGGCTTTGGCGGCGGTAACCCAACCATCCTCCTGGTTGGCATTATCCTGTTTGCAGTGACTACTTTGTTTACCATCGTAACACTGCCCGTGGAATTTGATGCATCTAAAAGGGCGTTGGTTTGGCTGGATCAAACCAATACCACCAGTGGTATTGAACACGACCAGGCGAAGGACGCGTTGAAATGGGCGGCCATGACTTACATTGTAGCGGCACTGGCTTCACTGGCCACACTGGTGCAATACATTTTGATTTACAATGAACGCAGCCGCGACTAACAGCAAGGTTTATTTCCGGCCGACGGGTGCAAACTGACCGTACTCGTTTATATTTGTCACACTCAACACAAACACATACACGCATGGATTTCGGAAAAGAGTTCACCCAATACGCCATCAAACACCAGGGCATCAGCAGCAATACCTTGCATGGTTATATCCAGCATAACGTCACCAACCTCACACCCAATATTATTGAAGAGAGGCCGATGAATATCGCGGTGATGGATGTGTACAGCCGCCTGATGATGGACCGCATCATCTTCCTGGGTTATCCCATCAATGATGAAGTAGCCAACATCGTTACGGCGCAATTATTGTTTTTGGAAAGTACAGACCGTACACGCGACATACAGATGTACATCAACAGCCCGGGAGGCAGTGTGTACGCGGGTTTGGGCATGTACGACACGATGCAGTTCATCACGCCCGATGTGGCTACCATTTGCACCGGCATGGCCGCAAGCATGGGCGCCGTATTGATGTGCGCCGGAACCGCTGGCAAACGCACGGCCCTCAAGCATAGCCGCATCATGATGCACCAACCCAGCGCGGGCGCAGGTGGCCAGGCTACAGACATTGAAATCACGGTGAATGAAATCAGGAAAGTGAAGCATGAACTCTATGAGATCATCGCGCAGCATACAGGCCAGCCTTTTGATAAAGTGGCCGCCGATTGCGACCGTGATTACTGGATGACTTCCGCGGAAGCGAAAGAATATGGTTTGGTGGATGAAGTGTTGCTCACCAACCCGCGCAAGAATAAAAAAGATTAATCCATTTTTTCAGCAGACAATCTCACAACAAACATGATACTACATTCAGCCAAGATCCGCATGGATGAAGAAGAAACACCCGCTCCGGATAATATGAACCCGATGGAGAAAATGATGAGCGGTTGGATGTTCGACAAAAAATTTATTGAGCAACGCAAAGTGTTTTTGTGGGGCCCGGTGGATGATAAATCGTCGAAAGATATTACAGACAGGCTCCTCTACCTGGAAGCCATTGACCCCGGAAAGGAAATTACATTTTATATCAACAGCCCGGGCGGAATGGTTACCAGCGGCATGGTGATTTATGATACCATGCAAATGATCTCATCGCCTGTGGCCACTGTTTGTATGGGCATGGCGGCCAGCATGGGCAGTATCCTGCTCAGCGGCGGTGAAAAAGGGCGCCGTTTTATTTTCCCTCACGGCGAAGTGATGATCCATCAACCCAGCGGCGGTGGCAGGGGTACAAGCGCCGACCTCGAAATTATGGCGGTTCAGATGCTGAAAGTCAAGCAGATGGGCGCCCGCATCCTGGCGGAAAATTGCGGACAGACCTATGATAAAGTGATGAAGGATTTTGACCGTGATTACTGGATGGATGCCAAAGAATCAATCGATTATGGTATTGTTGACCATGTTTTGACCAAGTTGTAAATACCGGTTTTTACCGGTTGACATAAATTATTGGAAGGTTGCCTTGTTGAGGCAACCTTTTTTTGCGGGGATTTGTCTGGTATATATGAACGCGGATATAGTATCTTTGCAGAACGAAACCTATATAACACAATCTTAATATACGGGCATGGCCAAACAACAAATCCTTCACTGCTCATTTTGTGGCAGGAGCCGCGATGAGGTAAAAATCTTAATCGCAGGTCAGGATGGCCATATTTGTGAGAACTGTGTGGAACACGCGCAGGAAATTATCTCCCAGGAACTTGCCCATCACCCCGACAATAAGCAGGGTACGGCGCCGTCCTCTTTCAAACTCAATATCAAGAAGCCGGTCGATATCAAAAAATACCTGGATGAATATGTGATTGGCCAGGACGACGCGAAGAAGATCCTCGCTGTTGCCGTGTACAATCATTATAAGCGCCTGAACCAGAAAGTGGAGAATGATGTGGAGATTGAAAAGAGCAATATCATCATGGTGGGCGAAACGGGTACCGGTAAAACCCTGCTGGCAAAATCGATTGCCCGCATGTTGAATGTGCCGTTTGCGATTGTTGATGCCACCGTGTTTACGGAAGCCGGATATGTGGGTGAAGATGTGGAGAGCATGCTGACCCGTTTGCTCCAGGCCTGCAATTACGATGTAGCTGCCGCGGAACGCGGAATTGTATATATTGATGAGATTGATAAGATTGCCCGGAAAAGCGATAATCCATCCATCACGCGTGATGTGAGTGGCGAAGGTGTGCAGCAGGGATTGCTGAAACTGCTGGAAGGCAGCGAAGTGCTGGTGCCGCCGCAGGGAGGCCGCAAACACCCAGAACAAAAACTGATTAAAGTAAACACACAGAATATATTGTTCATCTGTGGTGGCGCCTTTGATGGCATTGACCGCATCATCGCCCGCCGCGTGAACACCAATGCTATCGGGTTTAACGTCAACAAGGAATTACAGGAATACCAGCATAAAAACCTCCTGCAGTTTGTGAATTCAGTCGACCTCAAACATTTTGGTTTGATCCCCGAACTGCTTGGCCGTTTGCCGGTGGTTACATACCTCAACCCGCTCGACGCGCACACTTTGCGCAGCATCCTCACCGAACCCAAAAATTCGCTCATCAAGCAATTCACAAAATTATTTGAAATCGAAGGCATTGAACTCAGTTTTGAGCCGGCCGTACTCGACTTCATGGTGGAGAAAGCCCTCGAATACAAACTGGGTGCCCGCGGCTTGCGCAGCATTTGCGAAGGGATCCTCACAGATGCCATGTTTGACCTCCCGTCACAAAAAGTGAAAACTTTTGAAGTGACATTGGATTATGCCAGCCGGAAATTCAACACCAGCAAACTCAGCATGTTGAAAGTAGCCTGATCGGAAATCATTAAAATAGCAAAGCCGGAGATTTATCCGGCTTTTACATTTATTTTCGCCGGAGAATTCTCATTACTCAGATATTCTTAAAATCATACATCATGGTAGATGTCATCCTTGGCCTGCAATGGGGCGATGAAGGAAAAGGCAAGATTGTGGATTATTTCGCGAGGGATTACGATATGGTCGCCCGTTTCCAGGGAGGACCCAACGCGGGCCACACTTTATATGTTGGCGATCAGAAAGTGGTATTGCATCAAATACCCAGTGGCATATTTCATGAATCAAAAATCAACCTGATAGGAAATGGCGTGGTGCTCGACCCGGTGATTTTTAAAAGGGAGTGCGAATCAGTCGCGAAGCTTGGCGTAAACTACAAAAAGAATTTATACATCAGCGAACGCACGCACCTGATCCTGCCTACACACAGGGCGCTGGATAAGGCCAGCGAATTATCAAAAGGGCAGGAGAAAATCGGCAGCACACTCAAAGGCATCGGCCCCGCGTACATGGATAAAACCGGTCGTAATGGTTTGCGTGTGGGCGACCTGCTGGATAAAAATTTCACCACCCAATACATCAAACTTCGCCTGAAACATCAGCGACTGCTTGATAATTTTAATTTCCAGGAAGATATCAGCGCCTGGGAGGAAGAGTTTTTTGAAGCGCTCGAATTCCTGCGCGATTTCCAGATTGTGAATGGGGAATATTTTATCAATGAGCATATCGCAAACGGGAAAAAAGTTTTGGCCGAAGGTGCACAGGGCAGCATGCTGGATGTTGACTTTGGTACATTCCCTTTTGTTACCAGCAGCAGTACCATATCCGCGGGTGTTTGTTCAGGGCTCGGTGTTGCACCACAAAAAATAAAAGAAGTGATTGGCATCACCAAAGCGTATTGCACGCGTGTGGGCAGCGGGCCATTCCCAACGGAATTGCACGATGAAACCGGGGAACGCATCCGGCAGGCCGGCAATGAATTTGGAAGCACTACGGGCAGGCCACGCCGTTGCGGATGGATTGACCTGGTTGCGCTTCGCTTTGCCTGTATGATCAATGGTGTTACGCAGTTGGTGATGACAAAGGCAGACATCCTTGATGGATTGGATGAACTCAAAGTTTGCCACGCATACCAGGTAAATGGAAAAGAAACAACCGATGTGCCCTTTCAGATGAACCGTGTGAACCTGGAAGCGATGTATACCACATTTGCAGGGTGGAAAACGGATATTTCCGGCGTTAAAGGTTTTGACGGTATGCCTGCAAAAATGAAAGAGTATATTCAATACCTGGATGCGTATCTTAAGGTTCCGGTGCAATATATCAGCAACGGTCCGGGCAGGGAACAAATCGTGCGTGTGGACAGGTAAAAAACAGCAAAAAATATTTGGCTAATTGAAAAACTCGTGGAAATTTTACAGCATTAATCCTACATACTTATGGTATCCAACTCAGGAAACGAATTCAAGCAAGTAATCATGGCATTCGCGGCACCGAAAAAAGCGGCCGCGAAAAAATCCGCACCCAAACCTAAAGCTAAAGAAGAGGAAGAAGAGGATTTAGATGAAGATGCGGAAGACCTGGAGGAAGTGAAGCCCAAAGCTGCCAAGGGTAAAGCTTCTGCGAAGAAGAAGTCTGACGACGATGAAGACGAAGAAGATGAAGATGTGGATGTGGAAGATGATTGGGAAAAACCTGAGGAGGATGAAGACGACTGGGACCCCGACTTCGATGAATTCGACATACCAAAATCAGCCGCCAAAAAATCAGGCCCTAAAAAAGGAGCCCGCGATGATGATGATTTTAAGGTGGATGATGATTTCAAAGACCTTGGCTTATTCGACGATTTGGACGATGACGCCGGCTTTGATGACGATGATTTTTAATGCCTGCAAGTAGCAAACATAGCGCGCAGTTTTCTGTCAATCATCCCAAAGAGTTTTCGTTGAAAATGTTGAACTGGACAAATCGGTTCAACATTTTTTGTTTGTTGGACCAGGGATCCAACCAGCAGGGGGGACATGCTTTTGATTACCTGCTTGCTGCAGGCGCCCGCAGCGAATTCATTGCCGGCAATTGCGGATACCTCGAAGGGCTGAAGCGCTTCCATGAAACGCATAAAGACTGGATTTTCGGGCATTTCGCATATCCCTTGCCGTTAGATAAGCCGGAGGCTAAGCCCAGGGTGCATGCAGACCCTGCTTATTTCTTCGCGCCGCAGGTTATGTTGCGCGTGGCAGGCAAAGAAGTATTTATCGATACATGGGACGGATCCAATCCGGCTGACCGCTTCAGGGAGATTATGGGAGAGGGGATTGCGGAGGCCATCCAGGGCATAACGGTACCGGATATACGAAGCGACCTGGACCGTGACGCTTATATCTCCATCATAGAATCCCTGAAAAAACATATCCGCAGGGGCGATTGTTATGAAATCAATTTCTGCAGGGAGTTTTATGCGAATGACATAACACTCGATCTTGTGGGGCTGTACCGCAGGCTCACCGCTTTATCGCCCAACCCGTTCAGCGCTTTTTACCGTGTGCATAACCGTTATTGTTTGTGTGCCAGCCCGGAAAGGTTTATCCGGAAATCGGGAACGGAACTGATATCTCAACCCATCAAAGGTACCAGCCGCAGGCACTTGCAAGACGCAGAGGCAGATGCAGCCGCAAGGGAATACCTTCATCAGTCACCCAAAGAGAAATCGGAAAATGTCATGGTGGTTGACCTTGTGCGGAACGATATGAGCCGTGTATGTACGGAAGGTTCCGTGTCAGTGCGCGAGTTGTTTGGCATTTACGCGTTTCCGCAAGTGTACCAGATGATCAGCACCATCGAAGGGAGGGTGGGTGAAACAACGCATTGGACGGACATCATCTCTGCATGCTTCCCCATGGGTTCCATGACGGGCGCGCCTAAACGAAGGGTGATGGAATTGATTGATCAGTATGAGCCGGTGCCGAGGGGATTGTTTTCCGGCAGCATTGGTTATGTAAGCCCTGAATCAGATTTTGATTTCAACGTAGTGATCCGCAGCCTGTTTTATGACCAGGATGCGCGTATCCTCAGCTTCAGCGCGGGCAGCGGCATTACGGCTTACTGCGACGCGGAAAGGGAATTTGAGGAATGCGAGTGGAAGGCCGCGGCCATCAGGCAAATGCTGGGCGCGGGTTAAGGACTTTTTTTCCGGCCGGCTTTTGGGTAAGTGGTTTTTGCGGGCGGCAGTGGCTCATCACCCAAAATACTGTTTACGCATTCATTCAGTATCTGGTATTTATTCGCAAGGAATTGCTGCATTTTATCTGCTGGTAAAAGCAGGTCGTATTCACCTTGTGCAGAAAGCTTCGCATCAAAACCGGGATTGTACTTATTGAATTGGTTGATATCCATCGACAGGTTTTTCGCAATCACTACCGAAAGGTATTTTCCCCGGATGGTTTGTTTCTCCGTATTGGCTTTTTCTTCTTCCGTGAGCGAATTTTTTGAATCGTAGGGATTGCCTTCATCTTTGTTCCCAGCCGCGTAGAAAGATTGTTGCTGGTTCCAGGCGCTGTTGCTGGCTTCCATCACATAATGTGTGGCAATAAATTTCTTTACATGGTTACGGCTTTCCTGGGGAAGATAATACTGCAGGTTCCAGAAATTGCGGCTCCCGCTTTTTTTGATGGCTTCATACACCCTGCCCGGGCCGCCATTGTAGGCCGCAATCACCAATAACCAATCCCGCAACTGCCGGTACAATTCCAGTAAATACCTGGATGCGGCATGGGTGCTCTTGATATAATCCCTTCGTTCATCATACTGTCCGTTTACCAGTAACCCATAATCCCGCGCGGTATAAGGCATAAATTGCCAGGGCCCGGCGGCTCCCACCCAACTGGTCGCGCTGGTTTTGAGGTTACTTTCAATCACCGCGAGGTATTTCAGTTCCCTGGGTAAGCCGTATTGCGTCAGGATATGGTCGATCAGGTTAAAATAGGGCATAGCCCATGATTTCATGGCCTGAAGGTTTTTGCCGTGGTTTTTCAGGTAATCCTGCATATATACTTCGGCCTTGGGGTTCACCTGCATGGAGTAAGGCAATGCCGCATTGTATCCAAAACTGGTAAAGAGGTTTTTGAAACCGTATTTGGTTTGCTGGCTCAGGTACTGTACCTGGTCTTTGGGTATTTGTTTTGATTTTGTATGAACGATGGTTTCAATCAGGGAGTCTTCCACCGGGTTGGCCGGGATGATGGTATCTGAAACCGACTGTCCTTTAACCGACAGGCTGCATAGGATTACAGGTAGCAGGGCCAGTAAGCCCGGAATATTTTTCAGTAGTTTTTTCATGGCGGAAACTCAGGTCGGTGAACCCTTTTGCAAAAGCTGGTTCGAGAACTTGAGCAAAGTTAGTTCATCGCCCGGTTTAGCCATCACCTGGAGCCCGAAGGGCATGCCATTGCTGTGTGTATAGAGTGGAATGGAGATGGCCGGGTTGCCCGTTAAATTGGCCAATACGGTGAAAATATCGGCCAGGTACAGGCTGATGGGGTCCTTGCTGCCGGCACCAAAACGGAAAGCCGTTTCGGGGCTGGTGGGAAGAACGATGAGGTCGAATTGATTGAAAATCAATGTGATTTGATCGAGTAAGAGCCTGCGGACCTGTTGCGCTTTTTGAAAGTAAGCATCATAATACCCGGAGCTCAATACAAAATTACCCAGCATGATGCGCCGCTTCACTTCCCTGCCAAAACCTTCACTGCGGTTCATCCGGTAAAAATCTGTTAAATCCCTGACGGGTTCTTTTGTTTGGTGACCGTACCGGATCCCATCGTACCTGGATAGGTTTGAACTGGCTTCGGCCGTAGTGAGCACATAATAAGCCGGTACAATATAGTCGATCAACGGAAAGCCGGTCCCTTCAACGGTATGGCCTTCGGATGCCAGGTTAGCACAGGTATTTTTGATGGCTTGGCTGATCTCTTTATCCAGGGAAGGATGATCCATGACATCATTCAGATAAGCAATCTTGAAATGTTCGTTTGACTGCGTATATAGTGAAGCGGCATCGAAGGCTGCAGCTTGCATGCGGGTGCTGTCGTACCCGTCGGGTCCGCTCATGATCTCGAGGGCCAGGGCAATATCGGGTATATGCCGGCCAAAAATCCCGATTTGGTCGAATGAGGATGCGTAGGCGATCAATCCATACCTGGAAATGCGGCCATAGCTTGGTTTCAGGCCGATGATGCCGCAAAAATCCGCCGGTTGCCGTACAGATCCACCGGTATCGCTGCCCAGGGCCAGCATGCAAAGCCCTGCCTGTACGGCTACGGCGCTGCCACCGGAAGAGCCCCCGGGAACCCTTTCGTTATCAATGGCGTTCAGGACGGGGCCGTAAAATGAATTTTCGTTGCTGCTGCCCATCGCGAATTCATCGCAATTGCAATTGCCAATGATGATGGCATCTTCCCGGATCAGGTAATCTAAGGCAGTAGCGGTATACGACGACACATAACCATGCAGCATATTAGAGGCTGCGGTGAGTTTGTGGCCTTCGTAAGCGATCACATCTTTGAGGGCGATCACCACACCATGCATTTTTTTCATGGGTGCCCCGGCCTCACGGGATGCATCGAGGGCACGGGCTTTTTCCAGGGCCTCATTGGCGTACACATCCACAAAAGCGTTCAGGTGGCTGTGCGCCCTGATGCGCTCCAGGTAATGGTTTACCGCTTCGGAGCAATTGGTTTGTTTGCGGGAAAGTTGTGTGTGGTAATCGGCTATGCCGTTGTACGAAAACATAGGCGCCCGGCCTGTTTTAAGTAAGCTTCAGCCGGAGCCTTGTAAAAGTTTCGGCTGAAGCGTAGATCTGTTGCAGTAAATAAACGAATTACTGTTGGGTCAATTCTTTCTTGTCTTTTTCTTTAATGCCTTCTTCGATTTCAGATTTCACGTTCGATTTGGCATCATTGAATTCCCTGATACCCCGGCCGATACCGCGCATCAATTCGGGGATTTTTTTACCTCCGAACATAAGCAACACGATCAGGATGATCAGTATCCATTCGCTGCCGCCGGGCATCGACAACAGGAGAACAGATGACATGTAGTTAAGTAACATAATGCTGTATTTGAGCAGCAAAGATACGCGAATTTTATGCAGGCTCCCTAATAAATAATCGGTAGCCGCGGGTGCCGTAACAGCAAATTTTACCCGTTTTAGCGGATGGTCCGGCCACAGCGCGCTTTGCCATGGGCGGCTTCATATGGGGTTATGCCACGGGCACAGGATTGACAATACATGCAAATGGCTGCCAGTGCGGCAATGTAGAGTGCTTTTCTCATGGTGTGTGCTGTCTAAAGGTTAAGCGATGATTGAGGTAATAAAGATTAAAACTAATAAACGCATTTGGGTTTTGCAATAGGGGCACAAAAAAACGGGGCTTTTGGGGCCCCGCTATATTCAGATAGTTATGGTAATAGTTTGTAAACCAATTACTTGGCTTTTGCAGCCACTGGCATCCTTTTTTCCTTGATGCGTGCGCTCTTACCGCTCCTTTCGCGCTGGAAGTACAGTTTCGCCCTGCGGACACGACCTACTTTATTCAGCACAACGCTTTCAATATTGGGAGAGTAAATCGGGAAAAGGCGCTCCACACCAACACCATCGCTGATTTTGCGTACGGTGAAAGATGCAGTGGCCCCGGTACCCTGGCGCTTGATCACATCGCCTTTGAAGCTCTGGATACGCTCTTTGGAACCCTCAATGATTTTATAATTGACGGTAACATTGTCACCGGCTTTGAACTTTGGAAGCGTTGCTTTTTTGGTCAACTGCTCATGAACAAAATTAACTGCGTTCATATTCTCTTTTTTTACGGACGGCAAAGGTAGGGAAAAAATGTATTGCCGGGTAAATATTTCTGAAAAATCTTTACAGGCATAAAAAAGCCACAGTTCATACTGTGGCTTTCATGCGGTTTATACTTAGCGGGCGATGTTAACGGCCCTTTTTTCGCGGATGACGGTCACTTTGATCTGCCCGGGGAAGGTCATTTCTTCCTGTATTTTCTGGGCTATTTCGAAGCTGAGCTTATCGCTGTCGCTGTCTGATACCTTATCGGCTTCCACAATCACCCGGAGTTCCCTGCCGGCCTGGATGGCATAGGCTTTTTCGACGCCCTGGTATGATAAGGCGAGGTTTTCGAGGTCTTTGATGCGCTGGATGTACTGCTGCATCATTTCCCTCCTGGCACCCGGCCTTGCGCCGCTGATGGCATCGCATGCCTGGATGATGGGGGAGATCACATATTTCATCTCCATCTCGTCGTGGTGCGCACCAATGGCATTCACCACCGCGGGGTTTTCCCCATATTTTTCGGCCAGTTTGGCGCCCAGCAGGGCATGGCTCAGTTCGGTTTCCTCATCGGGCACTTTACCAATATCGTGCAGGAGGCCGGCCCTCTTGGCCAGTTTGGGGTTGAGGCCGAGTTCTGAGGCCATGATGGCGCAAAGGTTGGCGGTTTCACGGGAGTGCATCAGCAGGTTTTGTCCGTACGATGACCTGAAGCGCATGCGTCCCACCATGCGGATTAATTCTTTATGCAGGCCGTGGATACCCAGTTCCATTACGGTACGTTCGCCGATTTCCATTACCTGGTCTTCCAGTTGCTTGCGGGTTTTTTCCACCACTTCCTCGATGCGGGCAGGGTGGATGCGGCCGTCGGCAACCAGTCGCTGCAACGATAAACGGGCGATCTCGCGGCGGAGCGGGTCAAATGAAGACAGTACAATCGCTTCCGGAGTATCGTCAACAATCAGGTCAACGCCGGTAGCGGCTTCAATGGCGCGGATATTCCGTCCCTCACGGCCAATGATTGATCCTTTGATCTCATCACTTTCCAGGTTGAAAACCGTAATCGAGTTTTCAATGGCCTGTTCAGCGGCTGTACGCTGGATGGTTTGAATGACGATTTTCCGGGCTTCTTTATTGGCTTTGAGTTTGGCCTCTTCAATAATTTCCTGCTGGATGGCCAGGGCGCGGGTCTGCGCTTCCTGTTTCAGGCTTTCCACCAGTTGTGCCTTGGCTTCCTCAGCGGAAAGGCCGGCAACTTTTTCAAGGCGACGGATATGTTCTTCCTGGTGCTTTTCCAGTTCCGTACGCTTGATATTCACCACCTCAATCTGGCGGTTGAGGTTTTCCTTAATAGATTCGTTTTCCTTGATTTGTTTCTCGAGCTGGGCTTCTTTTTGGTTAATGCCCTGCTCTTTCTGCTTGATCCTGTTCTCTGATTCGTTGATTTTTTGGGTCCGCTGAAGTACATCCCTGTCGTGATCGGCCTTGAGTTGAACAAATTTCTCTTTAGCCTCCAGTAACCGCTCTTTCTTCAGGTTTTCGGCCTTCATCTGGCCTTCTTCAATGATCTTAGCTGCCTGTTGTTCAGCTTCTTCGATTTGCTTTTTTGTGTTTTTGGCAAATATGATTTTACCCAGGATGATACCTGAGCCCAAGGCTACAATCCCTATGATTACATAGATTATGCTCGATTCCATGAACTTGTATGTTTTTAGACTGATTCAAAATGATAAATATATTTAATATCTCCAGGCCTGCCAATGGCCGGGGGATAGTTGGCGAAGATACCGAAAAATTTCGGGGTGTAAAAGGTTCGGGGGCAGAAACCTCCAAATTGGCTCAAGTGGTTTTGTCGAGCAGGGCTTCCAGTTTTTGCAGCCCCAGCATGAATGCTTCATTTTGGGCGGCGCTATTTCCGCCGGCCTGGGTTTGGGTGGCGTACCAAATGATCACCATGGCGATATAATCCTGCATGTCTTTACCGGCAAACTGCGTTTTGAATTCCACGATTTTGTCGTTGATCAGCTTGACGGTTTTGCGAACGGTTTCCTCATCTTCCGGGGAGGTCCTGATCCGGTAGGTGCGGTCGCCGATGAGAATATTTATGGGGACGAGCTCAGGCATACATTTAGGTTATTCGCTTAACAATCCGATGCATTTGTCGATTTCACGGATATAGCGGTTGATGGTTTGTTCAAATGCTTTTTTATCGGCCGCATCCATATTGCCGGCTGCCGCCGCCAGGATTTGTTGTTTTTCGGTGAGCAGGCGGATGGTTTCCGAGTCTTTCTTTTTTTCCTCCTGCAACCGGGTGATCAGTTGTTGCTGCCGCTCCAGGTCCTTCAGGGCCAGGCTGTGCTTTTTCAGCAGGTCCTGTAGTTTGGACTGCACCCTTCTGAATTGTTCCTGTAATGCTTCTTCCACGGTTAATTATTTTCTGATCTCGGCAGATAATTGTTGCGTGCAATTTTTCATGATGCGCTGCATGAATCCGTCAATCTCCGCGTCAGTCATCGTTTTTTGCTCATCCATAAACACCAGGCTCAGGGCCAGTGATTTTTTATTGGCGCCCAGCTTATCGCTCTCAAATACATCAAACAGGTTCACGGTCTGCAACTGGCTGATACCGGAAGATAGCACAATTTTTTTCAATTGGCTGTATGAAACATCCCGGTCAAGCACCAGGGCCAGGTCTCTGTGTACCGCCGGGAACTTAGACACTTCACGGTAGCGTTGCATCGGGCGGCATTCGGCCAGCAGGGCCTCCACATCCAGGTCGGCATAGATCACCGGATCTTTCACATCAAATTTTTTCAATGTATCCGGGGCCACATCACCAATGATACCGATGGATTTGTTGCCTGCCATCACCTGCAAGGCAGGGTTGAGGTCTGGAGATGGGACCGTTTCAAAACCTACCTGGCTGATGCCGCAGGCAAGCAGTGTTTTTTCCAACACCCCGCGAAGGAAAAAATAATCCGCTTTCACCGGTTTTTGTTTCCAGTGCATTTCCTGTGTATGGCCGCAGGCATAGAGGCAAAGGTGCTGGGGTTCGGCGAAGCCGCCTTCCGGGAGCCTAGCATAGGTTTTGCCGAACTCAAAAAACAAGAGGTCGTTGTTCTTACGGTTAAGGTTATACGCAATCGCCTGCAATCCGCCGTAGAGCATGGAAGGCCTCATGATGTCGAGATCGGCGCTGAGGCTGTTGATCATACGAACGGAATGCCTCAGCGTTTCTTCGCTGTACAATTTACTGTTGCTGATGCTGTTGGTAAAGATCTCATGGAAGCCTTGTCCGGACAGGTATTGGGCGATTTTTTCCAGCCTGGGCGCGGAGGTTTTGTCTTTTTCTATGGATGGGCTGATGCGGATGCTTTCGGGTATAGCGATTTGGTCAAGCCCGTCGATCCTCATGATTTCCTCCACGATATCAGCCGGTATCCGGATGTCTGATTTGTAACTGGGTACGGTGAGTTCCAATCCGGCCGGGTCTTCAGCTTTGATGCCGAATCCCAGGGCGCCTAGTATGCCACGCACATCGTCGGATGTGTATTTTTTCCCGCTGAGCTTATGCAGGTAGTCGTATCTGATGGAAACCCCGGCAGGTACTAACGGTGAAGGGTAAACGTCGATTAGGCCGCCCTTGATGGTTCCTCCGGCAGTTTCCAGGATCAGTTTCGCGGCCCGCATCAGTACTGCGGCTGTTTGGCTGATATCAACCCCTTTTTCAAACCGGGTGGCCGCGTCGGTCCGCAACCCATGATGCAGGGAACTCCGGCGTATGACGGTAGGATGGAACCAGGCGCTTTCGAGGAAAATGTTTTTTGTGCCGGCATGTACGCCGCTGTTTTTACCGCCAAATATGCCGGCCAGGCACATCGCGCCTTCGGCGTCGCAGATCACCAGGTCGGTTTCGGTCAATGTCCTTTCTTTCTCATCAAGCGTAGTGAATTTGGTGCCGGCGGCTAATTGTTGCACAACCACCTGTTTGCCGCGGATGGCATCTGCATCAAATGCGTGAAGGGGTTGCCCCGTTTCATGCAGGATATAATTGCTGATATCTACAATATTATTGATGGGCCTGAGGCCAATGCTCTTCAGTCGTTGCTGCAACCATGCAGGGCTGTCTGTAACCGTTACACCGGCAATGCTGATGCCGCAATACCTTTTACAGGCTTCCGTATCGCGGATGCTGACAGATACCGGGTTTTCGGTTCCTTCGTTGGCCGGTACATGCCCCAGGGGCGAGAGCGGTAGAAAAATCTTCTGTTGATGGTGTGAAAGCCAAGCGCATACATCGCGCGCTACACCCAGGTGGCTCATAGCGTCCATCCGGTTGGGGGTCAGTCCGATTTCAAAAATGTAATCGGTGTATAGTTGGTACAGGTCCGACAATGGAGTGCCGGGTTTCAGTGATGGGTCGAGCACCATAATCCCATCATGGCTATGGCCTAAACCAATTTCATCTTCCGCACAGATCATCCCTTCACTAACCTGTCCGCGGATCTTGGTTTTCTTTAATGTGAAAGGTTCGCCATTGATGGGGTAGATGGTACAACCGGCGGGCGCCAGCACTACTTTCTGCCCGGCCGCCACATTTGAGGCCCCGCATACAATCTGCAGGGGTTCGCCGTTGCCAATGGAAACGGTGGTACAGGAGAGTTTATCGGCATCCGGGTGCTTTTCACAGGTCAGCACTTCGCCTACCAGCAACCCTTTCAACCCGCCCCTGATTTCTTCATAAGCTTCCAGGCTCTCCACTTCAAGCCCGATGGAAGTCAGGATGCCAGATAAGGCTTCCGGTTCCAGCTTTTCAGGTAGGTATTCGCACAACCATTTATAAGAAATCGTCATGTATCAGTGATTTGAACGGCAAAGATAACTGATTGATCCTGATGAATCGCGACACGGAACCCTGGTTCGTCGTTAGTGATATAATAAAGCCTGCGCAGAAAATCAAATGGCCCGGGCCGGTATTTCGGGTGAACAAATTAAGAATGGGAACCTGGGGTTTTGTGCATAAAACCGGCTAATGCAGGCATGCCAGAATAAGGCATGTGCAGAATCCTGTTTATAACCCGTGCATAACCTACATTTGCATGTGGACTATCCGTGGAAAAATGCTCCGGGAAAGTTAATAACACCCAATGTTACCATAACATTACCGAATTGATTTTACCTTAGCCGCCCTGCGAAACTGTCATCCAAAAACGTAGCTGCAGGTTATATATTCAAACAACCAACGGTGCCGCATAAACGCACCGGTAACGATAATAGCACATGGAACTGTCTAACCTGAAAAAAGATTTTAATGCCCGCCGCAAGCCAACCCTCGATGTAGGCAATATGGTTTTTGGCAAGCTGCCTCCCCAGGCAAGGGAACTGGAGGAAGCCATACTTGGCGCCATCATGCTGGAGAAAGCGGTGTTTGATACCGTTATTGAAATTTTAAAACCCGAATGTTTTTATACCGATGCCCATCAGCGCATTTTCCGCGCGATGCAATCTCTGGCATCCAAGAGCATGCCGATTGATATGCTGACGGTAGTGGAAGAATTGAAATTCCGCGGCGACCTGGAAACAGTGGGCGGCGCCTACGCGGTGTCGAAACTCACCAATGCCGTTGTGTCCGCCGCGAACGTGGAATCCCATGCCCGCATCGTGTTGCAGAAATTCATCCAGCGTGAGCTGATCCGCATCAGCGGTGAAATTATCGGTGAATCGTATGAAGACAGCACCGATGTATTTGACCTGCTCGACCAGGCCGAATCGAAACTGTTTGAAATCACGAATAACCACCTGCGCAAGAACTTCGACAGTATTGACACCGTGCTGGTAAAGACAATCCAGAAAATTGAGGATATGCGTAACCGTAATGAAGACATTACGGGCGTGGCTACCGGCTTCCCTTCACTGGATAAGGTTACATATGGTTGGCAACCAACAGACCTCATCATCCTCGCGGCAAGGCCTTCAGTGGGTAAAACCGCATTCGCGCTCAACCTCGCGCGCAGCGCCGCCCTCAATGATGACAAACCCACACCGGTTGCATTTTTTAGTTTGGAAATGAGCAGCGCGCAATTGGTGCAGCGTATTTTAAGCGCGGAGAGCGAGATCTGGTTGGAAAAGATTTCGAGGGGCAAGCTCGAAGAGCATGAAATGAAACAACTCTACAAACGCGGCATTGAGCGTTTAACGAATGCCCCCATTTTTATTGATGATTCCGCGGGCCTGAACATTTTTGAGCTCAGGGCGAAATGCCGGAGGCTGAAGAATAAGCACAATATTGGTTTGATCATCATCGACTACCTGCAATTGATGAGCGGAAGCGCTGACCGCAACAGCAACCGCGAACAGGAGATCAGCAAAATTTCACGCGACCTGAAAGGACTGGCCAAGGAACTGCAGGTGCCCATCATCGCGCTCTCCCAGTTGAGCCGTGAAGTGGAGAAGCGTAAGGAAGGGAATAAAATGCCGCAGTTGAGCGATCTCCGCGAATCGGGCGCTATCGAACAGGATGCCGATATGGTGATGTTCCTCTACCGCCCCGAATATTATGAAATCACAAGCAACGAGATGGGCGAAAGCAACCGCGGCGAAACCCATGTGCGCATTGCCAAACACAGGAATGGCAGCCTTGAAACCATTAAACTGAGGGCCTTGCTGCATATCCAGAAATTTGTGGAAGACGACCAGGGCGATATGGGCGGGGGATTCCCTTCCCCCGGTAAATGGAAGCCCGTAAACAGTGGCGGCGGCGGCGATGATGGCGCGCACCTCTATATCCAAAAGGGCAGCAAAATGAACAATGGGGAGTTTGATGACGATGCGCCTTTTTAATCAAATGATAAACTGATCCAAGGAGAGCGTTAAGTTCTCCTTTTTTATTTCCTAAGTTTGCGCCTGTTCATTTGCATATGGCTTCACCCATTTTTTTTGTACCTGGCATCCCTGCCAACGGAGCCATCCTGGATTTACCGGAGGAAAGCGCCCGGCATGTAGTGCAGGTCTTGCGCATGCAGGCAGGCGAAGCTTTGCGGCTTACAGATGGCAGGGGCAATATGGCTGAAGCGGCCATTGTTTCAGCCGGGAAAAAGCAGTGCGCTGTTGCCATTCAATCGGTACAGCAAATTCCTCCCGCGAAAAAGAAACTCAGCATTGCCATTTCTCCGTTGAAGAACAGCAGCCGTTTTGAGTGGTTCCTGGAAAAAGCCACGGAAATTGGCGTACAGGAAATCATACCCTTAATTTGCCAGCGTACCGAAAAACAGCATTTGCGCATCGACCGGTTGAAAAATATCCTGGTCAGCGCCATGCTCCAATCACAACAGGCATGGCTACCCGAACTGTTGGAACCTCGCTCTTTTTCATCTGTCATACAAAACCATGAAGGTTACCTGAAATTAGTGGCGCATTGCGCCGATGATGATAAGCGTGTTCAACTCTCTTCCATACGTTCAGATGAGCACACACTGATATTGATTGGGCCTGAGGGGGATTTTACGATGGAGGAGATACAAGCGGCACTGGATGCGGGTTTCAGGCCGGTCATGCTTGGCGAAACAAGGTTGCGCACCGAAACGGCAGCCGTAGTGGCCGTAAGTTTACTGAGGAACCTGGGCAGCCATTAATGTTACGCGAATGCTTTGCAGATTTTTTTTACGATCAATGGGCCTTCGTACACAAATCCCGTCCATACCTGCACCAGTGAAGCGCCCTCAGCCATTTTCTCCTTCGCGTCAGCGCCGCTGAAAACCCCGCCACTACCGATTAGGGGTAGACGATTTTTTGCGCGTTGATGAATATAGCCCAGCATCTCGGTGCTCTTTGCCCGGATTGGTTTTCCGCTGAGCCCGCCCGCGCCGATTTCCGCAACCCTTCCCTCGGCCGTACGCAAACCATCCCTCGAAATACTGGTGTTGGCTACAATCAATCCATCTATCTTCACTTCTGATGTTAACGCGATGATATCGTCAACCTGTTCAAAAACCAGGTCCGGCGCTATTTTCAGGAGTACGGGTTTTTGTTTTTCCTGCAAGCGGTTATGTTCCTGCAATGCGTGAAAAATATTGCGCAGGCTGTCCGCATCCTGCAGGGCGCGCAATCCGGGTGTGTTCGGACTGCTCACATTCACCACGAAATAATCTACCAAAGGGTGCAGGGTTTTGAAGCAGGCGAGGTAATCCTTCCAGGCATCTTCATTGGCCGTTTGTTTGTTTTTGCCGATGTTACCGCCTATGATCATCCGGGAGCCCTTTCCGGCACCGTTTCGCCACGTTTGCAGGCGCTTGGCCACGGCATCCATGCCTTCGTTATTAAAACCCATCCTGTTGATGAGGGCATTATCGGCCGGAAGCCTGAACAACCTCGGTTTGGGATTCCCGTCCTGTGCTATGGGCGTGACCGTTCCAATTTCAACATGTCCAAATCCCAGCAAATCGAGCGCAGCCAGGTATTTCGCGTTTTTATCGAATCCGGCAGCTAAACCAACCGGGTTGCGGAACCGCAGGCCCAGGAATTCCTTTTCCGGCATTTGGGGCGGACGGGCCCATTGCCTGATCCAGCCGGCGCAAATCCTGTTTCGCGTGAGCCGCATCAGCACGGCCATCGACCATTCATGAACTTTTTCCGGGTCAAATGAAAATAATAAGCTGCGGATGAGTTTGTACATGCTGCCGCGAAATTACTGAAGAGCAGGCTTTTTATTTTGGAGCGGAAATAATAACTTTGAATCATAAAGTTGCTTATGCAACTAATTTAAATGTAAACATCATGCAGGAAGCATATATCGTAGCGGGTTACCGCACAGCCGTTACCAAAAGCAAAAAGGGTGGATTTCGTTTTACACGTCCAGATGACCTGGCCATTGAAGTGATCAAAGGCCTGATGGCCGGCATCCCATCCCTTGATCCCCGGCGCGTGGATGATGTGATTGTAGGCAATGCGGTACCGGAAGCAGAGCAGGGCTTGCAGTTTGGGCGCATCATTGCAGCCCGTGCCCTGGGCATTGAAGTGGCGGGTATTACGATCAACAGGTATTGTGCCAGTGGGTTGGAGAGTATCGCCATGGCAACGGCTAAGATCCGCACGGGCATGGCGGATTGCATTGTGGCGGGTGGTACCGAGAGCATGAGCCTGGTACCCACTGCCGGCTGGAAAACTTCACCGGCATATTCGATTGCCAGCGCGGAACCTGATTATTACCTCAGCATGGGCCTGACTGCCGAAGCGGTGGCGAAAGAATTTAATGTCAGCCGCGAAGACCAGGACCTGTTTAGTTTGCAAAGCCACCAGAAAGCGGCGAAAGCCATACAGGAAGGCTATTTCGCGCCAGGCATCTTACCCATTACCGTGGATGAGGTTTACCTGGATGAAAAAAATAAAAAGCAGAAGCGCCAGTATGTGGTAGATACGGATGAAGGGGTGCGGTATGATACGAGCCTGGAAGGATTGGCCAAATTGAAACCGGCATTTGCAGCCACCGGGTGCGTGACCGCGGGGAATTCATCACAAACCAGTGACGGCGCGGCTTTTGTAGTTGTCATGAGCGAACGCATGATCAATGAATTGGGCCTTCAGCCTATTGGCCGGTTGGTGAATTGTGCCAGCGCGGGCGTTCATCCCAGGATCATGGGCATCGGCCCCGTGGCGGCCATCCCGAAAGTGTTGAAACAATCAGGCATGAGCCTCTCTGATATCGACCTGATCGAACTCAATGAAGCTTTCGCATCCCAATCATTGGCGGTGATCCGTGAAGCGGGCTTAAACCCCGATATTGTAAATATCAATGGGGGTGCCATCGCCTTAGGACATCCTTTAGGATGCACCGGATGCAAACTGACCGTTCAACTATTGAATGATTTGAAAAGACTGAATAAAAAATACGGAATGGTGACTGCCTGCGTAGGCGGCGGACAGGGCATTGCAGGCATCATTGAGCGTGTGTAACCGGCTTCCCGGTCACTTGAATTCTTTGGGTTTGCTTTTATTGAAATCGGGGTCGTAACCCACAAAAAATCGTATGTACACCACGCGGCTCAACCGCATCAGCCAGGGTTGTAACAGCACCAGCAGCACAGCGTTGAAGCCCAGCCAGTAAAAAATCCTGTTGTCTTTGGTTGACATGCCAATCAATACCAGCCAGGCAATAAAGCTGGCAACGGATAGCGCAACAGTCAGCGCATAGCTCACATACCCCGTGCCATACCAGAAGCCGGGTTCCATCTCATATTTCTGTTGACATACCGGGCAATGATCGGGCATATCAAAAATATGTTTGAGGGAAAATTTCTTGTATGCATGTCCGTTCTGAAACATTGATCCCCTGCGGCACCGCGGGCATTTCATAGTCAGTATGCTCCAGAAATAATTGGGTGTATATGAATGGTCTTTACTCATGCTGCAAATGTCTGCTACATTGATTGTTGGTTATGGAACTTATGTTACACAATAATCAGGCGGTAGCAGTATTTTTTCTTTCTCCGATCTGCTGGCGCCACATCGCAAAATACAAACCCTTTTCGCTCAACAACGATTCGTGCGTGCCCATTTCCGCAATACTTCCTTTTTCGAGCACAAAAATGCGGTCGGCGTGCATGATGGTGCTCAAACGGTGCGCGATGAGGATGGTAATCCGTTCTTTGGCAGCCGAGAGGTCTTTGATGGTATTGGTGATTTCTTCTTCCGTAATGGAATCAAGCGCGGAAGTGGCTTCATCAAATAACAACAAATGGGGTTTCCTCAGCAAGGCCCTGGCAATCGAAATGCGTTGCTTCTCCCCACCGGATAATTTCAATCCGCCTTCACCAATTACGGAATCAAGCCCGCTGTCGGCCCGCTGCAACAAATTGTGGCAGGATGCTTTACGCATGGCTTCCAGCATATCCTGTTCCGTGGCTTGCGGGTTTACAAAGAGGAGGTTTTCGCGTATGGTGCCCGAAAATAATTGTGTATCCTGCGTGACAAATCCAATCTGGTTGCGCAGCACTTCGTAATTGATGCTGTTTTCATCCTGTCCGTTATACAAGATGCGCCCTTCCTGCGGCCTGTACAACCCAACCAGCAATTTCATCAGGGTTGATTTTCCGCTGCCCGATGGGCCCACAAAAGCAATGGTTTCGCCTGTTTGTATGGTAAAGCTGATATTGTCGATGGCTTTTTGCGATGCCGTCCTGTGCCTGAAACCCACTTCTTCAAATGACAGTGATTCGATATCGCCGATATGCACGGGTTGCGCAGGGCTTGGTTCAGGTTGTTTCTGCATCAGCGCATGAAAATTATTCAGGGAGGCCTCCGCTTCGCGGTATGAGAGGATCACATTCCCGATTTCCTGTAATGGCCCAAACACGAAGAATGAGAATACCTGCATGGTCACCAACTGGCCGGCATTCATTTTTTCATGGAAGATGAGGTACATGAGCATGAAAAGGATGACCTGGCGTAAGGTGTTCACAAATGTTCCCTGGATAAAACTCACCGTTCGGATCCGTTTCACTTTCGTGAGTTCAAGGCCGAGGATTTTAAATGTGTTTTTATTCAGCCTCGTCACTTCCTGTGCGGTCAGGCCCAGGCTTTTCACCAATTCAATATTGCGCAGGGATTCGGTGGTGGCGCCCGCCAATGCCGTTGTTTTCGACACGATGTTTTTCTGGATGCTTTTCACTTTTTTGCTCAATGCACTGGTGATAACGGACAATAAAAAGATACCGCCGAAATAAATCACGGGCAGGCTCCAGTGAATGGATGATGCATACACGGCCACAATCACGATACCCACAATCACCGGGAAAAGGATATTGATGAATGCCGAGATGAATTTCTCGGTATCGACGCGCACTTTTTGAAGGATACTTAATGTTTCACCGCTGCGCTGGTCTTCAAATTCCTGGTATGGCAGTTTCATGGCTTGTTGCAGGCCATCGGTAAAAACGGTCGCGCCAAATTTTTGCGTGACCACATTCAGGAAATAATCCTGGAATGCTTTGGCGATCCGGCTCACCATGGCTACAGATACAGATGCCAGTAATAAGGCCATCACACCTGGAGCATTAAAGTCAAAAGAAAAAACAAACTGGTTCCAGTCGTATACGCCACCCGGCGTTTTTTGGTGCGCCGCAGCGAGGTTTACCAGTTTACCAAGAATGATGGGGTCGATCAGGGAGAAGCCGATATTGATCGCGGCGAGAAAAAGGGTGAGGGCGATCAGCCAGCGATATGGCTTCAGGTAATGGAGTAATGTTTTCATCTTGCGAGCTGCAAGTTCGGTAAAATAACAGAAACAGCCTGCCCGTCCATAAATAAACAGCCACAGGGTCTACCTGCGGCTGTTTATTTGCATGGATATCCCGGCAATTACTCCGGGTTATCCCAATAACTCCAACTCATTTCAACATAAGCGGTTTTGTGCTCATTCGTTTCGGGCCAATGGTCTTTATCGAAACCCGGCGCTTTCTCCAGCACTTCCCTTTTTACATTGAACCGAAATACTTTTTCGTCGGGGTCAACAACCAGTAAATGAAAGGGAATGGCGAAATACTTTTCACCGATACCAAGGAACCCGCCAAATTCAATGACGTAGTATTCAATTTTTCCGCTGCGGATGTCAAGCATGATGTCTTTGATATGACCCAGTTTTTCATGTTCGGTATTGGTGACTTTATCACCGATAATTGAACTGGCTGTCAGGAACCGGAGGGGCGTATTGGCATACGGGTCCCCTTCGAATTGCCCTGTCAGGTTTTCTTTGAAACCGATATTAGGTGATTGTTCTGCCATGGTAAATTGTGTTTACTTGATTAATGTGAACCAAATGTACAGTAGCATTGTATCCTATTTTATGACTTAGGTCAGAAGCCCTGCTGATGCTGTTCAGGATCCCCATCCGGCCCGGTCGAGGCTCCGGTATTGGATGGCTTCCGCGAGGTGTTCGGTACCAATGGTTTCGGAACCCGACAGGTCTGCGATGGTACGGCTGACTTTCAGGATGCGGTCATATGCCCTTGCGGATAAATTCAATTTGTTCATGGCGGTTTCGAGGAGTTGTTTGCCGGCCGCTTGCAGCTGGCAGTGCTTTTTCAGTAGCCGGCTGTTCATTTGCGCATTGGCGAAAATGCCCGGATGTTCGGTAAACCGGTTAGCCTGCACCTGCCTGGCTGCCATCACCCGCTCGCGGATCGATGCGCTGTTTTCTGTAGCCGCCTGGTCCGACAATTCACTGAATGGCACGGGCGTAACTTCCACATGCAGGTCGATCCGGTCAAGCAATGGGCCGGAAATTTTATTGAGGTATTTCTGCACCATGCCCGGCGCGCAGGAACATTCTTTTTCCGGATGGTTGAAATACCCGCAAGGGCAGGGGTTCATACTGGCCATCAGCATAAAATTCGCGGGGAAATCTATGCTTACTTTTGCCCTCGAGATGGTCACTTTTCGCTCTTCCATCGGTTGCCGCATTACTTCCAGCACCGTCCGCTGAAATTCGGGCAATTCATCCAGGAACAGCACGCCATGGTGGGCCAGGGAAATTTCACCAGGTTGCGGAATGCTGCCGCCCCCAACCAGTGCGGTTGGTGAAATGCTGTGGTGCGGGCTCCGGAATGGCCTGGTATGCACGAGTGTGGCATGTTCAGGCAGTTTGCCGGCCACACTGTGGATCTTAGTGGTTTCCAGCGCCTCGGCTAAGCTTAGGGGAGGGAGGATGGTGGGCAACCTCCGGGCCAGCATGGTTTTGCCAGCGCCGGGTGGGCCAATCAATATGGCATTATGCCCCCCGGCTGCCGCAATTTCCAGGGCCCTTTTAATATTCGACTGTCCCTTCACTTCGTTGAAATCTATATCGTTTGCCCGCGCGGCCTGTTCAAATTCTTTTCGTGTATCCACTACCGTTGGTTGCAAATTTTCGCCTGTTTGAAAAAACTCAACCACTTCATTCAAATGGTCTACGCCATATACCGTTAAGCCTTCCATCATGGCCGCTTCCCGGGCGTTGGCACTGGGTACAATCAAGCCCGCGAAAGATTCCTTTTTTGCCTGGATGGCAATGGGCAACGCGCCTTTGATGGATTTAACCGTACCGTCCAGGCTCAGTTCACCCATAATGATGTATTTCTCCAGCTTTTCGTGCAAAGCCAGTTGGCCTGTGGCGCCCAATGTGCCCATCGCAATCGGAAGGTCGAATGCGGACCCTGATTTTCGGATATCCGCGGGCGCGAGGTTTACCACCAGTTTGGTGCGCGGCATGTACAACTGGTTGTTTTTGATGGCACTCTCCACCCTTTGCAGGCTTTCTTTCACGGCATTATCAGGGAGCCCAACAATATAGTAGTTGTTGCCCTGGCCATTCACATTCACTTCTACGGTAATGGTAATGGCTTCCACGCCATATACGGCGCTGCCAAATGTTTTCACAAGCATGTACAGGCATTTCAAACAAAATAAGGCATTGCCATTGATGAAAAATAATCGTCTATACTATGCCGTTATATACAAATAGCTGCCGCCATAAAATTTATTTTTTCAAGGGTTTATGCTGATGAAGGAATTTCAGAGGTTTAAGGGTTTCTCATTCAGGGTTCGTTATGTTTATGAATTGCGGAGATTGCCTGCCTGAAATAAATTCATCCGGGCAAACTGCCTGAACTTTATCCAGGTTACCACAAATTTGTTCAGCCGGCATTTATAATTTTTGCAGTAAGTCAACCACGCCTTCTTTTTTTAGAATCAGGAAGCCAAAGCGGTCGTTGCTGATGCCTTCGCGGAGCTGATAGCTGAACGTAAGCTGGTCATTTTGCACGCTGGTTTCAAAATAACTGAATTGTATGTTGGGGTATTGGCGCAAGCCTTCGCCGATTTCGTATAAGTGCGTGGAGAGGATGAATAAGGTATTGGGGATGCGGATCAAACCTTCAATGACCAGGGTGCTGCATTTCATCGCGTCCTGCACATTGGTGCCTTTGAAAAGTTCATCAATCAGGATCAGCCACCGCTTTCCATCGCTGACCTGCAGGATGGTGTTCTTGATGCGCTGCACTTCATTGAAGAAATAACTTTCGCCCCGTACAATATTATCCGTCACATTGATATTGGTCAGTATGCCGTTGAAGCAGGACAGTTTCATCGATTGGGCCGGAACGCCCATGCCCGTATGCGCTAAAAACACAGCAATGCCGACCGATTTTATGAATGTGCTTTTACCGGCCATATTGGCGCCGGTCAGGAACATGAAGTTTTTTTCCGGATGCAGAGTTACATCGTATGAAACGGGTTCAGCCAGCAGGATATGCCGTAAGCCACTCGTTTCGATATAAGGCTTCTCTTCGTTTATGAATTCAGGGAAATGCAAATTCAATTCCTTCACCGCCCTGGCCATCCCATACCAGGCGTCGATTTGCGCGTGCAGGTGCAGCAATCGTAACATGGGCTGTTTGAACCTGAACCGGATAAAGCGTGCAAATTGCAACGCTTCGGGTATGGGCACCAGCGAACCTGAAGGATAATGCGACGTAATGTTGAATGCGTCCTGCTTCAGCAGTTCCTGAACTTCGTCTATCCATTTCCGTAGAGGCCCCGGAAGGTTTGCTTCATTGAAAAACCCGATGAGTTCATGCATCCCTTTGATAAAATCAAAACAATGGATCGCCGAATATTTCACCAATGAATAATCCGGGCCATGCATGATCTTATAGGCAAGGGCATTCAGGCGGGTCACTTCGGCGGGCAAAGGATCTACGGCCGTTTCAAAAAATGATTCCACCACCTTAATGGTACCGTTGCTGATCCGCTTTGGCCATTGCTGCAATCGTCCCATGATTTTTTTCAGGGTTTCCTGCACGCCAATAATCTGTTCTACCTGGTCAAATGGGTTGCGCAGGTTTTTATGCAACTGGTCTTTGCCATTGCTGGTAATGCAGAGGTCGAGCGAATGGAATACAGACTGGCCTTCTTCGGTATGAAAGATGGATAAATCGTTCAGCGTTGTTTTGTCAATATGCAGCATGCTCAGGGTCGGTTGAAACGAAGCCTTTGTCCACAATGAGATGCACGAACCTCTCCATTTTCATAAATTATTTGTCCGTTGATCATGGTATGTGTCACCGATGAAGGGAAAACCATGCCTTGCAGCGGGCTCCACCCGCATTTGTACAGGGTGTTCTCCGGTTTTACGGTATAAGGCTTGTTGAGGTCAACAACAGCCAGGTCGGCGTAATAACCTTCCCGGATAAAACCCCTTTCCTTAACCTGGAAGCAGGTTGCCACGGCATGGCTCATTTTTTCCGCGATTTTTTCAAGGGAGATATAACCCTGTTTATGGTAATAAAGCATCAGGCTGAGGGCATGCTGTACCAAAGGCAATCCGGCATGGGCGTGTTCATAAGGCGGCTCCTTTTCGCTGAGCAGGTGAGGGGCATGATCTGTGGCGATGATGTCTAACCGGTCATCGAGCAAAGCTTTCCAAAGCGCTTCCTTGTTATGCGGCGCCTTAATGGCCGGGTTGCATTTGATGCGGTATCCAAGGTTAGCATAGTCCTCCGAAGTGAAGTGCAGGTGATGCACACAAACTTCAGACGTAATCCTTTTTTGTTCGAGGGGCAGCATATTGCCAAACAGCACAAGTTCTTTCTCTGTGCTGATGTGTAAGATGTGCAGCCGGCTGTTATATTTCTTGGCGAACTGGATCGCCGTCAGTGATGATTCAAAACAGGCTTCATCGTCGCGGATGATGGGATGGTCTGATGGCTCTAAATTTTGTTTCTGTGCGCGCAGCGTTTCGTAATTGCGTTTCACAATGCGTTCATCCTCGCAATGCGTGGCAATCAATACTTCGCTTTCCGAAAACATCCGGTTGAGGGTGGCATGGTTATCTACCAGCATATTGCCGGTGCTGCTGCCCATGAAAATTTTGATGCCGCAAATATCTTCTTTATGCTTGTTCACTTTCAGGGCTTCGTCGGCATTGCTGTTACTGACTCCCATGAAAAAAGAGTAATTCGTAAATGAACTGCCCGACGCGATGCGGTATTTATCTTCCAGCAACTCAATGTTCAGCGCATTGGGGATCGTATTGGGCATTTCCATAAAACTGGTGACACCACCGGCTACCGCAGCCCTGCTTTCCGTAAAAATGTTCCCTTTATGCGTCAGCCCCGGTTCCCTGAAATGCACCTGGTCGTCGATCACACCTGGAAACAGGTGCAGGCGTTCACCGTCAATTTCTGTACACTGGCTTTTCACAGTGATGTTTGGGTCTATGCGTTCTATCCGTTCCCCGGATACAAGCACATCCATACGGCTGATTTTGCCTTCATTCACAACCTGTATGTTCCTGAATAGGTATTTTTGCATAAATTGATGAATTACTGATAAACCGATCCTGATGCAAATTATTAAAAGCTTACTCAAGATTACCCTTTTTGTTTTACCTATTTCAGCTTTTTCGCAGGCCACGTACCTCAACCAGGGTTCAAGGGAATACCATTTCCTCGAGCGCCTCGAAATCCTGCATCAGCGAAACCCGGACCTGAACTTTTCGGGCATCAAACCTTTTAACCGGAAATTCATTGTGCAGCAGGCGGAGCAATCCGATTCCGTGATCCGTTCCGAAGCCGATAAATACAACCTGCAGCAATTGCTGATGGCCAATTCGGAATGGGTGAAAGGTGATAAATCCTCATTTCTGTCAAAGAAAGATTTCCTCAATACGTTTTACAAAACCAAGGCAAACTTTTTTGAAGTTGATAACAAAGATTTTTTCATGGCCATCAATCCCATGCTCAACCTGCATGGAGGCGGCGAGTCGGAAGATGGCAGCCAGCAATTGTTCATCAACAGCCGGGGTGTTACAGTGAGGGGATTGATTGCGGGTAAAGTGGGGTTCTCCTCCACGCTGATTGAGAACCAGGAAAGGGGCCCAAGGTATTTTCAACGCGAGGTAAAAGCCTATGATGCTGTTCCCGGTGTTGGGTTTTATAAGCCTTTCAAAAATAATCCAGCGGTAGTGGACTATTTCGACGCGCGCGGGTACATCACTTTCAACGCGGCCAAATTCATCGATTTTCAATTCGGGTATGATAAAAATTTTATCGGGCATGGCTACCGCAGTTTGTTTTTGAGCGACTGGGGCAACAGTTATTTGTTCGGTAAGATCAACACCCGCATCTGGAAATTCAATTACCAGAATATTTTCATGGAATTGATGCCCGAATTTCACAAGCCAGGCAGGGATACGCTCATCGACCGGAAATACGCGGCCATGCACCACCTGAGCATGAATGTTACGAAATGGCTGAACATTGGTTTGTTTGAAAGCGTGGTGTTTGGGCGCCGCAACCGGTTTGATTTTCAATACCTGAACCCCATCATTTTTTACAGGCATATAGAAGGAACCGTGGGCAGCCCGGATAATGCCTTTGCGGGATTTGATTTCAAGGCTAATGTGGCGAAGAAATTCCAGTTTTACGGACAGTTTTTGCTCGATGAATTCCTGATTTCAAAACTGCGCAACGACCCCAAGAATTGGGTCAACAAATACGGCATTCAGTTAGGCGCGAAATACATCAACGCATTCGGCATCCAGAACCTTGACCTGCAGGCCGAAGTCAACCGCGTACGGCCTTTCACATACGCGCATTACGACAGCGTGTCGAATTACACACACTACAACCAGCCACTCGCGCATCCCCTCGGCGCGAATTTCCAGGAGTTTGTGGGTATCCTGCAATACCAGCCACATCCCAAATGGAATATTTACGCGCGTGCCATGTATTATTACAAGGGGCTCGACAGTACCGGCGTGAATAATGGCGGAAACATTTTTCGCGATTACACCACAAGGTCGGCAGAGTCGGGATTTGCCGTGGGCGGCGGTAACAAAGCGACATGCTTCAATGGCATGTTGAACCTCTCATACGAATTCAAACACAATCTCTTCTTTGAACTGATGATGCAGTACAGGCGTTTCAGGCTTTCTGGTGTTAATACAGAAAACAACCAGTCCACACTGGTTTCAGCAGGTGTACGTTGGAATATTTTCCGTCGCACTTATGATTTTTAAGGAGGGACTATTCTACAATCAATGAGAAATTAAAAATCCTGGAGTTGATTTTGTCGATGGTGTTGGAGAACTTCAGGTCGTTGTCGCGGCTATGCACGTTGCGCAAGCCATACCCGAATTTCAATTCCGGCGAAAGCACAAAATAGGGGAAGTAAAAATGGAAGCCGATACCCCCTTCGATGCCATAATCAATTTTATTCAGCTTGATCAGGTTTTCCGCGTTTTTCGCGCCGGATGTCGCCGCGAAATCATATTCGATCCTGCCGCCTGCAATCATATATACTTTAAAATTCCGGATGCGGTCGCTGCTGAATTTGATTTGTATCGGCAGGGCCATACTGATGCTTTGCACCTTGCGTGTGGTGATGCTGTCTTCATCCCGGAACCTGTCGGGGTATTTCAGGCTGTATTGAAATGCTTTTTCCGTAAAGACGAGGTTGAGGGGATAGGTGCGCAGGTCAAAATGTTCACTGAGGCGCATATTCACCAGCCAGGCCAGTTGGATACCGCTGCTGTTGATGCTTTCGATGCCCAGCACGCTGTCCTGCAACTGGAAGCTAGGGTGGTGCGTGAATTTATAGAACGCCCGGTTCATGCCCAGGCTGATGCCAAACCGGAAAGGTTTTTCATCGTGGTTGGGCAGGTTGATGTCACTACTGTACCGTTGTGCAAAAAGGGTAACAGGCGCCATGGAAACCAACAGGATGGTATAGACGATTATTTTTCTCCGCAATAAATGCTGCATATGCCTAAGCTCAGAGGTTTGCAATAAGTGTTCGTGTAGCCTGTTTGGTTCAATATAGTTATAAATTTTTTTCCTTCGGGGAATTTGCGAATGGATTCATCCAGGTAACTGTAGGCCGCTTTGTTTTTTGAAAAGAGCTTGCCTACATTCGGGGTGATCACTTTCATATACAACTCGTATAGTGGTTTCACCAGAGGCAGCCGGGGTTTGCTGAATTCGAGCACCACCAGTTTGCCGCCGGGTTTCAGCACCCTTTTGATTTCTGCCAATCCTTTTTCCAGGTCCTGGAAATTGCGGACGCCAAAAGCCACCATAACTGCGTCAAACGAGTTGTCGGGGAACTTTATTGCTTCGCTGTCGCCATTTAACAATTGTATATATGGATTGAGTTGCAGCTTCGCGATTTTTTCCCGGCCAATATTGAGCATACCATCGCTGATATCAATTCCGGTAACCTGCACATTGCCCAGCAAATCCCTTGCCATAATGGCCATATCGGCTGTGCCGGTGGCCACATCGAGGATATGTTCAGGTTTTTTTGAAGCCAGTTGCCGGATGGCTTTTTTTCGCCAGCGGATGTCAATGCCCGCGCTCAGGAACCGGTTGAGAAAATCGTACCTGTGTGCGATATCGTTGAACATTGTGGCGACCTGCTGTTTTTTTTCCAGCGAGGAATCCCGGTAGGGTACAACGGTATCATGTTCAAATTGTGCCATGCTTGCGGGCAAAGATAAGCGGTTTGGCATTTTTTCGGGGTTCTTGTTCAGGCGCGAGCCTGCTTTGCGCCTATTTTTGCAATACATTATGAAATCAGTTGTCATTCGCAAAGCGGCTTATGTGGTCAGCAGCCCCGATTTTGAGAAATGCCCCGCGCCCGACAGGCCGGAGTATGCCTTTATCGGCAGGAGCAATGTGGGCAAGTCATCGCTCATCAATATGATCTGCAACCACGATAAACTCGCCAAAACTTCGGCGTCGCCCGGGAAAACACAGCTCATCAATCATTTTGCGATACAGGCCGTACATCCCGAAACACAGCGCGAGTCTGCATGGTACCTGGTTGACCTTCCCGGTTATGGTTTCGCGAAAGTCAGCCAGCGCGACAGGAACCGCTGGGAGCAGATGATAGAACATTACCTTCGGAAAAGGGAAAATCTCATGATGGTTTTTGTGCTGATCGATTCGAGGCATGGCCCGCAAAAGGCCGATCTCGCGTTCCTGGATAAGGTAAAGAAATGGGATGTGCCCATCAGCATCGTATTCACCAAAACGGATAAGGAAAACCAACGGGTGGTCAGTAAGAATATAAAAGACTTTTTCGAAGCGATGAAACAGAGCTGGCAGTTCCTGCCCCGTTATTTCATGACGAGTGCAGCCAAGAAAACAGGGAGAGACAAGTTGCTCTCGTTTATCATGGAGACAAACGAGGAAACGGAAACATCGTTTAGCCCTTCCCGTTAGTTAACGGCCTTGTTCGCGCAACTGCTGCTGGCGAAGGCTTCAGGCTTGGCCTTAAACGCGAAGCCCATACCGAGGATATATCCCATGGCTTCCCGCAAGGCTTCATTGCTCCTGAACTGTGGGTTGGTGTTGATGTCGGCGTGCACTTCCATGTCCACATCAAATTCCGTGAACAGGGAGCATAGTTCATAGGCGATTTCAATGCTCTTGGCTACTTCCACCAGCATCCGTTCCTTGATGCTGAATTTCTGCAGGGTTTTTTCATTATGGATGAACATGAATCCACCATGGCCTTCCCTCAGGAATACAATAACGGTAGCGAACTCGGTTTCCCGGCCTTTAACCTGGCTGTCTGTGCCGATGCATACCTTTAGTTTGTAACCCTGGGATGTTTCCCTGCGGATCGCTTCTTCCACCGCTTCTTTGATGGGTAGCTCAATCTGGTCGCCGTTAAATTTTCTCCATAACATAGCGTGCAGTTTTCCTAAGTTACGGAAAAGCCCGCATTCCGGAAATGCCTGTGTAATGTCTTAACGGTATTTTAATATCCACATACGTGACAAAAAAAGGGTCGGCCCTAAGCCAACCCCTTACTTACACATGAATCTACCTTACTGTTTTACGATCCTTTCTGTATGTATCCCTTCCGGGTGATGGATCTGCAATATGTATAATCCCGAAGGATATGCCTGCATGTTGATTTGTTGTTGCCCGCTGTTGCGGCGGCCTGTTTGCAGCACCCGGCCATTCGCGTCGAACAGGCGGTACTGATATGCATCTAACGTGCGGATATTGATTTCATTGTGCACCAGGGTACTGACCTGGCTGACAAAATTTTCCTTCACCGCATTTTTTAACGCGATTACATTCGAAACCGCAGTTTGACTGATCACCGATGTGGCTTTAATGCGGTAATACGTCAGGCCTTGCGCTGGATTTAACACCGTGTACCTGTTGGTTCCCGCCGCGAGGTTCGCGATGGTATGAAAACTGGCGCCATCAGCAGATGCTTCTACTTCCTGGCTTTCAATGGGCTCATCGGCGATGATATTCCATTGAAGGATATGTGAAGCCTTGTCGGTGCGGCCACTCAGGCTGATTTCACGGATTGGCAATGCGCCCCGGAAACCGGTAAGCCTGTATGAGCCAAGGCTACCGTAATTACTTGTATTCTGGTTGCCGCTGCCGTCTAACACAAAGAAATATGTGCCGGCTTGCAGGCTGGTGTCGATGGTGACGCTCATCATACTAACGGGGTCGTATACACGCAACAAGCTTCCCTGGCCATCGTATAAACTGATTTTGATATCGAGGTTGGCGCCTGTATTGGAGTACCCGTTGATGCTGAAAGGTTTGGCTTCGAGGTGCAGGTTACCGGCTTGCGACAATGAAAAGCGGAATGCGTCCTGGTCGGTACTGGTAGAGATAATCCCATCTACCGAGAAAGATGATCCGCCCAATGAATATGCCTGTTCGTTCAGGTCGGCGGTATAATCGTCGGGCCTGTAACTGAAACCGTTGATGCTGGTGATCGTGGTTAGGTTATCCTGCACGCTGGTGCAACCATAAGGTGTGGGTCCATCGTTCCAGCCTGTCATGTTTTTATAATAGCTGTTACCCATGACCGGCGCCCAGCCCGTTTCGCCGGAACCCGCGCCTGTATTATACGTTTCTACAAGGTTGCAATTGTTGTCGTACGAAGACTGGTGCGCGAGGCCAAGCGTGTGGCCGCTTTCGTGCGAACAGCATTCGGCTATATACTTCGGACTGTTAGGCCCGAGCCTGTCGGAGAACACAAATGCCGGCGTGTCATCGCCCCAGGTAAATGAACCGATATAGGCGATGCCGCCTACGCCCGGCCTCCAGGAAGAAGTGGGGGTAACGATAACGCGTATGCGCTTTGCCAGGGGCGCGTTCAGGAAGCGTACCGAATCGGTCGTGATATTGATGTCAAAGGGACGGTAATCTTCCGATACCCTGTTGAATACTTCAATGATTTGTTCGTCGGTCAACCCCGATGGCGCGCAATTAATCGGGTTGCCATTGTTCCAGAATGAGCCCGAAACCCTGTGCCCGTCAAAGTCAAGGAAAATGGTCGCGCTGGCCGATGGATGGCTGTTCATGGGTGGTACGCAGAATGCCTGCACCGGTCCCAACATGGCCAGTATGATCAGGAAATTGAAAGTAAAGGTTTTCATGTAGTTGGATTATTTGGATCAGGATATGGATTATTGAAAACTGCATTCTTCCAGAACGCTTACCGTATTGATTTTTGTCAGCCGGTAATCCTGCTGGTTTGTTTTTTTCAGCATGTAACCATCCTCTGCCTGCGCATGCAGGATACGGCCACTGTATTGCACAAGGCCATCTTCGGTATTGATGCGGGAAAGGGAAAACAAAGCCTGGTCAAACATGGGTGATTTGATCAGGACCGTTTGCAGGTTATGGTATTTCTGTTCATTGCTGATGACCGTCCCGGTAAATGCGAATGCAGGGGAGAATTGAACGGTGGTCTGCTGACCTTCACGGGCATTCATCACTTGTTCCAACGTCTGTATGTTCATGGAAATTTGATCCGGTTGCTGATCGAAAAGTTTATGCCTTTGGGTAGCTTGGGCCTGTGCGGATGAGACCATGCTCATGCAGCACATGACCAATAAGGCCGATAGGATGGATTTCATGGTAATGGTTTTTACGGGTTTGGATATGATTGAAACGCTTGGCGGGTATTTTTTATTGTGCCTGGCCGCGGCTTTGGGCAATGGAATCAATTACCGTATTGAAAATCAATAAGATGCAAAGTGGGATGGGAGCCTGTTCAAGGCCTGGAAAACAGGAGTGGGAAGGAGTGGAATCAGTATTGCCCGGTTGACAGCATCACCAGGGTGCAAGCTTCTATAGGCTGAATACCCTGTGCCGTTAACAGGTCTTCCAGTTCGGGGTTTTCGGCGCCAGGGTTAAAGATGACCCGGCGGGGTTTGAGGGCAACCAGGTAATGATAAAAATCTTGTTGGTGCGATGGGTTCAGGTATAAGGTTACGGTATCAATATCCTGGTCAGGCGGAGTGGATTTATGAATGTCGATGCCATGGGCCCGGCCTTCTTTTTTGCCCACAGCCAGAACAGTATGGCCTTTCGCTTTCAGGCTGCGCATGGCCATATTGCTGTAACGGGATGGGGTTTCGGAAGCGCCCAGTACCAGTGTTTTTTTATCAGGCATACAAAAACTTATGATATGAATCTGTTCAAAAGATCCGGCCGGGGTACCATGCACTGGTCTTTCTTTCCAAACCAACGGTAACGGTTACGCGCAATCCAGTTGTACACCCCATCGCGGATGAAACGTGGGACGATGATAAAGGCATAAGCCAATCTAATCGGTCCTTTGAGTTGCCTGGCAATGCTGAGGGCGGCTGTGGAATGTGTGAATACCTTGTCTCCTTTCAGCAAAACGATGGAACTCATTTTTTCCTGGCCCTGGTTAAGTTTTGATAAGGCCTGCCTGCCTATATCGGATTGCAGTGCCGCAAACCGGAAAACCGCATCAGGGTCGTGCCGGATGATATACATAACCGACCTGTTGCAGAGGTTACACACACCATCAAACAAAACTACCGGATGGCCATCCGCCTTGTTCATCAATTCCATGCCCTGCAAAGGTAGTTTCATTTGCGCTTATATAACATGGGACAGGTTCCATGCAAATAGCCAGAGAAACACAGTTGCAAATAACATAAACAAGGCATTCATACCCCATTCACCAATTTTAAAAATGGCTTTATTGGGTATTTGATACATGGGGTAATAGGCAAACTGCGTAATAATTTTCCCGGTCCAGTATGCCGCAACCAGGCCTGTGAGCGCAAGGGCGAGTGGCGTTTGATTTTGCAATTCCTCCGTACATGTCATGGTAATCAATCCGAACCCAAAATTCAATCCCTGGATATACCTGCCATAGGTTTTTGCAATTTCCTGGTTTAAGGGTTTGAGTTTCCTGATATCATTGTACCAGTCAAATACCCTGTGCCGAACATAAGGATAGATCAGGGCGGTGAATATCTGGCCGGCCCCGGCAACCATGATCAGCCAGTTTGGGATCATTTATTTCATATCAGTAGGTTTAGTTTTTTAAAATCGACAAGGGCCTTTTCAGGCGTACATAGGTTTCGTGGTAACACATGCCTGCATAGATGATCGCCATAAAAGGAGATGCAAACAGCATGATGACCATGACGGCATACAGCAAACCGTTCCAGAGCACGCCTGCCAAAGCAAGGATAAGTATAATGACTACCAGCACATGGTAAAGGCTCCTGTTGCTGCCGGGGCCTGTAAACCATCCAAAGTTTTGATGGACGATCATACTGATCAATTGCCAGCCGCCGACCAGAAAATAGCCATAAATGAATGCGATATCCCTTCCGGCAAAGGACCAAATCAAACTGGCCGCGATGAGGATGATATTCATCCATACATCGAATGTTTTGAACTTTTTCATGATAGATTATTTAGAAGTTTCAGAAAACTTTGAAAAATTAATCACCATAAAAACCGGTTTGCACCGGTCTTTCGCTGATTAGCGCATGAGTTTCATCAAACTGCCTGTCAGCCAGTTCGCCTCCGCCTTCACCATCAGGTCAAGCATCTTATCCGCTTGTCCGCCCATTTTCCTGATTTGCCCAACCATATCGGTGAATGCCTTTACATCTTTTTCCCTTTTATCTGCATCAACTTGCGATAACTGGTCAAGCAATTTCAACATGGGTTCCAGTTCCCTTTTCTTCCTTTCTTTCACAATCAGCGTAGCCACTTTCCAGATATCTTTTTCCGCCGTAAAATAATCTTTGCGTTCACCGGGCAGGGTCCTGCGCTCCACCAGGTTCCAGCTGATCAGTTCCCGGATATTCATATTCACATTGCCCCGGCTGACGGCCAGCGATTCCATGATGTCATCCTGTGTCAATGGCTCCGGACTGATCAACAACAGGGCGTGGATCTGCGCCATGGTTCGGTTGATGCCCCATTGGCTGCCAAATGCCCCCCAACTGCTGATGAACTCCTGCTTTGCTTCCGATAAATTCATGTTCGCCTGGTTTTAATAGGTCAAATATACTATAAATTCAGAAATTTCAAAAATAATTGAAAATAAATTGCATAAAAAAACAAGTGCGTAAAACACTTGTTGTAAAATCTTATACCAGTATGGTCACCGGGTTTTCCATAAACTTCTTTAGGGTTTGAAGGAAGGATGCGCCCACAGCCCCGTCAACACTGCGATGGTCGCAACTGAGGGTCACTTTCATGACGTTGGTAACGGTGAATACATCGTTGCGGCGAACCACGGTTTCCTTTATGCGGCCCACGGCCAGGATACAGGAATCGGGTGGGTTGATGATGGCCGTGAACTCTTCAATGTCCATCATCCCGAGGTTTGAAATGGTAAATGTGTTGCCACTGAATTCCTGAGGCTGTAATTTTTTGTCTTTGGCCTTACCGTATAATTCTTTGGCTTCGGAAGCAATTTGCGACAATGATTTTTGATCTGCAAAACGGATCACCGGAACAATCAATCCATCAGGCATGGCTACGGCCGATCCGATATGGATGTGGTGGTTTTGCCTGATATAATCGCCCATCCAGCTGCTGTTCACATCCGGGTGCTGGCGCAGGGCCGAAGCGGCTGCTTTGATCAGCATATCATTGAATGAAATCTTCACCGGGCTCACTTCATTCATGGCGGCGCGGGCAGCCATCGCCTGGTCCATGTTGATTTCCATGGTCAGGTAAAAATGCGGCGCACTGAATTTGCTCTCACCCAAACGGCGGGCAATGGTTTTGCGCATCTGGGTCAGCGGGATATCGGTGTATCCTTCGCCGGCCTGAGCGGTAAAAGGCCTCGCGGCAGACTGTGCCTGCGCGGCTGGAACTACCGGTGCCGTATGTACGAAATTGTCAATATCCCTTTTTGTGATCCTTCCGCCGTCACCTGATCCCTGCACCTGCCTGAGGTCGATGCCTTTGTCTTGCGCCAGCTTCTTTGCCAGCGGTGATGCTTTGATGCGCCCGGTTTCATCGCTGGAGGGTGCAGTTGCCACAGGCTGTGCAGCAGCAACGGGTGCAGCGCTTGCTGCGGGCGCCGCCGTTGATTGGGATGCCTGAGCCGTTCCGGCCTGAGCACCCGATTTTTGAGATGCCACATAGGCGCTCACATCTGTACCCGCTTTGCCCACAATCGCGATAATCTCATTCACTTTGGCGGCATGGCCGGCTTCCACGCCCATGTATAATAATGTACCTTCTTCATAACCCACCACTTCCATGGTGGCCTTATCGGTTTCCACATCCGCCAGCACATCGTCTGACTTAACTTGGTCACCAAGTTTTTTATGCCAGGCAACAATCTTTCCTTCGGTCATTGTATCACTCAGCAAGGGCATGCGGATTTCCTTTGCGCCCGCCGGTAAGCTTACCTGGGCAGGAGCTGGCGACGCCGCAGGTGCGTTAGAGGTTTCAGCCGGAGCCGATGCAGCCGCTTTTCCATTGCTGCCCGAGAGGAGCGACTGGTAATCTTCACCTTCTTTGCCAACCACAGCCAATACGCCATCCACAGCAACGGCCTTGCCTTTTTCCACTCCAATATATAAGAGGGTGCCTTCGTTATAACTTTCCAATTCCATGGTGGCCTTATCGGTTTCCACCTCTGCCAGCACATCACCGGGCTTAATTTTATCGCCAACCTTTTTGTTCCAGGCAACAATCACGCCTTCCGTCATCGTATCGCTCAGCCTGGGCATACGTATTACTTCCGCCATAGATATATGTCAATTTTTTCGAAGCCCGAAATTAAGGTAAAATCAGCAAAGTATGGGTTGATTCAACAAGATCGGCATCAATAGTCGAGCTGCAGGTTTAACCGGTCTTTCAATTCCTGGACGAGGGGGTATTTTTCCACCATGGCTTGGTATTGCTGCCGGCTGCTGAGGGTTTTTTCCTTTGGTTCCACAGGGCCGGAGGGCGCTTCTATCAGTACCAGGTTTACCTTCAATAGCTTATTGTTGAAGGTTTTCTGCATATGGTCAATGATCAGGGCTTTGCCAGACTCTATGAATTTGAGTTGCAGGCTGTTGTCGGCTATGATGTTGAGGCTTTGTTCATCCAGTACTTCCAGTTTTGCCCTTTGGGCATTGTTGATATCGGCCTGGGGCGCGTTTTTAGCTGCCAGTAAGTTGAGGTAGTCATCCCAGGCTTTCAGCAGCGCACCCTGTTCCAGGGGAATGATGGGGTTGAAAGCCTGTTCTTTCTCCATGACCATTTGCCTGAGCTTTGACAATGAGCTGGTTTTGGGTAACATAGGCTCCACTACCGGCTTTTCCATTACAGAAGGGGCAGGTGCCGCGGGCTTTGTGGCTCTTGATGCTGTTTCAATGGTCAGGCGGGCTTCCTGTATAACAGGCTTTTCAGGGATATGCGTGTTTCCCTTTTCAGCAGCGGTTGTTGGCGCCGGATTGACGCTGTTACCGAGCGGATAATATGAAGTTGACCTGAACTTCAGCGCGCTGGCTTCATCAGTTCGTTTTTTTTTTATGGGCTCGCCCTGGGCAGGTAAAAGTTCCAAAGCCTGGTTGAGGTAATTCAGTTTGATCAGGATCATTTCCACCAGCAATTTTTTGTTGCGGGCATTCCTGAATTCTATAATGCCTTCGTTTAATATGTTGAGGGCCGATATCATCCATCCGGTATGCAGGCCCGCGGCCACTGTGCGGTATTTGGTTTTAAAATCTTCGGCCACTTCCAATAAAGAAGCAGCTTTCGGGTCCTTGCTCACCAGGAGGTTACGGATGAATTCGGCAAGACCTTCCAGCAGGGTATCCGCTTCAAAGCCTTTCTGCAAAATCTCATCAAATAACAATAAGGCGTCGGTCAGTTGCTGTTGCTGCAATTGTTCGAGTAGCCTGAAATAATAGTCTTCATCAAGTATATTCAGGTGTTCCAGCGTTTGGCTGTAATTGAGTTTGCCGCTGGTGAAGCTGACAATTTTATCCAAAATACTGAGGGCGTCGCGCATGCAACCCTCGCTTTTCTGCGCAATCACATGCAGGGCGGCTTTTTCAGCTTCAATATGCTCTTTATCGCATATTTCCTGCAGGTGGTTAACGGTATCAGCAAGTGTGATGCGTTTGAAATCGAATATCTGGCACCTGCTCAAAATGGTTGGCAGGATCTTATGTTTTTCGGTGGTGGCCAGGATGAAAATCGCGAAGGGTGGGGGTTCTTCCAAGGTTTTCAAAAACGCGTTGAAAGCCTGTGAAGACAGCATGTGAACCTCATCGATGATATATACTTTGTACTTCCCCGCTTGAGGCGCAAAACGAACCTGCTCGGTTAATATACGGATATCATCTACTGAGTTATTGCTGGCCGCATCTAATTCATGGATATTCATGGATGTTCCCTGGTCGAATGATTGGCAGCTATTGCAGGTATTGCAGGCTTCGCCTTCAGGCGTGCGGTTTTCGCAGTTGATGGTTTTTGCCAGGATCCGCGCGCAGGTTGTTTTACCCACACCCCTCGGGCCCGTAAACAGGAACGCGTGCGCCAACTGGTTGTGGTTGATGGCGTTTTTGAGGGTGGTGGTGATATGTTCCTGCCCCACCACGGTCGCGAAGTTCTGTGGTCTGTATTTCCGGGCCGAAACAATGAATGTGTCCATACGCGGTTGCTGTTTACCTGTCTGTACGCAAAGGTACGTTTGTTTACGCTTTATCAGACCAATACCGGGTGCGGAACAAAGGGTTTATTCCGGTCGAACAGGTAACGGTATGTCGTGAGTTTCCGGGTGGTATACACATCCCCCAATCCGAGCGCCACATTGAGCATTTTCGGGTTGAAATCGCCGATCCACTGCATTTCATATTCTGTATAGGGCACCTGGTCTGTTTTGATCAGCTTATGCGCTTCGCCAATCATATAGGCATCTACACCCTTGCCCTGCCATTCGGGTACAATCCCAAATACGAGCCCGGTAAATTTTTTATTTTTCTTGAAAGTCTTGAGCAGCAGAAAATAGATTTTATGCCATAAACCGAAATGGCCATTGAGGTATTTAAACCATTGGTTGAGGTCGGGCAGGTTTACAAAAATGCCCACCGGTTTTTCGAGGTGGTACACAAACCAGATCACTTTTTCATCCATCACCGGTTTCATCTTTTTAAACATAATCAGTACCTGGTCTTTGCTGAGTTGCTTCAATCCGCCGTGCCCTGCCCATGCTTTGTTGTACACTTCCGTGAAGTCGGCGGCAAATTTTTCGAGTTGGTTTTTGCGGATATGGCTTGAATGAAACTCACCGGTGGCTTCAATCGCCGCATGCCTTTCCCCGATTTTTGGGTTGATGGGGTCCTTGGGTTTCATGCCAAAACAAATCTGCCGGTAAAATGGCTGGAAACCGTATTGTTCGAATAAGTCCTGGTAATAAGGAGGGTTGTAATTCATGCCGTATAAAGGTTCCATGAAACCTTCCGTGACAAGCCCCCACCATCGGTCCCTTTCCCCGAAATTAATTGGTCCGTCCATGGCTTGCATGCCTTCCTGCATCAGCCATTGTTTGGCTGTATCGAATAGCATATTGGCCGCTTCCTGTTGATTGATGCATTCAAAAAAACCAATACCGCCCACAGGTACATCATCCCCCTTGTTTTTGTATTTGCTGTTTACAAATGCGGCAATGCGCCCAACCGGGCGGCCTTGTTCATCAAGCAGCAACCATCTTTGGATTTCACCGGTGCGGAAAGCCTTATTTTTTTTTGGGTCGAAAACTTCCTTGATATCCTTATTGAGCGGCCTGATATAATGAGGGTCCTGCTGATAGATGGCCTGCGGAACGCGCAGGAATGCAGCTTCGTCTGCAGGCTTGGTAACAGCTTGAATTTGCATGCCGTAAAATTAGGGGAAACGGTTTAGTTGTCTGCCCGGCTTGATACCCATTCTTTTCTCATCTGGTTCGCGGTTTTGCTGCTGCCGTCGTGGCTCCATCCGGGCGGCATAAAAAGGTAGCGCAATTTATTCCGCCATCCCGGCGCCTGTTTGAGGTCTTGCGCCAGCGCCTTCCATTCATGCGATATGATATTGCCTACATGTCCGGGCCCTTCAATGGGTTTTGTCAGGCCATACCGAACAGGCTCTTCGTCCATTTCAGCCTGGAATGTACCAAACAATTTATCCCAGATGATCAGGCACATGCCCATGTTTTTATCGAGATACGGAATGTTGCTGGCATGGTGCACCCGGTGGTGCGATGGGCTCACGAATATGGTTTCGAACCAGGCAGGCATTTTTTTGACGTATTGCGTATGCACCAGGATCCCATAGGTTTGGGTGAGTGAATACATGAATACAATGTCTACCGGGTGAAAGCCCATCCAGGCCAATGGCATGAAATATAGAAACCGGTAAACGGGTTGAAAGACCGATGACCGGAAGCCGGTACTGAGGTTGAATTCGCTGGATGAATGATGCGTAACATGCACCGCCCAGAAAACCCTGCAATAATGGTCTACCCGGTGCTCAATGTAAAAGGCGAAATCTTCCAGGATAAACAGCAATAACCAGTAAATAACGGGATCGCCTATACGAAATAAACGGTGCTCATAACAGAATACCAGTACCGACACATAAAAAGCCCAGCGCAACAAGAGGTCAAGTCCCGCGTTGAAGAGCGTGAGGTACACATTGTGCAGCGTTTCGCGCCAACTGTACCAGCGGCGGCCCTGCCAGTTGCTCATGATGATTTCCGCGCCGATGAGGATGGCGTACAAGGGTATGGATAACAATATGAACCAGGCTTCCCTTGTTGATTCCATAATGATTGAAGTGAATATGGCTTTATACCGCCATGATTTCTTTTTCTTTCGCGGCCAGGTGTTTTTCCACCAGTTGGATGTATTTGTCTGTCAGGTCCTGCGCTTCTTTTTCCGCGTCCTTGCAGGCGTCTTCACTCACACCGTCTTTTTGCAATTTTTTGATTTGCTCGATGGCATCCCTGCGCAGGTTCCTCACCGAAACTTTGGCGTGCTCTCCTTCCGCGTTGCATTTCTTCACCAGTTCCTTCCTCCTTTCTTCCGTGAGGGGGGGCAGGAAAAGGCGGATGGTGGTTCCATCGTTCTGAGGGTTGATGCCGATGTTCGCGGCGATGATGCTGCGTTCGATGGCCTGGAGCATATTTTTTTCCCAGGGCTGAACCGTGATGGTGCGCGCGTCGAGTGCCGACACGTTGGCCACCTGGTTAACCGGTGTGGGGTTTCCGTAATATTCCACCATGATGCCGTCAAGCATGGAAGGGTTGGCTTTACCCGCGCGGATTTTAGCCAGTTCCGTTTCCAGGTGGCTGATAGACTTGGTCATGGCAGAACCTGTGTCTGCCAGAATTTTCTCTAAACTGTCTGACATATCCAAAAAATTGTGTGCAAATCTAAAGAAATTGCCCGTCTTAGAAAAAGAGTGGTTTATTCCACTTCCACCCTGTCTGATACCAGCGTGAAGATTTTGGGCTGCTTGATGATTTCCTTACTGGTTTTCTTTTCGAGCCTGACGGTTTTATTGCGTTGGCGGAAATAATATACAATACCAAGCAAACTCAGGGCCATCAATAAGAGCAGGCCGGCCACCGTAGTGGTTCCCAGGTGGCGGAAGCCCACGGCTACGGCTACAAACGCGATATTGGCCGTAACGCAGGTCAGTGTGATCTTGCGGTGCGAAAAGCCCAGGTCTAAGAGAAAATGGTGGATATGGTTCCTGTCCGGACTAAAAGGGGAGCGTCTGTCGAGCAGGCGCAACCCGAATACCCTGAGCGTATCGGCCAGGGGTATCATGAGTATCGCGAAGCCGATGCTGGGCGCGGCTTCCAAAGGCAGGGGAACTCCGGGTGTGCTGGAGAAATTGATGAATTTGATCACCAGGATCGAATTCACCAAACCGAGTAGTAATGAGCCCGTATCGCCCATAAATATTTTAGCGGGGGAGAAATTGTAAATCAGGAAGCTGATCAGGCTGCCGGCAAGGGCAAATGCCATAACCGCATAGGTAAACTGGCCAATATAAAAGAAATATGATCCAAAAAGCAGTGTAGTGAGGACCCCAAGGCTACCGGCAAGTCCATCAACCCCATCAATCAGGTTGAATGAATTGGTGATGACGATGATGGTGAACATCGACAATGCCAGGCTGGCCATATGCGGGATGCCATGTACACCAAGCAATCCGTGCATATCGTTGATTTGTACGCCCCCAAACCTGATCAGGATGCCGGCGGCAATCACCTGTCCGACAAACTTTTTGCTTGCCGATAAAATGAGGACGTCATCCTTCATGCCCAGGAAAAACATCACAATGGCAGCGGCTACAAAATATTGCAGTTCGGGGCCTGTTCCGTAAGGCACTCCCAGTAAAGTTCCGATGATAAAGCCGGCAAAAATTCCCAATCCGCCTAAAGTGGGGATCACAGCCTTGTGTACCTTGCGCTCATCGGGTTCATCAAAAAGTTTTTTGTCTTTCGCAACCTGTATGATGACCGGTATCGCAAAGTACGTGATGATAAAAGCAATGGCCGCACTGAGAAGAATATTATCCATGCAAATGGGTTGTTCCGGTCTTACAAATGTATAGATATTTGTTCGGGTTAACGAATTTTCAGCCTTGTAACATTAATTTTTTTTGAAATTCGTACTCCTGTTATTAAATGACGCTTTTATATGTAAAAACGCTTTCCAGCCATCTTTATTATCATAAAATTCTTTGTGCTTGCTATGAAATTGAGTTAGGTTTGCAACCGTAAAAATTCCTTCCATCCTTAACCGGTAAACATGCACGCTTTAACAGATATAGCCACACAAGTCAGGAGAGATATTGTCCGTATGGTACACGCCGTCCAGAGTGGCCATCCCGGGGGCTCCCTGGGTTGCACCGAGTACCTGACAGCGCTTTATTTTAAAGTGATGAAGCACAATACCGATTTCAAGATGGATGGTATCGGGGAAGATATCTTTTTCCTCAGCAACGGCCATATCACACCGGTTTATTACAGCGTGCTGGCCCGCAGTGGTTATTTCCCCATTGCTGAATTGCATACATTCCGCCGGCTCAATACGCGCTTGCAGGGCCATCCCACCACCCATGAGCACCTCCCGGGGATACGGATGTCGAGCGGTTCACTGGGGCAGGGCATGAGTGTGGCCGTGGGTGCAGCCATCGCCAAGCGCATGAACAACGACCCGCACCTGGTGTTCTCCCTCCATGGTGACGGAGAGTTAGATGAGGGCCAGAACTGGGAAGCCATCCTGGCCGCCGCCCATCATAAAGTGGATAACCTGATCGCCACCATTGATTGCAACGGGCAACAAATCGACGGCTCCACCAAACAGGTGATGAACCTCGGCGACCTGCGCGCGAAATTCCTCGCGTTCGACTGGATCGTGACTGAAATGGATGGCAATGATATGGATGCCGTAGTAGCCGGCCTGGAGAAAGCGAAAACATTAACCGGGCAAGGCAAACCTGTGGTGATCCTCATGAAAACCACCATGGGCAAGGGCGTTGATTTTATGGAGACAGGCCATGAATGGCACGGCATCGCACCCAATGATGATCAACTGGCGAAAGCCTTGGCACAGTTGCCGGAAACCATCGGAGATTATTAATTGCAAGCAAGGGTCAGGCCAAATAAAGTTCCACTCACGTTAATGCATACCCGCACTTGCCTTTCTTGCGGGCAGCCATGCCGCCAGCAATACAATGGCCACGGCTGTACAGGCAACCAGCAATACATCGCCTGCAACCAGTTTCACCGGGAAATAGTCTATCAGGAAAGAGCCGCCGCTCAGTTTGATGAGTTGGTATTTGACTTGCAGGAAGCAAACTAGCAGTGCCAGTAAAATGCCCGTGCCGGCGCCTATCGCTCCCAATAACACACCTTCCGTTACAAAAATGCGCCTGACCTGTTGTTTGGTGGCGCCCATGCTCCTGAGGATGGAGATGTCATCTTTTTTCTCCAGCACCAGCATGCTGAGCGCGCTGATCATATTGAACGCGGCAATGACCAGGATCAGGGTGAGGATGGCGTAAATGGCCCATTTCTCAAGCTTCATCGTTAGGTACAAGCTGCTGTTTTGTTCATACATGGTTTGTACCCGGTACCCGTTGCCGAGTAATTGCTGAATGGCGGCTTTCACTTTTTCCGGGTCCTCTTTTTTTTGCAGTTTTATTTCCACCGCGCTGTATTCGTCGGGGGCAAGCTGCATTTGCTGCCGCATGAAACCGATATTGGTGATGGCGTAGCTGTTGTCGAATTCCTGCTGGATGGAAAAAGCGCCGGAAGCGGTGATCAGCCCTTCGCTGATGCCCTGTAAAGGATCGGTGCCTGTTTCGTTTTTCTTAGGGAGGATGACGGCAATGTCTTCAGGGGGAAAGGCTTCGCTGATGAGGATCCCTGCCGCGTATTGAATGCCGGAACCAACCACCATTTCCGGGCTAACGGTATCGCCTACACTAAAACTGCCTTTATGCGTATTGACCGGTACGCCGGAAACCTGTTCGAAAAATCTGTCGACGCCTTTCATCCGCACCATGGTTTGCTGGTCGTTGAATTGCAGGAGGGCGGTTTCTTCAATATTGGCCGAAGCCTGCACCAGGCCCGGTACACGGCGGATGTCAGCGAGTTGCTGATTGGTCAGTATGAACGTTTTTCCTTTCTGGGGAATAATTTTCAGGTCGGTATAGAAAGAGGAGTAGAGCGATTTGACCAGGGATTCAAAACCGTTGAACACGCTCAAAACAAGTACCTGGCAACAGGTTGCGAATGCAATGACGGCAGTGGTTACCCAGGAAATGATATTGATGGCCTGGGCCGATTTTTTCGCTTTGATATACCGCCAGGCAAACCTGAAATACATGCGGTTTAGGCTTGGTTTTTGGTTTGCGAATCCTGTTGTTTGATGTCTTTGAAAAGTTTTTCCATTTTATCGACATACTCCAGGGTATCATCCCAAAAATAACTCAACTGGGGCATGCTGCGCAACTGGTGCCTGACACGGGCGGTCAGTTCCTTTTTGATTTCCCTGTTTTTTTCTTTGATGGTATTGAGCGCGGCGACCGGGTCTTTGACTTTGAAGAAACTGAGGTAGACGCGCGCGTCGAACAGGTCGGGCGTGATCTTCACCGAAACAATCGAGACCATGCCGCCATCAATCATATTTAATCCCAAACGCTGGAAAATTTCGTTCAACTCCTTCTCCAATACGGCGGCCACCTGCTTTTGTCTTTTACCTTCTGTCATGATTCACCGGTTTTATCCCTGTAAAATTAGTTACTTTGTAGGTTTATCACCGTTTTATATTTTCCGCTTGGCATGAAGAGTTTACGCACGATTATCCGGTACGTCAGGAAGTATCCTGGATTGGTGGCTACATATTTTACTTTTAATATACTCTCGTCTCTGTTCGGACTGGTATCATTAGGCTTGCTCAGTCCGTTCCTCATGCTGATTTTCAAACAGGGCGACGCCTTTAAATCGGTGAATACCGGGGGATGGATGAATCAAATCAATCCCGTCACGCATTTTAAGGAATGGCTGTACGATGTGATCCAGCAACCGGGTGGCAATGTGCGCGCATTGATGGTGATTTGTTTCCTGGTGTTCGGCGCGGTCATGCTGAAAAACCTGTTCGCGTATTTGAGCATGTATTTCCTGAACCCAATCCGCAACAAGATACTGAACGACATGCGCAGTAATATGTACGCTACCATCCTGCGCCTGCCCATTGGTTATTTTACTGAACAAAGAAAGGGCGATATCATGAGCAGGTTGTCGAACGACCTGAACGACGTGGAAGGTTCAACCATCAGCGTTCTTGAGAGCTTGTTCCGCGAGCCCATCACCATTTTGCTCTTCTTCACTTACATGATTGTGTTGTCGCCGCAGCTCACTTTATTCCTCCTGATATTTTTGCCTGTCGCCGGCTTCATTCTCGGTCGCATCGGCCGTTCATTGAAGAAAGAAAACAAACAGGTGTTGCAGCAATTTGGGCATTTGTTTTCCACTATAGAAGAAACGCTTGGTGGCATGCGGATCATCAAGGCTTTTAACGCGGAGAAGAGGATCCGGCAAAAATTTGAGGAGGAGAACCAAACGATGTACCATTTAAAGAACAAGGCCAACCGCAGGCGCGACCTGGCTTCGCCGGTATCGGAAGCCCTGGGCATCACGTCGGTATTGTGCATTTTGTGGTATGGCGGAAGGCTGGTGTTAAGCGGCGACAGCGGGTTCACCCTGAACGCCGGAGATTTCCTCGCGTATATCGCCATCTTCACCCAACTCATCCAGCCGTTAAAAGGCTTGTCAAATGCATCTTACAATATCCAGAAAGGCGCCGCGAGTATTGAACGCATCGAAGCGCTCATACATGAGCATGTAGGCATTACCGATAGTCCGGATGCCAAAGAACTTTCCGCTTTCAATCATTCCATCGAATTGCGCAATGTCAGTTTTGCATACCAGGACCAGCCCATCCTGAAAAACATCAACCTTACGATCGCGAAAGGTAAAACCATCGCGCTGGTAGGCAGCAGCGGCGCGGGTAAGTCAACACTGGCCGACCTGGTGCCGAGGTTCATTGATGCAACGGAAGGTGAAGTGTTGATTGACGGGCAACCCATTAAGTCGTATACGCTGCATTCGATCCGCAACCTGATGGGTGTGGTGACGCAGGAAGCGATATTGTTCAACGACAGCATCGCGGCCAATATCGCGCTGGGCAAGCCCGAAGCCGGTATGGATGAGATCAGGAAGGCGGCAGAAATTGCCAACGCGGCCGGGTTTATTGAGAAGAAGGAGCAGGGGTATGAAACCAATATAGGCGACAGGGGCCAGAAACTCAGTGGCGGTGAGCGGCAGCGGCTGACCATCGCGAGGGCGGTGCTCAAAAACCCGCCCATTTTGATCCTCGATGAAGCCACGTCTTCGCTGGACACCGAAAGCGAAAGGCTGGTACAGGATGCCATCAATAACCTGATGCATAACCGCACATCCATCGTCATCGCGCATCGCTTAAGCACCATCCGCCATGCCGACGAAATCATCGTGATGCAAAAAGGCGAAATCGTGGAAAGGGGCACACACGACCAGTTGGTGACAAGAAACGGGTATTATAAAAAACTGGTGGATATGCAGGAAGTAGGTTGAATGCCGTTAACTAACGGTAACAGTTACACGAAATAAAAAATGCCGCATGTATTGCGGCATTTTATTTGTAAGAAAGTCAGTTTATTTGTTCATGCCCATCTTGGCTTCAATGCTGAGGGTGGCGTGTGGCACGGCGCGCAGCCTGGCTTTGTCGATCAGTTTACCGGTTACGCGGCAGATGCCGTAGGTTTTATTTTCAATGCGCATCAGGGCTTTTTCCAGGTGATCAATGAAAGTGATCTGGCGGCTGGCCATCTGGCTCAGTTGTTCCCTTTCCATGCTCAGGCTTCCGTCTTCCATGGTCATGTACCTGTTTTCTGATTCATCACCGCCCATTTCATCTTTACGGGTGATCAGGCCCTGCAGGTAGTTCAATTCCTTTTTAGCGGCTTCCAGTTTGCGCTGGATCAGTTCCCGGAATTCCTGCAATTCAACATCGCTGTAGCGGTGGGTTGGTCCGCTGGATTCGGCTTTTTTGCTTTCATCCAGAACCGATTTGGTGAAATCAGGCTGGTATTGACGGGAGGTCTTGGTGGTTATCTTAGGCAATACAACTGGTTTAGGGGGTGCAATTTTAATGTCTTTCGGGTTGGCAGCTGTTGCTTTAATGCCGGTAGACGTTTTGGCTGGCGCTTTGGCAGCGGGTTTGGCGGGCGCTTCCGCTTTTTGTGGCGCTGCTTTTACGGGTGTTGCCGGTGTTGCAGGTTTTACAGGCGCTTTCGCGGCCGGTTTAGCCGGGGCTTCCGCTTTTTTCGGTGCCGGTTTTGCCGGTGCCGCTTTCACTGGCGCTTTGGCAGCAGGTTTGGCGGGCGCTTTTTTAGCCGGGGCTTCCGCTTTTTTGGGGGCAGCTACCGGTTTGGCAGGCGCTTTGGCAACAGGCTTTGCCGCCGGTTTTGGAGCCGCTTTTGCAGGAGCTGATTTAGCCGGGGCTGCCTTGGCGGCAGGCTTAGCTGCTGGCTTGGGAGCCGCTTTTTTGGCAACGGGTTTCGCAGCAGGCTTGGGAGCCGGCTTCGGGGCCGCTTTTTTGGCTGCTGGTTTAGCGGCCGGTTTCGGGGCTGCTTTCTTAGGTGCCGGTTTAGCTGCTTTATTTTTTGTTGCCATAAATCAATTGCTTTTTTTAGCTACGTTCACAATTAATGGTACATCGTTCACTTCAATCTCCATGCCGTTGGTTAAAGCTGGCACGAAATCTAAGGAATCTGCCAAAATTTCGCGGCAAATATAGTCTTTATATTGAATCAATGAAGCCTCAAGCTGCTCATTTTGGTGGACGGTTACCAATACCCTGTCTGTAAGCTCAAACCCATGGTCTTTGCGGATATTTTGAATGCGGTTTACGAATTCACGGGCATTGCCTTCCTGTTTCAAGGCTTCGTTCAGACTGATGTCAAGGGCAACAGTCAGGGAACCCTTGCCGGCAATCTCATAACCGGGAATATCATCCGTAGATACTTCTATATCATCAGCGTTGACAATAATAGGTTCCTCTCCTTTTGATACATCATCCGCGTTCAAAATATAGTTTCCGGCGATAACAGCATCGATTTCCGGATTTTTAAAGGTTTCGATGATGCCCGCAGCCCATTTCATTTTTGGGCCCAGTTTTTTACCCAGGGTCTTGAAATTGGCCTTGGCTTTTTTACGGATGAAATCGTTATCGGCTGACAGGATTTCTACTTCCTTGATATTGGTTTCGGCCTTGATGATGTCTTCCACTTCTTTGATATGGGCGGTCATGTTGGCATCCAGCCCCGGGATCAGTACGCGCTGCAAAGGTTGGCGCACTTTTATATTTACTTTTTTCCGCAGCGACAAGATCAGGGATGATGCATCCTGTGCCAGTTGCATCCTGGTTTCCAGCCCGGCATTAATGGCCTCCTTATTGGCCACCGGGAACAGCATATGGTGCACCGATGCTTCTTTGAAACGGCCACTAACTTCGTTGAGGTTGCCAAAGAGCCAGTCGGCAAAGAAGGGCGCGATCGGCGCCATCAGCCTGCTCAGTGTTTCAAGGCATTCGTAGAGGGTTTGGTACGCGCAGATTTTGTCGTGCTCATATTCGCCCTTCCAGAAACGCCTGCGGCATAAGCGTACATACCAGTTGCTCAACTGACTGTCTACGAATTCTTCCATCGCCCGGCCTGCCTGCGTGGGTTCATACTGGTCAAAATTTTCCTGAACGGTTTGCACGAGGCTGTTCAGGGATGACAGGATCCACCTGTCCATCTCAGGCCTTTCCGCAACCGGGATGTAGGCTTCCTTGAACCTGAAATCATCGAGGTTGGCATATAGCGCAAAAAACTGGTATGTATTATAGAGTGTGCCGAAGAATTTCCTTTGCACTTCGCGTATGCCTTCCTCATCAAATTTAAGGCTGTCCCATGGCGATGCATTGGTAACCAGGTACCAGCGGGTGGCATCGGCTCCGTATTGTTCAATGGTTTTAAACGGGTCAACCACATTGCCGAGGCGCTTACTCATTTTGTTGCCGTTTTTATCCAGCACCAGCCCGTTGCTCACAACAGTTTTATACGCTACACTGTCAAACAGCAATACGCCAAGCGCGTGCAGGGTGTAAAACCATCCGCGTGTTTGGTCAACGCCTTCCGCGATAAAATCGGCGGGGAAGCTTTGCGCAAAACTTTCTTTATTTTCAAACGGGTAATGCCATTGCGCGTAAGGCATGGCGCCGCTGTCGAACCATACATCCACCAGGTCGGGCACCCTTTTCATCGGCCTGCCGTTATCGCTCACCAGCGTGATATCATCTACATAAGGTTTGTGCAGGTCGAGGATGCCATCATGCAGGTAATGCGTATTGGTATCACCTCCCAGCACTTCCGCCGCTTTCCTGATTTCCCGGTTCAACTCTTCTACAGAACCGATGCATTTCAGCATGGCGCCGTCTTCCGTTTTCCATATCGGGAGCGGTGTACCCCAGAAGCGGCTCCGGCTCAGGTTCCAGTCTACCATATTCTCCAGCCAGTTGCCAAAACGGCCTGTTCCCGTGTTCGCGGGTTTCCAGTTGATGGTTTTATTCAGTTCCACCATCCTGTCTTTCACCGCGGTGGTGCGGATGAACCAGGCATCCAGCGGATAATAAATGATGGGCTTATCAGTGCGCCAGCAATGCGGGTAACTGTGTTCATACTTTTCCACCTTGAAAGCCCTGTTTTCTTTTTTGAGCCTGACGGAGATGTCCACATTCACATCCGCGTATGCGGGATCATCTTTATAATTCTTTACGTACCGCCCGCTGAATTCACCGGTGCCATAAATAAACTTTCCTTCCCTGTCTACCAAGGTCAGGATGCCCAGGTTATGCTTGCGGCCCACCCTGAAGTCGTCCGCGCCGAATGCAGGTGCGGTATGTACAATGCCCGTACCATCTTCGGTGGTAACAAAATCGCCGGTAATCACTTTGAAAGGCTCGGCCCCGGGTGTGTTTTCGTGTATGCGTTCCAGTGAGTTAGACTCAAATGGCAGCAGTTGCTCGTATTGAATGCCTTCCAGATCGGCGCCTTTGAAGTTTGCCAGTACAGTCCAGGGCAGGAGTTTCACCGTTTCGGAATATCCGTCGAAATCCCCGTTCTCGCCTTCCGGCTTGAAATATTTACCCAGAAGGGCTTTCGCCAGGATGACGTTGACTGGGAGATGCGTGTATGGGTTGAATGTTTTGACCAGTACATAGTCGATATCGGGCCCAACCGTCAGGCCAAGGTTCGAGGGCAGGGTCCAGGGAGTGGTCGTCCAGGCCAGGAAAAACGTGTTTTCCGTTATTTCAGCAGACAAACCGGCTGAGGCCCATGCTTTTTGGGCATTCAGTGAAGCGGGCATTGCTTTAAACATGGCCACGGCGCTGGTATCTTTTACATCCTTATATGTACCCGGCTGGTTCAGTTCATGGCTGCTCAACCCGGTGCCGGCGGCGGGAGAATATGGTTGGATGCTCACGCTTTCATAGAGGTACCCTTTGCGGAATAGTTCGCTAAGGATCCACCAAAGGGTTTCAATATAATCGTTTTCAAAAGTGATATACGGATCCTGCAGATCAACCCAATAACCCATTTTCCGGGTGATATCATCCCATTTGTCTTTGTATTTCAGTACTTCCTTTCGGCAAGTGGCATTGTATTCTTCTATGCTGATGGATTTGCCGATGTCTTCCTTGGTGATGCCCAGGAGTTTTTCCACACCCAGTTCCACGGGCAGTCCATGGGTATCCCAACCGCCTTTGCGCTTTACCTGGAAGCCCTGCATGGTTTTATACCGGCATACCAGGTCTTTCAATGTGCGGGAAATCACATGGTGGATGCCCGGCATGCCATTGGCGCTCGGGGGGCCTTCATAAAATACGAAGGGTTGCTTTCCTTCCCGTAATGACACGCTTTTTTCAAAAGCCTGTTGTTCCTGCCAGCGGGCGAGTATCTCTTCGCTGATCGAAGGCAGGTGTAATTGCTGAAATTCTTTGTATTTGGCAGACATAAATAATTTTCCGGTATATGTTCTTAAAACAGGCTGCAAAGGTAGCAAAAAGCCATTTGAATAAGCCTTTGATTTGGCTTTTGGTATGGCTTCCAAATTTGTTAAAAACAGTTAAATACCGCAATTCCGGCAATCATGGCATGAAATTGGGAAGCAGTTGGTTGTTGAAACAACTGTACATGTCCAGCCAAACCCAATCGGAACAGCATAACCTGGTTAGACCAGTTTGCCCGGCTAAGGTTTAATGTATTTGCTGGTTTAGGTTTTAGGGTAAACGGGGGCAGTCATGTCCCCGTTTTTTATGCAAAAACCCGCCACTCGGGCGGGTCCTGGTTCTCATGCTTCAAGAGATGCTTAAAAGTTTTTGCTGCCATCAGGCTGATAGGTAAACCTGAAATTATAATAGCGCTGGTTGCGCAGTTTTTCGTCATCGCTGGCGGAAATAGATGGCGTAATCGCTTTTTTGTAATAGCTCGAAATTTCCAGTTTGGCATATTTGCCATTGGCAGTGCGGATCACCATGATGCGGCCGGGAAGCGGCGTCACCAGGTTGTTCGGGCCGTCATAGTTGTACCAGCCACGGCCTGAACCTGTTGGGATGGCGTAATTGGGAACTGCGTCTACGCGGAAGGTTGAGTCGTTCGAAATGGTTGTCAGTGCGTCGAATGTACCCACTTGTACAAAAGCGCCCCCGTTGCCTGGTCCGCTGGTACCGGAATTGGTGAGGATGGTGGTTCCGCGGAACGCGATATCCCAGTTATTGGTGGCGGAATCGGTAGAAGCCACCAGGCGTTTGTTTTCGAGGCTGAAGAAGGTGAATTTTCCTGTTCCGTAAGGTATGCCCATGGGATTGAGCCCGATGATGGTGTCGGCAATCAGGTTTTGTACAGTGGTTACATTTCCTTCGGTGAATACTTTAAATGTGCCGTCGTTAGTTTTATCGATGGCCACAGGCGCGTCGTCTTTTTCACAGGCACTAAACAGTACAGCCGCGATGGCCAGGGTACCGATCCATTTGATTTGCTTTTTCATTGCTTGATCTATTGTTTTTTTATTTGTGTTGAAATTGATTACTTCTTTTTTGTCTTGAACTGGTATGTGATGCTTCCGTAAAAACTGCGTCCCGGCGCGTTGGGCAGGTTGATGGCATCCACATGGTCGAGCGCGTTTTCGATGCCCGCCTGCAGCCTGATGCCGTTGCGGAAATGATAACCCCCGCTCAGGTTCAGCAGTACATATGCGCGGGCGAATTCATCCTGTTTGTTGTAAATGCCGTTTCCATCCCTGTCGCTCACCACCCATTTGCTGCGGTAGATGGCGCGGGTATTGACAAACCAGGATTGGTTTGGTTTTTCGTACAACAGTTTTACTGTTGCCATATGCGGGCTCCTGTTGGGCAGTCCGATATAATCGGAGCGTTTCAGGGGCACGCTGAAATTGTTTTCGTCGCGCGTGAAATAATAATTGCCTTCCTTGATTTTTTTCAATTGGTCTTTGTCTGCCGTTTGCAGGAACTGGTATCCCAGGTCGGCCTGGAACCCTTTACCGACCAGGTATTTGACGTTTGTTTCCACACCCTGCGTGTAGGCGCGCTGTACGTTGATGTAGCTGAATATTTGCGAGTTGTCGACCCTTACGGCCATAAGCCTTGATTCAATCAGGTTGCTGATATCATTGCGGAAGAGGTTGACCTGCCATTGCACTTTTTTCACGGGGAATGCCGTGAAACCAATATTGATGCCATTCGAAAATTCGGGTTTCAGGCTGGCCAGTTTGCCGTAATCATCTTCAAATTGTTTGATCAAACCGGCCGCATTCAACTGCGCGAGGGTCTCCCTCGCTTCCAATGCGCCAAGCACGGAATAACCACCCGCCGCCGTGTTGGTGAAATTCAGGTACAGTTGCCTGAAATCGGGGGCCTTGAAACCGCGGCCATAAGAAGCCTGCAGGCTGAAACGCGGGTTGACCGTGTATTTCGCGGCTATTTTCGGACTGAACGCGGAAGCATACAAACGGTTATCATCGTACCTCAAACCGCCGATCAGCACCAGCGAGGAAACCGGTTTCCATTCCGCCTGCATGAAACCATATAATACATCATTGTCTTTGCGGCTGTTTTTATCATCATACCTGTTGCTGTTGACCATCTCCCGGATATACCCTGCACCTGCGGTCAGGCTGATGTTTTTGCGCAGGTTGATATCAGTTTGGTTTTCCGCGCGGTAAAACTGCTGCAGGAAATAATCGTCGTAACCCGCACCGTTATTGGTATTCAGCACCTGCGAACCTTCGAACCGGGTGGCATACAGCCTCAGTGAGGATTTCAGGTTTTTATGGAACTGGTGTGTGAGTGTTGAAGATATGTTGAGGTCTCTGTTTCGCTCGCGGCCATTGCTGACGGTGGATAGTCCGTTGTTGGTAACCGTGATTTCGTTTTTGATATACTCGTGGTTGTAGCGCACCGAACCATTCCAGGTGGTGCGGCTGCCGAGGGGCATATTCAATTGCAATTGCGGAGTGGTGCGGCTGATGGGGAGTTTGGAACGCTCCACGCTGAATGGGCGTATGCTGTACCCATCCGTGCGGAAATGATTGATGAATGCCTGTACACCCAACTTACCGAAACGCATACCCGCAGATCCGTTGAGGTCCACCGTTTGATATGTACCGTAACGAGCCGATACCTGCCCGGACCCATCATATGATTTATCAGTAATGATATTGATTACGCCTGCCAGCGCTTCGGAACCGTATAAGCCAGAGGAAGGACCTTTCACGATTTCAATTTTTCGGATATTCCCCACCGTTAGCCTGTTCAGGTCAAGCACACCGGATGTTCGCCCCACCAGGGGTTCGCCGTCAACCAGGATCAGGGTATAATCAGGGTTGAGGCCCTGCATCTGTACGCCGGCGCCAAAGCCGCTGGTGATGAATAGCCCGGGTTGTTCCTGTAATATGTCTTTCAGCCTGAGGGAAGCCGCCTGCTGTATGGTTTTTTGAGAGATGATGCTCACCGGGACCGCCACATTGCCCAGTTTGCGTTCGTTGCGGGTAGCCGTTACCACCACTTCGTTCAATTCCTTTTGAAACAAAGTGTCGGCCGCTTTTTTCAAATCCTGCGCGCACAGCAAGCCAACGGAAAACTGCGCGGCCATCATTAAGATCCATTTCTTACCCATGTGGTGCTCTTTCATTCGGGGAGCAAAATTCAACGATCAAAGCATCTGAATTATCATGGAAATGTCAAGAAGATGCTTGCCTGGCCTGCATGGGCAATCTTTTACAAATTTGTGACAAAGCCCGTGGAGGGATCATTAAAAAAAATGACCAAGGTCATTTTTACTGCAATAATTGTTGATGTGGGTGTTTAGCGGAGCAGGAGTTCGCAAGGCTTGATGCCGGTATGTTTCTTGAACGCTGTGCTGAAATGGGAAATGGATGAGTAGCCGAGCAGCATCGACACTTCAGTTACGCTCAGGCCTTTGTCGTACAACAGGTATTTGGCATGTTCCATGCGCTGGCCCTGGTAGAAATCAAAAATGGTGGTACCGAAAATTTCCTTGAACCCTTTTTTCAGGTAGCATTCGTTGATCGCCACTTTCCGGCTCAGCGCCTTGATGGTAATGGGCTCGCCGATGTGCTGCAGCAATATTTCCCTGGCTTTGATGATTTTTTCACGGTCGGCTTCGTTGGCCAGGAACTTGCACTGGAAGCGGGTTTCTTCTTTTTCGCCCAGCATACAGTCCATGCTGTACAGCAAGAGGATCTGCGTTTGCGCGTTGATGAAAATATTTTCGAGGGTATCCGTGTAATTGTGGTTCAGCAACCCTTCAATGGCGATCCTTGTTTTTCCGCAAAGGGGCAGGATGCGCGAGAAACTGCTGGGGTGGCTGAAAGATAAAACGGATTCCGACAAACTTGCGGCATCCTTATGTGATTTGGAGAACTGGCGGAGGTAGGCTGGTGAGAACGAAAAACTCAGTACATCCACCGAATCAAATTTCTCCACGCATTTTTTTGATTCGTTGAACTGGCAAAAATTGCATTCGGCATCTTTCTGCCTGCAATAAATATTGCCACTTACACAGAACCTCAGCTCAAGGTGGTTTTCTTCCTGAATGTTCTTGTCTACATGGTACACCAGCATGCCGGTATCTTCCAGGTTCCACTGCGGGTGTTTCTGGTAACGGCGGATACTGTAAGTCACCGAACCGGGCACATGGCGGGTAATATCCTGCAATACGTTCAGTTCATCCTGCAGGATGGGTTGCTTGCGCGAAAGGGATAATATGTCCGGCACCTGACTCATTGAAAAATTTCGATGCAAATATACGATTTAAGGTTGAATGCGGCCTGAAAACCTGTTGCAGGAATGTTAAACAGGCTTTTGTCGGAAATGTTCCCGGCAGGCGTGAAAAACTGTTGAAAAACAGGGGGAAAACTCCTTAAAATAATCGGCTCTTCATCGGCCCCGAACCCTTTGTTTTTCGTAACTTTGCCCGATTGTTATTTCATTGAATTAAACTGAGGATTGCACGCAAGTATGAGTACAGAAACAGAGATTTTGACCCCTCCGGCCAGCCCGGCATATGGGGCAGACAGTATCCAGGTATTGGAAGGGCTGGAAGCCGTTAGAAAAAGGCCCGCGATGTATATCGGGGATATCAGCGTAAAGGGTTTGCATCACCTGGTATATGAAGTAGTCGACAACTCCATAGATGAAGCCCTGGCAGGCTATTGTAAGAATATCCGGGTGACCATCAACGAAGATAATTCCATTACGGTGGAAGATGACGGAAGGGGTATCCCTACCGGTATGCATACCAAGGAGAACCGGAGCGCGCTGGAAGTGGTCATGACTGTTTTGCACGCGGGCGGTAAGTTCGACAAAGGGTCGTACAAGGTTTCCGGGGGTTTGCATGGTGTGGGCGTGAGTTGCGTGAATGCGCTCAGTACCAAACTGCATGTAACCGTTAAACGCGAAGGCAAAGTTTTTGAACAGGAATATGCTACCGGCATCCCGCAGTACTCGGTCCGTGAAATCGGCACAGCTACAGAAACCGGCACCAGGGTGCAGTTCTGGCCCGATGGCAGCATTTTTACCACGACCATCTACAATAAAGATATCCTCGAAGGCCGCCTTCGGGAACTGGCTTACCTGAACCGCAGGATCAGCATCATCCTGAACGACCTCCGTGAAATTGATGATGACGGGAACACATACAGCAAAACATTTTACAGTGAAGGCGGTATTGTGGAGTTCGTGGAAACGCTCGACAAAAACGCCAACCGGCAGCCATTGATCCCCCGCACCATTTATTGCGAAGGGCATGATGAAAAATCGAATGTGGCTGTGGAAGTGGCGATGGTGTACAATGCCGGTTACCAGGAGCACATTTTTAGTTATGTGAATAATATCAACACCATTGAAGGTGGTACGCATGTGGCTGGTTTCCGACGTTCCATCACCAGGGTGTTTAAAACTTACGGTGACCGTGAAGGCATGTTTGAAAAAGCCAAAGTGGTAATCGAAGGTGATGATTTCAGGGAAGGCATCAGCGCCATTATTTCCGTGAAAGTGCCCGAACCCCAGTTTGAGGGACAAACGAAAACAAAATTGGGCAACAGCGAAGTGATGGGGATTGTGGATACCACGTTAAGCCGCGTGCTGGAAGCATACCTGGAGGAGAACCCCCGCGAAGCCAAAACCATCATACAGAAAGTGATCCTGGCCGCGCAGGCCCGTGCGGCTGCCAAAAAGGCCCGCGATATGGTGCAGCGCAAGAGTGTATTGGTGGGCGGTGGTTTGCCGGGTAAACTGGCCGACTGTTCCGATAAAGACCCCGGTAAATGCGAGCTCTTCCTGGTCGAAGGTGACTCGGCCGGTGGCACCGCCAAACAAGGCCGCGACCGGAGTTTCCAGGCCATCCTTCCGCTCAGGGGTAAAATCCTGAATGTGGAGAAGGCAATGGAGCATAAGATTTACGACAACGAGGAGATCAGGAATATCTTCACCGCGCTGGGTGTAAAGATTGGTACCAGCGAGGACGCGAAAGCCCTCGACTTGTCGAAGTTGCGCTATCATAAACTGATCATCATGACGGATGCCGATGTGGACGGAAGCCATATCGCCACATTGATCCTGACATTCATATTCAGGTATATGAAAGAGATGGTGGAACAGGGATATGTGTACATCGCGCAGCCACCACTGTATCTCGTGAAGAAAGGAAAGGAACAGGAATACGCCTGGAACGAAGAAGAGCGTAAGGCGCTGGTAACGCAGCTCGGACAAGGAAAGGATGATTCCGTGACCATCCAGCGATACAAGGGTTTGGGTGAAATGAACGCCGAGCAACTTTGGGAAACCACCATGAACCCGGTAACCAGGACCCTGAAACAGGTGACGATTGAAAGCGCCGCCGAAGCCGACAGGGTATTCAGCATGCTCATGGGTGATGAAGTGCCCCCACGCAGGGAATTCATCGAAACGCATGCACGATATGCCCGGATCGACGTATAGGGTTGATTTATTCAGGTATGTGCGTTTGTTCATTTGGGCAGACAAATAAATTTCATTAGCTTGTTCGTTGAAGCCAGCGGGTTTCAACCATTTACTAACCATAAATTGATGTACAATGTCAAAAATGTTAACAGCTTATTGCATGAAGACTAAAGAAAAGAATGTCCCCATGCAGGATGCAGTGATAACCAAAACCGCCCGCGGCGGCTACATGGCCCAGGGCCACGATGGTAAAGGAAATAAGATGACTACTATGCTGGCAGAAGCCAAGGCTTTGGAGGCTATTAAGGATGGCGTTGCCAAGAAAGGCTGGTAATATAATTTGAATCTTATGTAAAGGGCAGTCGGATCACGACTGCCTTTTTTAATGCCATTACCTGATCAGTACCAGGTTGCCTTTTCGGTAACGTATGGCGCCGGCCCTGAAACGGTAACTGGCCATGTAAACATAATTGCTTTGCGCGTTTTGCTTGTTTTTGAAGAATCCGTCCCAACCCGAATTCGGGTCAACGCTCCTGAATACCACTTCCCCAAAACGGTTGTACACAATGAGTTCGTAGTTCGATACAAATGCAATATTTCCCAATGGTTTAAAATGATCGTTTAAGCCATCCCCATTCGGACTAAAAGCCCCGGGGAAATAGATATCATCGCAATTTGATGCTATGCTGATTTGAACAGTATCGGATGCCAGGCAACCAAACCTGTTGCCAACCTCAACTATATATATTCCCGCATCAGACACTTCAATAGATGCCGCGCCTGAGCCATTGCTCCAGTTGTATTGGGCATAGTTTCCTGCAGAAAGCGTAACCTTATCACCGGGGCAAAGCAATTGATCTGGGCCCAGGTTCGGTTTTGTTGGGTTGTCGGCCACTGTTGCCCAAACCAATACGGAATCGCTTGTACATCCGTTTAATTCCGCCTGCAGGTAAAAGGATGTACTGCTGTCAAGGGCGGGCTGATAAACCGCTCCAACATGTAAAAGATTAGTCAGGCCTGCATCCGCGTACCAGTTTATGCTGCCATTGCTATTGGCTTCCAATGTAAAAATGCCCGGGCCGCATTTTGTTACATCATTGGCAATTGGTGCACCCGGACTTGCAGTTATGATTATTCCAGCAGTCCCGGATCCGGCGATTTGACAACCACTTGCTGGGATATTATAGGTTACGGTGTATGTACCCGGTGTAGATGCCGCGACATTGAATTGTCCGTTTGATGGGTTGATACTCAAACCTGCCTCCGCGCTGAACGTACCGCCACTGCTGAATCCTGTGCCAAGTGTGGGAGATATCGGTGAGGCGTTGCTGCACACCGGGCCGGTATAACTAAAACCGGTTACGGGCGTGATGGTATTGTTGATGGAAATCGTTGCCGTACCTGTACCTGCAATCTGGCAACCACTTGCAGGTACATTATATGTAACTGTGTATGTACCTGGTGTAGAAGCCGCGACATTGATTTGTCCGGTTGAAGGGTTGATGCTCAAACCTGTCCCCGCGCTGAAGGTACCGCCGCTGCTGAATCCTGTGCCGAGTGTAGGTGATAGTGGTGAGGCGTTGCTGCACACCGGGCTGGTATAACTAAAACCAGTGACAGGTGTAATGCTGTTGTTGATGGAAATCGTTGCTGTGCTTGAACCTGCAAGTTGACAACCACTTGAAGTGATGTTATAGGTTACGGTGTATGTACCCGGTGTAGAAGCTGCGACATTAATTTGTCCGTTTGATGGGTTGATGCTCAAACCCGCCCCCGCGCTGAAAGTGCCGCCGCTGCTGAATCCTGTGCCGAGTGTAGGTGATAGCGGTGAGGCGTTGCTGCACACCGGGCTGGTATAACTAAAACCAGTGACAGGTGTAATGCTGTTGTTGATGGAAATCGTTGCTGTGCTTGAACCTGCAAGTTGACAACCACTTGAAGTGATGTTATAGGTTACGGTGTATGTACCCGGTGTAGATGCAGCGACATTGATTTGTCCTGTTGAAGGGTTGATGCTCAAACCTGTCCCCGCGCTGAACGTACCGCCGCTGCTGAATCCAGTGCCGAGTGTGGGCGATAGCGGAGAGGCGTTGCTGCACACCGGGCTGGTGTAACTAAATCCTGTTACGGGCGTGATGCTATTGTTGATAGAGATGCTTGCCGTGTTTGATCCTGCAATTTGACATCCACTTGCGGGTAGGTTATATGTTACGGTGTAAGTTCCGGGCGTAGATGCCGAGACGTTGATTTGTCCGGTTGATGGGTTGATGTTCAATCCCGCCCCCGCGCTGAACGTGCCGCCAGTACTGAATCCCGTGCTGAGTGTAGGTGATAAAGGAGAAGCGTTGCTGCAGACAGGGCTTGTATAACTGAAGCCGGTGACCGGCGTATTACTGCTAACGACATCAACAAAAACCGATTTACTGACTATGCATGTTTGGCTGCTGGTGAATGAAATATCATCGAGGGCGAAATCGTTTCCGGATGCCGCAGTATTTCTGTTGATTAAAGTAATTTCCGCTTCTGTACTTGTACCTGCGTTCCAGTTTGCGGTGAATTGTGCCCAGTTGCAAAGCGCTCCGGCAGACAATGTACTGGTGAGTGAACTTCCCGTGATGGGTTGTCCATTGATAAGCGTTTCAATGCTGGCAACCGATGAAGGCATCGCTACTGTTTGCAACCAATACCGGAATGTATAATTGGTATTAGGCTGCACCGGAACTTTTTGTTTCCACACTACAGTATTTGGATTTGTGGAACCATCTACCACCATCATTTTTCCTGTCCCAGTACTGTGGTCTACGCACAGGTTAGAAAAACCCGGTTCAAAAGTATTTGGATTGTTTGTTACGCTATATGCTCGTTGCGCACCAGTAGCATTATTAGCGATAAAACTATATTCGGTGGCAAATCCCAGATCACCCAATTCAAAATTTCCATTATAAATCAAGTCCCGCGCAAACGTGTAGCTGTAGTTGACTGTATACGTGGTTGGGGTTGCCTGGCTCACCACAGGGTTTGCGATGTTAGGGTTCAGCAAACTCGGATCCGGCGGGTTGGCAGTCCAGGAAAAGGAACCGGATCCTGTTGCCGTGGCTTGCAGGTTGATGCTGTTGCCCTGGCAAATGGTTGTGTCGTTTCGCACAGTCAATGGATTGACGGGCTCTGTCAGCACAATGGCAGGGTTGCTGATGGCTATATTATTTTCATTATCCCTGGTGCGTATCTCATAGCTCGCTCCGCCGGGCAAGCCGGTGAACATATTATTGCCTGTAAAAGTCCCACCATTCAGGTTGTATGCATAGGGCAGGGTGCCACCGGTGCCATAAGCCGTGACCGACCCATCGTTTCCACCGGGGCAGGCAGGTTGTACAAATGAATACCTGATGCCGAGCGGCGTAGGTGGAGGTAACACTTCCACATCGTCAATCGCAAAATCGTTGCCTACAGGATTGGTATTGTTATTATACAATTCAATATTTACCCATGCGTTTGTAGGCACAAAGCTGTATGTAATTTTTTCCCAAACGGATGTGGTGCCTGGAAATGACACTTGCTCTGACCCCGAAACCAAGGTAACTGAAGCTGCATTATTCCATGCCACACTGATATTGGCCGAAGTACCGGCATCCACCGCGGTAATGGAAACAGATTTTTTCCAATAACTGAAAGTGTACGTAAGTCCAATGGTTAACGGGCCTACACCTCCACCAGTACTGCCGGCCTTCCAGAAACGTTGCCCGCCGCCAACTGTAGTGCCATCCACCACCATCATCTTTCCAGTTCCGCTATGGTCTGTTCCAGGGATAAAGTTGGCCAGGTTCATCGGTTGAGGGTTAGGGATGATGGCATAATCACCCGGTGCGCTGTTACCGGTTAATGGTGGCGGGGTACCAATAAAATTGTATGGGGCCTGAACCTGGAAACCATTGCCGCTACCGCCACCCTCAAAATCCCCGTTGACCAGTAAATTAAAGGGAGAAACCTGCGCATGTGCGGAAAATCCAACCATTAGCAAACAAAACAAGCCAATCACCAAAAAGTATCTGATGACAAAAGGCCTGGTTACCTGGCTTGCGGGCAGAAGTTGAAGCATTACAGTTATGTGTGTGTTGATACTTCAGAGATTGCTAAAAAATGAAAACCCTTACGTGTACAATTTACACATTAAAACAATTGGCCGGAAATTCTTTTTTGGAAATGGGGTTTACGCGAAACTCATCAGGTGCCTGTGCATGTGTACAAGGAAAGAATGGATATCATTCATCTCATGCATGGATTCTACCAGCAACATGCCTTGTTTGCCCACTTGTTTGAGGCGTGCTTTGTTGGTTCCTTTCTGCAGGAAATCGAGGATGCCATTGAATGTATGGCTTTGGAAATAGGGGGAGTCGGGATTGCCGACAAAATAAGCACGCAGTAATGAATTTTTGAGCACGAGTTTTTCAAAACCCAGGTCAACCGAAAGTTTGCGGCACCTGACGGTTGTAAAGAGGTCCTGCACCTGCGATGGAACAGGCCCAAAGCGGTCTTGCAGTTCCGCATGAAACTGGTTGAGGTCATCTTCTGTATCGCAGTTGTCGAGCCGCGTGTATAAAGTCAACCTTTCCGTGATGCTTTCTACATAACTGTCCGGTATGAGTATCTCCAGGTCAGTATCAATGCTGCAATCGCTCACATAATCATCCTGCTGTTGTATTTCATCTTTAAACAAGCTTCTGAATTCTTTGCGCTTCAGTTCGCGAATGGCTTCATCCAGGATTTTATGGTACATCTCAAAACCAATCTCTGCGATAAAGCCACTCTGTTCACCGCCGAGCAGGTTTCCGGCGCCCCTGATATCCAGGTCGCGCATGGCAATCTGGAACCCGCTGCCCAGGTCGCTGTATTGTTCCAGCGTAGCCAGTCGTTTCCGGCTGTCAACAGGTAATGTACTCATCGGAGGAGCCAATAAATAACAGAATGCTTTTTTATTGCTGCGCCCTACGCGCCCGCGCAACTGGTGGAGGTCGCTTAGTCCAAACTGGTGCGCGTTATTGACGATGATGGTATTTACATTTGGTATATCTACGCCGCTCTCTACAATATTTGTGCAGACCAGTACATCGTATTTGCGGTCCATGAAATCGAGGATCGTGTCTTCCAGTTTATCGCCCTCCATTTGTCCATGTGCGAATGCGATACTCAGGTCGGGGCATAAGCCCTGGATCAGGCCTTTCATTTCCGACAAACCGTTGACCCGGTTGTGGATGAAGAATACCTGGCCCCCGCGCTCGGTTTCGAAATAAATGATATCCCTGATGGCATCCTCGTTAAAAACCATCACTTCTGTTTGTATGGGCTGCCTGTTGGGTGGAGGTGTGTTGATGATGCTGAGGTCGCGTGCGCCCATCAGGCTGAACTGGAGTGTTCTTGGGATAGGCGTTGCCGTTAGTGTCAGTGAGTCAACCGTGCTGCGCAGTTGTTTCAGTTTTTCTTTCGCGGCCACGCCAAATTTTTGTTCTTCGTCAATAATCATGATCCCCAGGTCGCGGAATTTTACGTCTTTACCCAACAGGGCATGAGTGCCTACGATGATATCGACTTTGCCTTCTTCCAGTTTTTTCAGGGTTTCCTTTTTTTCTTTAGTGGATTTGAAGCGGTTGATGAAATCCACTTTCACCGGAAAGTCCCTAAGGCGGTCACTGAATGTTTTAAAATGCTGATAAGCCAGGATGGTTGTGGGCACCAGCACGGCTGCCTGCTTGCCGTCGCAGCAGGTTTTAAATGCCGCACGAATGGCGATTTCCGTTTTGCCAAAACCCACGTCGCCGCAAACAAGCCTGTCCATAGGTTGCGGCTTCTCCATATCCTTTTTCACATCTTCAGTAGCTTTGGCCTGGTCGGGTGTGTCTTCGTAAATGAAGCTGGCTTCGAGTTCGGTTTGCAGGTAATTGTCGGGGCTGTGCGAATATCCCTGTTGGCTCTTTCTTTCAGCGTATAGCCTGATCAGGTCTGTGGCGATATCCTTAACCTGTTTCTTGGTTTTTTCTTTTAGTTTACTCCAGGCATCGCTGCCCAGTTTATTCATTTTTGGTACAGAGCCTTCCTTTCCACTGTATTTACTGATTTTGTGGAGGGATGAAATATTTACATACAGAAGGTCATTGTCTTTATACCTGATGCGCACGGCTTCCTGCATCCGGCCATTCACATCAATTTTCTGCAATCCACTGTAAATACCCACACCGTGGTCAATATGCGTGACATAATCGCCGGGCTGCAGTTCCCTCAGTGTTTTCAGGGTGAGGGCCTTGTTTTTGCTGAATGCCTGCTTGACCTTGTATTTATGATAACGTTGAAAAATCTGGTGGTCGGTATAACAAACCAATTTAAGGTCGTGGTCAATAAACCCTTCATGAATGGAGACCGCGATAGGCGTGACCTGTATCTCCGCTTTCAGGTCTGTAAAAATGCTGTGCAGCCTTTCCAGTTGTTTCGGGTTGTCTGAAAACAGGAAGATATTGTATTGCTGTTGTTCGAGTTCGCGCAGGTTTTTAATCAGCAGGTCGAACTGCCTGTTGAAAGCCGGTTGTTCCTGTGTTTTAAAAACTTCTTCCCTGGCGCCGCCCGCTGCATGCCCAAAGGAAATGACTGCTGTATTATTGAGGGCCGATTCCCATTCATCCACGGCCATAAAATCGGATGCGGTGCATGAGGCATAATCCGGTTGTTCATCATCTTCCGGCTGCGTATTGATTTGCCCGCTTGCCAGGAGGTCCAGGAATACCTGAAGGTCTTCGTGGTATTGTTCCAGCTTTTCGCGGATAAAGGGACGGTCGCTCAGCCAGGTAATGGTAGGCCCGGGAATAAAATCGGAGAGGATTACTTTTTCGGCATCATTGCCTGAATCCTTTCCGGCTTCGAGCAGGCTCAGGTTGGGGATGATGTTGACTTGAAGCAACCTTCTTTCACTTAATTGTGATTCGGGGTCAAAGATGCGGATACTGTCAACCTCGTTCCCGAATAATTCAATGCGGTAAGGTTTCTCATTTCCAAATGAGTAAATATCGAGTATGCCTCCCCGTAAGGCGAACTGACCGGGCTCATATACAAAATCCGTCCTGCGGAAACCGAGGTTGGCCAGTTTCTCCAGGATGCCGTTGACATCAAGGGTTTCAGCCTGTTTCACCCGGATGATCTGTTCTGTAATTTCGTTCGACAAAACCACTTTTTCCGCCAACGCTTCGGGGTAGGTGACGATAATTTTTTTATGTCCGCCCGAAGCCAGCCTGCTCAAGGCTTCCGTTCGCAGCATGACGTGGCTGCTGTTGAGCAACCTGAAATTTTTTTTATTTTTAAAAGAGGAAGGGAAATAAAACAGGTCGATGGCGCCGGTGATATTTTCGAGGGTGTTATGAAAATACGCGGCTTCTTCCGCATCGCGCAGCACCACAAGGTGGTTATAGCCCGCGGCGAGTGGGTGTTGAAAAACCGAAGCGAGAACAAACTGGCTGGCACTGCCCTGTAATCCTTTCGCGTGAATGTGCTGACGGCCATCGTTTCCGGGCAAAAGGATACTTTCCGCAACGGCATTGGTGCGGGGGTCGTTCCTGAAAAAATTCATCAACACGTCAAAATTCATCCTGCCTGTTTCCTGCCCTAAAGGCGGCGCAAAGATAGGATGAGAATGAGCATGGTTGATGCAATGTTTGATTTTTTCATTTTGCGCTGCATATCCGCCGGGGCTAAGGATAAATTTGTACATTTCCGCATAAATCCACATCTATGGCATTACAACCCTGGAGAACCGGTAAAGTGATCCGGATTGAAAATGAAACCCCCGATACCCGGAGGTTTTGGTTCGAAGTGCCGGAGCTTGACGCATTCCCATTTTTGCCCGGGCAGTTTGTAACGCTTGACCTGCCCATTCATGAAAAGCCCAATAAGCGATGGAGGAGTTATTCCATTTCATCCTGGCCCGACGGCAGTAATGTATTTGAATTGATCATAGTGCTTGATCAGCAGGGATTGGGAACACCATATTTATTTGAACAGGCTTCGGTTGGCACCGAAATCCCTTTTCGCGGGCCACAGGGGGTTTTCACCCTGAAAGAGCCGATAGAAGAAGATGTGGTCCTGGTTTGTACGGGAACAGGCATTGCGCCCTTCAGGAGCATGATTCAGCACCTGCACCGAAACGGGATCCCGCATAAGGATTTACACCTGGTGTTTGGTTGCAGGAACCAGTCATCCCTTTTATATTATGATGAGATGCGATCCCTGGAAAAAGCTGTTCCGGGATTTCATTACCACCCGGTTTTATCGAGGGAAGAAAAGGAGGGATTTGATCATGGTTATGTGCATGCCGTATATGAACGTATTTGCGCCAACCGCCAACCCGCGCGTTTTTATCTCTGCGGCTGGAAAGGCATGATTGATGAAGCCCGGCAACGCATCCAGCAATTGGGATATGAGAAAAAAGATATCCATTTCGAAATCTACGGTTAGCCATACACGATTTATACTGTAAATGGCTGTTGCCATTGAAAGCCCTGGGTTTGTTTGCAAAGATTAATTGGTTGATATTAATTTTTTGCTATCTTAATGGGCGAAATCTTCACACTAAATTGTAAACCATGGGCGCCGCTTCAATGATTGTATTGATACTTGCAGGCCTCGCATTTGCCGGCATCGCCATCATGGTCTCCAAAATATTGAACAAGGCCAGCACCAACCCGCAAAAAGGGGAAGCATACGAATGCGGTGTCCCCACACAGGGTAAAACCTGGATTCAGATGAATGTGGGATATTATTTATACGCCCTCTTGTTTTTGATTTTTGATGTGGAGTTGGTTTTTTTATATCCCTGGGCGGTTGCGGCCAAGGTTACCGGATGGTTCGCATTTATTGAGATTATTATTTTCTTTTTCATATTGTTCCTCGGATTCCTCTATGCGCACCGGAAAGGTGCATTGAAGTGGATGTGAACCGAAGTGGAGGGCCGCGGGCGCATCGCAACGATTGCCCATGCAGCAACCTGTTTCAAAAGGCCAGTCCTTTCCCGGCCAGGTACATGAGTTACCGGGCGGTGGCATTGTGCTCAGTAAGTTGGATGATGTCATCAACTGGGCCAGGTCAAACTCCCTGTGGCCGCTCACGTTTGCCACAAGCTGTTGCGGTATTGAAATGATGGCGACCGCTTCCGCGAAATATGATTTTTCAAGGTTTGGTTTTGAAGTGGCCAGGGCTTCTCCCAGGCAGGCCGATGTAATCATCATTGCCGGTACCATTGTCAATAAAATGGCGCCCGTACTCAAGCGCCTATACGATCAGATGGCAGACCCCAAGTATGTAATTGCGATGGGCGCCTGCGCGATCAGCGGTGGCCCGTTTTTTTATAATACTTATTCTGTGGTCAAAGGGGCCGATCATATTATCCCGGTGGATGTGTATGTGGCGGGCTGTCCGCCCCGGCCAGAAGCCTTATTGCACGCGCTGATCACTTTGCAGGATAAAATCAAACAAGGGTTAACGCGCGAACAAATTAAAACCGGCATACCATGATGGATCGGGAACATATGATATCATGCATCACGGAGTGGGTTCCAGGGGCCAAAGCGGAAGAGGGCACGGAGTGGACAACCTTGTCGATTCCAGGTGAATCATGGCCCGAACTGGCACAGCGATTGCGCGATGAAGCCGACTGGCAGATGGATTTCCTTTTTTGCCTCACGTGCATCGACTGGAAAACACACCTGACGATGGTGTACCACCTGACATCCACCAGGCACAGGCATATCCTGGTGATCAAGGCCGACCTGCCCGCAGATGACGCGGTGATACATACGGCCAGCCATCTGTGGAAGACGGCGATTTTCCATGAACGTGAGGTGTTTGAGATGTTTGGTGTTCGGTTCAGCAAGCACCCCGACCTGCGGCTATTGATATTGCCTGACGGATGGGAGGGACGGAACCCCATGAAAAAAGATTTTGAAGACCCTGTAAATATGATCAGGATGTAATTTCATAATTTTCGGGTAATCATAACCGTTATACATGCACGAAGTACTCGGTACAACAACAGACGGGGATTTGGTCATCAATGTGGGCCCGCAGCATCCGGCCACGCATGGTGTATTGCACCTGGTGATCACCTTGCATGGGGAGACCATCCGGAAAGTGGATCCCCACCTGGGTTATATCCACCGGTCAATTGAGAAAATGTGCGAGAGCCTGACTTACCGGCAGTTTATTTACGTCACCAGCCGGATGGATTACCTGTCGGCCCATATCAACAACCACGCCTGCGCGCTATGCGTGGAAAAAGGTTTGCAGGTTGAAGTGCCTGCCCGTGCGCAATATATCCGTGTACTCATGGATGAACTCACGCGCATTGCATCACATGAATTATGGTGGGGCGCGATGGCGATGGACCTTGGGGCTTTCACCCCGTTTTTTCACGCGTTCAGGGAAAGGGAAAACATCAATGATATCATGGAAGAAACCTGCGGCGCCAGGCTCACCATGAATTATATGGTACCGGGCGGCGTGATGGCCGATATCCATCCCAATTTTCAGAAAAGGGTGAAATCCTTTATTCAGTTGTTCAGGTCTAAGTTTGATGAGTATAACGAAATGGTGACCGGCAATATTATTTTTCAGAACCGGATGAAGGGTGTTGGTTATTTATCAGCGGAGGATGCCATTTCATATGGATGTACAGGCCCAACCGCGAGGGGTAGCGGCGTTTCCTGTGATGTGCGAAAAATCATGCCTTATGAATTGTACAACCAGGTACAGTTTGACGAGATATTGGAAACCGGCGGCGATTCCTTTGCCAGGTATATGGTGCGTTTGCGCGAGATGAATGAATCCATTAATATTATTGAGCAGGTGATTGATAATATACCAGAAGGCGATTACCAGGCAAAAACCAAGGCGGTTTTGAAATTGCCCAAGGGGGAATTTTATACAAGGGTGGAAACCGCGCGGGGGGAGCTGGGCGTGTATATTGTCAGCGAAGGCGGCACCACACCGTACCGGATAAAATTCCGCTCACCGGGTTTTTCCAATTTATCCGCGCTTGACCATATGGCCAGGGGCAGTAAAATTGGCGACCTGGTGGCGATGATGGGCACGCTTGACTTAGTGATACCGGACATCGACAGGTAATGAACAGATCAAATAACCAAATGCATGTTTAGTTTATCAGGCATAACCACAGCGTTGCACGACTGGCTTAGCGGCCGGTTCAGTGAAGCATGGGTTATGCTGATTGAAATGCTGTTGGCCGGCATTGCCGTGATCAGTTTTTTTGCCATACTTGGACTTGTGCTGGTATTGATGGAACGTAAGGTTTCGGCCTGGATGCAGATCAGGCTTGGGCCTAACCGGGTTGGGCCGAAAGGTATGTTGCAATCATTCGCGGATACTTTGAAGCTTTTGGTGAAAGAGGGCATGACACCCAATGGAGCCGACAAATTGCTGTTTAACATGGCGCCGGTCATGGCCATGGTCATTGCCATGTTGCTCATGGCGCCGATCGCTTTTGCAAAGGATTTTCAGCTCTGGGATATAAATATCGGTGTACTCTATATCTCGGCAGTTTCATCGCTTTCCGTTATCAGCATTTTGATGGCGGGATGGGCCAGTAATAATAAGTATTCATTATTGGGTGCTATGCGCAGCGGTGCACAGATTGTGAGTTATGAATTATCGGCAGGGCTCGCGATTTTGACCATTGTGGTTTTGTCGGGCAGCCTGAACATGAATGATATTGTCATGGCACAGGAAAATGGATGGTGGATTTTTAAAGGGCATATCCCGGTGATCATCGCTTTTGTAATTTTTATTATTGCCGTTACTGCTGAAACCAACAGGGCCCCGTTTGACCTTGCGGAAGCGGAATCAGAACTGACGGCTGGTTTCCATACCGAGTATTCCGGGATGAAATTCGCGTTGTTCTTCCTGGCGGAATATGTGAACGTATTTATTGTATGTGCCATTGGCGCCACATTGTTTTTGGGTGGTTGGATGCCTTTCCATATTGGCAACTGGGATGGTTTCAACCGGGTGATGGATTTTATCCCATCGAGTATCTGGTTTTTGGGAAAAACCTTTTTACTGATTTTCCTGATCATGTGGTTCCGATGGAGTTTTCCCAGGTTAAGGATCGATCAGTTGCTGAACCTGGAATGGAAATACCTGCTGCCGATAAGTATGGTAAACATTCTCCTGGTGGCCGCTATCGCCATACTTGGCTGGCATTTTTAATTGTTAAATGATAATCGGATTATGTTCTTAGCGCGTTATATCAAGAGTATTTTCCAGGCGGTGCGTTCGCTATGGATTGGTATGCGCCGCACGGGATATTATTTTTCGCACCACAAGGAAATCATCACGCAGCAATATCCCGATAACCGGGAAACCCTGCAGTTGCCCGAGCGGTTTAAGGGTGAAGTGGTGATGCCGCATAATGAACAAAACGAACACAGGTGCACCGGATGCACAGCTTGCGAACTGGCTTGTCCGAATGGCACTATCAAAGTGATCACCAAATTTGATATTACGCCAGAAGGAAAGAAGAAAAAAGCCATTGATAAACTGGTCTACCACCTGGAATTGTGTACGATGTGTAATTTATGCGTCGTGGCTTGTCCTTCGGATGCCATAGTCATGGCCCAAACATTTGAGCACAGCGTTTTTGACAGGAACCAGCTCACAAAAATTTTAAATAACCCCGGGTCTAAAATCATGGAGGGCGTTGAATAATGGGAGCATCCACGATCATATTTTATTTGCTTGCCGCCATAACGCTTGGCTCGGCATTACTATCTGTAAGCACCAGGAATATTTTCCGTGCAGCCATCTATCTCTTGTTCACCTTGATCGGTATCGCGGGTATTTATTTTTGGATGGCCTATGATTTTATCGCGGCGGTACAAATCATTGTATATGCGGGCGGCATATCGGTGTTAATCATCTTTTCGATCTTCCTGACCCAACAGGCCGGCGAATTACTACCGGTACAGCATACACGAAGGAAATTGTTTTCCTTTTTGGCCGCAGTGATCGCTTTTATCCTGATCATCATGCAACTGATCGATTATGCATTCGTGCCGGTAGGCCAGGGTTCGGAAGGGCCAACGGTTATGGAGATTGGCCAGGCTATGATGGGGCTGGGTGTTGGCGGGTACGCCCTGGCATTTGAAGTGATCAGCATACTGCTATTGGCAGCGATGGTGGCTTGCATTGTCATCGCCATCAGGCAAAAGCCCGACCCCTTACCAGCAGAAGAAACAGATACTATAACCATTGAATCCGGAAACACATGGAACTGACACCCGGATTATATCATATGCTATTTTTGAGCAGCGCCTTATTTTTCATTGGCGTCTATGGCTTTTTTACCAGGCGAAACCTTGTGACGATGCTCATGAGCATTGAACTTATCCTGAACAGTGTGAACCTGAATTTTATAGCGTTCAATAAATACTTGTGGCCCGGTCAATTGGATGGGTTGTTTTTTACCTTGTTTATCATCGCGATCGCTGCCGCTGAAGCTGCCGTTGCCATCGCGATCATCATCAACCTGTACCGTTGCCATAAATCTGTGGACGTGGAAGAAGCGAGAAACCTGAAATACTAATTGTTGAAACAATAGCGCATATGCCATCGCTGTTAAATATCATATTGATCCCCCTGCTGCCCCTGCTATCGTTTGTATGGCTGGGATTATCGGGCCGCAGGCAAAACCATCCCATGGCAGGTTGGTTAGCCACCGCGTTCATGTTGGTCTCGCTCCTGTTATCAATACAAACCGCATTCGCGTATTTCTCCGGCGCGGGCATGGCCGGTGACAGTTACAGGCCTATGCTCGTGTGGGATCTTGAATGGCTTCCATTTACAGCCACCGCCGAAGGGCTTGCCATACATACCGGTATTTTACTCGACCCGATTTCCGTGATGATGCTGATCGTGGTTACATCCATCTCATGTATGGTGCACCTCTTCAGTTTGGGATACATGAAAGGGGAACAGAGATTTGGTATGTATTATGCTTACCTGGGGTTGTTTACATTTTCCATGCTTGGATTGGTGCTTTCTTCCAATATCTTCCAGATGTACATGTTCTGGGAATTGGTTGGTGTATCATCCTTTTTATTAATTGGTTTCTATTATCAAAAACCCGCAGCGGTTGCTGCAGCCAAAAAAGCGTTTATCGTTACCCGTTTTGCGGATTTGGGTTTTTTATTGGGTATCCTTGTATTGTCGTATTACGGCGGCAGCATGGATTTCAACCAGTTGATCCAAAGCCTTACCAGTCCGGAATCAAATGAGTTGCAGGAAGCGCAACGGGACAGTTTTATGGGGTTGTCGGCCCTCAGTTGGGGATTATCATTGGTTTTCATTGGCGGTGCCAGTAAGAGTGCATTATTCCCATTGCATATTTGGTTGCCCGATGCCATGGAAGGCCCTACGCCCGTATCGGCATTGATCCATGCGGCAACCATGGTGGTGGCCGGCGTGTACCTTGTTGCGAGGTTGTTTCCCGTTTACGCTTTATCAGCGCCTGATATATTACAGATGATTGGCTGGACAGGCGCCATATCCGCGCTTATTGCCGCCTTGATTGCATGTACGCAAACGGATATCAAAAGGGTATTGGCTTATTCCACCATGTCGCAGATCGGGTTTATGGTTCTTGCGCTTGGTGTGTCTGGTTATGCGGATGGTAACAACCTGGGTTTTACGGCATCTATGTTCCACCTGAGTACACATGCTGTGTTTAAGGCCCTGTTGTTCTTATGTGCTGGCGCCGTGATCCATTATGTGCATAGCAACGAGATGGATCAGATGGGCGGTTTGCGCAAACAAATGCCCATCACGCATATCAGTTTTCTTCTGGCATGCCTGGCCATTTCCGGCTTCCCTTTTTTGGCAGGATTTTTCAGTAAGGAAGAGATCCTTCTTGCAGCTTATACGAATTATAAGCCGATTTTCTGGATCGCGATATTCACTTCAGCGCTGACTGCTTTTTATATGTTCCGTTTATACTTCCGGATATTCTGGCATAAGCCTTATCATGCCGCCCATCATGATGATCATCACGGCGAAGGCACATGGACAATGAAATGGCCATTGTTGATCCTGGCCCTGGGAACGGTGTTTGCCGGGTATATCCCTTTCAGCCGTTTCGTAAGTGCTACCGGAAAACCATTCCATACTTCATTGCATATTGAATTTTCCATTGCCCCGGTGGGGTTGGCTTTATTGGGTATTGCGGCAGCGTATTATTTATATGGGCGCCAGTCTGCAAGACCGGAACAAATGCAAAAAAGCCTTGGATTTTTATATACTTCATTGAAAAGTAAACTATTCATTGATGAACTCTATCTGTTTATCACCCGAAACATCATTTTCGGCATTTTAGGGAAATGGGCCGCATGGATAGATAAACATATAGTTGACGGATTGATGAACGGCCTCGCTGATCTTATCCAGTGGATTGCACAGAAAATCCGCCGTGTGCAATCAGGAAGGGTGCAGGATTACGCGTTATACTTTTTAATTGCCATACTTGGATTATTGTTATGCGCTAAATGGTTCAACCAATTTTAATATAAGTACATGAACCTGGTTATATTTTTGATCATACCGTTGATGACCGTTGTGCTGCTGTTGTTGGCACGCAACGCGATGCAGGTTCGTGCGCTGGCAATTGCCGGGGCAGCGGTACAGGCCGTGTGCACGGTAATCCTGTATTTTTCGTACAGGAATATCATGCAAGGCCAAGAGCCGGGATTGCTGTATTTCGAACAATCGTTCCCATTCTATCCATCCTGGAATATTTCATTTCATATTGGGGTTGATGGCATTTCCATCGCGATGATGCTGTTGACATCATGGGTGGTGCTGGCCGGCGTTTTGATTTCGCGAAACATTACAGACAGGGTTAAGGAATACCATGTCATGTTGCTCCTGCTCAGCCTGGGCGCGTATGGTTTCTTTATGTCGGTTGATTTATTGATCCAGTTCTTTTTCCTGGAACTGGCTGTCATTCCAAAGTACCTGTTGATTGCCATCTGGGGTAGCGGGAAGAAAACATACAGTGCCAATAAACTCGCTTTATTGTTGATGGGTGGTTCGGCCTTGATATTGGTAGGGTTATTGATGATGTATTACAGCATCGAGCCGCATACATTTAACTGGAAAGAGATAGCCGGTATTTCATTACCGATTTCATTGCAAATGGTTTGTTTCCCATTGTTATTCCTTGGTTTTGGCATTTTCTCCGCCATCTTCCCGTTTCATACCTGGGTACCCGATGGGCATTCGTCTGCACCAACAGCGGGCTCTATGTTTCTCGCCGGCATTTCGATGAAGCTGGGTGGTTTTGGCTGTTTGAAAGTAGCCAGTTTCCTGTTTCCGGACGCTGCCGTTACATATGCACCCTGGGTTGTAGGGTTATCTGCTATCGCGATTATTTACGGGGCTTTTGTAACATTAATGCAGAAAGACCTGAAGTATATAAACGCATATTCTTCCATCAGCCATTGCGGATTTGTATTGCTGGGCATTGGAATGATTACGCATGGCGCCATATCCGGGGCTGTTTTGCAAATGATTTCGCATGGATTGATGACGGCTTTGTTCTTCGCCATCATCGGCATGGTATATGCGCGTACACATACCCGTGAGATCGCCAAAATGGGAGGGTTGATGCGGACTATGCCTTTTGTGAGCACGATGCTCTTTATCGTAGGTTTTTGCTCCCTGGGTTTGCCTGGATTGAGCGGGTTTGTGGCTGAGATGTCGGTATTTGTGGGTTCCTGGGAGCGACCAGGGTTGTTTTATAGAACGGCCACCGTGTTGGCTTGTATGTCGATAGTGGTAACCGCGGTGTATATTTTGAGGGCTGTCGGTAAAGTGGTGATGGGCCCTTTGCCTGATGCTTACGCGCAGACAAGCGACGCTGCAGGGTATGAAAAATTTGTATCTGTTTGGCTGCTGCTGGCGATCTTGTTGATCGGGATTTTCCCGGGTTGGCTGGTAGAGCTTATTGAGCCTGCCGTCAGCTTTATTCAACTGAGGTTCCAGGCACAGTGATCATGAGATACGTAAAGTGAATTGTTTATGATGAGTAACATGCTGATATTAATGAAACAGGAACTGGCGCTTTGCCTGTTGATTTTTTTGTTGCTCATCCTGAAGCTGGTTAAGGACATGAAGAACGAGACTGTGTTGACACTCACGCAGTTTTTATTCTTGTTTTTTTTCATTCTTGGATTTATTGGCAATGAAACCGGCGAATTATTTGGCGGCATGTACCGTCAGACAACAAGCAGCATCGTTCAGAAAAATATTTTGTCTTTAGGCCTGTACCTGATGCCTATGCTCTTTGCATCCTGGATGCGGCAGCACGAGCATTTGCTGGAATTCCTGCTGTTAATGGCATGTGTCACGCTTGGGATGTTCCTGATGATCTCCAGCGCGCATATGCTGATGTTTTATTTATCGCTAGAATTATCCAGCATCCCGCTGGCGGCACTGGTAAATTTTGATTTGCGTTTGCGTAAATCTTCTGAGGGCGCCATGAAAATGATCCTGACTTCGGCTTTTTCTTCCGGAATTTTACTGATGGGAATTTCATTTATTTATGGTTCTACGGGCAGTTTGTTATTTGATGATATCGCGGCATCCGGAAAACAATCCGGACTTGATATCGCCGCGTTTATGCTTTTCTTTTCCGCATTCGCTTTTAAGCTTTCCGTTGTGCCGTTTCACTTTTGGACTGCGGATGTATATGAAGGTGCTCCTGTACCGGTAGCGGCATTTCTGTCGGTGATGTCTAAAGCGGCCATGGCTTTTGTATTGATGAACATTTGTTTTTTGGTGTTCCCACATTTATTCGACTGGTGGCACCAGGTATTTTTGATCTTATCGGCCTTAACTATTTTAACCGGTAACCTGTTCGCGCTCCGGCAGGAAAATATCAAGCGCTTCCTGGCTTTTTCATCCATCTCCCAGGTTGGTTTCATTCTACTGGCCATAGCCGCGAATATGCCTTCAGCAAAAGCATCGGTTCATTTTTTCCTGTTGATCTACCTTGTCTCAAACCTGGCGGCATTTTCTGTGGTTTGTTTAGCGTGTGTGCATCACCGTAAGGAAAGCATATCAGATTTCAAGGGCTTTTATAAGAAGAACCCTTTTTTAAGCTGGGTGATGTTATTGGCATTATTCTCCCTCGCTGGCATTCCTCCGTTAGCAGGGTTTTTTGGTAAATTTTTCCTGTTAAGCGCGGGTGCGGGCAGGGGGGATTACTTTTTTGTTGTGTTTGCCGCGATTAATATGGTGGTATCCCTCTATTATTATGTGAGGCTGGCAAGGATGATATTTTCCACAGAAGAACAACCGGTATTGTCAAAAGTATTTATTGACCCAATGGGCAAAGCGGGTTTAATCATTATGGCTGTTGCCATGCTGATCCTGGGACTGACAAGCTGGGTGTATGATTACCTGAATGTTTGATTTATGAATGATTGAAACCCTGTATTATGGCCATTAATAAAAATCATGAGTTTGAGGAATTGGATGGGGTGAAATGCGGGATTGTTGAGCGCAATATCAGTAAAGAGCGGGCAGATTTTCTGTCTGCACTTCTGAGTTTTAATAATTATGAAGTGAAGGTTGTTCCTGTTCAGGCAAAGGCAAAGCCTGCTGCAGCAAATACGGCTGAACAACCAGATGCGGAACCTGTTGTGGAAGAGCCCGCGCCATCTTTATTCACGTTGGGTGTTACGGATTACACCTTTAATCCCATCAACGCCATATTTGGCAGGATGCTACGCACAAGGGAAGGGCATGTGGTTACCCTTGCATACTGGCAACAAAAAGATTCGGTTAGCAGGGATGATAAGCCCTATTTTGAGTAAAGCAATTAGCTGATTAATTCCAGTATTTTCTTTTTCACCTCACTGATGGGTATACGCTCCTGCAACATGCTGTCGCGATAGCGGATCGTAACGGCGTTGTCTTCTTTTGTTTGATGATCGATGGTGACGCAAAACGGTGTGCCAACAGCATCCATCCTCCGGTACCTTTTACCAATGGCATCTTTCTCTTCATAAAAACACATGAAACTGCCTTTACAATCATCCATTAAGGCGCGTGCAATCTCAGGCAAGCCATCTTTCTTCACCAATGGAAGAATGGCGAGTTTTGTCGGCGCCAGTTTTGCCGGGATCTTCAATACCACACGGCTGTCTTCGGTTCCATCTTCTTTTGTCCATGTTTCCTCCGCGTACGACAAACTCAAAATGGTCAGGAATAATCGGTCAAGTCCTACGGAAGTCTCTACCACAAACGGCGTGTAATTTCCATAAGGTTTGCCTTGTTCATCGAGGTCGTTGTCGAAGTATTGAATTTTTTTCCGGCTGTATTTGGCATGTTGCGACAGGTCGAAATCCGTACGGCTGTGAATGCCTTCCAGTTCCTTCCATCCAAACGGGAATTCGAATTCAATATCCAGCGCCGCATCGGCGTAGTGCGCCAGTTTGATGTGGTTGTGGTACCTTAATTTCTCTGAGGGGATACCAATGCTTTCATGCCATTTCTTCCTGGTTTCTTTCCAATAGTTGTACCATTCCATTTGCGTGCCGGGGCGTACAAAGAATTGCATTTCCATTTGTTCAAACTCGCGCATCCTGAAAATAAACTGGCGTGCAACAATCTCGTTCCTGAAAGCCTTACCTGTTTGCGCGATACCAAACGGGATCTTCATCCGTCCGGTTTTTTGCACGTTCAGGAAATTCACAAAAATGCCCTGCGCGGTTTCCGGGCGCAGGTATACAATATTGTCTTCGGGGTTTTCGCTGGCAACAGCCCCGAATTCGGTTTTAAACATCAGGTTGAATTGCCTGACATCAGTCCAGTTACAGGTTTTACTTACGGTGCAGGTGATGCGTTGTTCTTCGATCAGTTTTTTCAGTCCGGCATAATCGTCTTTTGCCAGCAACTGGTCGAGTTGTTGTAAAAGTGCGTCTTTTTCAGGGCCTGCCAGTGTTTCGGCGTGGGCTTCGATCAGGTGGTCTACTCGATAGCGTTTCTTACTGTCTTTATTATCGATCATCGGATCGCTGAAATTATCGACATGGCCGCTGGCTTTCCACACGGTTGGGTGCATAAAGATCGCGGCGTCGATACCCACAATGTTTTCATGCATTTGGGTCATGCTTTTCCACCATTCGTCGCGCAGGTTTTTTTTGAGTTGCGCGCCGTTTTGGCCATAATCATACACGGCGCTTAAACCGTCGTATAATTCGGATGACTGAAAAATATATCCGTATTCCTTACAATGGGAAATCAGGTTTTGAAACAGGTTTGTATCGTTTGCCATGGGCGCAAAGATAGTTGTTTAGGGTTTTCCAGTCAAGGATTGGAAGCTTGGTGGGGCATGTTCTACCGGTTTTTTATCCCTGGCGAGGTGGTAATTAATAAGATGATCTCTTGATCCAAACCAATCAAATACTTGTTGGCGGGATAAATATGTATCTTGAGTTGATAGGATAGCGTGCCAGGAACTGAATTCCCATTCTCTGAAATCCTTGACGAATCCATGATTTTCCGGATTCAAATGTATGTACCTGATTATTCGTGTAAAGTAAGAGTCGTATTTTATTTGCTTTCTTTTAAAGGGGGATTCAAAAAGTTTTCCATGCCTGTGGTACGATTTGTTAATAGCTTGAGCATAGGCGTTGAAGAAGTGAGATAACTGTCTGGAAGCGTTTAAAGATTTAACAGCAGGATCACTTGAAATTTTATCCAGGTTTTTCTCCTTAACCTTTACCAAAAAATGAAAGTGGTTGTTCAGCAGTGCATATGCAAAGGTTTCTAACACATCCGAGCAATATTGCTGATATTTCATCAGGAAATAATAGTAGTTTCTTTTTTCTTTAAAAATGGGTTCTCCATTGATACCGCAATTATAAATGTGGTAGATATTCCCTGGTTCTATTGCTTCGAGCTGCCTCATTTGACAATGCTACTATTAATGCGCAAGAAGGGGGGGGATTTTTGTGGAAGAATGTTTATGATGGAATAATTTATTTTACTAACCCTGTCGGGGTTATAACCCCGACAGGGTTTATCCATACATTTGTATCTTATGCGTAGCAGGCGCCAGCAAACTTTCGGTCCGCACAGGATATGCTTTTTCTTCATCGTATCTGCATTCCTGTTTTCCTGCCAGCCACGGAATTACCGGCCCCAACGACAAATAACGCCGGCATTCTATTACTGGAAATCGGTCTATGCCCCCGGCCCATACGAACTCAGCAGGATCAGGGAACTGCAGGTTGGCGCCCAGTATATAAAATTCTTTGATGTGGCTTGGAACCCTGTAAGAAAACAGGCGCAACCCATTGCAGCGATCCGTTTCGCGAATGGATACCAGGATGCCTTAAAAAACTGCCAGTTGGTACCGGTGGTGTTTATTACCAACGAATGTATCCGGAACCTCGATACCATTTCGGCTCGCTTGCTTGCCAGCCGCATCTTACAATTGGTCCTTGATATCCGGAATGGGTATGACTTGAAGCACGTGACGGAATTGCAGATTGATTGCGACTGGACTGCCGGCACGAGGGAACCATATTTTGCCTTGCTGGATGAACTGAAGAAACTGGACACCAACCTTATTATTTCCGCGACGATCAGGCTGCACCAGGTGAAACAAGTACAACGTGCAGGCATTCCGCCCGTGCACCGCGGCCTGTTGATGTGCTATAATATGGGGGATATGCGCGATCCATCCGGTCGTAATTCAATCCTCGACCCCGAAGAGTTGAAAAAATACCTGGGCAAATTGCATCTCTACCCACTACCCCTGGATATTGCCCTACCTTTGTTTGACTGGACTGTTTTGTTCAGGAATGGCAAATACGCAGGCCTGTTAAAACTAAATCCGGGTGACCTGCCTGTATCGGCTTTGAAAAAGATCAGTACCAACCGGTATCTTTTGCTAAAAGACACTGCGCTTTCAGGATTCGCGTGCAGGAAGAATGATGAACTGCGTTATGAAGCTTCAAACCTGGAAGATATCCTGCTGGCAGGCGATTACCTCAGCCAGACATGGAAGGATACCAGCGCGAGAATATCTTTCTTTCACATGGATAGCCTTATTTTACAAAAATATTCCAACCATGACCTTAAAATCGTACTTGACCGTTTTCGTTAGTGGGTTTATGATCTCATTTCCTCAAAACATCATTGGCTGTGGCCCTGATGCGGACGCGTACGATTATCACACCGGTTTCTTTTTGCGAAACCTCTCTGAAAATAAGCTGCACAAACCTTTTGGATACAGCAGTTATACTTTTTTGTACGACGCATTTGAGGAAGAATCCCAGGAGGAAATCCTGGTAAGGGAATGGGCGGATTATTGCGGAGCACCAGTTAAAGAGAATGATGCCGCGAACCTGGTGTTCAGTACCAGCCTGCCGTCATTAAAATCACTGTATGCCCATGCCTCCGGGAAGAAAAAGCTGGCCCCCGGCGACTCCCTGCTGGCAAACCCTATGGCCATTAAATTATCTGCCGATGCCGACCTGGAAGCCCTGGGTTACCTGCAATATGCAAAATCAGTGGAGCCATATGTGATCGGGCAATATGAGCAATGGGAGCCTTTTGTACGGGACTCCGTCAAAATGAGCAAACTGATTAAAAACGGGATCCAGTTGCATGCTGCCGCTAAGAAAGATTTTTTTAAACTAAAGTATGGCTACCAGGTGATGAGGCTTGCCCATTACAGCGGTCAATACAAAGAGGCTGTGTTGTATTATGACCGTTTCGTAGCGGGGAACAGTTCAACATCTATCCTGCAATATTCAGCACTATCCCTCAAGGCCGGGGCCTTATACCGCACAGGTAATAAGCAAGAATCGGCATATTTGTTCAGCAAGGCATTTGCGGCATCGCCGGTTAAGAGAATGTCAAATTACCTGGGTTTGCTCTGGGGCACAGATCATACAATTAGTAAGGATTCTTATTTGGCCTATTGCCAGAATAATGAAGAGAAAGCGAGCCTGCTTGGTATGATGTCGATTTTTGGTACACAGGAAGAATTTGCATCCATGAAAGAAGTGTACAGGCTCGACCCAAAATCATCCATCCTGGAATTGATGGCTGTCAGGGAAGTCAATAAAATCGAAGAGATTTATTATTCACCTTCCCTGTCAAAGCAGCCGGGTGGCGATATCCTGCATTATTCATGGACTGAACCGCTTTCAAAAGACTCCATGTTGAGTTTGGAAAAAAGGGTGCGTGAAATGGGTGATTGGTTCCACCAGGTAGCACAATTGAAAAAAGTTAAGAAGCCTGCTTTATTTGAATTGGCGGCTTCTTATGTGTCGATGATGCTGCAGAATTGGGAAGAATCAAGGGAAAGGCTTGGCCTCGCTGCTACCATGCCGCTAACAGAGCGCCTGAAAGATCAAATGGCGATGATCAACCTGTTGTTGATGGTGAATAGTCCGGAACGCCTCGACGCTGGCATCGAAAAGAAGTTACTTCCATCACTGGAATGGCTTAAAACAAAAGCGGTTAGCGATAATCCATCCGATAATTCACGCCTGCCTTACGATAAATCGCAATGGATTAAATTTTACCGGAGTATTTGGTCTGAAATCATGGCAAAGAAATATCATCAGCAACAAGATGTCATCCGGGAAGTATTATGTGTGGGTGCTGCGGAATGGATTTTTAATCCAACAGGGGATTCGTACTGGGGAATCGGTTTCCTGCGAAATAAAATGGGGTCAAAAGATTTGACTACATTGTATCAACTCATCAAATCAAAGAAACTCAGCCCTTTTGAAGCATTTTTACTAAAACATAATGCCATATCTGAGAAACTCGTGGTTGATTTTGCCGGAACAGCATTTTTGCGTGACCAGAATTATGCGGAAGCCATCAAATGGTTTAAGCTTTCTCCTTCCTCAAATGTCGAATTCGCTAAAGATCCCTTTATCGATATCCTGTACGACAGATCAGATTTTATTCCGGGTAATACGACCAGTTCGAGTAAATTATCTTTTGCTACTGAAATGCAACGCTTGCATGAGAAAGCCGCTTTAAAAGACAAGGATGAAGCGATGTATTTATATAAAATCGCGTTAGGCTTATATAACACAACGTATTATGGTTACGCCTGGGAATTGGTAGAATACGGCCGAAGCGGTTCCGATGGTTATGCCATTCCTGAAGGTGCTACGCCATTTAAGAAAAATTATTACGGATGCTTTGACGCGCATGAATATTTCAAAAAAGCAAAGCAGGCTTCCCATGACCCCGAATGGCAGGCCCGCTGCCTGTTTATGATGGCCAAATGCTTGCAAAAGCAAATCCATCAGCCCCAGTACAGGGAGTACAGCTATAACGATTATGAGCAATACAGCCTGGACATGAAGAAGTATGATAAGCAGTTTATGGAGAATCCTTACTTTCCTGAATTGATGAAAGAATATGGGAATACCAAGTTTTTCAAAGAAGCCAACAGGTCATGCAGTTACCTGAAAGACTTTGTAGGTCGTCAGAAAAAGTAAGCACGGGAATTACACAAAAATAAAAGAGGCGTACCAGGCGCCTCTTTTTATATTTTGGTTATAGTTTAATCAGTTGTTTGCTCACATACTCTCCATTCTCCGATAGTACAGTCACCTGGTATTGCCCTGCCGGCAGTTGATTTGTGTTTACCTGGTATTGATTGTTGCCGGCTATGCAACTATATGTTTGGGTGGATAAACGTCGTCCATGCATATCCGTTAGCACTATCGTAACTGTACCTTTTGAAGCGCTGCTGATGCTGATGATGGTTTCATTGCCCGGCATTGAGGGATTAGGTGAAACACCAACTACTTCAAAGCCACCGTTCCTGTTCAGCAACCCGATTATTTTACTATAGCTTACTTTGCCATCGGCATCTGTTACCTTAATGCGGTAATAATTCAAACCTTCCATTGGATCCGAATCCAAATGGCTAAAAGGTTCCAGGCAGCGTATGGCATCCGCGGAAATGGTTTTGATACCACGGAATGAACGACTGTCTTTACTTCGTTCAAGCGTCATCGTTAGATATGGGCTATTGCTGCAATTGACTTTCCAATTAAGGTTGTGGTTCCTGCCGCTCTTCGCACCGGTGAAATACTCAATGCTGATAGGTAAAGTGCCCAATACGCCACCCAGCGCGTACGGCCTGAATATGGCAAAATTGTTGATGGGGTCGCCGGGAGCTGCGCCGCCTGAAGAACCAAGCGTGTTTGTAACATTACCGCCATTATCGGTTCCTCCTAAACTAACCCAGTTGCTGCCGTTCCAGGTGATCATTTTTAACTGGGCCGGAATCAATACGGTAGAAGAAACCAGGTCGCTGTAATGCAAGGTAAGGTTCGATGCGCCAGATGCCGGGGTGCCTATAGCATCGATGGTCCAGTAATATGGGGTAACCATGTCAATTACGCCAGGGGTTAAACCGCTGCCGGCATTTGGGTTGGGCGCCAGGAAACTGATATCCCAAACTGTGGAATCCGTACTGCTCGGGTTGACTACTGCCAGCGCCAGTTGACTGGCATTATTCGAAACGGGGAATGCGTAGGAAGATGTTTGATTGGAAACCCGGATTAAACGGCCAATGATATGGCTGGCGATGCTTCCACCCACGATTGCATCGGGCGCTTTGTTTTGAATGTACACAACTTCATTGTTGGTTAACACATCAATATTTCCATTAACAAGGTAGAGTTTTGCGTTAGGGCTGATTGACATATATAAATCACTGGAAAGCACGTCAGCCGTGCGGTTCATCCTGATACTCACATCCCCTTCCATGCTGCCGGGTTGAATCACCAGGTTGGCGGGTAAAGAGCCAATGAGTTCAATAATGGATCCCGTGTTGTTGCCTGATTCAATGATATTGCCATAACAAAATACATCTCCGCCTGCAAGGATCGTAGTGGGCTGGGAGCCTGATGCCGCACGGTTTATATCAAATGTACAGTTAAGGTCAACAAAAAACTGACCGGTTACTGTTAACGTATATGATGTTGAATTTGAAGTGCTGAAAACCCATTTACCGGCTCCGTCATTGAGTATCCTGAAATCATGAAATGATATATTTTGATTGATACCATTGGTTGTATTAGTGAAACCCGGGCTGTTGAATGCATAGTTGCCATAACTGCCAACAGATGAATTCATATTGAACAGGGCCGGATTGGCAACCGCTCCTGTATTTAAAATCAATGAACCCGGATCGTAACTGCCGGTGGGAAATGAACCACCGTTTTTATAAACTTCATAGGTGCTGCCACTCAGCATAAAAAATGTGGCCAGCGAACCGGTGCCGTTGCTGCTGCCGGGTCCATACCTGAGTTTTCCTCCGGTCATTACAGTGGTGGTTCCACCCAGGTATGTCATGCGTGACCCGGTTCCCGTGATATCAATCGTACCAAAAATTTGCGCGGAATTTCCGGCAATCATCTCAATCAGGATCGATGATGTCCCTGTGATGTTTAATGTGGAACCCGCTTCCACTTTAAATTGCGGGAACACGGTTGCGCTGCCGCCGATACTGTATGTGCGGGCCGCGATGGCATTGGTAAAAGTTACGGAAGCGTTGTTGATGATCCATAACGACGATGGTTGAAAATTGCCGTCAATGGTAATGGTCGCATTTCTGTCAATCACGATATCATCGGTATTAACAGGTGCGCCGGATGTGCCTGATCCGTTTGATTGTGTATTCCAGTTGGCGCCATCGCTGTAATTTCCTGTAGTGCCTACCCAGTAAATGGTTCCCGAATATCCGCAAAAGCCTGAAAGGACTGCCAGGATGATGAGTGTAAAAGTTTTATTCATGTAAAATTGTTTGGTTGTTATAGTAGATTCCGGGTCTTTGATCTCTGATGCCTGGGAGGGTAGGACATAACAAATATAGCAAGTTAGATATATAAAAAAACCACCGGTTCTTCCCGGTGGTTTGTTATTCATTGTAGGTATGCACACATTAGCTGCAACCGAGGCTGTTGCCGCAGTTCAGGCATTTGTAGCAGGTGCCGCTCCTCACCGTGATGTGGCCGCAGACATTACATGCCGGCGCGTCGCCCTGCATGGATTTGTTGGCCGCGTTCACCGCGTCGAGGCTGCCGCTGGTTTTGGTTGCCGTTATGCCCTTTACAACCTGTGTGGCTTTGGGTGCATGGTTGCCCAGTACACGCACTTCACTCAGTTCATGTTTGCGTTCGCCGATGGTGGGCGTTTGCTCGTCCCAGGGCTGGTCGCCTAAATTTTCCACTTCCGGCTTGTCAAGCACATGTACCAGGTCGGTGCGTCCCAGGTATTCATAAGCCAGTGAACGGAAGATGAAGTCGATGATAGACGTTGTGGTCTTGATATTCGGGTGTTCCACCATGCCGGCCGGTTCAAAGCGCGTGAATACAAATTTCTCAACGTATTCTTCCAAAGGCACACCGTATTGCAGGCCAATGGAAATGGCGATGGCAAAGCAGTTCAGCATGCTGCGTACAGTCGCGCCTTCTTTTGCCATATCAATGAAAATCTCACCCAGGGTTCCATCATTATACTCACCGGTGCGCAGGAAAAGGGCCTGGCCGTTGATTTTTGCTTTTTGTGTAAAGCCGCGGCGCTTGGCAGGCAGCGCCCTGCGCTCCACGATCATGGCGAGTTGGCGCTTCAGGGAAGTGTCAGCGCTGTTTTGTACGCGCTTGTTCATTTCCTCCAGCAACTCTTCAATAGTCAGCTTCGACATGTCTACCATGGTGCTAACCGGGCTTGCTTCCGCTTTTACTTCGGCGGTAGCTTCCGTGCTGTCTTCCGATTTCTTCTTTTTATCTGATTTGTTGCTGAGTGGCTGGCTGAGTTTGGAACCATCACGGTAAAGCGCACACGCTTTTAAGCCAAGCTCCCAGCTCAGGCGGTATGAATCAGCGATTTCTTCCACAGTGGCTTCATTCGGCAGGTTGATGGTTTTGCTGATCGCGCCGCTCAGGAATGGTTGTGCGGCGGCCATCATACGGATATGGCCATGTGCATGGATATACCTTTCGCCGTTCGGGCCGCATTTGTTGGCGCAATCAAAAACGGGCAGGTGCTCTTCTTTCAAATGCGGAGCGCCCTCTACCGTCATCGTACCGCACACATAAGTATTCGCTTCTTCAATTTGTTCCGGGGTAAAGCCCAGCGCTTCGAGCAGGCTCCATCCAAAATCATTGTATTGCTCAGGCTTGAATCCCAGGCGTTCCAGGCAATTCTCACCCAATGTGTACATATTGAATACAAAACCAATTTCGAATGCGCTCGCCATCGCGGCGTTCAGTTTCTCAATTTCCGCAGGCAGGAAGCCTTTCGCAAGCAGGCTTTCTTCGTTGATGAACGGAGCGCCTTTCAGTGTCGCGTGTCCTTTCGCGTAGTTTACGATGTCTTCAATTTGCGCCTCTGTATATTTCAGGTTGCGCAGGGCCTGTGGCACGCTTTGGTTGATGATCTTGAAATATCCGCCGCCGCTGAGTTTTTTGAACTTCACCAATGCGAAATCCGGCTCTACACCGGTAGTATCGCAATCCATCACCAAACCAATGGTTCCGGTAGGCGCGATTACGGTTGTTTGCGCATTGCGGTAACCGTATTTCTCTCCGAGTTGAACGGCATCGTCCCAGGCTTTTGTAGCTGCTTTCAGCAGGTAATCCGGGCAATACTTCGCATTGATGCCCTGTGGCTTGATTTCCAGGCTTTCGTATGCTTCTGAAGCGTCGTATGCGGCGGCACGATGGTTGTGCATGACACGCAACATGTGCGGCCTGTTTTCTTCGAACCTGTTGAAAGCGCCCAGGAAACCGGCCATTTCAGCGGATGTTTTATACGCGATGCCGGTCATGATAGCCGTGATGGCTCCGGAAATACCGCGGGCTTCTTCGCTGTCGTATGGGATACCGCTCACCATCAGCATACTGCCGAGGTTGGCATACCCAAGTCCGAGTGTACGGTAATCATAACTCAGTTGGGCTACTTCTTTTGAAGGGAATTGTGCCATCAACACTGAGATTTCCAGCACAACAGTCCAGAGCCGGCAGGTATATTCAAACCCGGCTACATCAAAAGTATTGTTCTCTTCATCAAAGAACTTGCGGAGATTCACGCTGGCCAGGTTGCAGGCAGTGTTGTCGAGGAACATGTATTCGCTACAAGGGTTGGAAGCGCGGATCGGGCCACCTTCAGGGCATGTATGCCATTCGTTGATGGTGGTATCGTATTGGGTGCCGGGGTCGGCGCAACGCCAGGCGGCATAATTGATCTGGTCCCAAAGGTCTTTGGCTTTGATCTTGCGCATGGTGCGTCCGTCTGAACGGGCTTTCATTTCCCAGTCGCCGTTCTCATCCAGGATCCTGAAGAAAGAGTTGGGGATGCGTACTGAGTTATTGCTGTTTTGGCCACTCACCGTACGGTAAGCTTCACCTTCATAATCGCTTGGGTAACCGGCAGCGATCAGGGCGGCCACTTTATCTTCTTCCTGTACTTTCCAGTTTACGAATTCCACAATTTCAGGATGGTCGAGGTCGAGGCAGACCATTTTAGCTGCACGGCGTGTGGTACCGCCACTTTTAATGGCGCCGGCTGCACGGTCACCGATCTTCAGGAAACTCATCAGTCCGCTGGAAGTTCCGCCACCACTGAGTTTTTCGCCTTCGCCGCGGATATTGCTGAAATTGGTGCCTACGCCGCTGCCATATTTGAAGATGCGCGCTTCGCGAACCCAGAGGTCCATGATACCGCCGTCATTCACCAGGTCGTCTTCCACATTCAAAATAAAGCAGGCATGTGGTTGCGGGCGCTCGTAAGCGGAAGTAGATTTTTTTAGCAGGCCGTCTGTAGGGTCAACATAATAATGGCCCTGTGGCTTTCCGCTGATGCCGTATGCTTCATACAAGCCGGTATTGAACCATTGCGGGCTGTTGGGTACGCAGGCCTGGTTCAGGATGCAGTACACAAGTTCATCGTAAAATACCTGCGCATCCTGTTCAGACGCGAAGTAATTGTAACGTTCGCCCCAAACCCTCCAGCAGTGCGCCATGCGGTGCGCAACCTGTTTGATGGATGTTTCCCTTCCGGTGCTGCCATCGGCCTGTGGCACACCCGCTTTGCGGAAATATTTTTGGGCAAGGATGTCTGTGGCGATCTGGCTCCATTGTTTCGGAACCTCAACATTATCCATTTGAAATACCACTTCCCCATTGGGGTTTTTGATCACCGAAGTGCGATAATCATAGGTAAAGAGGTCATAGGGACTGACACCTTCCCGGGTGAATTGCCGGGTGAAGCTGAGCGCTTTCCGTGGTTGCTTTTTGCTGGCCATATGGATATCTGTTATGTTTTGGGTTAGGTAATTGTTAAATCGGGTGGCGAAGGAAACGAAAATATCCTTTGTCGACCATGTTTTAGGGTTGGAAATATCAACAAACTGTGGACAAAATATGTGAATAATCCGGTAACCCAACCGCACCGTGATTTTGCTCCGTTTTTCACTTTTTGTGGAAAGAAATTTATTTTTTTGAATGGATTTTTGTTGTAATAGAGAATAACAGCAGTCATGCTTTCGGTTCCTGTAAAACCCGCGCCGGCGTTGGATTTCATAATATTCCCGGTATCCGCGTGCCGCTTTGTACCTTTGCCTGAATCGATCAATTATGCGCGTTTTGGTACAAAGGGTCAGCCGGGCCTCCGTGGAGGTCAACGGGCAACAACGTGGGACCATCGAACAGGGCCTCCTGGTACTGCTTGGGATAGAGGAAGCGGATACGGAAATGGATGCAGACTGGATATGCCAGAAACTGGCCAATTTGCGCATCATGAACGATGAAAACGGGGTGCCCAACCTCTCTGTATTGGATACCGGGGGCGATGTACTCCTGGTCAGCCAGTTCACCCTCCATGCCGCTACCAAAAAGGGGAACCGGCCAAGCTATATCAAAGCCGCCAGGCCCGAAAAAGCGGAACCATTATATCAATATTGTATCCGGAAACTCGGAACTGAACTTGGAAAGCCCATACAGCAGGGCGTATTCGGGGCACATATGATGGTATCATTGATAAACGATGGCCCCGTTACCATTTGGATCGATAGCAAGAACAAAGAATAATCATGTAAAGCCTTTATCAAAATATACTGCCATGCAATCACCAGCCGATATCAGCATACGCGATGCGCAAGAACAGGTTGACCAATGGATCAAAACCGTTGGTGTACGCTACTTCAACGAACTTACCAACCTCGGCATCCTGATGGAGGAAGTGGGCGAACTAAGCCGGCTAATGGTGCGTACTTACGGAGAACAATCCGCAAAAACCTCAGACCAGGGCAAAGAACTCGGGGATGAAATGGCAGATGTGCTTTGGGTTCTCATTTGCCTGGCCAACCAAACTGGCGTCAACCTTACGGACGCGTTTCAAAAGAACATGCGCAAGAAAACAAGCCGGGACGCGAACAGGCACCGCGATAACCCAAGGCTAAAACCTTAAAATACCGTCTGCAGGGTATTTCACAGCTTACAGGGAAATCTACTTTTGGTTTGTGGTTATTCAAACCATGACCAAAATTTACCTGTATGAAAAAGCAACTATGCCTTGCCGTTAGTTTCGTGTTGCTGACGGTGGCAGCCTTCGCGCAAAAGAACAACGACTGGACAAAAACATTCCCCTCAAAAGTTAAATGGTACAGGATCACCGACGCGGGCATCCTGGTGGTTGGCACAAACGATGCCTTGTATGGTATCAACCCGTCTGACGGGCAGGAAGCCTGGAAGATTGACCAGATCGAAAATATCCAGGAAGAAAATTATGACCCCATCGAAGGCACTCCCTACATTGTTCTGGCTAAGCGGGGCCTGACCAAATCAACGAACCATATTGTAGATGTGGCAACCGGGAAACTGGTGGCAGACAGCAAGGAACTCGGCATCCAAAACCTGACCAAGCGCATTCACCTCATGCAAAACAATGCCGTGTTGTTTTATGGCTTAAACAGGATGGGGAAGCCCACCATCATGATGGTAAGCCTGGCCAACGGACAAAAACTCTGGGAACAAAACAAGTTGTTTGAAAAGAATTCAGAGCAGATTGTATCAGAAGCCGGTGAAGTGAATGACGGGATCTTTCTTGCCACCAACCGCAACATCTACAAACTGAACAAGCAAACAGGCGATATCTTGTACAGCATCGACATGAAAAGCGACCTGCCGATGGTAATGCCCAAGCAGAAAAAAGCCGGTTTTGGCTTGCCCAAATTCGGTAAGTCGATGAACAACGACCTGAATGAGCAACAAACCATGACATCCGCCGATTTCTTCCAGCGCGATAACCCAAACATCATATATTTCTGGAACCAGGATATCCTGACAGCCTTCCAGGTTGCGGATGGTAAGGAAGTATGGGAACGCGTGGAACTCCCTTCGCCACTCACCAACATCCTCTACGATTCGCATGGTATGCTGGTGGCCACGGCGGAGAAGACGCTGAATGATGTAGCCAAGGCAAGCGGAAGCGGCGGCGGCTTGATCGGAAAAATAAAAAAGAACAGCGCGGCCAAAAAGAACCGTGCATCCCTGCTGTGCATCGATCCGCAAACAGGAAAGGAGAAATGGGATAGCGATGTTGACCTGCAGGGCGATGTGCTGGCTTATAAACTTTCCGGGAATAAACTGATCCTCGCCACGGCGCGTGACCAGGGCACCAATTTCATCAGCATTGTTGACCTTGATGCGGGAAAGTCAATCACCAAAAAGGCCTTGTCTATCAAAGGTGAAATCCGCGACCTGCAATTATTTCCGCAGGGTTTATATTACCGCACCACGGATGAAATCAATATCCTTGACCTGGAATCAGGCGACAAGACGTGGAAGAAAGGGTTTAAAGTGAAGAACTGCACCGGTGATAACGCGTCTGACCGTAACGGTTACGTATATGCGAATAATATCATTTACAAGATTGATTTTGAAAAAGGCGATATCGGCGAATGGGTAAGCGGCGTTCAGTTTGACGGCAAGGAAGAACCTTCCATGCTGCAGGTCAGGGAGAACGGTGTTTTGCTCACATCCGATCAGAATGCCAGGCTTTATTCATTCGATGGCAAACAGCAATGGCATGCCTATCATCCGGCTCCGGGCCGAACCATGGCCGGTAAACTGCTGAGCGGGCTCGGAGGTGTGGCGGCTGCAGCCATGGCGGCACAACAAACCGCGCAGGCATCCCAGTTAAGCTATGCTAAAGGGTATTATGGCAGTACAGACCCTGCTCTCGACAGGAGCATCAAAAACGCACAGGCAAATGCGGCGGCATTCGCGGGCGCAGCGGCAGCCAGCTTTGCATCCATCAGCAGGCGCTTCAAGGCTACGCGACAGGCAAATGATTATATGGCCATCCTCACAAATTTTGGCAATAGCAACCAGGCAAAAGATGCCGGTATCATGATGGTGGATAAAAACAGCGGCAAGGATATCCGCAAAGTGATCCTTGCCGATAAAAAAGACCCTGATTATATGCTCGATGAAATGGGCCGCGTGATTTATTACAAGAGCAACGGCAACGAAATCCAGGGGTTCAGTTATTAAACAATGCTTGTGATATGGATTATATAGCCACTGCCTCCGGGCGGTGGCTTTTTTCATGGGCGACACCGGTAATTAAATACCTTTGCGCCAACAGTTTAGTTTATGAAAGCCATTATCACATACATCGCCGCTTTTATTTTTACCTGGTATGGGCAATTATACGCGCAGTCGTCTTCACTTGTCAGTGGCCCATGGGCCGGCAATGTGGAACTTCGCACGGCCAGTATCTGGGCACAGGTTTCACCCTTTGTGAAATCAGTAGCTGTGCGCTACCATCCGCTTGGTAAACCCTCAGAAGCAAAAACAGCCAGGTACAATGATGCGCTTGGTAAAGAATTTAATCCGCTGGCCATACACCTGACCGCGCTTGATATCAATACCACTTACGAATACTCATTGCTGATTGATGGCAAAGCAGTGAAAACCAATTTCCCAACCAGGTTTACCACAAAGGAACTCTGGCAATACCGCAAACCCGCGCCAGACTTCAGTTTCCTGGCAGGCAGTTGCGCGTATTTCAATGAACCGCCATACGACAGGCCCGGGAAACCATATGGCAGCGACTCATCCATTTTTGAAACAATGGCCCGCGAGAAAGCGGCCTTCCATATATGGATGGGTGATAACTGGTACACGCGCGAAGTGGATTACTCGAGCTCCTGGGGACTTGAATACCGCGCGCAGCGCGACCGCAGCCTGCCGGTTTTACAGGCTTTCATGGCCAGTATGCCGCAGTATGCCACATGGGATGACCATGACTACGGGCCCAATGATGCGGGTAAAAGTTATCATTTTAAAGATGCCAGCCGCGATATTTTTAAGAAGTATAGCCTGAACCCATCGTATGGCGAAAGGGGAGAAGGTATCTACACGATGTTTTCATACAGCGATGTTGATTTCTTTTTGACAGACGACCGTTTTTTCCGCAGCCACGACGATATGCCCGATAGCATCAATGGCATGCCCAACCCACAAAAAACATTCCTGGGCCCAACACAAATGGAGTGGCTTAAAAATGCCTTGCTGTTCAGCAGGGCCACGTTCAAAGTGGTTGTTATGGGAAGCCAGGTGCTCAACCCGGTGAACCGGTTTGAATCAATCCGCCACTATCCGTATGAATACCATGACCTGATGCGTTTCCTGCAGGAGCAAAGATTGAATGGTGTGATATTTATGTCGGGCGACCGCCACCACAGTGAGGTGATCAGGGTGCCGAGGGAAGACAATTACCCTTTGTATGATGTCACGGTTTCACCATACACTGCCGGAGTCAGCAAAGCATCGGGCCCGGAAGCCAATAACCCATACAGGATCGCGAATACACTGGTGGAAGCCCAGAACTTTGGCCGCTTCAGCGTGAGCGGCCCAAAAGGAAAAAGGGTTTTCTCCGTGGAATTTATCGGCATCAAAGGGGAGAAGTTGGGCGAGTGGAACGTCAGTGAAGAAGAACTCAAAAAACCATCTAAATAATTTTTTTTCAGGCATGTACTCATCCTATTTCACCTACAACAAGAACAAAGTCATCCAGGCATTGCGTTATCATTTCATCAGCCGGAAGGAAATAAAAGTGATGATGGTGTTGCTGAACATCTTCGCGATTTTATCCGCCGTGTTGTTTTACATGAAGAAGATATCCCCGCTGGCTTTTCTGATCAGTTCTTTTTTGTGGTTTGTGATGATGCTGATGTTTTGGTTTTTCCTGCCGAACATGATTTATAAACGCTCCGCGACATTTACCGACAAGTTAAGGGTTGAGTTGGATGAGGAAGGTATGGGGATAGAAAATAACCTTGGGAGCAGGAAATGGGAATGGTCAACTTTTAGTACCTGGATCGAGAGCCCGCATTTTTTTCATTTGTATTTCAACAGCAGGTCATTCTTTATCATACCAAAGGAAGCATTTGCCGGCGATGATGAACATGAAGCCAGGAAATTACTCAACAGGCATATCGCCCGCGCATAAATTTTGAAATAAAGAGTGAGGATTACAATTCTTTTACCATGAGGTGGTGGGGCAGGTTAACTTCCATGAAGCCTTCACCGATAACTTTATATCCCAGTTTTTCGTAGAATCCAACGGCGCTGTCGCGCGCATGCATGACCACCCGCTCATAGCCTTTATCCCTCGCCAGGTTTTCGGCAAAATACATGATCGACGCGCCAATGCCTTTTCCCTGCAAATTGCCCTGAACGGCCATTTGCCGCAGGCGCACCGTTTGCCGGTCAACCGGGCACAACATGCAGCAACCCAGCATCACATCATCGTCATAAGCGGCGATCAGGATGTTTTTCTTTTCATCAGCCAATTCTTCCTCCGTAAAGGATAAACCCAAAGGTGCCCTCAGGATCTGCTTCCGGAGCTGAACCATCTGAATATACTCGCTGCTGCCATGATCAATTTGTTTTAATCCCATAGACGCATTCGGTGTTCAGTGAGAAATATATAATACACATACAATATACATCATTTTATATACCCGGAAAAAAGACTGCATTAAAATTTATAAATCGTTGTGGTTGATAGGCTTACAGGCTAATTTGCCCCCTGTCGAGTATTTCTTTGTTTTTATTTCAAAAAGTATATTTTTGCACCTGATTAACTAAACTTTACTACCATGTCAGACGTTGCAACAAGAGTTAAAAAAATCATTGTTGACAAATTAGGTGTTGATGAAGCCGAAGTAACTCCTGAGGCGTCGTTCACCAACGATTTAGGTGCCGATAGCCTCGACACCGTTGAATTAATCATGGAATTTGAAAAGGAATTCAATATTTCTATTCCTGACGAACAGGCTGAAACCATCACTACTGTTGGCCAGGCCATTTCTTACCTGGAAGAAAACGCCAAGTAATTCAGATCCCTTCATCTATCACAGGCAAATCGAATATGGATTTAAAGAGAGTTGTTGTTACCGGATTGGGCGCCCTGACTCCGCTGGGTAAAACCGTTGCGGAATATTGGCAAAACCTGGAAGCCGGTATGAGTGGATGTGATTTCATCCAGCAATTCGACGTGTCTAAATTCAAAACTCGGTTTGCCTGTGAGGTTAAGGATTTTGACCCCACCCAATACCTCGACCGCAAGGAAGCCCGCAAAATCGACCGCTACTGCCAGTTTGCACTCGTTGCTTCTGATGAAGCGGTGAAGGATGCCGGCATCAGTAAGGAAAATGTAAACCCTGATCGTGTTGGTGTCATATTTGCCAGTGGTATTGGAGGCTTGATCACATTCCAGGAAGAAGTCATCAATTTCGCATCCGGTGATGGCACACCAAGGTTCAACCCCTTCTTCATCCCGAAGATGATCCTCGATATAGCTGCCGGCCAAATCTCCATGCGGCACGGTTTCCGGGGGCCTAACTATGCCGTGGTCAGCGCCTGTGCATCTTCTACCAATGCCATCATCGACGCATTCGACAATATCCGTTTGGGCAAAGCGGATGTGATCATCACCGGTGGCAGCGAAGCCGTGATCAGCGCGGCTGGGGTAGGTGGCTTCAATGCCATGAAAGCCCTCAGCGAACGCAATGATGATCCCAAAACAGCCAGCAGGCCCTTTGATAAAGACCGCGACGGTTTTGTGATGGGTGAAGGCGCTGGCGCATTGGTGCTCGAAAGCCTGGACCATGCATTGGCCAGGGGTGCGAAAATTTATTGCGAAATCGCCGGCGGCGGCGCTACTGCGGATGCACATCATATTACCGCACCTCATCCGGAAGGACTGGGCGCGAAGAATGTTATGGAAGCCGCATTGGCTGATGCGCGCATGAGTGTACAGGATATCGATTATATCAATGTGCATGGTACATCGACGCCATTGGGCGATATCGCGGAAACAAAAGCCATCCTGCATGTATTTGGTGAACACGCTTACAAACTCAACATCAGCTCTACTAAAAGCATGACCGGCCATTGCCTCGGCGCGGCAGGCGCCCTCGAAGCGCTGGCCTGCATCATGGCAGTTACCAAAGATGTGGTGCCCCCAACCATCAATCATTTTACAGATGATCCCGAACTGGATCCAAAACTGAACTTCACGTTCAATAAAGCCCAGCACCGCACCGTAAACGCAGCCCTGAGCAATACATTTGGTTTCGGCGGGCATAACGCTTCTGTGATCGTGAAAAAATACAAAGCCTGATCTATTCAGGCAAATCCCCTGAACCAATTACGGGTTTCTCATTCATTTGTGTAATTTCGGTGTAAACAGATCCATTCGCTTTGCAATTCATTATCCGACTATTTGGCGCCGATAAAAAGAATATGGAGTTCAGGAAACAACTGAACAACCTGCTTGGCTTTTCCCCCGGAAACATCAATTTGTATAAAACGGCCCTGAGCCACCGGTCTGTGCGCGAGGGCGCCGATGAAAACAATGAACGGCTTGAATTTCTCGGCGATGCCGTGCTGAGTTCCGTCATCGCGCATTACCTGTTCCGGAAGTATCCGTACAAAGGCGAAGGCTTCCTGACGGAGATGCGCAGCAAAATGGTGAACAGGCAAAAGCTGAATGAGATCGCCCTGAAAATGGGATTAAAAAAAATTACTTTCTATAATAAATTCGATAACGCGCTTAAGGTTTCGCAGATTTTTGGCAATACGCTGGAAGCCTTGATTGGCGCGGTTTACCTCGATAAAGGTTACAGGAAAACACAACAGTGGGTGGAGGAGTACATCATTTATCCGCACCTCTTTACCGAAGACCTTGAAGTGGTTGAAATCAACATAAAGAATAAACTCTACGGTTGGGCGAATAAACAAGGCAAAGTGCTCGCCTTCCCAACCATCAGCGAAAAAATCGAACATGGCCGCAGGCTCTTTACCATCGCCGCAACCATTGATGGGGAAACAATTTCAGAAGGAAAGGGGTACAATAAAAAAGATGCCAGCCAGATCGCGGCCCAACTGGCGGTAGAGAAACTGGGATTGTAAAGGATGATGCTTGTTTGATCTATGATTGATATGTTTGTGATGATGGATTGTTTGCAGGTGCAGGAAAAAAAACATCCGAACCCTGTGCCATTAAACCTTTAAACGACCAAAAAACGATCATGACTTTCGGCATACTTGGAAGCGGTAGTTGGGGTACGGCCCTCGCAAAAATCCTGACCGATGGCGGACAGTCTGTGCATTGGTGGAACAGGAGCGCGGATGCCATCCGGCAGTTTCAGAAAAGGGGCCATAACCCGCAATACCTGTCATCCGCACGCTTCGATTTGCGGCAACTCATGTTAACAACTGATGCATCTGAAGTGATCCGCCAGGCGGATGTGGTTGTAATTGCCGTGCCTTCGGCTTACGCGGTGGATGTGTTGTCTGCACTCCCTCGCGATTGCTTCGCCGGAAAAAAAATCCTCTCCGCGATCAAGGGCATTCTTCCCGAACAAAACCTGCTGCTCAACGATTACCTGCAAAAAGAGTTTCAGGTGGAGCTATCAGATTATTTCGCGGTATTGGGCCCCTGCCATGCCGAGGAAGTAGCGTCAGAAAAACTGTCTTACCTCACATTCACCGGAACTGACCAGGTGCATACCGCAGCCATCGCGCGTTACTTTGAATTGCCGTATATCCGCACCATCCTCAACCAGGACATCTACGGTGTGCAATACGCGGCGGTTTTAAAGAACATCTATGCAGTAGGCGCGGGTATGGCGCACGGGCTTGAATACGGCGATAATTTTCAGAGTGTGTTCATTGCCAACGCCGCCGATGAAATGGCGGGCTTCCTCCGAAAGGCCGGTATCATTGATGCCGAAGTGGGATATATTGATCATATGCACCCGCATACCAACCAGGAACCACGCCATAATTACGCGGCATCCGTGTACCTTGGCGACCTGCTTGTAACCTGTTATTCCCTCTTCAGCCGCAACCGCACTTTTGGCAATATGGTGGGCAAGGGTTATTCCGTGAAAGCCGCGCAGCTTGAAATGAATATGGTGGCCGAAGGGTTTAACGCCAGCAAATGCATGTACATCATCAACAGGCAGGTGGGCGCCCAAATGCCCATAGCAGAAGGCATCTACAAAGTGTTGTGGGAAGGTTTACAGGCCGGTGAAGCGTTTCGCGAGATTGAATCCTGTTTGGTATAGTTCTGAAAAAACTTAACCTAACGGAATAAATGCGCCGCAATGCCATCCGCCAGGAACTTACCGGCATCCGTCAGTTTCAGCCGCTCATCTTCCAATGCCATATAGCCTTCCCGGATATAGGGCCCGCTCATGCTGAGCAGCCTGCCGGCTTCTTCTGATCCGTATTGTTCGCGCATGGCGTTTAGGTCAATGCCTTCAGCGGTGCGTATGGATACCATGACCCTTTCATTCAATGCCTGGTCTTCGGTCAGTATTTCCTCTTCAAATGGTAATACGCCTTGTTGCAACGATTGGATGTAAAGGCTGTTGTTCGCGATATTCCAACGCCGGATTTTCAATCCGTCAAACGAGTGGGCCGATGGGCCAAGGCCAAGGTAGGGTTGCCCCGACCAGTAACTGCTGTTGTGTCGGCTACGCATGCCCGTTAGTGCGAAATTGCTGATCTCGTAATGCTCGTAACCCAGGCTTGTCAGCTGGCTGGTTACAATGCCAAACCTCGCGGCCTGAACATCCGGGTCCGGGGCCTGTGAGGGGTCTTTTTGTATGATATGCTGGAGCGCGGTGCGCAGTTCGGCCGTTAATGCATAACAGGAAATATGCGGTACCCGGTACCCAGACAATACCTCAATGTTTTGCATTAATATTTCTTCTGATTGCAAGGGAGAGCCATATATCAGGTCAACCGAATATTGGGTGAAACCGGATGACGAAATTTCGTCTAAGCATCTCCGTGAGTCTCCGCCGCTGTGCCTCCTGTTCATCCATTTTAATTCGTCATCATCGAAGCTTTGCACACCCACGCTAAGGCGGTTGATACCCAGTGCCAGCCAGTCAGCCAGGCTTTTCGGGTTGATATCCTCCGGGTTTGCTTCAAGGGTGATTTCCGCGCTGGGGTCAATGGTATAAGAGCTGTGCAGGGCATCCATGATCCTGCGAAGCTGCAGCGCTGTTAAGATGCTGGGCGTACCGCCCCCAAAGTAAACGGTTTGCAGGGATGAAACTTTTTCCAGCGCGAACCGGTTGAGCCTGGTTTCCACCAGTAAGGCTTCCACAAATAATTCCTGCTTTGACCTGGAAGTGGAAAAATGAAAATTACAATAGTTGCAGGCCTGGTGGCAAAAAGGTATATGGATATAAATGCCCGCCAAAGGTTGTAGATTTACAATTCAGCCACCCATTGAAAAATGATGCCCCGCGGTTTACAACTTGTATTCAGATCCGTACCCTGCCTGTGCTTATTGCTGGCGGCTTTTCGAACCGTAGCTCAACCTGTAAACCAAACAGGTGGCAATTTTCCTTTGATGATTGAATGGGTTGACAAAGATAGTTCCTTTCGGCCAGAGGCTTTGCAGTTGCAGTGCTTCTTCCCCAGCCAGGCCGACGCGATTGGTTACCTCTCAAAGATCCCGGGCATTATGTTGAGTAAAGGATACCCGGCGGCATCGGTCGACAGTATCTGGTACCCCGATTCGGCTGTCGCGATTAAGTTGTATGCTGGCCGCCATTACGAATGGATGCAACTCAGTGCTGGTAATATCGATCGGAAAGCTTTACAAATGGCCGGTTTTAACGAACGAGATTTCAGGAATAAAAATATGGACATCCTTCGTATCCGGGATTTGCAGCAACGCCTGCTGAATTATTTCGAAAACCAGGGGTATCCATTCGCGTCGGTTTACCTCGATAGCGTGTCGATCGACAGCAACCGGCTCCGTGCGGTCATCATGGCCGATAAAGGCCCGGCATACAGAATCGACAGCATCAGGGTTTTCGGAAAAGTGAAACTCAAAAAATCATTCCTGCAGCAATACCTCTCCATACCCCATGGAAGTATGTACAACAGGGAGAAATTATCGCAGGTCGACAAAAGGGTGCAGGAGTTGAATTTCCTTAGCGCCGAACAACCTTCTGACCTGAGTATGTTGGGTTCTGGTTCGGTACTCAACCTGTACCTAAAACCAAGAAGGAGCAGCCGGGCCGATTTCCTGGTGGGTTTTTTACCGGCGGCCAACGAAACGGGAAAACTGCAGGTTACCGCCGATGTAAACCTGAACCTGCGCAACCTGCTTGCCAATGGCGAAACGATGATCCTTAAATGGCAGCAACTGCAACCAAAATCGCCGCGCTTGAATATCGGGTATAACCAGCCTTACCTGTTCCGCTCGCCTTTTGGCATCGATTTTTTATTTGACCTTTTTCGTAAGGATTCCAGTTTCCTTCAGTTGAACGCGCAACTGGGGGTTCCTTATATGCTGTCGGCCCGGCAAACGGGAAAACTTTTCATCCAATGGCAAAACAACAGCCTGCTGCCCGGGGGTATTGATACACTGTTTATCAAAGCTCAGAAAAAACTGCCGGTGAATATTGATGTACGGTCCGTGAACGTGGGGCTGCAATATGATTGGAACAATACCGATTACCGGTTTAACCCGAGGGAAGGGAACGAATGGACGATAGCCACTTCTGTTGGTGTCAAAAACATCAGTCGCAACAATGATGTCCTCAACCTCAAAGACCCTTCTTTCAACTACGCGTCACTCTACGATTCCATCGGGTTGCGCAGTTACCAGTTAAGGGTGAAAGCAACCGGGGCGAAATATTTCAGTCTTGGGAAGTATTCTGTCATCAAGGCGGCCCTGAATGGCGGACTTTACCTGAGCCCTGAAATTTTCAGGAACGAATTGTTCCAGATCGGGGGTTACCGGTTGATGAGGGGTTTTGATGAAGAAAGCATTTATGCCACCCGTTATGCAGTCGCCACGGCCGAATGGCGCTACCTCATCAGCCTCAATTCCTATTTGTTTTTTTTCGCGGACGCCGGCTATGTGCAGAATAAGTATCAGGATGTAAATGTGCGCAATAGCTTGTTTGGCGTGGGTTTAGGCATCATGTACGAAACAAAGGCCGGCTTGCTGAACCTGAGCTATGCATTGGGAAAACGGAACGATGTGCCGTTTAACCTGAGGGAAGCATCCAAGCTGCATTTCGGATACATCAATTACTTTTGATCAGAAATACTGAAAGGAAAATCATAAAGATCCAGTCTGCTGTGATGAAACAACTGATCCGACTTACCCTGATCCTGTGGATGGCAAACGCCATCGCGCCTGCATCTGCACAGGTGAGGGATACAGCATCACGGAAGCCGGATAGTACGCAAATTGTCCGGGCAGACAGCACGAAACCACTCATAGCACAGCAACCCGCCATCCATCCCTATTTTCGCATCACCGACAGCCTGTTGCGCTCTAACAAATACCTGCAGGCAAAGCAGCCGGCGCAGGCCATGCAGGAATCTGTCCGCCGCACAGAATCGCGTGACGCGTTTTTTTATATCCTGTTGCTGATGCTGTTTATGCTGGGCATTTTTAAATTGGCTTACGCCCGGTATTTTCACAACCTCGTCAGGGTTTTCTTTAATAGTTCACTCCGCCAAAGCCAGCTCACTGATCAATTACTGCAGGCCCGGTTGCCGTCATTACTGTTTAATATTTTTTTCGCCTGCGTAGCAGGTTACTATCTCTACCAGTTATTGCTGTATTATAAAGTACTGTCTGTTCCGGATGGCATATTGATGATCCCCATTTGCATTCTGGCGGTGCTCGCGATTTATTTGGTGAAATACCTGGTATTGCAATTTGCGGGATGGTTATCGGGGTACCGGCAACAGGCCCAAACCTATACATTCATTGTTTTCCTCATCAATAAAATCATCGCCCTGGCCCTGCTTCCCCTGGTGATCATTATGAGTTTTTCACAACCCGCTTTAGTACAGGTCACGGTATTGGTTTCTTTCGCGGTGATTGGGATCCTGCTCCTCATGAGGTTTTTCAGGTCATACGGGTTATTGCATACATCCATTAAGGTTAGCCGCTTCCATTTTTTCCTGTACATCATTGGCATCGAGTTATTGCCCCTGATGCTGATTTATAAGGCTGCCATGTTGATTATTGCTAAAAATGCGTAATTTTGCATCTCGATGGGATTAAGTATGCGTACAAACGATTCAAAGTCATCCGTAACTTCCAGGAAAGCCATTAAAAAAGTACTGATCACCCAACCGCAACCCGAGGGCATCAAATCTCCGTACTTTGACTTGGCCAAGAAATACAACATCAACATAGACTTTCACCCGTTTATTAAAGTGGAAGGTGTGCCTGCAAAGGATTTTCGGAAACAAAAGATTGATATTCCCGCATACACGGCCGTGATCTTCACCAGCCGCAACGCCATTGACCATTTCTTCCGCATGTGTGATGAAATGAAATTGAATGTGTCGCAGGATACCAAGTATTTCTGCATCACCGAAGCAGTCGCGCTCTACTTACAAAAGTTTATCCTGTACCGCAAGCGTAAAGTGTTTTACAGCGCCGACGGAACAAACAAGTGTTTGTTTGATGTGATCAATAAACACAAGGATAATGAGAGGTTCATTTATCCCTGCTCCGAATCCTTCGACAGCGAAATCACCAACTGGCTGAAAAACAACAACTGCGAATACTCCACACCGGTATTGTATAAAATCATCAGCAATGATGTAAAGGAAGTGGTATCACGCGAATATGATATCATTTGCTTCTTTACGCCCGGTGGTGTGAAATCACTCCTCGAAAACTTTCCGCAGTACCAGCAAAACGGTACCAAAATCGCCGCTTTCGGGCCCAATACCTTTAAGGCGGTTGAAGAAGCCGGTTTAGTGCTCGACATCAAAGCGCCGATCCCCCAGGCCCCCAGCATGGTCAGCGCGCTCGAAAAATACCTCACAGATACAAAAAAGAAATAGCCTATCGCCCCTGGTTTACCCGGATTGTACACCATTGCGGATGCCTGACTGGTTCAAACACAATCCCCGTACAGCGGATGCAGCATCGTTTTACCAATGCCCTTGCGCTTGAAAGCAGCCCGTATTTGCTGCAACACGCGCATAACCCCGTGAACTGGTTTCCCTGGGGGGAGGAAGCTTTGCAAATGGCATTGGTACAACAAAAGCCCATCCTGGTCAGCATTGGCTATGCCGCCTGCCACTGGTGCCATGTTATGGAACGCGAAAGTTTTGAGCAGGAAGATGTGGCGGCTTTCATGAACGAACATTTCATCAACATTAAAATCGACCGGGAAGAAAGGCCGGACCTCGACCAGGTGTATATGGATGCGGTGCAGGTCATTACCGGCAGCGGCGGCTGGCCACTCAATGTATTCCTGACACCGGAGGGCAAGCCGTTTTACGGTGGTACATATTTCCCGCCCAGGCGCGCTTATAACAGGCCTTCCTGGATGGAAGTGCTGGGTTTTATATCAAAAACCTGGGAGGAAAAAAGGGAAGAACTGGTTACCCAGGCCGATCAGCTCATCAAACATCTGCAGGAGGCCAACCGCTTTTACACAGGCCAAACGGCCGCTGAGGCCCTGCCTGGAACCGAAGGCTTTCAAAGTTCCCAGTGCCGCGCCGTGAGGGAAGGGTTGATGCGTATGGCCGATACCATCGAAGGTGGGTTCGGAAAAGCGCCGAAATTCCCGCAAACCGGCAGTATCCGCTACCTGCTCGCCCATGGTTACCTTTTCGGCGACCAGGATGCGCAGGCGCAGGCGGAATTATCACTCGATAAAATGATCAGGGGCGGCATATACGACCAGTTACGCGGGGGCTTTGCGCGTTACAGCACCGACGACAAATGGCTGGTGCCCCATTTTGAAAAAATGCTCTACGATAACGCATTGCTCCTCGTCAGCCTCTGCGAAGCATGGCAACTAACCGGGAATGAAAACTACCGGGAAGCCATAGACGAAACCATGGAGTTTATCAGGGAGGAAATGAAAGATCCGGATGGCGGGTATTATGCCGCGCTCGATGCCGACAGTGAAGGGGAGGAAGGGAAATTTTATGTATGGGACTATGATGCATTCAGGGATGCAGCCGGTGAAAATGCGGATAGGCTTTGCCGTTATTACGGCGTAACACCCGGAGGGAACTGGGAAGGCTCAAATATCCTGAACAGGCCTGAAACAGATGCCACGTTGCTGGCAGAATGGAACCTGGAACCCGCTGCGTTCAGGCAAATGTTGCGGGAAGCCAAAAGCAGGCTGCTGGCTGCGCGCGCTGAACGACCCAGGCCGCTGACCGATGACAAGATCATCCTGGGATGGAATGCCCTCTTACTAACGGCCATGTGTAGGGTATATGCATGCTTCGCGGAAGAACGGGTATTACAGGAAGCCATATCATTGTATCGGTTCCTGCGCGAGAAGTTTGATGAGGATAGCATGATCCAAAGGCATACGTACAAAAACGGACAGGCCAGGCACCCGGCTTTCCTCGACGATTACGCGTACCTCGCGGAAGCTTGCATCGCCTTGCAAGAGATCACCGGCAACCAGGAATATTTGTTCGACTCGAAAGCGCTGGTGGAATTTGCCGTCAATTCGTTTTATGATGAGGAGAGTGGTTTCTTTTTTTATACCAGGAAGGGACAGGCGGATATCATCACCCGGAAGATAGAAGTGTTCGACCAGGCCACGCCATCAGGCAATAGCGTGATGTGCGCGAACCTGTTTTACCTGTCAAGGGTTTTTGACCGGCCAGGCTGGTTCGACATGGCCAATCACATGCTACAAAAGCTTACGCCGCTGCTGCTCAAGCACCCCGCCTCTTTTTCCATTTGGGCTAATGAAATGTTAAAAGAATGCGCAGGCGTCCGGGAAATTATCATCAGCGGCCCCGATCCTTCAGCATTAAGGGCTTTTGTATTGAAAACATATATTCCCGGAAGAGTTATACAAAGCATTGATGCTGACAAGGATATGCCCTTACTCAGGGGTAGGGGGCCGGGTATGGTAAACATGGTTTTTGTGTGCCGTAACCAGCAGTGCGAAGCCCCTGTTTCCGGTACCCGGGAGTTGGCTGGCTTATTAAAAAATCATACGCATTTAACATGAATGTTCACAATAAAGGAATAATTTAGTCGTTTGATAATACTGGCAATGGATAATTGTTGGAAATTATTCTGCTGGCCGCAAAAGCCATTTGGATAATAAATCAAAAATATTATTACATTTGCCCATTACCCACAAAGTATAACAACAATGAACAATCGGTTCTTTCAACTGGTAGCCCTGGTAGCTATTTCGACGGCCTTCGGGAGTTGTAAAATGCTCGGAGGAAAAAACAAGTCTGGAAAATCCTTACCAAACGACGGCCAGCTGCATGGAGTAGCCCCCGGTGCACGGTGGTCGCTCGCCAAACCTTATGGCATGGTGTACGTTCCGCCTGGAACATTCCACATGGGCCCCAGCGATGAGGATGTAAACTACGCGTTCACTGCCCGGAACAAAGCTGTTTCAATCAGCGGTTTCTGGATGGATGCCACCGAAATCACCAATAATGAATACCGCCAGTTTACTGACTGGGTGCGCGATTCCATCGCCGCTAAGCTGATGGGCTATGTGCGCCAGGGCCAGGATGGCAATGAATATGTGGATTGGAAAAAAGCCAAGACCATCAAATGGGGCGATAAGGCAACCATCGAAAAAATCGATGCCATGATCGTTACCCCTGATAATCGCATCTTTGGTAAAAAGGAGCTCGACGCCACAAAAGTGGTATACCAGTCTGAGACTTTCGATTACAAAGCGGCGGCCCAGAACAGGGACGTTACCATTCCCCGTTCCGCTTTCATTATCAAAACACAGATCCCGGTTTACCCGGACTCATTATGCTGGGTGCGCGATTTCGCATACTCATATAATGAGCCGATGGCTAAAAAATACTTCAACCACCCGGCTTATGGCAACTACCCTGTAGTTGGTGTGAGCTGGAAGCAGGCTACGGCTTTCTGCGAATGGCGCACGCATTATATGACTTCCTTCCTGGAATCTAAAAAGCGTGCCCCTGAATCAGATTTCCGCCTGCCTAATGAAGCCCAGTGGGAATATGCTGCGCGCGGCGGACGTTCACAGTCACCTTACCCATGGGGTGGTCCTTACCTGAGGAACCGCAAGGGTTGCCTCCTGGCCAACTTCAAACCAGGCCGTGGCAACTACCCTGAAGATGGCGGATTTTACACCGTTCGCGCTGACGCATACTGGCCCAATGATTTCGGTCTGTACAATATGGCCGGTAACGTAGCAGAATGGACATCTTCCTTGTATTACGAAGGTGGCTACAACTTCCAGCACGACATGAACCCGGACATCCGCTGGAACGCCAAAGAATCTGATCCCCCCCGTATGAAGCGCAAAGTAATCCGTGGCGGAAGCTGGAAAGATGTAGGCTATTTCCTGCAAACCAGCACCCGCAGCTATGAGTACCAGGATACAGCAAAATCTTATATCGGTTTCCGTTGTGTACTCGACTTACCACCATCTGCAAACAAGCGCGGCAGAAAATAATTTACTATCGACACATTTCTATTGACAACTTATTGATACATTGTAACCCGTTTTTAAGGACACTTAAAAACGGGTTATTATGCTAACTCTTTTTTCAAACAAATCCCCACAAAAAAACCTTAAAATCTAAAAGAACATGTCAGTTAAAATCCCTTCAAACGTCAGCAAATGGATGGACGTTGCCGTATCAGTTGCAGCCGCTGCGGTAATCTTTGGTGCCCTTCAGAAAATCCTTCACACCCCCATCGCGGACCTTTGGCTGAAGATCGGTCTGTACACGGAGGCCCTGATTTTCTTGCTGTATGGTATCCTTTATATGATCTACCCTTCTGTTAAGGAAGATTTTGAGAAAGGTGCACATAAGGCTGTTCCTGTGGGTAACCCGGCTCTGGCTAGCATGGACAAAATGCTGCAGGATGCTGACATCACGCCAACCAACCTGAAAAAACTGAGCGAAGGCTTCCAGAAACTGGGCAGCACCGTTTCAGGTATCGGTGAAGTGGGCGATGTAGTTAAATCTACCAGCGATTTCAGCGCTAAAACTAAAGAAGCTACCAGCGCTATTTCTAATATGGCATCTGCTTTCGCCAGCAGCGCCAACACCATGTCTTCTTTCAACACCGCTTCTGAAAGCGCTAAAGGCTTCCACGAGCAGGTACAGGTGTTAACGAAGAACCTGGGTTCATTGAACACCATTTATGAACTGGAATTGAAAGAAAGCAACAACCACCTGAAAGCCCTGAACAGCTTCTACGGTAAAATGGCAGAAGCCAGTCAGGCTATGATGAGCAGCGTGGATGATGCAAACAAAGCCAAAGAGCAGATCGGTGCACTGGCCACAAACCTGAGCAAACTGAATTCTGTGTACGGAAACATGCTGACTGCAATGCAGGGACGTTAATCCCTCACTGCGTGTATGTTTAGAGTTCCAAACAATATTCAATAAAAATATCAATAACACACAGTTATGGCTTTACCAAAGGAGCCCCGGCAGAAGATGATCAACCTGATGTATCTGGTGTTGACAGCCCTGCTGGCGCTTAACGTATCATCAGAAATTTTGAATGCCTTCAAAGTGGTTGACTCCAGTTTGATCACATCCAATACAAACCTGGACGCGGCGAACAATACACTGTTCACCTCTCTGGACGCTAAATTAAAAGACCCGATGACCGCCGAAAAGGCTAAGCCCTGGAACGACAAAGCCCAGGTAGCTAAAAAATTATCGGAAGACCTGAACAAGTACCTCGAACAACTGAAAGTGGACCTGAAGAAAGAAGCAGGCTCTAAAATGGTTGACGTAGAAGGAAAGCAGGTAGAACAATTTAAGGAAGACGACCTCGAAGCGGCTACCCGCCTCTTCGGTAAGGGCGAAGGTGGTAAAAACAAAGGCGAGGAACTCCAGAAAAAATTGAAGGACTACCGCGCTGCCATGTTGGCCATTGATCCTGAAATCGCTAAGGAATTCACCAATACCCTCGCGGTTGAATCACAGGATAAACCTCTCATCGGCCAGGACGGGAAGCCTAAGGATTTCACCAACGCTTTCTTCCACATGACGCCTACCGTGGCTGCATTGACCCTGATCAGCAAATTCCAGAATAACGTAAAGAACGCTGAAAACCAGGTAGTGACTTTCTGCCACAACCAGGTAGGTGCCGTTAAAGTGGTGTACGACCAGTTCGCTGCACTCGTTGGACAAAGTTCAAACTACGTAATGCCCGGCGAAGAAATGGAAATCACTGCCGGTGTGGGTGCTTACTCTAAAGCTGCCCAGCCCCAGATCAGTATTGGCGGTGCAGGTTCTGCACTTGGTCCCGACGGCCGCGCCAGTTACAAGTTTAAAGCAAGCGGCTCAGGCCCCAAATCAGTACCTGTTAGTGTAACATACACCAAACCCGACGGTACAAAAGAAACCAAAACATTTGATGTGAAGTACACAGTTGGTACCCCAGGCGGTGCCGCGGTGATGCTGAACAAAATGAACGTGTTCTATATCGGTGTCGACAACCCGGTAACCATTGGTTCACCTACCGGTTGGGATAAAACACAGGTAACTATGGCTGGTGGTACGATCACTGGCCAGGGTTCAAACCGTACCGTGCGTGTAAGCGCTGTCGGACCAGCCAGCATCACGGTTACGGCCGATAAAACACCAACTAAATTTGAATTCCGTGTGAAGCGTATCCCTGATCCAGTTTTCAAAGTGGGTTCAGGTAAAGTACGTATGCCATCAGTTGAATTCAAAAGCCAGCAGTTCTGCCGTGCAGAATTGGAAAACTTTGACTTCGACCTGCGTTTTAATGTTGTGAGCGCTACTGTGTATTTCTCCGGTGCAAACTTCCAGAACGTAGCCACCACCGCTATCCAGGGCAATAGCCTGGCGCCGCTGGCCTCATTTATCCAGCGTTGCGGCCCGGGTTCTGTAGTTACTTTCGATAACGTGAAAGTACAGGGACCTGATGGCGTAAGGTCTATCGAGGGTAAATCAATCGCACTCTATTAAACCATATAACTATGAAAAAGAGCTTAGTTCGAATCCTGTTGCTGATGGTTTTGGTTGGAGGCCTGGCCGACACCGCTATGGCACAGAAAAGGAAGTCCTCTAAAAGGTCGTCCCGTAAAACCACCAATACCCGTACCAGGGCCAGCATAGAGCCACCGGCACCTACAGTAGATTCTACTGCATTGGCTGCACAAGCTCCTTCACCGGCACCTGCGAACGACAGTATTCCGATCAAAGCAATCAAAAAATCGCTCCGCCCCGATGAAGCTGTGGAAACAACGGTATTAAAAGACCGTACCCCACTGGCTTACGAACACCTGAGGGCCGATGATGCCGTTTACCGCCATAAAATCTGGCGTGAAATCGACACCCGCGAGAAAATAAACCTGCCTTTCATGTACTCTGCCGATGAGGATAACGGAAACCAACGTTTCATCTCGATCCTCCTGCAAGCCATACAGGATAGCGCGGTAACCGTTTTCAGCAGTGTTGACGACCGTTTCACCACACCTATGACCAAAGCTGATGTAGCCAAGGCTGTTGGTGGCGATGAAATTGAAGTGCCTATTATCGATTCATTGGGTAATACAGTGGGTATGCGTAAAATGCGCAACGAAATCAACTTCGACTCATTCTATAAATTCAGAATTAAGGAAGAAGTGATTTTCGATAAGGAGAGTTCCCGCCTGTTCTGGCGCATCCTGGGCATCGCCCCGGTGAAAAATGTGATCACATCTATGGGTGTGGCCCTTGGTGAAACAGAACTCTTTTGGGTGTACTATCCTGATATGCGCCCCGTACTGGCTAAATATGAAGTGTACAATGGTAAGAACTATGGCGCCCGCATGAGCTGGGAGGAATTGTTCGAAGCCCGTTACTTCTCCGGCCGCATCATCAAGAGCACCATTGATAACCCGCTCGACAGGTTGATCAAAAACTACCCGGGTTTAACCGAGAACACATTGCTCCAATTGTTCGAAGGCGAAAACACGAAAGAGAAAATCTTCAATTACGAACAGGATCTCTGGAGTTATTAATCCCCGGTTATCTCAAAATATCAGGCCCTTTCATCAGAAAGGGCCTTTTTTATGCTTAAAAACCTATGATTCTTGTCATTTTTTAAAAATACCCTGTTTAGGGTATTGCGATATTTCCTAAGCCCTGTTATTTTTGTCTCGGTTTTTCATAGGATATTGGATTTTAAAGCGGGGCTGGATGTCTATCCTGGCCCTTTTTTTATTTTGGGGCATGCATGGCCTTAAATAAGGCGGCCGCCTTCGAACGGCCAATCACCGATTCCAATTCCCCAAGGCCTGCTTCCCTGATCTTTTTCATCGACTTGAATGTTTTGAGCAATTCCTCCCTTGTAGCCTGGCCAATACCCGGGATATCATCCAGTTCATGCCGGATGGCCGATTTACTTCTTTTTTGGCGGTGAAACCCAATGCCAAACCTGTGCACTTCATCGCGTATCCTCCTGATCAGCTTCAAACTTTCACTGTCCCATGGCAGTTTGATCGATTCCTGGTCGCCGGGGAAAAAGATTTCTTCCTGGTTCTTTGCCAGTCCGACAATGGTCAGTTGCCCATCCAGGCCCAATTCCCTGATACTTTGCAGGGCTGCATTTAACTGGCCCTTGCCACCGTCTATGATGACTAATTGCGGGAGAGGCGATTGGTCTTCCGTTAGCCTTTTATACCGCCTGTAAACCACTTCCTGCATCGACGCGAAATCATTGATGCCGGTAACGGTCTTAATGTTGAATTTCCGGTAATCGGCCTTGCTCGGCTCCCCATTCTTAAAGCAAACCATCGCGGCAACCGCATCGGTGCCGTGTAAATTAGAGTTGTCGAAACATTCGATATGCGATGGGAATGCCGGTAAATGCAGGTCGTCCTGCAATTGCAACAACACAGCTTCTTTTTCCTCCTCGGTTTTATCTTCCAGCCGCAGCATCTTCCGGGCGTCCAGGGCCGATTTAAAATGCTGTACATTCTTTTCGCAAAGGTCCAGCAGCTTTTTCTTATCGCCCGACCGGGGTACACTGATGCGGATGTTTTCCTGGGGATAGTCAATAGGTTGCGATAAAATAATTTCTTTCGCTTCGCTCTGGTACATCGTCCTTAACTGGGCTATCGCGTAATGCAAAACTTCTTCCCGAGTTTCTTCAAGTTTCTTTTCCAGTGTGATGGTGCGGGTATGGATGATACTGCCATGGTTTACGGCGAGATAATGGACATAGGCCTGGTCGCCTTCTTCCAGGATGGCAAACACATCTAATGTGCCCAGCCTTGCATTCACCACCATGGAACCCGACTGGTACTCCTGCAGGTGCCTGATTTTTTCCTGGTACCGCGCGGCTTCTTCAAACGCTAACTGCTCCGCATGCGCCTTCATCAATTTTTTATACTCCTGCAATACAGGGCCGATATTTCCTTTTAATATGGAACGGATACGCTCGATGCCATCATCATAATCATCCACGGTTTGCAATCCTTCGCAAGGGCCTTTACAATTACCCAGGTGGTATTCGAGGCAAACCTTGAACTTGCCTTTCTGGATATTGGAAGCGGTCAACGCCAGGTTGCAGGTGCGCAACGGGATATTTTGTTTGATGAAGTCGAGCAACTCACGCACTTTCATCACCGATGTGTATGGGCCCAGGTAGATGGAGCCATCGTTTATTTTTCGCCGGGTAAAGAAAACCCTTGGGAATGGTTCGTTTTTGATGACGATATACGGATATGTTTTATCGTCTTTTAAGTTGATATTGAAGAGCGGTTTGTATTCCTTGATCAGGGAGTTTTCCAATAAAAACGCGTCCTGCTCGCTGTTGACAATGGTAAACTCAATGCGATGGATCCGCCTGACCAGTTCGGCGGTTTTAAAGTTGTCGTGCGGCTTATTAAAATAACTGCTGATGCGCTTGCGCAAATGCCGCGCTTTCCCAACGTAAATGAGCTGGTTCCCGGCATCATAATAGCGGTACACACCGGGAGACAGGGGAATACCCGGGGCGATATGGGAAAAGGTTTCTGCGGTCATGGTTTAGAAATCCCAGTGGTAATAAACATCCTTTTGCACGACTGGCTTTGCGCCTTCCGGCGAAAGGATGTGAACGATATGGCATTGTTTGCCGGCCTGCCAGGTTAACTGCCTCGTGCTGTCACCCGATTGGCGAACGATATAAATGCGGTTTACTTTATCTGTTTCCGGGTCAATATATACCGTCCATTCTTTCAGGTCAATACTGTCGGGCAACTCCGATTTACGTTCATACGTTAACGTGATGAAGCCCAAACTTTCATCCATGAACGATTTTTCGGAAAACCAGTTCGACATCCCGGCTGAATCAATGCGGGGTTGAAAAAACTCTTTCAATTCAAACGGCAATTCCTCCATCTTCAGCCAGGTGGAATCTTCCCTGCCATCGGTTTGTTTCATTACCCTGATCGGGTTCAGGCCCTTCTCCCGAATCTCCGTCAACTGGCCTTCCAGGAAACTGGTTACCGGGAAAAATACAGGTTTCACAGGCTCGTCCACCGGCATCGGAATGGCTTGCCCTTCGGGTGATTTTTTTGATGACTTACAAGCGATGGCGCCAATGGCCAGGCATACCAGGATCCATACAAATTTCATCCTGCAAAAATACATCAAACCCCGAAGCATGCACACGCATAAAAAAAGCGCGGCAGGTAAAATTGCCGCGCATATCTTAAAACATGGAAATAGTATTAAAACCTTTGTACTATGCCCAGTTTGATGCCGATATTATAGAAGCGGTCATCAAATGTATAGCGGTCAGAGAAGGACGACCTGAACTGGTAACGCAGTTGTGGGCCTGCATTAATTTGTATGGCCTGGTTCAGTTTATACGACACAAAAGTTTCAAATGCGGCGTTCAGGTTCCACTTCCTGACAAAAGAGGCATCGAATACATAATTTTTCATGTCGGCCGATAAGAGATATGCATTTCCGCTCATGACATAAGTAGGTTGCAGCGTGGCTCCGGCAAACCATTGCCATTTCCCGTTCCCGGCAAGCCTGAGGTCAGCGCCGATGGGAATAGACACCTGCAATGAATTATTCTGCAGTTTGTTTACCTTCTCGCCGTTCTGAACATTCGCAATCGAACTTGGCATAAACATCACATCAACCTGGCCCGCATCCGGGTTATTCACCAGCATGGATGTTGCTGTCGGGTGGTCCATTTTCATTGCATGGATGGTATAATTGCTGTAATTTATTTGTACACCCGCTTTCAGGCGAATGGTTTTATTCGCAGGATAAATCAGGCTATAGCCCGCTTCCAGGTTCAGCGAAGGCTTGTGAACTATATCGTAATCAGGCTCAGTGAATGATGAGCTGTTTCCGGGAACAATCAACTGCGATGCCATTGGGTAACGGGTGTTATCCCTGAGCCTGCGGTAGCCAATGGATGGGGTGGCGTACAACTCGTACTGCAGTTTTGATTTGAGTTTTTTCTTTGGCTTGTTCACGAAAGCATAATGCTCCATCCATTCCCTGTCTCGCTTTTTTTCCTCTTCGGCTTCTGCCAGCGCTTTTAATTTCGCGTCAGCGATGTTCAACTTGGCAATATCACTGCCTGGTGCCTCAGCATCCATCGTCAGCAATGCAGCCTGGTGGGGTATTTGAAATAAATCCGGTTCGTGGATGGATATCCGCATATTGGCCGGGGCCATCCAACTGTTTTGCTGGTTTGCTAACAGGTTGTTTTCGCTGGAAACATAATTTGTCTGCAATGGGTTCCTGTTCCTGCGGGCATCCGCCTGGCGGTTTTTCCCGGATGATGCGAATGTGTTCATGTGTTCGCGGGCTTCACTTCGATCGTTCCCTGCCTTCACACTGTATTGTGTCGAAGGTTGGTTGCGTAGTCCGGTTGATACATGCAAGTTATTATTTATCAAATCCGTTTGATCAGCCTTGGCAGGTGCAGCCAGAACTTTCTCTGTTTGGGTTATTCCATAAAAGTTTGCAGATGTACCGGTATTCTTTTTTGCATCCAGGCTTGCCATATCGCTGATTTCAATGGAAGCAATCGCCATTTCAGCGTTACGTTTGTTGTTGTCAGAATGTGCGAACCCGATAAAAATCATGGCCGAAATAAGCAATACGCTTACAGCGATGGAAGGCCTGGTTTTACCGGGGTGCAGGTTATTGTACAGGCTCGTCCATATCCTGTCTGAAGGGAACATGCGGAAATCTTCCACGGAGTCCCTCAGGAATTTTTCAAAATGATCATCAGTATGCATCCTTTCCATCTTCACGAGTCAAATTTAGTTAGTTGGTATTGTGGTCACAGTTTATATTATCATTAGGATGATGCGGTTTTACCCAGCATGATGCGCTCGCGCGGTTTGCTGATGATATTCCTCTTCATCAATATTTCTTCCAGTAAGGATTTGGCACGCGTGTACTGGCTGCGGCTCGTGCTTTCCTCAATCTCCAGCATCTGGGCTATTTCGCGGTGCGAATAACCTTCAATGGCATAGAGGTTCAATACCGTCCGGTAACCCAGCGGCAATAACCTGATACATTCCACAACCTGTTTGGCCTGCATGATCGAAGGGATGAAATCTTCCTGGATCATGAGGCTTGAGGCATGAACGATGTCTACCGTTTCAGAAAACTTCTTGTTCTTCTTTAATACATTGATGCAGGTATGCACGATGATCCGGCGGATCCATCCCTCCAGTGAGCCCTCATTCCTGTATTGGTGCAATTGGGAAAAAACCTTGATGAAGGCTTCCTGCAACATATCTTCAGCGTCTTCCCGGTTTTTGGCAAAACGGTAACATACGCCCAACATCTTCGGACTAAACCTGCGGTAGAATGCCTCCTGTGCGGATGCATCGTTACGCAGACTTCCTGCAAGCATTTGCTCTTCCGTCATTTGATGGGTTTTTGTGCCTTTAAATGTAGACAATTTCAGTTACATAGGGGCTGCACCGGAATGGTGGCGGATCGAAATTTAACAATTGGCCGGTAAACCTCCCGGTAACAGTATGGTCATACCAGGTTGGGTTATCGCCAATCAGAACTGTAATATACTGATTTTTAATAAGATAAGTCTATTTTTTCTTTCGGGTCAGTTCCTCGGTGCTATAGGTTCGGCTGTACTCGTCGCGGAGGTTTTTCACCCAGGCATAAACCGATTGCTTTTGCGCATCCGTCAGTTTCGCGTCGCGGTGTATCCAGGTATAGGAATCCAGGGGCATTTCGCCATGCTCGATTTCATCAGAAATTTCCTCCAGTTTCCGGTACCTGCGTGCCGGCGAGTAATTCGCGAATTCAGAGAAATTCAATTCCGCCTTTCCTTCCTGTACATGGTCGTCAAGCCATAAAGCCACAGGCTGGATCGAAGCGTACCAGGGATAACGCGTGTTGTTGCTGTGGCAATCGTAACAGGATGATTTTAAAATACCGGCCACATCATCAGGCAGTTTGTGCATCATATTGATGTCGGCATTGGCAGGCGCGTCGCTGATATTTTTGGCAGGACGAGGGTAGAGCTGGAACAAGGCAAATATGATCACCAGTGTCCAGAAAATTTTTTTCAGCATCTGGTTGTATTTAAGGGTTGGTCAATACATCGCCGGTCATTTCTTTAGGGATCGGGATACCCATCAGGGTTAGGATGGTAGGTGCGATATCGCCGAGCTTTCCTGCTTTCACCTGCCCATGCCAGGTATTGCTGATAACAAATAAAGGTACGGGATTTAAGGTATGCGCGGTATTGGGAGTTCCATCCTCATTAATCACATAATCGGCATTGCCATGATCGGCTGTGAGCAGGATGGTATACCCTTTTTCCAGTCCGGCTTCCACCACTTGCTGCACGCCTGCGTCAACGGTTTCCACCGCTTTGATCACGGCATCCCAAACGCCGGTATGGCCCACCATATCTGCATTCGCATAATTCAGGCAAATAAAATCAGGGGTATGTTCGTGAATGAAGGAAACAACGGCCTTCGTTACTTCCGGAGCGCTCATCTCAGGCTGCAGGTCGTAAGTGGCAACTTTTGGCGAAGGAATCATGATGCGCTCTTCACCTGTAAAAGGTTGTTCGCGGCCCCCGCTGAAAAAGAAACTTACGTGCGGGTATTTTTCCGTTTCGGCAATGCGCAACTGTGTTTTACCATGGGCCGCCAGAACTTCACCGAGGGTATTGTTGAGGTTGTCGGTTTCAAATATCACTGGTACATTCCTGAAATTTTTGTCGTATTGGGTCATGGTCACGTAATGCAGGTTGAGTATATGCATACCTGCATCAGGCATATCGGTTTGCGTCAGCACTTCCGTGATTTCCCGGCACCGGTCGGTGCGGAAATTAAAGCAAATCACCGCGTCGCCTTCCTGTATGGTTTTCCGGGCGATTTTATTGTTTACCATTGGCTTGATGAATTCATCCGTCACTTTTTGTGCATACGAATCGCGGATGCTTTGGGTAAGGTTATCTGAAGGCTCCCCAATGCCATGAACCAGCGCATCGTAAGCCACTTTCACCCTTTCCCATCTTTTATCGCGATCCATCGCATAATACCTTCCGGTGATGCTGGCAATCTGTCCCGTGCTTTGTGCCATATGCGATTCCAGTTCCGTGATGAAGCCGAGGCCGCTCTGGGGGTCTGTATCACGGCCATCGGTAAACGCGTGCACCAGCACTTGCGTCAAACCTGCATGATGGCATACATCCAGCAGGGCTTTGAGGTGGTTGATATGCGAATGAACGCCGCCATCGCTCACCAATCCAACCAGGTGCAGGGGCTTGTTGTTTTTCTTCGCGTAAGCGATGGATTCCTGTAATATTTTATTTTCCGCGAATTCACCGGTGCGGATGGCAACATTGATGCGTTGCAATTCCTGGTAAACCACTCGGCCGGCGCCCAGGTTGAGGTGGCCCACTTCGCTGTTACCCATCTGCCCGTCGGGCAAACCCACCGCTTCGCCACAGGTTGTGAGGGTGGTATGTGGATATTTTTGATATAATGATTGCACAAAAGGCACTTTGGCATGCTGAATGGCATCGCTGGCGGCAATTTTGCCCAATCCCCAGCCATCCATGATAATCAGGATAATTTTCGTATTTTCCATCCTGTAAAGCTACTCAATTGCCGGAACTTCTATGAGGATCACTGTGAGATGGGCAATTTTACCGGCGTCCATGCGTTGTATGGATAACCGTCATCGTTCACCAAACTGCATGACATGAAAGAGTTTTTTACATACCTGGCAGCTTCTTTGTTTTTGCTTGCTTTTACCATTGCGCCTGTTACGGGTTTCGATGATATTGTGCAAGCCTTAAAATCGGGGAATGCCACGCAATTGGCCCGCCAGTTCGACCAGTCGGTTGACCTCAATATCGCGGGCAAATCACAAACCTGTAATCCCGCCCAGGGGGAAGCGCTCTTAAAAGATTTTTTCGCGCAACACCCCGTAAAAAATTTCCAGGTGATCCACAAAGGGCAGAGCGCCGGTTCCGAATTCCTGATCGGCCAACTACAAACACGCACGGGCAATTACCGGGTTACATTATACATGAAACTGATCGGCAACCGTCAACTCATCCAGGATATCAGTTTTGAAGAAGCTGGTTAAATCTTAAAAATAATTATATCCCCATCCCCGGCCACCCGGGGATTTTTTATGTGCCGATGGTTCGGTTGTTGTAGTTTTGATGATATGAGATATGAAGAACAATTGCGCAAACTGGTTTCGGATGCTTTAGTGGAAGACATAGGCGACGGGGACCATTCCACACTGAGTTGCATTGACCCTGTGGCCCGCGGAAAAGCGGTCTGCAAAATCAAGCAGGACGGTGTGCTGGCAGGGGTTGACGTGGCCCGGTTCATATTCAACCAGGTGGAGCCCGGATCGGTATTTACCGCGATGATGGCTGACGGAGACGATATGGCATTCGGCGATATCGCGTTTGAAGTGGAAGCAAAAGTGCATACCATCCTTTCCTGCGAACGACTGGTGCTGAACAGCATGCAGCGCATGAGCGGCATCGCCACACTCACAAGAACGTATACACGAAAATTAGAGGGCTACCATACGCGGTTGCTTGATACCCGAAAGACTACGCCCAATTTCAGGCTGCTCGAAAAAGAAGCCGTGCGCATTGGCGGCGGGGCAAACCACCGCTTTGGTTTGTATGATATGATCATGTTAAAAGACAATCATATCGATTACTGCGGAAGCATTGAAAGCGCCATCGAAAAAGCGTACAGGTATGTGCAGGAAAAAAAGCCGGGCCTTGCCATTGAAGTGGAGACGCGGTCGGTGGAGGATGTGCGCAGGGTGATGGCCGTAGGGAAAGTCAGCCGCATCATGCTCGACAATTTCAATCCGGAAATGATTACAGAAGCATTACAAATCATTGATGGCGCATACGAAACGGAAGCCAGCGGCGGTATCAACCTTACCAACATCGAAGCCTATGCGAAAACGGGCGTTGACTTTATTTCCAGCGGCTCCATCATTCACCAGGCGGTAAGCCTTGATCTCAGTTTGAAAGCTGTATTGCTGTAAAATGTAAGCCATGTCAAAATCAAAAAAATCATTCACCGGGATTGTATATTCCACAGACCCCAATTTCAAGCCGCAAAGCGATGATACTCCCGAACCGGAGCTGTTGCCGGCTGCTGAACAGAAACTATCGATCCGGTTAGACACCCGCCAGCGTGCAGGCAAATCCGTTACCCTGGTGGAAGGTTTTTCAGGCCCCGCAAACGCATTGGAAACATTGGGAAAAAAATTGAAAAACCTTTGCGGCACGGGCGGTTCCGTAAAAGACGGACAAATACTGGTGCAGGGCGACCACCGGCAAAAAATGCATCAGTGGCTCTTAGCACAGGGATATAAGAAATCCAGATTGTGCTGACATTTCCAATTGCTGATTGATAAATGAAAACCAAACTGTCGGAATTCCGGTTTTTTTCCCTATTTTAGTCGAAATACGCCATATGAGCTCAAAAATTTCGGGTGGTGTCACAATCAGCGTTGAAACTTTTTATCAATCGGAGTACAGCAACCCGTTGAGCAGCGAGTATATGTTTGCGTATAAAATCACTATTGAAAATAACAACGACTTCCCGGTAAAATTGCTCCGCCGTCATTGGCATATCTTCGACAGTAATGGTACCGTGCGTGAGGTGGAAGGCGAGGGTGTGGTTGGCATACAGCCTGTGATCGCCCCGGCTTCGGTTTATCAGTATATCAGTGGCTGCAACCTGCGGTCTGAAATCGGAAAGATGCGGGGAACCTATTTGCTAGAAAACCTAAATAATAAAAAAACCTTCAATGTGGCCATACCATCTTTTAGTATGCACGCGCCATTCAAATTAAATTAACACCTATTACTTTTATTTTTATCACCGTTCATGTTAGATTTCTTTTACGGCTTTATCTGAAGATATGCATGAGAAGAATGAATTAGCTGAGCATTACACAAACTCGCATGTCCAAATTACAATTCAACAACAGCAATAATGCCTTTTTTTTGTCTTTAAAGTCTGAAGTTGACCATTATTTCAACAGCCAGGGAAAAAAGCGCACGGGCGATAGCCGCTTGTTCACAAAAGCGGCCATCCTGCTGTCTTCGGCTATTATTCTATATGCAGTACTGATCACGAATATATTGCCCGGCTGGGCGGCATGGGCATTATCTGGACTCCTGGGTTTTGTACTTGCCAGCATTGGCTTTTGTGTGATGCATGATGCCAACCATGGCAGTTTCAGTACGAGCCAGAAGCTGAACGACTTGATGGGGTTGATTTCATCCAACGGGCTTGGCGCCAACGCGTATTTCTGGAAACAGAAACATAATATTATCCATCATACCTATACCAATGTGGATGGTATTGATGACGATATTGCCAAGAGCCCGATCATCCGCCAGTGCCCAACACAAAAATGGGTGCCTGCGCACAGGGTGCAACACCTGTATTTGCCGCTGGTGTATAGCATGACATCTATGTTCTGGATTTTCATCATGGATTTCACCAAGTATTTCAGCCGCCGCATTTACCGTACGGCTGCCTGGAAAATGTCGCTTACAGAACATTTGATTTTCTGGCTGACCAAGGTTTATTATGTTTCGGTATTCATTGCCATACCCATCATCGTTTTGGGATGGAAGCCCTGGTTGATTGGTTACCTGACCATGAACGCCGTGATGGGGCTCACCTTATCGTTTGTATTCCAGTTGGCGCACGTTTTGGAGAATACGGAGTTTGAACATGTACCACTGGATACATCCAAGCATATTGAAACGGCATGGGCAGAACACCAGTTGCGTACCACTTCTAATTTTGCCATGAAAAACAAATTTGTATCATGGTTCAGCGGAGGTTTAAATTACCAGATTGAACACCACCTGTTCCCGCGTGTCAGCCATGTACATTATCCCGCTATCAGCGAAATTGTGCAAAGGAAATGTGCTGAATTTCATTTGCCTTATAACCAATATGAAACGGCTACGGAAGCGTTGGGGTCCCATTTCAGGTTTATGCGGCAATTGGGCGCAAAACCCTGACAGGGTTATAACCCTGTCAGGGTTTGTATTTTGAAGCCTGAAAAATTTCTTCTTCATCTTTTTTGATCAGCTCATCCATGCCCATTGAGCTGTTGGCAGACATATATTTTTTGACAATCTGCCAACCCGCGAATGAGCCGATATTGCCGGGTGAGGCTTCGCCAAGTTCCTGTGTTTTCGGGCTTTCGCCTACATAGTTTTTAATGATATTGTTATCGATGGTACGCAGGAGGTTGTTTTGTATAAACAGGTTCCAGATCTGCGTTTCATGCGCATAGCAATCTTCCATTTGCTTTTTTGTGTAGCCGATCAGTTCATATTCTTCTTTTCCCGGAAGTAGTTTGCTCAAAATGTACAAGCGCTTACCCCGCTGGATCATTTGCAAAATCAAACTTTTATCTTCTTCTTTTTCCGGGTAGATATCATACACAATATTCGCCATGGCGTTCACCGAAATAGTGGACGGTGTGAAGCGGCGTGTCAGGTATTCGGGATATGTCAGCGCCACCCAGTCGCTGCGGTATAACGAAAATCCCGCACCCAGGTGATGCTGCAGGCCTACAATCAACGCGTCTTCCGACAAAATATCGCCATAGCCATCTAACGGGCCGATATAAGTGATGATTTGTTTGGGAAGGGTATAGGAAGGAAAATAATATTTTACGTGCTGCAACCCTTTTTTGATTTCCTCTTCATAGGGTGTGAAGTCTTTAAAAACGGCCATGGCCGTGTCGTACACGCTTCGGTGTGAGCCCAGGAAGGAATTCACATATGATGCAACGGTATCATTTCCCCAGCGCGGGTCGGCATTCAGTATCGCGACCATAAAGTTTTCGCCGAAGCCCTTGTATTTCGCAATCAGCGGGTCGAGCTCAGTTACGGTTTTGTTGGTATCAAGGGAAAACAAATCCTTTTCGAAACGGGACAATTTCAGGTTGACGGGGATCCCCGATACATCGGGCCCTTTGAGGTTATTGCCGCAACCGGCAAAAATGAGGACACAAATCAAACAGCTTATCCAGCGCATAAGGGATTGGTTTACCTTTACAAAAGAAAGCAAATATCCGTTAACAATACGTTAGATACTTCTTATCCATCATGAACATATTCCTGGCACAACAAAACTATCTGATTGGCGATTTTGAAGGCAACAGCCATAAAATCATCCAGGGCATTCGCGATGCAAAAGCAAAAGGCGCTGACCTGCTGGTATTCAGCGAACTCGCCATTTGCGGCTACCCGCCCCGCGATTTTTTATATTTCCGCGATTTCATCCGCCGCTGCGAAGAAGCCCTGCAACGCATCGCGGCCGAAGCGCAGGGCATTGCCGTTTTGGTTGGCGCACCCTGCCATAACCCGGCCCGCGAAGGAAAGGATTTATTCAACGCGGTATATTTCCTGGCAGGTGGAGCCATCAGGCAGGTCTTTCATAAAACCTGTCTGCCCACGTATGATGTGTTTGATGAAGACAGGTATTTTGAACCGGCTTCTTCCTGGCAGGTGCTGGAGTATAAAAACAAACGCATAGCCGTTACCATTTGCGAAGATATTTGGAACCTGGGTGATAACCCATTGTATACGGTTTGTCCGATGGACCGTTTGATCGGGCAGGAACCGCACCTGATGATCAATCTCTCCGCTTCACCATTTGATTATACGCATGATGAAGACAGGAAAGCGGCGGTAAAAGCGAATGTGCTGAAGTATAAAATCCCCATGTTCTACTGCAACGCGGTGGGTAGCCAGACGGAGATTGTTTTCGACGGGCAATCGCTTGTGTTTGATAAGGATGCCAACCTGGTGGGTAAACTCGCCGCTTTTGCGGAAGATATGCAGGGCTTCAGGTTGATGGATGATGGTAGTATTGAAGCGCCTGTATTGGAGCCTGCCGGACGCATACCTGATTGGGAACTAAACCCATTGCATTTTGATGAAAAATTGAACATCGCTTCCGTTCACGATGCGCTGATCATGGGCATCCGCGATTATTTTTCCAAGATGGGTTTTCACAAAGCCATATTGGGCAGCAGTGGCGGCATCGACAGCGCCGTGACCCTGGCCCTGGCCGTTGAAGCCTTGGGAGCCGAAAATGTGCATGCTTTACTCATGCCATCGCCTTTTTCGAGCAGCCACTCGGTTGATGATGCCTTAGCCCTCAGCAAGCGGTTGCAAAACCCTCACGATGTGCTGCGCATCGACGACATTTATCATTCTTTTTTGCAAACATTGAAACCCATTTTCGCAGACAGGCCGTTTTCGGTGGCAGAAGAGAATATACAAAGCCGCATCAGGGGCAACCTGCTGATGGGTGTTGCCAATAAGCTCGGACTGATCCTGCTGAATACGTCCAATAAAAGTGAACTATCCACCGGTTACGGCACTTTGTACGGCGATATGGCCGGCGGCTTATCGGTATTGGGCGACTGCTACAAATTGCAGGTGTATGCGCTCGCGGAATATATCAACCGGCATGAAGAAATCATTCCCAATAATATCATACATAAAGCGCCAAGCGCGGAATTAAGGCCCAATCAAAAAGACAGCGACAGCCTGCCTGATTACCAGGTACTCGATAAAGTGCTATACCAGTACATCGAACAATTAAGGGGCCCTGAAGAGATTAAGGCCATGGGTTTCGACGCGGCGCTGGTAGACAGGGTGCTGCGGTTGGTGAACATGAATGAATACAAGCGAAACCAGTTTTGCCCGATCATCCGGGTATCGCCAAAAGCCTTTGGTGTGGGCAGGCGCATGCCGATAGTAGGCAAGTACCTGCAGTAGTTTAACCCGATATTAACAATTTATATGACCGCTCAAATAAGCGCGTCCCGGCCTTTTCTGACAATGTTCGTATTTTGCGGGGATGCCTCTTGGAACGGTTTTTGTTTACATAACGACCAGGCATAAACGAAATTAAATGTCAATTATGATGCAATCCGCGGATGATATCCGGCTCCTGAATGAAAAAATAAATGACTCATCGGTTTTCATTTCCCGCATCAACCAGGAACTCTCGAAAGTTATTGTTGGCCAGCATGGCATGGTGGAGCGGCTCCTGATCGGGTTGTTAAGCAACGGGCATGTGCTGCTCGAAGGTGTGCCGGGGCTCGCAAAAACCTTATCGATCAAATCGCTGGCGCAGGCGGTGCACGCACAGTTCAGCCGGATACAGTTCACCCCCGACCTGCTTCCGGCGGACGTGATTGGTACGATGATTTACAACCAGTCGAAGAATGAATTTTACGTACGTAAGGGCCCGGTATTCGCCAATTTTATTTTGGCGGATGAAATCAACCGCGCACCGGCAAAAGTGCAGAGCGCATTGCTCGAAGCGATGCAGGAGCGCCAGGTTACGATCGGCGACACCAGTTACGCGCTTCCCGAACCCTTCCTCGTACTGGCCACGCAAAACCCCATTGAACAGGAAGGTACATATCCTTTGCCCGAAGCCCAGGTTGACCGCTTCATGCTCAAACTGGTAGTGGGTTACCCCAGCAAAGCGGAGGAACAACAAATCATCCGGCAAAACACCGGCGGGTTGACTTTGCAGGCTGTAAAGCCCGTGGCATCGACACACGAAATTTTGCAGGCTCGGGATTTGGTGCGGCAGGTTTATGTAGATGAAAAAGTAGAAAACTATATCCTCGATATTGTATTCGCTACACGCTTCCCGGAAAAATATGCCCTGGCCAAATTGAAACCCTTTATCAGTTTTGGTGGGTCGCCAAGGGCGAGCATCAACCTCGTGCTGGCATCAAAAGCGTATGCATTCCTGCAGAAAAGGGCTTATGTAGTGCCGGAAGATGTGCGGGCTATTTGTTCGGATGTGTTGCGGCACAGGATTGGCCTGACCTATGAGGCCGAAGCGGAAAGCATATCCGTTGACCAGGTGATATCCGATATTTTATCAGCCGTTAACGTTCCATAAATTTTTCATTGCCGCAGATGCCATTCTCTTTTTTCAAAAAGAAAAAAATCAGCCATTTACCTGGATCCAAAGTTCCGGATGAGCAGGCTGTGGCTGATTTATTGAAAAAAGTACGTGAACTGGAAATCAAAAGCAAAAAGATCACCACGCATTTATTCACCGGTGAATACCATTCCGCGTTTAAGGGAAAGGGCATGAGCTTCCGCGAAGTGAGGGAATACAGCGCCGGCGATGACCCGAGGTTTATTGACTGGAATGTGAGTGCGAGGTTTTCGCACCCTTTCACCAAATTGTTTGAAGAAGAAAGGGAACTCACCACGATGATCATGGTGGATACCAGCACGAGCAATTTGTTTGGCAGTACAGGCAGCCGGAAAAAGGATATCCTGACGGAAATTGCCGCGGTGCTTTGTTTCAGCGCCATCAGCAACAACGATAAAGTGGGCATCCTTTTTTTCAGCAATAAAGTGGAGAAGTTTATCGCGCCGCGCAAAGGGCGACAGCATGCATTATACATAGTGCGCGAACTCCTCACCGTAGAACCAACAACCGCTGGTACTAGCCTTGGCTCCGCCATCAGGTTTTTTAATAATACGGCGCACCAACGCAGCATCGCGTTTATACTGAGCGATTTCATTGATCCCGCTTTTGGGAACGACCTCAAAGTGATTGGCCGGAAGCATGATGTGATCGGCATTAAAGTGTATGACCCCATGGATCAGCGCTTGCCCGATGCTGGTTTAATGGAACTGGAAGACCCGGAAACAGGCCGGCAAATGCTGGTAGATACGAGCGACCCATTGGTACGGCAACTGTACCAGGAATCTTTTTTTAACCATACGGAACAGTGCCAGCAATCCTTTGTACGCTCCGGGGCAGATTTGCTCCATGTGCGCACAGACGAAGATTATGTGAAAGTGTTGCAGAAATTCTTCCTGAAACGTTCATGATTTTATCGCGGCTTACCATATCAAATCAATTTTTACCGGCGATCTGTTTATTCGTAGCTGCATTGGTTACGGTGAATCCACTGGCTGCGCAGCAATGCAAGGTGGAGGTTGACAGGAATAATATCTTAATCGGTGAACAGGTTCGCTGGGAGGTGAACGTCAGCATGCCCGAGTCCATGACGCTGATCAGCATATCCATGCCCGACAGCATCGCGCACATGGAGTATGTGTCAAAGCCAATGATTGATTCCGGGCTTGGGCAAGCCTCAAAAAGGTACAGCCAGCGGGCAACAGTCACCAGTTTTGATTCGGGACGCTGGTGGTTGCCCCCGGTAAGCGCGCTGGTGCAATGGAACGGACAAACGAAAACACTGGTATCTGATTCGATACCCATTTTTGTAAGTTATGCTCCGGCAGACAGCACACAAGGCTTGCGCGACATTAAGCCACTCATGGAGGTGGAAGTGGTGGATTATACTTACTGGTATATAGCGGGTGGCGTATTGCTCCTCGCTTTGCTGGCATGGTTGATGTACAGGAGGTGTCGTAACGGTAAAGGACAAACGAAAAATGATCCCATCCTCCGCGCCGATGCCCTCGATACTGCCATGAAGGGCCTCGACGCCTTATCTGGCTCAACTCCCACCCCTGAGAATTATCAAAAATTATATGACATTCTCCGCACGTACATGACGGGCCGCAGCGGGAAAAATTATTTCAACGATACCACAGGCGACCTGCTGATCCGCTTATCGCCACAAATCCCTGATCAGGATGAACGGACATCCCTGGCTGCAACGCTTCGTTTATGCGATGCCGTTAAGTTCGCGAAATTTCAGCCGCCGGTTTCCGAATGGCCTGGATCGGTTGACTCCATCAGGCTTTCCATCCTTGCCGTGGAATCACGTTTGAAACAGGGAGGTAGCCATGTTGTTTAAATACTTTTCTGATATCAGTTTCGCGTATCCATGGGTGTTGGCACTCTTCCTTGTTTTGCCTTTGATGATATATTTGGAGTGGAAGCGAAAACGTACAAGACAGGCCTCCATAGTATTGTCGGCCATTCCTTCCGGCACCTGGAAGAACTGGAAATCAGCATTTGGTTTTATCCCTTTTGTGTTGCGTTTGTTGGCCATCTCGGGCATCATCCTCGCCATGGCACGGCCACAGGAAAAAAATGTAACGCAGGACGCGGAAGGAGAGGGGATCGATATCATGCTTTGCCTCGATGTGAGTGGCAGTATGACCGCGCAGGACTTCACACCCAACAGGATGGAGGCTTCCAAAAAAGTGGCCATCGAATTTGTACAGAAGAGGAGTACCGACAGGATTGGTGTGGTTATTTTTTCGGGGGAGAGTTTTACCCAATGCCCGTTAACCACCGATCATGCCATGGTGATCAACGCCATCCGGAATATCCGGAACGGTTTGCTGGAAGACGGCACCGCCATTGGGTCTGGTTTAGCTACGGGTGTCGACAGGCTCCGCAACAGCCAGTCAGCATCAAAAGTGTTGTTATTGCTGACTGATGGAGAGAATAATGGTGGGCTGATTGATCCGAAGACCGCCAAGGAAATCGCGAAAACATATGGCGTAAGGGTGTATACCATTGGTGTGGGATCTGAGGGCTATGCCCGTCAACCGGTTCAAACCCCTTTTGGTATTGTGGTCCAACAGGAAAAAGTGAGTATTGATGAAAAACTGCTGACTGAAATTGCCACGGAAACCGGCGGACAATATTTCCGGGCGCGTGATAACCGGGCGCTTGACCAGATCTACGCTTCGATTGACCAGATGGAAAAATCGAAAGTGGAAATCAGGCAAACGGTCCGCTACAAAGAAAGGTTCCTGCCATTCGCACTGATCGCCCTTTTCAGCTTACTGTTCGAATGGATACTTCGTTTTACACTGTTCCGCAAGTTCCCCTGATTGGCTGTATCGTCGGCCATCCTTGCCCAATTAAATCAGAACAAGCTATTTCCTATCTTGCAACCATGAAGGCATTGGTGTATAAATCAACCGGAAGCTGGTACCAGGTCAGGGATGAAGAGGGGCATATGCGCATGGCGCGCATCAAGGGCCGGTTGAAACTTGACGATATCACATCTACCAATCCTGTGGCCGTTGGCGATTGGGTGGAGCTGGAAATGGAAGATCAGGCAGAACAGGCCGTTATAACGGAGATCCATACACGAAAAAATTACATCAACCGCGTATCTCCCCACCGCAAAAATCAACACCATATAGTAGCTGCCAACCTCGATCAGTCGCTTTTATTCGCTACGCTGCGGGAACCGCGCACATCATTGGGTTTTATAGACCGCTTCCTGGTTACCTGTGAAGCCTACCACATCCCGGCGGTTATTGTATTCAATAAACTGGATTTGTATAAGGCAAAGGACCATGAACAGTTGAACCGGATCAGGGAAATTTATGAACCTGTTGGGTACAGGATTATGGCGATGAGTTTGAAAACGGGAGAGGGGGTGTCTGAACTGGCCGGGCTGCTGGCCAATAAACTAAGCTTGCTCAGCGGCCATTCCGGCGTGGGGAAATCATCGTTTATCAACCATCTCTTCCCCGAACTCGCGCTGCGCACACAGGATGTGAGCGGCTGGAGCGGGAAAGGCTTGCATACCACCACCTTCGCTGAAATGTACGACCTGCCCGGCGGCGGGCATATCATCGACACCCCCGGCATCCGCGAAATGGGCCTTGTGGATATCGACAAATATGAACTGTCGCATTATTTCCCGGAAATGCGCGACAAGTTGCAGGAATGCCAGTTCAATAACTGTGTACACATCAATGAACCCGGATGCGCGGTAAAGGCATCCGTTGCTTCGGGCGATATATCTGAAGAAAGGTATATCAGTTACCTGAATATATTAGACAGCCTGGGCCAGGTGTCATACTGAGCCGGCATTTCGTATAGGCTTTATCGTTAGTATCAGAAAGCCCTCTTCTGCAGGAACCTGGCAAGCTCCATCACCGTCTTGTTTTGCTTTGACGCGTTGCTGGTTTTTTGAGGGAGGATGCTCACCCCGTTGAAGATATTGTAGTGGAGGGTTAAGTATTGGTCTTTGTATTTGAAATCCCATTCCAGGGTGTCGCTGTCATCCACCTGGTTCAGGAAGATCACTTTTAACTGATCGGCGAGGGTATTCGCGATGGCGTAGAATTTTGAGATGCCGCAGTTGTCATCAATCACGGCTTCCGTAGCGCCGGTGGTCGTTTTCAATTGGTAGTACATAGGGTTGTGGTTTTATGGTAAGCGAAAAACGATATTCTTTACCTGAATTTTTTGCCACCTTTAAACTTGGCTTTGTTAGCCGCTTTGATGGCTTTTTCATCTCCCGCCGCAATGCGTTCCGCACCTATATTTCGTCCATTGGTTTTGCAACCCAGTTTTTCCTTCTTCCGGAATAATCCTGAAGAGGAGTTGCAACTGCTGATGACAACGAGGCTAACGGCGGCTATGATGATCTTTTTCATGTGTTAAAAGTACGAATTGTTTGACATACATGCCGATCCGCTCCCTATTTCCGGTTTTCCGTAAACCAACTGCTGTACGTCAGGTAGTTAGCTGCAATACGGTTGATTTCCCCACTGATCAGCTCCTGGCTGATATTTTTCACCTTTTTAGCCGGTACGCCCGCATAAATGCTCCCAGGTTCCACCACCGTATTTTCCAGAACCACCGCCCCGGCGGCAATGATGCTGTTGGTGCCGATACGGGCATTGTCCATGACTATGGCCCCCATCCCAACCAATACGTTATCCTCTATAACGCAACCATGTACGATTGCATTGTGTCCGATGCTCACATTATTTCCAATTTGTACGGTAGTTTTTTGAAAAGTGCAGTGCAAAACGGCCCCATCCTGGATATTTACCCGGTTGCCTATGCGGATGCTGTTGACATCGCCCCGCACCACCGCGTTAAACCAAATACTGCATTCATCGCCCATGGCCACATCGCCCACCACGGTTGCATTGGGCGCGAGGAAACAGTTTTGTCCGAAAACCGGCATAACGCCATGAACAGGTAATAGTAATGCCATAATGAATGGATATTGACAGGTGAAATGAATTTGTGGCCCAATGGCCCGGCTCAACTAATTTTGCGTGAAAATACAACTTCACAGAGGATATGACGAACAGGGAATTGTTTTTGCGGCATGTAGGGCAAACTTCTGAAGCGCCCCTGGCGCTCAATATCACCCGCGCGGAGGGCAGCCTGATGTGGGACGCGGAAGGGAAAGAATATATCGACCTGATTGCCGGCATCAGCGTTTGCAATATGGGGCACAGGCACCCGGCTGTGCTCAACGCGATACGGAAACAAATTGACCAATACCTGCATATCATGGTCTATGGCGAGTTGGTGGAAAACCCGCAAGTGGCATATGCAAAAGCCTTGACCGACCGTTTGCCGGTTTCATTAAACTCCGTTTTTTACACAGCCAGCGGCTCCGAAGCGACAGAGGGGGCCATGAAACTGGCCAAGAGGTACACGGGCCGTACGCAGATCGTATCGTTCCGCGATTCTTACCATGGCAGTACGCAGGGCGCTTTGAGCATTATGGGCAGCGAGTACTGGCAACAGGCTTTTCGCCCTTTGTTGCCCGATATCCTGCAATTGCGGTATAACAGTTTTGAGGACCTTGCCCTGATTACCGATCAAACGGCATGCGTGGTCGCGGAAACCGTGCAGGCAGAAGCGGGTGTAAACCCACCGGCCAACGGTTGGCTAACGGCCTTGCGTAAACGCTGTTCTGAAACCGGTGCCTTGCTGGTGCTTGACGAAATACAATGCGGTTTCGGCCGTTGCGGCACTTTATGGGCATTTGAACAATATGATGTGGTGCCGGATATTTTGCTCCTGGGAAAAGCGCTGGGCGCGGGAATGCCATTGGGCGCATTTGTGTCTGACAAAAAAATCATGGATACCCTTACGCACAACCCGGTGCTCGGCCACATCAACACATTTGGCGGCCATCCGGTTAGTTGCGCCGCCGGCCTCGCCGGATTCGAAGCTTTGCTCAGGGAATCTGTTGTGCCTGCCGTGCATGAGAAAGCATCATTGTTCAGGTCCTTGCTGAGTCACCCCTTAATCAGGGAAGTACATAGCGCCGGGCTGATGATGGCAGTTCATTTTGATTCGTTTGACACAAATAAAAAAATTATTGACAAGTTGATTGAACGGGGCGTATTTACCGATTGGTTTTTATTCGCGCCGCATGCGTTGCGCATAGCGCCCCCCTTGCAAATACCAGACGATATGATCCGCCGCTCATGCGAAACCATCCTGTCGGTCCTGAACGAGTTATAAACCCGCCAGCCTTGCATTTAAAGAATCGCTGAACAGGCCGGCACCGTCCGCATTCAGGTGGGTGGCATCACGCCAGTATTTACTTTGGTTCAATTCAGGTATCGATTCGATATCCGAAAAATCTATGATCCGCGCGCGCCCGGTTTTCCGGATGATGTTAATCAATGCACTGGTCCCGCCTGGATGATGTATTACATTATGATAGGATGGCGGAAATACAATGATTAATTGAATGTTTTCCTTCGCGCATACAGTGAGCACATCCTGCAAGGCCGCTATTTTATTTTCCGGGAATGCGGGCATAGGTGAAGCCATGGACAATGGTTGTACCAGGCTGTCTTTCAGGATCCCTTCCAAAGGGATAAAACCATTTTCATCCCCAACCGAATGCCTTTTCCGGTAATTGTACAGGATGTTCAGCAATTTTCCATTGAACCGGTAACTGTGAAAAAACAGTTTGATTTGTTCGGCCAGGCCCGCTTCATTTTTCACAAAACTGCGCAGCGACCGGCTTTCAGATATAAATGGGTATAGCTGCGCGAGTTCTGTCAGGCCCCGGTCATCATCTGCCGTAAAATACGGGTGTGCGTCTAATTGAAGGATGAGTGTGGAGGGTTTAATATTTTTTTCGAGGAGCAGGTGCAGGAGCCGGGAGTTATATATCAATCCACCCGTACCGTTGATGCCCGCGTTGTATTTTATTTTTTCTGCATTGGCATATAACCTTACCGGGTCAATATGGTGTTTGGCGCGGGATGAACCCATGATGATCAGTCCCGCGTCTTTTTTGCGTTGGAGCAGGTAATTTACGGAACCACCGCTTTCACCACTCAGGGTTTTTGAAAAAATGGCTGAATGAAAAAGGTACACAAAACCCCTGTCAATAGCCAGGATGACCAGGATAAGTATTAGTAATGTGCGTAAAATCTTTTTCATCGTCAGAATTGGAAATAGATGAATTGGTTACCGGTGGAATTGCCAAAGAACAGCATCATCATGAAAAAGAAAATGGTCATCGCCATCAGTTTCCATTGTCCTTTTTTACTGTCAAATAACTGGTCGAATGTGAGATTCCTGAAAACAACATATTCAAAGGCAAGCAGGGTAACGATGCCAATGACAATGGATGAAAATACATTTACGTCCAGGAACTGAAACCCGGACGCGTTAAAACCGGTGAATATCTTTCCAATGATTCCGGTAGCTTGTTCAAAAGTTACGGCACGGAAAAAAACCCAGGTCAGGCAGATCAGGATGAAAACATAGGCTACCCGCATCAGTTTGCTGATCAGGAACTTCGGTTTCCAGGCGGGCAGGTTGGTCATTTTTTCGATGGAGAGGTATAAACCGTTGATACCGCCCCAGATCACAAAATTCCAGGAAGCGCCATGCCACAAGCCACCCAGGAGCATGGTTAACATAAGGTTCCTGTATGTTTTCCATTGCCCATAACGGTTACCCCCAAACGAAATATAGAGGTAATCGCGCAGCCAGCTTGAGAGGGATATATGCCAGCGGCGCCAGAATTCGGTGATGTCTTTGGAGAAATACGGTATGGCAAAATTCTCCCGGAACCGGAATCCGAGCATACGGGCAATACCGATGGCCATATCGGAATAACCCGAAAAGTCGCAATAAATCTGTACCGCAAATAAAGCCGTTCCCACCAGCAGCATCGAGCCGGGGTGAAGCATATAGTTATTATAGGTGGCATCCACAAACACACTGGCCGTATCGGCCACAACCACTTTCTTGAATAAACCCCAGAAGAAGCGGTGGAAGCCGATGGAGAAATCCCGGTAACTAATGGTATGGTCGCAGGTGCGTAACTGTGGCAACATATTATTGGCCCTTTCAATGGGGCCGGCAACCAGTTGGGGGAACATCATCACAAAATTGCTGTAAGTCAGCAGGCTCCTCTCGGCCTTAATATTACCCCGGTAGACTTCCACCACATAACTCAGGCTTTGGAAAGTGTGAAAGGATAAGCCGATAGGGAGTATGATATCCCAGTTTTCAATGTGCGTGAGGCCAAGGGCATTGAAATTGTCGATGAAAAAATTGTGGTACTTGAATATGAATAAAACAAGACAGGTATTGATGATGCCAAACCATAAATGAAAACGTTTGGCTTTATCCGTTTTGTCGTCTTCGATTTTAATGGCCGCGAAATAGTCTATGCCAATGGTTAGGAAGAGGATCAGCACATACACCGGGATAAACCACATATAAAAGATGCAGCTTGCCAGCAGGAGCAGCCATTTTCGCCAGGTCCCGTTCATATAATAGAACAGGAAAAAGAAGATGGAGAAGAAAACCAGGAAAACGATCGAGTTAAACAGCATCTGACCTAATTAAAATGACCGGTACCGGGCCGTCCCGGCGCTTAAAAGTACAGATATGCAGGGATTCTCCAAATTTTAACATGGCCGCCGTACATTTTTTTTAGTCTATATTTGGTTTATACGAGATTCGGTATTTACTTTGTATTACAAAGCGCTTTTATGGAAGAGCAACAAAAACCTGTCGAGGCCATCAACAGTATCCGCGATATGATGGAACGCAGCAGCCGTTTTATCAGCCTGAGCGGATTGAGTGGGGTTAGTGCCGGCATCTGCGCCCTCGCAGGGGCATGGCTGGCCTATGGATATATTCATGGCGACAGGGACCCGCGTATCAGGCCCGATGAACTGTATGATGTGGAAGGGCCTTTCAGCATTTTGCTGAACGACCGGCTTTTCTGGATCGCCATGGGCACGTTCATCGCGGCTTTTATCAGCGCTTTCTTTTTCACCTGGTTGAAAAGCAGGAAGGAGGGGATACCCATTTGGGGGAGCAGTGCCAGGCGACTGATGATCAACGTGAGTATCCCCATGCTGGTGGGTGCCGTTTTCCTGGTGCAGTTGGTGGAGTATGGAACGCCTGCCCTGGTGGCACCCGGCTGCCTGATTTTTTACGGGCTCGGGTTACTCAATGCCAGCAGGTACACGCTTCCGGAAATCCGCTACCTGGCGCTCGTGCAACTGGCCCTGGGTTTGATAAACCTGAGGTACGCCGGCCTGGGGCTCTTGTTCTGGACTTTAGGGTTTGGCGTCATGCATATCGTGTACGGCCTGTACATGTGGTGGAAATACGAAAGGCAATCAGCATAGGAAAATCACCCGCATATCATCATGAATCCCATCAGCAACCTGAATAAACTGTTCGACAACCGCATCCGGTTGGGCATCATGAGCGCGCTGATGGTGAACAGGGAAATGAGTTTTAACGATTTGAAGGAATTACTCGATACAACAGACGGGAACCTCGCCAGCCACCTGAAATCATTGGAAGATAATAAGGTACTCAAAGTGCATAAGGGCTTTATCGGCAGGAAAACCAACACAACCTATTCACTCACCAAATCTGGGGATAAATTATTCAGGGAACATATTGATGCCCTTGAGAAAATGATCCGCGCCACAAAATAATTTTTTTTGTATCATTACTTTGAAAAACAAAGCACTTTTAATTATAAAAATTATGGCAACTTACACATCACCCTTAATCCGCCTGAGATCAGCGGTACTCGTTTTTCTTACCCATAGCCTGGCCCTACCCATCCTGAAACTGATCAGGAAGGAAGAGAAATTCCCCTACCTGATGGATGAACTCGACCGTATGCCTGTTGGCACGTTGGGCAAGGACTTACACGATTTCCTCGAAGAACGCGACCTGGACTTATTGCCTTATTACGCACGGCATGATATGAAGCATATCCTGCTTGGTTACGATACCACCGATGTGGGTGAGGGCTGCCTGCAGTTTTTTATGCTGGGCAACGGGCACAGGTCATTTCCCGTGCTGGCAACCGTAGGGTTTTGCCTGTTGACAATGCCCGGGCACTGGCATTTGTTCAAGCAGGCATGGAGAAGGGGAAGGGAATCTGTACCCATTTCCGGTTGGGACTGGTTCATGCTGGTGGGGGAGAGTACCGCAGGTTTGCGGGCAGAAATCAATCAATCAACCTATCAAATTCCAAGGGTATGAAAACTTTTTTCCGTTCATTTTATTACGCGCTGAATGGCTTGCGTATTTGCTTTTTATCTGAAACCAATATGCGGGTACATGGCCTGGCGGCCGGTTTGGCTGTTTTTCTGGGATGGTATTTCGCGATCAGCGGGCAACAATGGTTTATGCTGCTGGCTTGCATCGCGTTTGTATGGTTCGCCGAATTAATCAATACCGCCATCGAATTGCTTAGCAATATCGTGTCGCCCGGCCATCATCCCATCATTGGCAAAGTGAAAGACCTCGCTGCCGGTGCCGTACTGGTCGCCGCTATTTTTGCGGGCATCACCGGCCTTATCATTTTTTTACCTTACCTGATTCATTTTTTCTCAATTAAATAACCATGGTACAATCTTTTCGATTCCGGCATTTACTGATACTTATGGCAATTTTTATCCTGATCCTGATTGGAGTTCGCATATACGTTACCGGTAGTATCATACATCTTTTCCTTGTTTGGAATATTTTCCTGGCATGGATACCTTACGCGTTAAGTGGTTTCCTTGAATACCGGGCTACTTCACCGCAAAGGATTTCTTCGTGGATATTGTTTTTTACCTGGCTCGTTTTTTTTCCGAATGCCCTTTACCTTGTTACCGACCTGATCCATTTGCAGGACACAGCCGGCGCGCCCATATGGTACGACGCGATGCTGCTCTTCACCGCGGCCCTGCTGGGCCTGATGCTGGCTTTCGCATCCTTGTACCATGTGGAGCGCTGGTTTCAATCATTTGTCAGCGCGGGTAAACTCGCCATCCTCATGCCTTTCATTATGGCGCTGTCAGCCTTTGGCGTGTACCTGGGGCGTTTCGACAGGTGGAATAGCTGGGATATTTTGCACGACCCGGTTGCCCTATGCAATTCCATTTTGCGGTATGTATGGAACCCGGTTGACCATGCCTATACATGGGGCATCACCGGCTTGTTTGCCGTGTTCTATTACCTGATGTACCTGCTTTCGAGGTGGATGTGGCATGGGCGCCAATCAGAAATCGAGTCCTAAGGCAAGGTACAGCACCGGTTTACCTTTAAAGAACCCGTTCATGGGCCAGGCTGCGTCAAACTTCAAAAAATACCCAAGCAGGGTACTCCTCGCGCCAAAACCGTACCCCCCTGCGAAGGGGCCTACGCCACCGGCTTTTTTACGCACCAATACATTGCCGTTCGGGTTTTCCTGGATGAATGTCTGGCTCGGCCTCGTAATACCGGCATAGGTTCCATTCCATGCGGTTCCAAGATCCACAAACTGTGTTACCTGGAAGTTGCGGAGGAACGCGTTGTTGATGGTCCTGTCTAAGAAAGTGGTAAACACCGGTAAGCGGAATTCACTGTTGATGACCAACGCATTGTTTCCGTTGGCGATATTTTGGATATATCCGCGCATGTTTACGGCAAGGCTTTGAAATGCATAATTCTGGTCAGGAGCCGGCGTGTTGTTCGTAATAAAATAACGTTCATTGTTTGTGCCCGGTTTCACATTATTGCCAAACATCAGCCATCCATCCACGCCACCGAGGTAATAAATAAATTTCTGGTTGCCCCAACTGAAATCACCTGCCGCCCGGCCTGCCCATATGAAGTTCCGGTAAATGGGATAATAATACCGGGCATCAAAACCAAAATTGAAAGTGTTTGGACCAAGCCCGAATTGATTTTTACCAACCTGGCGGTTCCAATCAATAAATGCTTTATACCGCAAACCATTCCAAATATTCATGGCAGGGTTGAGGCTGTTATCGTAAATGAATTCCAGTTTGCTGGTGGAGAATAATGTTCTCGTATTTTCCAGGATGCCACTGAGCGGGTCAACGGCGGATACTATCAGGTTATCGGAACGGATACCTGTTGACAGGCGCAAGCTCCTCGCTTCATCAAAAGGATACGAGATGTTTCCCTGGTAAAGATTGGTGATGGTTTTGCCGGGATATACCGCCAGTAAATTTCCACTGCCATCACTCACACCTATATCAAGGCCAATCGAATTCCTGTAATATGTAAGGCCCCAGTCAAACCTGCGTTTCAGGTTTTGAAAATTAAGCAGCCATTCATTGTCTTTCAGGTTGCTTCCAATTTTAAACGCGCCATTGATGCGGATGTCTTCCATCAGGTCAGACGTGCCGAGGCGCATCAACCCGTTTAACACGGTGCCGCTGTTGAGCATGATCGGGCCTGCGCCACCTGCATAGGGTTGATAGCGGTTAATCAATACCGTGCTATTGAAACCTACCGAACCATAATCGGCTGAGAACTTCAGCGGTTTGTACCGGTATAATTTCGCGGATTTTAGTATCGGTTCATTGTACAATTGCAGTACTTCGGCACTCGCGGCACTGTCAGGCACTTCATTACCGAATTCCGTCTGGAAAAAATCTTCCTGTTCAGGCTTTTTTATCTTGGGCACAGTGCCAGCCGCTTTCACTTCGGTCAGCGCGCTCTCCCGCATCCTTTTCTTTTGGTATTCGGTGGGCTGTGTGGTTACATTCCTCCGGCGGAGCGTGTTCTCATCTATTTTTAATTTATACAGCATCTTCTGGTCGCTCTGCCTTGTCACTTCACTGACCTGGTTATTTTCGCCGGCGATTTTTGATTCGAGCAGGCTGCTGGGGTAATTGGTGAGCGGGAAACTATATGCCGAATCCTGTGATACGGATACAATCGCCACGGAATCCACATCGGTTTTCTGGTACACCCTGAGTGTGCTGTCAACTTCAGCAGCGGAGGGGTTGCGCAGGATATCGTCACCAATCAACACCAGGGTATCAAGCCCCGTTTTTTCCGTGGTAAAAAATCCGGCGTAGCGGTTGCCAATGCCATTGTCGTCGCTCACAAATGTAAAGTGGTTGACATTGTATTGTGTAGGGTAACGCGCGTTGCCATATTTCAGGTTGGTGAGCTGACTGATCTGGTTGAGTTCGGGCTTATCGCCAAAATCAGAAATCAGGAATACATTGAACCTGTTGTTGCTGGGTAAAACGGTATCGCCAGTTTTTGCATCCGCGCTCGGCCTGTTGCTGGCGTACAGGATGCCTGTTTTATTGGGGAACGATACAAATGACGCGTCAAGATCATCATACACATCATTGGTGATCTGCTGTATTTTTTCGTTTTCGATGTTGAAGCTGTACAAATCAGACTGGCCGTTGCGTACTGCCGAAAAAAGCAGGGTCCGGCTATCCAGTTTATATTTCATATCCTGCACCTGGTCGAATGTTTTTGTCAGGTCGAAATTGTATTGTTTGAACCGCGTGACCAGGTCGTAGATGAATAATTTTAATTTTCCTTCTTTGGCATAGAGCACCGCGACGCGCGTCCCCTTTGGGTCCCAGGCCATCATGGGGTAATGCGGATGGATATTGCTTTCCAGCGTGCGGATGCCATATTTCAGCAGGGTTTTGTTTTCAAAATCATCATTCAAAATAACCCGCACAATACCGTTTTTGTATTGCGTGACCACATAAGCATTGTTCTTTTTATTTGGGTTAACGCTAAAGCGATAGTAGTTCAACCGTTTGCTGATATCGAAACCATCAATAAAATTCCCTTTTGGATAGGGCTTGCGGCGGGCGATATCCTGGTAATATTTTTCATCATTATATTCCATGAATTCCGCCAGCAAATCCTTGAATTTCTTTTTGGTGATTTGTTGGCTGGCTTTGTTCAGGTTTTTGTACACACGCGCCAGGTAGAGGAAATACGTGACATTTTCTTTCTTGTATTTTTCTTCAATGAAATACCAGAAAGCGTGTCCGGCCAGCAGAGGACGGTGAAATGCCAACGAAGAAAATTTGGTGTAGTTGCCACTCAGGATTTCACTTTTCAGGTCATCGTCCAGGTCTGTACTCCAGTTTTCACCGAGGTAAGCCACATAGCCATCCGTCAGCCATTTGGGAAGGTCGAGCAGGGTTTGGTTGCCGGCAACTTCCCCGATATCGTCCCCGAATAATACATTCTTTGTAATGATATCGGCAATGCCCTGCCTGACCTGTCGCCTGAGGTCGTAGTGGTTGCTGTTGTAATACACAACCATTTTATTATTGACCAATGTAGTGGTGCCTTCGGTATTCAGGATATCCGTGTCGAGCCCAATATTGGTCATTTGTTTATCCGTATAATGGTTGTACAGGATGATATTGGCCCGGCGTTGCAAACTATATTCCGCGGCCGCTTCGATCTGCGGCAATTCCTTTTCGGCGATTTGTACAATGTATTTGGCTAATTCCTGCCCGTTATCGTAGAAATAGACATTAAAATTTTTACTCTGATAATATTGCCATTTGAATTTTTTGAATTGCAAACGGTTTTTTCCAAAGGTTACGGCATTGACCTGTGCCTGGCTGTTGATATTACTGAAAATCGAAAGGGCTATTAGAAATAAAATTCTGCCGAACTTTGCCATACGGAACGTATTGATATTGAGTACTAAATTACTGGTTTAACGCTAATCCTTAAAAACTATTTAACTGCCTGATGCTGAACGTACAATGCTTCGAATGTAGCCCAATCCGGGAAAACAGCTATATACTTTATAATGAGTTTAACGAATGCCTGTTTATTGACCCCGGTTGTTATTTCAACGAAGAAAAGGAAGAAATGGCCGGATTTGTTCGGTCAAGGAAGTTAAAGCCGGTTCATTTATTAAACACCCATTGCCATTTAGACCATGTTTTTGGCAATAAGTTTATCGCGGAAAGCTTTGGACTGACCCTGAAGATTCACGAAAAGGAGAAAACGGTGCTTGATTACGCGCCTACCAGCGGACTGATGTACAACCTCCCTTTTGATAATTATGCGGGCGATATTGAGTACATCAGGGAGGGGCAAAAAATTTATCTTGGCGATGATGTTTTGCTGGCCTTGTTCACACCTGGGCATAGCCCCGGGAGCCTGAGTTTTTATTGCGAGCAACAGAATTTTGTGGTTAGCGGGGATGTGCTGTTTCAGCGCAGCATAGGGCGCACCGATTTACCCGGCGGCGATTTCGATACTTTGATCCGCAGCGTGCTGGAGCAGTTGTTTAGCCTGCCGGATGATTGTGTTGTGTACAGCGGCCACGGCCCTGCCACGACCATCGGGGAAGAGAAAAAGTATAATCCTTTCCTGAAGGGATAAATCCATCTCTATGCCCTTAAGGCAGCCCCAATTATTCTTTTACGCAACGGATGGATAAGAGATGATTTGCCTCCCGGTCGGCTTTTTCTAATCTCGAACTGTTATGATATAAAAAATAGGTACTTCCAAAGTTCGGATAAGGAAGTAGGTCAGTTATCCAATAATCTGTGTTTTTATGATCTGATACAAAAAAGCCATCCATACGCCTTATTCCTGCCGCAACTGCACTAAATCCGGTTGAATTTGTCGCGGCACTGTTAGGAGCGATCCAATGTACCGTACCAGTCATTTTTAAGGAACCGGCATTATTTGGAATCGAAGCAATAGCAGAATCAAGATTAGCGAAATCGCTTTTTTTGGCGACGCGCCAGCCGGCAGGCGCTATACCCCTTGGATCTCTTGCGGCATATAGGTTATACAGCCTTCCATATAATTTCGGATCAATATTGTATACTCCTGGATTTACGGATTGAACACCTGTTGTAAAGCTGGCTTGATTCCAATTGGGGAATTCGTCTGCCACCGGTATACGGTCCCCGTTTCTGTACCTGGTTACATTCAGGTTATACTTCATCCATACTTTTCCACGAATTACGACAGTGTCAATCACATCAGCCGTAACCTGCACTTGCTGGCCATACGAGGTACCATTGGCATTTGTGGCATAAGCGCGTATATAATAACTGGCGCCTTCTGTCAGGTTTGACACAAAGCTGGTGTAGCTGCCTGTACCGCTGCTGTCAATGGTTTTGGTTGGCAGCGCAATGGTTGGGTTTCCGCTTTGGTTCCAGCAAACGCCACGGGCAATCACGGGGCTTCCGCCATCGCTATAAATGCTTCCGCCGGATAATACATAATGAAAAGATACTTCTGTGGCTGTTTTTGTGGCTATGACCGGCAGGTTATTGGGGGTTATGGTAACCGTGTTTGAATACCCCTGCGACTGGCCTGCATCATTGAAGGAAGCAACGCGGTATATATAAGTTTGGTTCGTGACCAGGTTAACATCCCTGAAACTGGTGATATTGCTGCTCACGGTACCCACTACGGTAAAATTACCTGAACCCTGTTGACGCTCAATCTTGAAACCTTCCTCAGTAGTTGAATTGTCGGTCCAGCTAAGTTCCGCCTCCGTTGCTGAAATGGCGTTGCCGCTGAGGCCTGCCGGCGCTTCAGGCGGCACGATATCCGAACCGCCTTTATTACTGGAGCATGCAGACAATAATGCAGTAACAAGCAATACCATGATGCCGTATTGCTTAGAAGTGTGGTACACTTTCATATCAGGAGAATTTATCAGTAAGTCTATATTTCTAAAACTTGTTTACCTAAACAATGTAAATGTTTTCTTCCTGTCCAGATGTGAAAAACACCGCTGTCAGAGAAGAATAACACTATAATATTACGGGATAAATTTCTAATAATCGATAGAAATAACAATTAGTTTCCTGCGTTGTTGCGTCTTATGACCTCCGCCTCGGTTCGTGGCACACGAAACGAAATCCCCCGCCTCGGTTCGTGGCACACGAAACGAAAGGGTTTTCTTTTTGTATTTTTAAGCAACGAAACCCAGATCAACAGCGGCGGCCAAATGCAATATCAGAAAGTTTATTTTGATAACCTCCTCATCGAGCACCAATCAAGCCCATTGCTGGAGGAGATGCATTATTATCCGTTTGGATTGGTTATGAACGGCATCTCAAGCAAAGCCGCAGGCTCATTAGAAAACAAATACAAGTATAATGGTAAAGAAGAACAAAGGAAGGAGTTCTCTGATGGTAGTGGATTAGAGTGGTTAGACTATGGGGCAAGGATGTATGATAATCAGATAGGCAGGTGGCATGTGATAGACCCACTTGCTGATAAGATGCGGAGATGGTCACCTTACAATTATGCGTTTAATAATCCACTTCGTTTTATAGACCCTGATGGAATGGCTCCAACTGATGATTACAAATTGAAAAAGAACGGAGAGATTGAGTTAATAAAGAAAACCGATGATAAGACAGATAAGCTATATGCCACTGATGATAATGGGGAAGTCAACAAAGAAAAATCTATTGAGGTAAGCAAGGGTGTATTGGATAAAGCAGAAGTCAAAGACGATGAATTAGCTTTTACAAAAGATGCTAAAGGAAATCCTACAGATACAAAATACACCAAGTTAACAACGTCTACAACAAAAGAAGGGGTTGCATTATTTAAATTTATTTCAGAAAATACGAGAAATGAAAACGGTTTTCTTAGTGATGGCGGTAGTAAAAATATGATATTAATCGGCCGCCAGCCACATAGTACCAATGGATATAGAATCGAGTTATTTAATTGGTATAACGAGCGAAGACCAGCACAATTGAAAATTGCGATGCACTCACATCCCAACGAGGGTATTAATGCAGGGCCTTCAGGGTTTAAGCCAGATGGCACACCCCAAGGTGGCGGCGACAGGGATGCAGTTGATGACCCCGATTATTATAAACCGTATACAAAAACATACATATACTATGTTCCAGGAAGGAAATTTGTACAGTTTGATTCCAAGAAAATTATTGACAGAGATGCTAAAATTGAATTTTAGAAAAGTGGTATTATTTTTTGTTTCACTTATTGCTCTTTGTATAACAAGTGATGCACAAAATCAGTATGAATTTACAGGTAATGTCACCGTAAAAAGTACGGCTTTGATGGAAGCAATAAAAGGGTTTTATAGTTACATCACTGATAAGAAAGATGGAAAGTTCGATTCTTCTGCTTATTATGTAAGGGTCAATTTATCATCTACTAACGACAGTACAGATTATTTTGAAATCTCTTTGTATAGTTATGCAATAACAAACTTAGAAAGAAAGCCGAATAGTTTTTATGGTTATTTAAAGCGGGATAATATTTATTTTGTCTTTTCTGCTGCTCATAAGCTCATTGCAAAGAACTCAAGGATGAATAATCCGAGACTTTTTAAATCAGTAAAAACTTCTGGAAAACAATATCCCAAACCTCCATATGACCCTTACAGGTGGGAATTTCTTCTTTGTAAGAATAAAGTAATCCGAAAAACTCCTTCTGATGTAATCGAAAAATTTGTTTTTTTAAAATAAGGCAAAGCCGCATCACTACGGCTTTTCCGCCGTTGTAGGTGTTCACTTCTATGAAGCCGTTGTTTTTCCGCCGTTGTTGTGTCTTATGACCAACAACGTTCCCTGCAGATGTCGTTTCCGCCTTTGTGGTATTCACTCCTATTTTGCCGTAATTTTTCCACCGTTGTTGTGTCTTATGACCAACAACGTTCCCTGCAGATGTCGTTTCCGCCTTTGTGGTATTCACTCCTATTTTGCCGTAATTTTTCCACCGTTGCTGCGTCTTTTGACCAACAACGTAAGGGGATTAACAGTGTAATTTTCAGAAATGGAAAGATTAGAAGAATGGCCAGCTTACTTTACCGCTACTAATTTGGAATGGCTGCCAGTTCTGCAAGACGATCAGGCCAAACAAATCATCATTGAAAGCCTTAGGTTTTTGATTGAAAACACCCGGGCAAGGATTTATGCATACGTTGTTATGAGCAACCACATCCATTTGATATGGCAGCCCATATGCCCACAAACACACAAGTCTCTCCAATTATCCTTTATGAAATTTACGGCCCAGCAAATGAAATTTTATCTCGAGGTTCATGATCAACAATTACTGGAAAAATGCAGGGTGAATGCAAAAGACAGAATATACCAAATATGGGAGAGAAACCCACACGTTTTAGAGCTCTTTACGCCTGCTGTTACATATCAGAAATTACATTACATACATGAAAACCCGGTAAGGGCAGGGTTGGTTAAGAGTGCTGCTGATTATGAATTTTCTTCAGCGGGTTTTTATGAAAATAATATTGATAATTTTAAATTGATGTTACATACATTATAAATGATTAGCTTCAAATGGCTCTACTTCGTTGTTGGTCATAAGACACAACAACGGCCCGGCTGTGGGGAAATCCAACGAAGGCGGAAAAAATCCGTTTTTAATGTAAACGATCATTGTTATAAAAAAATAACCCCCATGGAAAGGGGGCATTTTCTATTTAAGCACCTATCATGTATGTCTCATTGAATCCGGTTTACACGGAGTCTTTACATACGCACAAATTTTTGTATGGTTTTCTGTGTTCCCTGTAGCACTTCAATGAAATACATACCGGGTAACAGGCCTTCACCAAAAGCCTGTACCTCTCCGGGCATAACATTCATTCGTTTCCATTCATTCCCGCGGATATCCAAAATACGGATACTGGCCAATGTACGGGTATCGGAGCTGCTGACATGTAGTTTGGCCATATGATTGGCAGGATTGGGAAAAACTTGGACACTCAGTTGATCTGTCTTATTAATTGGTTCATTTTTTTCTTTAACATAATTACCTGCACTGTTTTTTGCAAATTCAGGCGGGCAGGCAGGGAGTTTGATGCTCAACGTCCTGGTAGAACTATTCCGGCATGCATTCATGGCAACTACAGAAACTGTTCCTAAAATGGCCGTGGATGGATGCCTGACCTTAAGCCTGGGTGTGCCCTGGCCTGATAAAATGATACTTCCTGGTGGAACGCTCCAATAAACTCCCTGCGCATTTGCGGGCATACCCGACAGGTGATATGTATAAACCCGGGCCGGGCAATCTGATTCCTGGATCACGTCGATCACACTAGGTGTGGCTGGTGCTAATTTAGAAATGACCAGGGACCTTATTCCACTGGAACCACAACCATTGCTGGCCATCACAGAAATGTTTCCACCTGCGAAATCAGCTGTGTAACGCAAGCTGATTCTATTCGTTCCCAGTCCTGTTACATCTGTTACGCCAACCGGAAGGCTCCATTGGTAAGAACTGATATTCGGTGAAGCCGTGACAAAATAAATGGCTAAAGCCGAGGATGGCCCCATATAAAGACATGCATTGGTTGGTCCGGTTATAGGGCCTGGTGTTGCCGGGTTATTCCTGGTTACAGTCAGGCTGCGTACACTGCCGCTGCCACAATCGTTTATGGCCTGAACCGTGATATTGCTGGTAGTAAATCCGCTACTGAATTGTACCTGTATGATCGTGTCATTGATGCCTAGTCCGGCTGGGTGTGTGATGGTGGTAGTGCCGGCCTGTGCAGTCCAGATATAAGAAGCCGCACCAGCCAATTTGGGTATGCTGTACGTGATCATGCTATTGTTTCCTATGCTGGCGCAAACATCTGTTGAACTGGCCGTGATGGCGGCAGCCGTACCGGGCAATTGTGAGGCCAGGGTCAATTGAACAGTATTGCTTACATCGCAGGCTGTTACAGCATAAACGCTGATGACCTTATTCGCACTACCGTTAAAGCCGGCATCAAAACTTAAAGTGACGACATTTGTTCCCTGACCTGAAACAATGTTAACATATGCGGGAACCTGCCAAACATAATTGATCGCATTGCTCAACAAGCTAACAGAATAGGTTGCAGTGAGGCTGGTATTCACAAACGGACAAACATTAACTGGCCCGGAGATAGAAGTTAAGGCCGGGGTAGGGATGAACTCATCCGTCTGGCCATTGCAATTATCATCGATGCCATTACCACAAATTTCGGGAGCACCGGGGTATACAGTATTCCGGGTGTCATCACAATCTCCGTTATTGGAAACATAACCCGCCGGTTTTTCACAAGCCAGCTGTGTTGTATTGGCATCGCCATACCCATCCTGGTCTGCATCGGCATAAAATGTTTGAGGCGATATGTCCATTAATTTCGCGAGCCATACATCTTTACTTCCATAAGATTGGCCGATATCCCCATTGGTGGAATTTGTAAATCCTGCGATGATGTAATTTCCATCGTTTAGTGTTGCAATGGATTTGGCATAATCAACACCTGAACCACCTAAAGACCTTTGCCACTGGAGGTTTCCGGTACTATTCACTTTAAATGCCCAGTAATCGAAACCACCCTGGTTCTGAGTAAGCAAACCGTTGTTTGAAGAAGAACTACAGGCGATGACAAAGCCATTATCGGCAGATGTAGTAATGGAAACAGGGATGTCAGTTTGTGAGCCGCCGTATGATTGTTGCCATACCAGGTTTCCTGAGCCGTCGACTTTGATCAACCAAACATCCTGTCCTCCTGCATTGCTGGTCACATCCCCTGAAACGGTTGTGGAGATGCCGGCAATCAGAAACTGCCCATCCGACGTTTGAATGATGCTGGCCGCTGATTCGTTTCCATTTCCGCCAAAACATTTTTGCCATTGCACGTCACCGTTAAAGGCCAGTTTGGTTAAGATGATATCATAACTGATGTTCGTTGCTCCGGGCCTGCAACCGGGTATGTAGCCGGTTGATACCACCATGAAGCCATTGTCGGCTGTGGATACAAAATCAGCATTTATGTTGAAGTATCTTGACCATTGGATAAATCCGGTTGAACTCAATTTTATTAATAATTGGCCCCCGGTGCTCAAGGCATGTAAGAGAAAACCTCCATCATTGGTTTGTATGATTTTTTTCGATTCTTCATCGAAATGATCAACGGATAGATCAATCACCCTGCTCCACTGAATAACGCCGGTAGCAGATAATTTGATCAATTGAATATCATCATGATAAAAGAAATCAAGGGTTCTTCTTTTGCCGGCCAGGATAAACCCGCCATCGGCACACAGTTTCATATCTGCGACGCCGGTGAAGCTGGTCAGGATCCTCTGCCATTCCACTATGCCGTCTTTATTTAGTTTGGCAAACCAGCCATCGGGCCTGGTGTTAGCGCCTGTGCTTGTAAAGAACCCATTTCTTGAACTTGTGGTTCCGGCCATGGCAAATCCGCCGTCTGTAGTTGCAACAACAGAGGCCACATCGTCATCCGCACTGCCACCCAGCGATTTTTGGAATATCATTCCGCCACCCCGGCAAATGGCATTGTTATCAACTAACCCGTCACAGTTATCATCCACTCCATTAAGATACTCAACCGCCCCCGGATAAACCTGGTTGTTGTTATCATTACAATCCGAATTATTCGTAACATAACCAACCGGTACGTTGCAGTTTTGTACGGTTGATGCCGGGTCGCCATAACCATCTCCATCGGAATCCGCATAATAGGTATTGGATAAAACAGTGATTGTGACGGCATTGGATGGCGGGCTCGTGCATCCCTGCATATTGGTATATGTAGCTGTATAAGTTCCGGCCGAGTTTGCAGTGATTGATTGCCCTGTCTGACCATTGCTCCAAAGAACTCCATTAGCCTGGTCGGCCTGTAATACGACAGAATCGCCGATGCAGAAAGTGGCAGGTCCATTGGCTGCAATAACGGGAGCAGCCGGAACGGGAAGAACGTTAACCGTAACGGTATTTGAATTCAGGGAGCCGCAGATCGTGTTGGGCGACCTGCTGACAAAATAATTTCCACTTTCTGTGACCTGGATGCTGGGCGTGGTTGCCCCGGTATTCCATATATTTCCCGAAGAGGCGTTTGACGAAAGGGTAACCGAACCGCCCTCACAAAAGCTGACAGGCCCCGAAGCTGAAATGACCGGGCTCAGGCCTATGCAATTGACAAATATGGGGCTGGTAGAAGTTCCGGAAGTTATCCCATTCGGAAAAAAGCCCGCAGCCAGTGCTTTGTTTGTTACTGTCAGGCCCGATCCCTGGCCTGATCGGTTCATGTCCCAGTAACCCAGCAAACCCGATTCATTGCCCACTAACTCGGCATTCATGTTGGCAGTGATATCGGCCTGGGTACGAACAGAGCTCCAGATCCTGACTTCATCAATAAAGCCAATATATGAAGTAGTGCCCGCTGCTGTATTTATTTCAAAAGCAGCACGGCCGATTGTAAATGGCCTGGTGCCGGTAGACAGGGTAAATGGGTTGGGTGTGCTATTTGTATTAACAACGATGCCATTTCGGTAGAGGGTGGCCATATTTCCCTGAAAACTTACAGCTATGTGATACCAGGTATTCAACGCTATTGCGTTTGGATCAACGACTATTATTTCGGGGAGATAATCATCTCCTTTTGAAAACTGGGCAAAAAGCTGTCCCTGGGAGCTAATATTCAGGGAAAAGGGAAAATCTGAAAATGACGTGGCAGCATAACTTATTTTTGAAATAATCGTATACTGTTTGCCGGTAGCGGGATAGGATGGGATTTTGATCCAGGCTTCTACCGTAAAGGCATTTCCAATATTTATATCGGCGCCCCCGCAGTTGACATAATCAATACTGCTATTCAGGTATACGGCACTATTGAATTGGCTGCCATATTGCGCAATGGTTAAACTGCATGTAAAAGTCAATAATAAGCTTAAGATCGCCTGCTTCATAGTTTCTTTCTTTAAAATTTATGGTCGTATCATTTGTTTTATTGAAAATTCTCGTCTGTTTGATTCAAAAAAAATCAACCCTTACTTTGGTATGCCAATCATTTTTTTGCCATACCAATTAATTCCTTCCGTACTTCGCCGACAGCTCGCTCCTTGAATGTACATTCAGTTTGCGATAAATATTTTTAATGTGCGAGTTCAGGGTTTCTACGGAAATGCCAATTGATGCCGCGATTTCTTTATAACTGAAACCATTGATCAGCAATTCCAGTATCTGTTTTTCCCGGTCGGTTAAACTGGATTGCTCAATTTCTTTTAACATGCTTTGCTGAAAAAAGTCAAGCACTTTCGATGCGATGATCCCATTCATCACCGCTTCGCCCCGGTGAACGGCACAAATGGAGTCGATGATTTTTTGCGGACTGTCTTTCTTTAATAAATAACCATTGGCTCCTGCTTTCAGGGCACCGAAGATTTTTTCTTCATCCTCAAATACCGTAAGCATGATGATGCGTACATCCGGGAAATGTTTCTTGATTTCCCAGGCAGCCTGTATACCGTTCATGCCCGGCATATCAATGTCCATCAATACCACATCTGGCAACTCTGCCTGGAAACGGCCAATCATCTCAGCGCAATTATTCAGGGTGTGGGCAATGGAAATATTGGGATCCAATTGGAGGATTATATCAATGGCCTTTCTGTATTGGTCATTGTCTTCAATAATGGCAATTCTGATCATTGTTTGATATTAAGGCCCGGTCAGGCTTGGTAAAATAAACGCCGAAACCTGTACCATTATATACCAAATTTATGGTATCATGGCTCAGCCTTTTCCTGAATCCTGTAAACCAGGGGTATTTGCATGGATATCCTGGTGCCCTGTTGCGGGGCAGTTTCGATAGTTAACAGTCCCCCCAAATTTTCCACCCGTTTGCGCATGTTCTTTAAGCCATTGCCATGCTCCACATAGCGATCATCAAAACCCTTTCCATCGTCTTTAATATACAAAGACAAGCCCCTCGGATCTATTCTAAGAACGGCATTACAGTTCGCCGCTTCTGCATATTTAACCATATTGTTGATAGCCTCTTTGAACACGAGGTACACCTGTTGCCTGATTTCGCCCGGTATCATCAATGTATCATCCAAAGCTGTATGGTCAAAATGAAAATGGATATTCCTGGCATGGCAAAGGGGCGCCGCGAATTTTTGCATTTGAAATACCAGGCTTTTGGGATGGTCGTGCTCCGGGTTGGCCGACCAGGCAATCAATTCCAGCCGTTCAATCATTTCCGTTGAATTATCCCTGATTAAATCCGCAATGGAAGGGGCCTGCGGATTGATTTTTAAAATTTCGGAATACGCTTTGATGCTGCTTAAGGTGGCGCCTACATCATCGTGCAGGTCGCGACTGATGCGTTCCCGGATATTGTTCAGCCTGTTCATCAGGTGCTGGTTGTCTTCATACTGTTTGATTAATTGTGTCTGTGAGGAAATTATTTCCTGCTGCAGCATCCTTGATTTATACACCAATCCCGCATTAAGGAACAACATTTCCACCAGCGCCCCTATTTGTAATGCGAGCATATGGTCATTCTCTAAAATATCTTTACCAATGCCCATGATTAACGTAACCACAGCACTTATCCCATAAAACATACTACCAGTCAGGATAAACTTATCTAAGGCCTCTCTTCTTTTGAGCATTGTCCAGAACACATAACCCAATACCAGGAAAATGCACACATTTACCGGTATAAAAATCAAGTTCGCGAATTTTGAATAGCCGGTAAGGGTAAATAAGATTATGTCTATGCCAATATATAAAAATAACAGGCGTTCTGTCAGCATCATCGTTTTATGGATTCCCGGGTACCTTGTTTCAGCTTCCACAAAACGCCGCCCGAATTTGAAATAATAGATATAACTGAGGATGGCCAGGATCCTGTCGGGGTACATTTTGTATAAACTAATCCCTGCGAAATGTAACATTCCCTGCTCATCGCCAATGTAGCGGTTCAGGAAATACAGGCTGAGGATGATGATGTATATAGAATAAAAGAAATATTCTGAACGCCTGAAATAGAACCAATTGACCACAATGTATACAAACTGTGCCGTGAAAGCTGTTAATAGGATGTACAGTGGTATCATGTCATAGCGTTCGTATTAAAGATATGATGAAATCACTTGATGAAACTTTCAGATAAAATATTTTGGATTGAGGTGCTTTAAGATATATGGATAATGAAACTACGCAACGTCCCCTCTGGGAGACGCTGCCTGGAAGTCATTTTCCCGTCGTTGTTGCGCCTTTTGACCAACAACGCAGGAGTGCACAGTACGCAACGTCCCCTTCGGGAGACGCTGCTTTGAAGTCATTTTCCCGCCGTTGTTGCGTCTTTTGACCAACAACGCAGGAGTGCACAGTACGCAACGTCCCCTTCGGGAGACGCTGCTTTGAAGTCATTTTCCCGCCGTTGTTGCGTCTTATGACCAACTACATAAGTACACGCAACGTCCCTTTCGGGAGACGTTGCCTCCGCCTCGGTTCGTGGCACACGAAACGTTCGGAGCATCATATCCCCTGGCATATCTCTATCAATACCCCATTGGTACCCTTTGGGTGCAGGAAGCAAACCAATTTGTTGTCGGCGCCTTTTTTAGGTTCCGGGTTCAGCAACACAAAACCTTGCCTCGGTTCGTGGCACACGAAACGTTCGGAGCATCATATCCCCTGGCATATCTCTATCAATACCCCATTGGTACCCCTTGGGTGCAGGAAGCAAACCAATTTGTTATCGGCGCCTTTTTTAGGTTCCGGGTTCAGCAACACAAAACCTTCATCCTGCAAACGCTTCATCTCAGCCCTGATATCAGCCACTTCAAACGCGATATGATGGATACCCTCACCCTTTTTTTCCACAAAACGGGCAATCACCCCATCTGTATGGGCACTTTCCAATAATTCAATCTTTGCCTGGCCCGTTTGAAAAAACGCCGTATTCACCTGCTCCGACTCCACCGTTTCTGTTTTATAACAACTGGTATTCAATAACTTCTCAAATAAAGGAATAGATTCAGACAAACTCTTAACGGCAATGCCAATATGCTCTACATGTTGCATTAAAAATATAATTTATGTGTTTAAGGTCCTGGGTTTACGAAATGCGTTAAATATTGTGTTTCAGCCCCGCATAGTCTGGTAAAATAAAACCATTTGGACTAATTTTGTGTTATAATCAGACCAAAAACTGATAAAAATCATATGTTGAAATTACCTATTTACTTAGATAACAACGCCACCACGCAAATGGACCCGAGGGTGCTGGAGGCAATGCTGCCATATTTTACAGAACATTATGGTAATGCGGCAAGCCGAAACCATCCTTTTGGCTGGGAGGCTGAAGAGGCTGTTGATTATGCCCGCGAACAGGTGGCCAAATTGATTGGCGCCGACCCAAAAGAAATCATTTTCACTTCAGGCGCTACGGAATCCGACAACCTGGCCATCAAAGGTGTGTTTGAAATGTATGCCAGCAAGGGCAACCACATCATCACCGTGTCAACAGAACACAAGGCAGTGATTGATACCTGCAAGCATATCGAAAAATTGGGCGGCGAAGTAACAACACTGGAAGTGAACGCGGAAGGTTTGATCGACCTGAAAGAACTGGAAGCGGCCATCAAGCCAACCACCATACTGGTTGCCATCATGTATGCGAATAACGAAATTGGTGTGATCCAGCCTATGCGCGAAATCAGCGCCATCGCCCGAAAGCACGGTGTGCTGGTGTTCACCGATGGCACTCAGGCGGTTGGTAAGATCCCGGTGGATGTCAATAAAGATGGCATCGACCTGATGGCATTTACCGCGCATAAAATGTACGGCCCCAAAGGTGTTGGCGCGCTCTATGTACGCCGCAAAAACCCAAGGGTAAAGGTAACGGCACAAATGGACGGCGGTGGCCACGAACGCGGTATGCGCAGTGGTACCCTGAATGTTCCCGGCATCGTTGGCTTTGGAAAGGCTTGTGAGATCTGCATGCTGGAAATGGAAGAAGAAGCCATCAGGTTGAGCAAATTGCGCGATAAACTGGAGAACGCCTTACTGCAACTGGAAGAAGCGTATGTAAACGGCAGCCGCGATCACCGCCTGCCCCATGTGAGCAATATCTCTTTTAAATATGTGGAAGGGGAAGGGCTGTTGATGGGCTTTAATAAAAACATCGCCCTGAGTTCCGGTTCGGCCTGCACATCGGCCTCATTGGAACCAAGCTATGTATTGAAAGCGCTTGGCCTCGGCGATGACCTGGCACATAGTTCACTGCGTTTCGGGCTTGGACGCTTCACCAACGAAGAGCAGATCGACTATACCATCAAGGCCATCAGCGAAACGGTATTGAAACTGCGCGAGATGAGCCCGCTCTGGGAAATGTATAAGGAAGGCATTGACTTGAACACGATTGAATGGGCGCATCATTAAAAACAATATTTCAAAAATGAAAGAGATGCTGCAGTAAAAAAGGGCAAATCTTTTTCATGTTAACATCAAATAAAATTTCTCATCATGGCATACTCAGAAAAAGTAATCGACCACTACCAGAACCCCAAGAATGTGGGTACGCTCGATAAGGGAGCAAAAAACGTAGGTACAGGACTGGTTGGCGCGCCCGAATGCGGCGACGTCATGCGCCTGCAAATCGAAGTTGACGAAAGCACCGGCGTAATTAAAGATGCTAAATTCAAAACCTTTGGATGCGGTTCCGCCATCGCTTCTTCCTCACTGGCCACCGAATGGTTGAAAGGAAAGAGCGTGGACGAAGCCCTGAAAATCGACAACATGGACATCGTGGAAGAACTCAACCTGCCACCGGTGAAAATCCACTGTTCCGTACTTGCGGAAGATGCCATCAAAGCGGCCATCAACGACTACCGCGTGAAGAACGGTATGGAAGCCATTAAGTTCGAAGACAGCGTGGTGCATTAATCAGTCTTAGTTTTGAATTATGACAGCTACAGAAAACAGCATATTCATCAGCGATAAGGCCAAAGCCAAAGTCGCGCAACTGATGGAAGACGCGGGCATAGCCAACGACCCTTCATATTTCCTCCGCGTGAGTGTGGTGGGAGGTGGTTGCAGCGGGCTGAGCTATAAACTTGACTTCGATAATGAAGCAAAGCCCATGGACCAGGTTTTTGAGGATAAGGGCGTGAAGATGGTGACCGACCTGAAAAGTTTCTTGTACCTGGTGAATACCGAACTCGAGTTCAGCGATGGGTTGAATGGAAAGGGTTTCTATTTCAATAACCCCAATGCCAGCAGGAGTTGCGGTTGCGGGGAAAGCTTCGCCGTATAATCATAATAGTAACGTATAAACGAAAGCCTCCGTTAGGAGGCTTTTTTAATATTGATACTTAATCCGGGCTACGTCAATCTTCAACAGGTACGGGTACCGGGGGCTGTGGCGGAGTCGGGGGGCTTTGCACATCCTTTGCCGCCCTTGGTGCATGCGGCGGCGGCGGTGGTGGAGGAGGTGGTGGAGCTGGCGCCGTTTTTTTCGACTGACGCTCCTGGGCTGATGCATGCATACTCAATGCAAGCAGCAACCCTGCAAGGGATAATATTTTTGACATGATGATGGTTTACACTTAGATGCCGGAATCATATTATTCCATAACCGTTCATCATGTAATATGGTTAATATTTTATCGCCGTAAAAAATCCTCCATGCTTTGTTGCTGCAGGGCTTTTCCCATGTCTATATCCTCGCCGCTCAGCTTGCCCGATTGTTCAATGACCAGCCGGCTTACATTATCTATTACCAGTGATCTTTCCGGCAACATCAACCCAAAACCATTGTTAAAAGTAAAAAATGCCCATTCGCCCTGTCTGCCCTGGAATGGGTTTTTGCTCCATTGGTATTCATTGGCAGGGAGGCCGGCCTGTGTCAGGATCAACCCGGCAATATCCGTTTGTGATGTGATTTCACGAACCTCCTTTTTTGTTTCGCGCAGCGCGCCGCCTAAAACCAGCAGGGGTATATGGAAATCGGCTGCCTTGCTCTGTGTGTATGGTAAACGATGGCCATGGTCAGCCACAACAAACAACAGGGTATTGTTCCACCAGGGCTGTTGCTCACAGTAACGGATAAACGCACTTACAACCGAGTCTGTATAATGTATGGAATTGAGGAACTGGTTGACATCCTTCTTACCCGGAATGGCCGCCGGAACCGGCGTTTCATAAGGTTCGTGGCTGCTCAGGGTCAACCAGGTGATGAAGAAGGGCTCCTTTTCCTGCTTCAGGTCTGATACAATTTTTTCTTTAACCACATGGTCGTGCGCGCCCCATTTGGAGTTTTGATCTTTTCCGGCGAAATCGTCTTTACTGGTCATCCGCTGAAACCCGCTGTTCAGCAAATATGATTTCATGTTGGCAAATTCAAGCTCGCCGCCATAATAAAAAGATGTGCGGTAACCCGACTGGCTGAAATCGCGTACGATATTGGGCAACTTCGATGATTTCTGCGGTATCTTGATGATGGATTGTAAAGGTTGAGCCGGGTAACCGCTCAGGATACCGGTCATGCCTTTATCTGTTCTGTCGCCTGTGGCATAAGCCTGGCTGAAGTAAATGCCTTCTTTTTTCAATTGGTTGAAACCGGGGCTGATGTCCACATTTTCCCATTTTTGATCCACCGCTTTGGCGGTAAAACTTTCCCAGATGACAAGGATGATATTCGGCTTTGGGTGTTTGGCGCTATCTGTCAGCAATGCTGTCTCCCAACTTGTGCGCAGGCAGTCTTTTGTGATGGAACCGGCCTTTGCAGGATCCATATACACAAATTCATTGTTGTTTTCCCTGCCCAGGTGCGATAATGAATGCATGAAATTCCATACCGGGTTGATGGCCGTGAGGTTTGCAAACTGCTTAGTGGAAAAATACACACTGCTTTGATTTAAGGGCGCGAGTTGCCAACCACCCCTGATGGGTAAAACCAGGGCAACTGTGCATAATAGTTGTGCACATGCGGATACCCATTGCCTGTTTTCCGGCCAGCCGCCCGATAAGCTATTGGATATATAGCGATTGAGGGTGCGTGTCATGACAAGATATACCAGGATGTACGCCAGCAATATCCAAACTACCGGAAGATGGCTGACGGATGCCCAGGCTTCCCTTGGCGAAACCAGGTATTTTAACGGGCTCGCATCCATCCTGAAACCCCAGGCCCGGTATGCCGGAAGGTCGGCAAAGAGGATCATCAATATGGGGAGGCTGATGATGCGGTTATACCAGTAATACGTGATGGGCTTTCGGAAAAAGGGAATGGCATGTGCCAATAACAACAGCAAACAAACAGGGAGAAGGATGTATGCAGCCATCGACGCGTCCATGCGGGCGCCATACCAGAATGATTGCATGATTGTGCTGAAACCGGTTGAAGAACTATCGGCCCATTGATACAATACAAAAGCCATCCTCGCCAACTGGAAAATCAATATCCAGGTGAGCCAGTACCCAAAAGACAGGCGAACTGTTTTCCAGTGAATCATGATGGTTGTTGACTGTTTGCCTGCAAAACTATTCAAACCACTGAGAGTTATGAAATATTAGTTCTGGCAGATGGGCATAAAAAAGGCCTAAGCCCCGGATGCCGGGAAAGCTTAAGCCTCTTTATCAAGTTATACTAACGGTTATGGTTGTGCGAAGCTGTTGCGTGGGCCGCCGCTTGCGAATGTTGCGAGCATGCGTGTTTTTTGTCCGGCCGTGAACATGTACATGCAGGCATCGTCTGTATAGTCCATATAATTCATGGTCATTTCAACAGGAGTGCCTGAGCAAGTGCTGCGGTGGGGATATGTAGGGCAACCATAGTTGGCGGTATTGTGCAGCGGTGTATCGCCTACCTGGTCGTTTCCGCAGGTAGCATCGCCCCAGATGTGGCGCAGGTTCAGCCAATGGCCCACTTCATGCGTGGCAGTACGGCCTTTGTTGAAAGGCGCGGTTGCGGAACCGGTTGTACCAAAAGCATTGTTGTCGATAACAACGCCATCCGTTGCGGAGCTTCCGCCGGGGAATTGCGCATATCCCAGGATGCCACCGCTCAGGTTACAAACCCATAGATTGATTTTGGTGGTAGGGCTGGTTGGGCTGATGCCTCCTCTGTTTGATTTCTTCATATCATCATTGGTACGCCAGCTTGATTTGGTGGTTGATTTACGTACCACCTGGTCTAACACAAAACGGATGTTCGTATTGCCTGACCGAAGTGTCTGGAAGATGCTTGGTGTCAGGTTGTAATCGCTGTTCGTTGCCTGGAAATCGTTATTCAATACAGTGATTTGTGAAGCGATTTGGGCATCAGATACGTTTTCAGCGCTTGTGCGGTACAGTACATTTACAACTACCGGTATCTCATATACGCCGTTTACGAGCCGGAATGCCTCTGGGTTTTCCGCAAACCTTTTTGTGAAATCCTCAATGGCATTCATGCGGGCAGCCAGTCCGGGGTCTTCCTCCAACTGCCTTTTCAGCACTTCCTGTGAGGCGCAGTGTCGTCCTCCGAGTTGTGCGGCCGGATCATTTTCCAGCGCGAGGTCATCCGTTACATTTGTTTTGGTACAGGCCGTCATCAGCGTGGCGGCGCAGGTTAGCAGCAGCAGCGTTTTTTTCATAAATAATTGAATGGTTGTTTTATTGAAATAATGCCTATTAAATTAGAATTATTTCTACGCTTGCGCAATCAAAGGGGCAGGAATTATTTTTGCAACTAAGTTGCTATTTCTTAAGCGGGAACTTTAGATAAAGGTATAATGCAGGCATACCTTGTATCACCGGGGGCCATCTGTACACATCATTTTCATAAAATATCACCCGGTTCCCAGCCGGTAAAGCTGCTGTATGGAAATATGGAAGTTGGGAGATGATATCCAGTCTTTGGCCGTCCTGAAGGTAAAACTTACTTGTATTGGTTGACGAGTGATACAGCACGCTGAACGAAACCCCTTTCGGTAAAACCTCCGCGGGCGTCCAAATGGCTATGTGCCGGTTTGGATAAGATGCTTCCGATGGGGGCTCCTGCATACGGATGCCATTCATCATGATTGATTTTCGGGTATGATAGAAAAGCTGGTTGCCGGGAAGGATGACCCATTCCAGGGGCGTCGACTGATACTGTGCCAGGTATAATTTGTACCGCCCCTTTCCCGGGATCTTAAACCGGAGTAAACCCTTTTGATTGGGTTCCGCAAGCTGTTCTGTCTGCACCCACTGGTAATCTTCTTTCTCCACACTTACCACGGCTACCTTATCATTGCTGCCGGGTTTACCAATCTTGCCGGTTCGATACCTGATCTGCAATTCGCCGGCACCCCCACTGTAAAAACTGAGTGCATAGCCAAAATGCGTGAATGATGTTTCATCCATGCTTTGTATGCGGATGCTGTCGGCACGCTGCGGGAGAAAACTTTCCAACAAGGCATCCGTAATTGCCAATGGGATACCGGCGCTTTCCATGTATGCGTTTTTGTAATGCAGGTATTCCTTTTCTGCAACCGTTTCCCAACTGTCAGCAGTATTGTGCAATGGCAGCCCTTTGCGATAATCCCACAGCCCGCGCTCTGGGTCATCGAGGAGGGTTTTATACATGTCGTTCAATTGTGTATTGTGGAAAATCCTTGTGTCATACATCTTCCATGTGTATTGCAGGATTTCCCTGGCTTTATTTTTTTTCGCATCCGGGTTGGCTGAGAATTTTTTCGCTTCACCCAGGCTGCCGAATAATTCATGGTATTTGCATAAATACACGAGGTACGCTTTCAGTTCCAGTAATCTTCGTTTATGCTTTTGCGTTAGTACCTGTGCCGACGATGCTTCTTCCATCCATAGTATGAATAACCCCAGTTCATCTTCATCAAAGGAGGGATGGTCGTAGTTTGTTTTCAGGTGTGCCTCGCTGTCGTACCAGGCTTTCAGCATTTTCTTCACTGCGGAAGCCGCGGGCCCGAAATTATCGGCGCAAAATTCATCGATCAGCTTGTCCAAATCCGCGTAAGGTTCACAGAGGTAACGGAGGATCATATATTGCAAAATGCCCGACGACATGCCAGACCAGGATGTTTCCGCATGTATGCCTTCCAGTTTCAGCCTTTTATACCATGCAAGTTTTTTATGGTAGTCCGATAAATGAAAAAATGGCTTATCCCAGGCCCATACGCCAATATTTATGTATTCATACACGCTTACCTGTTTGCCCTTTTTAGCCCATCGCTGAACCAGGTTATTGGGCGAACTCACGTATTGAAACGCGGTGGGTACCAGCATCACATGCACATTAGGTTCAATCCTGATGCCCGGGGTGTCGGCCCTTTCGGTGTAGGCAAGCGTACTGACGCCGCCTTTGGGATCAAGGGCACTGACTTTTTTCGCCGCTTCATTCACAATGTAAAATGATTGGTCTGACACCGTACGGAAGGCTTTTTTACAGGCATCGGTATGGCAATAATTCAACCCATCGCCCGCATCAGCGGATGCATATTTCCTGGCGGGTAAAAAATTGGGCCATGCCGATTTTTGTTTGAAATAATTATTGGCCACCCAACTGCTGAACATATCAACCCCCTTTGCATAGGTTGGGTCCAACTTACCATCAACCCTGAATTTCCTTTCGTTATTGACCGGGGCCAGCATGGCAGGGTCGGCTTCAATGTTTTTCCGGTGTTCAATATTGAATGATTCGCCAACATGGCCGTCAACAATAATATACGCACAGCCCATGCGGTTGCGCCGGTACCATGTCCGCCAGTCGGCTTCCATGTCTTTATCCTCATCCAGTCCTTTTACCGCATAAGTGCCACCTGAGGGCAGGAACATCCGCATGCGGAAAGCGGGTTGGTATATTTTTTTCTTATTTCGGACAAAAGGGGCCTTCAGCACAGGTATTTTCGTCCAGGAATCACCGGGCAGGTAAAACCGGAAACCCAGGTCCTGCAGCCAACTGTACATGGCGTAGGATAAGCCGGTGATATGTGTGGCGCTGATCCTGACCGACCGGTCCGGCATTTGTTCCACCTGTCCGGCCTCAAGCGACTGGAACCGCAAAGCCGGGTTGATGAGCAAATAAATCCCTGGTCCTTTTTGGCCAGTATAAGCGGAGGGGGTATAGGTTTCCCTTGTGGCTTTCCCCAATAACCCGGCAAGGTCTTCCGCCAGCAACCTGGGTTCAAAGCCGGCATAATAAGCCGGGTTCAAGCCGCGGGGCATGCTGACCACTGTATAATACACCGGGGTTTCAGCGGCGAGGGGCTTTAGTACAGCCAGGCCAAAGCAATATATCAGCAGAAACAGGCATTTCATATCCTAAAGTAATGAAATATAAGAGCGCCCTTGCTGAACAAGGGTTAAAATGAAAAATCCCCGCCAAAAAAGCGGGGATCCAGTTGGTGTTGGTAAACAAAGTATAAACGAAATCGGTAAAAAAAAACCTTAGCCATCAGCCAGTTTCAAACCTGCTGACAATACTATGACAATCTCTGATTCGGATTTGCTGCACGGATTTGAAAAAAAATCCGGGAAAGGGCTTGGGCGGCATGTCGGTTCAGAATAGTAACTTGCAGCAATTTTATTTGGATGATCAGCATTTGCCGCAAGGAACTTAACCAGTTTTTCAGCAACCTGACAGGGTATATGGCCATTATCCTGTTCCTGCTGATCAATGGGGTGTTTTTGTTTGTACTGAACGATAGCAGTATCCTCGAAAGCGGTTTTGCCAACCTTGACCGTTTTTTTGAACTGTCACCCTGGGTGCTGATGTTCCTCATACCCGCCATTAGCATGCGTTCACTGTCAGAGGAATACCGGGGCGGCACATTTGAAATTTTGCAAACCAGGCCACTGACGTCAAGACAAATCGTTTTGGGGAAATACCTCTCCATCCTGGCCATCATCCTGGTAGCCCTGCTCCCTACGGGATTATATGTATTTACCATCCAGCAACTCAGTACCACCGGCAATATCGATGGTGGCGGGATCGCGGGAAGCTATATCGGCTTATTCATGCTGAGCGCCGTCTTTGCATCAATCAGCCTTTGTTGCAGCGGGCTCACGTCAAACGCGGTGGTGGCTTTTTTGTCAGCCGCCTTTTCCTGCCTGATCCTGTTTTTTGGATTCAACGCGCTGAGCCGGCTCCCCGTTTTTGGGGCAGGCGCCGATTATTATATTGAAATGCTGGGCATCGACTTTCATTACCGCAGCATCAGCAGGGGAGTGGTCGACAGCCGCGATATGCTCTACTTCCTGAGCATGATCTTCTTTTTTATTTTCATTACGATCATAAACCTCCGGAAACGATAAATGGGCTTCCTCAAACATATAATCCGGGGAAAAGGCTGGCTCTTCCTCCTGCTGGCCACACTAATCGCCGTGAACTGGGCCGGTACCCGCTGGCATGCCCGCCTAGATTTTACCAATGAAAAAAGGTTTACGCTCAGCGAACCCACCAAACAACTCCTGCGTAAAATCGACAAGCCGGTGGAAGTGGATATTTTTCTGTCAGGGGAACTACCCAGTGCGTTCCGGAAACTGTCGGCTTCAACGGATGACTTATTGCGCGAGTTCCGCGAAACCAGCCGCGGTCGTATTCAGTTCCGCTTTATCGAGCCATCCGAAATCATGGACGGTTCGGAAACCAGTTATGCGGATACATTGTCGGCCCTGGGCCTCTTTCCCATCAACCTCACCACTCAACTTAAGGAAGGGCAACAACAGCAATTGATCTACCCGGTTGCGCTGGTGCATCACGATAACAAAACCGTTCCGCTACGTTTATACCAGGGCCGTTCACCCATGATCAGCTACCAGGAGCTGAACAGCGCTGAAGCCATGCTCGAATATACGCTGGCCGACGCGGTAGCCAAAGCCATTCAAAAAACCAAGGCGATAGTGGGCTATGCTACCGGTAACGGACAACCGATGTCGTTTGACACATATGACCTTGTAGAGAACACCCTCAAGCCCAATTATCGTTTTTTCACGTTCAACCTGCAAACGCAACCCTATATCCCCAGGGAGTGTAAAGTGTTGATGATCGTAAAGCCGTCTATGACTTTTACCCAGGAGGAAAAACTCAAGCTCGACCAGTATGTAATGAACGGTGGGAAATTGTTGATTTTCCTCGACAGGCTGAATGCCGAGATGGACAGCCTCCAGGTGAAGAATGAAGTGATCGCCTATGACCGCGACCTCCAATTAAATGATTTATTGTTCCGCTATGGGGTTCGGGTTAATCCCGATTTAGTGATGGATTTGCAATGCGATTACCTGCCATTTGATGTGAACGGCAATGGTCAGTATGAATTTTTGCCCTGGAATTATTTCCCGGTGATGGAATCCCCATCGAACCACCCCATCAATAAAAATATGGGCTTTGTGTCGGGCCGTTTTGTGAATTCATTAGATACGGTGGAAGCGGAAGGCATCCGGAAAACCATCCTCCTGCATTCTTCCCGGAACGCGCGAACCATTTCCACTCCGGCATTGATCAGTGGGCGTGAAAATGTGAATGCGCCGGAGGATGAAAAATTTAAAAAGCCGTTTATCCCTGCGGCGGTTTTGCTCGAAGGGAAATTCAGTTCATTGTTCACAAACCGCTTGACGCAAACCATTCAAGACAGCCTGGCTGCATACCAGGTGCGGTTTAAGCCTGTTTGTGATGAGGATAACCAGATCATTGTGGTAGGTGATGGCGATATGGTCTTAAACGCGGTGAGCCGCGGTGATCAACCCATCGCGATGGGCATGAACCCGTTTACCTTTGGTACGCAACGCGAATTCCCTTTTGCCAACAGGGATTTTCTCCTCAACTGCCTGGAATACCTGGTGAATGAACAGAACCTGATGGAAGCCAAATCAAAAGATTATGTGGCCAGGTTGCTGGATACCAAAAAGGTCAATGCGGAGAAACAAACATGGACCATCCTGAACCTGGCTGTGCCGGTTTTGCTGGTGGTATTGTTCGGACTGATATTTCAATGGTTGCGCAAGAGGCGCTATGCACAAAAAATGAAACAACAATAATGGATACGAATCAGGTTATCTTCCTTGTATTTGGTGGCGTTATTTTATTGGCGCTCCTGCTCGACCTTGGTTTATTGAGTAAGAAGAATGCCGTTATCACCATGAAAGCGGCCATCATCCAAACAATTTTTTGGGTAGGACTTTCGATGGCTTTCTGCGCATTTATCTGGTACGAAAACGGCAAGGAGGATGCCATGCAATACCTATCGGCCTACCTGCTCGAATGGTCGCTATCCATCGATAACATATTTGTATTCATCATCATCTTCGTGTTCTTTAAGGTAGACCAAAAGCATTTTTCGCGCGTGCTCTTATTGGGCATTTTGATGGCCATTGTGTTCCGCATCGTGTTTATCGCGCTGGGTAGCGAACTGGTGGCCCGCTTCGACTGGATCATGTACATCTTTGGGATATTCCTGGTGTACACAGGTTTTAAACTGTTTACCGCGAACGAGGATGAGGAATTTGATCCGGAAACAAACTGGGCTTTCCGGCTGATCAAAAAATGGTTGCCAACCACCAATGCTGAACATCATGGTAAGTTTATTTTGAAGATTGATGGCAAAAAGTACTTCACCACTTTATCCATGGTGGTGATCATGCTGGGTTTGATTGATATCGTGTTTGCCGTTGACTCCATCCCCGCCGTATTCTCCATCATCACCGATCCTAACAAAAAATTATTGATTTATTCTTCCAATATATTCGCGGTGCTGGGTTTGAGGAGTTTGTTCTTCCTCCTGCGCGGCGCGGCCGACCGTTTCCAGTACCTGCAACATGGCATCGCTGTGATCCTCTTGTTCATTGGTGCCAAAATGCTGATCGCGAAATGGATCCATATACCTGTTTGGGCATCGCTGATGGTGATTGTGGTTTGCATCACCGGCGCGATGATGTATTCGGTATATGATGCCAAACGCGATAAGGAAGCGGAGAAAGGATCAACCGGAAACGAAGGCTGATATGCATGCATTTCATTTTTCCGATATCGCCCGGCTAACCAGTGGCAAAATCCTGCAACAGGTTTCAGACCCCATTCCCGAATGGTTGCTCACCGATAGCCGCAAACTTGCGCTGCCGGAGCAAACCCTTTTCTTCCCGATCAGCAGCGCGCAAAAAGACGCGCACCGTTTCATACCCGGTTTGTACGAGAAGGGTGTACGGCAATTTGTAGCAGGCCCCGGCTTTGATACAGGATTGCTGAATGATATGCCGGAGGCGAGTATCATCCAGGTGGCTGATCCCTTGCAAGCCCTCCAGCAACTAGCTTCCGCGCACCGCCACAGGTTCCCTTACCCGGTGATCGGTATCACGGGAAGCAACGGTAAAACCATTGTCAAGGAATGGCTCTATCAACTTTTAGGCAACCGCCATCATATTGTCAGGAGCCCAAAGAGTTATAACTCACAAATAGGCGTGCCCCTGAGCGTTTGGCAGATGAACGATACCCACACATTGGGGATTTTTGAAGCGGGCATTTCCCAAACCGGTGAAATGCAGCGGCTTCAGCCGATCATTGATCCGCAAATTGGCGTGCTCACATTTATGGGCGATGCGCATGCCAGCGGCTTCGCCGGCTTTGAACAAAAGTTGCAGGAGAAACTTCTATTATTCCGCGGATCGCGTATTTTGATATATTGTTCCGATGATCCCCGGGTTCATTTGACGGTACAGGAATTTAAAAGGACGCTGAATCCGGGATTGACACTTATTGCATGGGGCCATAGTGCGGATGCAGGCCTTAGGGTATTGTCGATTGACAAGAAAGGCCAATCTTCGATTATACATGCCCGTTATAAAGAGGAAAGTTTTGAATTTTTGATTCCATTTACCGACGATGCTTCTGAATTCAATGCCATGACCTGCGCAGCCGTCATGGCCGAGTTGGATTACAGCCTTCCGTCCATCGCGGTGGGGATGGCTGACCTCAAGCCGGTGGAAATGCGCCTCGACATGAAGCAGGGTATCAATCGCTGTTCCGTGATCAACGATTCTTACAGCGCCGACCTTGATTCATTGATGATCGCCCTTGATTTTCTCCGTCAGCAGCAACAGCATACACGCCATACCGTTATTTTGTCTGATTTCCTCCAGTCGGGTTACAGCGGCGACGCGCTATACAGCCGCATTGCCCGCATCCTCGAGCGCAACAGGCCCGAACGGCTCATCGGCATCGGGCCGGGCATTTCGGCACATGCGGCTTATTTCAGGGATATTCCTGAAACCGTTTTTTTTGACAGCACCGATCAATTCCTGCAACAGATGGGTGCCATGCAATTTCATGATGAAACCATCCTCCTGAAAGGCGCCCGTATCTTTCAGTTTGAAAGGATATCCCGCGCCCTCGAACAGAAAATCCATGAAACGGTTATGGAGATCAACCTCCAGGCACTCAGGCATAACCTCAAACAATACCGGAACCAGTTAAGGCCTGGCGTAGGGATGATGGTGATGGTGAAGGCTTTTAGCTATGGCAGCGGCAGTTTTGAAATTGCCAACCTGCTTCAACACGCCGGCGTGGAATACCTGGCTGTTGCATACGCGGATGAAGGCGTGGAATTGCGGAAGGCGGGGATTCGTCTACCCATCATGGTTATGAACACCTCGGAAGCAGGATTCGATAACCTGGTTCAATACAAACTCGAGCCTGAAATTTATTCCTTCAATATCCTCCAATCGTTCAGGCATTACCTGCAACATAAACATATCAGCCAGTATCCCGTGCACATCAAACTGGATACCGGCATGCACCGCCTTGGTTTTATGGAACCGGATTTGGGTGAACTGATCAACCTGCTCAGGGAAGGCCTGCCATTCCGTATCCGCTCCGTGTTCTCGCACCTCGCGGCCAGCAGTGAAGCGGCACACGACGCGTTTACACGGGCTCAGGCGGATGCCTTCCACAGGATGAGCGATGCGATCCGGGAACATACCGGTGAGGATTTTATGAGGCATATTGCCAATACATCGGCCATCCACCGGCATCCGGATCTTCAGTTCGACATGGTCAGGCTGGGCATTGGCTTGTACGGGGTGGATGAGGGGCAAAACCTGGAGAATGTCACGACATTAAAAACTACGGTATCGCAGGTGAAGCAGCTCGCGGCCGGAGAATCGGTGGGTTATAGCCGCAAGGCCATACTCAAAAGGGATTCCCTTATCGCGGTGGTACGCATTGGTTATGCGGATGGGTATTCCCGCGCTTTGGGTAATGGCGTAGGGCATATGCTGGTCAATGGTTTCCTGGCGCCGGTGCTGGGAAGTGTCTGTATGGATATGACCATGCTGGATGTTACCGGCATTCCTGTGTCGGAAGGCGATGAAGTGATCGTGTTTGGCCATGACCTGCCTGTAAGCCGCCTCGCCGAATGGGCCGGTACCATCCCTTATGAAATCCTCACCAATGTTTCGCAACGGGTGAAAAGGGTTTATTTTGAAGAATAATGGTTTTAACGAAGCCGGCAACTGATTTCTGAAGGCTTCAAGTATATTTGCCGCCAACGGCAAGGCAACTGACCCATCATGAAGAAAATACACGTCATACTCATTATAGCGCTGATCCTGCTCGCAGACCAGGCTCTGAAAATTTATATTAAAACCTCATTCCCACTTAACAGCGCACGTCCGGTGGCGGGCGATTGGTTCCAACTCTATTTCGTGGAAAACCCAGGGATGGCTTATGGCCTGAAATTCGGTGGGAACTGGGGTAAACTGGCGCTAACCATTTTTAGGTTTATCGCCGTGATTTTTGGTACCTGGTACCTTGGGCAAATCATCCGCAGGAAATATAAAAAAGGGTTCATCATCTGCGCTGCCCTGATTTACGCCGGCGCTTTAGGCAACCTCATCGATTCCTGTTTTTACGGCCTGATCTTTGATAAAGGCATGTTGTACAATGCTGAATTTGGCGATTATACCGGATATGCCGGACTCGCACAATTTTCTACAAATGGCTATGCTACTTTTTTGCATGGCAATGTAGTAGATATGTTGTATTTCCCATTGATCAAAGGGCAATTCCCCAACTGGGTTCCCGGATGGGGCGGTGAACACTTTGAATTTTTCAGGCCGATCTTTAACATCGCCGATGCAGCCATCACTACAGGCGTACTGACGCTGCTGGTATTCCAGAAAAAGTTGTTCCCGGAAGATAATGATACCGGAAAATCGCAGCCTGTGGAAACCACCGCGCAGGTGGATGACGCATCGCAGGTTTCTTAATTGGTTATCTTTACCAAATAATAATTACACATGAGGTACTTCAATCTGCTGGCATTGGTTTTAATGACCGGAATTATTTTTTCGGCCTGTCAGAAAGAACTTTATTTTGATAGCACCGAAGGGCAGTCTATTGGCACCCTTCAGGCTGATTCCAGCTTCGACTGCCTGCCAAGTTCGGTGAGCGGTGTGTACCAGGCAGATTCATTACTTGGGAGTGGAAACTATTTAGACGTCACTGTTAATGTGAGCCAGGCTGGTTCATATACCATTAAGTCTGACACGATCAACGGATTTTCTTTTTCCGGTTCTGGTGTCTTTGGCACCACCGGTATCAACACGGTTCGATTGTATGGAACCGGCCGCCCGATCCTTGAAGGCATCAACACTTTTATTATAAAATACGGAACAAGTTTTTGTAATATAGATGTGGAAGTGACGCCGCCCAACCAGGTGCCTGCCGTATATTCATTTGCGGGCGCGGGTGGGTTTTGCACGGGTGCCACATTGAATGGCACGTATATGGAAGCCCTTGCCACCAATAGTTCCAATACGGTATTGGTTGGCGTGAACGTTAGCGTTGCAGGTACTTACGATATCAATACCACTACGGTCAACGGAATCAGTTTTTCGGGATCCGGTGTGTTTTCGTCAACCGGCGCGCAGCAGGTCTTACTAACGGCAACGGGTACCCCGGCAGCTACCGGCACATTCAATTTTCCCATTTCGGGCAGCGGCAGCAGTTGTTCTTTTTCCGTAACTTTTGATCCGGCGGCACCTCCGGCGGTATTCACGATGGAAGGCGCACCAGGCAATTGCACGGCTGTTGTGTTATCGGGTAGTTATGTGGTGGGTGTGCCGATGTCGGCCAATAACACGGCTTCACTCAATGCCGTTGTTACCACGCCAGGTTCATACAGCATCACGGGTACAACCGTAAACGGTGTTACGTTTTCAGGTTCCGGCTTGTTCAGCATTACAGGCACCCAAACCATAACACTTACAGCCAGCGGTACACCGGCGGCAACAGGTACTTTTAGTTTTCCCGTTACCGGGAACAGCAGCACCTGCCCGTTCAATGTTACATTCACCAATCCGCCTGCCGATTTCATAAACTGCCGTATCGATGGTGTGTACAGCACTTTTGATATTGATGCCATTGCCACCCGAACAACTATTGCCGGGGTGGAAGTGCTGAGCATCGAAGGCCGTTCGGGTATTGCCAGTTTCCCCAGCTTAAGCCTGAACCTGAGCAAAACTACCGGTGGAAGCGTAGGAACCGGCACCTATACCGTTAATCAACTCACACTGGGCAACCTGATCAGCTGCGATTATAATGCCGCAAACGGAACAAACTATTTCGCGGGTACCGATCCTTTGAACCAATCGCAGAACCCCGCGTTCACCATCGTTATTAACAGCATTACACCCACAAGGGTAGCAGGTACGTTTGCCGGGCCTGTAAAAGACAATAATGGGGCGGGCCCAGCCGTAAGGGTCATCACCCAGGGAACCTTCGATGTTCCTTTACAATAACCGAAATAGACTCATTCAAATAAAAAACGCTGCCGATGCAAACCGACAGCGTTTTTTTATGATCAATGGATCGTTTAGCTGATTTGTCCAACCATCTTCGCGGGCACTACCCATTCGTCAAACTCAGCTTCTGTGAGGTATCCGAGTTTTACGGCCATCTCTTTCAATGTGCTTCCTTCCTTATGCGCCTTCTGCGCGATTTCCGCCGCTTTGTAATAACCAATCTTTGTGTTCAACGCCGTTACAAGCATGAGTGAATTGTCTACATGCTTTTTGATATTGGCTTCAATAGGTTCGATGCCTGCAGCACATTTATCGTTGAATGATACACATCCGTCTGCAATCAAACGAGCGCTGTGCAGGAAATTATAAATCATCACCGGCTTAAACACATTCAATTCAAAATGCCCGTTGCTGCCGCCAATGCTTATGGCAACATCATTGCCCATCACCTGCGCCGCGATCATGGTGAGCGCTTCGCATTGTGTTGGGTTTACTTTGCCGGGCATGATGGATGACCCGGGCTCATTATCCGGAATAAATATTTCACCAATCCCGCTGCGTGGGCCTGATGAGAGCATGCGGATATCATTCGCGATCTTCATCAAACTGACAGCCACTGTTTTCAATGCGCCATGGGCTTCTACAATCGCGTCATGTGCAGCCAGCGCTTCAAATTTATTTTCAGCGGTAACAAATGGAAGGCCTGTGAGTTGCGCGATATGGCGTGCAACATTCTCTGAGTAACCACTGGGCGTATTGATGCCGGTACCCACCGCGGTGCCGCCCAATGCCAGTTCAGACAGGTGCTGCAGGGTATTGCGGATCGCTTTCAGCCCGTGGTTTAATTGCGATACATAACCGCTGAACTCCTGTCCAAGCGTAAGGGGTGTGGCATCCATGAAATGGGTGCGGCCTATCTTCACCACCTGCATGTATTTTTTACTTTTTTCTTCCAGTGTATCCCTGAGCAGTTCTATGCCCGGAATGGTTTTTTCTACCAGGATCTTATATGCCGCGATATGCATGGCAGTAGGGAATGTATCGTTGCTCGACTGCGATTTGTTGACGTCATCGTTTGGATGAAGGAATTTATCCTTGTCGTCCAGTTTGCCGCCATTCATGACGTGCCCGCGGTAAGCGATCACCTCATTTACATTCATATTGCTCTGTGTGCCACTACCTGTCTGCCAGACAACCAATGGGAAATACGCCTCAAGTTTATTTTCCAAAATCTCATCGCACACTTTTCCAATCAGGTCTGATTTTTCCTTTGGCAAAACGCCTGCTTCATAATTGGTGATGGCAGCCGCTTTTTTCAAATAAGCGAATGCGTGAATAATTTCTTTCGGCATGCGGTTGATATCCTGCGCGATTTTGAAATTATCGATACTGCGCTGTGTTTGCGCGCCATAGTAAGCATCAACGGGCACTTTCACTTCACCCATGGTGTCTTTTTCAATTCTGTATTCCATAATCTGAATGGTTTAATATGATTGATCAGGATAGCTTTCTGTATTATTTGCCTGTGAATACGGCTTTTCTTTTTTCCAGGAACGCGCTCGCGCCTTCTTTGGCATCGGCGGTATCAAACAGTTGGCCGAATGAATAGATCTCCTGTTCCAGCCCGGATGGGTCGCCCACCGCGCCGATATTCACCAGTTTTATGATTTCAGCCACTGCAAGCGGGGCCTTACTGATGATGGTTTGTATAATAGAGATTGTTTTGGGCAGCAGTTCTTCAGCGGTGGTTACATGGTTCACGAGGCCCATGTCTTTTGCTTCCGTGGCGCCGATCATATTACCGGTCATCATCAATTCCATGGCCCTTCCTTTACCAACCAGTTGTGTCAGCCTTTGTGTGCCGCCATAACCGGGGATCAAGCCCAGGTTCACTTCAGGCTGCCCGAATTTTGCCTGCTCGCTGGCCGTCCTGAAATGGCAGGCGAGGGCCAGTTCGCAACCGCCACCCAACGCGAATCCGTTTACGGCAGCAACAAATGGTTTGGGGCAATTTTCAATCCGGGAGAATACAAGGTCTTGACCAAGCTTTGCCAGCGCTTCACCGCCGGCCGCGTTGAGTGAGGTAAATTCACTGATATCGGCGCCGGCCACAAAGGCTTTCGCTCCGCTGCCAGTGATGATGGCCGCGCGGATATCCGGTTTCGTGTATACGTGGTCGATAGCTTCACCCAATTCCCGGATCACGGTTTTATTGAGCGCATTCATTTTATCCGGACGGTTTACCGTAATCAGGTAAATCCCATTTTCCAGCGATGTGCTGATGGTGGTAAATGACATGTCAATTTTATTTTTCGTAATTAGAATGAACGGTTCTCTTTAACCCATTCGCGGATGTAACCTGCGATATCAGATGTATTGGTGCCGGGAGGGAATAGTTTACCAACGCCCATCTCCCTGAGTTTTTCCATATCATCGTCAGGGATTATGCCCCCGCCGGTCAGCAATACATCATTGAGGTTTTTTTCTTTCATCAGGCTCAGGATGCGGGGGAATACCGTCAGGTGCGCACCGCTCAGTATGCTCACGCCAATAGCGTCCACATCTTCCTGCAAGGCGGCATTCACCACCATTTCCGGGGTTTGCCTCAGGCCGGTATAAATCACTTCCATGCCTGCATCCCGCAGGGCCGTAGCGATCACTTTAGCGCCGCGGTCATGTCCGTCGAGCCCAACCTTGGCAACCAAAACTCTGATGGGTCTGTTCATATTCGTGATTTGAATTGTTCCAATGCTGTGTGGATGCGGCTGAGTGTTTGTTCGCGACCAATGAGGCCGGCAATATCAAATACGGCCGGTCCAAATTTACCCCCAACCAGCATGATGCGGAAGGGGAGGAGCAGGTCGCCGGGTTTCAGTTGCGATTCTGAGGCCAATTCCTTAAAACCCTGTTCCAGTTGCTGTGCATTCCATGCTGCACTTGTGGCATAGCGTTCCGACAGCCGCCTAAAAAACACCGCTTTATCCTCATTCCATTTTGGTTTCACCGCATCTGCGTCTATGCGTTCGGGTGAGTGATAGAAAAATCCCGCCTGTTCGTTGAAGTCGGTTAGGAGGCTGCAGCGTTCTTTCACCAACCCAATGACCCTTACCGCGAATTCTTTTTCCTTTTGATAAAATACGGAACCAGGTATGCGCGACATTTCATCGTATAACCACTCGTCCTTTCCTTTCTTGATCCATTCGTGGTTGAACCATTTTGCTTTGTCAAAATCAAAACGGGCGCCGGCTTTATGCACCCTGTCCATACTGAACTTCTGTATCAATTCTTCCAGTCTGAATAATTCCTGTTCCGTGCCATCATTCCATCCTAATACGGCAAGCATATTTAAAAATGCTTCCGGCAGAAAACCCCTTTCCCGGAAACCTTCCACCATTTCCCCGCTCTTCGGGTCTGTCCAGTTCATGGCAAATACCGGGAATCCGTATTTCGCGCCATCGCGCTTGCTCAGTTTACCCTGCGGACCCATGATCAGCGGAAGGTGCGCCCATACCGGCATTTTGTCGAGCCCAAATAAATATTTCCAAAGCATGACATGTACCGGGGCGCTGCTCAGCCATTCTTCTCCCCTGAAAGCATGCGTGATCTTCATCAGGTAATCGTCGACCACCACTGCCAGGTGATAGGTGGGCATGCCGTCGGCTTTCAGTAATACTTTATCATCCACCAGCGCCGATTCAAATTTCACTTCCCCATGTATGAGGTCCTGTAACACAACGGTTTCATCTTCAGGCATCTTAATCCGGATCACATAAGGGGTGCCCGCATCAAGTAAATGTTTCACTTCTTCGGCAGGCAGGCTGAGTGAGTTGCGCATTGTCATCCTCGTGTGCCTGTCGTACTGGGGCGATGGGTTTTCATCAGTTTTATTTTCCTGGCGCATGCGCTCCAGTTCTTCCGATGTGTCAAAAGCGATATACGCCTGTCCCGCTTCAATCAACTGGTCGGCATATTGGCGGTACATGGCTTTGCGTTCGCTTTGGCGGTATGGCCCATAGGGCCCTCCATGCAAAGGGCTTTCGTCGGGTACAAGCCCGCACCAGTCCAGGCAATCATAAATGTATTGTTCAGCGCCTTCCACATAGCGCGTTTGGTCTGTATCTTCAATACGCAGGATAAATTGCCCTTTGTGTTGGCGGGCAAAAAGATAATTGTATAAAACCGTTCGGACACCTCCCAGGTGCAATCCCCCGGTTGGACTAGGGGCGAACCTGACCCTTACGGGTTGCTTGTTGAGTTGGGCCATAATTGATCAGCTTTTTCCGCTGCAAATATACAGGCAGAGCCTGCTAAATAGCCCGTATAGGCAAAATAAAACGCCGCGGAATAATCCACGGCGTTTGTTGTATATCGAGTTTGCTGACAGATGGTATTAGTTACGCAGGAGGATGGTCCTTGGAGGGCGGCCATCAATGGAAATCATAGCAATGCGGTCGCAAGTGCCATCGCCATAATCCAGAACGGCTACATGGTTTGGCCCCTGGAAGCGGATGCGGCCTGCATCAATGTTTTCACAAATCACCTGCTTATGCAATGGCAAGAGGATGTTGAAGCTGCGTTGACGGCCCTGGCTGTTGCGAACAGTTCCCTGTCCTTCAATTTCGAAAGCGTCATCCAGCAAATTGCGGGGTGTGCTTACACCGGCAACCTGTGTCACATCTTTCACACTGTTGTGGATCCAGAATCGCCCGCCCGGCGCGGTAATGCGGCCATCCACCACGGTGCGGTTCCAACTGCGCACTCCTGCTGTGCTGGTGTTGGTCCAGGTAATGGTGCCTTCTTTCTTGAAATTGTTGACATAGTAATTGTTGAATGTCATGACCGCGGTGCTGCCCGGCCTGCGCAGGGAATCCGAGATGACAACCTGGATGATGCCACGCCTGGTGATATTGCTACCCGGGGCGGTGCATCCGTTGCCAAAATCAATGGTGATGGTCCTGGGAAAACCGCTGGCCGGTGTAACTGTTACAGTGGCGCACAGCAACCTGTCGGCAGATACCAATGGCTCACGGGCTCCGCTGAGGCCTTCTGCTTCCACCGCTTCATTCATGATATCATAGGCATCTTCCGTCAGGTTTTCGGCAACCGCCTGGTCTTCACTTAATTCAAACGTTGATTCAATTTCGGTTTCGTCAACTGTATTGACATCATCCGATTTCTTGCAGGAAAAAAGCCCCAACGCCAGGCTTGTCCCCAGGATGATCGTAAAAAGGTTTTTTGTTTTCATAATTGATAATTTTGTAATGATAGACTGTCCGTCGGTTCAAAGGTTTAATTGTCTGTTAAAATAAATATGCAATACCTCGTCAAAACTCCCTGGTGGATGAAAAAACTGGTGCCGGGCGCCACCTGGTCTGTGGACACCCAGGAACCCGTGATTTACCTGAGTTTTGATGATGGCCCTCATCCCGACATTACCCCCAAAGTGCTAGATATACTGAACCAATATCATGCCAGTGCCTGTTTTTTTTGCGTCGGCGCGAATGTGCAGCGCTATCCTGATGTGTACCGGAAAATCATTGATGCAGGCCATACTGTAGGTAACCACACGTACCATCACCTGAATGGGTGGAGAACAAAAGACAAGAAGTACATGGAAGATATTGCTCATGCTGCAAAGTATATCGACAGCCGGTTGTTCAGGCCACCGTACGGACGGTTGGGCCTGTTTCAACGCAAACTGTTGGCAAAGCCCGCGTATGACATGAAAGTGGTTATGTGGTCGGTGTTGAGCGGCGATTTTGATCCGAAGATCAGCCCGGAACAATGTCTGGATCATGTGCTGTTAAATACAGGCGCAGGTGATATCGTGGTGTTTCATGACAGTGAAAAAGCGGCTAACAGAATGTTGTTCGCGTTGCCCCGTGTGCTGGAATATTTCAGTGGGAAAGGGTTCAGGTTTGAGCGTTTGCAATTGTAAAATGCCTGGAAATAAAATGGGCCTGGGTAGACACCCTGGCCCGTTTTTAATCCGTACCCTATGAAAACTGTTGCCAAGTTAAGTACTTGTTTTAATATACACAAGTTTTTTATTTGACCCCCTGGGCTAAGTTTGCGGCCATGCTGATAGATACCCATACCCATATTTACCTACCGGATTTTGCCAATGATATTGAGTCGGTCCTCGATAGGGCAAGGCTTGCCGGGGTTACCCATTGCTGCCTGCCCGCTATCGACAGCGAAACCCATGACCTGGTTATTGGGCTCGAAAGCCGGTTCCCGGGTTCCTGCCATGCCATGATCGGGTTGCATCCCTGTTCCGTCAACGAGCGGGTAGAGGAGGAACTGGCCCTGGTGAGGTCATGGCTGGAAAAAAGGCCATTTATAGCAATCGGTGAAACCGGGCTTGATTTTTATTGGGACAAAACCTTTGTACAAGAACAGGAAATGGCCCTGCGCCGCCAAATGGAATGGGCTATTGAATTCAACCTGCCCATTGTATTGCATACCCGCGATGCCAACCAGGCCGTGATTGATATCGCCAAGGAGTATGCCCCAAGGGGATTGAGGGGGGTATTTCACTGTTTTGGAGGGACTTATGAGGAAGCTTCGCAAATTACCGACATGGGTTTTTTCATGGGAATTGGCGGTGTGTTAACGTACAAAAAATCAGGCTTACAGGAATTGATGCCTATGTTATCCATTGACCATATCGTGCTGGAAACGGATGCGCCTTATTTATCACCCGTCCCGTATCGGGGGAAACGCAATGAACCGGCTTATTTGACGCAGGTTTTTGATTTGATGGCCAGGGTACTTAATATGGAAAAAAATGCGCTGGAGGAAAAGCTGACAGAGAATTCCTTGAGGCTGTTTCCTTCTTTGAAGGGATAATGGAAAAGGCACCTGATAGGTGCCTTTTGCGGAGACTGGGGGATTCGAACCCCCGATAGAGTTTCCCCTATACACACTTTCCAGGCGTGCTCCTTCAACCACTCGGACAAGTCTCCAATATTTTAATTCTGTTCATTCCTTCATCCACACTTTCTCCCGTCATTCGCCGGGATGCTCCTTCAACCACTCGGACAAGTCTCCAATATTTTAATTCTGTTTGGTCCTTCATCCACACTTTCTCCCGTCATTCGCCGGGATGCTCCTTCAACCACTCGGACAAGTCTCCAATATGTTAATTCTGTTTGGTCCTTCATCCACACTTTCTCCCGTCATTCGCCGGGATGCTACTTCAACCACCCGGACAAGTCTCCAATATTTTAATTCTGTTTGGTCCTTCATCCACACTTTCTCCCGTCATACGCCGGGATGCTCCTTCAACCACCCGGACAAGTTCCTGCAATTGAAAAACGTATTGTTTGCAGGGATGCAAATGTACATCCTTTATTTGTATGAAAGCATCAATCCAACAGCTTTTCCATTTGCATGCTACGGGAGCCTTTCAGGAGGATCAGGCTGTTTTCAATCCCGGATTGCTTAAACCAGTCAACCGCTTCCCGGGTTTGGTTAAAATGCAGGTACCCATCTGCAACATCGGCAAAATCAGCACCCACCAACACTACCTCTTGCCATGTATATTGGCGGATCAGGTTGACTAATTTCAGGTGCTCGGCATGGCTGTCTGCACCCAATTCCATCATGGCCCCCAGTATCAGCACTTTTCGGCCGCCTTCCATGCGGGCAAAATTTTCAATAGCCGCCTTCATGCTATTCGGGTTGGCGTTATAGGCATCAAGGATAACCCGGTTGCTGCCTTTCTGCATCAATTGCGAGCGGCTGTTGGTGGCTTCATATTGCTCCAATGCAGCCTGGATGCGGTCTTCAGGCACCTGGAAAAATTTTCCAACCGCGACTGCGGTCAATACATTGGGAAGGTTATAATCACCCACAAGTTTTGTGTGGATGGTTTTGATTTGCTGACAACCTTTGCTTATACCAACAGAGAGGAAAGGATCAGAGTTGCTGACATCGCCGGCCACATAAAGCCCTTCATCCCGGGCATCGCTGCCATACCGCACAATATGTTCAATGCCCCTGCACATTTCCCTCAGGTAATCATAATCCCAATTAACGAATGCGGTGCCTTTATGCGCCCTGAGGTAATCATACAATTCACCTTTGCCTTTGCGCACACCCTCAATGCCCCCAAATCCCTCCAGGTGGGCTTTCCCGCAATTGGTAATGAGGCCATGTGTCGGTAACGCATAGACGCAGTATCCGGCGATTTCCTTTTGATGGTTCGCACCCATTTCAATAATGGCGATTTCCGCGTCGGGGCGTATGGATAAGATGGTTAGTGGGATGCCGATATGGTTATTCAGGTTACCGATGGTGGTATATGTTGTATAAGTTGAAGAGAGCACGGCATGAACCAGTTCCTTTGTGGTTGTTTTACCATTGCTCCCCGTAATGGCGATGAACGGGATCCTGAATTGCTGGCGATGATGCAAAGCAAGGTCCTGTAAGGCTTTCAGCCCATCCTCAACTTTGATGACCCGTGGGTCTTTAAAGCCTGTTTCCTCATCCACGATGCAATAAGAAGCGCCCGCATCCAGGGCTGTTTTCGCATAGTCGTTACCGTTGAAATTCGGGCCTTTGAGCGCGACAAAAATATCGCCCTGTTTCAGTTTGCGTGTGTCTGTTTGTATATGCGGGTGCCGAAGGTAAATTTGATAAAGTTCTTTGATGTCCATAGTTCTCAAAAATAAGGACTTGCCGTTGATTGATCACTGGCGAGGCATAAAAAAACCCTTCCGGTGTGGAAGGGTTTTTTTATTTGCAAGATTACTTTTTGCGTTTGTTTTGTTTGCGTTTTCCGAAGATGTTACCTTCTTTAAAACCTGGTCCTTCAGGAGGCCCGAGGTAGCTCTGGGCGCAACGGAAACCAACCGTGCTCGCGCTTTGGTCTTCTTCGAGGAAGCGGCGGCTGCCTGGTGAAAGCCAGTAAGGACGGTCGTTCCAGCTACCACCCTTGATCACCCTTGATTTGTCGCTTACCAAAGTGGTTACACCATAGAGGTAAGATGCGCCGCTGGTAGAGTCGCCATCACGGTAGTTAATTACGTTATTGCGCTGATAGTTCCTGCGGTTCTTCACTTCTTCGTCAGAAATGTCCACTTTTTTCAGGTGGCCCATACTGTCGCGCTCGTACTCGCCGGAGCTGTTTTTGTAGTATTTCTGGAATTTATTACCCCTGAAATAGTTGAAATCTTCATTGTCCATTGGGCTCATCGGACGGTACACGTCACCAACCCACTCACTCACGTTACCGCTCATGTTATACAGGCCAAATGAGTTGGGGTAGAACGATTTGATATGGCCAGGGATTGCGGCACGGTCGTTCAAACCACCGGCAACACCCATGTTATCGCCACTTCCGCGCTTAAAGTTCGCGAGGAATTTACCCTGCCAGCTTCCGCGACGGTTGTCACGAAGTCCGCTTGGGTTTTTGCTCCATGCATAAATCTGCTGGTTCGACCTGAGTTCTTCACCTGATTTGCTTTCTTTTTTGCGGGGTGAAGGGTTTTGGTCAAGCAGGCCATAAGCCGCATATTCCCATTCTGCTTCGGTAGGCAGGCGGTAACCCATATTCAGGATACCATCTTCCATACGTACCGTACTGCGGGGTTTGTTATTGATATCTTTCAGGTCAGATTTCTTTGGTTTGCTGCGGCCCTGGATCAACTCGGGGTTCATCAGGTAAGTTTCGGTGTTGAATGAACCATCTGCACCGGCACCTTTCATTTCACGCTTGATGGCGTCTTTCTTCAGGTAACCTTTTTTCATCAGGTTCAACTCATTCACACGGTCTGAACGCCATACGCAAAAATCATGCGCCTGCTTCCAGGTTACGCCTACCACAGGGTAATAGTTATAGGAAGGATAGCGGAAATAGTATTCCACATATGGCTCGTTATAAGCCAATTCCTCACGCCATACCAGGGTATCCGGCAGAACGCGGTTCAATACATTGGTATCGTTGCTGAATGTGTTCTCGATCCAGTATAAGTATTCGCGGTAGTGTACGTTGGCAACCTCGGTTTCGTCGATAAAGAAGGAAGGAACCGTTACTTTGCGCGGAACATTGTTCCATTCGCCCATCACATCCTCTTCTTTGGCGCCCATCACAAATGAACCGCCCTGAACAAAGACCAGGCCGGGGCCCGCTTTAGGGTACTTTACTTTGGATACATGGAAATTACCCATGTTTTTGTCATCATAGTTCCAACCGGTTACGGATGATTTGCCCTTCTTTTTACCGAAAAGGCCCCCATTTTTACAGGAACTCAGCGTAAGGGCCGCTACAGCGATCATTAAGAGGCTCTTACCCGACATTAGATTTTGCATGTGCATTCGTTTTGCAGATTGTTTAACGAAAGGTTTTCTTGATTATTGCATTTGGGTTACAATCGCTGCAATATAATTACTTTATAGATCACGCAAATAAAAAAGCCGTTAATTTGATATTTTCAAGCCAAAAACCTGTTTTTTTGAGTTTTAGATGCAACTTTTTGCATATAAAATTTGTCAGGGCCTATGAACACAATAAAACCAGCGTATAGTGCGTTAGGTAATTTCGTAATATATCTGTGCATGATGGCCGGGCGGAGAGGGTATATGGAAATTGATAAACCCTATTTATATAGGTAACTGGTTTTTTAACAAGATTTTACAAAATTATTGGTGGATAAAATAAATCTCCTATTTTTACAATCTATACCGTAACTAAAACTTAATTCCTTATTGAGGTAACTCTACCTAACCAAGACAAATAAATCGCATGAAACAAGCAACTTTGAAACTGACTGCCTTAGTATTGTTACTGGGTGGGTCTATTACTGCTGCACAGGCCCAGTCAAATGCCAATTCCATTAATGTGGTGACAACCGCAGTTCCTTTTCTCCGTATATCTCCTGATGCCCGCAGTGGTGGTATGGGTGATGTAGGTATCGCAACTTCTGCCGATGCCAATTCAGCTTTCTTTAACGTAGCTAAAACGCCATTTGGAAAAAATAAAACCAGCATCGCTGTTTCTTACACCCCATGGTTGAGTGACCTGAAACTGAACGATGTGTACCTGGCTTCACTGTCTGGTTACCACCAAATCGACGACATGCAGGCGATCACCGCTTCTGTGCGTTATTTCAGCCTGGGTAATATCCAGTTCACTGATTTCACCGGAAACCCGCTGCAGTCTTTCCGTCCGCGCGAGTTCTCAATCGATGCCGGTTACTCCCGTAAACTGTCCAGCAAAATCGGTTTGGGTATCGCCCTGCGCTATATCAGTTCCGACCTCGCCGGTGGTACTGTGAATGGTGTAACATATAAAAAAGGTTCTTCTGTAGCAGGTGATATCCACTTCTTCTACAAAGGCACTAAAGAAAGCGGAAACGGTTTCGATTGGGGTGCTACCCTGAGCAACCTGGGATCTAAGATCTCTTACACAAACGACGCTACACAAAAGGATTTCATTCCTGCTAACCTGGGCATCGGCGCCGCTTACAACAAAAAATTCGACGAAGACAATAAAATCACTTTCGCACTTGACCTGAACAAATTGCTGGTTCCAACTCCTCCTGCTGTTGGCGACTCTGCCGGACTGGTTGAATACCGCGACAAAGGCGTTGTTGGAAGCTGGTTCAGCTCATTCGGCGATGCCGGTAAAGATGAATTCAAAGAAATCACCTTCTCTTTGGGTGCTGAATACTGGTACAAAGACCAGTTCGCTTTCCGCGCCGGTTATTTCTATGAGAATGAAATCAAGGGCGACCGTAAGTACTTCACCCTGGGTGCAGGACTGAAGTACAATATGTTCGGACTGAACTTCTCTTACCTGCTGCCAACCGGTTCTGGTGTAAACCGTAACCCGCTGTCAAACACACTTCGTTTCAGCTTGTTGTTCGAGATGAACAAAAAATAAGTCTCGACTAACATCATTTATATGTCTTAAAAGCGTCCCGTTTTAACGGGACGCTTTTTTGTTTTGCAAGCCCGGCAAGATGTTGGATATTTACAAAAAAAAGATGTCGTACAGGATTGGATTTGGCGTTGATTTTCACCAACTTACCGAAAACCGCCCTTTTTGGCTGGGCGGTGTGCAGGTTCCCCATCATAAGGGCGCATTGGGCCATAGCGATGCGGATGTATTGCTCCACGCCATTTGCGATGCTTTGCTCGGGGCATTAGGGCTTGGCGATATCGGCACCCATTTCCCTGATACAGATGCGGCATATAAAGACATTGACAGTAAAATTCTGCTGGAGCGATCGGCAAAACTGATATCCGAAAAAGGTTATGGCATTGTCAATATCGATGCCTCAGTTTGCCTCGAAGCCCCCAAAATAAAGCCCTTTATCCCTCACATGCAATCAACCATCGCGGGCATATTGAACCTGCAACCCACAGACGTATCCATTAAAGCAACCACTACTGAAAAAATGGGATTTGTTGGCCGTGAAGAAGGCATCCAGGCTTTCGCGACCGTATTGCTGGAAAAAAAATGATGAATCGTTTCCATATCGGCATCCACACCGGTTTGCTCTTATGGCTCACCCTATTCCTGTCTTTGCAGGCAATGGCTCAAAGGGAAGCCAGCAACTGGTATTTCGGACAAAGCGCCGGACTGAACTTTGCGTCCCCAATACCAACCGCGCTCTTGCAGGGCGGCACCAACTCGGAAGAAGGATGCGCCAGCATTTCCGATAACCAGGGAAGGCTACTCTTTTATACCAATGGTACATCCATCATCAACAGGGCACACCTGCCCATGAAAAACGGCTCCGGGCTGAATGGCGATCAAAGCAGCACGCAAGGGGTTTTGATTGTGCCACAACCGGGCAACGATAGTTTATATTATGTGTTTACCAACGGCGCCGTACACATACTGCTCGAAAACGGCTTGAAATATTCTATTGTCAACATCAAAGGGGATAACGGTTTTGGCGAAGTGCTGCAAAAAAATCAGTCATTGCTGGCGGATACCTACGAACGCATTTCAGCCATCAGGCATTGCAACAATATTGATGTGTGGATCATGGTGCGCAAATGGGAATCAAACCAGTATTACGCGTACCTGCTAACCGCTTCCGGATTGAACAGCAGCCCGGTCATCAGTTCAACCAGCCTGGTGGTTGGAGGAGATATCAATTACAATATCGGCGCCATGAAATTTTCCAGCAAAGGAAATAAAATGGCATGCGCTTTTGGGTATGGTTTCGACAGGATTGAGTTGATGGACTTTGACCGCCAAACCGGGAGGCTCAGCAACCCTGTAGTGTTCAGGCCGAATACATCAAACCCTGTTTCCGGGTTTCCGGGTGTGTACGGACTTGAATTTTCACCAGATAACGGTTACCTGTACACGAACTGTTTTAATGATGCATTCGACAGCCGGTTGTTTCAGTTTAACATCCAAACACACAATGCGGCGGCCATTGAAGCAAGCCGTCAGTTGATCCATACCGAAACCAGTGGCAGCGGTGCCGGAAACATACAGATCGCGTTGGATGGAAAACTGTATGTGGCATTCAGGGGACGTACATTTTTATCAGTGATTGAATCTCCGGAGAACCCCGGCCTTTCCTGTAATTTTCGCTCTGATGCCATTAACCTCGACCCTGACGGCAACCGTCGTGTAAGCGCAGGTTTACCGAATTTTATCCAGAGTTATTTCGACAGGGAATCGAATCCATACGATTTCTACCGCACGGGGGCCTGTGATGATTTATCTGTTCCCTTTAAACTGAATTATTCCACAGGGATTGATTCGGTGCGATGGGATTTTGGCGATGGCGGCAATTCCACCGTGTTGGAGCCGGTGCATAATTTTTCGGCCCCGGGATTTTATAATATTTCACTTTTCATTTTTAAACCAACCTGCTCCGGCAACAGTCAGGAAATCAGGAAACGCATCTGGGTGGCGCCGACGGGAAGTTTCTTGGGTGAAGACAAAGCGTTTTGTCCGCCCGGCTCCACGTTGCTGACAAGCAGCCTGCAACAGGTAAGTCTCACCTGGAACAACGGGTCAATCAATGATTCCATCCAGGTCAGCCAGCCCGGCACCTACTGGCTGGAGGCTTCCGACAATGGATGCACATTGCGCGATTCGGTGGAGGTAAGCCTGATCCCGCCGCCGGTGTTCAGCCTGGGCCCCGATACCAGCGTGTGCAGGCAACAACCGGTTATACTTCGTGCACCCATTACCGGTAGTAGCTATGCCTGGAGCACAGGTGATAACGGGAACAGCATTGAAGTGACAAAGCCAGGTACCTACTCCCTGACTATTGAAGCCGGCCAGGGATGCGCGTATACGGACTCCATTCTTGTTTTGTCGGGCGATTGCGGCCTGTTTATGCCATCAGCGTTTACGCCTAACCGTGATGGATTAAACGATTTGTTCGGCCCGGTTGATGATGTACAAGCCAATAAATATGAATTGGTGGTTTACAACCGGTATGGACAAAAAGTGTTCCACACAAAAGATACCGGGGCCAGGTGGGATGGCAACATACAGGGTAAGCCCGCACCGGTTGGCACATACATCTGGATTGTGAATTTGCAACAGAAGCGGTTCCTGCCGCAAACCATCAGGGGAACCGTGCTCTTGTTCAGGTAATGTTCTTTATTAAAGCATCAAATGCAAACTATGCCTACAATCAAAATAGCTTTTATCAACCAATCAACGAACCCGATGCCGGCATACGCAACAGAAGGTTCAGCGGGTATGGATATCCGGGCATCCCTTGAAGCACCCATCACTTTACAGCCAATGGAAAGGCGGCTCATACCCACGGGCTTATTCGCTGAAATCCCCGAAGGGTTTGAAATTCAGATCAGGCCCCGGAGTGGGCTCGCGGTGAAACAGGGCATTACCTGTTTGAATACGCCAGGCACCATCGACAGCGATTATCGCGGGGAGATACAGGTATTGCTCATCAACCTCGGCCAGGAACCGCAAACCATTCAACCGGGTGACAGGATCGCGCAAATGGTGCCCGCCATGGTAACGAAAGCGGAGATTGAAGAAGTGTTAAGTATTGGCCAAACCAACAGAGGCGCGGGCGGTTTCGGGCATACAGGCGTTCAATAATCCATACCTTCGCATGATTGTGAATATGAAAACATTTTTGCAGATTATTATTTTGGGTTCGGTCTTGTTTTATTCTTCCTGCAGGCCAACCCGGCAAATCAAACAGGTCATCGCGCCCCGCGAAGCCACGGAAGTGCTGACAAAAGTCAATACCGTGGATTCACTGGCTATCATCCAGGCTACCCTCGACCGCATTAAGGCCAACCGGATCGAGTTTAAAACATTCTCGGCTAAAATAAAAGTTGAAGTAACAGACAACAAGGGCAAGCAACCCGACCTCAGCGTGGTGGTCCGCATGATCAAGGATAGCGCCATCTGGATGTCGATCTCCGCTACATTCCTCAACATCGAAGTGTACAGGGTACTCATCACGCCGAGCCAGGTTATCCTGCAAGACAAGCAGGCAAAGGAAGTGCAATACCGCACATTGGAATACCTGCAGGAAGTTACGGAGATACCTTTCGATTTTAATACGTTGCAAAACCTGCTCATTGGTAACCCGGTTTTTTTTGACGACAATATCAGTTCATACCGGCAGTTTGACCAATACTCCCTGGTGACTGCAGTGGGCGAATATTTTAAGAACCTGCTGACATTATCGAACGACAGGTTATTGCTGATGCGATGTAAACTGGACGATGTGGATATTTCACGAAACCGCACAGCAGATATCACGTATGCAGATTATGTGCAACAAGGCAGTATCCCATTTTCAACCAACCGCAGGATATTGATTTCGGAGAAGAATAAAATTGATGTGCAGATGAATTTCAAGCAATTTGAGTTTAACAAAGATTTATCGGTGAGTTTTAACGTGCCGAAAAATTATAAGCGGAAATAATCACTATTTTAGTGAATTGTCAGACTTTTGCCGGGTCTGTCCATATTAATCAAACATCCTATTAAAGCTGTAACATGAAATCATTCGCACTCACCCTATGTAGTTCCCTGGTCATCGCGCTGACGGCCTGGGCCCAACCTGCATCCGGACAGTCGAGGGAAGAACTGGAAAAGCAACGGCAACAGCTCCGGAAAGAAATCGAACAAACTGAAAAGCAATTACAGGCTACCCGGAGCCAGAAAAAGGAAAACCTGCTTTCATTAAAGCTGGTTGATAAGAAAGTTAAGTTACAGGACAGGGTGGTTGATAATATCAATCGCGACCTGAGCCTGCTGGATAACAATATAACACTCACCAACCGGGAGATCCGAAAATACGACCGCTTGCTTGATACCCTGAAACAGGAGTACGCCCGGAGCATGATCTATGCCTATAAGAACAGGGCCAATTACGATTTTCTGAATTTTGTGTTCTCTTCCGCCAACTTTAATGATGCCATGAAGCGGCTCTCTTATTTAAAGAGCTATCGGTCATTCCGGGAAATGCAGGGCCAGAATATTTTGCGCACACAGGAATTGCGCAAATCAAAAGTGCAGGAGCTCAGCGGTGTAAAGCAAAAGAAAAACGCAACCCTCCAGGTGCAAAACAAGGAATTGCAGGTTTTATCGCAAGAGCAAAAAGAAAAAGAGCGTATCCTGAATGAACTGAAAAAGCAGGAGAAGCAACTGAACACGCAGATCGCATCCAAGCGCAAGCAGATGCAGAAAGTGGATAATGCCATTGCCGCAGCCATCAAACGCGCGCAGGAAGAAGCCCGCAGGCTGGCAATAGCAAAGGCTGCTGAGGAAGAACGCAAGAGAAAGGAAGCCGAAAAAGCGGCAGCACTGAAGGCCGCGACGGTGAAGCCCGGTGAAACTGAAGCGCCTAAGCCGGTGGTTGTGAAAGAGAAGCCCGCTGCGCCAAAGAAACCAGAAAGCGTCTTGTTGAATTCTGAAAGCAGCATCGCGCTCAATGCCAGTTTTGAGAAAAACCGGGGCTCGTTGCCCTGGCCTGTCGACAGGGGCGTAGTGCTCATGCATTATGGTTCCAATAAATTACCCAGCGGTACTGTGCTGGATATCACATCAATCACCATTTCATCTGATATCGGAAGCCCGGTAAAATCTGTATTCGACGGAACAGTTTCTGCCGTACAGCAAATTGATGATATGAGTGTGGTGATCCTGCAGCATGGCCGTTATTTTACTACTTACAGTAATTTAACGGGTGTCTCCGTACAAAAAGGGCAACAGGTGAAAACCGGCCAGGTATTGGGCAGGGTGGCCGCCAACTTCGATGGCATTGGTGCCATTGATTTTTACATGAGCAATGAAACAAGCAATTTTGACCCGGAGCGTTGGTTACGAAACCGCTAATTGTATCAACTGGTGATACATATGTTCGTATTGGGGGATAATATGATGGATATCAAACTTCTTTGCCTGCTCCAGCGCCTGCGATTTGAACTTTGCATGTGTTTCTTTATCGGATAATATCTTCAGGGCATTCCGGCTCATATCTTCCACATCGCCGATATTACTCATATACCCTGAAAACCCCTGTACATTGATTTCCGGTAAACCGCCCGCATTGGTTGAGATCACAGGCACTTCGGCTGCCATCGCTTCCAAAGCCGCGAGTCCAAAACTTTCATATTCGCTGGGCAGCAAAAACAGGTCCGCGATGGGAAGGATATCTTCCATTTGTTCCTGTTTGCCGAGGAATTTGATATCCTGGCAATCTTTGCATGACCTGGTGAAAGCCTCTATTTCCGGGCGTTCGGGGCCATCGCCTATGAGCAATAGTTTTGATGGGATTTCTTTATTAATCAACTGGTATGTACGTACCACATCCATCACACGCTTTACTTTTCGGAAATTAGACGCATGTACAATGATCTTTTCATGATTGGGCGCGATGAGCTTGCGGAAAGCATCAACAGGTTTTTTATTGAAGCGTTTGACATCCACAAAATTGTAAATCACTTCAATGGGTTTTTCGATCCCAAAGTTTTTATAAGTTTCTTCTTTCAGGTTATTGGACACCGCCGTGAGTACATCGCTTTCTTCCATGGAAAAAGTGACCACCGGGCTGTAGGTTTTATCTTTTCCCACCAACGTGATATCCGTTCCGTGCAATGTAGTGATCACGGGTATATGTTTGTGTTGCTTGGCCAGTATTTGTTTGGCCATGTATGCAGCGGAAGCATGCGGGATGGCGTAATGAACATGGAGCAGGTCGATCTGGTGATTGTTCACCACATCCACCATCGCGCTGGCAAGGGCCGTTTCGTATGGGGGGAAATCAAATAATGGGTATGTGGGTACCCTCACTTCATGATAAAAAATATTGGTATGGAACCCGCTCAGCCTGACTGGTTGCTGGTATGTGATAAAGTGGATGTTGTGGCCTTTTTCCGCCAGCACTTTTCCCAGTTCAGTGGCAAGCACCCCGCTACCCCCGAAAGTGGGATAACAAACAATGGCAATATTCATGGTCTTTTTTTTAATGGAAGCCTTTGAAGCTGCAAGTTACCATATTCTCCTGCCCTTTGATGCAGCAGGTAAATTTAAGCAATGATTAACATGAAAGTTTTAAGTTTGTTGAAAGCACATTTATGAGTATCGGGAGACAGTTTTTTTCATGGCTTCTTTTCTTTTTTCCGGTTTTGGTACAGGCACAACCGGCGGATTCTTTACAGATCAGGAAAATTGTTAATGAGATACTGGTAAACGGCCAAGCCTATCAAAACCTCCGGGATATCTGCCGCATCGGGCCAAGGCTCAGCGGTTCGCCGCAGGCGGAGAAAGCTATTGAATTAACCCGCCGCATGCTGCAACAGGCCGGTGCCGATAAAGTATGGCTGCAGCCCTGCCTGGTAACGCATTGGGAAAGGGGCGCCGGTGAAACAGCATACCTGGTTGATTCAGCCGGTACAAAGTTTACGTTGCGCATCAGTACCCTGGGAAATTCCATGGGTACAGACGGGAAAGATGTGTGCGGCGAATTGCTGTATATCAATAGGTTTGACCAGGTGGATGCCATGGGCGAGAAAATGCTGCGCGATAAAATTGTGTTCTTCGACCTGCCTATGAACCCAACCCATATCCGCACATTCCAGGCTTATGGCGAAAGCGGCATTGCGCGGAGGAATGGCCCTTCTCTGGCCGCGAAGTATGGCGCGAGGGCAGTCCTGGTGAGGTCGCTGGCAAGTAACGTTGACGCATACCCGCATACCGGCGCAACAAGGTACAATGATTCTTTTCCTAAAATCCCGGCGATGGCCCTGAGCACACAGGATGCGGAATGGATCGCGGAAAATATGGCGAAAGGAAAAAAGTTTACCGCCTGCCTCCGCAACAGGGCGGTCATGAAAGGCGAAGTGCTTTCATATAATGTGATCGGGGAGATAAAGGGTTCCGTTTACCCGGAAGAAATCATCAGTATTGGCGGTCACCTCGATAGCTGGGACCTCGGGGAGGGGGCGCATGATGATGGTGCCGGTTGTGTGCAATCCATTGAAGCGCTCCGGGCATTGCATAACCTGGGTATCAGGCCTAAGCGTACCATCCGTGCCGTGATGTTTATGAACGAAGAGAATGGCGGCGGTGGTGCCCGGGCTTATCTTGATTCAGCCATCGCGAAGGGCGAGAAACATGTATTTGCCATTGAAAGCGATGCCGGTGGCTTTAGCCCCAGGGGTTTTAGTTTCGACCTGGGTGACCAGGCTTACGGGCAAGTAAAAAAATGGGCCCCTTTATTCGCCGAATACGGCATCCATGAATGGGAAAGGGGAGGCAGTGGCGCGGATATCGGCCCGCTGAAAAAAATCGGGACGGCACTTTGCGGGCTCAGGCCCGACAGCCAGCGCTATTTTGATGTCCACCATGCCGAAACGGATGTGTTTTCTGCCGTCAGTAAACGTGAACTTGATCTTGGCGCGGCTGCAATGACAGCGCTCATATGGCTGGTAAGTGAATATGGCTTAACATTGTAATAGAAATTAATACATCATGGACACTCAAACGCCTGCTTCCGGTAAACCCAAAAAAAGCGGATTCAAAAAATTTATGCGTTGGTTTTTAATCATTGGCATTCTGCTGCTTGGTTTCCTGTTTTGGTGGAATTTCTACTTTGTTTTTGGTGAAGGTGTGAAATCCGGTGAACTGAATTATGTTGTCAAAAAAGGAAACCTCTTTAAGACATACGAAGGTAAACTGATACAGACAGGGCTACGCTCAAAAACAGCCGGATCGATCAGCTCCTATGAGTTTGAGTTTTCTGTTGAGGATGACAGTATTGCCAATGTGCTGATGAAAAACAGCGGCAAATATTTCGACCTGCATTATAAGGAATACAAGAGGAGCTTACCCTGGCGGGGTTACAGCCATTATGTAGTGTACCGCATAGAAAATATCAAGGACGTAGAACATTAAGATGCATTCAGGCCTGCAGCAAAAAAATCACAGGGATTTTATGCAGGTCGGGTTTGTTTTTTTTCCATTCGGAAATGGTTTTGGTACGAATGGATTCCTTAGGGCCTGTAATGTCAACGGCTACGCATAGACGCGTTTTTCCTGTAAGGTTTGTGATTAGGCTTTCCAGTAACTGGTTGTTCCGGTATGGGGTTTCAATGAAAATTTTTGTGGATGCATTTTTTTGTGAAGAGGCTTCCAGTTCGCGGATCTGTTTGTTCCTCGCTGAAGAATCAACAGGCAGATAGCCAGTGAATTCAAAATGCTGACCGTTCATGCCACTGGCCATCAAGGCCATTAGAATGGAACTGGGGCCTACCAATGGCTTTACTGAAAAGCCGGCTTCCTGTGCTGCAGCTACCAGCACCTGGCCCGGGTCTGCTATACCCGGGCAACCCGCTTCGCTGATGATACCCACCTGTTTACCCGCATGCAGGCATTCCAGGAAAACCCTCACCTGCTCCGCTTCCGCTTTATGAATGGCATGCCACTCAAAATCGTCAATAACAATGGATTTATCTAACTGCTTCAGGTAACGCCTGGCCGTTCTTTCGTTCTCTGCAAAAAGAACCCTGCATTCACGGATGGCCGGCAATACATAAGCCGGAATGCTTTCGATGGCCTCTTCAGATAAAACAGTAGGTATGAGGATTACGGCGCTCATGTTCAACCAATCAGGATTTGAGATTCGCGGGCTTTATGCAGGCTGAGTGTAGCCGCGATAACGGCATAGCTTGGGGCAAACAACCATCCCGCGATTGGGATCAGGTGCAGGAGGTAAAATACCAGACCGTTGCCAATAGCCAATCCTTTATGATGCCCGATAAAAGCGATACTGGCCTGCGCGCTCATGCGGTTCCTCTCGCTGTTATAATCGAGCATGGCAAAGCCCAGGTAATAACATTCCACCAGCATCGATACCATGGGTGTTATCCATCCAAATAATGGGATAAAGGAGATGATGAGCAGGCTGACCAGGTACACCGATTGCCAAAGCATGTTCCGGAATGTCAGTTTAATGGCCCTGACAATATCTTTCAGCAATTGTTTGAAGCTGAATGGGAATTCCCTTCCGTTCAGGATGCTGTCTGTTTTCTCACTTAAAAAAGCGAATACCGGCGATGCGATAATCAGGAACAGGTATTTAAAAAGCGAAAAATAAAATAACAGTAAAATCAGCCGTAGGATGATCTGGCCTACAATAAAAAAGAAATTCAGCCAGCGGTCATGCATGCGGTCGAGCCATCCCTTTACACCGGTTTTGAGCAGCACAAATTCTATGGCGCTGTTGCTGGTTGTCCAAAACAGGTAGATGCCGGCAAGAAATAAGATGGTATAAATCAGCCCCGGGATATAAATCCATTTCCAAAGCTTGTGCTTTACAATAAATTTGTGTGCATCCGCATAGGATTGTATGGCTATGACGATTTCTTTCAGCATGCAATCGGTGGGTAAGCGCTAAAGTTAAACAAACATTTCAGGATAGCCTATGCTTTCGAACCAAAAATCAAACTACGGATTATTGCCGGAATCATTTTTCCTGCATAAGGATGTTTGTGCGATCGCCCGCCAGCTCCTTGGTAAAATCATGGTCACGGAGATTAATCATGAGTGCACGGCAGGCCGCATTGTGGAAGCGGAAGCATACTCGTCATTATCCGACAGGGCTTCGCACGCGTATGGAGGCCGGCGCACAGCAAGAAATGAACATATGTACGGCATGCCCGGAACTTCGTATGTGTATATCTGTTATGGTATGCACCCAATGGTGAATGTGGTCACGAATGAGCACGGTATTCCTGACGCTGTTTTGATCCGCGCCCTGGAACCGGTGGAAGGTATAACGGTCATGGCTAAACGAACTGGAAAGGCGCAGGATGATAAAACCATCACGAAGGGGCCAGGCAATCTTTGCCGGGCGATGGGAATTGATAAAACCTTATCAGGTTTGTTCCTGCAATCGGCCCCTATTTATTTGTTACAAGATCCAGGTTATAGCATCGATGACCACATGGTGGGCATCAGCAGGCGAATTGGTGTGGAAGGTGCAGGGGAAGACGCGGCATTGCCATACCGGTATTACATCCGTGGAAACAGGTATGTAAGCGGGAGCCCGAGAACCTGATACTTTAAAACCGTGGACAGGGTATGCCCTTGGTTTCCTGCTTGCGTTTGATATAGATCACGGAGAATTCTGAACCACCCCTGCTGGCAGTGGCTGCCTTGAGGTTGCTGATATTGATGTCGTAACTGGCGCCAATACGCAATCCGGCGATTTCCAATCCAACATAAGGGATCACGGCATCATTGATGCGCATCCAGGAACCGATATATACGTTGGTTGGGTTCACGTTGTCGGAATTCGCGTTCAGCGAGAGTGCGCCGCCAAATACGGTTTCACTGGCTTTGTTTTGCATCTGGTGGATGGCGGAAAGGTTCACGCCCACCACATCCGAAATAGGGAAATAACCGCCGCCATGAATGGTCAGCCGGTTCGTGAGGTACCAGTTCTTATCCTTGAAACTTACCTGCGGCTTGTTGATATGATACATACTCACGCCGAGGTAATAGTTATTTTGTCCATTTGATGAACCTGAAAACAGCACACCCGCATTCACATCAAAATAATTTTGATTGCGCCCGTTGGTGAGGATATCCGACGTGGTTCCTGTAAAGCCGTTTTGGGTCAGCATATCTTCAAAGGTGAGCTTGGTGATATCAAGCACCATGCTGTTATATGAACCCTGGAAACCGGCGCCGATGGTATTGTAACCATTTTCGTCGAGGGCCTTGTGGTACGACAAAGAAATGGAGCCATAGTTTAATTTCAGGGCGCTGTTCGCGCTGGCATCGGTAACACCTGAAATACCTACGCCAAATACGTCATTTTCAGGAATCTTGCCTTTCAAGATTGGAAAGTCTACAGAGGCGCTGGTGGTTACATATGCTTTTGGAATGGAAGGCCACTGGTCGCGGTGGTTTACGGCAATCCTCCATTGGCCGTCGAATTTGCCGGTAAAGGCAGGGTTGAGGGTCAGGGGGGAAGCGAAGAATTGTGAGAAATGTGGGTCCTGAGCTTTCAGCAGGCCGGAAATCAGTAAAATGGGTATGAATAGAAAAAGTCTTTTCATCAAACAGCTTTCAGAAATATAAAGATAAGGATTTCAATGGAAATGCTGCAGCATTGTGAAACCGGCAGCAAAGCCGGGCAAAAATTCACATTTCTTTAATTAATTCTGCATTTTAGCGCCGTAAGCGAGGTCGCCCGCATCTCCGAGCCCGGGTACGATATAACCCTTTGCCGTGAGTTCGTCATCAATCGCCCCGCACCATACAAAAGCCTTAGGCTCAGCGCGTAATACATATTCAATGCCTACGGTGCAGGCAATCGCGCATACAATATGCAGTTCCTTGATATGGCCTTCTTCGCGGAGGTGTTGAATCGATTTCACGAGTGAGGAGCCTGTGGCCAGCATCGGGTCGCTGATGATCACAATCCGGTTTTCCATATCCGGGCAACTCATATATTCCAGGCTGATTTCAAAACTTCCGTCGGGATGGTGTTTGCGGTAAGCGCTCAGGAAAGCGTTATCCGCTTTGTCGAAATAATTCAATAAGCCCTGGTGCATGGGGAGCCCGGCCCGGAGGATGGTGGCCAGTACCGGCTGCTCGCTCAACACTTTGCAAACGGCGCTACCCATGGGCGTGGTGATTTCTTCTTCTTTCGATTCGAGTTGTTTACTGATTTCATAACCGATGACTTCGGCGATGCGTTCGAGGTTGCGGCGAAACCGCATACGGTCTTGCTGTACATCTACATTCCTGAGTTCGCTGACCCAATTGCTGACAAGCGAATGTTCTGCGCTGAGGTTCCTGATCATATCCAATGGTTTATGCCGGTGAGCGATCCCCGGCGAAGGGGATGATATCTGCACAAATCTAACAGAAAATCGCTCAGCATGATTATTTTTATTGCCTGAAACATATCATACCAACATGCGTACTGTTCATCTGATTAAAAACCTCACGGCAGGGATTTGCGTCTTCGCCCTTTTTTCCTGTTCGGGTAAAGCCGATAAAAAGGCAGCCGACGATTATGAAAAGGGTAAAATATCCATGGAGGAGGTGGAGCAAAAAAATCCAAAAAGATTTCTGTCCGTTTCGGGTAAGAATAAAAAAAATATCCTTGGCCAGACCGTCATTAAGGGCATAGTGAAAAGCAACGCCAAAATAGTGTCGTACAAGGATATCGAAATCAAACTTTCTTTCTTTAGCAAAACCGGCGCCCTGCTGGAAGAAGACAGGGAAACGGTGTACGAAACGATTGCGCCCGGTGCTGAAGTGGATTTCAAGTCAAAATATTTCGCGCCCAAAGGCACAGACAGTGTAGGGTTCCAGGTGATCTCCGCCAAACTATAACGGCTTACACAAAACTGAAACTATCGCCGTCAAACAATCCCTTATCACTCAATTTCAGGTGAGGGATCACCAGCAACGCCATGAATGATAAAGTCATGAAAGGCGCCGTCACTTTGCATCCCAGCCTGTCTTTTGCCATCCTGTCTATATCTGTGTACGCGGAAGCCACGGCATAACCATCCCGGTCGCTCATCAGCCCGGCTACCGGTAACGGTAACACGCTTTCTTCACCCAATCCCACCGCGCTGACGCCGCCCCGTTGTTCGATCAGCAGGTTCACTGCACGGCAGAGGCTTTCATCATCCGCGCCTACGGCTACTATATTATGGCTGTCGTGCGCAACGGTTGACGCAATGGCGCCATGCTGCAACCCGATATTGCGGATAAATGCCAGGGCCACCGGCGCCTGCTGGTACCTGTTGATCACGGCAATTTTGAGTATGTCTTTCGAAGGGTCGGCCACTATTTGCCTGTCACGAACCGTTGGTTCGAGGTTAAGCCGGTTGGTGATGAGTTGCCCATCCAATGCTTCAATGACCGGTATGCTTGATTCGCCATTATACGGCACCATGAAATCTGATGGCAACCTTGGTTCCGCATCAAACTGGTTGATGATATCGGGTTGCCCGGCCCGGATCAGTGTTTGTCCGTTTTCGGCTACCATCTCCCCGTTGATATACGTTGCCGAAACCTGGAATTCGTTTAAATCTTTCACAATGATAAAATCAGCGGGGTCGCCCACACGGAGCAATCCAATGGGCATCTGATAATGTTCCACCGGGTTGATACAGGCCGCCTGCAATACTTTGAAAACATCGATACCCTTCGCGACTGCGCGCGCGCATAATTGATTGATATGGCCAACCGCCAGGCTGTCGGGGTGTTTATCGTCGCTGCAAAACATCATACGTTCATAATGTTCATGCATGAGCCCGATCAATGCGTCGAAATTGCGTGCCGCGCTTCCTTCCCGGATCAGGATTTTCATGCCGAGGTTTAATTTATCTAGCGCTTCTTCGGCTGTAAAGCATTCATGATCGGTGGAAATGCCGGCCGCTATGTACTTCTGCGCATCTTCGCCCCTTAAGCCGGGCGCATGGCCATCCACCGGTTTACTGAATTTTTTTGCCGCGGCAATTTTTTGCATCACTTCCGGGTCCTGGTGTAAGACCCCCGGAAAATTCATCATCTCGCTCAAATACCCAATTTCATTAAGGCTGAGCAATTCCTCCACCTGGTCTGCATTGATGCTGGCGCCGGCCGTTTCAAAAATTGTAGCGGGCACACAACTGGGCGCACCGAAGCAGAATTTAAATGGGACGGTTTTCCCGTTCCGGATCATATAATGCACACCCTCTATGCCACACACATTCGCGATCTCATGCGGGTCGCTGACCGTCCCTACGGTACCATGCACAACGGCAAGCCGGGCAAACTCAGCAGGTACCAACATGGAACTTTCCACATGCACATGGCTGTCAATGAAACCGGGCATGATAAATCCAGCTGTATCGCATTCCGATGAAGGAATATCATGGATACCTTTGATCTGGCCTTCTGCTATGTGAATGGCTGCGGGGCGGATTTTCCGGTTCCAGATATCAACCAGTTGCGCTTTTATGGTTCGGGTAGACATTTTCTAACTTTTTGAGCGGCTTAAGATAGGTATAAATGGGAAATAAGGTATAGAAATTAACTGCTATATTTGTGCCGCGCAGGAATAGCCTGCATCCATTTCACAAAAATCAAATTAAAAAGTATGAAACGTATCGCTACACTTCTCCTGGCTACTTGTACCATGGCATTTGGTGCCATCCAGGCGCAAACTTTGGATGAAGTCATCAATAACCATATCACCGCGCAGGGTGGAAAAGACAAACTGGCCGCGCTGAAATCGGTGAAGTTCACCGGCAGCATGAGCACACAGGGTATGGATATCCCTATGACGATTGTGCGCGCCCATCAAATGGGGATGAGGATGGACATGGAAATCATGGGTTCATCAAATTACCAGTTGATGAATACCACGGAAGGATGGTCGTTTATGCCGGTAATGGGCATGACGGAGCCTAAGAAAATGGAAGACGAACAATTTAAAGGCAGCCTGTCGCAGCTCGACATCCAGGGTGCATTGTTCAACTACCAGGAAAAAGGCCACAAGTTAGAATTGATCGGAAAAGATAAGGTTGACGGGGCTGAAGCATATAAGCTGAAAATGGTGAGCAAGGATGGAAAGGAATCTAATTATTTTATTGACGCCAAAACCTACCACCTGGTTAAAACCAGCTCAAAGGCAAATGTGCAGGGGCAGGAAATGGATGTAGAAACCAGCTTCGCTGATTTTAAGCAAAATGCTGATGGATACTGGTTCCCATACACTATCAACACCATGCAGGGTGCCATCACATTTGAGAAAATTGAAACGAATGTGCCCGTGGATGAGAAGTTGTTTAAGAACTAATCAAATCAAAAAATATTGATACGATGCCCCCTGCGTGGGGGCATTTGTTTTTTTGGGTATGCCGAACTCGGATGATTGTCATAACTATATTTGCGTATGCGTTTGAAAGCACTGGCATCGTCAAGGGTCAATAAATTTATTTTTCTTCGGAAATCATTTGGAAGCAAACCGTTTCAGTTGCTTGATATCGGTGCGGGTAACCACTCAGCATCGAAAACATGTTTTGTTTTTCCGGCTTGTACATATCATGGAGTGGATATGGAAAGGGATTATAACAATAACCCCGAAGATTTCGCGCACATGAAAGCCTTTTATGAGATGGACCTCACGAAACTTCAATATGGAACCATACCCGACGATCACTTTGACGGCATATGGATGGTCCATGTAATTGAGCACCTGCATAACGGCGATGAAGTGATCAAACATTTGCTGCCGAAGCTTAAAAAGGGTGGGTATATGTATATCGAATACCCGGGAAAAAAAAGCCTCAGGTTACCATCGATGTATGGCACATTGAATTTTCATGATGACCCCACGCATGTCAGGTTGTATTCGGTAGATGAACTCAAGGAGCTGTTGGAATCAAACGGATGTGAAGTATTGCGATCCGGTACGCGGAGAAATCCATGGTTCATCATGGCTATGCCATTCAGGATATTAATGTCATGGATCGGGGGAAAGAAAATCCAGGGAAATATTTTCTGGGATATCCTGGGTTTTGCCGAATTTCTCTGGGTGAAAAAATCGATTTAAATCAGTCATCCAGTAAATCCGGCCTTCTATCTTTTGTCCTGGCAACGGATTGTTCATGCCGCCAGTCATCAATTTTTTTATGGTTTCCGCTCAGTAAAACTTCGGGTACCCGCCATCCGCGAAACTCCTCGGGCCTTGTGTACACCGGTGGCGCCAGTAAATTATCCTGGAATGAATCGCTGAGCGCGGAACTTTCATCATTCAGCACACCCGGTATCAGCCTGCCAATCGCATCGACCATCACGGCCGCGGCCAGCTCACCGCCGCTCAATACATAATCCCCTATCGAAACCTCACGGGTCACAAAATGGTCCCTGAAACGCTGGTCAATCCCTTTATAATGGCCGCAAATAAGCAGCAGGTTTGTTTTTAAAGACAATGCATTGGCCATCGGCTGGTTGAGGGTTTCCCCATCCGGGGTCAGGTAGATGATCTCATCGTACACGCGTTCCCGTTGTAATGATTCCAGCGCGTTAACCAGGGGTTCGATCATCAGCACCATGCCCGCGCCTCCACCAAAGGGATAGTCGTCAACCTGCGCCCTGGCGTATGTAGTATGGTCGCGAAGGTTGACCACGTTCACTTCCAGTAAACCCCTTTCCCTGGCCCTTTTTAATATGGAATGCGAAAAAGGCGAATCCAGCAAACCAGGTACAACAGATATGATGTCAATTCTCATAATAGTCAGTGAACGTTTTATACTTGTGTATTAGGGTTTTAAATTTTACTGTATTTCCATCATCCATCATACATCACACTTCACACATCACACTTCACACATCACACATCATCAATCATACATCTTACACTCCGATCCCTCCCCCCAGGAACTCATCAATATCCCGCTTGTTCTTTTTTGTAGGGCGCCCTTGCTTGCTAAGCCTTTTGCCGGTATGGAATGTAGCAGCCTGGAACTGTATGCGTTCAATTTCTTCGGCGGGTGTGAGGTCGATATAATAATTGATGGCATCGCTGTATTGTACTCGGTTATGCAACAAACCTGTCACTTTAATCAGCCATTTTTTTTGTTCTGTCTTTACCTCATATTCATCATTGACCTGGACGGTTTTCGCAGCCTTGGCCGCATGGCCCTGGTATTTCACCTTGCCTTTATCGCAGGCTTCCGCCGCCTGGCTGCGCGTTTTATACAGGCGTATGGCCCATAAGTATTTATCAAGTCGTAGTTTATCGGTTGCCATCATTTTATGTCTATCGCAAAATTAGCCCCAATTTTACATCAATGGTCGGCAGGCATATGGCCAATTGACTATTTTTATGACAAATTCAACGTATGAAGAAAATCATAGGACTGGCATCGCTCATTATTTTCCTGTTCATGCATGGCATCAGCCAGGCGCAGAAAAAGGGTGTCAACTGGGCGCCTGACGGGCTTGCTTATTATCAATACAAGTCAGGACAGATACTGCGCATCGACCCTAAAACATCCGCGGAAACCGTTGTGGTGAAAGCGGAGCAACTACAACCTTCAGGATCCGGCAAAAGCCTGGTGCCGCAATCATTTGACTTTTATGGTAATCAGCAGGTATTGATATTTACCAATACGGCCCGTGTATGGCGCTACCAAACACGCGGCGATTACTGGGTGCTGAACCTTGCCAACAATCAATTGCGCAAGTTGGGCAAGGGGCTGCCGGATCAATCGCTGATGTTTGCCAAATTTTCCCCCGATGGCCGTCAGGTGGCTTATGTAAGCGAGCATAATTTATTCACTGAAGACGTAAGCAGCGGCATCATACGCAAACTCACCACCGATGGCAGCCGTAAGTTGATTAATGGCACATTCGATTGGGTGTATGAAGAAGAGTTTAATTGTCGGGATGGTTTCAGGTGGAGCCCCGATGGCCGTGAGATCGCGTTCTGGCAGATTGATGCCACGCGTATCCGCGATTTTTACATGATCAACAATACAGATTCTGTGTATTCGCGGATCATTCCCGTAGAGTATCCTAAAGTGGGTGAAGCGCCTTCACCGGCAAAGATTGGCGTGGTAAACCTGGCAAATGCTTTTGTGCGTTGGATGAAGATTGATGGCGACCCCAGCCAGCATTACCTCACCCGCATGGAATGGAGCGCGCCGGGAGAATTGATTGTACAGCAGCTCGACCGCCGCCAGCAGGAAAGCCGGTTGATCTATTGCAGCAGCAAAGACGGCAACAGCCGCACATTCTGGGCTGAAAATGATGACGCATGGATTGACCTGAATACCGACAATCCAATGGGTTGGTATTGGATCAATAACGGGGAAGATTTTTTATGGGTAAGTGAGAAAGACGGATGGAGGCATGTGTACAAAATCAGCAGGGATGGTAAAAACGTTACAGACCTGACAAAAGGCGCTTATGATATCGGGCAAATCAAAGCCATCGACGAAAAGAATAATTACCTCTATGTCACCGCTTCCCCCGATAACGCAACTCAGTTATACCTGTACCGCGTGAAGTTGAACCCCGCAGGCAGGTCTGGTAAGGATGAGCCTGAGCTTGTTTCCGGCAATAAACTGAAGGGGACACATGATTATGATATCGGCCCATATGCCCGTTTTGCAAGGCATACGTTCAGCAACGCGTCAACACCTCCGGTTGCGGAATGGGTATCGCTCCCGGATCATAAACCCCTGCAATCAAACAAAAGCATACAGGCAACCATGAAACAAAACCCGAATATGCGGGTCGAATACATGCAGGTGGTTACGGAGGATAATATCCAGCTTGATGCATGGGTCCACAAACCGGCATCGATGAACCCAACCAAAAAATACCCGGTAGTATTTTATGTGTATGGCGAAGCGGCGGCCGCAACGGTCGGTGATTCATATGGCAACCATAGCAACTTTTTGTATAATGGCGATATGGGCGCGGATGGATATGTGCAGGTGGCCCTGGATAACCGGGGCACGCCATCCCTGAAAGGCGCGGGCTGGCGAAAATCCATTTATCGGAAAAACGGACAGGTCAATATCCGCGACATGGCCATGGGCGCGAAAAAAATCCTTGAATTGCCGTATATGGACCGGAGCCGCGTGGCTGTATGGGGTTGGAGTGGCGGCGGGTCATCAACCTTGCACCTGATGTTCAGGTACCCCGAGATTTTTCAAACCGGCATTTCCATCGCCGCCGTTACCAATCTCTTGTATTACGACAATATCTATACGGAGAGGTACATGGGTTTGCCATCCGAAAATCCCGAAGGATATAAACTGGGGTCGGCCATAAACTATGCGAAAGATTTAAAGGGTAACCTGCTGGTCATTCATGGCACAGGCGATGACAATGTGCATTACAGCAACGCGGAAAGCCTGGTTAATGAACTGGTAAAGCACAACAAAACATTTTCTTTTATAGCTTATCCCAACCGCTCGCACAGCATGGCGGAAGGGGAGGGTACCTGGGAGCATTTGAGCAAGCTTTACACAAATTTTCTGAGGCAGCATTGCCCCCCGGGAGGAAAGTAAAGATAAACTAACAACAAAGGGTACACGAAAATTTCATTTGTGTACCCTTTGTTATTTTCAGCCGGTTGCCCGGCAATGGCTGAATGTAAAATGATCCAGCCTGCGGTTTTCATTGATGCGTTGATCAGGCTTGTTTCTGCAATTGTACTTCGCCAATAATTTTCACTTCATTGCCCAGCAATACGCCACCGGTTTCCAGCGCGGCGTTGTAGGTCAGGCCAAAATCTTCACGGTTGATTTTTCCTTCAAAAGTGAAGCCGGCCTTGGTATTGCCCCATGGATCTTTTGATTGTCCGTTGAATTCCACCTGCAGGGAAACAGGTTTGCTCACATCCTTGATTTTCAGGTTGCCGTTCAGTACATAATCTGACCCAGACTTCTTTTCCATTGAAGTGGATTCGAAAATAATTTCAGGGAATTTTTCTGCGTCAAAAAAGTCGGCGCTGGCCAGGTGCCCGTCGCGCTGGCTGTTTTTGGTGTTGATGCTCGATACATTTACGGTAACTTTCACCGATGCATCACTGAAATCATCAGATGATGAAGTGGTTTCTACCTGGAAGTCGGGAAAACTACCGGTAACGGTTGAAATCATCAGGTGTTTGATTTTGAAATTCAATTCGCTGTGCGCGGGATCAAATGACCATTTTGCAGTTGACATATTTGTTTTTTTTAGTGTGTGATTTTATTTGTTATTATTCGTTTTCAATTTCTTCGCTGTATTCGGGGCTGACGGGAAAGCCGGCTGTTTGGAGTATATCCTTAACTGTTAGTAACGCATCTTCATCGTCGCCCTCCGCTACCGATAATAACTGACCGATGTACACCCTGACCCTTTTGGAATAAGGGAACATTTCCTGCCAGGCAAGTATCGGGTTGATGTGAAAGCCATATTCCACGGCCGATAGTACATCCGGGTTGCTGAAATACACCAGGATTTTCTGGTTGGCCATCTCCCCGATATGCTTTGACCATTCCGCCACTTCATCAGAAGCCATATCCAGCATAATCACATCGGCCCTCCAGCTTCCTTCACGTGCGCAGGATACGATCTCAAGCCCATCTGTTCCAACCCGGCCTGACAGTTCATCGTACATTTTTTTAATAGCGTTTTGATCAGGATCTGCGAGCAGAAGGCTGATGCCAGGCTTTCCTGCCAATCGACTTGCCAGGTTTCGCCCCTGCTTCCCGGTTGCCCCTACAATGCAAATGGTTAAAGTGCTCATCTGTTCTTTGATAGCACAAAATTAGCTCCGCCTGCAGGCGCGGGGCAATGACTTTTGATAAATAAAATTGTTGATCCAGATCAACAAAATCAGGGCTTTTGGTTGCTGACGCGGCCCCGGATGCGGCTGAGGGTTTCTTTGGTGATGCCGAGGTAGGAAGCGATCATGTGTTGTGGGACACGCTGGAAAATATCGGGATGGGCTTGCAACAGCCAGCGGTATTTTTGTTCCGCGCTTAAGCTGAGGTTGCCGGAAAGCCTTCTTTGCATCGCGATGAGCCGGTTTTGCAGGAGGATGCGGAAATACCGTTCCATCACCGGCACCTGTTTCATGAGTTCCTCGTAATTGGGCTGGGTGATTTGGAGGATCTCGGAATCTTCCAGGGCGTCGATGGTGTAAGTAGAAGGTTCGTTTGTGTAAAAACTATATAAATCGGTAATCCACCATCCCTCCAGTCCGAACTGGATGATGTGTTCGTTGCCTTTTTCATCGATGCTGTACGAACGCATCGCGCCCTTTTCAATGAAAGCCGTGTACCTGCAAACATCGCCTTCCTGCAGGAAGTATTGTTTCTTCCTCAGTTTTTTGGGGGAGAAAAGCGATTTACAAAGCTGCCATTCAGCTTCTGTAAGGGGCACTTTTTCTTCTATGTTGCTGCGGAGCCTTTCGTACATGCGTTGTCGTTAGTTTGCCGGCTGTCAGTTGGTGCGACCGGGGTATTGTTGCAATGCCGTTTCCAGGCAATCCATGGCCTGGTTGATGGCATCTGCATTTAATACATAAGCCAGGCGCACTTCCTGTTTCCCAAGCCCTGGGCTGCTGTAAAAGCCGGTGGCAGGGGCCAGCATCACGGTTGCCCCGTTATGGCTGAACGATTCCAGCAACCATTGGCAAAAATGGTCGCAATCATCTATAGGCAATTTGGCCATGGCATAAAAAGCGCCGCCCGGGTTCGGGCAAAAAACGCCGGGCATCTGGTTGAGCCGGTTCACAAGGGTATCCCTGCGGAGTTTGTATTCATTGCGGGTGCTGTCGAAATAGTTATCTGGTAAATCAACGGCGGCTTCGCCCAGGATTTGCGCGTAATAAGGCGGGCTGAGCCTGGCCTGTGCGAATTTCATAGCGGCGTTGAGCACTTCGCGGTTATGCGTTACAAAAGCGCCGATACGCCCGCCGCAGGCGCTGTACCGTTTACTGATCGTATCCATCAGCACCACATGCTGCTCCGCGCCCTTCAGGTGCATCGCGCTGGTATGGTTGCCATCATAACAAAACTCCCTGTAGGCCTCGTCCGCAAAGAGGAAAAGGTCGTGTTTCAGCACAATTTCCTTCAGGGTTTCCATCTCGGACGCGCTGTATAAATACCCGGTTGGGTTATTGGGGTTGCACACCACAATAGCCTTGGTTTTCGGCGTGATGGCTTTCTCAAAATCCTCTATCGGCGGAAGCGCGAAACCGGATTCGATGTTACTTCGTATAGGCACTACCGTTACATCGGCCTGGATCGCGAAGCCATTATAATTGGCATAGAAAGGTTCAGGGATGATCACTTCATCGCCCGCATCAAGGCAGGCCATAAAGCCAAACAAAATCGCTTCGCTGCCCCCGGTGGTAATGATGATGTCGTTGGCGCCAACCTGGATATTGTTTTTGGCGTAGTATTCCACCAGTTTTTTCCTGTAGCTTTCATTGCCCGCGCTATGGCTGTATTCAAGCACGCGCATCTGGTGGTTGCGTACCGCGTCGAGGCAGGCTTGGGGTGTTTCAATATCTGGCTGCCCGATATTCAGGTGATAAACTTTTACGCCTTTTTTCTTGGCAGCTTCAGCATAAGGCACCAGCTTCCGGATGGGGGAAGCCGGCATATCGTGTCCGCGTTTACTGATTTCTAACATACAGCGAAGATAAACAGCTAATCAGATAATCCGGCCATTAACCGCATGAATGTTTCTGTTGCGTTAATGATGGTCATCATATAATGATTTGCCCATCATGATTCCTCCTCAAATGCCACCTGGTGCTGCCGTAAAAAAGCTTTAATCGCTTCTGCATGGATGCATTGCCCAAGGTGCAGGAACGAATAATCTGAAATTTTTTTGGGTTGGTTATTCACCTGGATTTCTTTGTCTACCAGGTCAAAACCAAGGTGCAGGTGCTTTGTCGAAAACTGCATGCCGTACACAACACCCCTCTCATCAAACAAGGGCCCGCCGCTTTGTCCGCGCAATCCCGGTGTACTCAATTCTATGCCATAAATCTGCCCGTTTTCCCCCAGGAACCTGGTGACCATGCCCTCAATCGGGAACTGCGGCGAATGCTGGATTCCGGTATTGGTCCACTCGATATCATCTTTATCCTTGTTATACATAAAATTGTTGAACTCAGGAAAAGCGTAACCCAAGCGGCATAAAAATTTTCCCTGCCTGGCCGCGTCGGGGTTCTTTGAAAATTTGGCCACATCCGTATAATGGATTTGCCGGAACCCATCAAAGTGAAGGAGGGCCAGGTCAAGGCTTGGGTGCATATGCCAGGTGAGGCTTGTCATGCTATCCACACAATCCACAAAATTATTTTTGAGTTGGATGATGCTGCCTGCCTGGTATTTGTATTTGATCTCAAGCCCTTTTAATGCGGCTTGTTGCTTATTGTCGTGCGGTAAGCGTTGGGCATCCTGCCTGAACCGCTGGTAGTGTTGATTGATGCCGTCGGCATTTGCAATCATTTCCGCGATGTGTTTGCAGGTTACAGCCCAACCGTCGCGGTTCACAAAGAATAATGTTCCCGATCCGGGAACCACCTGCTTCCCACCGTATGTACGCATAATGGTATTGATGGGCCTGGTGAATGTGGAAGCCCGTGAAATGGCATTCATGAACATGGCAATATTCTTTAGTTTGTAAATTTCCTGATAATAAAAAACCCTGCTGTTGCAGGGTTATATTTTTTTGATAACATGCAAAACTGATTATGACTTGATGGCCTTTGATTTTGCAGCCGCAGGCTTCTTTTCGCGTACGCCGCCGGTTTTAACGGGAGTAGCTGAACTCTTCATTTGGTCTGCAGTTTCCACTTTGCCGCCTCCGATTTTCGCGAAATCTTCTGGGCTCAGTACTTCACCTTTGATGGTGATGCTCTTCATATCGTTTGAACCTGCAAATTTTACAGTCAGGTGCTTTTCGAAGGCATTCAGGTTTTTGGCATTGTAAGTGGCTTTGATGAAACCGGATTTACCGGGCGCGATGGGCTCTTTGGTATAATCACCGATGGTGCAACCGCAGGTTGGGTTGGCCTGCTCGATGATCAAAGGTTCGTTGCTGATATTGGTCACTTCAAATGTAGCCGTAGCGGGTACATCCTGCTTGATTTTTCCGAAATCAATGGTTTCAGACTTGAACTTAGCCATTTCATCAGCTTTCTTCTGCGCGAATACTGACACAGATAAAAACAGGGCCGAAAGAATAAATAATGCTTTTTTCATGTTGTGTGTTATTTAATTTGATTTATGTCCTTTAATTCTTCAACTCATTCAAACCGGAATTCTCCGGTGCGCTGGCGGCAGGTGTTTTCCAAACTTCTCCTTTGATGGTGATTTGTTTGCTGAGGTTTTCATTGTATGTCACCGTGATAAATTTGGTGAATGGGCCTTCAGCAGCGGCATTATAGCCTACTTTTATGGTTGAACTTCCACCGGCGGGAATGTCTTTATCCTTTTCCCATTCAGGCGTGGTGCAACCGCAACTGGCTTGTACGTTGTTGATTTTTAATGGCGTTTTACCGCTGTTCGTAACCTCAAACAGGTGTGTCACGGGTTTGCCCTGCGGAATTTTTCCGAAGTCATATACTTCTTCCTTTAACACTAAAGTTTCAGGTTGCTTAACGGCCTGGTCTGCCACGGGTTTGGCTGCTGTGCCATGGTTATGGCCTTCGTGCTGTGCCACAGCGAATAAGGAACCCAGGCAAATGAAAGAGGAGAGTAACAGTTTTTTCATATTCGGGTATTTAAATACACTCGCTCAAAGATACAAAAACCTTTGGTTACCATACAAATTGCAGGGGTATTTGCCATTTTTTAACAAAGCGCCTGTAAAGTTATATTTTTGCCGCAGATACTGATATTATGGATACAATGAAACAGCAGGATGCTGCCAGCCAGGAAAAACTGAGTTTCGACCTGTTCCGGAATGAGGTCTTGAAAGATTACCGCGACTGTTGCATCAGCCGTGAAACCAGTTTACTGGGACGCAAAGAGGTGCTCACCGGGAAAGCCAAATTTGGCATTTTCGGCGATGGAAAGGAAGTGGCCCAGGTGGCTATGGCCAAGTTTTTCAAACCGGGTGATTTCCGCTCGGGGTATTACCGCGACCAGACTTTCATGTTTGCCAGCGGACTGGCCACTGTTGAGCAGTTTTTCGCACAATTGTACGCCGACCCTGATGTGGCCCATGATCCATTCAGTGCCGGCAGGCAGATGAACGCGCATTTCGCCACGCCTTTTGTTGACGAACAGGGCAACTGGCTCGAACTGGCGAAGCGCAAGAATGTGTCATCGGATATTGCGCCCACGGGCGGACAAATGCCCAGGGCCCTCGGACTTGCCTTTGCTTCAAAGGTTTTCCGCCAGGTACCGGGCCTGCACAACGAAACCAACCTGAGCCAGCAGGGACAGGAAGTTTGTTTTTGTACCATCGGCGACGCTTCCACCAGTGAAGGCCATTTTTGGGAAACGCTGAACGCGGCCGGTGTGCTGCAGGTGCCCCTGGCCGTATTTGTTTGGGATGACGGATATGGCATTTCAGTGCCCAAAAAATACCAAACCACCAAGGGCTCCATTTCGGAAGCCCTATCGGGCTTGCAGCAAAGGGATGGCAGTAACGGGGTGGATATCTACAGGCTGAAAGGCTGGGATTACGCGGGCATGTGCGAAACCCTTGAAGCGGCCATCCAGAAAATACGCGATACGCATATCCCCGCATTGTTTCATGTGGAGGAAATCACGCAGCCACAGGGCCATTCCACTTCGGGTAGCCATGAACGTTATAAAACCCCGGAGCGCCTTACCTGGGAGAAAGAATGGGATTGCATCAGGCAGATGAGGGAATGGATCATCGAAAATGCACTCGCATCCGAAGAAGAACTGATCAATATTGAGGAAGAAGCGGTGATGCATGTAAAAGAAAGCCGCAACAGGGCCTGGGAACAATACATCATGCCGGTCAGGCAAATGGTAGATGAAGCTGTTGAAGCCATGAATCCACTTCAGGCAGATTATCCGGCTATCGGCCAATTGATACAAGACCTTAAGGGCATCCGCGAGCCCCTGCGCCGGGATGTTTTCAGCACGCTGGCCAGGGCGATGGACATAGCCGACCATGGACATCCCATGTATCAGGAACTGGCCAGGCTGTATGATCTGCGCAAAACCGAACAGGAAGCTTTATATGACCGATTCTTGTATAACGAAGGCCCCAAAGCCGCCTTGTCTGTACCTGAAAAAGCTGTGCGTTATGAAGACGATTCCCCGCAGATCAACGGATTTGAAGTGCTGAACAAGTTTTTCGACCAGCTTTTTGCCGCCAATAACAAAGTGGTGGCTTTTGGTGAAGACCTTGGATATATCGGTGATGTAAACCAGGGTTTCAGCGGCTTGCAGGAGAAATACGGTGAACAGCGCATTTTTGATACCGGCATCCGGGAACTCACTATAATGGGACAGGGCATTGGACTGGCCCTGCGCGGACTCAGGCCCATCGCGGAAATTCAATACCTAGACTACCTGCTGTATGGACTGCAGCCTTTGAGCGATGACGCGGCGACCACGCATTTCCGTACAGCCGGCCAGCAAAGCGTTCCATTGATTGTACGCACACGCGGCCACAGGCTTGAAGGCATCTGGCATAGCGGCTCGCCCATGGGAATGGTTGTTCATGCCTTAAGGGGGATGTATGTATGTGTGCCCAGAAATATGACACAGGCCGTAGGCATGTACAACACCCTGCTCCGGGGCAATGATCCCGGGTTGGTGGTGGAATGCCTCAATGGGTACAGGCTGAAAGAAAAACTTCCCGCCAATCTCCTCGAATACACGGTACCGTTAGGCGTACCCGAAGTGATCCGGGAAGGCGATGACATCAGTATTGTCAGTTACGGATCAACCCTGCGCATCGTGCAGGACGCCGCTGAGCGCCTTTCAAAAATGGGCATCCATGTGGAAATCATCGACGTGCAAACCCTTTTGCCGTTTGATATCCACCACCGCATCCTCGCATCATTAAAGAAAACCAACAGGATCCTTTTTGTGGATGAGGATGTACCGGGTGGAGCGGCTGCTTACATGTTTAACCATGTCATGGAACAACAGAACGGCTACCGGTACCTTGATGTGGCGCCCCGCACATTAACAGCCAAGGCGCACAGGCCGGGCTATGGCAGTGACGGCGATTATTTCTCAAAGCCCAATGCCGAAGATGTGGTTCGTGTGGTGAAACAAATGATGGCGGAATAAGCTACAAAGCAATTATATGACCATCAGCTTCCTGCAGATCATCGAAATTCTGGGGACATTCTCCTTTGCCGTTTCCGGCGCCACTTTTGCTATGGAAAAAAAGCTGGACCCATTCGGGGTGCTGATCATTTCTTTTGTTACGGCGATAGGAGGGGGAACCTTGCGGGACGGCATGATCGGAAACCTGCCGGTGGGCTGGCTCAGGGACGCGACAGCCACAACGGTGATTTTTTCCGCTGCCATCCTTACCATGTTATTTGATCCTTATTTCAGGAAATTATCCAAAACACTATTTCTGTTCGACGCGCTCGGCCTGGGATTGTTTACCATCGTGGGTTTGGAAAAAGCGCTGGAACTGAACCTGAGCATGGGCGTATGCATCGCGTTGGGAACGATCACGGCCAGTTTCGGAGGTGTGATCCGGGATGTACTGTTAAATCATGTGCCGCTGGTGTTCAGAAAGGAAATTTACGCGTTGGCCAGTGTGGCGGGCGGGTTCCTGTATTTCCTGTTGCGGCAAACCAATCTCTCATCCGACCTGAGTACCATCATCTGCATCCTCTTTATTTTCCTGATCCGGCTGGTCGCGGTACGCTATAAAATTTCGTTGCCGCCCTTTTACAACCGCGATAAATAATCGAACAGGTTATTTCAGGTTGTGGTACACTTTCTGCACATCGTCATCCTGCTCAAGCCTGTCAACCAGTTTCAAAACTTCCTGTGCTTCTTCTTCGCCCAATTCAACCGTATTGGCAGGAATTCGTGTAGGCTCTGCCGTTATGACTTCAATGCCTTTCTCTTCCAGTATTTTACTCATGTTTCCGAAATCGTTGAAGGCCGTGCGGATGATGATATGCCCTTCGCTGTCTTCACCAATTTCTTCCAGTCCGTAATCAATCAGTTCAAGTTCGAGGTCTTCAATATTGAGGTTGGGGTTGCTTTTCAATTTAAACTCACCCATACGGTTAAACGTAAATGCCACGGAACCGCTGGTGCCTAAAGCGCCGCCGCCTTTGGTGAAGTGCATCCTCACGTTGGCAACCGTGCGGGTAGGGTTGTCGGTGGCGGTTTCCACCATCACGGCTACGCCATGGGGCGCATATCCTTCGTACACAATTTCTTCATAATCGGTCCTGTCTTTGCCCATCGCGCGTTTGATGGCAGCTTCCACGCGGTCTTTTGGCATATTGCAGGCCTTGGCGTTGAGGTAACAACGGCGCAGGGCGGGATTGTTTTCGGGATCGGGCCCGCCGGCTTTAACGGCAATCGCAATCTCTTTTCCGATACGGGTGAAATTCTTTGCCATTTTATCCCAGCGGGCAAACATGGCGCTTTTGCGTACTTCAAATATCCTTCCCATGGTAAAATCAAATTCGGTGAACGAATGAAAAAGCCCTTTCCGGGCGGGTTGCAAATGTAAGAAAATGATGCTTACCACAACTTATACCCAAACCTTATCTTCGTTGCATGGAAACCCTTTACCCATACGCTGATGTACTTCATTTTGCAGAACAGGTCTTCATCAAAATCGGTTGCTCTGCCGAACAGGCACATATTGCGGCGGAATCCTTACTGAGCGCCGACCTGAGCGGTGTCGACAGCCATGGGGTGGCGAGGTTGAGCGGTTATGTGCGTTTATGGGAAGTAAAAAGGGTAAACCCCAGGCCGGATATGCGCATCGTGCATGAAACGCCTTCCACCGCTACCTTTGATGGTGATGCCGGGCTTGGACTCGTGGTTGCGCCTGCAGCGATGGCCATCGCCATCGAAAAAGCCAGGCAGGCGGGAACGGGATGGGTCGCCATCCGCAACAGCAATCATTTCGGTATCGCAGGTCATCACGCGGCCCTGGCCCTTCCCCATAATATGATTGGCATCGCGCTCACCAATGCGTCGGCGCTGGTATCACCGGCATTATCAAAAGAAAGGATGCTCGGTACCAACCCCATCGCCATGGCGATACCCGCGGGTGAGGAACCGCCCTTCCTGGCCGATTTTGCTACCACTACGGCGGCAAACGGCAAACTGGAAATCCTGCAGCGCAAGCAGGAAGAGGCCCCATTCGGTTGGGTGCAGGATAAATCCGGCGAACCCAGCACAGATCCCTCTGTATTGAAACAGGGTGGCATGTTGCTTCCCCTTGGTGGCGACAGGGAACACGGCAGCCATAAAGGTTTCATGCTTGGCAGTATGGTGGATATATTATCGGGTGTGTTGAGCGGCGCCAATTTCGGGCCCTGGGTGCCCCCATTTCCCGCTTATGTTCCTATGCCTGATAATATGCCGGGTTTTGGCATTGGGCATTTTGTTGGCGCCATGCGCATCGATGCATTCAGGCCCGCGGAGGCATTTAAAAAAGATATGGATCAATGGATCCGAAGGTTCAGGCAGGCAACGCCTTCCGACCCCAATCAGCTGGTCGTGATCCCCGGCGACCCTGAGAGAATCATGAAAGCGCAACGTTTGAAGCAGGGCATACCTTTATTGCCGGAAGTGGTCAATGACCTGAAAGAATTAGGAAACAAATTGGGTTTATCGTGGTAAGGCTAAACTGATGTGTTACATCCCCATGCCCAGTTTCCTGTAAATATAACTCATCAGCCAGGCCGGACCGATCAGCAGGAATTGCAGGTCTTTTAAAAATGAGGGCTTTTTACCTTCCACATGATGCCCGTAAAACTGTCCAATCCATGCCAATCCGAAAATTATCAGGCAATATGCCCAAAGTGGCAATGGGCCATTTCTTTCCAGCCAGTTAGCGCCCAAAAGGCAAAGGCATCCAAAAAGCAACATACCAATCCAGATTGTTTTGGATAATCCCAGGTAATATAATGTCAGCCCAAGCATGGCCAGCAATGCCAGGTTTATTTGTATCCCCTGAACAGACCAGGGTAATTTAACCGCATACAGTAAACCGGTAATGGAAAAGAAAATCGCCGGCACACAGATCCAGTGGATCAGTTTATTGGTTTTGTTTTGGTGGCTTTCACCATATTCGCTTAACCATTGATGGATTGTTTTCATACCGGAAGTATTGAATATGTGAAAAATACTGATTTTTTTTTGGCTTGTACAGACTAAAACCGGGAAACCTGCGTTTATAGTGTGGTTTTTCATAGGATATTGGATTAATACGGGCTGCGATTTCCATCGCCGGCCCTTTTTTCATTTTATGAGGTATGGGCATAAAAAAACTCCCGTTGCGGGAGTTTATGGTGAAATTATTTTCAATGTTAGATGATCATCATCGCGTCGCCATAGCTAAAGAAGCGGTATTTATCCTTAATGGCTTTCTTATAAGCTTCCATCATCAGGTCATATCCGGCAAATGCGCAAGCCATAATCAGCAGGCTGGTTTTGGGCAGGTGGAAATTGGTGACCAATGAATCGGCAATATTGAAATTATAGGGGGGATGGATAAAATGATTCGTCCAGCCCTCCGAAGGCTTCAGCAATTTCTGCGCCGTGTATGATGATTCCATGGCACGCATGGTTGTGGTGCCGATGGAGCAGATGCGGTGCCCTGATTCTTTGGCTTTGTTGACAATAGCGCAGGCATTGTCTTCAATTTTATAATACTCCGCATCCATTTTATGCTTGCTCAGGTCTTCCACCTCAATCGGCCTGAATGTGCCAAGCCCGGTGTGCAGGGTGATTTCCGCGAAGCGGATACCCTGAATTTCCAATCGTTTGATGAGTTCCTTGCTGAAATGCAACCCGGCGGTTGGGGCCGCTACAGCGCCCTCGTGTTTTGCATACACGGTTTGGTACCTCTCTTTATCCTCTTCTTCCGGCTTGCGTTTGATGTACTTGGGAAGCGGGGTTTCGCCCATCAGTTCCAGCATCTGGCGGAATTCTTCATCGGTGCCATCCCAGAGAAAACGGATGGTTCGGCCACGACTGGTGGTGTTGTCGATGACTTCAGCAACGAGTTCATCGTTCTCCCCAAAATATAATTTGTTGCCTACGCGGATTTTACGCGCAGGGTCCACAATCACATCCCAGAGTTTATTGGCCTTGTTTAATTCGCGGAGCAGGAACACTTCAATTTTAGCGCCTGTTTTTTCTTTGCGACCGTACATGCGTGCAGGGAATACTTTGGTGTTATTCACAACAAAAACGTCCTTGTCGTCGAAGTATTCCATGATGTCACGGAACTGCCTGTTTTCCATTTGCCCTGTGTGGCGGTGGATCACCATGAGCCGGCTTTCTTCTCTTTTTTTGGTTGGGTGTTGTGCGATGAGGTTGAGCGGAAGATCAAATCGAAACTGAGATAATTTCATCAGGAATCAGGTATTTTTTCGTTCTGATGATTCTCCCGGAGGGGCATGGCCGGATCTCCGTTTGAGTCATGTAATAAATAAATTTCCATTTATCACATGCCAGTTACCGCCGGGGCGGTATGTCAGTCCAACTTTCCCTTTGCAGGAAAAGGTATCATGTTACGGCATGATTAAAGTGCGCAAAGTTACGCATTTTTCCCAATATCGTGGCTAAAAATTCGCCCAGACAAATTAAGTTATTAAATAATGCGTAGAAGATTGCTATTTAAATAGATGGACAAGGCTTTTCCCGGGTATGGCATCCAGCAGGGACCGTGTATAGGGTGAGCCGGGGGTTTGGAAGAGTTCAACGGTAGGTCCTGATTCCACCATACGGCCTTTTTGCATGACGATGGTGCGGTCAGCGATATGCCTGATGACCGATAGGTCGTGCGAGATAAAGAGCGCGGTCAGGCCCTTGTTTTTTTTCAATGTATTCAGCAGGTTGAGGATTTGCGCCTGCATGCTCACGTCCAGCGCTGAAACGCTTTCATCAAAAATCATAAAGGATGGGTTGGTAGCCAGCGCCCTCGCGATGCAGATCCTTTGCCTTTGCCCCCCGCTGAACTGGTGCGGGTACCTGTTCAAGTGGTCGGGCTGCAGTTCCACGGTTTCGAGGAGCGCCGCTGCTTCATCCCTCGCTTTTCGTCTATCCATACCCGTTTGATGCAGCATCAGGGGTTCCATGATGGCATTCCCCACCGTCATCCTTGGGTTTAATGAACCATACGGGTCTTGAAAAACTACCTGGAAATACGCGCGCATTTTTTTCAGCTCCCCGGACGAAAGCCTGCAGAGATCGGTCCCGTTTAGCCAAATGCTGCCGCTATCGGGGCGGATGAGTTGCAGGATGGCGCGGCCAACCGTGGTTTTCCCGGAACCGCTTTCGCCCACAATACCCACTATTTCATTCGGAAATACCCGGAAGCTGATATCGTCAACGGCTACCTGCCTCATTGTTGTGCCAAATAGTGATTTCTTCTTGCCGGGGTACGAAACACGCAGCGATTCAACTTTGAGAAGTGCTTCCGTTTTTTGATCCGGAGCAGGTGCAGTATCCGCTTCTGATTGATATGCCTGTATCCTCATACCCGGGTCAGCCAGTATTTGCTGAACGCCGGGCAGGATGCTTCCCGGTTCATGAGCCGCCGGCCTGCATGCCAGCAACGCTTTCGTATATGCGTGACCGGGAGTTTTGAGCACTTCTTTCGTTGGGCCTTTCTCCACAATCCTTCCCCGGTACATCACCATCACTTCATCGGCATAATCCGCCACGAGCCCGAGGTCATGCGTGATCAGCAGCATCGACATCCCGTTCTCCCTGCATAAACCAGCCAGGAGTTCCATAATATCGCGCTGCACGCGCACATCGAGGGCGGTCGTGGGTTCGTCGGCTATGAGCAAGGATGGGCCGGTACAGGCTGCCATGGCAATCATGACCCTTTGCTGTTGCCCGCCGCTGAGTTCGTGAGGGTAACGGTGCAGGATAGACGCAGGGTCGGGCAGGCCAACTTTTTCAAACCATGCGATGCTCCGCTGCAGCAGGTTTTCCGTTCCTGGGTTTTTAATTCTTTGCAAGGATTCCGACAACTGCGCGCCGCAGGTCATCAGCGGGTTCAGCGATGTCATCGGTTCCTGGAAGATCATGCTGATCTGCCGGCCACGCACCTGCTTGAGTGCATGAGCATTGAGTTGATTCAGTGTGATGGAAGTTTCCCCGGTTGGATGGAATTGTATCGAGCCTTTCGCGCCCATATCCTTCGGGAGCAACCCGAGAATGGAAAGGGCAGTTAGTGATTTACCGGAACCACTTTCCCCCACCAGGGCGGTGATGCTGCCGGCTTCTATAGTTGCACTAATATCATCCAGCAATTGCACAGGCTCCCGGCTGCCGTTGAGCTGCACTTGCCAATGATTGAATGCCAGTACCGGGGGCATGGGATCAGAATTTCAGGTGTCGAACCGTTAATCCGTCGTTAATGAGTTGCTTGAGGGAGTCGATGCCGATTTTCAGGTGATTGTCTACAAATGTGCTGGTGACTTTCTGATCACTGGCTTCGGTTTTTACACCTTCCGGGATCATGGGCTGGTCCGACACAAGCAACAATGCGCCGGTTGGTATCTTATTGAAAAAGCCCACTGTAAAAATGGTCGCCGTTTCCATATCAATCGCATAAGCCCTTACTTTTTGCAGGTATGCCTTGAATTGTTCATCATGTTCCCAAACGCGCCTGTTGGTGGTGTAACAAACACCGGTCCAGTAATCACATTCATAATCCCGAATGGTAGTGGAGATGGCTTTTTGCAGGGCGAATGCAGGTAATGCGGGCACTTCAGGCGGGAAATAGTCATTGCTGGTACCCTCACCCCTGATAGCCGCAATGGGCAATATCAGGTCCCCTATTTTATTCCTTTTTTTCAATCCGCCGCACTTTCCTAAAAATAAAACCGCTTTCGGGCTGATGGCTGTGAGCAAATCCATGATGGTCGCGGCACCCGGGCTTCCCATACCAAAATTGATGATGGTGATATTGTGTGCGGTGGCACATTGCATGGGCCTGTCTGTTCCAACAATATCCACATTATTCCATTCCGCGAACATCTTCACATAATTCGAAAAATTGGTAAGCAGGATGTACTCGCCAAAATTCGACAGCTTCTCGCCGGTATACCTCGGCAGCCAGTTTTCTACAATCTCTTCTTTTGTTTTCATACCATTGATTTGCGTTTAAAAGTACAATTTTTTACACATTGTGCCTGAAGCGACTTCACAATGGTGAATTAAATTCTTTTGATCAATCATATATAAATCTTTATTTCATAGCCTAAAACCATTTATTATGAAACGTCATGTTATCCTGTTGCAGGCCGCTGTGATTTTGCTCGCAGCCTGTAGCAAAACCATGGATCAGACCGGGTTGGAGAAGAACCCGCAGCGTATGTCATCCGGTCAAATTGATCAATTCATCAAAGAGCAATTGGCGCAAAAGGGTTCATTTGAGTGGAGTACGGCCAGTACCGATATGGTATGGAGCGCATTGCAGGAGCGCGACCAGGTGTTGTCGATTGGCTATAAGCCGGCATCCGTGCGGGATTCGGATATCCGCCTGCATGAAACAGATATCCAGTCGCCTGAATGGAAGGAAGCCCGTTTGGCTGTCATGCAGATTGTATTGGAGGAAGAAGGCCGTGAAGGCAAGCCACTCACGGAGAAGGATATCCTGGAATATGATGAAACCGTTTTGCCCGTGTTGAATGTACGGGTAAGGCAGTGGTCAACCATTCATCGGTTGAGGTCCAGCGAACTGGTGCGATATGCCGAGCCAATGGGTTATGAACCGGCTGTTGACCAGGCTAAAGTGTCCAGCAGCAGCGGCTGTGGAAGCAATACACCGGAGCCATTGGTATTTGGTACCGATTACAGCAACATCTTGCCGGGCGCCAAACAATCCTGGAATTACGCGTTTCACAAAATCCCGCAGGCATGGCAAAAATCAACAGGGGCGGGTGTAAAGGTCTTTATCATTGATACCGGGTCAGAATTCGACCAGGAAAACCTGGGCGGTTCCTTTAACCAGGGTTATTCTACAGGAAGGACAATCGAGCGGATTGTAACATTGCCCCGCGAAACTTTTTTGGGTATTCCCACTGGTCCCGTGGAAACCGCGGATGATGGTTGTGGCCATGGAACAGCCATGGCAGGCGCCTGCGCGGCCCCGAGGGGAACAGACGGCGCTTCTGCGGGTGTGGCATATAATTGTAACCTCGTTACCTGCCGGGCATCTTCGGATGTGTTGATTGATGCGAGCAGGGAAGTGCGCGGCGTGTCTGATGCTTATATCAATGCCGGTAACCGTGCCGATGTTAAAATCATCAGCATGAGCATGGGGCGCATCACCAGCAGTTCACAGATCAGGGATGCCATCCGGTATGCGTATGGAAAAGGTAAATTGATTTTCTGCGCCGCGGGTACTTCCTTTAGCTGGACAAGCGGCTGGTATGGGGTGATCTTCCCGGCAACCATGACGGAAGTGAGCGCGGTTACCGGTGTGCGCGACAATGATCCTTATACCACCTGCACCGTTTGCCATGATGGCTCGCAAACAGATTTTACCATTGTTATGGAAAGGGGGTCCGACAGCCAGCATCCGCTGACACTCGCCAGTTATGGAGATGTGCCTTCCACCGTTGGCGGTTCATCAGTAGCCACGGCCACAGCAGCAGGCATCGCCGCACTGGTTTGGAGCAAGTACCCCGCATACACACGCGCCCAGGTGCTCAACAAGCTCATACAAAGCAGCAGCAATTATCCTTCCATTAATTCCAGTTTGGGCTGGGGCAAAATTGATGCGGATAAAGCGACAAATTAGTGTGTTGTAAAATTTTAGTTACAACGCATGCATGTCCTTGGTACTGTTGAATCAGTACCTTCGCGGCATGATTGCATTGCAGTTTCCGGAAAGTAAACCATCCATTCGCAGGCAAGCGGGCAAAGAACAGGTTTTTTGCGTTGCCCGCAACCGCTGGGTGGCGCTGACCCCCGAGGAATGGGTGAGGCAAAACCTCCTGCTGATGATGCATGAAAATTTCGGGTACCCCTTATCGTTAGCTTCCGTCGAAAAGCAAGTCAGGGTAGGTGAACTAACCAGGAGGTTTGATATTTTATGGTACGACAGGCAGGGGCGCCCTTTTTTGGTTATGGAATGCAAGGAGCCTGATGTGGCGCTGACAGAAGATGTATTACAACAGGTACTCAGGTATAATATACCATTGCGTGCGCCATTTGTATTCATCAGCAACGGCAAGGCATGTATGGGTTTTGAACTAATCCAGGATCAATTCAGGGAGATCGGTGAATTCCCGCCAATGCCCTTGCATTAAAATTTTCAAAGCATGAAAAAAGTCCTGCCATTTGGCAGGACTTTTTCGTATCAACTAAATTTCTATTATGGGAAAATGCCCAGTTCGCTGTAGCTGGTAGCCACTTTGTTGATGGCGCTCACGTAGGCGGCTGTACGCATATCCGGAATATCGGGGTTGTTTTTCCAGATCTCCATGATTTCGCGGGTTGCGGTGATCATGGTTTCTTCGAGGCCGCTATGCACCAGGTCAACTTCATCCGGGCCGTGCATGATCAGTCCCCTTTCTTTTTCGGTAACTTTTTTACCGGTCAGGCCTTCGATTTGACCGAGGATGATGCTGTTTTGGTTTTCGGTAAAACGCTTTTCCATACGGCCATAACGAACGTGGCTGAGGTTTTTCAGCCATTCAAAATAACTCACGGTTACACCGCCGGCGTTCAGGTACATATCTGGAACGCAAAGGATTCCTTTCTGGATAAACACTTCATCCGCCTCCGGTGTGCAAGGGCCATTGGCTGCTTCACCTATAATTTTTGCTTTCACACGTGGCGCGTTTTCGCCATTGATGACATTCTCCAAAGCGGCAGGAATCAGGATATCACATTCCATTTCGAGTGCATCGCTGTTTTTGGCCAGGTTGGTAGCGCCGGGGAAGTTCAGGATGCTGCCGGTTTTTTTGCGGTGCTGGAACACTTCTTCTTCATTCAATCCATCCGGGTTCATGATCGCGCCTTCATATTCTGCCAGGCCAATCACTTTTGCGCCGGCTTCACGGAAAAATTTCGCGCTATGGTATCCCACATTTCCGAGTCCCTGCACAACCACACGCTTGCCTTCGATACCGGTAGATAATCCCAGTTTGGCCATTACATCCTGCATGTTGCACACTTCACGGATGCCAAAGAACACACCCAAACCGGTGGCTTCCTTACGTCCGCGCACACCGCCCTGTGTAACGGGTTTACCGGTTACACAACCGGCCGCATCAATTTCACCGGGTTTCAGAGAGGCGTATGTATCTACGATCCAGGCCATTTCGCGTTCGCCGGTTCCGTAATCAGGAGCGGGAACGTCGATGCCAGGGCCAATGAAATTTTTCTTCACCAGTTCGCTGGTATAACGGCGGGTGATTTTTTCGAGTTCATACACGCTGTAATTGCGGGGATTGATTTTGATACCGCCTTTACCACCGCCGAACGGAACGTTCACGATGGCGCATTTGTACGTCATCAAAGAAGCAAGGGCCATCACTTCGTCCTGGTTTACTTCTTCGCTGAAACGGATACCACCTTTACAAGGCGATTTGTGCTGGCTGTGCTGTACTCGGTATGCCTCAATTACTTCAATGGTGCCATTGTCTCTCTTAACAGGGAAACGCATTTGATACACACTGTTACAGGCTTTGATCTGCTCGAGGATACCCGGGTCGAATTTGGTGAGCTTGGCTGCTTTGTCAAAGCTTTTTTCCACGCTCTGGAAAAAGCTATAAGGCTGTTGTGAAGACATATTGTTGAGTTTAAATTTCAGGTTTTAGGTTAGATGGGCTTGCTAAGGTCGTCGTTTTATTTTTCTTTTTCGAGCCGGCTGATTTTCCGGTCAATTGTCCATGCATATAAAAATAAACCAATCAGGATGGTCAGGCAAACGGCCACCACAATGTAAATCTTGCCATTGCTGCGCATGAGGTCGGCCATTTCGGGGCCTTGGGCGGATTGTGCCATCGCGCTGTTCCCGATGAACATTGCCAGCACAAAAGCGAAGAAATGGTTGATGGACTTAAGCTTCATGTGTGATTGATTTATCTCTGATTAATTGCAGCCTGATGCGTAAGGTTGCCAGCCAGATGCCCAGGAGCGTCCAGCCAATAACCGCCGGGTAAAACACCATGCGCATTCCCGCATCAAGGTCATTTTGATCTAAGGCTGGATTGCCGCTATCGCTGCCCGGTGATCCGGGATGTAGGCTGCCCACCAGTCTTGGGATGATCCAGATGCTGGGGAACAACATCACAAATGCGAAAATATTATAGACCGCGCTCACACGGGCTTTTTTATCCATGTCTGTAAATGATCCGCGAAGCACAAAGTAAGCGCCGTAAATCAATAATGCGATGGCGGCACCGATAAGCTTGGGTTCTTTTAACACTGTGCCTAATGACTGTCCCGATTGCGTGACCCAGGTAACGGAAACCCATATGGCACCTGTGATATAGCCCAGCACGCCAAAGAGGCTGCCCAGCGACGCGAAATGCGTCGCGTAGATATCATATTTATAATTAAAACCGCGGAGGTAACGAATGCTGTAGGCAAAGCTGATGCCGTAGAGGATCATCATGCCAAACCACATACATACATGGAAGTATAAATTGCGGATGGTTTCATTCAGTATATCCAGCCTCGGGACTTCCCACAGAAATCCCGCCACTATTGTGTAAACGAGGAGCAGGAACGATAATATTTTCCACCAGCTTTTATTCACGGCGGCAAGCCTTGATTTTAGTAGTGGCGCAAAGTTATGGTAAACTGCCCCAAGCAGGCAAAAATAATTGAAGGTCAATCTTTAATCTTTCCACAAATAGGGAAATAAGATGATGGCCATTACAACCACCAGGATGTCGAGCCCGGCCGTGAGGCCAGCCAGTTGCCATAAAGCGCCTTCACGGAATATCTCACCGAAAGCTGCCCGGCTCAGGCGCATTAACAAAAGCAGTTGGGGGAGGATCACCGGGAAGCCCAGGATGGCGATCAATGCCGCGTTTTGCTGTGCCTTGGCCGCGATAGCGCTCATGAGCGTGAAGACCAGGCTCAACCCTGTTCCGCCAAGCAAAACAATACCCATAAAACGGAAGGCATCCGTGACGGGGTTATCGAGAAAAAAGAAAAACAAGGCTAGCCCCACCAGGCTCATCAACATCATCAATAATACATTGAAGAGCAGTTTCCCCAGGATGAATTCAACAGGCGATGCAATGCTGTAAAAATAGAGCATCCTGCCCCGGCTCTCGGCCAGGAAACTTTTGGCTACGGTATTCACACAAACAAAAAGCTGTATGACCCAGAACAGGCTGTTCCAGACCTGGCTTTCCGGTGCATCGGGGAGAGAAAGGTAGAGTACGAAAATGGTGGATGCCACGTATAACAAGACCCCATAAAAAGTATGCTGTTGCCGGAGTTCGAGCAGCAGGTCTTTTTTGAGCAATGTCAGTACGCGCTGAAACATGATGGTTCCTGGTCTTAATTAAGGGGTTTTCGCGCAATGGCGGCACCGCGGTTCATATACATCTTTTTCGCCCAGCAAAACCTGGTTGGTGCTGGCCACTTTGCGGTAACTGATATTGGCGATATGCCCGCATTTCACACATATCGCGTGCAGTTTGGTAATATAGTCGGCAATGGATAACAGGTTCGGCATTTGTCCGAATGGTTTGCCCAGGTAATCCATGTCCAGTCCGGCCACAATCACCCGGATCCCCCTCAGGGCCAGTTCTTCACAAACATGCGTGATGCCGGCGTCGAAAAACTGGGCCTCATCAATCCCCACCACATCTACATCCTGGGCCAGGAGCAGGATGGATTCGGAGCTTTCCACCGGTGTGGAGTGAATATAATTGGTGTCGTGGCTCACGATTTTCACTTCATCGTAGCGGGTGTCAATGACCGGTTTAAAAATTTCCACTTTGAGGTTTGCGATCTTCACCCTTTTCAGCCTGCGGATCAATTCTTCGGTTTTGCCGCTGAACATGCTTCCGCAAATCACTTCGATCCATCCCCGCCTTTCTCCTTTCAAATTTGGTTCAATAAACATTAAATCTTTTTTTTAAAATTCAGTTTGTAACTTTATCGCGCCGGACGCACAAAGTTGACAGTTTCCTGTCAGCACACAAAACAAAATTTCCGTCGATTCAATCGTTCAGATACGTAAATTCATTCTATGGAAAGGGTGGAAACACTCTGTAACAGGCTTAAGGATCAAATTCAGGAGCAGGCATCAGTTGATGAACTGATGCTGACCGTGCAGATGCTGCAAGCCGAACTGATGCACCTGAAAACCGCTGCGGAAGAACAACCCGCTGCCGGCTCCGTGGCCATTGATATCCCTGTAAATTTTGAACTCCCTGAAGTGCAGGAACCATCGGCCCCGGTGGAAGAGAAAATCGTGGAAATGCTGCAGATTGATGAGTCGGAAGTGGAAGCGGAGCTGGAAGAAATCCGGCGCAACGCGGAAGCCCGCAATAAGATCAGCGTACAGAACAAGCCCCCCATGTTTTTTGACCCGGTGGAAGATACCCCAACGCTGTTCAACCAGGAAGGAGCCCACCAGGCCTCGCCGGCACGTGAATTGCATGAAGTGATTGCCGGCGATGAAGGCGCTTCGCTCAACGAGGCACTCAAAACAACCCGCACCGAGCTCAGCGAAACTTTGCAGGAATCGCCCATCAAAGACTTGAAAAAAGCGATTGGCATCAACGACCGTTTCCTTTTCATCAACGAGTTGTTCAGGGGCGATGAAGTGATGTACGAACGCAGCATCAAAACCATCAACAGTTTTGCCATTTATCCTGAAGCGGAATACTGGATTAAAAGGGAATTGAAATTAAAACTCGGATGGTCTGATAACTCTTCTACCGTCAAGCAATTTGATCAGTTGGTCAAGAGGCGGTTCTCCATGATGTAATCCATGATTTTTTGGGTCGCGCCCTGTTGCGCATACACATAATCGCCGGCAGCTTTGCCGGCCTTTTCTTTTTCATCGGTGTTGCTGAATAAATGATTCAGCACTTCTTCCAGTTCCAGCGCGTTTTCCACGCTGAAAGCACCGCCGAGGGAAACCAGGTCGCGGGCTTCCATAAATTTTTCATATACCGGCCCGAAGACCACCGGGCAATGATATACGGCAGCTTCCAGAATATTATGGATGCCATCGTTTCCAAACCCGCCACCGATATAACTGATATCGGCATAACGGTAAAGTTTGGATAACATACCGATATTATCAATCACCATCACATGGATGTGGTCCGGCAACCGCATCTCATCAATGTAATTGGAATAAAGGATGATGTCGTGGAAAGTCTTCCTGATTTCTTCGATTCGTTCTTCATCCACTTCATGCGGCGCGATGATGAAACGTATGCCCGGATTTTTTTTGACGAAATGCACCAACTCTTCTTCATCCTCGGGCCAGGTGCTGCCGGCTACCAATACGGGGCGGTTACCTATAAAAGATTGTATCCGGGGAATATCCAGCTTTTGTTCCGCGATGGTAATGACACGGTCGAAACGTGTGTCGCCCGAAACGGCTACCTGTTTATCAAATCCAATGCCAGCAAGCAGTTCGGCAGAAGACTGGTTTTGTACAAAAATTTGTTTGTAACAGGAAAGCATATACCGCCAGATCGCGCCATAAAACCGGAAGAAGGGTTGCGATGGCCTGAAGATGCCCGATACCAGCAGTATGGGGATCTGTTGTTTGTGCAACTCATTCAGGTAATAATACCAGTATTCATACTTCACCCAAATCACCAATGCGGGCTGTAAGGCTTTCACCAGCTTTTTGGCATTTCTCGGGCTGTCTAATGGCAGGTAAATAACCCGATCAGCTCCGGAATAATCCTTTCTGATCTCATATCCGCTGGGTGAAAAAAAACTAAGCACAATGGGAAAGCCAGGGTACTGTTTCCGGATGGCTTCCAAAACCGGCCGGCCTTGTTCAAACTCACCCAGGCTGGAGCAATGTACCCAAATGGTTTTACCGGAAAAATTCAATTCGGGGAATATACGCCTGCCCTGCAGCCATAAGCGGGCTTTGGGGTTCCATGGGGCAACCAGCCGGATGCCTGTTTTATAGAGGAATAAAAAAAGATGGTAGAGCAGTAAACTCAATCCTGTATTTTTCTCAAAATTATACCTAAATCCTTTACAATCAATTCATACGGTGGTATGAAAAAATGGCATCCAAAATTGTATCTTTGCGCGCTTAAACAGGATATTATGAGGCCATTGCAGATGGTGGATACCAAAACACAGTATCACAAAATCAAGGACCAGGTGGATACGGCCGTACTGGCTGTGATGGAAAGTTCACAGTTTATTGGCGGTAAAGTGGTCAATGATTTTGCCGCATCGCTGGCTGCGTACCATGGCTCAAAACACGTCATACCCTGTGCCAACGGTACCGATGCCCTGCAAATAGCCATGATGGCCTTGGGCTTGGAGCCGGGAGACGAGGTCATCACTCCTTCTTTTACATATATCGCGACGGTGGAAGTGGCAGCTTTGCTGCGCATCAGGCCTGTATTTGTGGATGTCGATAAGCAAACTTTTTGCATCGATCCGGTAGAAATTGAAAAAGCCATCACCCCCAAAACAAAGGCCATTGTGCCGGTACACCTGTACGGCCAGGCGGCCAATATGGAAGCCATTCTGGATATCGCCCGCAGGCATAACTTATATGTTATTGAAGATAACGCGCAAGCCATTGGCAACGATTATAGTTTTAGCGATGGCTCTGTGAAAAAGACAGGTACGATGGGCCATATCGGATGCACATCATTTTACCCTTCCAAAAACCTCGGCGCTTTTGGTGATGGCGGCGCCATTTGTACCGATGATGACCAGCTTGCAGAGAAAATCCGCATGATCGCCTCACACGGGCAAAGCAAGCGGTATTACCATGATGTGGTGGGTTGCAACTCAAGGCTTGATGCCATGCAGGCCGCGGTCCTCCAGGTGAAACTCCAATACCTCGAAGGGTATATCCAGGCCAGGCGGAAGGCGGCAGGATTTTATGACGCGGCGTTCAACAACCATCCTGCTATCAGCATACCTTTCAGGCACCCGAACAACCGCCATGTATTTCATCAATATACTTTGCTTTTGCATGGCGTTGACCGCGATGCCTTAAGCCAGTACCTGGCGGAGAAAGGCATCCCGTCTATGATATACTACCCGGTACCGGCGCATCGCCAGAAGATGTTCGATGCGTTTGGGGGCAGCTCATTTCATTTGCCGGTGACCGACTGGCTGACGGAAAGGGTGATCTCTTTACCTATGCATACGGAACTTGATGAAGAGCAACAGCAATTCATTGTGGATCACGTGCTCGAATTTGTCAACCGTTCCATCTAACCCTATTCAAACCAAACATGAAAATTGCAGTCATAGGAACAGGATATGTAGGATTGGTAACAGGCACCTGCTTTGCCGAAACGGGCAATACGGTAACCTGTGTGGATATAGACACTGCTAAAGTGGAGAAACTGAATGCGGGCCAGGTTACCATTTATGAACCCGGGCTTGAAAAGCTTTTCCTGCGTAACCAGAAAGAAGGCCGTTTATTTTTTACCACATCTCTTGAAGAAGCGGTAAAGGGTGCCAAAGTGATTTTCCTTGCCCTGCCCACACCTCCGGGTGAAGACGGCAGCGCCGACCTGAGTTATGTATTGGGCGTAGCCGCTCAGTTGGGAAAAATCATCACGGATTATACTGTAATTGTAGATAAAAGCACAGTTCCTGTTGGTACGGCGAAACTGGTGAGGGAAGCCATCGCGAAGCAGGGCCATGCGCCAGTGGATGTGGTGAGCAATCCCGAATTTTTGCGCGAAGGGGTTGCGGTGGAAGATTTTATGAAACCCGACAGGGTAGTGATAGGGACAAGTTCAGACAAGGCTGCCAAAATCATGAACGATTTGTACGCGCCATTTGTGCGACAGGGCAACCCGATTATTTATATGGATGAAGCTTCCGCGGAATTGACCAAGTACGCGGCCAATGCTTTCCTCGCCGTGAAGATCAGTTTCATGAATGAAATCGCCCGCCTATGTGAACGAATGGGCGCGGATGTGGATATGGTGCGCAGGGGGATAGGCAGCGACGACAGGATCGGAAAACGCTTTCTCTTCCCCGGCATCGGGTATGGCGGAAGTTGTTTCCCCAAAGATGTACAGGCGCTTGTCCAGGCTTCAACATCCATCGGGTATGATTTTCGTATACTCGATGCCGTTATGGAGGTGAACGCGGAACAGAAACTCCACTTAGTACCAAAAATCTGCCGGTATTTTGGTGATGATTTGACAGGAAAGCATTTCGCGCTCTGGGGATTGTCATTTAAGCCAAACACCGATGATATACGCGAAGCGCCGGCCCTGTATATGGTTGATGAACTGATAAAGCTGGGCGCAAGGGTCACGGCTTTTGACCCCGAAGCGATGAAGAATACAAAGGAGCAGGTAGGGGACCGCATCGGCTATGCCGACAACCAGTACCATGCATTGGAAGGGGCAGACGCGTTAATCATTGCCACCGAGTGGAACGAATTCCGCACACCCGACTTTGACAAAATCGGTTCATTACTGAAACATAAATTGATATTTGACGGACGGAATTTATTTGACCTGGAACAGATGCAATCGCTCGGTTTTCATTATGAAAGTGTAGGGCGAAAAGCCATTCAACCCGGTCAGGCATCGTCCTGAAAAAACAAAAGATTTTATATTGAGCATAAACTAAATCAGTGCCAAATAAAAAAGTACTCATAACGGGCGCAGCCGGATTCCTGGGATCGCATTTGTGCGACAGGTTTATTCGTGAAGGTTTTGATGTGGTGGGGATGGATAACCTCATCACGGGCGACTTACGCAATATTGAGCACTTGTTCGGACTTAAGGAATTTGAGTTTTACCATCACGACGTATCCAAGTTTATACATGTGCCCGGAAAGCTCGATTACATCCTGCATTTCGCTTCCCCCGCAAGTCCTATTGATTACCTGAAAATCCCCATTCAAACATTGAAAGTGGGTTCATTGGGTACGCATAATTGTTTGGGGCTTGCGCTGGCAAAGCATGCCAGGATATTGGTGGCCAGTACCAGCGAAGTGTATGGCGATCCGCTGGTTCACCCGCAGAACGAAGAATATTGGGGCAATGTTAACCCGGTGGGGCCGCGTGGCGTTTATGATGAAGCAAAAAGGTTCCAGGAAGCCATTACCATGGCTTACCATACTTACCACGGTCTGGATACAAGGATCGTACGGATATTTAATACTTACGGTCCACGTATGCGATTGAACGATGGCCGCGCTTTACCTGCATTTATTGGGCAGGCACTGAGGGGTGAAGACCTGACGGTATTTGGTGACGGAAGCCAGACAAGAAGTTTTTGTTATGTGGATGACCTGGTAGAAGGTGTTTATCGTTTGCTGATGAGCGATTATGTGCAACCGGTCAATATTGGTAACCCGGACGAGATATCCCTGCTCGACTTTGCAAAGGAAATCCTGGCATTAACAGGATCAAACCAGCGCATTGTTTTTAAGGATTTACCAGTTGACGACCCGAAGCAGCGCCAGCCAGACATCAGCAGGGCCAAAGCCATCCTGAAGTGGGAGCCAGGCGTAAGCCGGGCGGAAGGGTTGAAGAGAACTTATGATTTTTTTAAGGCGCTCCCCAAAGAGGAGTTGTACAGGCAACCCAGGGTGTTCAGCGCTAACGATAAAGCATAAACGAAAAATTTAGAAAAACGATTCATTAACCGGTCGGGCCGGAAGGCCTGAATAAACAACAACTATGTACCAGGATTTATTGGACAAGAAGAAAACACTCGCCGTTATTGGCCTGGGTTATGTGGGACTTCCTATTGCCCTTGAGTTCGCGAAAAAAATTAAAGTCATTGGGTTTGACATCAACGCGGAACGTGTGGACATGATGCGCCGTGGCATTGACCCAAGCCAGGAGCTGGGCCCCGAAGCATTTGAAAATTGCGACATTGAGTTTACGAATGATATTGACGTGCTGAAAAAGGCCTGTTTTTACATCGTGGCCGTGCCAACACCGGTTGATGAGCACAATGTGCCCGACCTGGTTCCGGTGCAGCGCGCGAGTGAAACCATTGGCAAAGTGCTGAAAAAAGGGGATTATGTGGTGTTTGAAAGCACCGTGTATCCCGGATGTACCGAAGAAGATTGTGTACCCATCATCGAGAAAATATCCGGGTTGAAAATGGTAGAGGATTATAAAATCGGGTATTCCCCCGAACGCATCAACCCGGGCGATAAAGAGCATACCATTTCCACCATTGTTAAAGTGGTGAGTGGTTGCTGCGACGAAAGCCTTGATACCATCGCTAAAGTGTATGAACTGGTGGTGAAAGCCGGTGTGCATAGAGCATCTTCCATTAAAGTAGCGGAAGCGGCTAAGATCATCGAGAATACACAGCGCGACCTGAACATCGCTTTGATGAATGAACTGTCCATCATATTCGACCGCATGGGCATCAACACTTTCGAAGTGCTGGAAGCCGCGGGCACCAAGTGGAACTTCCTCAAATTCCAGCCGGGGCTGGTGGGCGGACATTGCATTGGTGTTGACCCTTATTACCTGACTTACAAATCAAAAGAACTTGGGTACGATAGCCAGGTGATCCTCGCCGGACGCGTGATTAACGATGGCATGGCATCTTATGTAGCCAAAAAAGTTTTACAGCATATCATACAGCATAACGGCAATATTAAAGACAGCCGGGTGTTGGTGATGGGCGCCACATTTAAGGAAAACGTAAGCGATATCCGCAACAGCAAAGTGGCCGATGTAGTGAAAGAGCTTAAGTCATATTCCCTGAATGTGGATGTAACTGATCCGCATGCCGACAGCGATGAACTGCAGCATGAATATGGTTTTGGGTTGACAAAGGAAATTGGCAATAATTACAACGCTGTCATCATCACGGTGCCGCATAATGAATATAAGGGCCTCGATGACGATTATTTCGCATCAATCACCACAGATCAGGCGTTGATTGCCGACCTGAAAGGTACATACCGCAGAAAAATCAACAAACGCCATTACTGGAGCCTGTAATGCAATACAGAAAACATCTAACAACAAGTATCAACTGTTCATGAGTCAATTATTTCATACCAAAGACATCAGTAAAAGCAGCTTCCTGGTAACAGGCGGCGCCGGTTTCATTGGAAGCCATATCGCTGAATATTTACTCCGCAACGGGGCCGCAAAAGTGAGGGTCCTCGATAATATGGTGAACGGGTTCCAGTCAAACCTCGACATCCTTCGCCGGTATCCCGCATTCGAAATGATGGAAGGCGATATCCGCGACCTCGACACCTGCATGAAAGCATGTGAAGGCATTTATTATGTCAGCCACCAGGCCGCACTTGGGTCTGTGCCCAGGTCAATCAAAGAGCCAGTGTACTTCAATGATGTGAATGTCGGCGGTTTTGTGAATATGCTCAAAGCGGCTGTTGACCAGAAAGTGAAAACTTTCGTTTATGCGTCATCGTCATCTGTTTACGGCGATGAGCCCACACTTCCCAAAAAGGAAGAGCGCATCGGCAATTGCCTTTCGCCTTACGCCGCCACCAAAAAAACCAATGAACTGTACGCGCAGGTATTTGCCGATGTGTACGGAATCAAACTCATGGGTTTCAGGTACTTTAACATATTCGGCCCCAGGCAGGACCCCAATGGTCCTTACGCTGCCGTGATACCATTGTTTGTAAAGGGGATCATGAACAAATCGGAAGTGTTTATCAATGGCGATGGCGAGCAAACGCGCGATTTTACTTATGTGGAGAACGCCATCCAGGTGAACGTAAAAGGTATGCTTACTGAAAGGGAAGAAGCTTTCAAAAAGGTATATAATGTGGCGGTGGGAGAGTATTACTCGGTGAATCACTTGTATAAGGCCTGCGCCGATTACCTGAACAGCGACTGGAAGCCGACGCACCGCGAACCACGTGCCGGTGATATCCGGAACTCCCTGGCAGATATTTCACTTGCCATGGATTTGCTGGACTACAAACCGGTCAAACGCTTTGATGAAGGCCTCCGTGAAACAATCGCCTATTTTAAAGAAGTGTATAGCTGATATATTGCATATGCCATTTACAGAAACAGGATTTCCGGGATTGATGGTTTTTGAGCCGGTGGTTTGGAAAGACCAGCGCGGCTATTTTTTTGAAAGCTACAACCAGGAAACCTGCGCTTCTTCGGGTATCCATTACCGTTTTGTTCAGGATAACCAGGCAAGATCCGTATATGGTGTGATCAGGGGCTTACATTACCAGTTGCACCCCAAAGCCCAGGTGAAATTTATTCGTGTACTCAGTGGCGCTATCCTGGATGTGGTAGTGGATATCCGGAAGGGTTCACCAACTTATGGTCAGCATTTTTCCATTGAATTATCGGCTGACAATAAAAAGCAGTTGCTGGTGCCTGCCGGTTTCGCCCATGGATACGCGGTTATCTCGGAAACGGCGGAAGTATTTTACAAATGCGATCATCTGTACGACCGGGGCCTCGAATCAGGTATCCGTTTTGATGATCCCGCGCTCGGTATTAACTGGCCGGTGCCGAAGGATATGCGCATTGTGTCGGATAAGGACATTCAGCAACCATTGTTGGCAGAAGCGCCCGTTCATTTTTCTTTCGAAAATTAAATTAACTCAGATGTCCATTGAAACAGGCATATTGGTCTTAGGGGCCAACGGTCAATTGGGCATGGAATTTCGTGACGCTTCCCTTCAACATTCAGGGTTCGACTGGCATTTTCACAGCCGCTCCACTTTGCCAATTGAAGATATAACAGGCATTTCAGCCTATTGCCGCCAGCATCAAATCAGCTACCTCATTAATTGCGCCGCATATACTGCGGTAGACAAAGCAGAGCAGGAGAAAGAACAAGCCATGCTCATCAATGCGGAAATGCCCGGTAAACTGGCCGGCATTTGCAGGGAACAAGGCATGCAACTGGTACATTTTTCTACAGATTATGTATTTGATGGGAGTGCTGGGCATCCGTATAAGGAATCTGATCCAACGCATCCTATCAATGCTTATGGCGAGTCGAAACATAAAGGAGAAGAACTTGCATTGAACCATGACCCGAAAACGATGATCATCCGTACGTCATGGTTGTATAGCCGCTATGGACAAAATTTTGTCAAAACCATGCTCCGGTTGATGCAGGAAAAAGATGAACTGCGCATTGTGTCTGATCAGCAAGGTTCGCCAACACATGCGGCCGACCTCGCACATGCCGTATGCCGCATTATTAGCAAGAATATGGAATTGACCGGGGGTATTTATCATTTTGCCAACAAAGGAATTACCACATGGTACCATTTCGCGGAAGCCATCAGGCAGGAAGCCGGTTACGCATGCCGCATTACACCTATACCTTCATCTGATTATCCCACGCCCGCTAAAAGGCCGCACTATTCCGTACTGGATACCCAAAAGATCAGGGATCAATTCAGACTTGAAATTCCTTACTGGAAAGACAGCTTAACCGCTTGCATCAAGATGATCCTTAAACCTTAATTACCTGGAGATCAATATCGGTCTTGTTAATTGAATGGATTCGCTTAACCAAACCGCGTAATAGATTCCTTTAGCCAAATCAGGTAATACAAACTGGTATAACTGGCTTTGTTCCTTACTGTTGTATTGTTTGATCAATTGCCCGTTTGCAGCATACATCGCGAGAATTCCACCTGGTTGCATATTGCTGAAAGATAATTTCACCTGGTTGCCGGAAGCATCATACCAAATGGTTGCATCTGGTTCCTTATCAAACCTTACCCGCACCACGGTTGAATAACTGAACTGGCCATCGAGGTCAACCTGCTTTAACCTGTAGTAATTGATGCCCGTCCATGGATTCAAATCCCTGTAGCCATACGATTGTTGGCTGGTTGTGGTACCCGTTCCTTCCACGCGCCCGATTGGCTGAAAGAAAAAGCCATCGGCACTTCTTTCTATAATAAAATAATCATGATTGATTTCGTTGGCTGTTTGCCACTGAAGCCAAACAGTAGCGCCTTCTTTTCTTCCACTGAATCCAAGCCAGGTAACTGGAACAGGCCCGCAAGGCCTGATGCCGGCATCAATATTTAAAACGCTGGCGCCTGGGGGAACCGGGAATGTGATACTGGTGCCATTGTTATTGGCTTTGCTGTTATTGATCGCCTGTGCACCGCCCACAAGTTGTTGTGTAAATATGAAACCAGCGGGAATCGCAAATTGAATATAATAGCCATTGCCCGGTGGCACATTGCTGAAAAAATATAAACCGGACGGATCTGTTGACGTGATGCCAAGCCTTGAACCTGCCGCGTTGAATAATTCCACGGTAATGTTTCCCACACCCGTTTCGTTTTGATCCTGTAAACCGTTTCCATTCAAGTCGAGCCAGACATAATCCCCAACAATTGCCTGCACAGGGCAGTTTTGTAATGTCAGGGTGGCGCTTGCGGTATTCCGGCATCCGCTAACGGTGTCGGTTACCTGCAGTTGATAGGTGCGCGTACCTGCAGCCTGATTTATTATCCTTGGATTTAGCGAGCGGATATCGCTCAGGCTGCCATCATCGGGGCTCCATGCATACATATATGGCCCGGCTGGTTGAATCACAGGGTTGAAGCGGAGGTTGGTATCTCCTACGCAACCCAAAATATTGGGTATGGAAATTTGCGCGGCAGGTATCGGTGCAACAGCTATTTGTACTATGGCGCTGCTGCTGCATCCCAGGATATTTGTGCCAATGACGGTATATGTTTGATTGGTATTCTCTACACAAGCAATTGGATTCGAACTGCCTGGATCAGACAAACCCTGAACGGGAAACCACTGGTATTGCACACCGGCCTGTGCCGGCCCGCCTATATTGATGCAACTGCCCTGGCATACCAGCAGGTTGGCCGGAACAGATAATGTGATTGCCTGTACCTGAATCACAACGGTATCTTTGGATGAACAGTTCGCTGCCTGGTCAGTTTTAGTAATGATATAAGTAAAAACACCGGCTTGTTCTGCCCTGAAAACAGGTGTCGGGCTTAAGGGATTGTCAAGGTAAGTGGATGGGCTCCATTGATAGCTGACATTGGGCGCTTGCGTGTTAGCGCTTGTGCCAATCGTGATGCTGTCGCCTTTACATAAAATACGGTCAGGCCCGGCCTGTGGTGCAGTTAATAAGGGAAACAGCCGGATCGTATCCCGGAAAGAACAACCATTGGGGTGGTTCACCAATAAAGTGTATGTGCTGTTATTTTTGGGTGCTGGGTTTAACGTACTTGGATTGGGTATGCTTGCATTGCTGACCTGTGTTGCAGGTTGCCATTGATAGCTAAGCATACCCGGGGGTGCGTTTGTTCCCAATGCGACAGGCCCATCGGATGGACAAAAATTGATATCCGGCATATCAAATGCGGCTGATCTAACGGTAACGGTTACCTGATCTGTGACTGCAGCCGGGCAGTTGCCAGGAAATATGGCGGATACAGTATATGTTGTGGTACTTGATGGATTTGAAGTGGGTTGTGCGATGCCCGCATTGTTCAGCCCTGTGGATGGCGTCCATTGATATATAACGCCGGGTATTGCCGGTGTGCCAATGATGACAGCATTGCCCGCACAGGTACTTGTATCCGGGGCATCGGGCAGGCTTGGGTTATTGCTGATGGTTATTGATACCGTATCTTTTATAATGCAACCTGCGGAAGTGGTAGCAGTCACGATAAAGCTGATATCAGTGGCTACCAATACTTCCGGTTGTGCTGAAAAGGAATTGCTGTTGTTCTGCCAGGGCGCTGAGGCCGGTTCCCAGGAATATGTGGTATTGGGTTGGGCCGGGCTGCCCAGGCGCACAATGCCAGTGCTGCATAAAACCTGGTCTGGCCCCGCCTGTACGGCGGCATTTTGCACAACCACCAAAACCGTATCCCTCAATACGCATCCGCTACTATCCGTTACCGTTACCGGGAACGCGGTACTGGTGAAAATGGTGGCCACCGGGTTGCTCGACAAATTCCCGGATAAACCGCTGCCAATCCATTCATAGGAATATCCCTGCACTGGCGCAACCCCGATTTGTATGGGTTGGCCGGCGCAGGTAATGGTATCAAGTGCGGGAAAGACGGGCCTGGCAAAGGCCGGGTCATTCACAAAAATATTGTCTGAACAGGAGATGCTGCTATCCAGCGGGTCCCTTGCCGTTACTGTGTACACCCTTGGTATATTGTCGGTCAACTGTACCAGGTTACCTGTGTAATTGGTAAGCCCAACAGTGGGCGACCAGCTAAAAACCGCATTAGGGATGCTGCTGCTCGCGATTAAAGTTACATTACCACCATTGGCGCTATAGCTCGGGCAATCATAAGTTGCCTCCACTGATATGATTGTCTGGCAGTCTGAACATACGGGAACAACTGTGATATCATCGGTGCAACTAAATCCATTATGCGTTACCGTTAGCCTGTATGTTGTTGCTGCTCCGGGTGAGGCGCTGACAGGCACCTGGGGTTGATCTGTCGGCCCGGTGAAATTACCCGGGCCGGATATTTTCTCCCATAGGTATGTTTCATTGATAAAGGGTGTACGGTCTGGTTCGCCAATCAGCCTTGGGCCGCAACCATCCCTGCCTGCTCTTGCTTCTATTGTAGCTATGTCCACTTCATCCGGGAAAAAGCAACCTGATTTTTGGGCGGTCAGGTTTAAGCGAGCGGGGTTTGGTTCTGGCATCACAATATTTCCCGCAAAGTATTGCGTGGTGGAACTTGTATTTCCCGTCAGGTAACTGCCCGGGCTCCATACATAGTTGAATCCGGCTTCGGGCGATAATCCCAGCGTTGTTGTTGAACCGAGGCAGGCAACTTTATCGGGCCCTGCAAAATTCGTTTGTAAAGGCGCTGCAACCGGTGTCACCCGCACCGTATCCACGCTCATGCATGTTAACCCACTACTGGCGGGCACGGATAATGAGAGGATATAGTCAGTTTCTGTTATGGGGTTTGCCAGGGGTTGCGGGCTGTTGGTATTGTTTAATCCCGTGACTGGAGACCAGCTATATTGAAGCCCTGAAATGCCCGGTAAAACAGGGCTTCCAATAACAGTAGCATTTCCTGCGCACGCACCTTTGTCGGGCCCGGCATCGGCCCTGGCCACTGTCAGCAAAGCCTGGTCTAGCTGCCTGCAACCAGCGCTGTCTGTAACAATCACCGTATACAGGGTATTGGCATTTGCTGCCGCGAGGGGATTGGCTTCCGCGGATAATCCAAGGTCCCATTGATAAGTTACATACGGTGGGTTTCCCCCGCTTGCGGTGGGCTGCCCGCCAAGCCTCACAGGGAAGCCCGGGCAACTGATAAATCCGTCTCCTGCATCCACTTCCGGGGCCAGTAGGTTATTGATATCGACAAATGCCGTATCACTGTAATGTATAAACGAAGATCCGCAATATACCAGATTGAATGCCGCTCTTCTGAAATACCTGCTTGTACTCACCTGGGTGGGCGTGTAGTCCCTGAAAATGGCGCCGGGAATGTCTGACCATGTTTGTTCATCAAACGATAACTGCCACTGGTAGGTTGCCGGTATGGTTGATTGCCTGGTTAGAACCCCATTCCTGTATATTGCAGGGAGGCTGTCGCCCGGAATGCGTATATCCGTTCCCGTTATAATCTCGCCTAAACCATTCAGGCATACAGTTTGCATGGCCGGGCTCAAACTGTCTGTATTAGTAACATAGCCACCCGGGCATGAACGGATGATGGTCAGGTACTGGTCGCCGCCGCCTCGATACAATTGGTTTAGTGTTACTGGATAATTGTTTGATATGGTTCTGCCAGCTATAAATACCGCGCCGCCACCTGCTTTAACCTGTGCGGGGAATTCATTGCCGCTTCCGCCCACATAACCGGTAAATATCCTGTCTCCTGCATAACTGAGCATCAGGAGTATATTATCTGCGCCCCCATTGTAATTGAAATCAACCCCTGACGTAAAGCCCGGCTGGTTACTGCTGCCCAAAACATATATGGCGTTATTGGCATCAATCGACGGAAGCAGGTTGGTCATGCTGCCCAGGTATGTAGAGAAACGCAATTCCCCGGAAGACCCTACACGGCTGAAGAACCCTGTTCCCCCGGCAAAAAATTGCGAACCATTGGTGACCGGGTACAGGGCCGATTGGGTGATACCCGTGATGATCATTTCATCATTTTTCAAAAGGTATGAAGGGCGTATACCCGTTGACCGGTTCATCCCAATCCGGTAGCGGCGGCTATATAATAATTGACCGCCCGCGCCAACCTTATGCAGCAGGGCGGATAATTGGCCATTGATGATGCTGACTGAAACACCACACAGGTATGCATCACCGTTAGATATGATCAGTTGCGTTGGGTTATCCAATTCATTACTGCTTAAATAGCTGGAGAAAAGGATTTGTCCGGTAGGCGACAGCCGGGTATAAAACCCATCTTCCGTATCGTTTACTTGCGTGGAAAACTGTGTGCCGTTTGTTACGGGAAAAGACCTTGATCCTGTATAACCCGTGACATGGAGTACGCCGTTTGATGCAACCGCTTTTGTGATGAAGTCGCGGGCCTCTCCACCCAGGTAACGCGCATATTCCAGGGTAAGGTCAGATTGGCTGAACTTTGCAATGATGCCTGTTTGATTGCCCCCGGCAGCTGCTCCGCCAACAGTCACCGGGATATCCGGTGAATCACTGGAGCCGACCAGGTAAACCGATTGGTCATCAAATTCCACAGAGCCAAAAAAATCTTCGCCAGAACCACCAATCATTCTGCTCGCAATAAGGTTGCCATCCGATGCTTGCAAAACGGCCACATAGCCTTCCTGTGACCCGCCGCCAAATGCGGGCCCTGTGGTAACCGGAAAATCAGCGGAACCGGTAGTGCCTCCTATGTAAATACGGTTGTTGGCAACACGCATGCCACCAAATGCGGGAACATCCGCTCCCGATCCACCCAGGTAAGTGGCAAATAAAACCTGCCCGCTGGCATTGAATTTGATCAAACCTATATCACGCCTGCCTTTGAACACTGAACCATTGGTAACCGGAAAGTTAATGGAGTCTGTATACAGGCTAACATACACTTCGTTGTTAACTATCTGCATGGCGGTGGGAAAATCATTACCCAGGCCACCGATATAACTGGCGAAAACCAGGTTTCCCCGGCTATCGTATTTTGATAATACCATGTCGAGGTTGCCCCTGTACACAGTGCCGTTGGTTACTGGAAAATTGGCAGACCTTGTGGTACCCAGCAGGTATGCGTCACCGTTAACCAATTGCAGGTCGTTCACTTCTTCCAACAGGTTGCCCCCTATATACCTTGAATGGTCGATATAGAATTGCCCCTGTGATGCCGTTGACAGTAGCAGGCAGCATAGCAACAACCAAATACGGGTATAGCGGTTCATCCTCATGAAAGACATGAATTTGACTATGTAAAGGCGAAACGGAATAAGCAGGATCTTGGCGTTTTCTGCAATAAGAAAAGTACGGAGGGGATATTGGAAGATCAGGAACAGGTTAGCACCCTCAATGTAGCATTTTTTCTGCAAATTTCCTATATCGCTTGTGTGGAACGCTGACGGCTGTATCTTTACTTCAATGGATATTTTTGCAATAAAAAGCCGCATTATTGTCACCTGCAGCAACCGGATGTCTCCTTTTGTAGAGCAGGAAATCAGGGATGCAGGGTTGAACATTGAACAGGTTTTTAAAACCGGCGTGGCATTGGAAGGCAATATGCAGGATTGCATTCTGTTGAACCTCAGGCTGCGGTCAGCCGGACAGGTTTTGTTTTCCATCAGGCATTTTTTCGCGGAAGATGCCAATGAACTCTATAATGCCATCCGTCAAATACCATGGGAAGATTTGATTGAGGGGGATGGTTATTTTTCCGTTACCAGCCATGTGCGTAACGACAGCATCAGCAACCAGCTTTTTGCCAACGTTAAAGTGAAGGATGCCATTGTAGACAGGTTTCGCGACCGAACAGGCGCCAGGCCCAATTCGGGCCCGGCTTTAGACCAGGCCGTAGTGCACCTGCATTGGGTTGGGCGGGATGCGGAAATATTTTTAGACACATCCGGCCTCACGCTCATGAAGCATGGATACCGCAAGATACCCGGTAAAGCGCCAATGATCGAAGCGCTGGCTTCTGCCTGCATACTGGCATCCAAATGGGACAGGCGTTCTGCATTCATCAATCCAATGTGCGGGTCGGGGACGCTGGCCATTGAAGCAGCCCTGATCGCGACCAACAAATATCCCGGCGTGCAACGGGACAATTTTTCGTTTATGCATGTCCGTGGGTACAACCCGGGCATATACCAGGAAGTAAAAAGAAAATTACAACAGGAAGAAAAGGAATTACCGGGATTGCAGATCATTGCTACCGATATCAGCGAGGACGCGGTGAATATAGCACGTATCAACGCACGCATGGCCGGTGTGGAGGATTATATCCAGTTCAGGAAATGCGATTTTGCCGATACCCTGGTGCCGTTGGATCAGGCGGGTGTTGTTTTTTTCAATCCCGAATATGGCGACAGGCTTGGGGATGAAGAAGCCCTGCAACCGGTGTACAAAAGGATGGGGGATTTCCTGAAGCAGAAATGTAAAGGCTACCACGGCTATATTTTTACCGGCAACCTCGAACTGGCCAAGCACATAGGCTTAAAGCCCCGCCGCCGTATAGAGTTTTTCAACGGGAAAATTGATTGCAGGCTGCTCGAATATGAATTATATGCCGGTACCCGCGATATAAAACCCAGCCAGGAAAAAATGCCTGGATAGGGCGCCTGGCAGCGGCACCGTTAGCTGCCCATTCTCCCTGAATTTCACTACTTTCGCAGTTCTAAAAATGCATCTATGAGTAAAATTTTGGTGACCAACCCCGTCGTGGAACTCGATGGTGACGAAATGACACGCATCATCTGGAAATTTATCAAAGACAAGCTGATCCTTCCTTATATCGATGTGCCCATTCAATATTTTGACTTGGGTATTGAGTACCGCGATCAAACCAATGACCAGGTAACCGTTGATGCCGCCAATGCCATTAAAGCATGTGGGGTAGGCATCAAGTGCGCGACCATCACACCCGATGAGGCCCGCGTTAAGGAATTCAACCTGAAGCAGATGTGGAAGAGCCCCAACGGCACGATCCGCAATATCCTCGACGGAACCGTTTTCCGCGAACCCATTGTGATGAGCAATGTGCCCCGTTTGGTAACTAACTGGACGGCGCCAATCATTGTAGGACGTCACGCTTTTGGCGACCAATATCGTGCAACCGATACCGTTATTAAGGGAAAGGGAAAACTGACCATGACTTTCACCCCTGAAGGCGGCGGCGAACCACAGGTATTTGAAGTGTACAATTACAAAGGCGATGGCGTTGCCCTCACCATGTACAATACCGATGAGAGCATTTATGGTTTCGCGCGCAGTTGCTTTAATATGGCGCTGAGCAAAAAATGGCCCCTCTACCTGTCAACTAAAAATACCATCCTCAAAAAATATGACGGTCGCTTCAAGGATATTTTTGAAGAAGTGTACCAGCAGGAATTCAAAGCCCAGTTTGATGCAGCAGGCATTGTATATGAGCACAGGCTCATCGATGATATGGTTGCCAGCGCCCTGAAATGGAACGGTAATTTTGTATGGGCATGTAAAAACTATGACGGCGACGTACAAAGCGATACCGTGGCACAGGGATTTGGTTCGTTAGGTTTGATGACATCTGTATTGGTAACACCTGATGGGAAAACAATGGAATCAGAAGCCGCGCATGGTACGGTAACACGCCACTACCGCGACCACCAGGCAGGAAAGCCGACCAGTACAAACCCCATCGCGTCGATTTTTGCATGGACGCGCGGACTGGCATTCCGTGGTAAGCTCGACAATAACCAGCCACTCATTGATTTCTGCAATGCCCTCGAACAGGTATGCATTGAAACGGTTGAATCAGGAAAAATGACCAAGGACCTCGCGGTTTGTATACATGGCAATAAGGTTAACCATGGTGAACATTACCTGTACACCGAAGAGTTCCTTGACGCCATCGACCAGAACCTTAAAAAGAAAATGGGATTCTGATCAATCCGGCAAAATATTATAAGGCATCTCACAGGAGATGCCTTTTTTTATTTTATCTCCTTCATGCATTTTCTGTAATACCTGGCTGAAGCCAACAGGTTTCGTGGTTTCTCCATATCGCAGATCAAATCTTTTCGGTTATAATTTTGGAGCTGAAAATGCCCGCCAGTCCTGTCTTGCAGGGCTTCAAGCTGGTCAAGGCAAACAAATACGCGGCTGAAGATGCCCAGGTTGATGATGGATGCAAATCTATGTTTACGTGATGCCGGTAAATGAACGGATGACAATTCCCGGAATATTTGCTGCAGGGAATTTTCAAAAAAATCCCTCAGCGACCTGATGTCAACACACCTGGTTGCAAGGGTAAAAATGCCAGCTTCACGGTCTTTATAGATGTCGAAGATATCGTTCGATATTTGCATCAATCCCCCGAGTGTATATAATATGCTTTTTTCTTTTTCATCGGCTGCGGGTTCAAATGCGGTTCGGTAAAACAACAGGGAACTGCCTCCTTTACGAAGGCTGATGTCTTTAATTTCATCTGTGCTGATCGACGGATCAGCCTGGCGCCTGCTCAAAACCTGGTCGGCATATACCACCGAAAGCGCTTCCTGCATCTGTTTCGGGGAAGGAGACTGTGTCAGTGCTTCGCTGAAGAACCGGCGAAACAATTTTTCATGCATATCACGGTAATGAATACCCGAAGATGCTGACATCAAAGTTCCAATCGCCTCATCTGTCAGCATGGTTTGATCGAAAAAATCATCAAATAAACCGGTCATCGCTCCTTGTGCCGTACTGCATGCCCTTTCTGTCTCCGTCATGGGCGTTCCCCGCCAGGCACAGAAGGCCTCACCCAATACGGCGGGCACCGCCCAACCATAATAATGGGTGATTTTTTTAAAGTCTGACCCGGATAATGATCCGTCGTTCCCAAGCCTCGCTTCCTGCAATACGGGATACATGTTTTTTTTCAGGAACGAATGCTGGCGGGCAAGTTGCAATGACAACCGGGCTATGGCGCTGACTAACATAAATGTATAGACGAAATTAATTTAGCTGCCTGAGTAAAAATCGATCAGTGCGCCGAAGTAATGCTCATCCCAGCCTTCTACAATATTGTCATAAGCTTCATCAGGGATATGCACATGCCTCAGTTCGACAGAGCAGCCTTTTTTATGCGGATGGAGTATGATGGTTACAATGGATGCCGGTTCCTGGTCGCCGAAATACCATTCCTGCACAATTTTTTGTCCGGGTGTGAAACTGATATTGCGCCCGCAAATGCTGTCATCCCACAACGAAAATTCAGTTCCTTCCACCGCTTCCATAATCGCAGGGGCGCCACTCCACAAGCGGATGGTTTCGGCGCGGGTCAGGGCCTGGTATAGCTCATCGGGACTGGCCGGCACCAGGTAGTATTGCTTGTAATCTTTCATAATCAATCGCTTATAATTTTCACATTTCCTACCCAATTGGATTTTGTAAATTTGAGCATAATAATTCATAATACCGATGAACATCCAATGCAATTACCGGAAATTACTGCTTGCTACACTACTTGTCATTGCCGGTTATCTCCACTCGGATGCACAGTCCCGCTTTAAATCCTATAAAATCAGTCCAAAAGGAGATACCATCAATGCTATTTTGCAAAACGGCGATAAGGAAGGCAAATGGGTGATCAGGGTAGATGAGTTGCGCGGCAACCCCGGGTATGAAGAAGAAGGTATGTACCGCAAAGGCCAGAAAGACGGGCCCTGGCGAAGGTATAGCCTGCAGGGCGACCTGGTAGCGATGGAAAATTATAAGCTTGGGGGAAAGGATGGGGTGCAGCAGTATTTTACGGAACTGGGTGATCTGATCGAGGTTCAGTCTTGGAAAGGGTATAACCCCGACGCGCCTTATGACACCATCGCGGTGTATGGCGAAGGCAGCAATGAAATCATTGATTACAAAATTGTAAAAGCCGAGCCCTATAGTGTCAAGGATGGCGATTGGAAATTTTATGAGCCGGGCACAGGCCGATTGATCCGCACGGAGAAATGGGAGCGTAATGTGTTGACGAACCCATCCAATAACCAGGCATTGGGTAAATACCAGAAGCCAAAAGAAGTACCTAAAACCGCCGAGATGCTGGAGTGGGAAAAAAAGAACCGTGGCAAGAAAGGCGCGTTACGGGATGGCCGAACCGGGCTGTGAATATTAACTTCCCGGCATCAAACATACATTAGAACTCTACTATAAACCCGAGCGTAGGCAATACCACCGGGTCATCATTTTTCAACACAATAGGAACGCCGTTGCTGCCATCCATCCTCAAAGGCAGTCCATCCGTGGTTTTATAAGCGCCAGTACTTAGATCGCGCTCAAAACTGAATTGTGGGTAAGCCACCGATTTCGCGAGGAACCAGTTGCTCACGTCAAGGTAGAGGTCAATCGTTACGCCCCTGAGGTTCCATTTCTTATCAATACGTACATCACTGCTCATGAATGAGCGCAGTCGCAGGCTGTTGAAACGGCTATAATCAAGGATGCCCTGCGCCAGTGTGGGATAATTGAGTTGGCTGGCCGCCATGTCGAACGGCGTATAAGGCGCGCCGCCCTGGTACCGGTATTTCAAGCCCAGTTCCCAGTTACGGGGAAACTTATACCCCAGGGTCGCGCTCACCAGGTGTCGGTTGTCCCAGGCGCTGGCCCGCAGTATCCCATCGCGGTTACTGAAGCGGCTCACGAAATACGTATAACTGAATATACCGAAAAAGCGCTTGCTGAGTTTTTGCTGCGCGAAAAATTCCACACCGTACGATTCGCCCGTGCCGGTAGGTGTTACGGCTTCATTACCCACGGTAGCGAAATCGGCGCCGAGGTTATTGATGCTGATGCCGTCATTAACGGTAACGGGTACACGATCATATTTTTTGAAGAATCCTTCAACGGTAAACCTTGTGGTGGCCCTTGGCAGGAATTCTACGCCTGCAACGTAATGGATGTTCCGGATATAATCATTATTGGTATTCACCAGTTTGCCCGTATTGTCGCGGAAGCCCAATACGGTGTAAGGCGCCAGCCTGGCATATCGGCCCACGGATGCATTCAGCTTCCAGCGGTTTGCCAGTTGATAACTCAGTGATACGCGCGGCGAGAAAGCGTTGCCGGGATTGGTACCGTCATCGCTGAACGTATTGATATCGGTGCGCAGGCCGAGGTTTACACTCAACAGGTCATTGAACAATGTACGCCCCGCCTGGGCAAAAGCGCCAAAGCGGAAAAAATTGATATCGCCGGAAAAAAGGATCCTGTCTTCAGGCTGTCCGCCCACGGCAGCCCTGCGCCTGATGTTGTTGTCTGTTTCGTATTCCGCGTATTGAGCAGACAATCCATAACTGTATGTCCAGCCCTTCCTGTTCTGGTTGATATCGATCCTTAATTTATTTTCTGTTTCTCGGGCATCCGTGCGGAAGCGCAGGTTCATTGGGTCGCTCTCATCGTTTTCATCATACTTCTCATTTTGGTTCATCAGGGTATTGCGGCTCAGGCTCACGCGCAGGAAACCGTCGCGGATGCTGCGGTTATAGCTGGCGCCAAAGGTATAGCTGCGCTGTTCGATGGAAGGTACTTGCGCCAGTGTATATAATTTATCCTGTGTGGCTTCTTTCACGGGCCCATAACCAAACTCATCAATCGCGCCGATGGCCAGGAAGGTCAGGGTTGATTTCTGATCGGGTTTATAGGTGAGCTTGTATTGAAAGTCCCAGTAGTTTGGCCGGAGTGGGAGGTCGATGGCGGAGAACAGCAATTGCAGGTAACTGCGTCGGATAGACGCTAAATACGTAAGGTTGCCTTTATTGTTCATCGGGCCTTCGAGGGTACCGGCCAGTTCGGTGCCGCTCAGCCGTACATTGCCCTGGGTGCGGCTGCTGTTGCCGGTCTTTTGTTTGAATTCAAATACGCTTGATAAGGCATTGTCGTACCGGGCATCAAAAGCGCTGGTAGAGAGGCGAACATCTTCTATGAAAGAAACATTGAGGATGCCGGTAGGCCCGCCGCCGCTGCCCTGTGTGGCAAAGTGGTTGATCACGGGCACTTCGATGCCATCAAGGTAAAATACATTCTCACCCGGGCCGCCGCCGCGGATGATGATATCGTTGCGGAAACCGCCGACAGTACCTGATGAACCGCCAACGCCCGGCAGGGAATTGATCACCCGGCTGATATCGAAATTGCCGCCCGGGTTCGATTTGATTTCTTCGGAAGTAAGCCTTTGCACGCTCAGGGGTGTTTGCAGCGACCCGGCCCTGGCGGTCAGCCGCACGGAACGCAAAACCAGTTCGGAGCCGGAACGGTAGGAGGGTTCAAGCTCAAACGACAATTCGTTTTCGTTGCCGCTGCTGATGGGTATATTATAGGAAACCTGCTGCTCATAGCCTGTCGCGCTCACCGTTACACTGTAAGAACCGGGCCGGATATTCCTGATCCTGAACCTTCCGTCCTCATCGGCCAGGCTTTGCAGGCCGGCTTCAGTAACCAGCACCGTGGCGCCGGACAGGGGCTTTTTGGTGCGGGCATCGAGCACAATGCCGCTGATCCCGCCCGTGTTCTGGGCTGCGGCGAGGAAAATACAGGTAAAAATGGGCAGTAAACCAAGCAGGGTAAAACGGTAAAACGACTTCATATGGCTGTGTGCTAAAACTTGCATGAACCGTAGATAACAAACAAAAGCCATAATGGTTGAGCCGGGGCCTGCCGTTCATCCCATTTAAGTAAAACCTGTTAAACCAAACCTAAAAATGGCCGTCATACAGGGTTAGGCTGTCCGGACAGCAAAACTTTAACAGGGCTGATGATGCGAACCCGGTTTTTGGTATTTAGATTAGCAATATCATCAGGCTTGACAAAATACGTTTGTGCATAACCGTTAGTATTTAGCGCAGCAACCAAAAACTTATGTAAGCAAGGCTACCCATTTATTATTCATCACTAAATCGATCATCATGCTGTACAAAAATGGGTATCCTCCCTGTGGAGGTTCGGGCACTGCCATGTTGTTACCAGGAGAAGGGTTCATGCAAACCAAGACAAGGCCTGGGTTGGAGACGCCGTCATGGTTTCTTTTTTTTATGGTAGTCTTTTTTTTCATGGCCTTACCCCGGGCAGGGGCCCAGGCGGGAAAAGATACCACGGTATCGTGGATCCAGATTCCCGCGCTGACCATCAAAGCGGATGAGCGCCCTTTTTTGGTTAAGGTCCTTTCTTTTGATGCTTTTGGCTCATTAGAAAACAGCCCGGACAGTGCCCAATGGCAGGATTTGCTGGTATCCGCCAATGGATGCCGTATTGGTAATGGGATGATGTACAGGTTCAATGCCATCATAGAATACCATGTGGATAAAGATGGGGATGTAAGGGTCACATATACCGGAGAGGATGAGAACTGGGTGCCGGTGGAACTCCAGTTTTATTCCGGAGCGGGTTTGCCCTTCAGCACATTTTCGGTGGGGTATGGGGAGAACCGGTTCAGCATGTATAAAATCCAAAGCAATACCATCCGGCTCTTGCCGCTGAATGCCCCGGCTGTAAAAGCCATCAGGCCCATGCCGGAAGGCCCCGATGCAGCCTATTTCAGGGCCTTGCGCAAGGCTTTGCCTTTGCAATAAAAAGGGATGCATACAATCAATCACACACTTAAATCATCAAAAATGAAACATCTGAAAATATTCCTGATCGCTGCGATTGCCAGTATTCAACAGGAAACCGCATCCGCGCAGGACAGTTTGGTAAGCTACAGGGATTTTGTAATTGCAGGATTGAACTCGGGGCAACAACCCATCGAGTTTACAGGATATCCGATGGATACGGTAAGCAACTGTGAAAATTGTTTTATACCCAACTCACCCGGCACAAAGATCCGCGTCAACTATCCATATGTGTATATTGGCGACACGGTGCAGTATGAAATGACCGCTTTCAGATCATATAGCGTAGATCGGTATACGGATGGTTATGGGTTTGAACTGGCACCCAATACCCGGGGTGCCAAATTTTTTATGTTGGCTATTATACCGGGTAACAAATTAGTATCCATGAATATAGTTTTTGAGGGTGGGCTTCAAATATTTGCTTATGCTGCCGAGAAGGCGCCCATCCGCTTCATCAGCCGAAAGGAATTATTAGATGCGGTTGGGAAACGGTAGGGACGATGGCTGAAAATTTTTGGTTAGATTTGGTCTGTGGCAACGCAAACGGAACAAAATGAAGACCAGTTTTTTGCAACTAATGTTTTGACATTTTTGTTAATGAATCTACATCTGTAAATTTATATTTGACAAGCTAAGTATGAAACAACACATTATCACACTCGTTTTTTTTTTGTTTTCTCGACCGATTTATTTGCACAAAAGGATAGCTGTCAGTGTTCAGATAACCTCAATAAGCTGATCAGCAAAACTGAAGAGAACTATGCGGGCTTCCCGGATAAAGTGCATAATGACAATAAGGGAGATTATCAGAAACTAATTCAGGCATTAAAAAGTAACGCTGCAGGTGTCACCGATCCGAAGGCTTGTTTCTACATCCTGAAAAAATATATACGATTTTTTGACGACAAACATTTTATGTTAAGTTATGTGAATCCTCATGATCATGACATTGAGCGGGTCGTATTGACTGAAGAAGCATTCAAAAATAAATTTGTAAAAAAGGGTGCTGCGGCACTGGAAGGTATTTGGGTGAATGCTGACTCCACGATGAGATTGGCGATACAGAAATTCCCGAACAATATGTATAAAGCAATAGTGCTGGAATCCTCAGATATAAGCATTCCCGCAGGCCTGGTATATATGACATTGACAGCTACTGAACGTGGGTATCTTGTGAAAGAACATGATTCATTTATCACAACAGATGTACCGGCTAAGCAAAAAGGGAACCTTTTACAAGTCTGGAACTTTGCCATGTTTGGTAAAGTTTATCCCACAGGATTATCAAATGTGGAAAGGGAGGAGTTGAAGACCTGGAGGGGCAATAATAACGGGCTTGATTTCAGGAAACTGTCATCAAAAACGGCGTATTTGAAAATACCCACATTCCGGAATAATGATGACAAGATTCAGCAATTGGTTGCAAAAGCCGACCCGGTGATCAAAACCTGTGATAACCTGGTTGTTGATTTAACGGGAAATGGGGGAGGGAATACGGGTTGGGTGTCATTTTTATCATACTTCATGACAAATCCCATCATTCAGCACGACAGTTACCTGAGGGTGACAGCAGAGAATGTACAATCCAAGTTAGCAGATTTGGAACCATTTGCAGTAAATCCTATTCCGGATGAATACAAAAAGTATTTTCCGGAACAAGTGCTGTCGGCATACAAGCGGGCATACCAGGAACTGCCAACGACCAAAAAGGTCTTTTATCCGATTCCGGGCGTTACATTTCCCTTAGATTCTGTATTAGCGAGGCCAAAGAAAATTGCATTGATGGTCGATGATTTTTGCGGCAGTTCTACTGAATATTTTTTCTTCATATCCAGGCAAAGCAAAAAGACCAAAACATATGGCATCAATACAATCGGGATGATGGATTATGAAGGTATGTCGAACCCAACGCCTATGCTATATGATAAGTATATCCTCACCATACCTATTACAAAATCAAGCTGGACGGATACAAACCCGATTGACCAAACAGGATGTAAACCCGACGTGTTGCTGGACGGCATACCACAACAGGATTGGATTGAATTTGTCAGAAAGGATTTGGAGTTGTGATGGGTGGGTGTGATTTTTTGGGATAATCGTCTGACTGCATGAAAAATCTGTCCAGCGCATGAATATTTTTAAAAACGTCCTGTAAAAATTGACAAATGAGTAAACAAATTATTTTATTGGTATTGGTAATGTCTTTCTGCACTTGTACAAGTAAAATCCCTGCAAAGTCTGGATTGAGGTATTCAAATAAAACGATCAGTCAACCTGAAATTTTTGCGGAAGGTATTATCTCAACAAAAGAGAATAGCGAATTTGATATAACATTTACACCAAACGGAAGAACTGCATTTTTTACCCGGAGAACCGGCAACGAAAAGCAACAACTTTGGCAAACGAAATTTAAAGATGGACATTGGAGCCATCCGGTCAAATTGCCTTTTTCTACGGACAGAGATGAAACGCCATTTTTCGCTTCAGACGGAAAGACACTTTATTTTGGTTCGGCAAGGCCAATTGAAGGCCGGCCAGGTAAGGGGAAGTTTGATATGAATATTTGGCAGGCAGAATGGACCGATAAGGAATGGAGTAAACCCGAACCATTAAGTGAAAATATTAATGCTGTTCAATCGGAAAATGAAGACTGGCCATCGTCAAATGAGAACTTTATTTTTTCACTTGATAATGTAAATTTTATATATTCAACAATGCTGCGCGGCTCCAAGACTATTGAAATTTACAAGACGGTTAAAACAGGAAATGGATTCAGTCAACCTGAAAAGATATCAGGTCTCTTTAGGAATGATAAATCATGGAAATATTCAGCAGTATTATCGCCCGACGGGCAATATTTGCTCTTTAACTCATATGAGGCGGAAGATGGAGTTGGGGGGGAGGATATTTTTATTGCCAGGAAATCATCAAATGGATGGACACGGGCAAAGAATATTGGTAAAATGGTTAATACAAAAGCCGAGGAAAGCAGTCCGAGGTTTTCACCTGATGGAAAATATTTTTTCTTTGCCCGGGAGGTGCGGCAATCCCCGGGCCAGGACGGAATTTGGAATATTTATTATGTTGAAACAGAATACCTGGATTTTGAGGGAATTTTTAAAAATTAAAAAAATTAAAATGAAGGCACTATTTATTTTTTCGCTCCTTTCTTTTTTTGCAATGACCACTTTAGGGCAAAATGTAGTCGATGTTTCTAAAACAAAAAAAATTACTGAAAAGGGAATGGAAATCACAACTTTTGAAGGGAAACCATTTACAGGTTTTCTTACAGAAGCTTATTTAAATGGGAGCCCCAAAACCTGGATCACAGTGAATAACGGCTTGGCTGATGGTTTATGGCAAGAATGGTTTGAAAATGGCAAATTAAAATATAATGCGTATTGGAAAGCGGGAAAGGGGCACGGATTGTGGCAATACTTTTATGATAATGGGGTTTTACGTTACGAAGAAACCTATGTTTTGGATATTCCAACAGGTATTTCAAGGACATATTACATGAACGGTCAATTAAAGGACGATAACTTATGGTTGTCTGGTAAAAAAGAAGGGGTTTGGAAGACATATTCAGAAACAGGGTTATTGTTGAAGACGTCTGTTTACCAGGATGATAAGCTAATCTCATCTGTTTCAAATTAAAAAGCATCGAAGTGCATACTGAACTAAAACATTTATGACCAACTTAAGGAATTGGTTGAATAAATGTTTTATTATTGGAATATCCATCAACTGCTTAATTAATCTGGTGCACAGACTCTTTTGTTTTATTAACTACCGTAATCACTTGAAAAATGTCTAAACTAATCAAAGACGGCTTTCCATATGTGTTATATACAAAGCAGACGTATACAAGTATTGAGATGATCAAACGCTCTGAAGAGTTCAGTCAGTGGATGGAAACACGCAGGACTGTTCGGGATTTCTCAAAAAGAACAATTGAGCCTGAAGTGATTGAAAATTTAATTCGCACGGCTTCAGCTGCGCCATCAGGCGCGCACAAACAACCGTGGACATTCTGTGTGGTTAAGGATCCTGAAATCAAAAAGCAGATCAGGTTGGCGGCAGAAGCGGAGGAAAAGGAAAGTTACGAGAACAGGATGTCGGATGAATGGATTGATGATTTAAAGCCATTGGGAACAGATTGGCATAAACCTTTTTTGGAAATAGCTCCATATCTAATTGTGGTTTTTAAGAGGAGCTATGAATTCGATCATAATGGGAAAAAGCATCAGAATTATTATGTAACGGAAAGCTGCGGCATTGCTTGTGGTTTTTTACTGGCTGCAATACATCATGCAGGGTTGGTGGCATTAACCCACACGCCAAGCCCTATGAATTTTTTAACCGGGATATTACAGCGACCGGCTAATGAAAAGCCATTTTTATTGATACCCGTTGGTTACCCTGCGGATGAATGTTGGGTGCCGGATTTAAAGAGGAAACCCCTTTCGGATATATGTGTATGGATATGATTTTAATGGATGATATGCTATTTCTGATTTGCTTATTATAATTTGCTTTCAAATTTTTGGTTAGCTTCGGCTACCAACATCCCGTGAAGCTGATGCCGTATTTGTTACTCAGTTGTGATTTGCTTTCAAATTTTTGGTTAGCTTCGGTTAACGACAACATGCAATGTTGTCTACATATCACCCTCTTTCAATTTTGCAAATTGAGTAACAGGTATTGAATTCCATACACCATTCATCCCTTTTCACAAAAACCTGTTAAACGAATTTTAAAAATTGCCGTCATACAAGGTTGGGCGCTTGCATTCATATATTTTTACCCTGCTGGCCTGGCTTTGCTTATTGGAGTCAGCGAATTATCACGACATTTTTATTGTTCACTAAATCATGCAATGATGAAAAAATGTTTTTGGGTAATGCTGTTGGGTTTTCTGGGTTTGGACCTGGCGGCGCAGACAGACAAAGAATTAAAAAGCATACAAGATAGTTTGTTTATTGTGGAAGTGGAGGATAAACGCGAGCCCGATAAAGTATTGCATGCCGAACCTTTATACATTGACCTGATCCGCGACCTGGGCGCGAGGAAAGGGGAAAAGGAATGGAATGTCGCTATTGGCCTGGCTGATAACAATGATTACGATAAATATACCGCGCTGATTGAATATGAGTGGGCCCCCATCAACCGGCTTGGCCTCGAAATTGAACTGCCATTTACCATGTATTACCCGGCCAAAGGACAAACCTCAGCGCCGGGTAGTAAATTGAATAGCATTAAATTGGCCGGACAATATTCATTTTATGTGTCTGAGAAACATAAAACGAGCATGGCCATTGGATACATCCATGAATTTGAATTACCGGAATTCAGGGAATATGGTAAATCTGTCTTAATCAGGGGAAATATCTACAATCCTTTTTTTATAGCAGCAAAAAGGTGGGGAAACCAGTTTCATACTTTGCTGTACACAGGTCCTGCAGTTATGCATCATTTTGCCAGCAATAGTGTTTCCACAAGCTGGCAAATCAACAGCAATTTCCATTACATGATTACAGGAACAAGGAATTTTATCGGAGTGGAATTGAATAAAACTGTGTTGGGTAAACAGTTTGATATGACCATCAGACCGCAGATGCGTGTTAGCATTACAGATAATTTATTGGTGGGGATTGTTACAGGCATTCCCATTAGTAAGGCAAACGAAAGGTTTAGTACCTTCATTCGCCTGATATATGAACCCGGGCATAAGAAGCATGGATAATGTATCATTCACTATTCAATCTCAGTCGTTTTGCAGGGACGTTTCAAGAATATGATCCATGTCAGCAACAAAGTCCTGCCAGGCCATCAAAAAAAATCCCGTTCTGAAGAACGGGATTGATATGTAGGACCGGGTGATGTTTATTTGATTTCCTTTTGCATCGGGTTCACACCGGGCGGGGCGTTGCGTCGGCGCGGGCCTTCATCGCTGCGTGACTTAAACAACTGGAAACGGCTGGGTTGCTCAAAGCTCGGCCAGGTATTGTTCTTCTCGTTAATGTCTGCGGTTTCACGCATCGGGTCAAGTTTGATGGATGCCACCTGCTTGTTTTTCAGGAATGCCTTTGTGACCTTGTTTTCATTCTTGCGCCAGATATATACCGGTATTCTGTCAGTTTCCTTGCTGCCATCCACATAAGTCCACTCTACAATAATCGGCATCACCAAACCGCCTTTATTGCTGAACGTGAGTTCATACATGAACTTATTTCCCGCAATGTGCTGCCTTTCATCTTCGGTATATGCTTCCGTAACAGACTCGGGGATGTTGACCTGGAATGGCGTGCTGTCAACCTTTGCCAAACCACGCGCGTACCTCCAGTAAAAATCACGCAGGGATGTGTCCGCATCGGTGGCGAACCGGATGCGGCGATCCTGTCGGTTGCGGATTTTTGAGATGTCTTCAAAATTGTTCAAAATAGGTTTGCCCACAGGTTGTGTTATTGTACGTACCTCCGTTTTTCGGGGTTCCGCTTTCACCGAATCGAGGATGGCCCATTTCACGGTGTCGAGCGCGATATCGCAAGGGTCGGTGTTGTAAAACCATCCGCGCCAGAACCAGTCTAGGTCCTCCGCCGTAGCGTCTTCCATGGTGCGGAAGAAATCGGCCGGTGCCGGGTGCTTAAAGGCCCAGCGGCGGGAGTACTCTTTAAATGCGTAATCAAACAATTCCCTGCCAAGGATCGTTTCGCGGAGGATGTTCAAACCGGTTGCGGGCTTGCTGTACGCGTTGGGGCCAAACTGGATGATGTTTTCGCTGTTCGTCATGATCGGCTCAAGCTGGTCTTTCGGCAGTTTCATATAATCCACAATCTTATATGCCGGTCCCTTGCTTACGGGGAATTTATTGTCCCATAATTCTTCCGCGAGGTATTCCACAAAGGAGTTCAGGCCTTCGTCCATCCAGGTCCACTGGCGCTCATCGCTGTTGATGATCATGGGGAAGAAGTTGTGGCCCACTTCGTGGATCACCACGCCGAGCATGCCGTTCTTGGTACCTTCGCTGTAAGTGCCGTCTTTTTCGCAACGGCCGAAGTTGAAACAGATCATCGGGTACTCCATACCGTTAGCTGCTTCGAGGCTTTGCGCCACCGGGTAAGGGTAGGGGATGGTGAACTGCGAATAAACTTTGATGGTATGCGCTACGGCTTTTGTGCTGTACTTACGGTACAGGTTATACGCTTCCTTGCCATATGCGCTCATGCACATCACTTTCTTTCCTTCCACATACGCGGGCATCGCGTCCCATATAAATTTGCGGCTGCTGCCCCAGGCAAAATCGCGCACCATGTCTGCCTTGAAAACCCAGGTCTTCTTGCGGGTTGATTTTTGTTTTTCTTTTTCTTTCGCTTCATCCAGGGTTACGATCTCCACAACGTCTTTCGCGTTCTGCGCCTGCTGCCAGCGCTTCATTTCAGTGGGGGAAAGCACCTGCTGGTAGTTCTGGCACTGGCCGGTCGACATCACCACATGGTCCGCGGGAACTGTCATGCTAACCGTGAAATTGCCAAAGGTCAGCGCGAACTCACCTGTGCCGGTGAACTGCTTGTTCTGCCATCCCTGGTTATCGCTGTACACGCAAAGGCGTGGGTACCATTGTGTGATGGTGTACAGGTCGTTACCGTCTTCCGCGAAATATTCGTAACCCCCGCGGCCACCCATCTTCATGCGGTCAACCAGGTAATAATCCCAATCCACATTAAACACAAAACGCTGCCCGGGCTTCAGCGGCTGGGGTAGGTCAACACGCATCATGGTTTTTTGGATGGTATATTTCAAAGGGGTTCCTGTGGCGGTTGTCACCTTGCGGATGTTCACCCCATATTCTTTATCTGATTTGCCCTGGATGCGGTCAATGGCTTCCGCAGTCAGGTTTTTGTTCATGCTGCTGCTGTTTTCATATCCCGCGTTATTGGTTTTGCTATGCTGGTTCTCATCCAACTGCAGCCAGAGGTATGTCAGTACATCCGGCGAGTTATTGCTGTATGTAATCGTTTCTTTACCGATCAGGCGGCGGTTGGGTTCATCCAGTTCGCAAGTGATATTGTAGTCGCAACGCTGTTGCCAGTACTTGGGGCCCGGCGCGCCGCTGGCCGTGCGGTACTCATTCGGCGTGGGAAGGATGCTGCCCAATTGCTCAAAACGGTTGCCGTGGTTGCTGCCCGGGTTGTTACGGATGTCCTGGGCCATCAACCCAAGGCTGCAGCATGCCGCCGACAGTAACATGAACAGTTTTCTCATGATATTTTATTTATATGTGCTTTGTAAAATACGCAAATTTCACGAACCGGATAAGGGCCATCGTTCTATGCAAAACCATCCTGCCACCAGCATCGCGATCACGGAGAGGCTGATCACCCATATATTTCGGTTTAGTTTCAGTTTATCCACCAGGATCCAGTTCAGCAGGAGCAGTACAGTTACCACGAGGATCTGCCCCAATTCCACTCCGATATTAAAGCCCAGCAATGGTTTCCAGATCGACTGGCTTTTGGCCAGCGTCATGCGGATGGTGTTCGCAAAGCCCATGCCATGTATCAAGCCAATCAAGAGGGCAATGCTGTAATTCAGGTATTGCGCGCCGATGCTGAAACCGGGCTTCCTCAGGTTGAACAATGCTGTCAGCACAATGGTCAGCGGGATCAGGAACTCCACCCATGCGGAATCAACCCGCAGGATGTCTAATGTGCTTAATACCAGGGTAGCCGAATGGCCTATGGTAAAAGCGGTGACCAGAATCAGTACCTGCTTCCATTTTGAAACCGCATAAATGGCGGTTAATGCCATAAGGAAAAGCAGGTGGTCTAAAGCATCCGCGCTGATGATATGTTCCCAGCCCAGACTAAAATAAAAGCTAAATTCATTCATAGCCGATCCAGCGAGCCTTGCAGGCCTTATTTTTGTGGTCAAATATCCTGAATACCTTCAGGGTTTGCGAAAATAGGAGGTTAAATGGTATCAATATTATGTAAATGGCTGCTGGCCGCTCATTTTTTATGGGTGCAGCCTGCCCTGCCCGCGCACCCGATCTATGTGAGCGTTGTGGAGATCGAACATAATGCCGCGGAGAAATCGCTGGAAATCAGTTGCCGCATCTTTACGGATGATTTTGAAAAAACGCTGCGGGAAGTATATCCCGTGAAGATTGATTTACTGAACCCCGCCCTGCATGAGGCCATGGGAAAATATGTATCGGGTTATGTTCGCGACCACCTGAAGCTGAGCGTGAATGGGAAGCCTGTCAGTTTGCGTTACCTGGGGTACGAAGAAGTGGAAGAAGCCATCAGCAGTTATTACCAGGTGGATGCGGTGGAGTCTGTCGGCAGGATCGATATTGAAAACGATATTTTATACACGTATAAGCAGGAGCAAATGGGGATCATGCACCTAACGGTGAAGGGTGAACGAAAAAGCCTGCGTTTGCTGAACCCGGATAAAAAAGCGACGGTTTCCTTTTAATTATTCCTCTTCCATTTTCTCCCGGATATCTTCAGGGATATTGACCAGGATTTTATCGATGCGCTGGCCATCCATATCAATGACTTCGAACCGGAATCCGCGCCATTCAAAGGTTTCGCCGGTATTGGGGATATGTTCCAATAGGTTGAGGGTGAAACCGGCAACGGTATCGAAATCGGTTTCGTCGGCATCCATCCAGTCGGTTACGCTGAAATAACTCAGGAAATCATAAAAAGGTATTTGCGCGTCAACCAGGAAACTTCCATCTTCCCTTTTCATGATCTCATATTCTTCCTGTCCGGTTTGCGGAACATCGCCGATGATGGCTTCCATGATGTCGTTCAGGGTGATCATACCTTCGAGCGTACCGTATTCATTCACCACAAAACAACTGTGAATTTTGGTGGCTTTGAATTTTTCGAGTACCTGGTAAGGCGTATTGTTTTCGGGAACAAAGATGGCCGGTTTGAGCAGGGTTTCCATTTTGGTTTCCGGAGATACTTTGAGCATATCTTTTACATACACCAGACCCTTTACATAGTCAATACTGCCTTCGCAGGCTGGGTAGGTGGAGTACACGATTTCACTGAACCCGTTTAGTACATCCTTAACCGTTGCCTGCAGGTCAACCCAAACCATATCGGTTCGGTGGGTCATGAGTGATGTGATGTTCCTGTCGCTCAAGTGGAAAACCCTTTCAATAATTTCCTTTTCATCTTCTTCGATGGTGCCGTGTTCGCTGCCTTCGGAGATCATGGCTTTGATTTCCTCTTCAGTGATGGAACTGTCGTCGGCCTTGCTGATATTCAGGATTTTTGACAGGATATTGGTGAGTTTGGTGAGCAGCCAAACCAATGGGTGTACCAGCCTGGACAGGAAATTCATTGGCCCGGCCACCATCCGGGAAATTTTTTCCGCCTTGAGCAGCCCGATTTTTTTTGGGATCAGTTCCCCCAACAGGATGGATAAGAATGTAACGATGATGACCACCAGTGTGGTTGCAATGGTATCGGCATAAGGTTTCAGGGCGCTGAATTGCTCAAAAAAGGGTGCCATGTCCTTTCCGAACTTCTCGCCGGAGTACACACCCGTCAGGATGGAGATCAGGGTAATGCCGATTTGAACGGTGCTAAGGAATTTCTCGGGGTTTTCCACGAGGTCCAGGGCCTTACGGGCACGGTCGTCGCCTTTATTGGCCTGTGCTTCCAGCCTGGCCCTGCGGGCGCTTACGAGGGCAATCTCGCTCATCACGAACAGGGCATTGACAAAGATCAGGATAAGCAATATGATAACTTCCGTCATTATGTTGGTTTAAGCCAGGATATGGTACCGATGGTATATCCGGGATGACAAATATCCGAAAAACGTACCAATTAGCGCACCTGCGGCTACATCAAGCGGATAATGCACACCTACATACACTTGCGCGTATATAATAATGAATGCCCATGCAAAGAATAACCAGGCCCATTTTCCGATATGGCGGTGCAGGGTGGCATAGAGGTACATGGCAAGCCCGAAATGATTGGTCGCGTGGGAGGAGGTGAAACTGGAGCTTTGCGGCCGGTAATTTAGCAGGAACCGCATGCTGTCGGCCAAAGAAGGGTCGTTGCATGGCCTGGTGCGCATCACATGGTTTTTAATGAGTCCGCTGGAGACAAGGTCCGTAACCATGGGCGTGCATATGGCAAACAATAGCCACCACCATCCCTGTTGTTTGAAATTCCGGAATACAAACAAAATCATGAAAAGATAAAAGGGTACCCAGGTCATAGAGTTCCGGATAAAGGGCATGATGACATCAAAAAAACGGTTATGCCATTCCCCGTTTATGTGCTTGAACAGGAACCGGTCGGCTTCAAAGAGGTAGTCCATGCGGGTTTGCGTAGGGGTTTGACAAGCATTACAATTTAATCTGCTAATTTAGCGCATATTTTTTTCAGACCGACAACAGATATGAAACGATTGCCGAGGTTGATCAGATGGGTCCTGGGTGTTTGCCTGCTCCTGCTTTTGCTCATGTCTGCTTACCGCTTATTCTTTTTCTTTCATTACCGGGGCGAAAACAGGCCTTTCAGTGGTTCGGCCTTTTGGTTGGGCGTTCGGTACGACCTGAGGGTTGTTTCCGTGTTGGGTTTGCTGATGGTCACCTTAACCAGTATAGGCTGGCTAAACCCTTTTCTGCGGCCCGCGGCCATCAGGCGCTGGACATGGATACTCTCCATTATTTTCCTGGCCTTCCTGGTTTTGTATGGCGCAGATTTTTATCATTACGACTACCTCAAACAAAGGCTGAACGCGTCGGTGCTGAATTTCCTGGAAGACATGGCGATTTCTGCGGGCATGATGTGGCAAACCTATCCTTTGATACGGATCACCCTTGCCCTGGCCTTCGTGTTATGGCTCTTTGCGCTTTGGCACAGGCGCTTTTTACATAAGGTTGTACTTAGCAAGCCTTACCCCCTGAAAAAGTATAACCGCTTTGCCATCTATTTCTTACTCGTTGTTTCATTTGGCGTGGGCATCTTCGGAAGGCTGGGGCAGTACCCCCTGCGGTGGAGCGATGCGTTTTCATTCAGCGATGAATTTAAATCGCATACGGCGCTGAACCCATTCCAGAGTTTTTTCAGCACATTGAGTTTCAGGAAATCGGGATATGACCTTGCAAAAATGCGTTTATACTATCCCGTTATGTCGGATTACCTGGGCGTTGACAGGCCGGATAGCACGGCCATGCGCTTTGACCGGAAAAGGGAATTCCCGGCATCCAATCAACGGCCCAATGTGGTACTGGTGATCTGCGAAAGTTTCAGCGCGTACATGAGTTCCATGTATTGGAACCCTTTGAACAGCACGCCGTATTTTGACAGTTTAACCCGGCAGGGTGTATTTTTCGATCGTTGTTTCACGCCGGCATTTGGAACGGCAAGGGGTGTATGGGCGGTGATCACCGGCATCCCGGATGTGGAACAGCCCAAAACAGCCAGCAGGAACCCGCTCGCGGTTGACCAGCATACGATCATCAACGATTTGGATGGATATGAGAAAATGTATTTTTTAGGCGGCAGTACAACCTGGGCCAATATCCGGGGGTTGCTGAACAATAATATCGCGGGACTGCGCATTTACGAAGAAGAGCATTTCCGCGCGGAGAAAGTGGACGTTTGGGGGATATCAGACAAGAACCTGTTCCTGGAGGCGAACAAAATACTGTCCGCTGAGCGCAAGCCTTTTTTTGCCATCATTCAAACAGCCGACAACCATCGCCCCTACACCATTCCTGAAGAAGATATCGGGGCCTTTCAGAAACTGTCATTGCCTGAAGCCGAGTTAAAGGCGAATGGTTTTGAAAACAACGCGCAGTATAACGCGTTCCGCTACACCGATTTCACTTTTAAAACATTTGTGGAAGCCGCTAAAAATGAAGCTTATTTTGATAATACCATATTTGTATTTGTAGGTGATCACGGGCTCAGGGGCAACCCGGGTACCAGGTTCCCTTCCGTGTACTCACGGCAAGGTATACACGCGGAGCATGTGCCATTGCTCTTTTATGCGCCGGGTATGCTGCCGCCGGCCCGGGTGCATGATGTCTGCTCACAGCTCGATATCCTGCCTACGCTGGGTGGATTACTGAAACGAAACCATGTGAATACGACCCTGGGAAGGGACTTGTTCGACAGCAGCAGAAAAACGGAACCCATGGCGTTTATCGCCGACCCAGACCTGCATACCATCGCGCTCGCCGGTAACGGGTATTATTACGGGCGTAATTTGCGGACAGGAGAGAAGGAATTTGTATCGATGATCAATGATCGCCCGGTGCAAGCCACAAAAGAAACAGACAGCATCCACCGACGTATGGCATACCTAACCGAAGCCTGGTATGAAACATCGAGGTACCTGCTGCTCAATAACCGGAAAAAGAACTGAGCAAATCCGCTCCAGACCCTACCTTTGTGTCTTTCGCGCTAAACCAAAGCTGTATTTGCTCATGCTCATCAAATGGAGGGTTCCAAAAACCATACAGTGGATCGTTAAGCTGTTTTTTATTTACTTGTTCATCTTCACGTTGTTTCGTGTAGCCACCGTGGTATGGTTTAAACCGGCAACTACCGGATACATGGAGTTATTGCCGGCGTTCTGGCTTGGGCTCAAATACGACCTCCGCTGGATTTCATTTATCCTTTTCCCCATCGCCATTTTCTCCGTTTACCCAAGGTTCTCGCCATTTAAGGGGGAGTTGCCCAAAAGGATCTGGACTTATTACCTGGGGGTTATTACACTCCTGGTATTGTTTTTTTACGGGGCCGATTTTGGCCAGTTTGCTTATGTGAACGCCCGTCTCAATGCCGACGCTTTAATTTTCGCGGAAGACCCGCAGGAAAGCCTGCAGATGGTTTGGCAAAGTTACCCGGTGATTTGGATACTGGTCGGCTTGATTGGAGCCGTCATGATGATGGTGTGGATGTTCAGAAGGACACATGTGGAAGTGGAAGGAAAGAATGTGCACATACATAAGTTCAGCTATCGCCGGCGCTGGCACCTCGCGGCAATCTTGTTATTGGGATGGTTTATGTATGGTTTCCTGACGGCCAAGCCCCTCAATTTTTTCCGTGCTTTTAGTTTAAACGACGAGTTCAAGAGCAACCTGGCGTTAAACCCGATGCAGAATTTTTTCACTACGCTTCGATTTCGGGAACCAGACTATCATACACGCGCACACGATTATTATCCGCTCATGAAGGATTTCCTCGGAATGGCCAATCCCAACCGGCAAACCATGGATTTCCGCCGGCTGGCATTACCTGATACCCGCGCGCTGGAATGCAAACCCAATATTGTACTGGTGATCTGCGAGAGCTTCAGTATGTATAAGAGCAGCATGAGCGGGAACCCGCTGAACAGCACGCCCTATTTCGCTGATATGTGCAGAAAGGGCATCTTCTTCGAACGTTGCTTTACGCCTTCATTTGGAACCGCCCGGGGCGTATTTGCAACACTCACAGGCATCCCCGATGTACAGTTGGGTAAATTTTCCACGCGCAATGAAGCTGCGGTTAATCAACGCACCATCATCAATGAGTTTGAAGGCTATGATAAGTTTTACTTTATCGGTGGCAGGAGCCAGTTTAATAATTTCAGCGGATTGGTGCGCAATATTCATGGGGTGAATATTTATGAAGAAGGCGATTACAAATCCCCAAAAGTGAATGTCTGGGGAATCAGCGATAAGAACTTATTCCTCGAGGCGAATGATGTAATGAAGAAACAACAAAAGCCCTTTTTCGCGATCATTCAAACAGCCGACAACCACAGGCCTTTCAATATCCCCGCGGAAGACAGCGCTTTCCAGGCCCCGCAGGTACACCCGGATACACTGATGAAATATGGCTTTGAATCACAAAAAGAATTTACCGCATTCGCATACACGGATTATTGTTTCAGGAAATTCATGGAAGCTGCATCCAGGGAACTCTATTATGAGAACACAATTTTTGTGTTTGTGGGCGACCATGGCGTAGAAGGGAATGCGTCTGAAATGTATCCTAAAGCCTGGACGGATCAAAGGCTTTCTGATGAGCATGTACCCTTGTTATTTTACGCGCCGGGTTTGCTGAACCCGCAGTGGAGAAAAGAAGTGGTATCGCAAATAGATGTACTCCCTACCATCGCCGGTTTGATTGATATGCCATACCTCAATACCACATTGGGAAGAGACTTGTTGAACCCATTGAAAAAGGAAAACCTGGCATTTATCATGTACCATGCCCCTGGATGGATTGGCGTGGTGAACGATGATTATTTCTACCGAAAAAATATCCGGATTAAAAAGGACGAATTGGTGCCGGTCCGGGAGGGTTTATCTCCACTCAGCAAGCAGGCGGAAGATTCTGTAAAAAAGAAATTATCAGTAATCACCAGCGGTATATATGAAACGGCACGTTGGATGCTGGTGAATAACCCCAATCATGTAAAGAAATAATTACCTGATTTTTTCAGCGATCATGATCAGCCTGGACGATTGGCGTATGTCGTAACGTGCAAAATTGTAATCGCCAAAAACCTCCCTTATCTGCAAGCCCTGGTACGCAAACATATCAGTGAAATCGCCCAATGAAAACTTCGCCACTTTTTCCGTATACACAAGCGGCAGGTCCATACCTTCTGACTCAATGCTGATTTTTTTGTAGAAATGCGATTCGTCGTACCATTTGCTGATCAGGTAATGGTTGCCGTTGATCATTTTTTCAGACTGGTGCTGTAAATGGTCTTCGGCATAATGCACGTTCAGGTAGTCCATCACAAACATGCCATTTTTTTGCAATGACTGCGCGATGGTGCGGATGGCGTTATCGTGTTCGCGTTGTGTTCGGAAATACCCGAAACTGGTAAAGAAATTAAACGCGTACTGGTAGTAGTTGATACGGAAAGGCAGGCGCATATCGTGCACATAAAAATGCAGGTGTTCGTGCTGATGGGCCAACGCCTGTTCAATGGATTGTTGGCTAAGATCGATGCCGGTTACGTCAAAACCTTTGTCGGCCAGTTCAATGGCGTGCCTGCCGGTGCCGCAGGCAACATCGAGCATTACCGACCCCGGGGCGGGTTTCAGGTATTGTATCAATTGGTCAACAAACGCGGAAGCCTCCTGGCTGTCGCGCCCGGCATACAATTCATGATAATAAGGGGTATCGAACCATTCCTCGAACCAGGTTTGCATGACGCGAAGGTACAATTTTAGTCTATCAAACCCTGTCGGGGTTATAACCCCGACAGGGTTAATTTATTATCTTTGCAGCCTCAAAAAACAGAATTATGTCCCTCATCAAGAGCATCTCAGGTATCCGTGGTACCATTGGTGGCAAACCCGGCGATAACCTGACGCCTGTTGATATCGTGAAATTCACCGCTGCTTATGGCACCTGGCTGCTAGGCCAAACGGGCGCCAAAGCCGCCAAAAAGAAGAAAGTAGTGATTGGGCGCGATGGGCGCATCAGCGGAACGATGGTAAAAAACCTGGTTACATCAACGCTTACTTCATTGGGTATAGACGTTATCGATCTCGACTGGAGTACCACGCCTACCGTGGAAATGGCCGTTACATTTCTCGGTGCCGATGGCGGTATCATCCTTACGGCCAGCCATAACCCCAAAGAATGGAATGCGCTGAAGTTGCTTAATAACGCCGGTGAATTCATCAGCGGTGATGAAGGCAAAAAAATATTGGAAATCGCGGAGACCGACAATTTCCCATTTGTTCAGGTGGATAAACTAGGACAATTGTCGGTAAACAACGATATGCTCCAGGCACATATCAACGCCATCCTCAAACATCCGCTCGTTAATAAAAAAGCGATCGAAAAAGCCAAATTTAAAATTGTGCTGGATCCTGTGAACAGCACCGGTGCAATCGCCGTTCCGGCATTGTTGAAGGAATTGGGCGTACAGGATGTACAGGTGATCCATGGCGACATCACCGGTGATTTCGCGCACAACCCCGAGCCATTACCCGAGCATTTACAGGCCCTCAGCCATACCGTTGTGAAATCGAATGCCTCCCTGGGTATCGCGGTTGACCCGGATGTAGACAGGCTTTGTTTTGTGTGTGAAGATGGCTCCATGTTTGGCGAAGAGTACACATTAGTGGCCGTGGCCGATTATGTGTTAAGCCATACAAAAGGTAATACCGTCAGCAACCTGTCATCAACCCGTGCACTGAAGGATATCACTATGAAGCATGGCGGCGAATACCATGCCAGCGCAGTAGGTGAAGTGAATGTGGTTAATAAAATGAAAGCTGTAAAGGCAGTTATCGGCGGCGAAGGCAATGGGGGCATCATCGTTCCTGAATTGCATTATGGCCGCGATGCCCTGGCCGGTATCGCGCTTTTCTTATCGCACCTGGCTTTGTCGGGTAAAAGCATCAAACAACTGCGCAACACATACCCGGATTATTTTATCAGCAAAAACAAAATCACGCTCGACAACGGCATCGACCTGAAAGCGATTTTTGATAAATTACAAAAGAAATACAAAGGGCAGCCGTTGAATACGGAAGATGGCTTGAAGATTGAGTTTGAAAATGACTGGGTGCACCTGCGCTCCAGTAATACTGAACCAATCATCAGGATTTATGCCGAGAGCAATTTCGAAAAAACAGCCGATAACATCGCTATGCGCCTGATGAAAGATATCCAGGAAGCGATGTAAGATAACCAACCGAAAAACACCAGCACCAATCATGAACCGTATTTACCTCGACAACGCCGCGACCACAGCGCTTGACCCTACGGTATTGGAATCGATGATGCCTTACCTCACCGAGAAATTTGGCAACCCGTCTTCCATTTATTCGTATGGGCGCGAAACCAGGATGGCGCTCGAAACAGCCCGTAAGTCTGTGGCCCGCATCCTGCACGCGCACCCCGCTGAAATATTTTTTACCAGCGGCGGAACCGAAAGCAATAATTCTGTTTTAAAATCAGCTGTACGCGACCTTGGTTGCAAACATATTATCACATCAGCCATTGAACATCACGCGGTCACCCATACTGTAGAATATCTCCAATTACAGGGGCACACACAAGTGAGTTATGTAAACCTGCTGCCTAACGGACATATTGACCTAAACCACCTCGAAAAATTACTGGCCGAATCAAAGCATCGTGTCCTTGTATCGCTGATGCATGCCAACAATGAAATTGGCAACATCCTCGATATCATGTCGGTGGGAAATCTGTGTAAGAAGTACAAAGCATTTTTTCATAGCGATACAGTGCAAACAGTAGGCCATTTCCCCATCAACCTCCGTGAAACACCTGTGCATTTTATCACTGGCTCCGCGCATAAATTCCATGGGCCAAAAGGCGTTGGCCTGTTGTATATCAATGAAAACATACAGGTGAAACCCTTTATTTACGGGGGCGGGCAAGAACGCAATATGCGTGCTGGCACCGAAAATACTTATGGCATTGTCGGTTTTGCCAAAGCGCTGGAAATCGCTACGGAAAATATGGAGCAAGACAGCGCCTATATCCTTTCCCTGAAAAAATACATGCACGATAAACTGATCGCTCACATACCAGGGGTGTCATTTAACGGCGATGTACTCGGAAATTGTTTATATACGGTGCTGAATGTCAGCATGCCGAAAACTGAAAAATCAGAACTTATCCTTTTCAACCTTGATATCAACCAGATCTGCGCAAGTGGCGGCAGTGCCTGCACGTCTGGAGCTGAAATGGGCAGCCATGTGATCAGGGCCATCAATAACAACCCCAATCAGATAGCGGTGCGCTTCAGTTTCTGCAAGCACAATACAAAAGAGGAAATAGACCAGGTGGTGGAGAAATTAAAAGACCTTATCTGATCCTGGAATCTTTGTTTGATTAAAACTGGAATCCCAGCTTACCTGTCAATGATGATGGTAAAGCGGGCAACCTCCTCCTGTCTAACAGGAAACTATTCAGTTGCGCGATTTCACGGAATATATAATGTTTATCCATGGCCCCTTGCAGGTAACCTGCGCCCGTACTGCCCCCTGTGCCAATCCTCGAACCAATCATCCGCCGCACCATATTGATGTGGCGGTACCGCCAACTGCCCAGTTGATTATCGATTTCCAGCATCACTTCCAGTAACTGAAACGGCAATTCCAGCATAGGGTATCCCCTGTAGAGCATGATGAATAATGCTGAACGGCAGGCTTGTGGGCTTAACCTTCGGTGTGCCTGCGGCTCCGCTCCGTAAAATATTTGGCGGAATGCCTGCAGGTTTGATTTCTCCGCTTCGGCGAGACTGTCGCTATACCTTTTTTCATATTCTGCCCAAAATGGATGTGTGTCCGCATGTCCCCCCTGGTCTTGTCCCCAGAAAGCTTGGGCATCCAAAAATGGCATGCGTTCCAGCCATTGGTTCAGCAGGTTCATCACCGATGGCATTTTTTCCGCATCCCTGATCAGGTCGATTTCCTTTTGATTGAGCTGGCTTACATAATATTGCTGTCCATGCCTTTCGTCAAACTGAAGGCCAAGCCTGGCTTCCAGGATTTTAAACTGCCAGCTTTGAAAGCCGGATGCGGGGCGCAGCATATCCCTGAATTCCAGGAAATCCATTGGGGTCATGGTTTCGAGGATATCGATCTGTTGCACCAGTACACGCATGATGGTGACTACCCTGCGTAGCCTGTGAACAATGGCTTGTAAATCCGCAGAATTGTCGTTGATGGATGGCTTGTTCATGATCTCCACCACCGAATTCACTTCAAATAAAATCTGTTTGAACCAAAGCTCATAAGCCTGGTGGATCACAATAAAAAGCATTTCATCGTGCGCATGTTCATTACCGGGTTCATCGCTCACGGGGCTCTGCGCTTCAAGGATTTTTTCTAACTGGAGGTATTCACCATAGTAAACAGGGCGGTATGCCATAGCGGTTCGTTTGCTGCAAACATACTGAATATGCCTGTTGCAGAAACAGGCCACGGTCATATTCTGAAAATGATGGCGGGATTTATTGACGGATCAATACGGTACTGCCTTTCTGCTCAATCCTTTTGTTGGTATCTGTATTGGTATATGTGAGGATCCAAACGTATGTACCCATATCGGCATCACGGCCCTTGTGGCGTCCATCCCATTTGCGCGTCCAGTCGTTTGTATAAAACACCCTTTCACCCAGGCGGTTGAAAACACTGAATGAGAGGTCGCGCGCTTTATAGGCATTGAGCGGGTACAGGAAATCGTTTAGTCCATCACCGTTAGGCGTAAACGCAGATGGCACGGCGATATAACAATTGTTCAGCACATTGATCATGACCGTGGCGCTCGATGTGCAACCAATATCATTCGTCACGGTCAGGGTAACAGGTACCTGGTAGTTGTTGGGCGAAGACCCGTAAACCTGTGCAGGCGGTTGCTGCTGGTTGCTGAACTGCCCGTTCCCGAAATCCCAGGACCAGTTTACAATATTGCCAATGCTGGTATCGCGGAACCTGGCAAGGTCGTTCGGACAAACCAGTTGCGTGGCTTCAAATCCGGCTTTTAATGTGTTGGGCAGGAATATCATTTGAGAACTGGTGTCGCTGCAAACCCCGTTGCTTACAATGAGTTCTGTTAAGTGGTCGCCAAAAACGCCATAGAAAATCTGCGGGTTTTGCTGGTTGCTGGTCCGGATAAAATCAAATGTCCATAACCAGCTATTCACGCCGTTTGCGCCGTTATGTATGTATTGAACGGTGTCGCGCTGGCATCCTAACGATATCGTGTACCCGAAATCGGCGTTCACTGTGTCCTTGGTGCTGAATGGGAGGCTGGCGCCTGCGGGTGTTTCCTGGCCGCATTCGTCGATGATGGTGCTGCCATCAGGCCCGCGCAATAACCTCAGCTGGAAATTTCCTGCCCGGTAGAGGGGGGTGGCCAGGTCAATGAATATTTTAGAACTGACGCCGTTTACACATTCGCCTCTTGCGCCGCTGATGGTAACGGGATAGGTCCCGGTGATGGAAAAGTCCCTGCCCGAAGGGTCAATGCTGTTGCAACGGATGGGCCTGCTGAAAACAAGCTCCAGGGTTTGCGGTGCGCAGCCAATCTTGGTCAGACTGTCCATAGGTGTGGGTTGAATCGGTAAAATAGTGAGTGGGATGGCATCGCCCTGCGGTATGGTCCGGTCGCAGTTGTCTTGCAAAGTATTCCCATCACTGCCGTTGCGGATGATCAACTGGTAATTGCCGGGTGGCAATGGATTGCTGAGCGTGAGTGTGAGCGCGTCGAGGTCGAAGCTGCTGTTACAGCCGGTGCCCGTTGCAGAAATCACTGTTGCCAGTCCGGGGCTTAAACTGAATTCGGTGCCCGTGCCGGTCAAACTCCGGCATTTCATTTTTTTGTTGAGCGTTACATGGATGGAGTTCCCTTCACAATTGGCCGTGGCGGTTCCCAATTTGGGATCAGTGGGGTCGGTGATGCTGGCCGTGCCCCCGCCAAAGGATAAAGTATATCCGCTCTGCGAATTGGTAAAATGGCTCACCAGCAGCAGGTATTGCCGGCCTTCGATGATGGTGGGCATTTGCGCGAATGAATTTTCATTGGCCGCGGGGTCTGATGCGCACTGAATGAAGTTCACCCCTGATGCGGATGCGCCTGTGGCACCATAAGTACCTGCCCAGTTGCCAGTGACCACTAAGGAAGGCACCGTGTACACATCATTCGGGTTACGACCGGTGATATCGTACAACTGCCAGTCGTAATCATCGCCTAAATCATTGGGCGTAATCACAAAACCAAGTGTCCCGGTGCGGTAACAGGTAAACCGGTACCAGAATGGATTTTTATCCTGGTAATTGGCGGTGCCGCTGCCGGTGCAACCGGGTACTACCAGGTTATTTACCCCGCAAATGGGGACGGTGTTTTGCACAAATGTGCTGGTACCACAAACTGGGAAAGCGGTGGAAGGGTTCTGGCCAAGGGTTGTGCAGGCTTGTCCATTTGCGCTTTGCTGAACACTAAGCCAGGATATGAGTACGATTAAGGAAAAATGCTTCATCTGGGCGTAAAAATACATAAAGATGGCCCGGCATAAAAGCGCGCTGCAAAGCACCCTCTATTTTAACATGCTTTTACCTAATTTTTTGTTTGATCTCCTGCAACTTGAGCAGGGCTTCCACCGGTGTCAGGCGGTTGATATCCACTTCTTCCAATAATTTCCGGATCTCATCAAAAGTGACGGAATGGGCATCGAAAATATTGAGTTGCAATTTCGGACTGATCTTACTGGTATCTGGTGCCGGCTGGCCTGTTTTATGTTCGCGGCTGCTTTCCAGTTGTTTTAAAATATCATTGGCCCTGTCGATCAGCTTTGGCGGCATCCCTGCCATGCGGGCCACATGGATACCAAAACTATGTGTACTGCCACCAGGCGCGAGCTTGCGCAGGAAGATGACTTTATTGCCCACTTCACGGTTGGTGACATGGTAATTGCGGATCCGTGTGTATTGGTTCTCTAATTCATTGAGTTCATGATAATGAGTGGCAAACAGTGTTTTGGGTGTATGCGGCGAGTCGTGTAAAAACTCCGCGATGCTCCAGGCAATGGAAATGCCATCGTAAGTTGATGTACCCCTTCCGATTTCATCCAGTAAAATCAGGCTCCTGGCGCTGAGGTTGTTGATGATGCTGGCGGTTTCATTCATCTCCACCATAAACGTACTTTCCCCGCCGCTCAGGTTATCGGATGCGCCAACCCTGGTGAAAATCTTATCCGTCAATGGCACACGGGCTTTATCCGCAGGCACAAAACTGCCCATATGCGCCATGAGTGTAATCAAAGCGGTTTGCCTGAGGATGGCGCTCTTACCACTCATGTTCGGTCCGGTGAGGATAATGATCTGCTGGTCTGCGTCGTTTAACCGGATATCATTGCTGATATATGATTCGCCTTCGGGCAAATGCCTTTCTATCACCGGGTGCCTGCTTTCGGTGAGTTCCAGTTCAAAGCCTTCGTGGAGTTCCGGTTTTTTATATTGATACCTGATGGCATTTTGCGCAAAGCATGTGAGGCAATCAATGGTGGCCATCACTTGTCCGTTCACCTGCATGGGGGTGATATAATCCTGCAACTCCAGTAAGAGTGCCTGGAATATATCGAGCTCAATTTGCAGGATCTTATCTTCTGCGCCCATGATCTTCTCTTCATAGAGCTTCAGCTCCGGCGTGATATACCGTTCGGCGTTGGCCAATGTTTGCTTTCGGATCCAGTCTGCCGGTACTTTGTCTTTATGTACATGTGTTACTTCCAGGTAATACCCGAACACATTGTTGTACCCGATCTTCAGTGAGCTGATGCCCGTTTGCTGCGCTTCTTTCTGCTGTAATTCCACGAGGTAATTTTTTCCCCCGCTGGATATCTCCCTCAACTCATCCAGTTCTTTGTTCACGCCGTTCGCGATCACGCCACCCTTGTTCACCTGTGCCGGCGGGTTTTCAGAGATTTCCCTGAGGATTTTATCCAGTATGAACGGACATCCATTCAGGGAGTCGCCCAATCTTTTCAGGTATTCGTTGCCGTTAGTTTCGCAGATTTGCTTGATGGCTTCCGTTTGCTGTAAGGATTTGGCGAGTTGCAGCACTTCCCTCGGATTGATTTTTTTTAAGGGCACTTTTGCCGCCAATCGTTCAATATCACCGGCCTGTTTGATATGCTGCATCAGCTCCTGCCGGGTATCGGTTTCGCGGATCAGGTATTCCACAGCGTCTAACCGTTCCCGTATGGCCTGCAACTGATTAAGGGGCATGAGCATCCAGCGTTTCAGCATGCGCGCGCCCATGGGGGAGACGGTTTGGTTGATGGTTTTATACAGCGTTTGTGCCTGCTCGTTATGGCTCATCAATTCCAGGTTGCGGATCGTAAACCGGTCCATCCATAAATGATCATCCCTGTTGATGCGCTGGATCGATGTGATGTGCTGCAGGTTGGGGTGTTCCGTGTCTTTGAGGTAATGCAGTATGGCGCCGGCGGCGATGATGCCCGCGTGCATGTTTTCCACGCCAAAACCCTTTAGGCTGTGCGTTCCGAAATGTTTCAACAGGCTTTCGGTGGCATAGGCTTCCTGGAATATCCATTCGTCCAGTGAATAGGTGAAAAACTGGTTGCCAAAGGTTTCCCTGGCATATTTCTGCCTGTTCCGTTGAAAAATCAATTCCGCGGGTTGTAAACTTTGCAGGAGTTTGTCGGCATAATCCGGGTCGCCTTCCGCCAGGAAAAATTCCCCGGTGGAAATATCCAGGAACGCGATGCCGATACTATGATCTTCTACATGCAGGGCCGCCAGGAAATTATTGTTGTTATGGTCGAGGAGTTTATCGTTGGTGGCCACTCCCGGCGTAACCAGTTCGGTCACGCCACGCTTCACAATCCCTTTGGCGGCCTTAGGGTCTTCCAACTGGTCGCAGATCGCTACCCGGAATCCGGCTTTCACCAGTTTGTGCAGGTAGGTATCGAGCGCGTGGTGCGGAAATCCCGCGAGCTCTTCGGCGGAGGCATTGCCATTATTGCGTTTGGTCAGTGTGATGCCCAGCACCCTCGAGCTGTGGATGGCGTCCTGCCCGAAGGTTTCATAAAAATCACCTACCCTGAACAACAGGATGGCATCCGGGTAGCGCGCCTTGATGGCCGCGTGTTGTTGCATCAGGGGAGTTTCCGATCGCTGTTTCGCCATAGCGGGCAAAAATACTATTTTGACCTGTTCATCTGCCAATATCCATTTGGGTTCACAGAAGCCGGATTAACAGTTTATTAGGAAGCGCTGTTTAAACCCCACCGCCCTGCAACCATCTAATCAATTATATTTGCACTTTCTGCAAAAGCCTCATTAATAAAAATTATCATATAATGAAGAAACTTATCGGCAGCTTCCTGGTATTATTCACGTGTTTATCTGTGCAGGCACAGCCGCCGGCCGGGATGGGTAAGAGCGATCCCGAAGCCAAGAAAATCCTGGATGCCGTCAGTCAGAAGTTTAAAACCTATAAATCAGTGCAGGCCAAATTCATCCTGAAAATTGAAAATGCTGCCGGAAAGAACCTGGGCAATAAGAATGGCACGGTGTATATGAAGGGCACCAAATACCGCATCAGCGCGCCCGGACAGGATATTTTTTCGGATGGCAACAATGTCTGGACTTACGAGAAGTCATCCAATGAAGTAACGATCAGCCGCATTGACCCGGCAGCCAATTCCATCACACCACAAAAACTGTTTACAAATTTTTACGACAAAGATTTTTTATATAAACTGAACGGCGTGGTGAAAATGAATGGCAAAAACATGCAGGAAATCGAACTCACCCCCATTGATAAAACTAAGGCATTTCATAAAGTGCTGCTATATATCGACAAGTCGGTGATTTACACCACCAAAGTGTTTGAAAAATCAGGAAACCGTTACACATACAGTGTCAGCAATATGGCTACGAATGGCGCAATTGCAGATCCCACATTTGTGTTCGATGCCGCAAAATATCCCGGGGTGGAAGTGGTTGATCTGCGGTAATGACAATGATATAAGTATTTCTTTGTAGCCGGATGCAAGATGAGCATCCGGTTTTTTTGTGCAGGCAATTCAACTCAATATTAATATGCAGAAGTTCATGATGGATGTTCAATTTAAGCATCGTTTCCCCACCGATAGGTGTTCACCGGCAAACCGGCGAGATCGAGTACCCGGTCTACCACTGTGCCGGCCAGCGCTTCTATGCTGGTTGGGCGGCTGTAGAAAGAAGGTGTTGCCGGGCAAATAATCCCCCCGGCCAGTGTGATGGTTTCCATATTGCGGATATGCACCAAATTATAGGGTGTTTCCCTCGCCACGCAAATCAGTTTTCTGCGTTCCTTTAGGATCACATCGGCTGCACGGGTGATCAGGTCGTTCGAAATGCCCTGCGCGATCCTGCCGAGTGTGCCCATACTGCAGGGGACGATGATCATGGTTTGATACAGGCCGGAACCGGAAGCGAATGGCGCGAAAAAATCCTGTGGTTCATAATAGCGCAGGTCCATATCCTGGTATTCCGCGTTGCCGAGTTCCGTTTGCCACACATCCCTGGCATTGGAAGTCATAACCACGGCCAGTTCAAGCTCAATCCCGGATTGCCTCATGGCGATGAGTTTTTTCAGGAGCAGTTGCGCGTAAATAGAGCCGCTGGCCCCGGTGATAGCCACTACAATTCTATGCATGGGATTTTATTTAATTTCGTCGAAACTACTAAACATTGCCGGATGCAAAAAGTTACAGGGTTGGTCGGTTTTTTATTTCTGATGCTGATACTTCTGTCCGTCTCAAACCCGCCAAAACCCGCTATTCAATGGATGTCGGTTCAGGACGCGATGAAGGCTTATGATGCAAAGCCCAAACCCATTTTTGTAGATGTGTATACCGACTGGTGCGGATGGTGCAAGGAAATGGACCGGACGAGTTTCCGGCACCCTAAACTTGTGGAATTTATAAACGCCAATTTTTACCCTGTAAAGTTTAACGCCGAATCACCGGATACGGTTTTGTTTAATGGCCGGCAGTTTAGTTTTAATATGGACACGCGTGCGCACAGGCTGGCCGAATATTTACTAGATGGCCAACTGGAATTCCCTGCCATGGTGTTTTTGCCGGCGCCCGGCGAGAAACCCGCCGCCTTGTTTGGTTACATGAAAGCCCGCGAGCTGGAAGCGCCCCTGCGGTACTTTGCGGATTCCTCGCTCAGGGCAATGAGTTTCATTGAGTTTAATAAAAACTTTAGAGGTAGCTGGAAATAGTGTAGCTCCAAGGATTTGTTCATCTTCATTAATTTTTCCATACATGATTACAGTCATTTGATGAAAACTGCCGAATACAAATCCTTACCTGTACCTTTAGGGTAAATACACCTGCATGAAAGCCCTATTGGTTATCTGTTGCGCCGCCTGGCTTTTGGCGGACATCACCTGGCTAACCGATTTTACAGAAGCAAAAAAGCAAGCAAAGGAAAAACATCAACCCATCCTGCTGAATTTTTCAGGTTCAGATTGGTGTGTGCCATGCATCCGGATGAAGAAGCAATTCTTTACGTCCGGTGAATTCCAGTCTTATGCCGGATCCCACCTGGTGCTTGTGAATGCAGACTTTCCACGTCGCACTAAAAATAAATTGAACGCTCAGCAGGAGAAGCATAATGAGGCGCTTGCCGAACAGTATAATCCAAATGGAAAATTCCCCTACACGTTACTGTTAGATGCAGAAGGGAAGGTCTTGAAGACCTGGGAAGGATGCCCCGATAGCAGCCCGGCCGATTTTGTACAGGACCTGCAATCCGCCGCGGCGAAACTTCCATGACAATTGCCCAAACGATATATAAAAGGGTTCTGAAACTTATGGGCAACCGCTTTGAGATCAGCGTGGTTGCCGCAGAGCAGGATACGGAGTTTGCGGAGCATGCCATTGACGCTGCCGTGGAAGAAATTCAGCGCATCGAACAATTGCTGACCACATACAGGGAGGATAGCCAAACCATTGCAGTCAACCTCATGGCCGGTATCAGGCCCGTACAGGTTGACAGGGAATTTTTTGACCTTGTGGCCCGGTCTGTACGCCTGTCATCATTAACCCAGGGCGCGTTCGATATCACATATGGATCCATTGATAAGCGTTTATGGAATTTTGATAAAACAATGACGGCTTTACCTGATCCGGAAACCGCCAGGCAAATGGTGAAGCTTATCAATTACAGGAATATCATCCTTGATGATGAAGCCTGTACTATTTTTCTGAAAGAGCCGGGCATGCGGATTGGGTTCGGTGGCATAGGTAAAGGATATGCTGCGGAAATGGCCAGGCGTGTACTCCGGCAAAGGGGTATTGAGTCGGGTATTGTCAACGCAGCGGGAGATTTGGTTACATGGGGTGTTCAGCCCGATGGGAAACCCTGGACAATCGGGATCGCGCACCCGGATGCCAAAGATTGGCCGTTTTCTTACCTGGCCGTCAGCAATATGGCTGTCGCCACTTCGGGTAACTACGAAAAATTTGTCTGGATCGGGGGGAAGAAGTATTCCCATACCATCGACCCCCGCACCGGCTTACCTGTGCAGGGCATTAAAAGCGTGACCATCATTTGTCCGAACGCCGAAATCGCCGATGCGATGGCCACGCCCGTGATGATCATGGGTGTGAAGGCCGGCCTCGACCTCATCAACCAGGTCAGGGATATCGCCTGCATCGTCATTGATGACCATAACAATATGTATACTTCGTCTAACATAAAAATACATTGAAATGAAAATTCGTCTAATCGTTGCCGTTATCGGATTGGTTTCATACGTGTCGGGTTGTACAACCGTTAAAGAGTATCAGAAGAACCGCATCAATGACGCGGAGATGGATTTGTCGACGCGCAAGGTGCAAAAAACGGAACTGAGTTTTCAATCCTATCGTGAAGGTGCGTCTGGCGCCAATGGCGGAAAAACCGGTGGCGGGTGCGGTTGTAATTAATTTTTAAAGTTGTTGCATGAAAAAGATTTGTTTATCGGTTTTGGGCCTTTACTTGGGATTCATACAGGCATTTTCCCAGGCGAAAGATAGTTCCCAATATAAATCGCGTAAGCTCAGCATAGAGGAAATAAACCTCGTTAGCAGCTATTACAAGCAGGATGGCTCACACAGTGCGGTGGAAGGCGGGATAGGCACACAGAAACTATCAGATATCTCCAATGTCATAGACCTGAAGCTGGTATTTTACGATAAGAAGTACCGAAAGCACAGCCTGGTGGCCGAAGCGGGCCTAGATTATTATTCTTCCGCCTCATCAGACCGCATCGATGCAAAGGCCAATTCCTCGGCATCGTCAAGTGATATCCGCGTGTATCCTTCATTGTCATGGACGATGGAGAATGAACAGAAGGGCAGGAGCCTGAACCTCTTTGCATCCACTTCAACGGAGTATGATTATCAATCCATCGGTTTCGGCGCGGCTTACAGCCAGAAGTCAAAAGACAGGAACCGGGAGATTACGGTTAAAGGGCAGGCTTTTTTGGATAAGGTTACATTGATCCGCCCGGTTGAACTCAGGCCGGGTGGAGAGGATGATGAGAATTATGGCAGCGCTTCCCGAAATTCATACAGTGGTTCCGTGACCTTGTCGCAGGTTGTAAACAAACGCCTTCAGATGCTGTTTGTGGCTGAATTTGTGCAACAGGAAGGGTTCCTGGGCCTGCCCTTCAACAGGGTATATTTTAAAGACCTCTCCATGCGGGCGGAACATCTGCCTTCTACAAGGTGGAAGCTGCCATTGGGGCTGCGGGCCAGTTATTTTTTGGGTGATAAGGTGGTGCTGAAGGGCTTCTACCGGTTTTACCAGGATAGCTGGGGTTTGCAGGCGCATACCGCCGAGCTGGAAACAAGCCTGAAGCTGTCGCCTGTATTTTCACTCACGCCATTTTATCGTTTTTACCGGCAAACGGCTGTTGATTATTTCGCGCCTTACGCCGCACATGAAACTTCTGAAGAATTCTTTACCAGTAATTTCGACCTGGGCGATTTCAATAGCCATTTTGCGGGTATGGGTTTCCGTTATGTTCCCGTTGGCGGTGTTTTTGGCGTCAAACACTGGAATATGGTTGAACTCAGATACGGCCATTATACAAGGAGCAATGATTTGTCGGCAAATATCATCAGCATGCATGTCAGGATTAAAAAGCCCTGATCATTCAGATGAAGAAAACTTGTTTGTTCCTCCTGTCAAAACTGCTGTTTTCATTCGGCTTACTGGCCCAGCCAGCAGATACGGGTACATATCGTTCCCGCAAACTTCAACTGGATGAAGTGAACCTGGTCAGCAGTTATTATAAGCAGGATGGGGATAACAGCGCTGTGACAGGAGGTGTTGGCACGGAAAAACTTACTGACTTTTCAAACCAGTTTGAATTTGTTTTCCACCAGTACAACCGGAAAGGACGCAGGGTTAACTGGGAAGCAGGTTTGGGGGTCGACTATTACACATCCGCTTCATCTGATAAAATCAATCCTTACTCCATTTCATCTGCCTCTTCAAGGGACCTTCGCATTTACCCTTCGGTGGTTAGGGAAACAGTGAATGATTCAACGGGTTATAGCTTGCAAACAGGGATATCCTATTCACATGAATCTGATTACCGGTCGCATGGCATCCTGGCTGGATGGGGCTGGCAATCACAGGACAGGAACACCCGGGTTTCGGCAAGGTTGAGGGTTTATTTCGACCAGGTCAAGATCATCCTGCCGATAGAACTCCGCACACTCGAAACAGGAGGTTTACCCGACGCCCCCAACCAGTATGATTATCCCTGGCGGAGAAGGCATACATGGCAGGGTACTTTTGCCTGGTCGGCCATTGTGCATAAACGTTTGCAGTGGTCTGCCACAGTCGATCCTTCATTTCAAAGTGGGTTCCTGGGTCTGCCTTTTCACCGCATTTATTTTACGAACGGGGTTTTATCCACGGAAAAATTACCCCGCAACAGGTTTAAACTGCCTCTTGGTTTCCGGGCTTCATGGTTTGCTGGCGACAAGTTTATCGTTAGGCCCTTTTACAGGTTCTACCTCGATGATTGGGGCATGCGTGCCCATACCGCCGAGATGGAACTAACGGTAAAGCTTACCCCATTTTTATCGGTATCGCCGTTTGGCCGGCTGCACCATCAATCCGGTATCAGGTATTTTGCCGGGTACAGGGAGCATGACAGCAAAGAAGCCTTTTACAGCAGCAATTTCGACCTTTCCGGATTCAGTAGTTTTTTTTCGGGTATGGGTCTCCGCTATCATCCCATGAATGGCTTGTTGGGCGACAAGCGTTTCCCGACGCTTGAAATCAGGTATGGGCATTACAGTCGTTCCAATGGACTGGCCGCGGATATCCTCAGCATTTTTCTGGCCTTCAGGCCAAAAGGGTGAATATGATACCGCGTAACATAAAAAAAGAGCCATAAGGCTCTTTTTTTATGTTCAACATGATTTGATCATTGATTATATGCTCTCCGCCATATCTGGTATCTGTGCCGCTTTGTAGGCGCCGGCATCCAGTTTGCGTTTTGTTTCCTCAAAAGCTTTCAGCGTCAGTTCAATATCTTCATCGCTGTGCGCCGCTGTTGGGATGATCCTGTAGATGATATCTCCTTTAGGGATCACCGGGTACACCACAATCGAGCAGAAAATGTGATAATTTTCACGCAAGTCCATCACCATTTGGGTGGCTTCAGGCACATCGCCTTTCATGTAAATGGGCGTAACGGGTGAATTGGTATGGCCGATATCAAAGCCCCGGTCTTTCAGCCCCTGCTGCAGTTTGCGCACATTGCTCCAGAGTTTTTCGCGCAGTTCGGGCATGGTCTTTACCATCTCCATCCGCTTCAGCATGCCTTCTACAATCAGCAATGGCAGGCTCTTCGCGAATATCTGGGAACGCGTATTGTATCGCAGGTATTTGATCACGGCTTTCGGTCCGCTGATGAATGCGCCGATGCTGCCCATACTCTTTACGAAAGTGCTGAAATAAAGATCAATGCCGGCCTGGCAACCTTGTGCCTCATCGGCACCCGCGCCTGTTGGGCCCATATACCCAAAGCCATGCGCATCATCGATCAGTATGCGGAATTCATATTTATCCTTTAACGCTACAATTTCTTTCAGGATGCCTTGTTCGCCATCCATGCCAAACACACCTTCCGTAATCAGGAGGATGCCGCCGCCCTGTTTATTGGCCATTTCCGTGGCCCTTTGTAATTGTTTCTCGCAATCGGCAATATCATTATGTTTGAACGCGTAGCGATGGCCCATGTGCAGGCGAACGCCGTCAACGATGCAGGCATGCGATTCGGCATCGTACACAATGACATCGCGGCGGTTCACCAGCGCGTCGATGCAGCTCATGATGCCCTGGTAACCAAAATTGAGCAACATGGTATCTTCCCTGCTCACAAATTCGCTGATCACTTTTTCGAGTTCTTCATGCTTGCTGGTATTGCCACTCATCATGCGTGCGCCCATTGGGTTACCCATGCCATATTTGGCAGCCGCTTCAGCGTCAACCTTGCGCACTTCCGGGTGGTTTACCAAACCGAGATAATTGTTCAGGCTCCATACAATCATGTCTTTCCCGCGAAATGTCATGCGTGGGCCAAGTTCGCCTTCAAGCTTCGGAAAAGCGAAATATCCATGCGCCCTGTCCATGTGCTGTCCGATAGGGCCGCCGTCTTTAACCAGTTTCTCAAATACGTCCATAATGAATGTTTAATCTGTGATGGGCCTGAAGCCACTGAAATGGCCTTAGCAGGCCTGTTTTCCGGCTGCAAAAATACAGGATTAGCCTGAAACTGTTAACATTCGCTTCATGTATGCACGCTTGCCGGCTGCAGGGTTGTGGTATCTTTGTTAAAAATTCGAGCATGAGATTTTTGTTTTTACTGTTGGCCTTCTGGCAAGTAGGCCAAACTGCTGTAGCCCAGGCAGGCCAATCATCAACTTCATCTCCTAAAAAGTCCGTCAATAACGGGGTTGAGCGGCCGCGGCTGGTGGTTGGACTTGTTGTTGACCAGATGCGCTGGGATTACCTCTACCGCTACCAGCACCAATATGGCAAAGATGGGTTTAACCGCCTCCTCAATAAGGGTTTTAGTTATGAGCATGCCCTGATACCTTATACGCCTTCTGTTACTGCAGCGGGCCATACCAGTATTTATACGGGCACAGTACCGGCTTTTCACGGGATAATTTCCAATTACTGGATAGACAAGCGCAGCAACCGTTCGGTGTATTGCTCGGAGGATACCCTGGTTGCAGGTGTGGGCACCCAAAGCAAGGCGGGTAAGATGAGCCCGCGAAATATGCAGGTGCCGACGATATCGGATGAATTGAGGCTGGCAACTAATTTCAGAAGCCGCGTGTATGGTATTTCTTTAAAAGACAGGGGTGGGATTTTCCCTGCGGGATATAGCGGCAATGCCGCGTACTGGCTTGATGAATCAGGCAACTGGATCAGCAGCACCTGGTATATGAAGGAACTCCCGAAATGGGTAAACCGGTTCAACGGCAGCAGGCGAGCAGACTCCCTGATGATGCGCAACTGGAACCTGTTGTTGCCTAAGGATGCATACGACCAAAGTGCCGAAGATGATAACCGCTACGAGAAAACCATTGTGCATGAAAAAACGGTCACTTTCCCGCATGAACTGGCCAGCCAGATCGGGAAGAACTATGAAGCTTTGCGCCAATCGCCCCATGGCAATACTTTGAGCATCGATTTCGCGAAAGAACTGATCCTGAATGAAAAATTGGGGGCATCGGGGCAAACGGATATGATTTGCCTGAGTTTGTCTTCACCCGACTATGCCGGTCACCAGTTTGGCACCCACTCGGTAGAAATGCAGGACTTGTACCTCAGGCTTGACCAGGACCTGGCTTCCTTCCTGACATTTTTGGATAGGGAGATAGGGGAAGGGAAGTACCTGCTTTTCCTGACCGCGGACCATGGCGTGTCTAATACACCTGCTTTTTTGGAAGATCACCGCATCGCTACCGGCGCATTGCAATCATCGCAACTGGCCAAAGACATTAACGCGTATGTCGAATCTAAAACAGGCATACCTAAAGCTGTTCGCGGGATTGTGGAGTACCAGGTGTACCTGAACCATATTTTATTGGACAGCCTGGAGGCGAAGAAAGATGATATCACGGAGATGGTTATACGCTATCTGAAAACGAGGGATGAAATTGTGACGGCTTTTTCTTATTCGGATATGGATGACCTGGTATTGCCCCAAGCATTGAAAGAGCAATTTGTAAGCGGATACAATGAAAAGCGCAGCGGCGATATCCAGTTTTTTTACAGGCCTTATGTGTCGGATGCGCGCATGACGGGCGCGGAGCACGGGTCATGGTATACGTATGACACACATATCCCCCTTGTCTGGTATGGATGGAATATTAAAAAGGGACGGTCAGGCAAAACGGTGTACATGACGGATATAGCGCCTACACTGGCTTACCTCCTGCGCATTCAAATGCCCCCGGCAAGCATCGGGAAGGTGCTGGAGGGATTGGAGTAGGTTTGATATTTGGATGTGTGATGTGTGATGTGTGATGTATGATGTATGATGTATGATGTATGATGTGTGATGTATGATGTGTGATGTGTGATGTGTGATGTATGATATGTGATGTATGATGAGTGATGTGTGATGTGTGATGTATGATGTGTGATGTATGATGTGTGATGTATGATGTGTGATGTACGGTCTGCCATATTTTCTGCCTGTATCATGCTGTATGACGACCCCGGAGGGGTCACATGATTATAGCAAACGATGCATACAAGCAACGCCGACCCCGGAGGGGTCGTATTATTTTGGCGATAGGGTAATCATATTCAGATTGGATACTAAGCATAAGACGCAACGTCCACACAAGAAGAAAATTTTCTGAGCATTAAAATCCCTGGCATCAATCAATACATCCAAAAAATAATGGGGAAATCAAGCGGAAGATGAGAAAGTTGGGTTACTAGGATTCGAACCTAGACAGACAGAATCAAAATCTGTAGTGCTGCCGTTACACCATAACCCAATCAAAGATTTCTCAATGGGAGTGCAAAAATAAGGGTTGTTCAAAAAAACTCCAAATGATTTTTAGGCCTATTTCCGGCCATATAATAAATGATTTACAACTATTTTTTTGTGTAACGCAACCCGATAAAGCCCCTGATGCCCTGGTTGGGTGCATAGGCATAGGTTGGATCAAAAGTCAGGGCCCTTGGGTTTTCAGGGGTGGCCACCACCTGTCCATTGCCGTCAAACTGTACGAGTTTGTCAAATGGGTCGTGGGCGCGTGCAATGCTATTGGCCGGCGGCAAGCTGTTGAGCAAATTTTTGATGCCTCCGAAACATTCGAACCCTATTCCGAAGCCATACCTCAACTGGATGCTTTGGTTGCTCCAGGCAGGCGACCTGCCGGGCCGGTCATCCAGCGGGCCAAGCAAGGGTAATATCATAGGGCCTGTCAGGTTGCCGTTATAATCAATATGCAGGTTCAGGCGGTGCAGGTGGTAACTCATCATCCAGGTAGCCGAATATTGTTCGGTTAGCGGTACCCTTTCGCGGTTCCCGTTTTTAGATACAGATACATCCAGCAGGGTGATTCCCGCATTTAGCGATAGCCTTCGTATACCCGTTGCTGTGATATTCAGGTTCGCGCCCCTTGATACCGCGGCCTGCCTGATATTTCTGTAAATGATTTTATTTGGGTCGGTTAAATAATCCGGCAGTATCCTGTTGTTGAAGTAGGTATAAAACAACCCTGCTTCAAGCATCAACGCGTGATCATTGCCCAGGTTGAGCTTCTGCTGCAGGTTGGCCTGCACATTCCATGACCGTTCCGGTTTCAGGGTTTCTTCAAATTGAAGGGTACGCGCCCCCGTAAGGGCGGCATGGTCTTCCGTAAATACATTCGCCACACGGAAACCGTTGCCCGCGCCAATGCGCAATACGGTTTTTTCATGTGTGGATGTCCATTTATAATTTGCCCGTACGGAACTAACCGCTCCGTGCAAGGGATGACGGTCGAGGCGAAGGCCCAATAGCAACCTGTGTTGTTTGTTAATGCGGATATCATCCTGAACAAAGAGCCCGGGCAAAGCTGTTATGGCCGGCATATTCAACCACTGGTTTTGCTGCATTGCGGAAGTGGCGGGTGTGTTGTCGTCATACCAGGTATACCTGTACCCAAGCCCGAGCAGGCCCTGGTGCTTCCCAATGTTTTTATGCCAACTGAGTTGCGCGAAACCGATCCATTGACGGGCTATATAAACGGTTTGCCCATAGACGCTGTTTTGGTCATGCCGGTTCAGACTGGCCTGCAGGTATATTTTTTCGTGTACGGGTAACTGGTAGTTGGCCATCATTTCCCAGCGGTTTGTATATATGCTTTCCCCGTAAATGCTATCGCCGCCCCTGAACCGCTTGTCCCAGTTCATTTCCCCTCCCCACCTGTCTTCATACACATACCTGGCGGCCCAGGTAAAATCCCTGTTATATTTCCTTTGCATTTTCCAACTGTTGAACACAGACAATCTTTTTTGCAGGCTGATATCTGTGAATCCATCCCCGTTCCTGTCTTTCGGGTCCTGGTAATGAAAATGGTTCATGCCAAGCAACCCACGGATTTTCTTTCCGGCTTTCCAGCGTACACCCAGGTCAATATTCAGGTCTTTCCAATTGCTGGAAAAGGTTTCCAGCGAAAATGCCGGGGCCTTGTCGGGCGATTTGGTGATGATATTGATCAGTCCAGCGACAGCTTCAGAACCATATAAAGCGGAGGCGGGGCCTTTCACCACTTCAATCCGTTCAATCAATGACTGGGGGATGCCATGCAAACCGTACACGGTGGCGAGCCCGCTCACAACAGGCATGCCATCAATCATAACCAGCGTATACGGACCGTCTAAACCATTGATATGGATGCCTCCCGTATTGCACACATTGCAGGATATGGCAGGCCGTACACCGTTGATCAGCCCGAGTGATTCAAATATCGAAGGGGCTGGTTGCTGCCTGAGAAATGATGTGTGGTACAATTCCACCTGGACGGGGCTTTCCGCCCTCGACATCGGCCTCATGGTTCCGGATACCACCACTTCATGTAAAGTGGTTCCCTGATGGTTGTGGATGGAATCAGGCTGATCCCTGCGCAGGCTGTCTTGCTGGCCCATCACATAGAATGGATTAGCCCATAAAAGCACCGCCGCCACCCAGGATATCAGTCTGCCCATATATATTAAGTTTGAAAAGCAAAAATATATAATTTAGGTAAGCCTAAAAATTAAATATCGGCAAACTATGTATTTTTGATGCATGATATCGCTGACGGAAGAAAATTACCTGAAAGCCCTGTTTCACCTGAGTGCAGGGCAAGGGGGCAAGCGCGAAGCAGGCACTTCGGAACTGGCAGAGCATCTGTCGGTTAAACCTGCCAGTGTGCATGACATGCTGAAAAAACTCAAGGAAAAGAAACTGGTGGAGTATGAGAAATATGGGAAAATCAGTTTAACCACCTCGGGCAGGAACCGGGCGGTGGAAGTGATCCGCAAGCACCGTTTGTGGGAGACGTTTTTGTATGATAAGCTTGGGTTTAACTGGGATGAAATCCATGAAGTGGCTGAACAGCTCGAACATATTCGGTCTGCCAAACTGATTGAGCGATTGGATAAATTCCTGGGTTACCCACGGGTTGACCCTCATGGCGATGTGATCCCCAATGCCAGGGGTGAATGGCCTAAACAGGTTAGGACAGCCTTAACGGAAGCAACTGTAGGGCAGGTCTATAAGGTTCTTGCGGTGCAGGATAATTCCCCGGTTTTTTTACAGCAGGTGATAAAATCAGGTTTAAAAATCGGGGCCAGGATCAGGCTGGTTGACCGCAGTGCATTTGATGGCATGATGGAAATCAGTATCAACAGGTCAAGGCAGGCGATCAGCCGTGAAATGGGTGGCTGTATTTTCGTGACGGAATGTTAATATAATCGTAATTTGAACTTGCCATTCATGTTACAATCCTTTACATAGAGGATTGTCTTTTTTTGACCAATTGCTGAATGAACAGCACCGATTTCTCCAAAGCAAGTTGCCCTTCTTTCAGATCAAGGTTGAATTGGTATTCATGCGGGAGCCCCGGTTCATGGTTTGCTGGAAAAAACAGGCTGTCTGTTGGTACGCCAAGTGAAACTAATTTCCTGGAGAGTGACAAAGAATGGCTAAGCAAAGGGTCCTTATTTCCGGCAGAAATAAAACTTGCCGGAAAATGTGGGCCAAGGTAATTCAGGATGGAAGCCGTTTGAAAATATGGATCCGCTGAGAAATTTTTTTTCCCACTGTAAGCCCACATGACAGTTTGGATAAACCCGCTGAAACTGCCATTGCCATTCATCTGGTCGAGGTTGTACGGCCCGCAATACAACACTAAGCCAATCAATTGCGAGGGGCTTACTTTTGGTTTAAGTTTTACCAGATTGGCATACTGTGCATCAGTGACAATGGCGGCAACCTGCGCGGCAACATGAGCGCCGCCGGAGTCGCCAGCCAGGACCAGCGTTGAGGTATCCACGCAAAACCTCTCCGCATGCCGCACAATATAGGCAAGCGCATCAAGGCTTTCTTTTACGGGTTGGGGGTAATTCGATTCCGGCGCGATGGAATAATCAATGGCTATTACGGTAAATCCCTTTGCCGCAAGTATCTGCGCGTAATTGGAAACCTGTTTTTTGTTCCCGGAAATCAAGCCTCCGCCGTGAATCCATATGATGGCCGGTAATTTTTTTTGCTGTTTGTAGGCGGAGTCTGGGATATACACATCAAGGCGTGCATTTTTATTGGCATCATCAAATGATTCATCCAGGAAACTATGTAAACTTCCAGTCAGGTACCTGGCTAATCGTTCGTTGGTTTTATCGGCTTCCTTGTTAAAGGCGGCGCGAATAATCAATGCCTTTGGCCATGGGCTGAATGTAAATACCAGGTAAACCAGCACGGACGCAACCAATAAACCAATCAAAATCCTTTTCAACCACCTGTTTTTCATTGTTTGTATTGAATGATGATCAAAAAAAATGATGGCATCATAAAGCCAACCAGTTGTGAATCGGCTGGCCAGTTATGCAGGGCTTGTTGGTACACGTAATTAAACGACCTATGTTCAACTATTCACTTTCATCTCCTCCGCATCTTCTTTCTCTTTCAATCCCTTGATCAGGTCCAGCGCTTCGGCAACCACATCGCACATGATGGTGATCAGTGAGCCGGGTTTCGCGTTGTTGTACGCGAACATGATGGCTTCCTTTTCATTGTAAATGATCTCGATGGGTATATCCCTTGTTTTTGTTTCGTTAATGCCTTCCACCAGCAGGTTCACGATTTCTTCGGCTGTGCGTCCCCGTAAGTTTTTATCCTGGCGGATGATGATCTCGTCGAACGACCTGCCAGAGATGCGCCCAAGTTCTTTAATATCCTCATCCCTTCTGTCGCCGGTTCCGCTGATAATGCCCACTTTGGGTTCGCCTTCCAGCTTGCTGACAAAATCACATAACAACTCCAGTCCTGCCGGGTTATGCGCGAAATCAACCAGGAACCGGAAATGTTTGAACTGGAACATATTGAGCCTGCCCGGTGTTTGCGATGCCGACGGTACAAAAGTTTGAAGGGCCAGCCGGATGTCTTCGATGCTGATATCCCTCCAGAAATAGGTGCTCAACACAGCGGGCAAACAGTTCATCACATTGTGCAGTGCTTTTCCGCCGTAAGTCACCGGCACTTCCGTTACCTTAATCACCCGGATCTTCCAGGTGCCTTTCATGATGCTGATGTACCCGTTTTCGAATACAGCGGCATAACCTCCTTTCTTGCAATGCTCAACAATCCTTGGGTTAAACTCATCCATGCTGAACAATGCAATATTACATTTCAGGGTCTTTTGCATATTAAACACCAGGTCGTCATCTGCATTCAATATCGCGTAACCATGCGGGAATACCGTTTCCGGCACAACAGATTTTACCTTGGCCATCTGTTCCATATTGTCGATGCCGCCCAATCCAATATGGTCGGCGCTGATATTGGTGACAATGGCCACATCGCAATTTTGAAATGCAAGGCCACTTTTCAGGATACCCCCGCGTGCGCATTCCAATACGGCGAAATCAACTGTAGGGTCTTTTAATACAAATTGGGAAGAAACGGGCCCGGTGCAATCACCCTTCATCATCAACTGGTTTTGGATGTACACGCCATCACTGGTGGTGTACCCCACTTTGAAGCCTGCTGTTTTGGCGATATGCGCGGTCAGCCGGGTAGTAGTGGTTTTGCCATTGGTGCCCGTGATGGCTATGATGGGGATTTTACCCACACTGCCTTTGGGAAAAAGCATATCAACCACCGGTTCAGCCACATTGCGCGGCAGTCCGACGGAAGGTTCGATATGCATACGGAAACCCGGGGCCGCGTTCACTTCGAGGATGGCGCCCCCATTTTCGGTTACGGGTGTCCGTAAGTCGGTGGCCATGATATCAATGCCGCAAATATCGAGCCCGATGATTTTAGCGATGCGTTCGCACATGGTGATATTGGCGGGGTGCACTTCATCGGTAACATCCGTGCTGGTGCCACCAGTAGACAGGTTGGCGGTGGGTTTCAGCAATACCAGTTCACCGGCAGGTGCAATAGTTTCAAGTGTATAGCCTTTTTCATCCAGCATCTTTTGTGTAAACTGGTCAACCGTGATTTGCGTCAGCACTTTTTCGTGCCCATATCCCCTGCGCGGATCGCGGTTGGTTTCATCAATCAGTTGCTGAATGGTTTGCCTTCCGTCTCCTGTAACGGAAGCGGGTGTACGAAGCGCCGCGCAGATAAATTTGTAATTGATCACCAGTACCCTGAAATCAAAACCGGTGATATATCTCTCCACAATCACGCTGCGGCTATAATTTTTTGCAGCCTCAAAAGCTTTGACCGCTTGTTCCCAGTTAATGATATTGGTAGTATTGCCTTTACCATGGTTGCCATCAATGGGTTTAATCACGATGGGGTAACCAATGCGCCTGACCACGGATTCAAGCCCTTCGAGCGTGCGCACCACGTCCCCTTTGGGTACGGGTATTTCGGCGGCTCCAAGCAGGTTTTTAGTTTCTTCTTTATCACAGGCGATGTCTACCGCGATATTGCTCGTGGTGCTGGCAATGGTCGCGCGGATGCGCTTTTGGTGTACGCCGTAGCCTAATTGCACCAGGGATTGTTTATTTAGCCTGATATACGGGATACCCCTGCGGGCCGCTTCTTCCACGATGCAGCCTGTGCTGGGCCCAAGCCGGGTGTCTTCACGTATTTCCCGGAGTTTCTGGATGTCTTCGTCGAGGTTATATGGTTCATCGAAAATCAAAGCATGCGCAATATTTACAGCAGCTTTGGCGGCATATACGCCAGCATCTTCTTCCATATAACTGAATACCACATAGTATTCCCCTTCCTTGCCCGTGCTTCGGGTACGGCCAAAGCCGGTATCCATGCCGGCCAGTGTTTGTATTTCGAGGGCGATATGCTCGATGACATGGCCCATCCATGTACCTTCGTCTACGCGTTGAAAAAAACCGCCCCTTTCGCCCACACTGCAGCGGTGTTCCACGAGTGATGGCAGCAGGGATTCCAGCCGGCCCCGGAACCCGGGTATGGCATTGGTGGGCATTTGTTCTTTTTCCTCCAGGTCGAGTTTCATCTGGATCAACTTGGTGCGGCGGACGCTCCAGTAATTCGGGCCTTTTAAGACTTTGATTTCAATAATCTTCATAAACGGTTATCTGCGGTGAATATATTTATATATGCATGAATACAGTGACCCTGTATGCGGGGCCTGTTGGTTATGATCGAAGGATTTTTGGAAGCCGGGCAAGTAAATTAATCAAATGATCTTGATCCACAAAATAGGAGTTGACATGAATGGTCTGCATGCGATAAATCCACATACCTGTAAAAGATCCGGGGGCATTGGCCTGATGATTTCCCCTATTTTTGCAGCTACGCAAAAGAAAAACACATGGGATCCGTCAAAGGAAAACTGATCGCCATCGGTGGCGCCGAAGACAAGGGCACCGATCTTGAAACCGGCCAAATCCACCGCAACAACCTCAACTTTTTCGAACTGGGCATCCTCCGCAGGATTGTAGAAGAAACGGGCGGAAAGTCGTCTCGCATTGAAGTGGTGACTACCGCCAGCATGATACCGCATGAAGTGGGAGACAATTACCTCAGCGCTTTTGGTAAAATAGGTTGCAATAATGTGGGCGTGATGCATATCCGCAACCGCGCCGATGCCGCGCATGAAGCGTATATCGAGCGCATACAGGCTTGCGATGCCCTGATGTTCAGCGGTGGCAACCAGATGCGGCTCACCAGCACATTTGGCGGCACCCGGTTTTTGGATATCCTCATGGACAGGTACCGCAATGAGGATGGTTTTGTGGTGGCGGGTACATCCGCCGGCGCTATGGCGATGAGCAATACCATGATTTATGAAGGCAATGCCACCCGCGCCCATTTGAAAGGTGAGGTGAAGATCACCACGGGACTGGGGTTCATGAATGACGTTATTTTTGATTCACATTTTGAAAAGCGGGGCCGTTTCGGAAGGCTCGCCCAGGCAGTGGCCAGCAACCCATCATGCATTGGCATCGGGCTTGGCGAAGACACCGGCATGCTGATAACGGAAGGCAACCAGATGGAAGCCATAGGCAGCGGACTGGTTATGATTATTGATGGCCATGATATCCGCCACAGCAATATTGCAGACATCCCCGACGGTAACCCGATCTCCATGGAAAACCTCAAAGTGCATTTCTGCGAGAAGGGCAATGGGTACAAGGTGCGTGAAAGGATTTTCATGCCTGAAGTGCAGACAGGCTCGGTGGTGAAAAAGCAGGTGGATGTAGAATAATGGTGCAGTTTTTTTTAATTATTTTTTTCAACCTATTAAACCTTTCGTAGATTGAACGGTCAAACCCCAAAACGACCGTTTATGAGGCAAATACCAGTGGTCATGTCACTGTTGGTTTTCAGTGTATTACTGGCCATCAGTTGTTCCAAATCAGATCCCGCGACCATTGAGCCGGATCCTTATGCGGCCATACGGGCTACTTTCGGCGCCAATATTGACCCCAACAACCTCGAAAATTATTCCGGGCAGGTTCGTCCGGCTTATATCATCCGCGACAATGGAGGGGCAAACCCCATTACAAATGCCAAAGCCACATTGGGCCGGGTGTTGTTTTACGACAAGCGCCTCAGCATCAACAATACCATTTCCTGCGCCAGTTGCCATAAGCAGGCATTCGCTTTCAGTGATACGGCCAAAGTTAGTTTGGGTGTTGAAGGCGGCATCACTGCCCGTCATTCCATGAGGCTGATCAATGCCCGTTTTAGTGCGGAAACAAGATTTTTCTGGGATGAAAGGGCTGCCAGCCTGGAACAACAAACCACCAGGCCGATCCAGGACCATGCCGAAATGGGTTTTAGCGCGCAGGGTGGAAGGCCCGGACTGGATTCGCTTTTGCGAAAACTCGCGGCAGTGGATTATTACCAGGAATTGTTCCGGTTTGTGTATGGCGATGTGGCTGTGACTGAACAACGCCTGCAGGAATGTTTGTCGCAGTTTGTTCGCAGCATACAATCTTTTGATACAAAATTTGACGCGGGCCGTGCCTTGGTGGCCAATGACCCGCAACCTTTTCCAAATTTCTCGCCCGAAGAAAACCAGGGTAAACAGTTGTTCCTCGCGCCTCCGCAGTTTGGGCCTAACGGTGTACGGACCGGTGGCGGCGCCGGTTGCGCCGGTTGCCACCGTCCGCCGGAATTTGATATTGACCCGAACTCCCGAAATAACGGCATCATCGGCACAGCATCCGGTGTGGGCAACGATATCGCGGTGACACGTTCGCCAACATTAAGGGATATCGTGCGCTTTGACGGTGTCATCAACGGGCCGCTCATGCATACAGGCGTGATCCCCGATTTGCGAGCAGCCATCGCCCATTACAACAATAATATCAACATCAATCCCATCAATACTAATTTAGACCCGAGGCTTACGCCAGGGGGCAATCCCCAGCGCCTGAACCTGACGGCCAATGAGATCAATAATATGCTGGCTTTTCTGAGGACGCTATCCGGAACAAATGTGTACAACGACAGGAAATGGAGCGATCCGTTCAGGTAAGCGTTTTGATCAAATAAATTTCTTTCAAGCCACGTATTTATTTACGTGGCTTTTTTTGTAGTAACAGACTGAGGTAATATCCTGTCTGGTGGCAGCATGCAGGTAGTTACATGCAATGCGCGAATCCTGATTTCATGAATTCTGATTTTTTTCAACTAACTTTTGCCTGGTTTAGGACCTTTGTAGTCTTCATTATTTACCGGTAAAAATATCTAGGCAATGGTTATTCGTTCTGAGCGCGATGAAGTGTTGGAGATCATCCATAAATTATTCTGGTACACCGATCAGCGGTCATGGGATTTATTGCAGGCCGAAGTGTTTTCAGACCTGGTATTTATGGATATGTCGTCGATGCAGGGGCCTTCCGAAGAAATGAGGGCCGCGGACATTTGTAAAATATGGGAATCAGATTTTGCAGGCATTGACGTAGTGCACCATGCAAGTTCAAACCACTTGGTGGACATCCAGGATCATACGGCTACAGTGTTGTTGTATGGTACTGCCACTCATTACAAGGCGTCGGCTGCAAATGGCCAGACACGCCAGTTTACAGGTACTTACGATATCCGCTTGATGAAACATGGATTCGGCTGGCGCATCTATGAATTTACTTTCCGCCTGCAGTTTCAAACCGGGAATCTTTCCCTGGTATAAACATCTTACTCTACAATCAACAGGTAGTAATTTTTCTTTCCTTTCTGCACCAACAGGTATTTGCCATGCAGAAGCATCGAAGCGTCCATAAAGGTTGACGGCTGTTCGATTTTTTTCCGGTTGATGCTGAGCCCTCCGTTTTGTATCATTTTTCTCGCTTCGCCTTTGCTTGGGAATACAGCCGTGTCGGCCAGGAGGCTGACCAGGTCAACGCCGGCATGATATGTGTTTGCCGGGAATCGGGCGGTAACAATGCCTTCGATGGCATTCAAATCGGCTTCCGTCATCTCTTCAATGGGCGTGGCTTGCGCACTGAATAATTTATGCGTGGTTTCGATGGCTTTCTCTAATTCTTCCTGTCCGTGCACAAACCTGGTGAGCTCTTCCGCCAGTTTTTTTTGCAATGCCCTTGCAGAAGGTTTGGCGCGTTGTTCCTGTATCAATTGTTCAATCTCCTGGCGTGTCAGGAATGTGAAAATGCGTATCCAGCCTTCGGCATCAGAATCGGATGCATTCAGCCAAAATTGATAAAACTGGTAAGGGCTTGTCTTTTCCGGATCGAGCCAAATATTTCCTTTTTCGGTTTTACCGAATTTGCCGCCATCGGCTTTTCGGATGAGCGGACAGGTGAATGCAAAAGCCTCGCCGCCCGATTTGCGCCGGATCAGTTCGGTGCCGGTTACGATATTTCCCCATTGGTCGCTGCCACCCATTTGCAGTTTGCAGTTTTTATGCTGGTGCAGCCAGTAAAAATCGTAGCCCTGTATCAGTTGGTATGTAAATTCGGTAAAGGACATGCCGTTTTCCGATTCCAGTCTTTTTTTCACGGAATCCTTCGCCATCATATAATTCACCGTGATATGTTTTCCGGCATCGCGGATGAAATCAAGGAATCCGATACCTGCGAACCAGTCGTAATTATTGACCAGTTCGGCGGCGTTGGGCAGGGAAGGGTCAAAGTCAAGGTATTTTTCCAATTGCCTGCGGATACCTGCCACATTTTTATTCAGCACATCCACGCTCAACAGGTTCCTTTCTTCGCTGCGGCCTGTTGGGTCGCCGATCATGCCCGTGGCGCCACCCACCAGCGCGATGGGTTTATGCCCCGCCCTTTGCAGGTGCACGAGCAGGAGTATAGGTACGAGGCTACCGATATGCAGGCTGTCGGCCGTGGGGTCGAAGCCTACGTAGCCGCTGGTCAGTTCCTTGTTTAACTGTTCTTCCGTTCCGGGCATGATATCCTGGATCATCCCCCTCCATTGCAATTCCTGTATCAAATTGTTCATAATATTCCGTTCCGCGTATGCGGCCGGCTGCAAAAATGGGCAAAAAAAAGGAGAAATGATGCCAATCCATCATGGTGGACATGCACGAAGCAGCTAAATTTCTGTGGAAGGGCTCATGGTAATTATGGTGGAATTCCCTGTACCGGATGGCTTTCGCATGCCTGTTTCGTTGTACATTTGAAAAGAATGGGCCTGTTATCGGAGGGTTGGCACAATTTAGACCGGTTTCGGGCGTTTTCCACTGTTGGTTCCTGTGACTAACAGGACCGAATAGATGCAATATTATATGAAACGTTACCAGCTTGTATCCCTATGGGTATTATTGTGTCCGTTGCTGACCATGGGACAGTTCCGGAAATACTCAAACGAATTTTTAAATATCGGCGCCGGTGCCCGCGGTTTGGCCATGGGAAGCGCGCAAGTGGCTTCCGTATCTGATGCCACGGCCGGATATTGGAACCCTGCGGGTTTGGTGGGGGTGAAGGATCATCCATCCGTCAGTGTTATGCATGCCGAATATTTTGCCGGCATTGCCAAATATGATTACGCCTCGATAGCCTTGCCGGTGCAGGATAACCAGCGAACACTGGGCTTTTCAATCCTGCGTTTCGCAGTTGATGATATCCCCAACACATTATTCCTGGTGGAACCTGATGGAAGCATCAATTATAATAATATCCAGACCTTTTCATCGGCCGACTACGCATTTTTATTTTCCTATGCGCAACACCTGAAGCAAACAGAAAAAAAGAGCATCAGCATTGGCGCCAATGCCAAGGTGATTTACCGTAAGGTGGGAAAATTTGCCACGGCCTGGGGTTTTGGCCTCGATGCGGGTATTCAAATGAAGGGCGATAAATGGAGGCTGGGTGTGATGGCCCGCGACATTAGCACAACCTTCAATGCCTGGTCGTTTAAATTCACCGAAAGGGAGAAAGAAGTGTTATACCTCACCAATAACGATATTCCTGTTCGCTCTACGGAACTGACCGCGCCCCGGCTCGTGTTGGGCGGGGCATATTCTTTTGACCTGGGCAAGCAACTCAAACTCATGGCCGAAGCCAATGCCAGCCTCACATTTGACGGAAAGCGCAACACGGTGATCAGTTCAGACCCCATGAGCGTGGACCCCAACCTGGGCCTGGAAGCTTCATTCCGCGACCAGTTTTTCATTCGTGCGGGCATCACCAATTTTCAAAGGGCGCTGGCCGATGAAGATACCCTGAACCAGAAAAAAGTGTGGATATACCAGCCCAGCCTGGGCGCGGGTTTCCGCATCAACAACGTGACGCTTGATTACGCGTTTTCAAACCTCGCGAATCAGCAAAACCCATTATACACACATGTATTTTCTCTGAGAATAAATTTTATCCGGAAAAATGACAACTAAACTGCCTTTCCCATCCATCGTCAAAAAATTGCTGCTGCCCCTGTTCCTACTCATATCGGTACTGGGGCAGGCTCAGTTGAACAATAGTTGGATTGATTACAGCAAAACATATTTCAAGTTCCGCATCGCGAAGGATACCCTTTGCCGGATCCCGCAATCCACACTGGCAGCGGCCGGACTTGGGTCGGTGAATGCCGACCATTTTCAGTTGTGGCGGAACGGGGAAGAAGTTCGTTTATTCACTTCCGTTAGTAACGCGCCGCTGGGCACATCCGATTTTATAGAGTTTTGGGGACAGATGAATGACGGAAAGCCGGATAACCAGTTATACCGGAACCCTGATTTTCAATTATCAGACAAATTCAGTTTGGAAACCGATACGGCCGCATATTTTTTAACGGTCAACCCGGCCGGTGGAAACCTCAGGTACCAGTCGGCCGTGAACACGGCACCCAGCAATGCAACACCGGACGCGTACTTCATGCGCAATATTGATTTTCATTATAAGAACCAGATCAGCCGTGGTTTTGCGAATATTGTGGGTGAGTATGTGTATTCGTCATCGTATGATATTGGTGAGGGTTGGTCGAGCAATACCGTCGCGCCATGCTGCGACCTCGTCCAGGAAATATTTAATCTGAATGTGTACACTGCCGGGCCCGCCAACAGCCTTTCCGTGCGCGTGAACGCATTTGGTTCAGCGCCAAACAACCGGAACCTTCGCATCAAATTATTCCAGAATGATGTAACCGCCGCGCCGTTTGGCAACGCCATCAACATGCCATTCTTTAGCTACCAGAAAGTGAATTTGCAAAACCTGCCGATAAGCCTTTTGCAAAGCCCTTCTTATTTGCCCGTGTATGTGAACAGCACATCCTCCAATGCGCTTGACCGCATTGTGGTAGCTACTGTTGGGATCACGTACCCTGCGACATTCAACTTTAACAACCAGCGGTATTTCCGTTTTGACCTGGGTCCCAGTACAACGGGAAATTACCTGGTGATTGATAATGTGAACTATGGATCGGTCGCGCCAATTTTGTATGATATGACAAGCGGCGCGCGCTATGTGGGCGAGATTGCTTCTACACCGGGTAAAGTAAAATTTGTGTTGCCGGCATCGAATGAGCCGGTGCGCCGTTTCATTCTTATGAACCAGGAAACAGTGCAGATCATTGGTTCGATGTCAACCAGGAATTTTGTGGATTACGCAGGTTCATCCAACCAGGGCGATTTCCTGATCATTAGTCATCCTGCCTTGTTCAATGACGGCAGCGGCAATAATTATGTTGATCAATACCGCCAGTACAGGAGTTCGGCAACAGGCGGCGGGTACAATGCAAAAATTTATGATATCCTTGAATTAACGGATCAGTTTGGATTTGGAATCCGTCACCATCCCGGTGCCATTCGTGATTTCATCCGGTATGCCAACAGCCGTTTCAGCAGTCCGCCCCAATACGCGCTCATCATTGGGCGAGGCATGAGTTATATTGACCAGAAGCAGCATGATGCCAACCCGTTAACGGAGCGGCTGAACCTGGTGACCACATTTGGATGGCCACCATCAGATGTTTTGCTTGCATCAGAGCCGGGACTGACATTCCCAACGATACCTATTGGCCGTATCGCTGCGGTCAGCGGTGCGGAAGTAAATAGCTACCTGCAAAAACTGATTGAATATGAGCAGGCACAACAAACGCCGGGTTCCAGCGTGAACGGAAAGAGTTGGATGAAAGAGATGATCCATGTGGCAGGTGGAAAGGACAGCGCCGAGAATGAAACTTTCCGCACATACATGAATGCCTATAAAGTGATTGCTGAAGACACTTTATATGGTGGCAGGGTAGAGACGTTCACCAAAACATCGGCAGGTGTTGTTCAGCAGGCCAATACGCGCAGGATTGAAGAGTTGATCAACAGGGGTGTTGGTTTTATCGGGTATTTCGGGCACTCATCGGCAAACACTTTCGAGTTTAACCTCAGCAACCCTGAAGTGTACAATAACCCCGGCAAATATCCATTCTTTAATGTGAGCGGTTGCAGCGCCGGTAACTTTTACACTTTTGATCCGTTGCGGATGACGAGCAATAAAACCATTTCGGAAAGTTATGTGCTGGCGCCAAACCGGGGCAGTATCGGATTTTTGGCAGATACGCATTTTGGCATCCCGCCATTCCTCAATTTTTATAACACCGAATTATATAATGCTTTTGGCCGGACGATGTACGGCAATACCATCGGGAACCAGATGCGCCATGTGATTCAAAGGCTTGGAGGTAACACCACAACTATTGATTATTACACCCGCATCCACCTCGAAGAAGTGAACCTACACGGGGACCCCGCGGTACGCATCAACCATTTTGAAAAGCCCGATTATGTGGTGGAAGACCCATTGGTTAGGATCAGCCCCAACATCATCTCGGTGGCTGATAATAATTTTAATGTGAAGGTCAGGATGCAGAACCTGGGCCGTGCCACCAATGACTCCATTTGGGTAACGGTGAAGCGTACACTACCAAACGACACCGTGCGTGTGCTGTACCGTCAACTCATCCGCGGTATCCGCAACCAGGATTCACTGGACCTCACGGTTCCCATCAACCCAACCACCGATAAGGGCCTTAACCGCATCAATGTAACGCTGGATGAAACCAACCTGGTTGATGAACTCTTTGAAAACAACAACAGTGTAACCAAAGAGTTTTATGTGTTTGAGGATGAGCTCAGGCCTTCATTCCCGTATAATTTTTCCATTGTCAATCAATCGCCCATCACATTTGTGGCCAGTACGGCGAACCCATTGAGTGGCGACAGGCAATTTGTGATGGAAGTGGACACAACAGAATTGTTTAATTCACCTTTCCGCAAAGTGTATAACACGAGCGGGCCGGGTGGTATTGTACAATTCACGCCCAATAACATCAGTTATACAGACAGCACCGTATATTATTGGCGTGTGGCCATGGTGCCTACGGGTACTGCTGATTATATCTGGAACAACTCATCATTTGTATTCATCTCAAACAGTTCCACCGGGTTTAATCAATCGCATTTCTACCAGCATAAAAAATCAGCGCTGACAAATATGACGCTGGAAGACAACCGTGTCTTCAAATACCAGGAAGTGCCGAGGAACCTGATCATCCGTACAGGATTATTCCCATACTATAATTACGACCGCATCAATGTAAACCTTGATTTTGAGCAAATGGAATTGTACGGTTGCATTTACAGCAACATGCAGGTATATGTATTTGATACCGTTACACTGCGGCCCTGGAGGAACAGGAATGTAAGCGCAACCAATGGCTTATACGGAAGTTTCCGCGTATGCCAGAACAGCGCGACGCCGAATGATACCACGCGTGCATTTTTTGAGTTCCCTTATGCAAACCCAACCTTCCGCAAGAGCGCGATGGATTTCCTGGACCTGATCCCTAACGGCATGTATGTGGCCATCACCAATTTGGGCCGAACCAATAACACGTCATTCATCAATCAATGGATGAATGATACACTGGCATTAGGATCTGGAAATTCGCTGTACCATAAATTGAAATCAATTGGCTTCACGCAAATTGACAGCTTTACACGCAACCTGCCATTCCTTTATTTCTTCAGGAAAGGGGATAGCAGGTTTACACCGGTACAGGTGATGGGCGCACAGGATTCGAGTTATATTGACCAGGCGTTTACGCTGAATACCACCAATACGGATGGTTTGATAGAGTCTCCTGCATTTGGCCCCGCGCGAGGCTGGACGGCTTTGCATTGGCGGGGCCGGACAGAGGACAGCAACCCGCTGGATGATCATTTTGCAGTAGATGTATTGGGTGTGCGCAACGACGGAACAACCGATGTGCTGGCCACAGTGGCTCCTGCTACCGATACCACATTGTCATTCATCAACGCAAATACATATCCTTATGTAAAACTGAGGATGAAAAATGAAGACAAGGTGAACATCACACCACATCAGTTGCGGTACTGGATGATCAGTGCGGACCTGGTGCCGGAAGGTGCAGTGGCTCCTGCGGTATTGTACCAGATGCGCGACACAGTGGAGCAAGGTGAAAAAATTGATTTCGCGCTCGCTTTCAAGAACATCAGCCAGACTGCATTTGACAGCATGATCAAAGTGAAGTTTGTGATCACCGACAGGAACAATGTACCACATACCATTGACATACCCAAGCGAAAAGCGCTGGTGTCGGGCGATACATTGCAAATACGCTACAGCATTGATACCAGGAATTACCCGGGCAACAATACATTGTTTGTGGATGTGAACCCGGATAACGACCAGCCTGAGCAATATCATTACAATAATGTTTTGTTCAAGGATTTTTATGTGCGGGAAGACAGGTACAATCCGCTGCTCGATATCACATTTGACGGCGTGCATATCCTGAACCGCGATATCGTATCATCGAAGCCGCATATCCATGTGAAGCTGAAAGACGAGAGCAGGTTTATAGAACTCAGGGATACCTCATTGATCAAAGTAATGGTGCGTTACCCTGATCAGACATTGCATAATTTCCGATTCGGTGATACAATGCAGTTTACACCAGCAAACCTCGCTACCGGCCAGAATACGGCGAGCATCGACCTTCGGCCTTATTTCCCTGAAGATGGGGAGTATGAGTTAATTGTCACTGGCCGCGACGAAGCCGGAAACACGGCAGGCAACCTCGAATACCGCGTGGTGTTCTCTGTGATCAACAAACCCATGATCTCTAATCTCCTGAACTATCCGAATCCATTCACCACATCCACGGCCTTTGTGTTTACGGTTACGGGCTCGGAAGTGCCGCAAAACATGCGCATACAGATCCTGACTGTGACGGGTAAAGTGGTGAGGGAGATCACGAAGGATGAATTGGGCCCGATACATATCGGCCGCAATATCACTGAGTTTAAGTGGGATGGCACGGATATGTATGGCCAGAAACTCGCGAACGGCGTTTACCTGTACAGGGTATTGACCAACCTGAATGGTAAATCGCTTGATAAATACCGCGCGCAGGGCGATAACACCGACAAATTCTTCAATAAAGGGTATGGAAAGATGTACCTGATGCGATAATATTTTTTCGGAATTAGCAAATGATCAAAAAGGCTGCAACTAAAGGGCAGCCTTTTTTGTATGTATTTTTGCAGCAAATTGTTCAACAGGTATGGCAAAGATTGGCATTAACATCGCGACGGGCAGCTTACAACAGGATGAAATCATTGTGGGCATCGACCTGGGCACCACCAATAGCCTGGTGGCTATCATGCACCCAGACACGCGGCAACCACTTGCGTTAAAGGATGTGATGTCTACCACAGGGACATCATCCCGCTCCCTTGTGCCATCCGTAATTTATTTTGATGAATCCGGCCAGGTAGTTGTAGGAGATGAAGCGATGAAACACCTGGTTACAGATCCCTCACGTACCATTTTTTCCGCCAAAAGGTTGATGGGGAAAAGTTATAAAGACATCCGGGATCATGCCAGCTACTATGCGTACAAGATCATTGACGATGATGCTGACCGTTTGGTGAAAGTGCAGGTGGGTGACCGTTTTTATTCGCCGGTGGAATTATCATCGTTCATTTTAAAGGAACTTAAGCTAAGGGCGGAACATATTTTAAAAACGCCGGTAAATAAAGCGGTGATCACGGTGCCGGCATATTTTAATGATGCGCAGCGCCAGGCTACACGTGATGCCGGGAAACTCGCTGGCCTGGATGTGCTCCGTATCATCAACGAACCTACAGCAGCCAGCCTGGCTTATGGCATTGGTACCAAAACAAACGAAGAAGATCAAATTATTGCCGTTTATGATTTAGGCGGTGGAACATTTGATGTGTCTGTGTTGCGCATTGCCGGCGGTGTTTTTGATGTTTTATCTACCCATGGCGATACATACCTTGGCGGTGATGATGCCGACAGGGCCATTGTTGATTACTGGTTGCGGCAGGCTGGAGTCAGCAAAGATGACATGGAAGTACAAAGTAATTTGGCGCAATCGCTGAGGCTGGCGGCAGAGCAGGCTAAAAAGCATTTATCGGGTAACGACAGTTTCAGCATGACACTGAATGGCGATACCCTTCAGATTGACCGCGCCACATTTGAACAACTGATCACGCCATTGGTGGAGCGCACCATGCAAAGTTGCCGACAGGCTTTAAAAGATGCAGGCCTCAAGCCAGCTGATATTGATACGGTATTGATGGTTGGGGGCAGTACCCGCATCCCTTTGATCAAAAAAACGGTCAGCGCATTTTTTGGAAAGCCCGTGCATGATACCCTTGACCCGGATGAAGTGGTGGCACTGGGCGCCGCTGTGCAGGCTGATATTTTGGCCGGCAATAACCGCGAGATGCTTTTGCTGGATATCACCGCATTGAGTCTTGGCATTGAAACGGCGGGGGGATTGATGGATGTGCTGATTCCCAGGAATTCAAAAATACCATCCCGCGCATCGAGGCAGTACACCACACAAATAGACGGGCAATCGGGTATGCGGATCAGCGTTTACCAGGGTGAACGCGATTTGGTAAAGGATAACCGCAAACTAGCCGAATTCAACCTGACCGGTATCCCGGGAATGCCTGCCGGTTTACCGAAAGTGGAAATAGGTTTCATGATTAATGCGGATGGCATATTAACAGTAACGGCAAAGGAATTGCGCAGCGGCGTGGAACAACAGATTGAAGTGCAACCACAGTACGGATTAACCGACGAGCAGGTTGAGCAAATGCTGATGGATTCGATTACGCATGCCCGTGATGATATGTCGGCCCGCGCCCTGACCGAAGCCCGCACGGAAGGCGAACAGCTTTTAAAGACAACTGAAAGGTTCCTGCAAAAGAATGCTGATATGCTGACGCAGGAAGAATTATTGCAAACGGCATCCGCGATGCAGGTTTTGCAATTATCGCTGACGATGACGGACAAGGACCTGATACAGCAAAAGATCGAGGCATTGAATGAAGTGTCAAGGCCTTATGCTGAGCGCGTCATGGATGAAGCCGTCGCGCATGCCATGAAGGGAAAAACAATTTAAGCGCTTTACGCCTGTCATAATACAAGCATCCCAATAATACAAGTAATCCGCCAAGGGCGACCGGGATAGACCAGGCCAGGTAGGCCGGTTCATAGAGGAACTTCACATGCTGTTTACCCGGTGGTACCATAACGCACATAAATGCCATGTTGGCCCTGTAGATTTTTACCTCACGGTGACCTATAAACGCTTTCCAGTTTTTATTATAGACTTGTGTCAGCAACAGGTAAGCTGGTGCAGTGGCATTGGTCTGAAATGAGCATGAACGGTTGCTGAATCCCGAACATTGCACATATCCCGGGCTAGCATGACCCTCTTGATCATTTTTTTTCAAGCCCGGCACATCATCCGCAAACAGTATTTTTTGCGATGAGGGAATGGCCAAAAGGCTGTCTGAATACCGGTATGCCGTATCTGCCATGTAATAGGGCGGATAACCGAATATGCGCCGCCTGAGGGAATCGGCAGCCGCCAGATCAAAGAGTAATTTATGATGTGAAGGGTTCACCACTTCATTTACCCAGGCAATTTGTTTCTGGTATACGGAAGCGGAGCCGTAAGCGCGGTTATAGGAAGATTCCTGTTGGTTATTTACAGCCATTGGGATGCTGCCTGAAGGGCATGGATACCCTTTGGGGCTTTGATCAATGAATGCATTGATTTCACGGGTTGATACGCGGGACACAATGGTATAGGGAATGATGGCCTGTGCACAAATCACACTGTTGAGAATAAACAGCATGAGCAATAATCTTGATTTGACGGGTTTGCCGGAACGGAGCAGCCAGAGGAAAATAGCTAAGAAAAATAATTGCAGGATACCATCGATCCAAACAGCCTGTTGGAATGATAAGGAATCATAAGTTAGTTTTAATTGGTCGCGCCAGCTTTCCGCAGACTGATTGACGCCGGCAGTTTTGTACCCGTTCAGGTTGAATAAAAGAAACAGCATGATCATTCCGATAAAAGCTATTGCGGTTTTTTTATACAATGCTGTATTACCCGATGATATATTTGACCAGAATGCGTCGAATGGTTTTGCCGCCAGCAGCAACAAGCTAACGGTAACGAATAAACGCATTGTGCCGGGGTGCCTGAACAGGTTCATGCCGGGTAAATAATCGTAACAAAATTTCCGGACCGGGCTGGCATCCCCAACGGAAAAAAGAAAGAAAAAAATGGTACCTGAAAGTATCCACCAGGTGGATTTTGCAGGCCTCGCCCTGATCCATCCTGCCAGCATCACTATGCTAAACAATCCCGTAAAAATGCTCCTGGCTGTAGGGTTGTTCATGAGCCATTCGTGAGACCGGGTTACGCTCAAAGGGAATACCGCGGATATCAGTCCAAACCAGGTAAATGGGTTTTCCTGTGCCTGCCCGATGCTTAAGCCGGATGCTCGCTGGTAATTGGGCAGGTAATCGAGGTAAGAGAGCAGGGCCGGTAAAGACAGTATGATGAAGCCTGCCCCCGCAATGATAATGAAAGGAAAGGTTTTCCAGATTTCGTGTATGCCTTGCCGTAATGTATGCTGATTGAATAACCCGAATAAGGTCATGCCGGCCATAATGTAAGCCGTCATGATCAGGAATGAGGGGTACCCGGCACTGAATAAAAAGTAAAGGGCCAGTGCTGTCTTGCAGGCATTTCCCAATCGCCGAACCGGTTCAAAAATGAGGCGATGGAAATACAGCATCACAAACGGAATTCCTGCCGCACTGGCTGTCCATACAGTGATCTGTGCAGTGTCAATGATAAAGCCGCTGAACATAAAACCCACCGCAAGCGCCAGCTTCGTGTACGCATGATGGTTACCGGTTCCCAGTAATTTATACAAGCCAACACCTGACAGGAACATGTACAGCAAAGTTTCCGCATGCAGGCTGTACATGTTATAAGTTGAGATAGCAGAAAATATCCAAACCACCGGGTTCCACACACCCGATTGCATATCGCCATGTAAAGGATAGCCCATATAAAAGTATGGCGACCAGTATGGGAGCATGCCCTGGCGAATGGCATCGCTGGCCATAAAACGGTTGGGGAGGAAATAGACAAAGGCGTCGTTTTTCAGGCTGAATAAACCCGTACTCAAGGGCCAGTAGCCAATCACGCATATCAACAGAAGACAAATGGCATGTTTCACCGGAATGCCTGTTTCCCGTTTCAACGGTAAATGTGGATGTGCCTGCTTGATCATGATGCCGGTTGGTTTTTTTCCCAAATAGCAATGACTGATTTTCCTGCGCCGTGAAAAAGAACCTTATCCAGTATTTTGGATGCCGGTACGAGAAAACGGTCCCAAAACCTGATTTGTTTTTCGGTGGGCATCGATTGCCTGAGCATCCATTTATTGGACAGTGACGCACAAAGTCCCGCTGAATCCGCGTAAAAAAACCTTAATTTTCGGGTATCCTTGGGTGTGAGTTCACGTAACGCATTTATAGTATACCTCCTGTAATGGCCAATGGCTATGTCAAATGGGCTCATGAGGTATGGATGCGCAGGCGCCAGTACCAGTAATTTCCCGCCGGGCTTCAACAATGCGGATGCGGTTTCCAGCTCTTCTTTATCGTTTAGAATATGTTCCAGTACATCAATATACAAAATGCAGTCGTAAGCGGGCACACGGGGCAATTGGCCTGTATCCGCGCAAATGACCTGGCAGGCCGGTGGAAGTGCAGATTTTTTTAACGCTTCATCCAGCCGGCCCGCCATTTTTTGATCCGGTTCCAGCAGGGTCCAGCTTTTCACATCTGGGCACATGAGGTACCCGGTATTGGTTGCCAACCCGGCGCCCACTTCCAATACATTGCCGCTGATATAAGGTTTGAGCAATGCGGCCATGTAGGATTTCCAGTTTCGGGCCTGTGCAAAAAGTTCCAGCTCATTCCCCGGGTATGCGTAACCGTTATCCTTCATGGTTCAGCTTTTCATGTGTCAGGATATAATCCCGGTAATGGACGGCGGGGATAATTTTTTGCTGTGTTTGCGCAGCGAGGTAAAAAAATACCGCCATCAGTGATATCAGGAAACTGACCAGCAGGATGATCAGCATAGAGCTGCTTAGCGTTGATGCCCAGCCGGGGATGGCCAGGTCGGTGGCGAATCGCGTAAAAAATATCCCTGCTATGGAAAGCAGTGCCAGGCACATTAGCAGGAATGAACCGATGGCCAACCGGGTGATGATTTTTTCAAGGAATACCGACATGGCGCCCAGCCCGTGCAGCACCAATTGGGTAAACGACATTTTAGAAGTTCCCGCGTACCGTTGGCCCCTGTCGAGCGGAATGGTATGATAAGGCAAGCCTGACCGGATCACCGTGCCGGGATAATGGCTCCATAGTTCGGGGTAGTATATTAAACGTCCCAACATGGAAGCCGGTATGCAGGAAAAATTTCCAAATGAAATCTTTCTGCCTGTCAGCCACCGGAAGGCCATCCGGTAAACAACATAACCCAATTTAAACCTTAGTCCATTCCTGCGTTTGCCCCTTGTGGAGAAGATGATTTTGTCGCCTTCTTTACTTTGAGCAGCAACAAGCTTATGGATATCGGCAGGGATATCTTCACCATCGCTATCCATCACCAACACATGGGTGCAGGGTATATGCTGATGGATATAGCTTAAACCTACGGCAATGGCCTTTTGGTGCCCCAGGTTTCGAACAAGACGTATACAATCAATTGGGATGCGTGCAGGTAAACGGGAAGGCAGTGGCTCAGTTGAACCATCATCCACCAGCAGGATGCGCGCCCCCAAATCCGCGGGGATTGTGGCATCGATATCTGCCAATAAACGTGTCAATGAATCGGCATCATTGAAATACGGCAGGAGGATGGTCAACCGGGTTGGGTTCATGCAGCTTGATTCGGCTGAAAATTAGTTAATTATATGGTAATTGCGGGTCAACCGCGCAGCGTAGCCAGCCGGTGCACATATTTTCCGATCATATCGAACTCCAGGTTAACCCGGTCGCCGGCTTGCAGGCTTTTCATATTGGTGTGTTCGAAAGTATAAGGGATGATGGCCACAGAAAAGGCGTTACTGGCCACATCGAAAATGGTCAGGCTGATCCCGTTCAATGAAATGGAGCCTTTTTCAATCATCAATGGGGCAAAAGAGGGGTCGGTTTGAAACCGAAACAGCCAGCTTCCGCCCTGGTCTGAAACAGACAGGCATGTACCTGTACCGTCTACATGCCCCTGGACAATATGCCCGTCGAGCCTGCCATTCATGGCCATACAACGTTCGAGGTTCACTAGGGTGCCGGGTTTCCAGGCCCCCAGGTTGGTTTTATCGAGGGTTTCCTGCACGGCTGTAACCTGGTGGGTTTTGCCGGATATTTTTTCAACGGTGAGGCATACGCCGTTATGGCTGAGGCTCTGGTCTATTTTTAGTTCCGGCGCGAGGCTGGACGATACCTGGAAAATCCGGTTACTGCCAGATTCTTCAATGGCGATGATTTCCCCGACAGATTCAATGATTCCTGTAAACATTTGCCAAATTTCGGAAAAGGGCGTTGAAATATATTTTTTTCATAAAAATTCCTATCTTTGCGCCCCGCTGGCAGCAGCACTATTTTTTCACAAAAGGAGGTATTATTATCATGTTAATCATCGATTCAAAAGATTGCGAAAATATCGACAAGGCGCTGAAGAAGTATAAGAAGAAGTTTGAAAAAAGCCGTACGTTGATGCAATTAAGGGAAAGGCAGTCGTTTACAAAGCCTTCCGTTAAGCGCCGCACTCAGGTCCTGAAAGCCGTCTACAAGCAGCAGATCGCTTCCGGTAAACTGGAGGCATAAGCCAGCCTGACATTCATACCATCTTAACCGGTATCCGGGTGAATCATTACCTTTGGATACCGGTTTTTTATGCCTGTACCTTCCACCAGCCATACACAGTCGTTCCTCGACCACCTGCGTTTTGTGAAGCGCTATTCGGCGCATACCCTGACATCTTACGAAAAAGACCTATCAGATTTTTGTCGTTTTGTACATGACCAATACGAAGAGGCCGACCTGTTGCAGGTAAGGCCTGCCATGATCCGCACCTGGCTGGCATCGCTGAAGGATGCAGGCATGGAATCGCGTACCATCAGCCGAAAAATTTCCGCACTTAAATCATTATATAAATACCTGCGCAAGGAAGGCCTCGCGGATTCCAATCCCATGGCAACCATTGTTACGCCGAAGCTCAATAAACGCCTGCCTATGTTTGTGGAAGAAGGGCAGATGCAGGTATTGTTTGATCACCTGGAGTTTCCCAATAACTGGACGGGCCTGACGCAGCGTTTATTGTTCAGGTTATTGTACGAAACGGGCATGCGCCGCGCTGAGCTGATTGGCCTGAAGGAATCCAGTATTGATGTTTACCAGGGGCAGATCAAAGTATTGGGAAAGGGCAGCAAGGAACGTATCATCCCCATGAACCCCGACCTGATGAAAGCTTTGAAAGCCTATATTACCGAAAAGCATACAAGCTTTCCAGGGGCAGACCAGTCTTGTTTGCTCGTTAACCGTGACGGTAAGAAGTTAAGTCCGGGTTTTGTTTACCAGACCGTTAAAAAATACCTCTCTGCCATCACCACCATTGAGCAAAGGAGCCCGCATATCCTCCGGCATACTTTTGCCACGCATCTGATGAACAGTGGCGCCGATTTGAATGCCGTGAAGGAGTTATTGGGGCACAGCAGCCTGGCATCTACGCAGGTGTACACGCACAATCATATTGAAAAATTAAAGGAAGTGTACAAAAGGGCGCACCCGAAGGCCTGATTTCATCCCTCCATCCATTTTCACATAATTTTATTTTGGAAAAAACGTTCATTATCGTAATTTCATAGGCCCGGTATAAATGCTTTGCCTATGTGATTTTTTTTACCCCTTAACGTAAATTTCTCACACTTAAAATTCATGAATCATGAACGTAAACATTCAAACTGTGCATTTTGACGCAGACTCCAAATTGATTGCGTATATCGAAAAAAAAATAGTCAAACTCACACAGTTTCATGACCGGATTACGAAAGTGGATGTGTATTTGAAACTGGACAACGTGGTACACAACATAAAAGATAAAATTGCCGAAATCAAGGTGAATATCCCGCGGCATGAGTTTTTTGTGAAACAGACATCCAAATCATTTGAGGAAAGTTTTGATGTGGCGATGGATTCCGTGATCAACCAGATCAAGAGAAAGAAGGAGCGGTTAGCAGCCTGATTATCTGTTTAAGCGCCTGAAAACATTGATCCCCCGGAGACGGGGGATTTTTTTATCCGGGCATCAAAAAAAATAATTTACAAAATTTTGGGATTAAGCAATTTCTCTTACCTTTGCCTTCCCAAAAAATAGGCGATACCGCCTGTTTGGGAAAGTTCTTATCAATGCACATCAGATTCGTTGCCCGGTACCATGCTTGAGAAAGCGGCCCCGGTGATTGGATGGATTTGCCTAAAAGCCGAAGTAGCTCAGTTGGTAGAGCAACTGATTTGTAATCAGTAGGTCGGGGGTTCGACTCCCTTCTTCGGCTCAGTATCTGGACAAACAAGGGCAGTTTCCAGAGCGGCCAAATGGGGCGGACTGTAAATCCGCTGTCTTTCGACTTCGGTGGTTCGAATCCACCACTGCCCACAGTTCTTTGAGTGAGGGGATGAAGATTAAGGGTGATGAACACTTTTAACTAAAACCCTCGCTGTAACAAACGCGGAAGTAGCTCATTTGGTAGAGCGGTAGCCTTCCAAGCTTCAGGTAGCCGGTTCGAGCCCGGTCTTCCGCTCAGTTTTTTGAAGATACCCCGTAGTTGGGAGGGAGTTTCCGACTAAACGCCGTGGTAGCTCAGGGGTAGAGCACTTCCTTGGTAGGGAAGGGGTCGTGAGTTCAATTCTCACCCATGGCTCTAAGATCAGGCCCGGAAAGCCGCGGTGTTCGGAGGTTTTTTTAGCCTGGTCGTCTGTGGTGGATTTTACAGACATCGGTTTTAATACATTGTCAAAGGCAGCAGACATAAACAGCAGCCAAACATTTTTACACAAACACACTTTTAAAAAGTACAACAATGGCAAAAGAATCATTCAAAAGGGATAAACCCCACCTGAACGTTGGTACCATCGGTCACGTTGACCATGGTAAGACAACACTCACCGCCGCTATAACCGATGTTTTGTCAAAAAAAGGTTTGGCGGAGAAGAAAAACTATGACGATATTGATGGTGCTCCTGAAGAAAAAGAAAGGGGTATCACAATTAATACCGCTCACGTAGAGTATGCAACTGACACGCGCCACTACGCACACGTAGATTGCCCTGGTCACGCCGACTATGTGAAAAACATGATTACCGGTGCCGCCCAGATGGACGGTGCGATCCTGGTGGTAGCCGCTACAGACGGCCCAATGCCACAAACCAAGGAGCACATCCTGCTGGCCCGCCAGGTAGGTGTACCCCGTATCGTGGTATTCATGAACAAAGTTGACCTTGTTGATGATCCTGAACTGTTGGAACTGGTTGAAATGGAGATCCGCGAATTGCTGACTTCATACGGTTTCGATGGTGATAACACACCTATCATCAAAGGTTCTGCTACCGGCGCCCTGGCTGGTGAAGAGAAGTGGGTGGCTGCCATCAATGAATTGATGAGCGCTGTTGACTCTTACATCCCGCTGCCTCCACGCCTGGTTGATCAGCCTTTCCTGATGAGTGTGGAAGACGTATTCTCCATCACTGGTCGTGGTACTGTAGCTACAGGCCGTATCGAGCGTGGCCGTATCAAAGTTGGTGAGGCAATGGAAATCGTTGGTCTGCAGGAAAAACCACTGGCTACCACTTGTACTGGTGTAGAGATGTTCAAAAAACTTCTCGACGAAGGTGAAGCTGGTGACAACGCAGGTCTGCTGCTCCGCGGTATTGAAAAGAACCAAATCCGTCGTGGTATGGTACTTTGCAAACCAGGTTCTATCACTCCGCACACCCAGTTCAAGTGCGAAGTTTACGTACTGAGCAAGGAAGAAGGTGGCCGTCACACGCCGTTCTTCAACAAATACCGTCCTCAGTTCTACTTCCGTACAACTGACGTAACAGGTGAAGTAACTTTGAACGCAGGTACTGAAATGGTTATGCCTGGCGATAACACCAGCATGACTGTTACCCTGATTCAACCGATCGCCATGGAAAAAGGTCTGAAATTCGCGATCCGCGAAGGTGGCCGTACCGTAGGTGCCGGACAGGTTACTGAGATCATCAAGTAATCAAAGTTATCTTTGACATATTTTAAGCTGATTAGTCCCGCTACCCATGCGGGACTAATTAGCTAAATTACGGGCATGGTGCAATGGTAGCATACGGGTCTCCAAAACCTTTGATCTGGGTTCGAATCCTAGTGCCCGTGCAAGGTTTTTTGTAAACTCATTGATATGAACAAAATCTCAACATTTGTGAAGGAGTCCTACCAGGAACTCATGGAAAAAGTGACCTGGCCGAAATGGGACCAATTGCAGCAATCTACCATGATTGTACTGGGCGCGACCCTTTTCATCACGGCGATTGTGGCGTTGATGGACTTCATCGCTAACGGCTCCATGAAATTTATTTACTCTTTATTTGAATAATCATGCAAGAAACAACACCGGCATCTGTGGAAAAGGCGGAGAAGGAAAGCAAATGGTATGTTTTGCGCGTAGTCAGTGGCAAGGAGCGTAAAGTAAAGGAATACCTCGATAAGGATATCGTGCGGAACGGATGGGATAAAGTCGTGAAGCAAATTTTCCTCCCTGTAGAAAAAGTATACAAAGTGCTCAATGGCAAAAAGGTCATGAGGGAAAGGAATTTCTATCCCGGTTATATCATGATTGAAGTGGCCGACAATAAGCTGAACGATGACATGATCCAGCACATCAGCAATATCAGCAACGTCATGCATTTCCTGACGGATGGCAAGGGGTCAAAAGGAAATATCATTTCCTTGCGCAAAGCGGAGGTGAATAAAATGCTGGGCAAGGTTGATGAAATGACGGATATCGGTGGCGTAACCATGAGCGAACCATTCATTATCGGGGAAACCATCAAAATCATAGATGGTCCATTCAACGACTTCAATGGCGTGATTGAGGAGGTAAACGATGAAAAGAAAAAACTGAAAGTACAGGTAAAGATTTTCGGACGCGCCACCCCGGTGGAACTCAGCTACATGCAGGTAGAGAAAATCTCATAACCCAATCAATATCAACGCATTCAAACCGGGCCGAATTTTCCGCCCGGTTTTTTGTTTGTATCATTAAAAAATACCTTACCTTTGCGTCCCCAATTAGTTCTTTAGAGCTCATTCCCGCTTCAGGCGGGATCGGTTTGGGAGTTTCGCCACAGGCGGGACGTTAACACCAAAAAACAATTTTATGGCAAAAGAAATCACCGGCTATGTCAAGCTCCAGTGCAAAGGAGGACAAGCCAATCCAGCTCCCCCCATCGGGCCGGCGCTCGGCTCCAAGGGTATCAACATCATGGAGTTCTGCAAGCAGTTCAATGCGCGCACGCAGGACAAACCAGGTAAGGTTTTACCAGTGTTGATCACCGTTTATGCAGACAAATCATTCGACTTCATCATCAAAACCGCACCAGCGGCCGTTCAGTTGATGGATGCAGCCAAAATCTCCAAAGGCAGTAAGGAGCCAAACCGCGCTAAAGTGGGTAAGGTTACCTGGTCTCAGATTGAAGAGATCGCAAAAGACAAAATGGAAGATTTAAACGCATTCACCCTGAAAAGCGCCATGACCATGGTTGCAGGCACCGCACGCAGCATGGGCCTCAATGTGGAAGGTACAGCGCCCTGGGAAAATAACTAATCGTCAACCTGTTCCGCAACCGCGGAGCTTTTCTAAACTTTTTTAACCATGATTACTAAAAAAAGAAAAATAGCAAACGCTAAGGTTGACGCTAATAAGGCTTATACGCTGAAAGAAGCAGCTACTTTAGTAAAAGAAGTCAATACCACTAAATTCGACAGTTCCGTTGACGTACACGTACGTTTGGGCGTTGATCCAAAGAAAGCCGACCAGGCAATCCGCGGAACCGTTTCCCTTCCTCACGGTACCGGTAAAACGAAGCGCGTGCTGGTACTCTGCACGCCCGATAAGGAAGCAGAAGCTAAAGCAGCCGGCGCCGACCACGTAGGACTGGATGAATTCATCAGCAAAATCGAATCTGGCTGGACCGATATCGATGTGATCGTAGCCACTCCATCCGTGATGCCAAAAATTGGTAAACTCGGTAAAGTGCTGGGTCCCCGTAACCTGATGCCAAACCCTAAAACCGGTACGGTAACAAACGATGTGGCTGCCGCAGTCACTGACCTGAAAGGTGGTAAAATCGCATTTAAGGTAGATAAAGTTGGTATCATCCACGCGTCTATCGGAAGGGTGAGCTTCCCGGCCGACAAAATCGCCGAGAATGTTCAGGAACTCATCAATGCCATCATCAGGCTGAAACCATCTACCGCCAAAGGTACTTACCTGAAAGGCGTGAGCATGGCCAGCACCATGAGCCCGGGCATTATGGTGGATACCAAATCTTTTTTAAACTAAATGCAAATGGCTTCGGGCTGACGCCCGGGGTATAAAATATTTGTTATGACAAAACAAGAGAAAAACGAAGTGATTGAAGTGCTGAAAGGCAAGTTCGCCCAGTACAACAACTTCTATGTAACCGATACAGAGAGCCTGACTGTGGCCGACGTCAGCAAGCTCAGGCGTGTTTGCTTCAGCAAGCAGGTTGAAATGAAAGTGGCCAAGAACACCCTGATCAAAAAAGCGCTGGAAAGCCTGGATGCCGAAAAGTACGCGGCTGTGTACGATTCGCTGCACAAGGTAACCGCCCTGATGTTCAGCGAAAACCCTAAGGACCCTGCCCTGATCATCAGCAGCTTCCGCAAGGAGAAAAACGCTGAGCGCCCGGTACTGAAGGCCGCGTTCATCAACGGTGATGTATTTGTAGGCGATAACCAACTGAAGGCGCTGACCCAAATCAAGACGAAGAACGAATTGATTGGCGAAGTGATCGGATTGTTGCAATCACCTATCCAGCGTGTTTTGGGCGCCCTCGAAAACAAAGAGAACGCCAAAGGCAAGGTGGAAGAAGCCCCGGTTGCGGAAGCTGCCCCTGCAGCAGAAGCAGCACCGGCCGCTGAAACACCGGCAGCACCGGAAGCGCCCGCCGCTCCGGAAGCATCGGCTGATGCGGCTGAAACACCGGCCGCTGAGTAAATTTTTGCATGAACTATTCCCGCCGCGGTGGGATAGCCATCATACATTGTACACAATTTTTTTAAACCTTCCTCCGGATTCGCCAGGCGAAAATGAAGGGGGAAAAAATTAAACAAACATGGCAGACGTAAAATCATTAGCAGAAAGCCTCGTAGGCTTAACAGTAAAAGAAGTACAGGAACTCGCTGAATTCCTGAAAACCGAGTACGGTATCGAACCAGCTGCTGCTGCAGTAGTTGTAAGCGCCGGCGACGGCGGTGGCGCAGCTGCCGCTGAAGAGAAAACATCTTTCAACGTAATCCTGAAGAGCGGTGGCGCTAACAAGCTGGCCGTTGTGAAGATCGTGAAAGACCTGACTGGCCTGGGACTGAAAGAAGCCAAAGACCTGGTTGACGGCGCTCCTAAACCAATCAAAGAAGGCGTTGATAAAGCAACTGCTGAAGACCTGAAAGCTAAGCTGACTGAAGCTGGGGCTGAAGTGGAAATCGCCTAATCGGTATATTTCGACATCTTTCATAAGCCGGTGATTATCACCGGCTTATGTATTTTAATGACATAATGGGTTTGCCGTTAAGCAAAAATCCTACCAAACCTAACAATTTAACAGCTTTTCTGACTAATTCCAAAATAAATTCTTACCTTTGCCCTCCTTTAATTTCGGGTTAGTGGCATTTGCATGTCCTGCACACTCGAAACGACCGGGGGCCTTCGCACATTAAAACGTTTTAATTAAGATATGTCTGCAACAAAATCAACTGCTGCTAAAAGGGTGAATTTCGGAAAAATTGACCATTTAGCAGAGCAACCCGATTTACTCGGAATCCAGATTCAATCTTTCAAAGACTTCTTCCAGTTAGAAACTACTCCCGACAAACGTAACAACGAAGGTTTGTTCCGCGTGTTCAAGGAAAACTTTCCCATCACGGACACGCGCAACATCTTCGTGCTGGAATTCCTGGATTATTTTGTTGACCCGCCACGCTATACCATTGAGGAGTGTATCGAACGCGGACTGACCTACGCTGTTCCGCTGAAAGCCAAGCTGCGCCTGAGTTGTAACGATGAGGAGCATGTGGATTTCCAGACCATCGTGCAGGATGTGTTCCTCGGCAATATCCCTTACATGACCCCGCGTGGCACATTCGTGATCAACGGCGCCGAACGTGTTGTGGTAAGCCAGTTGCACCGTTCCCCAGGTGTGTTCTTCGGACAGTCTGTTCACCCGAACGGTACAAAAATTTATTCCGCGCGTGTGATTCCTTTCAAAGGCGCATGGATGGAATTTGCTACCGATATCAACAACGTGATGTACGCGTACATCGACCGTAAGAAGAAGTTCCCGGTAACAACATTACTGAGGTCTATTGGCTTTGAAACGGATAAAGACATCCTCGAACTCTTCGGTATGGCCGATGAAGTGAAGGCTGATAAGAAGACCCTAGAAAAGCATATCGGCAAACGCCTGGCCGCCCGCGTACTCCGCACATGGGTGGAAGATTTTGTGGATGAGGATACCGGTGAAGTGGTTTCCATCGAACGTAATGAAGTGATCCTCGAAAGGGATACCGTACTGGATGAAGAAAACATGGACATGATCCTGGAAATGGGTGCGAAAAGCGTATTCATCCAGAAAGAAGAAGTAAGCGGCGATTATGCCATCATCTATAATACCCTGAACAAGGATACTTCAAACTCAGAGCTCGAAGCAGTTCAGCATATTTATAAGCAACTCCGTGGCGCAGACGCCCCGGATGATGAAACCGCCCGCGGCATCATCGATAAATTATTCTTCAGCGATAAGCGCTACGACCTTGGTGAAGTTGGCCGTTATAAAATCAACCGCCGCCTGGGACTGAACTTCCCGCTTGACAAAAAAGTATTGACAAAAGACGATATCATTTCCATCATCAAATATCTCGTAATGCTGACCAATGGCAAGAGCGAGGTAGATGATATCGATCACCTGAGCAACCGCCGTGTGCGCACCGTAGGGGAGCAACTCTACGCCCAGTTTGGCGTAGGCCTGGCCCGTATGGCACGTACCATCCGCGAGCGCATGAACGTACGCGACAATGAAGTATTTACCCCGGTTGACCTGATTAATGCGAGGACACTGTCTTCCGTGATCAATTCATTCTTCGGTACATCACAGTTGTCGCAGTTCCTCGACCAGACGAACCCGCTGAGTGAGATCACGCACAAGCGCAGGATCTCCGCCCTCGGCCCCGGTGGTTTGAGCCGCGAACGCGCCGGCTTCGAGGTTCGTGACGTACACTACTCACATTATGGTCGCCTGTGTACCATTGAAACACCGGAAGGTCCGAACATCGGTTTGATCTCCACGCTTTGTGTGCACGCCAAGATCAACGAGATGGGCTTTATCGAAACGCCATACCGCAAGGTGGAAAACGGTAAAGTAGATACCAAGAAAATTACTTACCTCAGCGCTGAGGAGGAAGATACCGCCAAGATTGCCCAGGCGAATGTGGAAATTGATGAGAAAGGAAACTTCGTGGAAGACAGGATTAAGTCTCGCCAAACAGGCGATTTCCCGATCCTGGATAAAGGAGAAGTGGAATTCATGGACGTGGCCCCCAACCAAATTGTGGGCTTGAGCGCCTCTTTGATTCCATTCCTGGAGCATGATGACGCCAACCGTGCCCTGATGGGATCAAACATGCAACGCCAGGCGGTGCCGCTGCTTCGTCCGGAAGTCCCCATTGTGGGAACCGGTCTTGAAGGCAAAGCCGCCCGCGACGCGCGTATCCAGATACATGCTACAGGCGATGGTGTGGTGGAATATGTTGACGCCAACGAAATACATGTTCGTTATAAAAGGAGCGAGTCCGATAAACTGGTGAGTTTCGAAGACGACCTGACGGTGTACAGGCTTACCAAGTTTGTGCGCACCAACCAGGAAACCTGCATCAACCTTCGTCCTGCCGTAACAAAGGGTCAGAAAGTAAACGAAGGAGATTTCCTCACCGAAGGTTATGCTACCAAGGACGGAGAACTGGCGCTGGGCCGCAACCTGAAAGTGGCATTCATGCCATGGAAAGGTTACAATTTCGAGGATGCCATCGTGATCAGCGAAAAAGTGGTGAAGGAAGACTTGTTTACGTCTATCCATATCAGTGAGTTTGAAACTGAAGTGCGCGATACCAAACTGGGTGAAGAAGAACTGACACCGGATATTCCAAACGTAAGCGAGGAAGCTACTAAGGACCTCGATCAGAATGGCATCATCCGCATCGGTGCCAGCATCAAGGAAGGCGACATCATCATTGGTAAGATCACACCAAAAGGTGAGAGCGATCCTACCCCTGAAGAAAAGCTGCTCCGCGCCATCTTCGGTGATAAGGCCGGTGACGCGAAAGACGCATCACTCAAAGCGCCAAGCGGTACTGAAGGTGTGGTGATAGATAAGAAACTCTTTCAGCGCGCCAAAAAAGACAAGAACGCGAAAGTGCGTGAGAAAGCGCTCCTGGAAAAGATTGAGAAGACACACGAAAAGAACGAAGCGGATTTGCTTGAACTGTTGCTGAGTAAGTTGCAGACACTGCTGAAAGACAAAACCAGCCAGGGCGTCAGTAACAATTTCGGTGAAGTGCTGATCGGCAAAGGCGCTAAGTTTAATGCCAAAAACCTGGCAGGTATCGATTATCAAAACGTAAATCCTTTGGGATGGAGCGGCGATGCCAAAACGGATGACCAGATCAACACCTTGCTGCATAATTACAACATCAAATACAACGAGGAACTGGGCCGCTACAAGCGTGAGAAATTCAACATCTCAATTGGTGATGAATTGCCAGCCGGTGTATTGAAACTCGCTAAAGTTTATCTCGCTGTGAAGCGGAAACTGAAAGTGGGTGATAAGATGGCCGGCCGCCACGGCAACAAAGGTATTGTGGCCAAGATCGTTCGCCAGGAAGATATGCCGTTCCTCGACGACGGTACCCCGGTTGACATTGTACTCAACCCGCTGGGCGTACCAAGCCGTATGAACCTCGGACAGATCTATGAAACAGCCCTGGGTTGGGCCGGAGAGAAGCTCGGTGTCCGCTTCGCTACGCCCATCTTTGATGGCGCTACCGTAGATGAGATCGCTGATAATATTGAAAAAGCCGGTCTGCCTAAGTTTGGCCATACATTCTTGTTTGATGGTGAAACCGGTGAGCGTTTCGATCAGAAAGCAACAGTTGGTATCATTTATATGATCAAACTGCACCACATGGTGGATGATAAAATGCACGCCCGTTCTATCGGACCGTACAGCCTCATCACGCAGCAACCATTGGGTGGTAAAGCGCAGTTTGGTGGACAGCGTTTCGGTGAGATGGAAGTGTGGGCCCTCGAAGCTTACGGCGCTTCCAACATCCTGCAGGAGCTGCTGACACTGAAATCGGATGATATCATTGGAAGGGCCAAAACTTACGAAGCGATTGTGAAAGGTGACAACATCCCAAGGGCGGGAATCCCTGAATCATTCAATGTACTTGTACATGAATTGAGGGGATTGGGCCTCGACCTGAAGTTCGAATAAGGACAAAGGTTCATGATGCATCACCCATCTTAACAAGTAAGCGGGTTCAATAATTATAACAACTATCTATTTTTTACATATGGCATTCAAAAAAGAAAATCGCCCCAAAGCAACATTTTCTAAAATCACCATCAGCCTGGCTTCGCCTGACAGCATCCTTGAAAGGAGTTACGGTGAAGTGCTGAAACCCGAAACCATCAACTACCGCACATACAAACCTGAACGCGATGGTTTGTTTTGCGAAAGGATTTTTGGTCCGGTGAAAGATTATGAATGTGCTTGCGGTAAATACAAACGCATTCGTTACAAAGGCATCGTATGCGACCGCTGCGGTGTGGAAGTAACTGAAAAGAAAGTGCGCCGCGAACGTATGGGGCATATCAAGCTGGTTGTACCTGTAGTGCATATCTGGTACTTCAAGTCACTGCCAAATAAGATCGGCTACCTGCTGGGTACGAGTTCAAAGAAACTCGAAACCATTATTTACTACGAACGTTTCGTGGTGATACAGCCCGGTATCCGCGCAGATAAGGGCCAGAACTATGGCGACCTGCTGACAGAAGAAGAATACCTCGATATCCTGGATGCTTTGCCAAAAGACAACCAGGTGTTACCTGATGAAGATCCTAATAAGTTCATCGCGAAGATGGGCGCCGAAGCGGTTCATGCCATGCTGGAGCGCATCGACCTGGATCAACTGAGTTTTGAATTGAGGAATGCCGCCGCCAACGAAACATCCCAGCAACGCAAGGCAGATGCTCTGAAGCGTTTGAGCGTGGTGGAAAGCTTCCGTGAAGCCAACGCGCGGATCGTCAACCGTCCGGAATGGATGGTGATGCAATACATACCGGTGATCCCACCGGAACTGAGGCCGCTCGTTCCCCTGGATGGTGGCCGTTTCGCGTCATCTGACCTGAACGACCTCTACCGCAGGGTGATCATCCGCAACAACCGACTGAAGCGCCTGCTCGAAATCAAGGCGCCTGAAGTGATCCTGCGTAACGAAAAACGTATGTTGCAGGAAGCGATCGACTCGCTGTTCGATAACAGCCGTAAATCAAACGCGGTGAAAGCCGAAGGCGGACGTGCATTGAAATCACTCAGCGATGTGCTGAAAGGTAAGCAGGGCCGTTTCCGCCAAAACCTGTTGGGTAAGCGTGTTGACTACTCAGGCCGTTCCGTAATTGTGGTTGGCCCTGAATTGAAAATGCACGAATGCGGACTGCCAAAAGACATGGCCGCCGAACTGTTTAAGCCATTCATCATCCGCAAGCTGATTGAAAGGGGTATTGTGAAGACAGTGAAGAGCGCCCGCAAACTTGTTGATAAAAAAGAGGCGATCATTTGGGATATCCTCGAAAACATATTGAAGGGGCACCCGGTTCTCCTGAACCGTGCCCCGACCCTGCACCGCTTGTCAATCCAGGCCTTCCAGCCAAAGCTGATTGAAGGAAAAGCGATCCAGTTGCACCCATTGGTAACCACAGCCTTCAACGCCGACTTTGACGGTGACCAGATGGCCGTGCACGTTCCATTGAGCAATGCCGCTATCCTGGAAGCGCAGTTGCTGATGCTGTCTTCGCACAACATCCTCAACCCGCAAAACGGTACGCCAATCACCCTGCCATCGCAGGACATGGTACTCGGACTTTACTACATCACCAAGGGTAAGAAAACCATGGGTAATGATGTGGTGAGGGGAGAAGGCAAAGCCTTTTATTCCGCAGAAGAAGTGATCATCGCTTATAATGAAAAACAGATTGACCTGCACGCCAATATCCGCGTAAAAGCGGATGTGCGCCAGGCCGACGGCAGCCTCGTGAAAAAGCTGATTGACACTACTGTAGGCCGCGTCATCTTTAACCAGTTTGTTCCTAAAGAAGTTGGTTTTGTGAACGCCCTGCTGACCAAAAAAGCTTTGCGTGAAATCATTGGCGATATCATCAAATGGACGAGCATCCCTGCAACCGCTAAATTCCTCGACGATATCAAAACACTCGGATACCGCATGGCCTTCCGTGGTGGATTGTCGTTCAACATCAACGACCTGATCATCCCGGCCGTGAAATCGGAACTGGTGGAAAGCGCGCAGTCTGAAGTGGCTGAAGTTTGGGATAGCTACAATATGGGCTTGATCACCAACAACGAACGTTACAACCAGATCATCGATATCTGGAGCCGCGTAGATACCAAGGTAACGGAAACGCTTATACGCGAATTGTCTGCCGACAAACAAGGTTTCAATTCCGTATTCATGATGCTTGATTCCGGCGCCCGTGGTAGTAAGCAGCAGATCAAGCAGCTTGCCGGTTTGAGGGGATTGATGGCGAAGCCCCGAAAGTCTGGTTCATCAGGCAGCGAGATCATCGAAAACCCGATCCTGGCTAACTTTAAAGACGGCCTGAGCGTATTGGAATACTTCATCTCTACCCACGGTGCCCGTAAGGGTCTGGCCGATACGGCTCTGAAAACGGCCGACGCCGGTTACCTGACCCGCAGGCTGGTTGACGTTGCCCAGGATGTGGTGATCAATGAAGAAGATTGCGGAACCCTCAGGGGTATTGCCACACAGGCATTGAAAGACAATGAAGACATCATCGAGCCACTGAGCGACCGTATCGAAGGACGCACATCGCTGCACGATATTTATAACCCGGTAACCGATGAGCTGATCATCAATGCCGGTGAAGAAATTTCAGCCGACATCGCTAAGAAAATTGACGAAGCGGGCATCGAAAGCGTGGAAATCCGTTCCGTGCTGACCTGCGAAAGCAAACGCGGTGTGTGCGTGAAATGCTATGGCAAGAACCTCGCATCAGGCATACTGGCCCAGCGCGGCGACGCCGTGGGTATCATCGCAGCACAGTCGATCGGTGAACCCGGTACACAGTTGACACTCCGTACCTTCCACGTAGGTGGTGTGGCCGGCTCAGCTTCCGTAGAGTCATCGCTGACCGCCAAGTTCGATGGTACATTGCAGTTCGACGGATTGCGTACCGTTTCAACTGAAACAAATGATGGTAAGAAAATTCAGGTGGTTATCGGCCGTACCGGTGAAATCAGGAACATCGACGTGAAGTCGGACCGTCTCCTGAACACCATGCACATCCCATACGGTGCCATCCTGAATGTGAAGGACGGACAGAAAATTTCCAAAGGTGATGTGATCTGCACATGGGATCCGTTCAACAACGTAATCGTAGCTGAAGGCAATGGTACCGTGAAGTTTGAATCTGTGATCGAAGGTGTTACATACCGCGATGAGGCTGACGAACAAACAGGCCACCGCGAGAAAGTGGTCATCGAAACCAAGGATAAAACCAAGATCCCTTCTATATTGGTAGAAGGCAAAGAAAAGAAATCATACAACCTGCCGGTGGGTTCGCACATCGTGGTGGAAGAAGGTGATGAGGTAAGGAGCGGACAGGTGTTGGTGAAGATCCCAAGGATCCTCAGCAAACTGAAAGATATCACCGGTGGTCTGCCCCGCGTTACGGAACTCTTTGAAGCACGTAACCCAAGCAACCCCGCTGTGGTTTGTGAGATTGACGGTGTGGTTGCTTTTGGCGCGATCAAACGGGGTAACCGCGAGATCATCGTGGAAGCCAAGGATGGTGTGGTGCGCAAGTACCTGGTGCCATTGAGCCGCCAGATCCTGGTTCAGGACGGTGACTTTGTGAAAGCCGGCGCGCCGCTGTCTGACGGACAAATCGCACCTGCCGATATCCTGTCAATCAAAGGACCGTTTGCCGTACAAGAGTATGTGGTGAATGAGATCCAGGAAGTATACCGTTTGCAAGGTGTAAAAATCAATGATAAGCACATCGAAGTGATTGTTCGCCAGATGATGCGTAAGGTAACCATCGAAGACGCCGGTGATACGCGCTTCCTCGAAGGGGATACCGAAGACCGCATCGACTTCAACATGGAGAACGATTTCATCTACGACAAAAAAGTGATCACTGATGCCGGTGAAAGCACGAAGTTGAAACCGGGACAGATTGTTACGCTCCGCGACCTGCGTGAAGAAAATTCATTGCTGCGCAGGGCCGACAAAAAGCTGGTAGAATACCGCGACGCCCGTCCGGCCACTTCTTCACCGCTCCTGCTCGGTATCACCAAGGCTTCACTCGGAACGCATAGCTGGATTTCTGCCGCTTCCTTCCAGGAAACCACCAAGGTGCTCAGTTCAGCCGCTATCCAGGGTAAAACCGATGATATGCTTGGCCTGAAGGAAAACGTGATCACCGGTCACCACATCCCTGCCGGTACAGGTTTGAGGGAGTTCGAAAACATGATCGTGGGCAGCAAGGAAGAATATGAATTGCTGATGACCACTAAAGAAGCCATGAGTTTCGACGAAGAAGAATAAGTGACTTATTACATATGAAATTAAGGAACAGGTTTATGCCTGTTCCTTTTTTTATACAAACCCATTATGCGTTAACCCTTTCATAATTATCCAAACAGGCTGCATGAAACAACAGGCTTTTAGTTAACTTGCCGCCAATCAAATTGCTGATCATGAAACAATTTTCCGTAGCATTAAATGTGATTCTCTTACTGGCTGTTGCCATTTTGTATTACCTGCATTTTTCTTCCGGCAAATCAACCGCGCAGGTAAAAAAATCCAATTCACCCGCCGCATCAGCCTCTGCTGCACAGCCTGGCGGACAAACCCTGATTGCCTATGTTGACCTTGATTCCCTCAACGAAAAAATTGATTATATCCGCAACAAGCGGAAGGAACTCGAAACAGAACAAAAAGCCATTGAAACGGAATGGGAAAACGGTTACCGCGGGTTGGAAACACAAAAGAATAATTTCCTGAAGAAAGGAGAGTCAATAACGCAACAGGAGGCGGAAGCATTCCAGGAAAGTTTATACCGCCAGCAGCAGGAAGTGGATGGCCGCAAGCAAAATGCTACGCAAAAACTGGGTGAAAAGAGCTACAAGTTTATGGATGACATGCAGAAACGACTGAAAGAGTTTTTGCAGGAATACAATGCCGATAAAAACTATCAGTACATCCTCACCACGGGAACCGGCCTCGATTACCTGGTGTATAAAGATTCTACGCTCAATATCACCGACGATGTGGTGAACGGCATGAATGAAAAAATGAAAGCCGAGAAGAAACCTTAATGTCGCATAATTATATAACTTCAATCCCGTTATCAACCATAACGGGATTTTTATTTAAACCAACTGCATGTCTGAACAAACCCAACAATTCAAAGCCAGCCTGGGCCTGCTTGATGCCACGATGGTGGTGGCAGGTTCGATGATTGGCTCAGGAATTTTTATTGTAAGCGCGGATATCACCCGAAATGTGGGCAGCGCCGGATGGCTGGTTGCCGTTTGGCTGATCACGGGTTTGATGACACTGATCGCGGCCGTAAGCTATGGGGAACTCAGTGGCATGTACCCCAAAGCGGGTGGGCAATATGTGTACCTGAAAGAGGCCTATAACCCATTGCTCGGGTTTTTATATGGCTGGAGTTTTTTCACGGTGATACAAACCGCTACCATCGCGGCTGTTGGTGTGGCATTTTCAAAATTCCTTGCTTACCTGCTGCCCGCGGTGAGCGAAGACCTGGTTGCCTTTGATTTGGGATTTCTGAAAATATCACCCGCGCAATTGGTGTCGATTGGTTTAATTGTTCTGCTCACGTATATCAATACAAGAGGCGTTAAGGAGGGAAAACTGATTCAAACCACATTTACGGTTACCAAGCTGATCAGTTTGTTTGGGCTGATCATTTTCGGGCTCATTTACCTGAAACCTGGGGTATGGTCGGCCAACTGGAGCGACCCCTGGCAATTACAATCGCTCACCGCATATGGTAACGTTGGCGGGTATACGATGATTGCCGCTTTAGGCGCTATCGCCGCGGCTATGGTGGGTTCCATCTTCAGCAGCGATGCGTGGAACAACGTGACATTCATCGCAGGAGAAATCAAAAACCCAAGCAGGAATATTGGATTGAGCTTGTTTTTAGGCACATTGCTGGTGACCATCATTTATGTGTTGGCGAATGTAATGTACACGGCCGTGCTCCCCTTGCAGGAAATCGCTTCGGCGGACAAAGACCGGGTGGCCGTTGCCGCATCAAACGAAATATTCGGGTCATCCGGTACCATCATCATCGCGCTGATGATCATGGTATCAACCTTTGGTTGCAATAACGGATTAATCCTGGCCGGGGCCAGGGTGTATTATACGATGGCCAAAGACGGATTGTTTTTCAGGAAGGCCGGTGATTTGAATAATTTTGCCGTACCGGAATGGAGCCTTTGGGTACAATGTGTGATTGCTTGCTTATGGAGCATCAGCGGTAAATATGGCCAGTTGCTCGACATGATTTCATTTGTCGTGGTGTTATTTTATATGCTGACCATCGCGGGGATTTTCATCCTCAGGAAAAAACAACCGGAAAGAGAAAGGCCTTACAAAGCCTTTGGCTACCCGGTTTTACCGGTATTGTATATCCTGATGGGTTTGAGTTTTTGCGGGCTCCTCATCGCGTACAAGCCGCAATTTACCTGGCCCGGATTGATCATCACCCTGATCGGCATCCCGGTGTATTACATGGCATCCGCCGGCAGGCGAAACAAACAATGATATGAGTAAGGTACAAATAGAGGAGATATTTGATCAGCTATCTCAATTAAAAGTAGCAGTTGTAGGCGATGTGATGCTTGATACATACTGGTGGGGAAAGGTGGAACGCATTTCACCTGAAGCCCCGGTTCCCGTAGTGGCGGTGAGTAACCGTGAACAAAGGATTGGCGGCGCGGGCAATGTGGCACTCAACGTGCGGGCATTGGGCGCCACAGTGCATGTATTGAGTGTGCTGGGCGAGGATGATGATGCCATGCAGTTGCAGCAGTTGTTTACCCTGCATAATATTGAATCGGCATACCTCGTGCGCAGCGGGCAACGCGTGACCACCAATAAAATCAGGATCATCAGCCGGAACCAGCAAATGATGCGGCTTGACGCGGAAATAACCCGTGATATTGATGAAGCGGAAGAAAAGGCATTGATCAGCGCTTTTCAAAAATATGTGGATGAGGTTCAGCCGCAGTTGGTAATTTTGGAAGATTATAATAAGGGCGTACTGACAGCGCATGTCATTGAAGCTATATTGACTATTTGCCGGGAAAAGGGTATCCTTACTGCTGTTGACCCCAAAAGAAAAAATTTCTTCGCGTATCAGCATGCGGATATATTCAAGCCAAACCTGCAGGAAGCCAGGGAGGCTTTAAATCTCTTGCAGGTAGAAGTGTCTGAAAACTCACTGTCACGCATACACGAAGCATTGCATCAGCGCCTGCAGCATCGTGTATCATTCATTACCTTATCAGAGAAAGGTGTTTTTTACCAGTCGGGTAACGTCAAGGCGCTCATACCCACCCATGTGCGCAACATCGCGGATGTGAGCGGCGCCGGCGATACGGTTATTGCCGTAGCATCCCTGATTTACTGCATCACCCGGAATGTTCACCTGATGGCGGATATCGCAAATATCGCTGGCGGATTGGTTTGCGAAGAAGTAGGTACTGTAGCCATCAACAGGGATAAACTGCTGGCAGAATGCCATCGTTTGCTCTGATCCGGGAAAACCCTCCAGGTACCGGATTCGTATCTGTTAAACAGATAAGCCCCGGGCTTGTATCCTGTTTAAGCATTCGCCCAAAAGTTTTGAAACTGTTTGCGGTATAATTAAATAATTTTGGCGCCAAACCAATACTGCAATGCAACCTTATTCCCTTGTCATTCATGGCGGCGCGGGTACCATCCTGAAAGAGGATATGACCCCTGAACTTGAAAAAGCCTATATGGAAGGTCTCGATGAAGCCCTGAGGGCAGGCTTTGCCGTTCTTGAAGAAGGCGGAACGGCCACCAATGCCGTAAAGGCGGCGGTTGTGGTATTGGAAGACAACCTATTGTTCAACGCGGGCAGGGGTTCTGTGTTTACCAAGAAAGGTGTTCAGGAAATGGACGCGGCTATCATGGATGGTAAATCATTAGCCGCGGGCTCTGTGGCCGGTGTGCGAAACGTGCGCAACCCGATTGAACTGGCTGCTGAAGTGATGACCAACAGCAACCATGTGTTCCTAAGCGGAAAAGGCGCCAATGATTTCGCGATCAAGCAGGGTGTAAAACTGGAGCCAGATGAATATTTCTTTTCCCAGTTCAGGTACGATCAGTGGAAGCAAATCCGCGACAGCGATAATTACTCCCTCGACCACACCCACCAGGGTTTGGAGGAGTTGATGAAAGATAAAAAATTTGGTACAGTAGGCGCTGTGGCTTGTGATGGTTTTGGAAACATCGCGGCGGCCACCAGTACCGGCGGCATGACCAACAAGAAATACGGCCGCATCGGCGATAGCCCGCTGATCGGGGCCGGCACCTATGCCAATAATAATACCTGCGCCATCAGTTGCACTGGCCATGGAGAAATTTTCATCCGGGCAGTTGCAGCCTACGATGTGAGCTGCCTTATGGAATACAAAGGCCTGAGCCTTCAGGAAGCGATGGAGGAAGTGGTGAAACACAAACTGGTTGACCTGCAAGGGGAAGGCGGGATGATTGGCGTGGATGCCGATGGCAATACAGCAATGGTCTTTAACAGCGCGGGCATGTACCGGGCCATGAAGCATAGCAATGGGGCTTATGCCATTGGCATTTACAATAGTTAGTGGCGCAAAAAGTTTATTTTTGGCCAGCAACATCCTCCATGAAAAAATATGCCGTTATTGTAGCGGGTGGCTCAGGCACCCGGATGAACAACCCCACGCCCAAGCAGTTCCTGCTGATTGGTCAAAAGCCCGTTATCTATTACACCGTGCAACGGTTCCTCGAAGCCATGCCGGATATCTCCATCATACTGGTATTGCCTGCCAGCCATATTGATACAGGCAAGGCCATCATACATACCTATTTCCCCCAGGCGGATATCTCCATTACAGAAGGGGGCTCCACCCGTTTTGAGTCGGTGCGAAACGGTCTTTCCCTTGTACAGCAGGATGGTATGATATTTGTGCATGATGCAGTAAGGTGCCTGTTGTCAACTGCACTTATCCTTCGCTGTTATGATGAAGCCCTCGCAAATGGTTCAGCCATTCCTGTGGTTCCGGTGAAAGACAGCGTGCGGATGCTGACCGAAACAGGAAATATGCCCGTTGACCGCAATACACTGAAACTGGTGCAAACGCCGCAGGTGTTCAGGGGAAGTGTTTTGCTTCCCGCTTTCCAGGCTCCTTACCGGGACGCCTTTACCGATGAAGCGACCGTTGTGGAAGCCATTGGCCAATCGGTTCACCTGGTAGAAGGTGAGGAACAGAACATCAAGATCACCACTGTGGCAGACCTGGAAGCCGCCCGCAGGATGTTGGCCAGTTCATAACCCGCAACCGACTAACGGTTAACCATACATGAAGAAAGCCTTAACCAGGCCACTCAAAAAATTGGGCCTGTACCACCCGCTGCAATCAGCCTACCGGGCTGCGTTGCGGTCCTTATCCGGAACCTGGTACCGAATACAATATCGGGGAAAATCGGGTAAAGGACATGCCTGCAATTTCTGTAACCAACGATTCGGGAAATTTATTCCATCTTTTCCTGCTCCTGAAAACGCGGCGGCGATCGAGAAGCACCATGTTATTGCAGGATATGGCGCCAATATCATTTGCCCCAATTGCCAGTCTACCGCAAGGGAAAGGCTTGCCAGGCTATGCCTCGATCATTTTATACATCCCGCAGGAAAAAAAATCCTGCATATATCCCCTGAACGAAAGCTGAGTCCTTACCTGCGGTCGGTAGCAGATGTTTTCTCTGCAGACCTTCAACCTGGGTTTTATAGAGATATCGATCCTTCCGTGCAAATGGTTGACCTGACTAAAATGGATTTTTCGAACGGGCAGTTCGACCTGGTTATCGCGAACCATGTGCTCGAACATATCTCCAACGACCGCGACGCGATGCTGGAAATATTCAGGGTGCTGAAACCCGGCGGCAGGGCTGTATTGCAGGTCCCTTATTCGACTAAGCTTTCAGATACAATTGAATCCGCCGGTATTTCTGATCCCTGCTGGCAATCGGCTATGTATGGACAGGAAGACCATGTGCGCATTTATGCATTGGATGACTATATGTTTAGATTGGAGGAAGCAGGATTTCATGTAAAAGTGGTACAACCGGGTGAACTCCTTCGTTTATCCGATGTGGCCCAGCAACCGGAAGAATGTTTCCTCCTGGTCACAAAACCGGCTTAAGGCTTCAATATTCGTAAAAGCCAGGGCAACCTGTTTAGCCGTATAAACGGGTATATTTCTTTTTTATCCGAAAATTTTTCATAGAAATAAGCGATGCCCGGTACATCAGAGCCTTCAAAGTCTAAGCTGAGCGGGCTTCCGGAAAATTCCCTGATGACCTGGTCAAACAAGAAATAATTCGCGCCTTTCTTTTTTCCTTCCGGCCAGATGCAGGAAATCATATTGTATAATCTTCTGTCATCTTTTAGCAGCAATATTAGCGCATATACCTGTCCGCTAGTGCTATCCACGGCCTGCCTGATGATAAGCCTGCCTGATTCCTGCAGCAGGCCGCACAATAAACCGAATTGGGTATAATCGCGGTCTGAAAAATCGGGTATGCGTAACCGGTATAAATCACGGTAGGCTTTTATGGCAAAACCAATATCCTGGCTATCCCGGTATTCCAGGCCCTGCCTGCCGGCCCTGTTGACGCGTTGCCGGAGGTAAGCGTCATATCCCTGCCGGGTTGTCCGGTACCCGTTGTTGAGCGAACGCAGAAAGTTGGTTCGGTATTGAACCTGCCAGCCATTAGGCAAATCCTGCACGACATTCGAGGCGTTCAGGGTAGTTTCTACCAGGCGATATGTTCCGGGAATGGCTTCCAGGAATGAATGGGTGTATGCGGAAATGTTTTGATCTTGTCCGAATATCCCCAATTGCTGAATGAATGCTGGTTGATAGATGTACCTGATCCCAAATTTTTCACGGCTGCAAATGGGCATTAATAATTGGTATTCATCCGATATCAGCGCATCCCAACGGTCAGCCATGGCATCCAGGTAGCTTGATTCCGCGTAGATCAGGCTGTTCGATGAGGAACGTATGGCATTGTCCCATTTCGTTTTGTCGATTTCTTCATATGGTATGAACCGGATGACTGGCATTAGAATGCATTGTAACGAAAAAAGGGCAGGGATTGCAGTTGCTGTATATCGATGCTGAAAGAGATATTGCGCAAAAACTTTTTATCCGGTATGGTGGAACGGATATAGTCACGGTACACTTTACTATACAGTACCGGTACATAAACCTGCAGCACATTTTTAAATAAGGATAATTGAAATCCCGCGTTGTACAGGAAGCGGCTATTGCCTGATTTGGAATCCCATGCTTCGGCATAAGTGCCAATATCCGCGAAAACCCTGACCGGAATGCGTATAGGCAACACCGTTAGTGGATTGATTTGTTTGGGTATGCTGCTGCTGAGGTTAATGGCCGCAAGCCAGTCATCTGTTTTTCCCACTTTATTACTCAGGAGGTCTGTACGCACTTTGAATCCTCCGTCACGCATCATGATTTGCTGATTGGCCAATCCTTCAAATTCATTTCTGCCAATAAAATAATTCGCATAGGTATAATCTTCATAGCCCTTGGGCCCGGTCATGTTCAGGTGGTACCTGTCTGTTTCAAATCTTGATAAAAAGGTTCGGTCACCGGTATAAATAAATTTACCTGCGAAAACCCTGGCCTGCAACCCGCCTTCTTTCCCGTAATTGAAAAAATACTGTCCTGTAAATGCCAGCCGTACAAATCCTTTTCCCTGTTCGGCATCCAGTACGGCTTCATAAGGATACAAGGCCCGGTTGTCTTCCCAATGGAACCTCAGTTGGTTCAGGTACCTGTTGCGTTCCGGCAAACCTATTTCACTGGCCCCGCTGGACGTATCGATGCGAAACGACAAACCAGTTTCCCTGAATAAAAATGTTTTCCATTGTATGTAAGCCCTGGCCGAGCTGCGGGGATCGCGCCTGCCAAAATTGTATCGGATGGAAGGTACAAACTTGCTGAAAGGCTGCCGGTAGGTTTTTCCTTTGTCATCAGTAAAATCATCTGCCGTAAAGCGTGCGCCTGCAACCGACACGGACCATTCCTCACCCGTGCGCCTGCCGGGTATATGGTACGACGCACGGCCAAGCCCGTTGAATGATTGGCTGCCACTGCCATACAAGGGGGCAACTAAAAACCTGAACCTGCTCACCGGTAAATTGTAATTGTGTATGATGGCCCCGATCATGGCGCGGTCGTACATGTTATAACCTGCAGCCGGCAGCACATGGATGTAATGGTATTTCTCCGTTTCGCTGAAATTAAAAAAGGCAGACAATTTTATTTTCTTACGGGATTGCTTGTGCAAAGACCCTTTTTGATCGAGTAATGCGAAGTGATCCGACAATGATTGCCCGAAAATACTATCCGCCAACATACGAAAATCTTCCGGGTATGGATGACGGAAAGCCCAACGACGGTAGTATATGCGCATCAGGCTGTCGAACTTCGCTTTGCCCATTTTTTGTTCCAGTATCTGCAACCAGTCGGCTGCTTTTCCATAGGGGATAAGCCCGTAATTCATGTCGTTAAACCGTTCAGAGGCTGTGTTGATGGGCTGGTCTTCCCGCAGGGAGATCATGGTTTCGGTTAACCAGCGTTCCGGGTCTTTGGGCAAACGGTTACGTATAAACGAAGATTTCGGCATCCCGCCAAAAAGGGGATGTGTTTTGTAAAATTCGGCAATGTATCGTTTGTCGTAGTAGCTGTTCATGCCTTCATCCATCCACGGGTACTTTCTTTCTTCACTGGCAAGTATACCGTAAAACCAGTTATGGCCGGTTTCATGGTTGACCAGGTAATCAAGCATGGGTTCGTTCCCGGTATGGGCGATTAGGGTGATGCAGGGGTATTCCATACCGCCATCCGCATCTTTCGATGGGTTCTCCACCAGTGTCATCTGGTCGTAAGGGTATTCACCGATCCATTCGCTTTTTGTACGGATCGCGCGTTTAAGGTATGTCATGGCATTGGTCCATGCTTTTTGTTTTGACCTGCTTACCAGCATTCCCAGCCTGATGTCGCGGTTACCCAATCGCATGCTGTCTTCCGTCAACACCCAATCCTTTGCCGCGAACCAGGCAAAATCATGAATGCTGTCCTGCACAAAATGGTAACTGGCCCTGCCGTCAGCCTGACTTTTATCCATCAAGCGGCCCGAACCTGCAAGGGCAAAAGTTTCCGGAACACTGATGTTTACATCAAACTGTCCAAAATCACTGTAAAATTCACCCTGGTCCAGGTATGGCATCTCATGCCAGCCATACTTATCGTACACAGCGGGCTTCGGGTACCATTGCGTTATACAAAAAAGGGAATCGATGTATCCGCTACGCGAAACATATTTAGGCAGGCGAACAAAGAAGGGCGTTTGGATGCGTATATGCGTCCCCGGTAGTAAAGGTTCAGGCAGGTAGATTTTCCTGATATCGGGATGAAGGGGATGGGCTTCCGTGTCGAGGGATTTGTCATCAGACCTGAATTCGAGCCCGCTGATATAACCCCTTTCCGATTCGCGTGCAAAGTAAAAATCAGTGCGGCCATTTTGCAGCAATTGCTCACTGAAAGCGGTCCGGTCGTTGGCATACGCGTTTGGCCATAAGTGGAACCAAATATAGTTGAGCGTGTCGGGCGATTGATTGTAATAGGTGATCCGGGCCGATCCTTCGAGGCTTTTCGCGCTGTCGTTCAGGGAAACGCGCAAGGTATAATCAACCCTTTGCTGCCAATAGCCCCGGTTTTGCGCGGAGGCGCTGGCGGTAAAGAAAAAGACAATAATCAGAATGGATAAAATCTTCAATGGTCCCGGTTTTATCAAAAATACGAATTAACCGTCCTTATTTCCCTTTGCCCGATAAGATGATCCGGATGCTGTAAAACATGATCTTAATGTCCAGTCCGAGGGATACATTCTCCACATAGAGCAAATCATAGGGCATGCGGCGGATCATTTCATCCACCGATGACGCGTAACCGTATTTAACCATGCCCCAGCTGGTGATGCCGGGTTTTACTTTAAACAGGAACTTATACTCGGGGTGCAGGGGTACAATCTGGTCAATATAAAATTTCCGTTCCGGCCTGGGGCCCACCAGGCTCATCTCGCCCCGGATGATATTCCACAGTTGCGGCAATTCATCAAGCCTCCATTTGCGCATGGTTTTGCCCCAGTTGGTGATGCGTTCGTCGTGGTCATGACTGAGCCTCGGGCCGTCTTTTTCGGCATCAACATACATTGACCTCAGTTTATACATGTAGAAGGGGCGGCCTTTATAGCCAATCCTTTCCTGCCTGAAGAGTACAGGCCCGGGAGACGAGAAGGCGACACGGATCATGCTGTAGAGCATCAGCGGCGATAGCATAATCAAACCTGCAAAGCTGAGACAAACATCCATCACCCTCTTGATTTGCTGTTGCCAATCAGGCAAAATACCCGAATGGATATCAATCAGGGGTGTGCCCATCACATTATGTGTGTGGAGGGCCCCGCTGATGATGTCGATCATGTCGGGCGTGATTTTGATATTGACTTCCCTGTCGCTCAGTTTTTGCAATATGCGGATGATGAGGTCACGCTCTTGTTTATCTACGGTGATGATTACTTCTTCCACACCGGAACTGTCGATGAACGCTGTAAGCTGGTCAAGCCCCTGGAATCGTTTCACGCCATCCGGCCAATTCGAGTGTGCTTCACCGTTAGTATTGAAAAACGCGGTGATGCGGAACCCCGAATCAGCAGCATTCTGCTGAAAATCCTGGTAAAAAGGATAAGCGCGCGCGTCGGACCCGATTAAAATGGTATTGAAATACACCTGTCCTTTACGCAATTGTTGTTGCGCAAGCGCGATGATCCAAAGCCTGGTGAGCGTGGTGCAGACAAATACCGGGATGAGGATACTGAAGAATTCCACATAATACTGCCTGTTGTTTTCCTGCGGGTTTTTGAGGATGAAAACAAATAGGAGAAAGAAGCTGCCCAAAAGGCTTACGGTAAAACTGCGCACCACTTCCCCAAACCTCGATTTGAGGTATACCGATTTATAGGCGCCGCTCAGGTAATGCAAAAAAATCCATCCTCCCGTATATAGCGCCAAACCCAGGTAGAACCCGGGCGGCATGCTGAAAGGGTATGTATAAAATAACGTGCGGAGATAATAAAACAGCACCCATGTCAGCAGGCAAACCAGCAGGTCGGCCAGTAAGTACCAGCGGGTATGTATCCTGGGTTGTTTCAATGTTTGTGCATGCAGGTGGGGCAACCTTAATGCTGTTGTTGTTGATGTATTTTATCGAGGATGAGGTGTGCCACTTCCATGGCTGCAAGCCCATCCTGTACGGTAACCGGTGTGTCTTCATTGTTCAGGATCGCGTCTCGGAATGCTTCCAGTTCCATTTTGATCGCGTTCACATCTTCAATGGGCGGGTTGGCGATGGCAATGGTTTTTTTGCCATGGTTGGTTTCGATATCGAATGTAAACATGTTTTTATCGCCCGGCGCGTCGAGCCGGATCACATCCGCTTTCTTATCCAGGAAATCAATGCCAATATATGCGTCTTTCTGGAACAGCCTCATCTTGCGCATCTTCTTCATCGAAATCCGGCTGCTGGTGAGGTTGGCTACGCAGCCATTGTCGAATTCAATCCTCACGTTGGCGATATCCGGCGTATCGCTCATCACCGCGACGCCATTGGCGGAGATATAACTCACATTGCTTTTCACGAGGCTCAGGATGATGTCGATGTCATGGATCATCAGGTCGAGGATCACACTTACATCGGTACCCCTAGGGTTGAATTGGGCCAGGCGGTGCACTTCAATGAACATGGGGTTCAACGCGTACGATTTCAATGCTAGGAAAGCGGGGTTGAACCGTTCCACATGGCCAACCTGGAATTTCACATTCGATTCACGGGCCAGTTTCATCAGGTCGCGGGCTTCATCCATGGTATTCGCCAAAGGCTTTTCCACGAACACATGTTTGCCCTTGCGCATGGCCATCTCACAAAGGGTATAGTGATGGATGGTGGGCGCCACGATGTCTGCCGCGTCGCAGGCATCCATCAATGCTTCAGGATCCGTATATCTTTTGATCTTGTATTTATCCTCTACGAGTTTTGCGTTCTGGTCGTCGGGGTCAAAGAAGCCTACAATGTTCACCTGGTCTATTTCCTGCCAGTTGTTCAGGTGGTATTTACCGAGGTGCCCGGCGCCGAATACTGCTATATGGAGCATGTTCCTGTGCTGTTTAATTTGGTGCTTGATCAATGGGATTCATGGGAGCTGTGCGGAAAATCCGCTTCTTCCCAGAAGCCCATGCGCCCGAATTTTTCAATCCTGTCTTGTATGCGTTTGTCGGCCGGAATGTCCTGCAATTCGCGGATGGTTTTAGTCAGGTAGTCCTTCAAAATGTTACCGGCTTCGTCATAATCCCAGTGCGCGCCGCCGAGTGGTTCGGGGATGACGTCATCCACCAGTCCGAATTTCAACATATCGGTGGCGGTTAGACGAAGTTGTTCCGCCGCGATTTCTTTTTTATCCCAGCTCCTCCATAAAATCGAGCTGCAGCTTTCCGGGGAGATCACGGTGTACCAGGTGTTTTCCATCATCACCACTTTGTCGCCAACACCGATGCCGAGTGCCCCGCCGCTGGCGCCTTCGCCGATGATCACGCAGATCACGGGTACGCGCAGGCTGAGCATTTCGTAGATGTTGCGGGCGATGGCTTCACCCTGTCCGCGTTCTTCCGCTTCGAGTCCAGGGTACGCTCCGGGCGTGTCGATCAGGGTGACTATGGGTTTATTGAATTTCTCCGCCAGTTTCATGAGGCGGAGGGCCTTGCGGTAGCCTTCCGGGTTTGCCATTCCAAAATTGCGGAGTTGCCTTGTTTTGGTATTATGGCCTTTTTGCTGGCCGATGACCATTACGGTCATGCCATCAATTTCAGCGAAGCCGCCGACCATGGCTTTATCGTCGCGTACGTTGCGGTCGCCGTGGAGTTCTATAAACTGGCTGCACATTTTTTCAATATACTTCAGGGTATAGGGCCTGTCTGGGTGCCTGCTCAGTTGTACACGGTGCCAGGGGGTAAGGTTTTGGGTCAGGTTCTTTTTGGTTTCAATGACCTTTTCTTCGAGTTGGGCGATGGCCCCGCTCATATCGGTTTTTGATTTTTCCTGGGTAACCTTCAACTGTTCGATCTGGTCGTACAATTCCTTGATCGGTTTTTCGAAGTCGAGGAATTGCCTGTTTTGAAGTTGCGGCATGGGTTCCTGTTATAGTGTTGGTCTGTAATGTATAATAAATGGCAAGATAATCTGTAAAAATAGGGGAAGGATCTTTTTTTGAAAAGTTTTGTTTTTGACTGTCAATTTCCCTTATCTTTGCTCCCCGTAAAAACGATACGATTTTGGGTGGTTTTTGCGAAGTTCTGATAATGAATTCAATATCATCCGGTTCCAAAGGGAACGGAATGGATTATAAAGGTTTTTTTTAAAATAAGGATCGGTAGTTCAGTCGGTTAGAATGCTGCCCTGTCACGGCAGAGGTCGCGGGTTCGAGTCCCGTCCGGTCCGCTTTTAAAAAGTCTAAAGGCTTGTAAATCAATGATTTGCAAGCCTTTTTTCATATCGGGGTAAACATAGGGTAAACAATTCAAAATATGCCTGTAAAAGCATACAAACCCTTTGCAGATTGCTTCGCTAAAAAATTCAACTGCTGATATTTTGAAAGATTGGAACAATAGTATTCATCCAATGCTTTTGCATAGCCTTCTGTTATTAGTGTTTCATTCAAGCAACTTCCATCAGGTAAAATAATGTATGCTAATTGCCTCTTGTAAAAATCATAAAAATATTTCTCTTCTGTTATCAATGTAATGTTTGTGCCGGGTGGTGCAATCGTTAAAACAAAGTCTGTTGATTTTCTTCCTAACTGAATTAAAAATTCACCTGCTACCCTCGCTTTCCTTTCATCTTCAATCAGCTTTCTATTTCTTTTATTCTCTGGTGCATCAAGGCCGTATAAACGAATTTCTTTTTCATCTTTTGAAAAGATGTTTTGTACCATAAAGCTGTCGCCATCTAAAACCCTGGTGATTTTACAATGTGTTTCTATTAAATATGGTGCGATAGCATCAAATTGCATTGCTTTACCTATTGATATTCAAATACTTATAACGAAGTTAGATTTATTTTTGTACTGTAAAATTTTTCAATTTCAAACAACTAAATTTTTATAGTTATGGCACGGCAAACAGGCTTAGTAAAATACAACGGCACTATGGGTGGTGTTCGTCATTTCAAAATCAAAGGGCTTGCAGGTGACTTTGCAGGCATGGCCGGTGGGCCATCTGCGGAGCAAATAAACAACGACCCGGCGTTTATTAGAACTCGTGAAAACATGAATGAATTTGGTGGCTCTGCCGCTGCTGCAAAATCCGTGAGGGTTGCACTTTCCCAAATCATCAAACAGTTTTCAGACCCTCGTTTAACTGGCCGTCTTACGGCTATTATGAAACAGATAAATCTGGAAGACCAAACAGAAGCAAGGGGTAAAAGGGCTATTGAAATTTCAACACAACGCCAGTATTTGGAAGGCTTGGAGTTTGATGCAAATTTGAGTTTATCGGGTTTGTTCAATGCTCCCTATTCACTTTCAAATACAGTTGCCCGTGATAGTGCAACATTTACTATTCCTGCTTTCAACCCTGCCAACCTTGTAAATGCTCCGGCAGGTGCAACACACTTCCGTTTGGTAAATGCGATTGCTGTCGTTTCTGATTGGGTTTATAATGACACTACCGGAAAGTATGAGCCAACCGATATTGCATTGAATGAGCTTGCAGACGTTCAGTATTCAGGTTATCTTGATTTAAACGCTGTAACTGCTGCAACAACCGTAACCACTACATTGCCAGGCTCGCCAACAATGACCGCAACAGTAAGCGTTTTAAATTGTATAGGCATCGAATTTTATCAGCAAGTAGGTTCAAACTATTACCTCTTTGCTTCAGGTAATGCGTTAAGAGTTGATGAAGTTTTCTAAATATTTTCCACTGCAAAAAATGCCCTTACCGTAAAGGTGGGGCTTTTTTTATGCCTTATCCCCTCGCTGCTTACCCTGCAATCATGCAGCAATCATCGCTAAATTTCACTGTAATTCGTTGCTTTGCTTTGCATTTTTTTTCCAAAATGGTGCAATCATATACGGCTCATATCGGAAATATGTAGGGAATAAATTGCTGTCAAGCTGTGTTTCAAATCCTGTGTGTAAGGTCAAATAAAGGCTTTACAGGGTCGGAACCCTGTAAGCTGGTAGCTTACCATCAAAAGAAAAAAGCACTACCCCTAAAAGGGTAATGCTGATAACTGACGGCGACCTGATGGAAAACACCAAAGCCAACCACCGCAAGGCATGTGATAAACTGCAACACCCGGAAGCGGATGGTAATGAACCGGCAAACGCCTGGCATGACGACTGAACGCAAGAGGCGAAATGGGAACTGATGGCGGAAAGAATGACCTACTGAAAGGACAAACTGATAAACGCCTGCTGGAAATGATACGAAGCTGCTTGTGCATAAGTAAAAATTTTATACGCCTCTCTCAGCAAGGGCGGATTAAAAAACCAAAAGGAAACGGAATAAAAGATGGGGCTGTGTGTTGGGGCTGTGTTTATGCCGTAGTCTTTTTGTTTTTTTTGTCGGGTCTGTGCGGTTGCCCGCCCTTGCTATTTTTGCGTATAAAAATTTTTTACTGCACAAGCTGCGTATTTCAAAAGCAGGATTTTGTTTTTACCTTTTCAGGTAGCGGTATATCGTTGCCCTTTTCACATCTTGTATGACTGCCAGATATTGCTGCAATTGCTTTTCCTTTTGCTCCAGCAGTTTTATTTTATCAATAGTTTTTGCGTAGGCTGTACGTTGTTTGCTTACATGCTCTGCCTGTGTCGCAACTTCCTTTTTAAATTCATCAATGCGGATAAATGGGATAACCGAACCTGTTAGTAATTGGTGGAAATGTTTTGCCTTCCATAAACCGAACAGCAACCAGAAATAAAAATCTTTTTCATCCTGATTTTTGCAGATACACACATAGGAATTTGGGCAAGGTTTATCAAGCGGCTTCCCACTATTTAAACCCTTGCAAAGAATGTAAAATTCAAATTGTGTGCTTTGATTTTTTACGCTGAATGTTTGAAACTTTGGACTGTGCATAGTATGAGCATTTAATTATCGCTCCGCTACGCTCCGCCTATACATAACCCAAAAGAAAAAAGAAAAAAAACCGAAAAAAAAAAGAAAAAAGAAAGCAATTTTATCAGGTGGCGTGGCTAAAAAAACAAGGAGGAACGGAATAAATGATGGCCTTGTGCGATGGGGCTGTGTTTATGCCGTAGTTCCTTGTTTTTTTTAAAGCATGGGGCTGTGCCAGCCAACTAACTTTGCTGCATTTTTTTATTTGTATGTGAAACGGAATTTTAAAAAAGAGAAAGGGATTTATGTTTTTCCTGACTTACCTAAAATCTCTTTTTGATGTTGCTTAACTGCCTTACTGTTTTTAGATAACATGGCTACTTCAACATCAACTATCAAAGAATCATTGTAATGAAGCCTTGCTTGTTTCTGCATTTGGATATTGACAATATCAATATTGGATTGTTCTATAAAACGGATGCCCGAAACGGGCTTTCGTTTATTCTTTAACCATATAGTTATCCGATAGAAAGGCATTGCTAATATTATTAGTAAAGATAGGATTGCAATACTGAAATGGAAAAATCATTTAGTTATGAAACGTACTGTTGTATTTGTGTGCTGGCTGGGGTAATATGCCGCAGAAAAAAATAAAGCATACAAATGCTCTTGTGCGGATGGTAAAAGCAAATGCAATGACTGAACGCAATGGAGCAAATGTATAGGGTAGCTTGTAGTGGCATGAGCAATCCCGAATGTGTAAGGGTTATGTGTGCAGGCAATCGGGATGCCAGGACACGGAAAGCCTGTGTGCAGGTTTGTGGAATGAAGGGAAGGAATTGCTTTTGCTGTGCGGTGCTGAGGTTGGTGAAATGAACGCAATGAACGGGTGTAGCGGAATGCAGTGAAACGGAATGTAGCGGAACAAGTGAATGAAGAGAATGAACCTACCGCAAGCACATGGCAAATAAATAGATACATGCTTTATTTTTTGCTGCACCATTGAAAGGGTGGTTGGGGTGTGTGGGGTTTTCAGGGTGGGTGCAATGGCAAAAGGAACGGCTTACCACATAAAGCAATTACATGGGTTTTGTGTGTGAGCATTGCTTTATGGGGATGTGGTGTTGGCTACTTAACATAATGGCGTATTATAGGATAGCCATTGCGGTGGCATGTTTACATAAGCGTAGGATGGCTATGCGTAGCGAACCTATAATGCCGCATTATGTTTAAGTATGCTTCCGGCATTTTTATACTGGCATAAGGGCTGCGAAGGGGCTTTGGGGCAGCCCGTCTTTTTGTAGATATGCCGTGTGTTGGCTTGGCTCTTTGACTATGGAACGAAGTGGAATTGGCAATGTGCCAAATGGCTTTGCTGCATAGCTACAAAAAGTATGACAGTTAAAAATGACGGCAACACTACAAGTGCAGTGAAGCGTTGGCTTTGTGATATGAGCTACTGCACAAGCCGTTCCTGTGTTTGGGTTGGGTGGGTGCAAATAGATTCGTGGCTTTGCCACACCACTTCCTGCATTAGGGATTGAAGTGGAAATCCTTTTTTGTTTCAAAAAAGATTGTAACGTAAAGCCCGACCCAAAGGGAAATGCCAAAGTATTTAAAACAGAAAAATTAAGCATTGAAAATATTTTTAAAGAAAAGTATTAGAAAATGAAAAGGAAAGCAAAAGGAAAATGCTATCAACAGAATGTTGATAAAAAATAAAAGGGATGATATAAGGCATTTAAAAGAAAATTGGTACATTTGCTCTTATGAAACTAAAATTCATTAAGGCGGAAGATACAGAGCATAATGCAAAAGCGACTGTACACACAACTGGAAAGCTTGGTTTTTCGGCTGATGCAATTGATTTTCTGCAACTTACAGAGCAAAAAACAATACAATTTGCCCAAAATGAGGAAGATGAAAATGACCTAAATCTTTATGCTGTTATTTATGAAAGCACACAAGAAGGGGCATTTAGAATTAGTAAGGCGGGGGATTATTATTATGTAAATACAAAAAACCTTTTTGATGCAATTGGCATAGATTATAAAAACACAAAGGTTATTTACGACTTGGTAAAAAGTGAGTATGAAGGAAAACCAATAATAAAAATGTTAAGAAGAGAAATAAAAAAGAAGAAAAAAGAAATGCCGACATAAAAAAACAACAAAGCCGATTAGTGTTGGAAGCACTTATCGGCTTTTAGGATATAAATCGTTGTTGGTCACACCGATAGCAGGGCTTGTCACCCTTGCTCATTTATCCTTTTTGGTTTGAAATGCAAAAATATAACTTCTAACTGAAATTACAAAAGGTTGTATTACCATTTTGAGCCAGCTCCCGGCACAAACTGTTTACCCTGCCGATACAGGTTTTCTGTGGGTGAACTAATTTAATCAATTTAAAAAGATGGTAAATTTTCCTAAGTATCAAATTAAAAAAAGCATCAACAACCAATTTTATTGGGTTTTGTATGCATCAAACGTTGAACCAATTTTGACAAGTAGTGAGCAGTATAATGCCAAGCAAGGGTGTCAAACCAGTATTGCAAGTAGTAAGAAAAATGTTGCTGATAGCAATTTTAAAAGGTTAAGAGCAACAAACGGACAATACTATTTTTTACAGATTGCAGGTAATTATGAGGAACTCGGTAAAAGTGAAATGTATCAAACTGCACAAGGGTGTGAAAATGGCATCGCTTCTGTAAAAAGAAATGCCCCTATTGCAAATATTGAGGACACTACAATTTAATTACAATTAAAACTTTATAGTTATGGCAAAAAATGGAAAAGTTGGAGATGGACACCGCAATGGAGCAATAAAGGAACGTAGTCAGACCTTTAACACTAAAACTGAAACTTGGGTAAAACGTGATACCAACAATGGACAGTTTATAGATGGTAAATCTGATAGCAAACCTTTTAAAGGTGTGACGAAAGAACATAAGTAAATAGAGATAATATACTCTTGAATACTTAAAAAACGAAGGGGCTGAAAAGCCCCTTTTTTATTCAACTTTTATTTGTTCTTCTTTGTTTACTATCATCTCAGGCTTGCCTTTGTAGATTTTTACCTTGCCTGTGATGCATACATTTTTATCTTTCAAATACAACGAAGGTGTGTATTTAAAATTTCGCAAATCAGCTTCAAAAATTACAATAGTAAAAGTGCTTTTAGGATAAGGTTTGCCAAAGGTTACAAAAGTTGTTCCTTCGTTTGTTTTTGAAACATAAGTGTCTATCACTTTTGAACAAACAGTAATTTCTTTTCCCTCATAAAATTTTACACTGTCAACCGGAACTGTTTGTGAAAATGAAATTTGCCAAAGGCAAATTGAAGTGATAAGTAGAAATATCTTATTCATGTATCTGATTAAATGTTGTGTATCAATTTTAGTACTTTAGCGAAACACTGATTTAGACTAACAATTTTACCTTCAACATCAGATTTGCTTTGAATTGTTGAAATAATATTTGCAGAAATGGGAAGGCTCAATAAATATGCTTCAAAACTTTCTAATTCTGTCTCAAGTTCCGAAACACAAGTAACATTTAACTCATAAGAAATAAGAATGCTTTTTACAAAACCTATTGAATGAATTGCCTCTTTAGAATATTTTGATAGAACATTAACTTCAATACTATCATTGTATAAAACACCTTGTGAAAAATTATTAAACCCTGCCCAAATAGCATCTAACTTACCTTCAACATAGGTGTATTGATTTTGGTTTTTTGTTAGACGCTTTTGAATTGTATTTGCAATGTATAAACCAATTATAGCCGTGCCTATGCTAATAAGAGTTTCGGGGATATTAAGTTTTGCATCAATTTCAAAAAAGGTGTATTGCAAAGTAATATAGCAAGTAAAAGAACCTGCTAAAAACCAAATTACATTAAACCAAAGTTTATTTCCTTTTTTCATATACTGACTTCTTTACTTTATCAATATACTTAGGAACTTCCTCAGAAATAATAATAAGGTTATTCCAAACTTTATCATCACCAAACTCATTGCCTAAAAGACTAAATGCTTCATTTAAAAAAGAACTAGCATAACCATCTGTTCCATCAAGAATGACTTTTAGTTTTACTCCTTCTTCAAGTGATTGAATGAAACTTTTTTTAAGAAGTACATCATAAAACTCTTGCCCTGATTTTGGACCATCTGTGTAATACCTTGCTCCAGGAGTAAGAGTAAACTGTTGTGCTATGTTTATTGTTCTCATGTTATGTAAAGTAAGATTTAACACAATTACTGTCAACTTCCCAATAGTAGTAAGTGCCTGAATAACTCACTGGCAAAGTTACTTTAATATTTCTATCAAAATCAATGTAAACGTCATTGGTTATTACCACTAAACGGGACACTATTTTGTCTGAACTTAATTCAAAAATTGTAGGCAATCCTTTACCCCTCCAACTCAAACCTGTTCTGCTTTCAATACCGTCACGGAATGCCGTAGTTAAAATATCGGTGTTGTCTTGAAATAAATTTACAAACCGTTTGAGTAACCCTGAAATAAAAGTTTTAATGATGCCTTTACCATTATCAACAAATGAAAATTTTACAAGTTTGGCTTCTTCAAAATGAGATAAGCCGAAATGCCAAGTGATTCCTTCTTCTGTTTTAAAAGCATGGTCGCAACTGTTACGAACCATTTCAATAACACCACCAAACAAACGGGGACACCTTGAATGAACTCCCCAAACCGTTTCCATTGATTTACGAACCTCTGCTGCAAGTTCTGAACTTGGTGTTTTGTTGTCGCCTGTTCTTAAAATATTATTTTTTGTATTAAGGTTTTCAGCAGAAAGAATTGTTGTTATGTATTTGAAGAAACCTGATTTTTCAAGAGTTGCATTTGCAGATGCATTTTTTGGTTTTGTGCCACGGACAAGAATGGCGTTGTTTCCTAATTCATTTATAACTGATAAAAGCATTGAGATAGCACCCTCGCCAATTTCAATTACATCATCCATGACAATATTGATATGCTCCCCGTTTTTTCCTAACTCTTTTAATTCATTTATAAACTCAATAACAGGAACACAATGTTCATATTGAAGGGTAAAGGAAGAAGGTGCAACTTTGTCTACAAATTTTAAGACTGGTCTTTTAAAACTTTGTGAATTTATATTTTGATTTTTTGAGTGGGAAGCTTTGCGATACGATTTATTTTTTGCTATTGCATTTAATCTAACATCATTGAAATACTTTAACTCCCCTAATAATTTATTATGCTTTTTCACCACCCGCTTAACCTCTTTGCGATGTTTAGCAGATGCCCTTATAGAAATAAGATGTTGTTTGTATTTATCGGTTTTCTTCATTAATTAAAACAGAAATTCAGCTTTATTTGTTAAATGATTATTTTGTTATTTTCTACTTAAAAATATTTGGTGAAACCACTCCTTTGAAACTGCTTGTTTTTGTTACTTGATCGTGGGGTATTAAAATATATTTCCATTGCTTGCCTCCGTGTTCTGCTGTGTATTCTGTTGCATACTTGCAATATTTTAATGCTGCCTGTGCCTTTGCTTGTATCTCTGTCATATCAACTGCATTGGCTGCTTTTGTTTCTATCAAGTATATGCAATCAGAAGTTTCAGCAACAAAATCGGGTTCATAAATTTTACTGTTGTGCAACCAATAAATACGAAACTGATTTGGTGCTGGTCTTAACCATTTCAATACTTCTTTATCATTCTCTAAAATGTATGAAAGTGTTTGCTCTGTCCGGCTGTCAAACTTGTATTCAAAGTGGCAACTTTTTTCAAACCCTCTGAAAACAAATTTGGGCACTTGAACAGCAGGGAAACTATCATCACGGTAATCTTTATGCCCTGCATTTTTGAGTGTGGTAAAATTCCATTCTTCAATTCTTGTGAATGGTTTTACATTGGGTTTGATATACTCGGGTTCATGCAAACGAAAGTGCTGCATCATTTGTGCATACATTCTATTTGCAATTAAACTACGCCACTGAAAAATAACTGTGTTGATGTCCTCACCTTCTTTCAGATTGCTTTGCAATTCTGAAAGGGCTTGCCTTGCTAACTTGTGCAACAAGTCAGCATTAGCATCATAATCAATTTCAGAAAAGTTTATGAGTTCTGAAATAAGCAATTTCTCTGGTTTACCATAATACACACCTTTCTTTACTTCAATCACATCAACCTTTTTATCCTTCAAACCAATTCTTACAATTTCTTCTGTGAGTTGGTCGTAAGTAAAATCTTTTGTGTTTAAATCAAACTCATCAAAACTTGCAGTTACTTCACCCTGCACTAAATCCATTCTCGGAATTTCAATGATGTTCTTTTTGAAATCAGCAACTAACTTTTCATAAATTTCATCAGCTTCAATCGCAATTTGCGTAGCAAATAGATTGCCTTGCCCGGTGCTTAATTCTTTTTGCACCGCTTGCATTACCTGTGCTTTTACTTCGGGCTTCATCAGGTCATCAACTTTTCTTACCTGTGAATTGGTATTGAAGAAAGGAATAACATTTACTAAAATCTTTTTTGCATCAACTATGTTTTGTTGTTTCTGTTTTTGAGCTGGCTCTTGAATTTTATTTACTTCAGCCTGTTCTTTATTCAGGTTTTCGCTAATTGTGCTTTGCACCGTTACAACTTCTGTTCTTTCATTCAACAGGGCTGGGTCAATTTCAACAAACTTTAGTTTGTTTAAAATTGAATTTGGATTTTGTGCTGCTTCAATTACTCTGTTGAAATTATCGTGTGCAACTACTGTGAGTTTATCTATTTTATCATTTCCTGTTCTCTCACCACTGAAAGGCAAACGTAATCCTCTACCAATGGTTTGTTCAACTAATATAGATGCGTTGGAAGCCCTGAGAGGAACTATTGTATAAAGGTTTGTTACATCCCAACCTTCTTTGAGCATGTTTACATGAATTACAATTTCAATTTCATTGTCTTCGTTTTCCAATGAAATAAATTGTTGTTCAATTAATTCTTCGTTACGGGTGGTGCTGTCAATCTGTAACACTTTATCAGCAAATGCACCTTCATAAAAATCTACTGAAGAAATTAAATCATAAACTGCCTTTGCATGAGTAGTGTCTTTGCACACTACCAAAATAAAGGGCTTCACTAATCTTTTACCTGTGTTCAAAGCAAAGAGTTTTAACTCTTGCTTTGTATCTTCATGGATGCTTACGGCATCTTCTAATTTTATCTTTTCAATTTCTTCTTCGCTTCTGCCTTGAGGGTTAAAATCTTTACGGGTGGCGATGGTTGGATTTTTTACATACAAACCATCTGTGAGGGCTTGTGCTAAACTATATTCATACACTACATTCCTGAATTGATTTTGTCTTTCGTCTATTGGTGTTGCAGTTAATTCAAGCCCTAAGATTGGTTTTAACTCATTGATGGCTTCTTTGCTTTTATCTGCATGGTAGCGGTGTGCTTCGTCCATTAAAATAACTAAGTCATTTAAGTTGCTGAGATATTCCCAATAGGATTGCCCTAAATATTCTGATAGCCGTTTTATTCTTGGTGCTAAATTTCTCCCTCCTTCTTTTGTTGGTTTTGTTTCTCTTGCAAATTTTGAAACATTGAAAATGTTTATTCTTATTTCAGTTTCGCTGAATAGCGAACTGACTTGATTGTAATTATCACCTGTGATAATTACCGGCTTGTTATGCACAAAATCTGCAATGCCATTGAACACATATTTCGGATTGCTGCTGTTGCCAAAATCTTCAATGAGTTTATTGTAGATGGTGAGATTGGGTGCTAACACAAAAAAGTTTTTGATACCTTTTTCTAAATAGAGCCAAGCAATGCAAGCACCCATCAATCTTGTTTTACCTACACCTGTTGCAATACTGTAACATATAGAAACAAACTCTCTTTCAAAGTCAGTGCAGGTTGGATAAAGTGCTTGCACTTTTTCCAACTCTGTTTTCAGGTCAACTTCTTTTTTTAATTCTAACTCACCTGCAAGGTGTGTTAGAATATCTAATGCTTCTTGCAAGGGTTTGCGAAGTGATAAACGCTGCTTAATATTTTCTGCTATTTGGTTCATATTATTTGTTGCTTACTGATTTAGAAAAGTGAAGATTGGCTTTTTTCATCCTTATCTTTTTTACTTTTTGTTTTTGATTTTTTGCCTGTGGTTTCTTCTATATTTATTTCATCTTCATCAGTTCCAGTGTTGTCATTTTCATCATGTGGAAGATTTACAATGTTGAGTGAATAATCATCTTTACCAAACTCACATCTACCAAAAAGCATTTGAGGAATTTTTTTGATAGTGATGTTTGAATGCCTGGACTTGCAAGCGGCTGCAAAGCCCTTGCAACAAACCAACAAACTTTCGTTGGGTTGCATTTCTTCTGCAAGGCGGTCAAGCATTTCTACTGTTATAAATTGTGTAGTGGTAAAAATGTAATCCTTCTCAGTGCTATTGCCTTGTTTCCAATAAGTGCTTTCGTGTGGTTGGTATCTGAAACCTTCTTGCTTTGCCATTGCTGCTGCCAACATATTTGGATTGTAAGTTGGGTTGATAATATCGTTACCGTATTTGTCCTTTTGAATTAACGATGGTGCAAGGTTGTAGAATTTAAAACCTCCTCCACCTTTCCAATTTGCTTCTTCTGTAACCCCTCCCTTGTCCTTTCCTAAAACAACTTTAACTAAGCGGGGAAGGCAATGTGTTATTGCATGTTCCCCTAATTCTACACCTATCCATTTGCGTTTCATTTTATGTGCAACTGCTGATGTTGTTCCGCTACCTAAAAAACTATCAAGAACCCAATCACCTTCATTTGTTGAAATATGAATTATGCGTTTTAGGAGTTTTTCAGGTTTAGGTGTATCAAATGATTTCTCTCCTAATTGAAGATTTTTTATTTCTGCTTTTGATGTTCTATTTGAGCCAACTTCTGAATTAAACCAAATTGTTTCAGGTGGTCTTCCTGTGCTATTATCAAGATATAAACGGGTGTTTGCACTCCACCCCCCCTTTGTTTTCAGCCATTCTATTCTACTCTTTTCAGCTTCTACTTTAATCATATTCCATCTCCATGCACCATCACTTCCATCTTGTTTTTTGGGATAAACTTCTGTGCCATCTGGTGCAATTAATGGATAATATAATGATGGTCTTGCTTCACGACTATCTCCTTGCCCTCCCATTGCTCTTAATGGTTTGAGGTAATACCGTCTTCCATTTTCATCTACTTTGTTATAATGACTTAATTTCTCTTCAGGATTTTCAAGTCTATTAAACTTAATGTTTTGAATATTTTTTGCATAAACTAAAATGTGGTCATGTCTGGTTGAAAATAATTTTGCATCCATTCTTGGACTGTCTGCTTTTTCCCATATAACATTTCCAATAAAATTTTGTCTTCCAAATATTTCATCAAGTAATACTTTAAGGTAATGAGCTTCATTATCATCAATAGCAATCCAAATAGAGCCATCATTAGAAAGTAATTTATGAAACATCTTTACTCTGTCATTCATTAGGCTTAACCAAAGCGAATGTTCAATGCCATCATCATAATGCTCAAAAGCACTGCCTGTGTTATAAGGAGGGTCAACGGCAATACATTTTATCTTACCAGAGAACTGCTGTTCTAATGCTTTTAATGCAAGAAGATTATCTCCATGTATAAGCATATTCTCGGTTTTAGGGTTCCCAAAACTTTTTGAAGTGTCTTCAATTAATATTCGTGGCTCTAACTTAGGTTCTTTATCAGCACCTTTGCCTATCCAATTAAGTTCTAATTTTTGTAAATGCTTTGCCATTGTTATATTACTTTCCAGCGTATGGTGAATAATTCAGTTTCGGTTGTGTTTTGCTTTAAGCGTTGTTCTATTTCATCCAACAAATTATCTTTTCGTTTTTCAATGTCATCTTCATTCTGATATTGATTGAAACGCTTATCAGCTAATTTTTTTTCAAGGTCTTTGATTGCTCTCTGCTCTTTTACTTTCTGTTCAAGGTTCAGCAACTTTCTTGCTTCTGTTTTCCGTGTCTTAATTTCTTTGTCAATATCTTTTATCTCAAACTTGATACTGTTCCTTACATCTTCACTCCACTTCTCTAATTTGTCAACTTCTTCATCAAAGAAAGTATGATTGCGACTGCGGTTTTCTTCAATGATGCCTATTTGCTGTGCATGATAATTTTCTTGAAAACTCTGCTTCACTTCTTCACCGAAGGTGAAAGATGTAGAAGCGGTTTGAGCTGAAAGCGAAAACAATCGCTGGCATTGCTCCGGCTGCAAAGCACTTCCTTCATCATCAAAGGCAGCAAACAAAATATGGTCTTCCATTTCAAAACTTGAAATAGAAATTTGTTTTGCTTGCATCCAACCTTGTTTGCCTTTTATGTTTTCAAGTATTGAAATTTTTGTTTTGCTTTTAGCAAAATCAAAAATCAATTCCTGCAAAGGCACTTCTTGTGCCTTAGATTCAGCAATCACTTTTTGTGCAAGTGGATGCCCTACACGATACAAGTTTTCATTTGAAAGCAATTCTTCTGCTTCATGTCTTTCGCCAATACTTTTCTTTCCTACTTTGTAAGGTCCTTTGTGTATAGGTTCATCTGCAAATGGGTTTTGATTGAGGAAAAAACTATTTTCAGAAGCATTGAAAGTGGCAAAGGGTTGCAAATAGTATTTAGTGATTTGCCACAACCAATTTTCAAACTTGCTTAAATAATCAGTGCTCTGCTGCAAATTAATTTTGAGTTTTTCATGCACTTCTTCATCAAAATTCTCTAATAGTTTTTTTCGGGTAATGTCAATACCCTGTTCTATTTCGGGTTCCATTTCCTTTTGCAAAAAATCAAATGCCATTTGTATGGCTTCGGTGGTTCTGCAAGTTTGATAGATTTTTACAATTCTTTTTTCAAAATCAACTCCACTTTCAATTGCTCCCAACACTTCATCACTTGCACCAAATACACCACTGAACAACTGAAATTTTTCATCCAATAACTGATATACTCTTTGGTCGGCTGCATTGGTATTGTTCAAAAAGTTTATTACCACTACATCAAACTTTTGACCGTAACGGTGGCATCTGCCAATCCGTTGTTCAATTCGTTGGGGGTTCCAGGGTAGGTCATAGTTTACAACCAATGAACAGAACTGCAAATTGATGCCCTCTGCTGCTGCTTCTGTGGCAATCATTATGGTTGCTGTATCACGGAAGTAATCAACCAATGCTGCCCTTTTATCTGCTGTTTTTGAACCTGTTATTCTATCTGTCCCAGCATGGGTTTTCATCCAAGCCTGATAAATAGAATTGCTCTTTGGGTCGTTGTTACTACCATTGAACAAAACAATTTCATCCTTGTAACCTCTTGCCTCTAAAATGTTTTTGAGATACTCCTGTGTTCGGGTGCTTTCGGTAAAAATAATTGCCTTACGGTTGGCTTTTAATTCTGTAAGTTTTAGAAACCCTTTTTCAAGTGCTGTAAATAAAACTTCTCCTTTGGAATTTACACGAATGGACTTTGCTAATTTCTTAAACTCATTGAGTGCTTCAATCTCTTGTCGTATTTCTCCAATTTCATCTGGTGTGTAAATTCTATCTTCCTTTTTTATTTCCTCTTCTTCTTCATCTACCCATTCATCTTGCTGCTCTTCAAATGTCTCATAATGTTCGGTAAAAACTTCATCCACATTTTGTGGTGAAGTTTCCTGTTTGGTAATTGTCTTTTCTAATTTATCAGCAAGCCCTTGCAAAGTGCCTGAAATGGCATAGGTAGAAGATGCCAACAACTTGCGAAGTATTAAAGTCATAAGGGTTCGCTGTCCGGGTGGCAAAGCATACAAGTTTGGTCTTTGCAGATAATCAGAAACTAAGTTGTAAAGTTGTTGCTCATCTTCACGGGGTGTAAACTCTTGCAGTATGCAAGTGCGGTTTGTGTAGTTGATGTATTCTAACACTTGTCTTCTAAGTGTCCGCTTGCAAACTGGTTCTAATCTTCTTTTTAATTCATCAAAGTTTTTTTCTTCTGATAGCCTTGTATATTGTGTTTTGAAACTTTTTAAATCGCCAAAGGCATATTCATCTATGATGCTTACAAGGCCGTATAACTCCAATAAAGAATTTTGCAATGGCGTAGCCGTTAGCAAAATTTTAGGTGCATGTAGCACCGCTTCTTTAATTGCTTTTGCAATTTTATTATTTGACTTGTAAACATTTCTTAAACGGTGTGCTTCGTCAATTACAACTAAATCCCAATCTACTTTACTTACATAAATTGCTTTACTTTTTATAAAGTGGTAAGAACAAATGACAATCTTTTCAGATTGCTGAAAGGGATTGAAATTTCCTGTTGCAATTACTTCATTGAAAGATTTTGCTTCAAGAATTATTGAGGGTAGAAAAAACTTATCTGCAATTTCCTGATTCCATTGTTTACGGAGATTGGCAGGTGCAATGATTAAAATTTTGCGTTTGCGTTCTGCCCATTTCTGAGAAATAACAATTCCGGCTTCAATGGTTTTTCCTAATCCTACTTCATCTGCCAACACTGCCCCTTTTGAAAGTGGTGATTGAAAAGCAAACAATGCTGCATCCACCTGATGGGGGTTTAAGTCCACCTGAGCATCGGAAAGTGAAGCAGTGAACTTTTCCAAGCTATTTGAAGAATAGCGTTTGGTTAATTCATGGGCAAAGTATTTTGCATGGTAGGGAGTTATGCTCATTTTTTCTTGTAGTTTTTAAGTGCAAGTTTTAAGGCTTCTTCTCCTTCATTGTCGTTGTTAATGGTATCTGAAATTTTATCAGCAAGCCAAAGGGTTAAAAGTGGCTCTGAAGGTGTTTGTAAAAACTCCGCCAACTTCAACACTTGTTCTCGGCTTGCATTGCGTTCACCTCTTTCTAATTTGCTGACAAATGCAGTATCAACTTCAAGAAATGCAGCGGCTTGCCGCAGCAATAATTTCTTGCTCTCTCTGTGTTTGCGTATGGTTTCTCCGAAGGTCATTTATTCAACTAATTTTGACTTGTCAAATTTTGTCAAAAGTAGGTAAAGCAAATGGAACTTTTTCAGTGTTTTTTCAACAAGGTAAGTGAGGCAGGATTAAAAGGCAGGAAATAAAGGAACTGGAAAGGTTGCAATGAAATTGCTCCCTCTTGCAGTATTTAAGTGCAAAGTAAACCGATAAATGAACCGCAAGGCGAATTTGAGGGGTTTTCCTGAAATTAACTTGCCTTACCTGCCTACCTTAAAATCAGAAGGGAGCTTCATCAGATTCATTGTTGGAAAAATTTGTTGTTTGTTGTACCGGCTGTGCCTGTTCATCTGCTTCTGATTTTGGTTTTTCACTGGCTTCTCTTTGCACATCATCGAAATTTAATTCCCTTACTTCATACACTTGCCTTGATGCTTTCTTTGATTTTTTGTAACCATGTTTTGCAAGCATTTTTCCTAATGACATTACAGTGCCGTTGGTGACATTGGTTTTTGTTTTCTCTGCAATCTTTGAAGCAATTTGTGAGGTGGTTAAATACTGCACATTGTAAGTATCGGTTGGCTTTGGAAAAAATGTAAGCAATAATTCTTCCTCTACCGTTTTTACCTGATACTGTTCGTTGTTTGCTGTGATGGTTGTAATTTCTTCTTTGCTGAAATAATGCTTGTAACCTGACTTGAATAAATGCAGTGCCTGTGCTAAAACAAGATTGATGTCAATGGTATGCTCATAATCAATTTCTAAAACTTCAAAACATAAAAACCTTCTACTGCCTGTGGTATCATTCAAAAAATGAATTGTGTTTACACTACCACAAAATGAAGCCCTGCGAAAAAACGTTTCGTTGTTGTGTCCGTATGCTTTACGTAATCGGATATGAGTTTTTGTAATTATTTCTTTGAGTGAACCTATTTCAGATTTGTTGAGGTTTTCCAATTCATCAAGATTGATAAGAATACATTCTGCAAGCTGAATTAGTGTGTCTTTGTTGTCGGGGTTTATAGTGCCTGAAAACAAATAATCTTTCAACTGCTTTGGCACAAGGTTTATCATCCATGTTGTTTTTCCTATACCTTGTTTACCTGAGAAAACAATAACCGTATGGTTAATTGTTTTCGGGTCAATGGCTGTACCTACCATTGCTACTAACCAGCGTTTGAAACACAATTCCCAAAATTCATTTTGGGTTGTGTTGATAGTTTTTGCAAGCTGTGAAATGTAATCTGTTGTTCCGTCATGCTCCGGTAATGAATTGAAGTATTCAATGAAAGGGTCAAACCTTCTGCAAAAGTCAGAGCATAAAATGCTTCTGAGTTTTGATATCCCTACTTTGATATTTGCTAAAAGTAATTCACGATACATTGAATTTTCTGCAAAGTCATTCATGGCTTTGTAGATTGGTTCTGCATGAAGTTTAAATTCCAATTTTCCAGTTACATCATTGAAACGAAAATTATATTTAGCATTGAGGTAATCTTCTATTGCTTCAATGTTGCTGCTGTGTTCCTTGTCGCTTTTATTTTTATCGGTGTTGTGTTCCTTGATATTGTTGAAAGCACTATGCACCGTTGGCTTTACTTCACTACTATCCAAATCAAATTCTACACTGGTGAAATAAATACACTGCTCCTCTGTTAGCCCTTTGCGATTGCAGTTGTTAGCCAACAAATGAATGTAGTTATTGCGGTTGCCGTCTGTGTAGGTTTTCTTTTTGTCGGTGTATCGCTTGCAATGCTCAAACAATGCTTGGGGCTCTTGAACTTCATTTACTTTTACCATTGGTAAAATATTTTGAGGGTTAAAAATTTCTGATGCTTCATTGAGGTATGCTTTCGGGTCATAAGAGAAAAGACAAAGTCTTGGAATATCTGAACCACTTTCATCAATGAAAAGATTTAACCATTCTTCAAAATAGTTTTTCAATTCATCATAAACTTGTTTATGAGTTTCTTTTGTAGCGGTGGTTTTGCAAATGATTTTTATTCCCTCATTGCTTGGGCTTGTGAAACTTGCATAAGTGTATGGACTTTGCGTTGCTCTTTCTTCTGCTTGCAGAAGTAAAGCAGGGCTTAACTGGTCAACATCAATTACAATGTTGCTGTTATACTCATGTAGGTTTTGTTCTTTCCTACCCTTGCGAAAAGTTCCCGAAACTGTAAAGCCGGGTAACTCTTTTTTCTGTAAACCATATTCTTTGGTTTTGCCTTCAGTAAGTAATTGCCGCAAGGCAATAACTTGTTCTTTCACATCACCATTTTTTATGCGTTCTACTATTTCGGGTGTAGTGCTATCACTATCGTAATATTTGCACTGTTTGAAAATTGATACTTTCATCATTCTTGCTGCTGTTTATATTTTTCCACTGCGTATGCAGCAAGTGATTATTTTTTGAATGCCTTGTTGTAGTGTGTTTTGAGAAGCTCCTCTACATCTGATAATTTGTAATAAATTTTGTTCCCGACCTGACTAAAAGATATTAAGCCACTATCTCGGTAATGTTGTGCAGTCCGCTTTGATATTTTAAGAAGCAACATCAACTCCTGGTTATCTAACCATTTGTCTTTGGGTTCTTTTTCTTTTGCTGTTAAGCGAAGGTTGATTGCATCCAGTTTACCTACTAAGTCCTGAAATGCTTGTGATTGAATTGTTACTACTTCCATTTTTGATTTTTTTAAGTGTGAATGAATTAATTACACCGCAAAAATCAGTAGAGTGATACTGCCTTATACGGCAGGAGGGATAAGACCTTATAAAGATGGAAGATTTATTCTTGGTAGTGGTCAGTGATGAATCGGGTTGCCTTAACTATAAACTCATCATAGATATAGGTTTTGCCAAGTTTTGATTTGAGTTCAAGCCCGATTTTATCTGCTATCAAAACACAAAGTGTATGAATATTTTGCGGAGGTAAAATATGTTTATCTATTGATGCCTGCACAACTCCTCTTAATGCTCCTTTTCTACGGATACTTAAATTTGCTTTACCTTCTATGGTAATACTCAAGTCTTCCAACATTTGTAAAATGAATGTTGCTTTCTTTTCAGAAAGTAATGTGTCAAATGTTTGCGGAGGTGCTTCAATTTGTAAAGTAGATTTGCCCTGAGGCAATGCAGGTAAAAAAGTAATGTCTTTTGTTTCACGGATAAACTCTGCTTCAATTTCTAAAAACTCTTTGAAGAGTTTTGAATAACGAAATTCTCTTTTGCTGAAATCTCTATCATGTTCAAACTTTTTCAATTCAAGTTCTCTGTGCCGTAACTGCTTCAATCGGCTTTGCATGAAAAGAATTTTGTTTGTTGGGGCTGCATCTTCCAAGTGTGTTTGCAGCCTGTCAAGTGCTTTATGAAAAAGTTCTTTCATCATCACTCTGTTATTTTGAAAGTGCATTTCAATTGGCAGAAAGTAAGAATGAAAGTGCTGCATAAAATCATCCATGATTTTGCCTTGTGCATCATAAAGTTCTTTATCCAAAACCATTTGATGCATCAGAAACATTATTTCAATGTGGGCTGCATCCTTCTCAGGATAATCCATTTTATGAGTGTCAAAAATGTTTCCGTAAAAACCGCAAATTTCCCAAGACACTTCTTGAATTACCAATGCTTCTGTAATGTTCTTTGTTTGACCCGCAAGGTCATTACCAAAAAAGGAATTTGTTCGGAACATTTCTTTCAGCATGTATTTGTTTTCATCCTTCAGCAAACCGAAAATATTTTTCTCTTTAAAGTCATTGAATTTGTATCTATAATTTTCAAGCTGGTCTAATAAGTAGTGCTTTATTTCTTTCTTTTTTCTTTCGGGGTACTCTACATAGTCTGCAATTTCAGCAACCAATTTTTCTATTTGGTTTGCTGCATCTTCTTCAATGTTTTTGAAAAGTGTGTCCCAATCTGTTTCATTAACCGGCTGTTGAATTGGCTGCCCTGCAATTACTGATTCAAGCCATTCGGCAATTTTATTGATTGTAAAAAATATTGTCGCCTCATTACTGAATACTGTGTTGGCTTTCTGATTTACTTTTTCAATAAGTGGATTGATGTAAGCAGGAAAAATATATTTCCAATTTATTTTATCCGATTTATAAAAAGTGTAGTTTTCCTGTAACAGTTCATCATTGAAGCGGCGGAGTTTGTGTTTATTAAAAATAAACAGTTCAGAAAAAGTGGATTTTATTTTTGTTGCTTCACATTCTCCTTTTTCAAAACTGGTTTCAATTTTTTCATTTTCAGCAACAATAAATTCTAAAGGATTTTTTAAGGTTGTGCAATGCTGCTGAATTTTTTTAATCAGCATCAGGGATTCATAAGTAATAACCTTTATTAAAGCATCTATTTGCCATTGTCTTATTTTATAATAATCTCCCTCTAAAATGTTGTAGTAACTTTCAAAGTTTGAAAAGTATGGGTCAATCTTTCCTGCAAGGAAATCTTTGTAAGAGTATTCAGGAATACTGTCTTTGAGTTTCCATTTCCTTTCAAAAAATAAATGCTGATAGCTGCCAAGTCTTACCGCTTCGGAAAGTTGTTTTGATTCATCAACATTTAATAGAAATGCTCTGCTTGCAAATTGATTAAGCAACCAATCTTCTGAGGAATGATTTTTTATGTAGTAAGGGTATTCGCTTTTTTCAATAACGGCTTTTAGCTTGTCCGATTCTTCAATCAAAATTTTTAATTGATTGAAATCGTCAAGCCCTTGCAGTTTGGTTTCAATATTGGTTACGAAATCTTTTTTTGCCTGTTCGTTTGCCGTATTGAATAAACTTTTGAATTGCTTTTTTATTAAGCTATTGATTGGTTTAACTATCATTGAAATATTAAAGTTAATCGTTAAATACATCCATTGCCTTATCTAACTCCTCATTTACAATCTTTGCATAAATCTGTGTTTCCCTTAATTGAGCATGACCCATGAGCTTTGAAACCTTATCTATGCTAACGCCTTTCCTTAAAGCCCTGGTAGCCCATGTATGACGGCTAATGTGAAATGATAATGGCTTTTCAATTTCAGCCTTCGTTGCCAAAAGTTTGAGGTTCTTATTTATGTAAGCGGTGGCACTTGAAATTTGATTGTATGAAACTTGGGGGTCATTCAAATCAATACTATTTGGAAGCATTGGAAAAATAAAATCAGTTTGCTTGGTAGCTTTGCTGTGGTACTTGTTTATTATCTCAATGGCTTTATTAGGCAGCTTGATTGATAGCTGTGTTTTTGTTTTATGGATGGCGATATGGATATGCTTACCATCAAAATTTTGCCACTTTAATTTTAGAACATCAGAAATGCGAAGCCCTCCGGTGTATGCTGCAAAAATGAACATGAGTTTATGCAAATCCATTCTTTCGCCGGGAACCGTTGCCACATCTTCTATTGCCTTTAGTTCTTCATCGCTTAAAAAGGAACGGCTTGTTTTTTCCAGTTTGAGTTTGTACTTGGTAAATGGGTTGTGCTGGTATTCGATTTTTTCTGCCCTTAGAGCATCATTGAAAAGTTTCCGCAGGAATTTTAGATGCTTGTGGATTGTATTGGTTTTTAGCTTCTGCTTTGTTTGCAGGAACTTTTCATATTTTGCCAAAAACTCGGGGGTTATATCTTGGAACATGATGGAAGCATCGTTTACATAATCCTTTAAAGTTTTGATAGTGGAACTGTGGGTTATGTGGGTGCTTATTTTTCCATCATCCTTGTAATTGTTTACAACTTCATCAGCGAAGGCAAAAAAATCCTCTGGCTTCTTGCCATAGATTTTTTCCTTTAGCTGCCGGGTGGTGGAAGATTTGGAAACGGTTTCGTGTTCAAATACTTGGTCTTGAAGCTCCGCAAATTTGTTGGTTAAAAAGGAGTTGAGCCTTGCACTGTTGGTATGCTTGCCTTTTATCTTGTTTTTGGCAGAATCCCAATGGTCTTCGGGTATTAAAATACCGGATGCGATGTAGCTAATTTTCCTATCTTTGATAATGCGGAAGTGGATAGGGGCTTCGCCTTTTTTGTTTAGCTTATCCTTGCGGTAAACTATTGATACACTTGCCATTTGCTTCGGTTTTGTTGCATCACAAATTTAAGCAAATAAGTGCAAAATGGGGTAAACAATGGGGTAAACATTATCCACATTTCGTTGCTTTTTTCTGCATTAGAAAAAACAATGAATACGCTGAAATGATTGATAGTAGGGCTTTTTGGAGAATAACGGTGAAAACGGAAACAAGAAAATTAGACCCGTCCGGTCCGCGTAAAGCTCCAAAGAAATTTGGGGCTTTTTTTATTTTACATTTATCCGTCAAACCCCAACCCTTTTCTGTTTTCCCCTTACTTTTATCCCATGCACAAATACCTGTTCATTCTCCTGCTTTGCTGCGGTTGCAGTTCCGTAGCTAAAAAAATGTACGGCATCAAAGACCCTGGCATTGAGAACAGGGAGTCCATCATCCGTTATGCACAGTCCATCAACCTGGATACCACCCACATCTGCACGGTTGACACATCCACTTACCTCAAAACCCTGATCCGGATCCAAAGCTCTTTGCCCGAAGCGGAACTGTTTAACCGGGATGGCATCAATATCACGTACAAAAAACAAGACCAGGATTGTAACGCGGGCCTTTTCTCCTTTATTCCCAACCTGCGCAAGGATTCAGCCTATAACCGAAAAGATGCTTACAGCCTCACGCAACACCTGGAAGGCATCCGCGGGCTCAACGGTGAAGCCCTCCATAATATCACCGACTCTTCAGCCGATTACTACCTCTTCATCTACTGGGTAAGGTGGATTGGAAAACTCAACAAAGATCATGTACGCGAATGGATGGACCTGGCAAAATCAAACCCGCATGTGCGCATCCAGGTTATCCCCGTGAACATGGATTTTCAATCCTGGTGGCCAGAAACATTTCAACAAAAAGTAACGAAAAGCATGTCGAAGAAAAAATGATGAGCATGGGTCTCAGGGCTATGCTTTTGTGCAAGCTTGTATGAGTTTTTTTGCCTGGTTATGTTGAACAAACTGGCCTGAATTTTGTCTTACAGACTGTATCCGGATATGTTCCGGATTTTTTTTCTTTTCCCGGTTACATCCTGTGTATGCCGGCAACTAATGCAAAAGCATCTGCTATGTGTTTTCGTAACCTGTTGGCTGTCATAATTTTAAGTATTTCTCTCCTGGCCTCCTGTACCAGCGGCCCCGGGCCCGCGCCCCAGGATCCCAATAATCCCCCGGCGCCAACACCTACTGTGGGCCGTTTATCGTATGGGGATACTTTGTTTTTCCTGGGTACCAACGCGTTCAGGTTCCCGGTGTCGAAGCCTTCGCCCAGTGGTTATTTTAAAGCCATACCGTTCGGTCTTTCCATAGATACCCTTACAGGCAGGATCAATATCGCGCAGAGTGAAACCGGCATCCGGTATAAGATTTATTATGTGTCGCAGGCCGGCGAAAAATTAGACAGTGTAAAAATTGTGATTTCGGGTATTGATTACCGTGATACCATTGTTCAGCTTGCAGCTACACCCTCCGCATACGACACTTCTTTTCCCATTTACAATGCGAGGCCCGGATTGATACTGCCTTGCGGCGATGATGATGAAGATGGGGATGGCGACCTTGATGACGACGATAACCGATGTGTATTTGATGAAACGGACCTCGATAATGATGGCGACGATGATATTGATGGCGTAAACCAGGAAAAATTACTGGTTGATATTAAAAAAGGTTTTATTGATGTGGAAGCTTCCTTCCAGGCAGGGATATTCGGTTCCAGCAACCCGGCCAACGGCCTGATGCGCGATTTTACTTTTTACTACCGCATAGATGATGCCAGCAACAGGGCCCTGAATAAAATTTCGGTGCGCGTGTACCATTACCGCCGCCGTGCCGACATCCCGCAAGCCTTGTTTGATACGCTGAACCTGCGCAACGATATAGCTGCAGCGGTGAACAGTCGGGTGTACCCCATTTCAGGGCAACACCCGCAGGTAGATACGGATGGCAGTTACCAGTCCAGTTCAATTTTTAGCAGGCTGGAATATGCATCCCGGCCAAAGCGCCCACCGATCATCATCATCGTCAGCCAGTAACAGATATTATCAATAAGCCCGGTTACCCCGGGTTTTATTATTTTACAGTGCATCCCATGCCCATGCACCTTTTCATGTCGAAAAAAATATTGAATCGTCTAATCGTTTCCGTTAGTATCGCGGTCGCGTGCATCTGCATCAACTTCGCGCAGCAAAATAATGCAACAGGCCTGCAACAGGCATACCGGGAGGCCGTTCGGCTCTACCTGCTCGAAGAGCCTACCGCGGAAACGGATTCCACTGCGCTGGCATTATTCCACAGTTTCATACAGCAAGCCGGCCCCGGTGATGCCGGTAAAATAATGGATGCCTGCATCAGGGCCGGAAATATTCACCAGGGTTACCAGCGTTTTAATGAGGCCAACCGCCTCTACCACCAGGCGCTGCAACAGGCGAAGCTTATTGATAAGCCTGAAAAATTACAGTATGAAGCCTTTCTCTACATTGGCTCCTCTCATTATTTCAGCAATATCCTGGATAGTTCAAGGTTCTATTTTGAAGCGGCATCTGAAATCGCCATGCGTATATCCGGAAAGGAAAAATTGCCGGAGCTCGACCGATTATATAATTCCCTGGGCGCTCTGTATTATGAATCGGCGAATTACCAGCAATCAAAAAATTACTTTCAAAATGCATTGCAGTACGCCGATCCCATGGCTTCTGATTACCAGGAATTTCACACAGGCATCATGAGCAATATCGCGAGCTGCCTGATGAAGCAAAACAGGTTCGATTCGGCATTGCAGATCCTGCGCTCGATAACACCGTTGCCCCAGCAAAAAAACCTGATCAGCCAGAATACGGCACATTGCCTTTTTGAAATGGGTGAATACGACACCGCATTGAACTTGTATCAATCCCTGCAGATACCCGGAGGGTTTTCTTCCGTTGTAGCCCTGACAGACATGGGCCGCATTTACATGGAAAAACGGCAGTGGCAAAAAGCTGAAGCCATATTTGATTCCGCGATCGCGCTGAACCGTTCCATTTCCACTGTCATTAAAAATAAAGAGGAAGCTCTAGCATATTATTACCGGGGCGAACTGGCATTGGTACAGGGCCTGGAGGATGAGGCCCTCACCTGGTATAATGAAGCCTTACAGGAATTGCACCTGGATTTCAAAGCTGAACGCGCCGATGACCTGCCAGGGGATGTGTCTAAAAGCATATCACCGATTACATTGTTCACCGTGTTGCAGGCCAAGGCCGCTTTGTATCATGATAAATATAAGCGCACGAAGAAAAATACCTGGATCAGGCAATCCCTGCGGGCCTTCCGCAAATCGATTGAGACGGCAAATGTCATTAAGATGAATTTCGATAATGATGAAGCCACTTTGTTTTTCAATACGCGTTACCGCTCCATGTATGATGAAGCCATACATGTGGCATACCTTGCATACCAGGCAGATGCCGGTTATGCCGATGATTATATTTTTATGCTCGAACAGTACAAAGGAAATGTGCTGTACCAAAACCTCCTGTTGAACCGCGGCCGATTTGCCAGCGGCTTACCCGATTCCATCATCCGCAAAGAGCGTGATTTGCGGCAGTTGATTGGCATCTATACCACTCGCCTGAACCAGAACACGGTGGAGAAAGACGCGGGTATGTTGCAGCAAAGGCTATTGTCGTACCAGGTGGCTTTATCAAGGCTTTACCATACATACCGTTCAAAGAATGACCGGTCGATGTATGGTTTGTGGGAGTCTGGCGAAGGGCAAACGCTGGAAAACATTCAGCAGTTGATTGGTCCGGATGTATTGTTGCTGGATTATTATGTAACCGACAGCCTGATATATGGCATGGCTTTGGGTAAACATGATTTCACTGTACAGTTGATTCCAAATAACCAGTTGTTCAGGAATCAGGCAGATGAATTTCTGCGCGAATTGTACACGGTGGAAGAGGGAAGGAGGTACAATGGGATGGATGCCGCGTATGGCTTGTATCAGCAACTGGTCCGCGTGTTTGGGAGCACGGTAAATGCCTACCGGAAATGGGTCATCATCCCCGATGATTTTCTCTACCAGATTCCTTTTGATGCGATGGTCAGCAATAAGGATAAAAAAGAGTACCTCTTATTGTCTAAAACAATCAGTTATCATTATTCCATTTCATTGTTGCTGGAAGAAGCGCACCTCGCGTCATCCGGGAGAAAGATGTCGGCAAAGATGTCGATGTCGCCTTTCAGCGAGAATACAAGTATGGTCAAACAAACCGGCTTGTCGGTACTGCCTTTTTCGGCCAATGAACTCAGTGGCCATGATGTGTTGATGTATGATGCCGAACAGGCATCGAAACAAAAATTCTTATCGCAGGCACCCCGGCAATCTGTCATTCACCTGGCCACACATGCCAGTACCGGTGAAGACAGCAGCATGAACTGGATTCAGTTTTATCCTTCCGCTGATTCCATCCTGCGCGACCGTTTATTCCTGCATGAAATTTACGCGATGAACCTCGACAGCACTTCGCTGCTGGTTTTGAGCGCATGTGAAACCGCTGGCGGCGAGGCTCAGAGTGGGGAAGGCTTGATGAGCCTTTCCCGCGCGTTCATGTATGCAGGTGCCGACGCGGTGCTCTCTACCTTATGGAAAACAGAAGACAGGGTAAGTAATTACCTGATGCAAAAAATGTATGTGTACATGCAAACAGGCCTTCCGCCTGAAGAAGCTTTACGTAAAGCCAAAATCAGTTTACTGACATCTGGCGAAATAGGCGCGAGGTACCTTTCACCAAATTATTGGGCAAATTTTGTGTACGCGGGCCATGTGGATTTGCATAAAGGGCCAGGCAATAACCATTGGCATTATATCATTACCGGGCTTGCGGCTGTATTGATCATGGGCTTTTTATTTTTCATGAAAAAGCCCCGATGATTACGGGGCTGATTGTTTAGTTGATGGATATTGGATGTTAAAGAAGGATTTTATTTTTTGATCCATTGTAAGCGGGTAATGACCCATTGGTCAACCTGGTCATGATAGGTATGGCTTGGTTGCTGCCTGATTTTCCTGAACATTTGCAAAGCGGCTGTATGCTGGCCGGTATGCAGGAGGGTCAGCGCCAGGTAATACTCCGCTTCATCCTGGTACAGTTTTGATCCTGTTTTTTCATTGAAGGATAGAATGTCCTCGAACAAAGGTTGGGCTTCTTTATCCCTTTGCAATTTCAAGTATGCGTAAGCCGCGAGGAATTTTTCCCTGTTGCTGGTTTCGGTTAATTTTTCAAAGGTTGATGCAACGGCCTGGTATTGCTGGTTCCTGAAATCCTCTACCATACGGTGTTCGATGGGGCCGGCAACGCTGCGTTCGGTATTGACATGGTACGGTTGGTATAATTCTGAATACATGTTCATCCTGTTGGTATTAATGTATTCATAGCTGAGCCAACTGGCCGCGATGACGATCAGGACAGCCGCTGCACGGATGAATGGTTGCACGAGATTCATGCTGACCAGTTTCGCGGGTTTCCGCACAGGTTCGGAGGATAGCTTCGTGTTTTCCTGCAGGTATGATTGATGTACGGATTGTACCTGCCGGGCAACCTGGCGCCTTTGTATCAGTTTAATGGCGGTTTCATGCGAAAGGATCAGGGCCTCAGGATCCGCGATGCCTTCCTCCGATAATTTTTTTATGGCGTCTTCCCGGCTGATGTCATTCCTCATCAGGTCATCTAAAAGCCGCTCGGTATGGTCATTAGTGTGCATAAATGGTTAAGGGTTTGAGTTCATGCAATACGGATGGATTTTTTTCAATCTGGTCCCTGAGCGATTTCATGCATTTTGCTTTTTTGTTTCTCAGGACCTGTTCGTTTTCATAGTCGAATTCTTGCAGCAATTCGCGCATGCTTTTTTTCTGATAATAAAAACCGGTTAATATTTTCTGGCAGGTTTCACCGATCTGCGACATGATATCATTTAATAATCCGAAAGTATCTTTTTCAAAATGCCTGGTTTCTGTTTGTACATCCTCCATTGACTGGTAAGCCTGTTCCCTTTTTTCCCTTCGCTGCCTCGTCCTCAATTCGAACATCCAAAGGTTTTTAGCGATGCCAGCCAGGAATGTTTTGAGGCTGCTGTCTCCGCGGTATTCCCCGGATTTCACTTTGTCAACCAATACAATCACCGCTTCCTGGAAAATATCCGCTGCGTCGTCGGGGCTGGCGCCTTTCATGATCAGTAGCGCATTGATTTCTTTAAACCATTGATCGTATATATACCTCACAGGTTTATTGATATCACTCATCTGTAAGGCTTTTAGTAAATCGTCCTGAACATCCGCTCTCATATTCATTTGTTGCCGTTAAATATGAAATGTAACACATCCTGTCCAAAAATGTTTTTTATTGAAAAGGGGCTACCGGTAATGGCAGCCCCCTGATGTGCAAGTCAGTTTGCCATTTTACGGGGCATCGATCAGCCTGATGGCCGGGATGCTGGCAGGAGGGTTGATATCATAGGGTTCGGAAGAAGAACGGGGTACGGGTGCGTTGCTGAACAATTTCAATGGAGCTGCTTTTGCGGCTTCCACATCTACGATTTTTACGGTTACCCTTGGCAAAGAGCCGCTGGACCCATCGGTGCGCTTGCGAACCTGGATTACCTGCAGGGCTACCAAACCAAGGTTGGCGCCTTGTAAATTGCCATTCAATGGGCCATAGTTGATGCTCACATCGCCATCATATACCACCGCCAACACGGTTTTGCCGGTCAGCATGCTCAGGCCCCTTGCCCTTAATGGGGTTACATTCGGGATTTTGTCGAGCAGGATTTCCTGGTTATCGCTGCCACCGCCAAGGCCTGGTCCGGCCATCAGGAAATTACGGGAACCATTGCTGGTAGGCCCGGCCGACCTCCAGGAAGAGGGGATGGTTTTTAAGGCATGCCATCCTTCGTCGCCCACTTCACCGGTGTACAGATCAATGGTGCGGCCTATGTTTTCCCGGAAGAAGCGCAGTGTCTGGCGCTGGCCAACGCGTGCAATCTGGTCGTTCACCGCGGTAGCGGAAAAATTATTGGGTGGATTGCCGTTGTCGATGCTCTCTTCGTCAATCACCAGGAATACCGATTCGCCGCTGCGGTCATCGCTTGGCATACTGTCATCAGTGGATTTGATGTCGGCCATTTCAGCGGCCGGCGCGCTTGTTTTTTCACAGGAATTAAAGCTGAACAATGCAGTAAGCCCGAGAACAAGTCCGCCCAGGGATTTTAAAAATGTCATTTTCATTTTTTGATGTTTTTTTGTTAGGAATTGATTTCGTTTGACACATATTGGTAGCCGCGAGAGGAATGATGTAACCTGTTTTTGAAAAAAAATCTGGAAAATGTTCCATTAATCAATTTTTACATGCTCAAAAAGGACATCCAAACCCAAATGGGAACTACAACATCAAGTTTTCCGGGTGATGCAACCTGGAGGGCGTTAGGATTTTTATTGTACACATAAAAAATTTCGTAAATTCAGCATAGATCAAAACACCTGCTTTTATTTACCGGGGCATATTGCATATAGTTGTATATATTTTATCACTGCTGTTCGCTTGTCTGTCCGAGGGTGTGAACGATATCTTGGTTCATGAACCCAGTAGATAACGCCTGAAGAGTAACCAGAAGCCAGATCTCAATATTTCTGACAATGGAAAATTTGGGGTTTCCTTATGGGGAGTAATATATAATACCTTAAATAGGATATGTCATTTAGCCACTAATACCAAATATATGGTATTGTTGTGCGTTGGCTTACCATCTACATTTGGCACTTACAACACGCAGAAAGAGTTTTTAATCTAAGTCCTGGAAAAATTAACCGCCTCCCTCAAAGCACCTGCAAGACATTCACACCTTAAATTAATGTTTATGAAAGTTGAATTACACAATTTATTTTATGTGCGTTTAGGCAGGTTATTTTTTATATGCACGTTAATATTTGTTTCCATTCTTACTTTTAGTGTAAGAAGCTTTTCACAAGTTTCGGCATATACGTTTTCCCAGGATGCAACAACGTATGCGCCGGTTTCTCAAATTCCGTATATAAATGTAATAGCGGATGACAATTCCGGTGCGTTTAATTCAGCAACCATTCCGTTTACATTTAATTATAATGGCGTAAACTATAATGCTGTTACAGCATCCAGTAATGGATTTCTTGTAATGGGTGCAGTAGACTTAACGGGTAAAAATGGTTCAGGAACCGCCTATACATCTACTTCTAATAATACGGGCCTTGTTATTTCGTCAGCCACGGCACTTAATAATGTCATTGCGCCATTAAATGCCGATCTGAATGTTTTTTCCTATTCAATAACAGGAACAACCACTACTGGCAGCAATGTTATAACAAATTGTTCCGGTGCAAATTTCACCCCTTCAAGGATAAGGGTAGGTATGAGGCTATCCAATATAGTTACACAAGGGGTATGTGTTCCTATCATAACGGCAGTCAATTTTGGAGCAGGAACCATTACCATGTCATGCAATCAAGGTGATTTTGCAGGAACAGGAACCATCACTGTTGGATCAAGTTTTGTTTTTGAAGAGTCGGGTGTAAGTCCGAACCGGGTTTTTACCGCGCAATGGACGAACTATAAAAGATATTCTACAAATGACACATTGGATTTCCAGGTAAAATTGTATGAATCCAGTAATGTCATTGAATTCATTTACGGAAAATCAGGATCTCTTACAAGTTCAGCGCTTGTAAAAGTTGGCCTGAGAGGTAACTCTAATGCCGATTATAACATCCGTACTACAACAACCAATTGGTCAGCCACAACCGCGGGCGCTGTGAATACGGCCGGATGTACCCTTAATACGACTGTTAAGCCTGCTTCGGGGCTTGTGTATAGGTTCACCCCGATAAGTTGTTCAGGCGCTTCGGGGGGAACTGCGACAGGAACAACATCCTTTTGTGGTTCGGGCATACCAACGATAACTGCCACAGGTTATTCAACCGGAAGCGGAAGTGGTTATCAATGGGAGTCGTCTAATGATAACTTTGTGAATAATATCCAGAATGTAAGTGGACAAACCAACCCAGCCACATTATCAACAGGAACGGTTACAAGCACAACATATTACAGGTTGAAAGTCACCTGTACATCGGGCACTTCAATTGCATATTCTAATACCATAACAGTGACAATAAAGCCGGTGCCAACAGCCGGTGCAAGCAACAATGGTCCGCTTTGTTCAAACAGTTCACTCAATTTAACAGGTACAACGAATATTGGAGCCACTTTTAGCTGGACCGGGCCGAATGGATTTGCCAGCACTGATCAGAATCCTGTTATTGCTAATGCACAGGTTTCAGCTGCAGGTACTTATTCATTTGTAGCTTCACTTGATGGTTGCAACAGTTCCACTGCTACAACTTCTGTTGCCATTACAGCCACCCCGCCAACACCAACGGTTACCAATTATTCTGTGTGCCTGGGGGCGCCGGTTCCACCAGGGGAAGGAATCAGCAGTACATTTGCAGGCTCCAGCACAACTAGCCCTGGAAGCCAGGTTATTCAATTCAATGTTACTGCCCAGCCCCCAAATAGTTTAGGCAACATTATTGCTACAGCCACCATGCCACCGCTACCGGCAAACGCGTCAGTAACCAGTGTTGTGTTAAGTTATCCAGGAATTACCGCTCAGAACCCATCTTATCAATCTGAAGTGCTCCTTCAATTAGATGGTGCTGTAGATTGGAACTTTGCATCTAGTAGCCCGGGGGCTGCCAATGGACCGGGTACTTTCAATTATCTTGTAACACTAACATCAGGCTTTGTAATAAATCCGGCAGGCGGAACCATTAGTTTATTGTATGGAGAATCATTTGACGATACAGAAGTCGACCCGGATGCGTCCTTCCCAATTGGCACAGCCGTTGCAACATTAACAATAAACTATACTGCGCCCAGTGCGGCTGGTGTTGCCTGGTATGATGCTCTTACAGGAGGAAATTTAATTGGAACCGGCAGCCCGTTCAATCCGGTTGGTATTGATCCTGCAGTACCCAATACCAATACCCCTGGTATTCATACATATTATGCACAAGTATCTAATGGAGCTTGCCCATCGGTTCGATCGGCAGCAATATTCAGTATCGGAACAAGTTTAACTACATCCATAATTTCATCTACAGGTGGTTCTACAGTATGTGCAGGAACTGATTTAACCATTACTGCATCTCCGTCAGGTGGAGGGTTGCCCTATGCAAATTTCTCCTGGAAAATTGGAACAACGGAAGTTGGTACTTCAAATAACTTGGTTGTATCTACCGCTTCTGCGGGAACAACAGTGTATGATCTTACTGTTATGGATGCTTGCGGTCAAACGGCTACGGCTTCAATAACAGTTACGGTTAATGCATTACCGGCCGCGGTTTCCGTCAGCACACCTGGCACTTACTGCGGAAGCACTACATTAAATGCCACTAACGGTAACGATGGAATAATATACTTCCAGGGAACAACATCCGGAGGTACATCAACTGCCACGCCTTCCGCTTCGCAGTTGATCACAAGTTCCGGAACTTATTATTTCAGGGCGCAATCAGCAGAGGGATGCTGGGGGCCTGAGGGCAGTGCTATCGTGGTAATCAATGCCAACCCTGTTGCACCAACGGTAACACCTTCTTCACCGGCATCTATATGCCTTGGAGCTTCACAGGCGTTCACTGTCACAGGCAGTATCGGAACACAAACAATCCTAAGCGAGAACTTTAACAGTACCGCAGCAGGAACAACAACATCTGGTAACCTGCCGGCAGGATGGAGCGGCGCTTCATTAACAGCAGGAGTAAGGGTCTGGGGCGTGGTTGCCAGTGCACAATCAGGCAGCACCCTGGGCGGCGGAAATTTCCTGTATTGCGAAAGTGATGGTTACTCCACACAACGTACCAGGGCTGAAGTAATCACTCCCGTATTTAGCGCAACGAATTATTCAACGGTTAGTATTAAATTCAAACATTATTATAACGACTTAACATCTGGTGCAAATACGGATAGCGCCAGGGTTTTTGTAAGTAATGATGGAGGAACAAACTGGACACTTGCACAACAATATGATGCAGACCAGGGAACAGCTTTCACTTCTGCCGGCGCGGTAAATGCCAGCATACCTGTTGGGCTTGCACTTACAGCCAACATGCGTGTTAAACTGCTGTACAATTCAGATGCCGGTGGAAATGACTGGTACTGGGCTGTAGATGATTTTGTGATCGACGGAACAATAGCACCACAGTACGTGTGGACAGCTTTCCCTTCTACAGATTTTGATGCAGGCATTACTGCAGGTGCCATTATTCCATCTGCTGCTAACAATAATATCAGCTTCACACCAAATACCGCAGGAACCTATATATATACGGCAACATTGGTGAATTCGGTAACAGGTTGCAACAGTGTAGGGGTTTCAACAGCAGCGATTACCGTAAATCCGAACGTTAATGCCGGAACAGTAACCGGAACCTCACTGTTATGCATAGGTGCCACCACTACTTACACATCGAACGGCGATGCAGGTGGTACATGGAGCAGCGATGATGCACTTGTTGCAACAGTTGATGCTAACACCGGATTTGTAACCGCCATTGGTGCAGGAACAACCAATATCAATTATACCATCAACAGTGGTTGCGGTTCCCCTGCCAGCGCTTCACAAAGCGTAACAGTTAACCCGAATATTAATCCGGGTACGGTTAGCGGCACATCACCATTATCTATATCTCAAACAACAACATATACAACCAATGGTGATGCCGGCGGTACTTGGAGCAGCAGCAATCAGTTGGTGGCTTCCGTAGATCCGGGCACAGGTTTCGTAACGGCGCTTAGCGGCGGATCAACCAATATCACGTATACGATCAACAGTGGTTGCGGGGCGCCTGCATCAAGCTTCCAGGTGTTGAATGTATCAGGAGGAGCCAACCCCGGAACCATCTCAGGCACATCGCCACTTTGTATCGGCGGTACAACAACGTATACATCGAACGGCGATGCCGGCGGTACATGGAGCAGCAGCAATCCGCTGGTGGCTTCTGTAGATCCGGGTACCGGCTTTGTAACAGCATTGTCTGCCGGTACAACCGATATCACTTACACCGTTGCGGGCCCGTCAGCATCTTTCAAAACACTGACAGTGGTGAGCGGCGCAGCGCCAACAGTGAGCGGCCCGACAAATGTTTGTCCTTACCTGGGCAACAATGTACAGGTTAGCTACACAGCCAACACACCGGGAGCCAGCAGCTATACATGGACGTTACCACCGAATGTGAACCTGGTCTCAGGTGCCGGTACATCAACCATCACGGTTACATTCAATGCAGGATTTGCCTTACAGGCCAACAAACAACTGCGTGTACGTGCCAATTCAGTTTGCGGCGTTTCCGCACAAACCATATACTACCTGTTGGTTCAGTTCCCAAGCACACCGGCACCGATTGTTGCGTCAACAAATAATGTTTGCCCAAGCCTCGGAACGCTTGTGCCGATCACTTATACAATACCTAAAGTACTTGGGGCTACATCATATGTATGGTCTGCCCAAGCTGGAAACACAACAATTACCAGTATGAACGGACCAGGCGAAAACGACACTACTGTAACGGTTACGTTTAGCAGCAGTTTCAGCACCAGTGCCATCACGGTACAAGCTGTGAACGATTGCGGTGTTAGCGGGATAAGGAGCCTTACGATCACCAGGAGCAACCCAAGTACACCCGGCCTGGTCAGTGGACCGACGAATGCCTGTGCACATATCACTCAGGGCGGAACAGCAGCCACATATACGGTGGCCATGCTTCCGAATGTAACATCATATACATGGTCGGTTCCTGCAGGTGCTATAGGACTGACCGGCCAGGGCAGCAACAGCATTTCATTCACATACCCTGCCGGGTTCAGCAGCGGAACAGTGAGTGTGGTGGCGGATAATGGTTGTGGCAGTAGCGGCATCCGTACACTGGCTATCAGTAAATTAAACCCGTCAACACCAGGAATCATTGATGTAATCCAATCAAATTCATGCCCCAACAGGGAATATAGCTACACGGTTTCATCAATGCCTGCCAATGCTACATCCGTCCTCTGGACAGTGCCTGCGGGTGCTACCATCCTGAGCGGACAAGGAACCACGAGCATCACAGTAAGCTATCCTTCCACAGCGGTAGCAGGAACGGTAACGGCGACGGCACAGAGTAATTGTGGCAACAGCGTAACCCGCTCTGTGGATGTAAAACTGCCGGCATGCCCGATCGATGAGTTTGCGAAGGGTTCTGTGCAAACATCACAATTACCCGTAGACGCTTTATCGGTCCAGGTCTTCCCGAATCCAGCAGTGAGTGATGTTAAACTGATGGTAAAAACTACCATGAAAGAACAAATCACCGTAAGGGTACTCGATTTGCAGGGCAGGGAACTGCATCGTATGATCATCATGCCTGATGCATTGAAATCATTTGGCAGTAACCTGAAAGCAGGTGCCTATATGATCGAAGTGTTGCAAGGAAACAAACGGACAGTGCAGAAGTTGATCAAGCTGTAATAGATCTTTAAAACTACACAATAGGGGCCCTTCTTAATGAGGGGTCCCTATTGTATTTAAGATATGGTCATTTTTTTCTTATAATAAAATTGGCATACACATGAATGATTTTTACGTAAGCTGAAGATATTGTACCGGCAATGACGGAGGGGCACGTGATCATTCCATATATCAGGGAATTCCTCAAAAGTTGCATGACGCTGCATTGTGCATCAACAATTCTTGGTTTTGGCAATTTTCTACATGATTTTATAAGGTTTTATCAGATTTTATCAGATTGGTTTCTTATTTTAGTGAATCTGAATGCAAATTGTCGCATTTCATATCAATCTGAATGGGTTTACAACAACCCGCACCACAACCCGCCCGGGTTGTACAGTATCATATTAACCAAGGGGCTGCGGCCTGACTCACTGAACCAGTTTCTTTCATTTTAATTTTTTCGCATTCATGCAGGTACTAAAATTCGGCGGTACATCCGTTGCCAACGCTGCCAACATATTAAGGGTCATTCAAATTGTGCAGGATGCCATGCAAAAAGGTCCAACGGTTGTGGTTGTTTCCGCATTGGGCGGCGTCACTGATTTATTGCTCGATGCCGGGAGTATGGCGGCCTCCGGCCAATCCGCTTACAGGGATAAACTCAGCCTGGCGCACCAGCGGCACCAGGATGCCATCAATGATCTCCTTCCGCCTGATGCCAGGGAATCATTGCAGGAACTCGTGGCTAAGGCTTTCATGGAACTGCATGAGTTATGCCATAGCCTCTTCTTGCTGGCGGAGCTCACGCCCCGTTCGCGCGACCGCATCAGCCATTACGGCGAATGGTTGTCATCGCAAATCATCGCCGCCGCAACAATACAGCGCGGTATCAAATGCACATGGATTGACGCACGCGAAATCATCCGCACCGATTCACAATTCACGCAGGCCGCCGTGCAGGTGGAAGAAACCAATGCGCTCATCCGCCGGCGAATCACAAATGATTCGTCAGGTACCTGGATCATTCCCGGGTTCATTGCCGCGGATGCCAACGGCATCACCAGTACGCTGGGCCGGGGTGGATCCGATTACAGCGCAGCCCTGGTTGCCGCAGCTTTGGATGCCAGCAGGATCGAGATATGGACGGATGTGAGCGGGATGATGACAGCCGATCCGCGGCTGGCCAATCATGCCCGGGTGATCCCGCGCATCTCTTACCAGGAAGCCATGGAACTTTCTCATTTCGGTGCCAAAGTGATTTATCCGCCCACGATTCAACCGGTGATGCACAAAAAAATCCCTGTCTGGATAAAAAATACTTTCGCACCAGAAGACCATGGTACAGAGATCTGTGCACTGGAAAAGGAGCGGCAAGGATCCGACAGCATCGTTACAGGCATCAGCAGCGTCAGCCAGATATGCCTCGTAAGCCTTGAAGGAAGTGGCATGGTAGGTATACCGGGTTTCTCCCGCCGCTTGTTTGATGCGCTCAGCCGGCAACGCATCAATGTGATCCTCATCACACAGTCATCATCCGAACACTCCATTAGCGTAGCCATACACGAGTCGGCCTCCGATATCGCCAAGGCCTCTATAGACGCGGAGTTTGCGCATGAAATCGCTTTGCAGAAAGTTAACCCCTTGCAGGTGGAAACAGGCTTGTCGATTGTGGCTTTGGTGGGGGAGTATATGAAAAACCATACGGGCATCAGCGGACAAATGTTCAGCGCGATGGGCCGTAATGGTGTCAACATCCGCGCGATCGCGCAGGGCTCATCCGAAAAAAATATATCAGCGGTGATTTCCACCCGGGATGTACGAAAGGCAATCAACGTATTGCATGAATCTTTTTTTGAGGAAACGGATAAACAGGTTAATATTTTCCTCGCCGGTACGGGAAATGTATCCAAAAAATTTTTGGAGCAATTGCAGCAACAGCAGGCCTATCTGGCAGGTCAACTCAAATTGAATGTTCGCCTCGCCGGTATCATCAATACCCGGAAAATGCTGTTGTATGAAGAAGGGATTCCGTTATATGCCTGGCCGGAAAGGCTTGAGCAGGGACAGGCTTCTAACCTGCAGGCATTTGTTTCGGATATGCTTCACCGTAACCTTCGAAATTCAGTGTTCATCGATATTACGGCCAGCGATGAGATCACTTATTGTTATGAAACTTTACTGGAAAAAAATGTGGCTATTGTGGCCTGCAATAAAGTAGCCGCGTCATCGGGATACCAACGGTATAAAAGGCTGAAAGAATTATCGCGTGAGTACAACACGCCATATCTTTTTGAAACCAATGTGGGCGCCGGTTTGCCGGTGATCGGCACCCTGAACGATTTGTTGCGGAGCGGCGACAGGGTTCACCGCATGGAAGCCGTGCTGAGCGGTACGCTTAATTTTGTATTCAATCAGTATGATGGCAGCCGCCCTTTTGCCGAGGTGGTGCGGCAGGCTCAGGACGAAGGTTACACGGAACCCGATCCCAGGCTTGATCTTGGCGGCAAGGATGTCATGCGTAAAATCATGATCCTGGCGAGGGAAGCGGGTGTTGAGATGGATATGGATGATATCAATAACCGCTCTTTCATGCCGGATGCTTGCATGACAGGTACGGTGGGGGATTTTTATGAATCCATGCTGGCCCATGAACCGCATTTCAGGTCATTGCTGGATAAAGCCAATGCGGCAGGCGCGAAACTGAAATTCGTGGCATCTTACGCAAACGGCAAAGCATCTGTAGGCTTGGAGCATATCCCACCGGGACACGATTTTTATCATTTGTACGGCAAAGACAATATCATACAATTTTACACTGGGCGCTACCGCGAGCAACCCTTAGTGGTGAAAGGCGCCGGCGCCGGCGCGGAAGTTACGGCCAGTGGTGTGTTTGCAGATATGATCAGGGCCATCCGATAAACAATGAATCAGCAAAATATGGAACGACATCCCACGCATATGACATCAACCACCGTCACCGTGTCTGCTCCCGCTACAGTAGCCAACCTGGTGTGTGGTTTTGATATCCTCGGCCTTGCCCTAGAATCCCCGGCCGATATCCTGAGCCTTAGCTTGCTGGATGAACCTGTGATCAGGATCCGCAACCTGGATGATTTTGGTTTGCCGGCAGACCCGGAAAAAAATATCTGCGGGGCTGTGCTGGCATCAATTAACCGGCAATTACCTTCTCATGTTGGTTTTGACCTGGTGCAGGATAAACGCATCAAACCCGGGAGCGGTATAGGTTCCAGCGCGGCAAGCGCGGCGGCTACTGCTGTAGCGGCGAATATCCTGTTGGGGAACAGGTTTACCCAATCAGAATTGATTTCTTTTGCGATGGATGGGGAAGTCCTGGCGTCGGGTGCCCGTCATGCGGATAATGTTGCGCCCTGCATTTTGGGTGGCATAACCCTCGTGCGTACGGTTGACCCACTGGATGTATTGTCCATTCCATTTCCACCTTTATACCTTACCGTTATACACCCGCACATCGAAGTGAAAACTTCAGAAGCAAGGTCTTTATTGTCGCCTGAAGTAAGCCTGAAACTCGCGGTTAAACAATGGGCGAATGTCGCGGGCTTGGTCACAGGCTTGCATCAGTCTGACTACGGACTCATCGCCAGGTCGCTGGAAGACTTTATTGTAGAGCCCCAGCGAAGCAAACTGATACCAAACTTTTATCCGCTCAAAAAAGTATGTTTGGATGCAGGTGCGCTGGGCGGCGGAATCTCCGGTGCAGGCCCATCGGTATTCATGTTCAGCGAAACGCGTGAGCGGGCATCGGCAGTGGAAGATGCGATGAAACAGGTATATGCACGAACGGGGATCCCTTTTCTCACCTATGTGTCAACTATTGGTAAAGGCGTCGTACAGGTTTAGCCAGGATCTTTCACAGGGTGCATTTTCATCATCAACAAAATTTAATAGGTTGAAGTTTTACAGCACACATAAACAAACACCGGCAGTCAGTTTCCGTGAAGCGGTGATCCTTGGGCAGTCGCCCGACAAGGGATTATTTATGCCATCCGAACTGCCCGTATATCCTAAGGGGTTTATGGAAGCCGTACCGCGCCTCAGCCGGGAGGAAATCGCGGTTGAAGTCATGAAGCCTTATGCCAAAGCGGATTTACCGGTTCCGGTTTTGGCGGATATCTGTGCGGCTGCCGTTGATTTTCCCATGCCATTGGTGGAACTGAAAAAAAGCGTCTATGCCTTAGAGTTATTTCATGGCCCGACGATGGCTTTTAAAGATACAGGCGCCCGTTTCATGAGCCGCTGCCTGGGTTATTTCGTGCGCAATATGAACCGGCCTGTCACTGTGCTGGTGGCTACATCAGGCGATACGGGCGGCGCCGTGGCGGATGGTTTTGCAGGTGTGGATGGGGTGGAAGTAGTGATATTGTTTCCCAAAGGAAAAGTGAGCGAGATACAGGAACTCCAGTTAACGACGCACCGGCGAAACATACACAGCATTGCGGTACATGGCAGTTTCGACGATTGCCAGCGCATGGTAAAGGAAGCATTTGCGGATCCGGATTTGCAGAAACAGTTGTTCCTGACATCAGCCAATTCCATCAATGTCGCACGCTGGTTGCCCCAACAGTTGTTTTATTTTTTCACTTACCGCGACTGGCCGGAGCGGGGGAATTTACCCGTTATATCTATACCAAGCGGGAATTTTGGAAATATCGCCGCAGGCTTATGGGCACAGAAATCCGGATTGCCCATCGGCGCATTGATAGCGGCCTGCAATCAAAACGATACGGTTCCCCGTTACCTGCAAACAGGTCAGTTTGAAGCAAGGCCAACCGTACCAACCATATCAAACGCGATGGATGTTTCCCTGCCGAGTAACCTGGCGCGTATCATGGATATGTTTGACCATGGCATCGAACAAGTAAAGTCACGCTTGCAAGCGTATTCATTTTCTGATCAGGAAACGGCGGATGCCATGAAACAAATCCAACAAACAACCGGCTACCAGGCCGACCCGCACGGGGCCGTAGGATGGTTGGCGCTTGAAGCTTATCTCCGGGCACACCCGTCAGTAAATGGCGTTTTTTTCGAGACGGCCCACCCGGTAAAATTCGCAAGCCTTGTGAAAGAGATAACCGGCCAGCCCGTACCGGAACCAGGTTCTATTGGCGCTTTGCGTAACAGCCCGGTGCATGCCATCGATATGCAACCAACTGTAGAAGCACTGAAGAATTTCCTGGTCAGCCGCATTGCATAATACAGTTTAATCATCTGTAAAACCACATCAAACAACCGCTTATTCATATCAGTGTGTTTGCATGTATAACTGACTGTAAAAGGCACAATAATCCGGGCTTTTCAGCGTTCAACTGATTGAAATCTTAACAGTTTTTCACACCGTTCCGCTATGCACGGTTGTATCTTTGTATGAGAGAGTAAAGCATAATCAACTAAACCTAAAACACCTGTTCAAGCCTATCTCCCCAACACTACACTTATTAACCCAACCATCGTTCAAGCATGAAACAATCAACTCGTCCTGTTAGGAAGTGGAGCCTCCTGACGCTCGCATTGGTCTGCCTAAACCTGTTCATACCTGATATCAGTACAGCGAAGAAATCACCTGTGAAGCCGGTTGCTGCAGCGAGTGAAAACCCGGTGTCAGCACATGGTACCTGGTACCTGATGGCTGCTGCTTCATATGAAAGATTGAACCTCGGTCAACTGGGTTTGTCTCATGAAGCATTCAACCTGGCCATCGAAGGTATGGAACGCTTGCAACAAGCCGGCCGCATTGCCAACGACCGCATCATCAGCATTGTGGATTTCAGTTTGCCTTCATCACAAAAAAGGCTTTTCATCATCGACCTGGAAGCACAACGCATCCTGTTCAGGACTTATGTAGCACACGGACAGCGTTCCGGCACGGTGTACGCGAAAATGTTCTCCAACAAGCCCGAGAGCCATCAAAGCAGCCCGGGATTCTACCTCACCGCGGGGACTTACAATGGTGGAAACGGGTATTCGATGCAACTGGTTGGATTGGACAAAGGCATAAACGATAAGGCATTTCAACGCGCGATTGTCATGCATGGGGCGCCGTATGTTCATGAGGGTTTGGTGAAAAGCCAGGGTTATATTGGCCGCAGCCACGGTTGCCCGGCGGTATCGGAAAAACTAAACAAACCCATCATCGAAACCATTAAGAACGGCTCCGTACTGTTCATTTATCCGGGAAACCGGGATTACGCCAGGAAATCGACCGTGCTGAACGGAAAAGTATAAAGCTCCCTTAAGTAGTCATACATCCCCCTGCACAACGGGGGATTTTTTTTTGGATGCGCCTGCTGGCGATTCATCCGAATGATTGTTACCTTCACAAAAATTATGTCTGCATGTCATTAGTGAAAACCCTGAAAGGTACAGGTGTAGCCATTGTTACCCCATTTACATCCAATGAGGCTGTTGACTTTGACGCATTGGGTAAATTGATCGATCACCTGGTCCATGGTGGCATTGAATACATTGTTTCGCTCGGCACCACCGGTGAAACGCCGGTATTAAGCAAAGAAGAGAAACGCGATATAGCTTTGTTTACTTATGAGAAAGTCAATCAGCGTGTACCCGTGGTGGTGGGGATCGGCGGCAACTATACAGCGGCAGTTGCCAAAGAATTATCTGAATTTCCGCTCGACCAGGCCGTTGCTGTTTTAAGTGCAAGCCCATATTACAATAAACCTTCCCAGGAAGGGTTGTTTGAGCATTATAAAGTGTTGGCGGAGGCCTCGCCCAAGCCTGTTATTTTATACAATGTACCGGGCCGCACCGGCAGGAATATGACTGCCGCAACCACATTGCGACTGGCCCGTGAAGTGCCCAATATCGCCGGTATCAAAGAAGCCAGTGGCGATATGCAGCAGTGCATGGAAATCCTGCGCGACCGCCCTGAATCATTCCTGGTGGTCAGCGGGGACGATAACCTGGCCATGCCACAGATAGCCGCGGGTATGGATGGCGTTATCAGCGTGGCAGCCAACGCCTTTCCAAGGGCATTCTCCGATATGGTGCGCCATGCGCTCCGGTTCGACATGCAGGCGGCTAAATCAATCAATGATGAACTGATCAGCGCATACGACCTCATGTTCGCGGAAAACAATCCTGCGGGCATCAAGGCATTCCTGTCTGAAGCCGGCTTGATTCAAACATTCAGCAGGCTTCCAGTGGTACCGTTAAGCGCTCCTTTCCACAGGCAGGTGAAAGAGTGGATGGCATCGCGCAAACCCTGACACATGACAATACGCATAGCCATAAGGAATAGCGTACACGCATTGGCGTTACTGTTACTTTCTCATGTATCCATAAGCCAGGTAAGGCTCCAGGTTTTTTTGGAAACGCCGGAGGGTACATACCCGGGTTCAGTTTTCGTGGCCGGTGATTTCAACGGATGGGACCCAGGATCGCCCGGGGAATTGCTTCAGTATAACGGTAAAGATTACACGATCATTTTAGACAGCCTCAAACCCGGCCCGTTTCAATATAAGTTCACCCGGGGAAGCTGGGAGGATGTTGAAGTGATGCCTGACGGCAGCGATAGAAATAACCGTGTTTTGGAACTGCGTTCAGACACCATCATCCGCCTCCGTGTGGAAGCCTGGAAGTCTGCATTCAGTGTCAGGCGTAAAATGTCGACGGCAGGGAAGCAGGTGTTTGCCTTACCCGACAGCTTTGACATGCCCGGGCTTGGCCGCTTCGCGAAAATACATGTCTACCTTCCTGCTTCGTATAAGCATTCCCGTAAGCAATACCCTGTGATTTACATGCACGACGGGCAGAACCTCTTTGATGAGCTCCGCGCGCCGTTTGGCGAATGGGGGATCGATGAAACACTCGATTCCCTGGTGCGTGCCGGTCATCCCGAAGCCATCATCGTGGGTATTGATAATGGCCCGCGCCGGGTGAATGAATACACGCCTTTTGATACGGAAAAATTCGGTGCAGGACAGGGTGATGCGTATGTTGCATTCATCGCGAACAGGCTGAAACCCTTTATTGATAAGAAGTACCGCACCCTCAGGGCACCTGAACATACGGCTATAGCGGGTAGTTCCCTGGGTGGACTCATTTCATACTATGCATGGCTTTCAAAACCAAATGTTTTTGGGAACGCCGGTGTTTTTTCCCCCTCTTTTTGGATCGCCCCCCGCATCCTGCCGTTGACCGACAGCCTTGCTGCAACGGTAACGGGTAAGTGCTTTTTTTATATCGGTGAACAGGAAGGCGACCGGTATGTGAAAGATATGCAGGAAGTGGCCGACCGCCTGGGCGCCAGGACGCGCGCGATCATGTATTCGGTGGTGGATCCCATTGGGGAACACAAGGAAGCCAGTTGGCGGAAATGGTTCGCAGAATTTTACCTGTGGATCATGGGCAATGGTTTCAACCGGCAATTGCGCACCCGTTAACTTCAGCCTATCACAAAACATACGCCTTCCTGGGCGAGTTCCGTGTGGGGGAAAACCGAGCGGGTTTCTTCCAGGAATGGGTCAAGTTGTTCATACTTGGAAGAGAAATGCCCGATGATCAGTTTGCGCACGCCTGCTTTCAGGGCAATGTCACCAGCCTGCAGGGTGGTACAATGGTACCGGTCAGCCGCCCTTTGTTCAAGGTCTTTCAGGTAAGTGGTTTCATGATATAAAAGGTCAACGCCACGCACAATTTCCGCGAGGGATGGGTCATAAATCGTATCCGCACAATACGCGTAACTCAGCGGCGGGGCATTGGCTATCGTTACTTCATCGTTGGGGATGATGGTCCCTTTTTTATTAATGTAATCCTGTCCGTTTTGCAATTGTTCATAAAATGACGCGGGGATCTCGTAGGCTTTAGCCCTTTCCGGGTCAATGCTCCGGGGTTTCTTTTTTTCTTTGAACAGGAATCCCCAGCAGTCAATCCTGTGTTTCACCTTGAAGCAACTGACTTCCATCCTTTTGGTGTCCGCGATCAATCCATCTTTTGTCAGCGGATGAAAATGAAAAGGGTAGCAGAGGGTGGTGGCTGATACTTCCAGTTGCATGCGGATAATGGGTTCCAGTTCCGGAGGGCCATACAGGTGCAGGTCTTGTATGCGGTTCAGCATGCTCATGCTTGTAATCAAACCGATCAAACCAAAATAGTGGTCACCGTGCAGGTGCGAAATAAAAATATGCGAGATTTTGCTTCTCTTGATTTTGTACCGGGCCAGTTGCCATTGTGTACCTTCGCCACAATCAATCAGGAAGGCCTCTTCCTGGTTTTGTAATACCTGTGAAGTGGGGTTCCGCCCAAACGCGGGTATGGCGGAGTTATTACCGAGAATGGTCAGTACCAGCAAGGGAATGGGGGTTTAAGTTTAATGTATAGCAGTCAGACTTTTGTATGTGATAAATTGCTGCATCATATATCGTTATTGGTCAAAGCCTTCCATCAGTTCCCGCTCAATCTCTTCCATTTGCACAATATCCCAGGCTTCCGATTCAGTGGGTGTTACATTCATTTGTTCCAACAAACCCTGTTCGTCGAGCATTTTTTCCACCCCGGGTTTCAGGCAGCAAATAACCATCGAACAGTTTCTTTCATAAAACTGTTGTTGAATGCCCGCGAGCCTCTCACCGCTATCAGGGGCCATTTCTTCCAGTTCCGACAGGTTCAGCACAATGTGCGGAACGGGTTTATCGAGATATGGCAGCAGCAAATTATCCCATTCTTCTGCCATATTAACAGGAATCCTTGGTTCGGTCAGACAAATAACGGTAAATTTCTCTTTGGTATCGGTTTTGACATGTATCATATAACGGAATTGCGGCACCCTAAAATAAGGCAAATTTTCCGGTCTGTCCCAAGGATGTTCCATCATTTTTGCGCCTGCCCGAAACTTATCCAAAAGCTCAACGAAATGACTGATACTCAAAATAAAATGTTAACTTTTCAACATATCAACATTTGCAATGGGCATGAAACAAAGGGTTCTGTTTTATCGTTATTATTGTAACAATTAAATCTGTCGTAATGGACAATAATTTTTCAGCCAAAGTGCGGGACATCATCTCTTACAGCCGGGAGGAAGCATTGCGTTTGGGCAATGATTTCATCAGCACGGAACACCTGTTGCTGGGCCTGATCCGTGACGGGGAGAATACCGCGATCCGCATCCTCAAATCACTCAATATTGATTTATTTGAGTTGCGCAAAGAAATCGAAAGCGCCGTAAAAGATAAAGCCAGTAAAAGCATCGCCAATATGAATTCACTGCCGCTCACCAAGCAGGCGGAGAAAGTGATACGCATTACCGTGCTGGAAGCGAAGTCGTTGAAAAGCGCCCAGGTGGAAACGGAACACCTCATGCTATCCATCCTGAAGAATAAGGAAAACATCGCGACCCAGATACTGAACCAGTTTGATGTGGACTATGATATTTTCCGCAATGAACTGGGTTTTGTCACCAGCAACCCTCCGCAAGCCGAATTTAATGAAGATGATGATTTTGATGACGAGCGGAAGCAATATGGACAGCAACCAAAATCTCAAAAGCCCGGTGCTGCCGGTCAGGCAAAATCAAAGACACCTGTACTGGATAATTTCGGACGCGACATCACCAGGTTGGCAGAGTCTGGTTCGCTGGATCCGATTGTAGGAAGGGAAAATGAAATTGAACGCGTATCACAAATACTATCCCGCCGTAAAAAGAACAACCCGATCTTGATCGGTGAACCTGGTGTGGGTAAAACCGCGATTGTAGAGGGTTTGGCACTCCGCATTGTGCAACGCAAGGTATCAAGGGTTTTGTTTGATAAACGCGTGGTCAGCCTTGATTTGGCGGCCCTGGTAGCTGGCACGAAGTATCGCGGACAGTTCGAGGAGCGCATGAAAGCGATTATGAACGAACTGGAAAAAAACCGCGATGTGATTTTATTTATTGATGAGATCCACACCATCGTAGGTGCGGGTGGCGCCAGCGGCTCACTCGATGCATCCAATATTTTCAAACCCGCGCTTGCCCGCGGCGAACTGCAATGCATTGGCGCATCTACATTGGATGAGTACCGCATGCATATTGAAAAAGACGGGGCGCTCGACCGCAGGTTCCAGAAAGTGATTGTGGACCAGCCTTCGGTGGATGAAGCCATAGAAATCCTCAATAATATCAAATCGAAATACGAAGACTACCATAATGTAACCTATAGCCAGGAAGCCATCGAAGCATGCGTGAAACTGAGCGACAGGTACATGACAGATCGTCTGCTCCCCGATAAAGCCATCGATGTGCTGGATGAAGTGGGCGCGCGTAAGCATATTAAAAATATCAATGTCCCGCAAACCATCCTCGACCTTGAGCAAAAGATCGAAGACATCAAACTTGAGAAGAACAAAGTGGTGAAAAGCCAGAAGTTTGAGGAAGCAGCTTCGCTCCGCGATACAGAAAAGAAATTACAGGAAGAATTGGAGAAGGCCAAGGCCGAATGGGAAGAAGAGAGCAAAAACAAACGCTACCCGATAGAAGAAGAGGATATCGCGGAAGTGGTGTGCATGATGACAGGCATCCCGGTGAAGCGCATGGTACAGGCTGAAACAGAAAAACTGCGCCGCATGGGCGAAGACCTGCGGGGCGCTGTAGTTGGCCAGCAGGATGCCATCAACAAAGTGGTGAAAGCCATCCAGCGTAACCGTGTGGGTTTGAAGGATCCCAAGAAACCCATCGGTACATTTATCTTCCTGGGTCCTACAGGTGTAGGAAAAACAGAACTGGCCCGTTCGCTCGCCAAGCATATGTTCGACAGCGAAGACGCGTTGATCCGGATCGACATGAGCGAATACATGGAAAAATTCACCGTTAGCCGCCTTATTGGCGCCCCTCCCGGGTATGTGGGTTATGAAGAGGGCGGACAGCTAACGGAAAGGGTTAGACGCAAACCGTACAGCGTTATCCTGCTCGATGAGATCGAAAAGGCGCACCCTGATATTTTCAACATCCTCCTGCAGGTGTTGGATGACGGACAGTTAACCGATGGCCTTGGCCGTAAGGTTGACTTCAAGAATACGCTCATCATCATGACATCGAACATCGGCGCGCGCCAGTTGAAAGATTTTGGCGATGGCGTGGGTTTTGCCACCAAGGCAAGGCAGGAAAGCATGGATGAAAATAATAGGGCCGTAATCGAAAAGGCGCTCAAACGTACTTTCAGCCCCGAATTCCTGAACCGTATTGATGATGTGATTGTGTTTAACTCCCTGAGCAAAGAAAACATCTTTGAAATCATCGATATCCTGATGAAGGGCGTGATGAACCGCCTGAGCAACCTGGGCTTCAGCCTGGAGCTGAGTACGGAGGCCAAAGAGTTTTTGTCTGACAAGGGATACGATAGCGCCTTCGGCGCGAGGCCTCTGCACCGGGCCATTCAGAAATACCTGGAAGACCCATTGGCGGAAGAGATACTCAATATGCACATCAAGCCCGGCGATGTATTGATCGCGGAACTGGATAAGGAGAATGCCAAAATCCTGTTCAGGTTGAAAGAAGAACCCAAAAAGCGGGAAAAGAAATCGGAAGCCTGATACTAACAATCATTGATTAAATATTTAAGAGTCGCAAATGCGGCTCTTTTTTTGCCATTATTTTTTTCAATAAATAAAAATGTATGACTTTTACAATCTCGAATTGCATTCCATCCTATGCAAATCACAGATATAAAATTCAGCATGCATTCATGAAAAAGATCATCATAACCATTGATGGCTGGTCTTCCTGCGGAAAAAGCACCCTGGCCAAGCAACTCGCCAGGGAACTGGGTTATGTTTACATCGATAGCGGCGCGATGTACAGGGCGATTACCTTGTTTTTTTTACGGAACCATATCGACTGGACGGATGATATCAAGGTGAGGGATGCATTAAAAAACATTCACCTGAGTTTTTCATATAACGATAAATTGCAGCAATCGGAAATTTACCTGAATGATGAAAATGTTGAGTACGTAATCCGCGACCTGGTAGTGGCAGAGAAGGTGAGCGATGTGGCAGCGATCCCCGCCGTTCGGACCTTCGCGGTAAAACAACAGCAAAGCCTGGGCCGCCATAAAGGCATCGTGATGGATGGCCGTGATATTGGTACCACCGTTTTCCCGCAGGCCGAATTGAAAATATTTATGACGGCTGATATCGCGGTGAGGGTAGACAGGCGGTTCCGTGAAATGTACCTGAAGAACCCGAATGTAACCATTGAGGAGGTAAAGAACAACCTCGAAATGCGCGACTATATTGATTCCAACAGGGAAGTAAGCCCTTTGCGCAAAGCGGATGACGCCGTCTTGCTCGATAATACAAACCTGACAATGGATGAGCAGCTCGCGTTCGCATTAATCCTCGTGCGACAGATCATCGGGCAAACAGCAGTTAGGCAGGAAAGCTAACCTCTGCTTCTGCTTCCGCTTCGATGCCAATTACAGAAACAAGTTTTTGTATCACTTCATCCACCATCGCGTCGGGGCAACTGGCACCGCTTGTCATGAGTATCCGCACAGGCCTGTGCGCAGGCAGGTACTGATGTGTTATTTTTTCCTGCTGATGATGAAAGTCAAAATGATGGATGTCGTTTGCCGATAAAATGCGCGCGGCACTGTCGATATAATAAGTGGGAAGTTTGACTTCACAGAGCTCCACGAGGTGCGATGTATTGCTGCTTTTATATCCGCCCACAACAATGGCCAGGTCCGCTTCCTGTTCCAACAAGCCATACACGGCCGATTGATTGTCGTTGGTGGCATAACAAAGTGTGTCCCTGGTGTCTGCAAATCTTTCTGATACCTGCTCTCCCGTCAATTGATATTTTTCTGTCATCACCTGTTTCAGGAAATCGGAAATGGCTTGTGTATCGCTGGCCAACATGGTAGTTTGGTTCACCACACCAATCCTCTGCAGGTGTTTGCGTACATCAAATCCATCTGAAAACCTGCCGGCAAATTTTTCATAAAAGCTTTCATGGTTTTCATCATTCTTGATATATTCTGCCAGCAGCCTTGCTTCTTCCATGTCATTTACAATCACTGTAGGCGTATGGCTGGCGGCATGCGAAAAAGTGGCCCTGGTTTCTTCATGCGAAGGTTTACCATGCACTATCACCGTGTAATCAAGTTTAGCTATCTGCTCGCTGCGGTTCCATACCTTCTCCACAAATGGACAAGTGGTATTGTATGCTTCGATGCGGATGCCGATCTCCCGCAATTTTTTTTCGATATCGAGTGTTGTGCCGAATGCGGGAATGATCACAATATCGTCTGCCGTCAATGTATCAAAGGGGATCAGTTGCCGGCCATAGGTATCCTGCAGGAAAACCACACCGCGCTCCCTAAGGTCATCATTCACTTTGGGGTTGTGGATCATTTCGCTCAGCAGGTATATCCTTTTGCCGGGATTTTCATCCACCGTGCGGAACGCGATTTCAATAGCATTTTCCACACCGTAACAGAAACCAAAGTGCCTGGCCAGGTACACTTGCAATGGGCCAAAATCAAGCAGGGTAGGCCTGAAATCTTTTTTCATTTTGTCGGCCTGTTTCCTTTGCTCTTTGATGGAACTGATCAGGGCGCTGCGATAGGTAAAGGGAATGGAAAACTTCTTCATGATCTTTTATAACAAATGCAAAGGTACAATGTTGCGGTCTAAACAAACCGGCAGTTGATTTGTCGTATATTAGTTGCTTTAACTGATTTGCAAAAGCCATTTACCATACCATCCTTTTTACCACTTAGCCAGGTGTACGAGGTGAATTTGCGCCAGTACACGCCCGAAGGCAGCATACAGGCATTCCGCAAGCATTTGCCGCGCCTGCAGGAATTGGGTGTCGATACCTGTTGGTTCATGCCCGTGCACCCCATCGGGATCAAAAACCGGAAGGGTAGCCTCGGCAGCTATTATTGCGTGAGGGATTACAGGGATGTGAACCCGGAGTTCGGGACATTGTCTGATTTTAAAGAGATGGTGGAGGATATGCATGCCCGGGGCATGAAACTGGTTATTGATTGGGTGGGTAACCACGCGGCCTGGGACAATGTTTGGGTTGATCAGCACCCGGAGTATTTCCTAACGGGAACGGGTGGACGATTTTTATCTCCGTACGACTGGGATGATGTCATTCAGTTCAACCACAGGAACAAAGGGCAACAGGAAGCCATGCTGCAGGCAATGGTATTCTGGGTGCGTGAAATGGATATTGACGGGTTCAGGGCCGATTTCGCGCACCTCGTTCCAAATGAATTCTGGGCCGGGGCCAGGAAAAAACTGGAAGAAATCAAGCCGGAACTGATCTGGCTGGCGGAAGCTGAGGGTGACGACATTTATCAAACTTTCGATATCAATTATGGGTGGGCATGGATGCATTTTACGGAACGCTTTATCAAAGAAGCATTGCCAGTGGCCGCGTTCAGGGATTTTATCCGGAGTGAATTCGCCGAAGCCGGCCCCCTGCGTTACCAGCTTTTATTTACCTGTACGCACGATGAAAACAGCAACAAGGGCACGGAGTATGAGCGCTATGGCATTTATGCGCAGGCATTGGCTGTTTGCATGTACGCGTTGCCGTTATCCATACCGTTGATTTACGGTGGACAGGAAATCCCGAACCATAAACGGCTCCCATTTTTTGACAAGGATTTCATGGAATGGCCTGAAAGGCCCGCACTCACTGGTTTTTACAAAGCTTTGATCAGATTCCGGAAACAAAGTTTTGCCGGCGGTGAGATCAGCTTCCCGGAAGCGCCGGATGGCCTGTTGGTGTTTTGCCGCAGGCATCACACAAAAGAAGAAATTTTCGCTGCCAACTTTGGCAGGTCAACCATCTCCACTGCTATTAGTGTACCCGGAAGCTCAGGACAATATCGGGATTTGTTTGCCAATAATCATGTGGATCTAAAAGAGAAAAAGGATATTGAGCTTCCACCTGGCGGTTATATTTTATTGTACAGGTAATAATAAAAAAAATGCCCCGCATCTGACAGGGCATTGATAATTTTCCTCTGGGTTTTACTTCATCAAATCTTAGTCGCCGAGGTTGATCATGTATTCATATAATCCATCGTATCCGGGGTAGAAACCGGTGATGTTTACAGTTTTTTGATCTGCCAGGGCTTTATTAAGTTCTGCCACGTTTTTCACTTCCTGGTTGTTGATGCGCAGGATGATGAAACCGTCTTTCATCCTGGTTTGGTCGTTCAATACACCTTCATTGATTTTCTTAACTACTACACCGCCTTTCACACCGTAATCCGCCGCTTTGTTGCGGTCAAGTTCTGTTAACTCGGCGCCAAGCATTTCCGCCTGCGATTCCGTTTTCACCAGGTCGTATGTACCGGCTTTATTTTTCAGCATAACGGTGTATGTGAATGGCTTGTCGTTGCGTACAACGGTAACGGATACCTTATCGCCGGGTTTGTACCTGCTGATCTGGTCCTGCAGTTCGCCACCTGAGTTAACATTCACACCGTTGATTTTTTGGATTCGGTCGCCCCTGCGGATACCGGCTGCATAGGCGCCGCCATCTTTCGGAACTTCCACCGCGTAGATGCCATCGTAAGCGCTGCTGGGGATACCTTCCGTTTTCTTACGTTCTTCCGTAAGGTCGGCCGCGTTGGCAAACTGGATGCCCATATATCCACGCTGTACCGTACCAAATTTAATCAGGTCGTCTACCACTTTTTTCGCGATGTTGACAGGTATCGCATAAGAATACCCGGAGTAATAACCTGTTGGAGAAGCGATGGCAGAATTGATGCCGATCAGTTTACCGTCAGTATTGATCAGGGCGCCGCCGCTATTACCCATGTTCACCGCCGCGTCTGTCTGGATAAATGATTCCACAGCGTTCACCGTATTGCCGCTGCGGTCGCGGTTCAGTCCGATGCTGCGCGCCTTGGCGCTGACAATGCCTGCGGTTACGGTGGTTTCAAGGTTCAGGGGGTAACCGATGGCCAACACCCACTGGCCGATTTTTACATCATCCGAATTGCCATACAACAGGTATGGGAGCCCGGAAGCTTCAACCTTAATCACGGCCAGGTCGTACGCGGGATCCGCGCCCACCACGGTGGCCTTAAAAGTTTTCTTATTACTTAATGTAACGGTGATCTCATCCGCTTTTTGAATCACGTGGTTATTGGTAACGATATATCCATCGGCACTGATGATCACACCGGAACCGGAAGCCCTTTGTTCAGGGATGATGTTCATGCGGCGCCCGCCAAAAAATTGTTCAAATAAATCATCATCAAAGAAGTCGCTGAAAGGGTTATTACGCGGGCTTGGCAGGTTATTGGTTACCTGCTTGGCGTTGGTTTTTGTTTTGATATGCACAACAGCGGGTATGGCTGCCTGTGATGAAGCGGTAAAATCAACTGAGCCCGGGTTGTTGGGCGCGCCATCTTCGTTTGCGGCTAACCGGTAGTTCGAAGGAAGTACACCGGGTTGTTGCCCCGCATACACATGTTCATTTTTTACCCAACGACCATAACCCCAAATGATGGCGGTGGTGGTTAACGCGCTGATGAATACAGTGGCTAAAATTTGCTTCAGTTTCATGGTCCTTTGTTTTATTTTCAACTAAGTATTCGGTCTTACCCGGCACAAATCCTGTGCCTGTACCCTGCAATTTACATAGGGCCTGACAGAATGGACAGTCTGAACTGACAGGTTTAACATTTAATTAGGAAGGGTTTCGTAGATCAGGAAAGCCCTGCCAGGAATCGCATGGTATCCACCCCATCGGCATAGTTGGACAAGCCGGGTTTCTGTGCTTCTCCGAATGGGATATGGCCCTCACCAACAATACACTGCACCGATTCGTTTTGTTGCAATCCCTGCAGCAATTCCGGCCGGTTTGTGTAGTACTCGTAATGCAGGACGCCAATGGCAGAGAATAGCGCTGGGTGTTCAATCAGCAGGGTAGTGCCATTGGTCATGTAAGCCTGTTTATTCAGGAGGATCAGGGAAAGCTGGTAATCGTAATTATTCGCATACTTGTGCATGTCTTTTAAACCGGCGTATGCATCGAATGCGCGCAGCAGGGGAATAAAATCGTAGGCCGGCGGCACATAAATTTTAGTGACATTCCTGCAACCAAGCCCGAAAAAAAGATGCACATCATTTGCCAGCAAATCCAACTCCTGTTCTGTTTCATTGCCTGTCAGGATGGCAACCGAGGTTTTATTGGAACGGATGATATGCGGGAAGCGGGCGAAGTAATAGTCAAAATACCGGGCCGACTGGTTGCTTCCGGTAGCTATGTACGCATCGCAACCTTTTAATGTATCGGATACCTGTACATCCTTTTCCAGGCTGGGGCTCATGGTATGCAGGGTTTCAACGATATAGCGCATCAGCATTTCGTCGCGCGACGAGGGCTTGATCATCAGCCGGTGGCCGCTGATGATGACGGACAATAAATCGTGAAAACCTACCATTGGAATGTTTCCAGCCATCACCACACCCACCAGTCTGGGTTGCACCGGCTCCATGGTTTCATATGCCCCTGCCCAAGCCTTCAACTTGTCTTCCTGCAGGTATTGTTCGATGATGTTTTTGACCGCTAAATCAATGAACCCGGGCGTAAACCATGAATTGGCAGCGGCGGCCCTTGCTTTTGCTTCAAGCCAGGATTCGGGTTCTTTTTTCAGATAAGCGCCCAGGGCTGTAAATAATTCAATCCGCTGTTGTAAATTCATGTTCAAATAATTATATTGCAACAAAAATACAGTAGAGATGGCTATTAAGATAACCGATGAATGCATCAACTGCGGCGCCTGTGAACCAGAGTGCCCCAACAACGCCATTTACGAAGGCGGCGTGGAATGGGCCATTGCAGATGGCACAACCGTTAAAGGGACTTATACATTGATGGACGGGACTTCAGTGGACTCGGACCAGCGTCATGCGCCAATCAGTGCCGACACCTATTACATCGTCCCCAATAAGTGCACAGAATGCCAGGGCTTCCACGAAGAGCCTCAGTGCGCGGCCGTTTGCCCGGTTGATTGCTGCGTTCCAGACGAAGCCTACCGCGAAACGGTGGATGAACTAATGGCGAAAAAAGAGAAACTGCATATCTGATCTTTTTTATAAGGCCGTAAGGCTTCATACAGCAGGTGATATTTCCTGCTTTCCTGGCGAGGGTATTAGAAAAATACTTTCGCCTTTTTTATGTACCTGCCACTTAGCTGATTTTTACTATATTGCCTGCCATAAACCGGTACCAACCGGTAGCTTTGTAACTATATGAAAACCGGTATCGTTTTTTTTACACTGTGTTTATCCCTGTTCTCCTGCAGCCTGCGGGATCAAAAGCCAATCGATAAAAGAGAGGCAAAACAGCAATTAATGGAAGCAGACAAAGCTTTTTCCACCCTTTGTGAAAAAGAAGGCATGAAGTCCGCTTTCATTGAATACCTCGACAGCAACGGCGTGCTGTTGCGCCCGGGGCATATGCCCATCGTTGGGGCCGCAGCGATTGATTTCATCATTCAGCAAAGTGATACAGGGTACACATTGTCCTGGCAACCCAGTTTCGCCGATGTATCCGCTTCAGGCGACATGGGATATACGTATGGCATGTATACCATGACATGGCATGGCATCGATTCTGTTTCGTACGGAACCTATACCAGCATCTGGAAAAAACAGTCGGACGGGAAATGGAAATACGTACTTGATTCCGGGAATGACGGGGTAGAGATTGAATAACGGCAATGAATATACGCAGAAAGCGTACATATAAACATCAGAATACCAAACTATGAAAAAAAACATCGCCCTGGTCACCGGAGGATATTCCGGCGAGTCGGTGATTTCGTATAAAAGCGCTGAAACCATGAGGAATAACCTCGACCCCGGGCGCTGGAATTGTTACCTGATTGATATTCATCCGGATGGTTGGTTTTATGTGGATGATAACGGCGGAAGGAGCCCGGTGGATAAAAACGACTTCTCTATAACGGTAAGGGATAAACGCATTCACTTCGACGCGGTATTGGTAGGCCTGCACGGAAGTCCCGGCGAAGATGGAAAACTGCAAGGCTATTTCGACTGCCTCAATATCCCCTATACATCCTGTGATGCCGCCACTTCGGCATTGACATTCAACAAAAGATATACCGTCGCCGTGGCCGCTTTCGCGGGCATCCCGGTGGCACGTTCAATGCATTTGTTCAGGCATGCGCCTGTACATGCTGATGAGGTGCTGGCTCAACTCAAGCTGCCGGTATTTGTGAAGCCCAATAACGGGGGCAGCAGCCTCGGTATGAGCAAGGTTAGCCAACCTGCCGATATGCAGGCCGCACTGGATAAGGCTTTCCAGGTAGATAGCCAGGTATTGGTGGAGGAAGCCATCATCGGCCGCGAGTTTACCATTGGCGTTTTCAGGTCTGCCGGGAAACTGATCACCCTGCCGATTACGGAAATCGTATCCAAAAACGAATTCTTTGATTACGAAGCCAAATACCAGGGCGCGAGCGAAGAGATCACACCCGCACAGGTGGATGAACCGGTAGCGGAACAGGTAAGGGCGGAGGCCAGGAAAGCGTATGAAGTTTTTAATTGCCGGGGTGTGGTTCGGATGGATTTTATTTATGAAGCCCGGGCCGGAAAACCTTTCTTGCTCGAGATTAATACCGTGCCCGGACAAAGCGAAGCAAGCATAGTACCACAGCAGGTCCGCGCTATGGGATGGACGCTCCGGGAGTTTTATTCAGCCCTGCTGGATGAAGCGCTGGCAGGCCATTCATGATTCTGGTATCATTTTTGACGAAAACCTGTACATTTAATCAACAACCAAATTTGTGTTTCAATTCCTGACCAAGCGAAATTTTTTTATTAACCTGCTGGCCGCCATCCTGCTGGGCCTGCTCCTGATCTTCCTCTTACTGCAATTGCTGGGAGCGATTACTCGTCACGGTGAGTACCTGCGTGTACCATCCGTATTGGGTAAGAATACAGAGGAAGCGATCAGTTTCCTCGAAAGCAAAGGATTTGATGTAGCCATACAGGATTCGGTGTACACCGATACCGCTCGCATGGGTATTGTGTTGAAACAATCACCCGACCCCAATAGTACGGTGAAGGTTAACCGGACCATTTACATTACGGTGAACCGGAAAACACTTCCGCTGGTGGATATGCCGGCACTGGAAGGTAAAACACTCAACTTCGCGCTCTACATCCTCGGGAGGAGCCACCTGGCACTGGGCGATACTTTGTTTAAACCCGATTTCATGAAGGGTTCAGTACTGGAACAACGTTTCCGCGGCGACCGCATCGGGCCGGGTACAAAAATCCCATGGGGCAGCCGCATCGATCTTGTGGTTGGAAAAGGGTTGGATGGCGAACTCATACCGGTACCAGACCTGGTTGGATTAACTTATGCCGATGCACGTGTATTGCTCGATTCCAGCGGTGTGGGCATCAGCCTCGTGGTTGACCCGGATGTGAAAGATACCGCCAACGCGTTTATTTATAAACAGGTTCCGCCAAAACTCAATGAAAATAAGCAACCTGTATTTATGCAGCCCGGTCAGATTATTGACCTGTGGATTTCCGTGGAACAGAAATTACCCGTTGATTCAATCCCATAATAAACCATAAAAAACACCAAATGCAACAGCTAACCGTCAACGAACTCAAGGCCCGCCTGGATGCCGGCGAAAAAATCAGGCTGATCGATGTACGTGAACCCGATGAACACAATGAATTTAATATCGGGGGCACCCTTATCCCTTTAGGCAAAATCATGTCGATGCAAATTGAGGACATCGAAGATTGCAAGGATGAAGAATTGATTTGTTATTGCCGGAGCGGCCAACGCAGCATGCAGGCTTCGTTGATGCTCGAAACCCTTGGGTTTTCCCGGGTGGGGAATCTGCAGGGTGGCATGAATGCCTGGCGGGAAACCGTTACAGGTTAATGCCAATGCCTGCCATTACATTCAGCGGGGCCATTGGGAAATAATAATTTTCCGTGTTCAAGCCGCCTCCATAAAAATAGCTGAACGTATACCCGTTGGCTTCATATTTCTCAGAAAACAGGTTATTGATTTGTACAAAGGCATTCCAGCGAATGCCTTTTTCTTTTACAGGTTCATAACGCACCCGGAGGTCCTGCACATAATAAGCGTTCAACTGCCGGCCTGCATTGGACGTGTTGTCGAGGTATTGCCTGCCCACATATTTCCCCATCAGGCTGATTTCGGTGTGCTTCCATGGAAATATGCTTACTGTAGCCGCTGAAACCACACGGGGAGAAAATGAAATATCCGTCTTTTGATAAAAATTCGTTTTCTGCCCACCCTGGTCATAATCGTCAATGTATTCAGTGAAATTCCTGATTTTGTTTTCACTCAGAGCCACATTGCCACTCACCTGCAGCCAACCGCTGGCACGCCATGAGGCGCTCAGTTCCAGTCCTGCCCGGTAGCTGTTGGGGATATTGGTTCTGGTGTAAGCGCCCACGTCGTTGATTTTCCCGGTTAATACCAATTGGTTCCGGTATTTCATGTAAAAGAAATTGGCAGACCATTGGAATTTACCTTTGTTTTTTTCTATGCCTGCTTCCCAATCCTGCAGTGTTTCATGTGCTGGCTGTTGATTGATTCCGCTTTCGAAATCATCGCGGTTGGGCTCTTTTGCAGCCTGTCCGTAATACGCATAAATCTTCGTTTGTCCCTTACTGTAAGTAAGCCCAACTTTCGGATTGAAGAAATGGTAAGTTTCATCGGTTTGCACCCCTGGGTTATTCCTGAACCCATTGATTCGATAGCGCACCGTCCTGTATTGCAGGTCAATAAAAGCACTGAAACCAAGCCCTAATTTTTCCGTCCATTTAACGTATTGATTGAAGTCTGTTTTACGCGCATCGTTGTCATACCATTTGTAAGATGAGGGCAGGGGGATTTCTTTTATGGTGCGGGGAATCTTACCATAATGATCGCCATCATAACCCGACCACCCACCGCCGATAATGACCTGGCGCCTGCCTTGCTCGTGTTGCACAGAATAAGTGCTTCCATAGAAATGATTATCGAGCCATAACTGCCTGACGAGGTCGCTGGACCGGATGGTATCATTTCCTTGTATATAATCCGGTAACCCGTAATCAGATAATGCCGCGTCTGCCCTGTATTGTTCGTAGTAGCCCATGCCCCTGGTATAAAACAGTGCTATGCTTGCTTTCCAGTTCCGGTGCAGCTTGCGGTTGTAAAACAACTGGTAATGGGTTTGACGGTAATTATCTGTTTCATTGTCGTATGGCTCTCCGGGCTTTTCCGTACCTGCCGGGTTGAACGTTCTGTTACCGGCCAGCGTTTGTTCATCTATTCCATACCAGGCCTGGTAGGTTTTTTCCTTTCCGGTGAACACATTCAACTGCAATTTTTGCATGCTGTCAATCCAGGCGGCGCTTCCGTATACAGAAAACAGCCTGCTTGAAGCACGATCAATATAACCATCGCTGCGGATATGGCTTCCCCTCAGGTTCACCAAAAATTTTTTATTCAGCAGTCCGCTGTTGTATTGCAAACTGCTGCGGAGCGAACCATAAGAGCCCGCATAATTTTGTATGGAGAGTGCGCGTTGCAGGTCGGTTTCATTGGTGCTGATATTGATGGTGCCGCCAAAAGACCCCGCGCCATTGGTAGATGTACCCACGCCCCTTTGCACCTGGATACTGCCTGCAGAAGCGAGGATATCCGGGATATTTACAAAGAATGTCCCCTGGCTTTCCGCGTCGTTGTAAGGGATGCCGTTGATGGTAACATTGATGCGGCTGGCATCGGAGCCCCGGATGCGGATGCCGGTGTAGCCAATGCCGTTTCCCGCGTCGGAATTCACTTGTACGGAAACGGTTTGATTCAGCAGGAAGGGGATATCGGCGCCGGTATTATTTTTCCGGATCTCCTGGCGGTTGATATTTGTTTTTGCGATGGGCGCCTGGTCGGAAGCCCTTAATGCCGTGACTTCCACGGGTTGCATCAGGGTGGTGTCTGACAATTTTCCTGTTTGGGCGGCAGCTATCCCATGCAGGAACAGCATCATACAAGCGAAAAAGTTACGCATGACAATAAAATATGGCTGAATGTCCGGGGCGGGCGCTTAGTTCATTCTCCCTTCGCAGGCATTATCCTGTTCAGGTTTTACGGGTATCATCTCAGCCTCCGTCATGTAACGGAAGCACCCCGGAATTCAGTAGGTGAATAATTGAACGCTACAACAAAGCTACTACCGGAAAGTTGAACCGGCCTAAATTTTTTTTTATTAAAACTGTAACATTCCGTCAGCATTGGTCGTAACACCCAAAAGTATAGCCATGAAAATTTTAATGAGTGTATTGTTTTCCTTCCTCCTGTTGCAGGGTTTTTCACAAACGCCTGCCCTCGTATTAAATGACCCCAATGTGCGTGAAAGAAAGGTCAGTGGACCATTTCATGCCGTGTCAGTTTCCCAGGGAATCAGTCTTTACCTGGTGAAAGGCAGCACCGAACAGGTAGCCGTCAGCGTTTCAGACCCTACGATTGAAGAAAACCTGATCACCGAAGTGGAAAACGGTGAACTGAAGGTTTATTTCCGGAACAAGGAGAAAATTTTTAAAAACCTGGGCAAGAAAAACAAGGTCACTTTGAAAGTGTATGTCAGTTGCACCCGGATCGAGCGGCTAAAAGCTACATCAGGTGCCCACGTACACATGCCCGAAACGCTGATCGTTGGAAATTTAGCTGTTGCCATAAACAGCGGTGCCATGATTCATGGCTCCATACAGGCAACAGCGCTGGATGTAGACCAGAGCAGCGGTGCCATTGTGGAGTTAAATGGCAAAGCAGCTTCGCTGAGCCTCGACCTGAGTTCTGGCGCCATGTTTAAGGGAATCGACCTGGTAACCGACCAATGCAACGCCAAAGCTTCCAGTGGTGCAACCATCAGGGTAACAGTGAATAACGATTTGTCGGCCCATGCCAACAGCGGTGGCAGCATTCATTACAAAGGCAACGGCAGCATAAAAGATATCAAAGTGAATTCAGGCGGGATTGTAAAAAGGATTTAATAAAAGAAATAGTTTGACCGTATGAAAAAATTATTGATCATCCTGCTAGCGTGCACAGGTTTTTCAGTGACAGAAGCGCAAAGGAAATGGGTAGAAGATCCAAATGTAACCATGCGGCCACTGAGCGGAGATTTTCATGAAGTGCATATTTCCAGTGCGTTCCGGTTGTACCTCAGCCAATCAGACGAAACAGCCCTTGCCGTGAGCGCTGAGGATGCCGATGCGATGAACCGTATAAAGACGGAAGTGAAAAATGGGATATTGTATATTGGTATAGATGGGCAACAAAAATGGTATGGCCGGTCAAAAAAGCCGACAGCTTATTTATCGTTCAGGCATTTGAAGAAAATTACCGGTTCAGGTGCCACACAAATTATTTGTGAAGGCGATATACGGGCAGAGAGCCTGGTGATCGACCTGTCTGGCGCATCAGATTTTTCTGGATCGGTTCAGGCCGGTAAATTGAGTATAGATTTGAGTGGGGCTTCCGATATTAAGATAAGGGGCAGGGCCGACAGCCTGTTTTTACACAGCAGTGGCGCCAGCGACCTGAAAGCATATGAACTGGAAGCTGCCTTTGCCTCTGTGGATGTATCCGGTGCTTCTGATTCGCAGATTTTTGTTTCGCAGGAGCTGAAAGCCCGTGCGAGCGGAGCGAGCAGCATTAAATACAAGGGTGGGGCGAGGATCAGCGATATTCAGAACAGCGGGGCCAGTTCCATCAAAAAAAGGGATTAATATTGGGTCGAATGGGAAAACTGCTTATCTTTGCATCGCGAAGTAGAGCAGCGGTAGCTCGTCGGGCTCATAACCCGAAGGTCAGAAGTTCGATCCTTCTCTTCGCAACAGAGATTGAAAGCCCGGAATTTTTCCGGGTTTTTTTGTGTCGGGCTCATAACCGCCACGGCGGTCAAGTCCTATGCGGCGGACAGAAGTTCGATCCACCCCGGCGGACAAGTCCTTCTCTTCGTCACAGACATTGAAAGCCCGGAATTTTTCCGGGTTTTTTTGTGTCGGGCTCATTACCGCCACGGCGGTCAAGTCCTATGCGGCGGACAGAAGTTCGATCCACCCCGGCGGACAAGTCCTTCTCTTCGCAACAGATATTGAAAGCCCGGAATTTTTCCGGGTTTTTTGTGTCGGGCTCATAACCGCCACGGCGGTCAAGTCCTATGCAGCGGACAGAAGTTCGATCCACCCCGGCGGACAAGTCCTTCTCTTCGCAACAGACATTGAAAGCCCGGAATTTTTCCGGTTTTTTTGTGTCGGGCTCATAACCCGAAGGTCAGAAGTTCGATCCTTCTCTTCGCAACAGAGATTGAAAGCCCGGAATTTTTCCGGTTTTTTTTGTATCGGGTTAAGTGACAAGGCGCGCAATTCGATTGGGTCCTCCACGTATTTAGCCCGGTGATGTTAGTACTTCTTGCCGAATTATTTAACATTCTAATTGAACATTATACCGATAAGACCGTAACTTTCCGCCAATCTTGAACAGCAATAAACCTACTTATGGCAACTAAAAAATTATTGACAGCAGTTTTTGCATTATCCATTGTATTCAGCGCCTGTAAAAAGGACGACGACGCACCCACATGCGCGCTCAATGCAACCAATATCGTGGGCACATATAAAATTTCAAAAGTGGAAACCATTGCCGGTGGAACAACCATTGACGTTACCGCGTCTTTCCTGGATAACTGCACAGCCAGTGGTTTGTATAAACTCAATAGCGACAACACGCTTCAGTACACCGAGTTGCCCAGTTGCAGCGGAAACGGCACAGGTACCTGGAACCTGACAGACGGAAAACTTAGTGTCATCCAAACCGGAGGCGGTTTTGAACTGGTAAACGCCACTGTGGTTGATTTCAACTGCTCCGGTATGTCGGTTGATATCGTGTCAACCCCCGGCAGCAGCATCCGTTTTTCTTTTGCACGGCAATAAAACATGATGAATGTCTTGTTTCCAATGTTTAACATTGTGTAACATTGCAGCATAAATCAATCAACATGAAAAAGATCATTTTCTCAGCGCTGGTGTTGGTCATTGCCGCAACCAGTTGCAAAAAAGACAAAGACGAAGAATGTACGCTGAGTGCAGCCAGCATCCAGGGTACTTTCAAACTCAGTTCCGTGAAATACAAGGCCAGTGCCAGCGTTCCTGAAATTGAAGTTTTGACCAATGATTTGTTTTTTGAACCCTGCGAGCGTGATGACACTTACACCCTCGGCAGCGGAAACGTGTTTTCGTACAATGACGCAGGTACCAGTTGCACACCCAGTGGTTCTTATTCCGGAACCTGGGGTTTAACCGGCAGTTCACTGACCATTAACGATGGCTTTGATACATTCACCCTGAATGTGTCTTCGTTTGCATGTGGCAGCATGACGGCGACAGCGTCTGATTTTGACGTGACCGGAGACCAAATCTCTTTTGTCTTTACCCGTCAGTAAGCTGTTTTTTCTCAAAAATTTGGGCCGGGCTTTGTTCCGGCCTTTTTTTATGTATATAAATCGCTCGTTATCAATGGTATTATAGGTTTGGAAAGGGTTTATCGGTGAAATGGGGTACCTTTGCAGCCCGAACCCGGCTTTTTAGGGACGGTCATTCAGCATGAAAGCAGGATTCGTGAACATATTTGGCAAGCCCAACGCGGGAAAAAGCACTTTGCTGAACGCCCTGATAGGCGAAAAAATGGCCATTGTGTCTCCCAAAGTACAAACCACCAGGCACCGCATTAAAGCCATCCTGAACGAACCCGGATACCAGATCATCTTTTCCGACACCCCGGGCATCATCGAGCCCAAATATAAGTTGCACGAAAAGATGATGCAGGCGGTGAGGAGCAGCCTCGAAGACGCGGACCTCGCCTTATTGCTGGTGGATGCCCGAGAACCGGTAGGTGAAAGCCATGAGATATTTCAATCCCTCCGACTGAAAGCGCCGGCGATTTTGGTGCTGAATAAAACCGATCTCCTGAAAAAACCGGCGGAACTCGATGCGCTGATCGCCTTTTACAAGTCCCAGCCATATGTAAAAGATGTCATTGGCATTTCAGCCCTCGAGAAAAAAGGTCTGGAAACGCTCCTGGAGAAAATACTCACGTATTTACCCGAGGGGGAACCTTTTTACCAGGGCGATGACCTGAGCGACCTGCCGATGAAATTTTTTGTGGGTGAGATCATCCGCGAAAAAATATTTCAGTTGTTCCAGGAAGAATTGCCCTACCATACCACGGTGCTGGTGCAGGCGTTCAAGGAAAAATCGACACTCGTCAAAATATCCGCGGATATTATTGTACAGCGTGAAACACAAAAAGGGATCATCCTCGGTGAAGGCGGAAAAATGATCCGGCAGTTGGGGACGCTGGCCAGGCAGGACATTGAGGCTTTCATCGGACAAAAAGTATTTTTGGAATTATTTGTAAAAGTCAGGCCCAAATGGCGCGATAATGACCTGTATTTAAGGGAATACGGGTACTGACGAATTCGTTTATGCATGACCGGTAGTTTAACCACCCGGTGATTAATTTTTAGTTATGAGTTTTACGGTAGCCATTACTGGCAGGCCCAATGTGGGTAAAAGCACTTTTTTCAATCGCTTGCTCGAACAGCGCAAAGCCATTGTGGATGACCAAAGCGGCGTCACGCGCGACAGGCAATATGGCGAAGCAGAATGGATTGGAAAGAAATTTAATGTCATTGATACCGGCGGTTTCGTTGCCGGCAGTGAAGATATTTTTGAAAGGGAAATCCGCAAGCAGGTACTATTAGCGCTGGATGAAGCCAATATCGTGTTGTTCATGGTGGATGCCAGTACGGGCATCACCAACCTCGACGAAGCCATGGCCGATGTGTTAAGGCGCAGCGCCAAGCCGGTGTACCTCGTGGTGAATAAAGTAGACAATCATAGCCGTTTGATGGAAGCCAGTGAATTTTACAGCCTCGGTTTTGAGCATATTTTCTTTTTATCATCCATCAGCGGGAGCGGCACCGGTGAACTGCTCGATGCCATCGCTGAGCAAATCCCGGACCAACCGGAGCAGGAAGCAGGAGAAAACCAATTGCCAAAATTTGCCATCATTGGTCAACCCAACGTGGGTAAATCATCTTTGCTGAACGCGCTGATCGGGCAGGAGCGCACCATTGTGAGCGATATCGCCGGTACCACCCGGGATACCATTCATACCCATTACAACCTTTTCAATAAAGAATTCATCCTCATCGATACCGCCGGTATCAGGCGGAAAGCCAAAGTACACGAAGACCTGGAATTTTATTCCGTGATCCGTGCCATCAAGGCTATGGATGAAGCAGACGTATGTTTATTGTTGATAGATGCCGCAAAAGGCCTCACTGCCCAGGATCTGGCTATTTATTCATTGGCTGAAAAGAAGGGCAAAGGCATTGTGTTGCTGGTGAATAAGTGGGACCTGGTGGAAGATAAGAAGACGAACAGCGCCCGTGATTATGAGAATGAATTGAAGAAAAGGCTGGCGCCATTCAATGATGTACCCGTCGTCTTTATTTCCGTTTTGGAAAAGCAACGCATATTTAAATGTATTGAAGTGGCCCTTGAGGTATATGAAAACAGGAGCCGAAAAATCGCGACTTCAAAATTGAATGATGTGATGCTGAAGGCAGTGGAAGCATTTCACCCCCCGGTAGTAAGGGGTAATGCAGTGAAAATCAAGTATGTAACACAATTGCCCACCGCAGTACCCAGTTTTGCTTTTTTTGCCAATTACCCGGATGATATTAAAACGCCTTATCGTAATTACCTGGAAAATAAGCTCAGGGAGCAATTCAATTTCAAAGGTGTGCCGGTACGATTGTTCTTCAGGAAAAAATAACCAAATGGGTTTATACCTTTTTTTCTTAAAAAACTTGTATAAAAGAAAAAAAGAATATAGCTTTGCGCCGGATTAAAAAACCATTAAAAAAATAAACAATGAAAAAAATCTTCGCAATCATCGCCCTGGCTGGTTTCATGGCTTCATGCGGCGACGCCAAAAAAGAAGAAACAACTGAAACTCCTGCTGCTGAAACTCCTGCAACAGAAACTCCTGCTGCTGATGCCAACACCATGAGCAACATGGCTGACAGCGCCAGCAAAATGATGGGCAATGCTGCTGACACAGCTAACAAAATGCTGAACAACGCTGCTGATGCCGCTGGTAAAGCTGCTGAGAAAGTAGAAAAAGCTGCTGAAAAAGTAGAGAAAGCCGCTGAAAAAGTAGCACACTAATATCTTCAATATTTTGAATAAGAAAGCTTCCCAATGGGAGGCTTTTTTATTTTACATCATATTGGATCAAACAGATTGATTGCTTAAATTGTATTGTATTTTTGCAGTCTTCACTTACTAAATTTTCACCTCATGATAAACCGTTTACTCCTGGTATTTTTTATTTGCTTATCTACTGTTACAGGCTATTCCCAAATCAGTTCCACCGCTTCCGGTGGCAACTGGAGCGACCCCGCGACATGGGTAGGCGCTATTGTACCGGGCCTGACTGACCCGGTAACCATTGTTGATGGCGCTACGGTTACGATTGATGTGAATGCAGAGGCGCTTAGTCTTACAGTTGGACAGGCTACCGGTGCCAGCCTGCTGTTTCAGCCCGCAGGCGCTGTGACCCTCACGGTTAATACAAACCTCTCTATTCAGCCCGGATCCGTCATGGCAACGGCTTCAAGCGGCAACGAAACCGGGCATATTGTCAGCATTGGCGGTAACCTGGTTAATGAAGGGACACTTGACCTGAGCACCAATAACAACCTCGCATCAGCATTACTATTGTTTACCGGTTCAGCAAACGCTCAGTTTACAGGAAATGGCCCTGTTACGGATATTGCTTTGCTGACGATTGATAAGGGAAACAGCGCTTCATCCATCCTCGAAGTAAACCCTGCCGCATTCAGTTTCGGGGGTTCGATCAATACGCCGGCAACTACCCCCGGTTACCTGAGCATCATCAATGGCATGATAAAAATTGCCGGGACATTCACCATGAGCAACGGTTTATTCACCGGCACTACCAACTATACCATTCCGCCTACAGGCGGTTTATGGCTTGCTAACCCCAATTACACCGTATTAGGACGAAACGGCACCGCTTATAACGAAGGCACCCTGATCATGGATGCCGGCGTGCTGAATGTTGGTAACAGCACCGGCAACAGGCTGGGCTATATCGCCGGTTCCGTGGTAACCATCAACGGGGGCGAGATCAATGTGGCGAGCCGGTTTACGGCCACCACAACGTTTGGACTTACCTACACGCAAACAGGCGGGACCATCACGCTGAACACCGTAGAAAACCCACGTGAGTTGTTCGCGAGTTTTGATATCAGGCCGATTGATAACTCCAGCTTTACCATGAGCGGGGGTAAAATTGTATTGCAGAATGCCAATATCAGCGGACAAGGCCCCCGTGACTATAATGTAGTCGCGCAGAATATGAATATCACCGGCGGTACCCTGCAAATTGGAAATGCAGCCACCACAGGAAGCCGTACTTATTTCATCCAGGGCTTCGCGCCGAATATTGAAATGGGCACTGAAGGCGGCCCGGTGAATATATATTTATTGAATAACACAACGGTTTTGGATACGAGGATCGGTACCGGTTCGGTATTGCACCTGAACGATAATGATGCTACCGGTTACGCATATACGCAAAAAGGCGCTTTGCTGCAAAACGACGGAACCATTGACGGCAGCTTTGCCGGATCATCTGTTGTATTCTCCGGTGAATTATCGCTGTCACAGGAATATGCCGGAACAGGTATGATTATGAATCCCCTGAGCTCCCTTCAGTTTAACAATTTGCTTCCTGTTAGCTTTAACAACAGTGTTGCCCAGGACATCGTAGTATCGTCGTTAAGCATGACTGCCGGCGATGTTAATAACGGAAGCAATGTGCTCGTATTAGGCAGTTCGGCATCATCTACCGGAACCCTCAATTATACCAGTGGCCGCATCACAGGGGCTTTCCGTCGCTGGGTCAGCAACAGCGCCGCTTCCTGGAATTTCCCCATTGGTGTGGCCGGACTTACCCGTTTGGCCACTATTGATTTCACAGCCGCGCCTTCCGGTGGCAGCATCACGGCCAGCTTCATTTCGCAGCCGGGTGGTTTTAATGGTTTGCCATTAACAGAAGGTTTGAATACCATTTTAAATACATCATCGGATGGTTTCTGGAGGATGATTGCAGGAGATGGTTTGACAGGCGGATCATACACCGGAACATTTGAAGCCAATGGTTTCAGTACAATCACCGATTTCAGCAGGCTGGTTTTGGTGAAGCGGGATGATGAATCATCACCCTGGGTGTTAAACGGAACGCCGGTAGCCACTACGGGTTCAAACGCGTTGGCTGTTTTATCGCGCACGGGCATGACGGGACTTTCGGCAGACTTTGCACCGGGTGGCGACCTGATCGCGCTTCCCGTAACCATCGAATACCTGCGGGGTAAGAACCAGGGCGATGCGCATTGGTTGCAATGGAAAGTAAGTTGCACACAAACCCCTGGTGTGCGCATGGCCCTGCAACACAGTACCGACGCGCGCACATTCAAAAATATATATGATATTTACGCAACAGCCGCCGAGTGTAACCAGCCTTTTGAAACCATCAACCGCAGCACCGCACCGGGATTGAATTATTACAGGGTGCGTACGGAAGATGCGGATGGAAAAGTTTTGTTCAGTTCCATTGTTGCATTAACAGGATCTAAGAACGGTTTCATGATCACCGGCGTGCAACCCAACCCCGCACCAGCCAATGCCATTCTGCAGGTGGCTGCATCTGAAGCTGGTAATATGCAGATTTTGATTACAGATAAATTGGGAAGGGTGATGAGCCGCAGAACCGTACAATTGATACCGGGCTATAACCCGGTGAACCTTCCGGTTGATAAACTGGCGCCCGGCTCATACCAGGTTACCGGTATCACGGAAACGGGTAGACGCGAAACCGTCATCTTCATCAAACAATAATCAATCAACTGAAATACGAAAGCCACTGTGAAAACAGTGGCTTTTTTGTTTTATCAGATAAATTTTACTGCATTTTTTTGATCACCAGGTAACTGATAACGGCAAGAAAGAGGATTAGTGCAATGCTCATATAAAGCAGCGACATGTTGGCGGGCCGCTTTTTTTTGCGTTTGTTTTTTTGCTGCTGCAGTTGTTTCCGCAGCGATTGGTTCAGGTCCTGCACCGTTTGATGCAAGGAGGTGCTGCTGCCTGCCTGTGCAAGTCCTTCCAGCGCGTCCTGCAGGAATGGATCATCCTTTATTTCCTGCTCAAGCGCTGCCCTTTCCGCATCTGAAAGGCTTTTATCGAGGTATTGCAGGAGCTTCTCCTGGTTGTTTCCGGGAGCTTGGTTGGACGGTATGTTCGTTAATTCATCGTTCATTGTTTTGCATTCTTTCCAAATGAATTTTCAGGTTCCTTTTTCCGTTTTGAATATGGCTCTTCACCTGCATCAGGCTGAAGCCACTGATTTCAACAATATCCTGGTATGATTTTTTTTCGAGGTAGAATAAAGTTATGCAAAGCCTTTGATCATCATTCAATTCCTGCATGGCTTTTGAGAGCAGTTCCACATCGCGTTCTTTCCGCATCATCTCGTCCCGGTCAGCAATTTCGTCTGGCTCGGCCAGGTAACGGTCGTCCCAATCCGTTGTTTTACCGTTTTTATTCCTGAGTTTCATCAGGCAATGGTTTTTGGCAATCATATACAACCAGCTCTTCACATAACTAACCGGGTATTTTTGCAGTTCATCAAGCGCTTTGATGAAAACCTGTTGCACGGCATCTTTCGCTTCTTCTTCATGCTTCAGGTATTTCAGGCAAACGCCATACAGGAGGAGCGTGTAGCGTTGGAGGAGTATGCCCAGCCATTCGTTGTTGCCGTCTTTTCGGAAACGTACAATCAGTTCCTGGTCATCGATATGTTGATTCGACTGGGTGCTCAAAATAAACTGGCTAAAGGCTTATATCTATGATGCGCCATGCGCGGATTTCCATAAATGGTTTTGCTAAGGGTTAGCATGGATGGATTCTGTATGATCCGCCGCTTCTTTTGCCGGGCTTTTATCAAAGAATAGCATTTTCACCCCAAGCAATAACATCAGTATGGCAAATAATTTCTTCACCAGGTCCTGTGGCAGGCTGAGGCTTAGCCTGCTGCCCAGGAGGCTGCCCAATACAAAACCCAATGCCAGTACAATCACAATCCTGAAATCCACATAACCTTGTTTATAATACTGGATTACGCCAAGGATCCCAACGGGAAACATCAGCATGGCCAGTGAAGTGCCCTGTGCCTTGAATTGAGAAAATCCCAGGAAATATACCAGCGCGGGAACGATGATAATACCACCGCCGATGCCCACCATGCCTCCCAGTATACCGGCGGCCAGTCCAACAAGAAGGATGATGATCAGTGTATTAACGTCCATCTTTTTATGCTTTAAGATGTTCATGGGTTTGCCTGGAACTTCTGATGGTACCGTTCGATGGCGCTGCCAATGATTTCGTAAGCGGTTTCCCTGGATTGAAATTCATCGATCAGCACTTTTTTATTTTCCAGCACTTTATACTGCTCAAAATAATTTTTCAGCACGGCAAAAAAGTGAGTGGGCAATTCATTGATTTGACGGATATGGTTGACGGATGGGTCTTTGGCCGCCACCGCGATGATTTTGTCGTCTTTTTCTCCAGAATCAATCATCTGCATATTGCCGATCACCGTGGCTTCCACCAGGCAAAGCGGCTGAATGCTCTCGCTGCAAATTACCAGGATATCCAACGGGTCATTGTCTTCGCCAAGTGTTTGCGGAATAAAGCCATAGTTTACCGGGTAATGAAATGATGAGTAAATCACTCGGTCTAATTTGAGAAGCCCGGTTGCTTTATCTATTTCATATTTGCAACGGCTTCCCTGAGGTATTTCAATCAGGGCATTGACTACAGCAGGTGCTTGTTTACCATAAGAAGCGCCGTGCCAGGGGTGTAAGGTATGCAAGGGTAGAAGGTTTAGGAATGAAGTATTTAGTCGATGGGTAGGTTGCCCGAATAAGCATATTTAAAATCAACCTGCCAAAGGTTATTGTGCCGAATGATTTTAATATCCATCGGTTTGTTCATATAATCATTCGAGTAATTGATGATCGTGGTGGAATCATCTACATCGAGGTATTTGTTGATTTCGTAAGATGCATCACGGTAATGTTTTTTCTTATCTTCCGGAAGGCGTTGGTAAAAAGATTTATACATGTCGAACAACTGTACATTCTGACTGTCTTTCAGGATGAGTTCCTCTGCCTTTTTGAAATCGCCGTTCAGGCTTGCCCTGATGAATTCGCGGCCGGTATCCATGGCTGTTTCGGGGCGTTTATCAGTGGAACCGGTGCAAGAGTATATCATCACAACCAGTGCGCTTGCCAGGAATTTGAAGCTGCGTGCGATCATAGGTACTTTTATTTTATTAAAGGTAAACAAGCTGCATAAAAAAAGTGCCCGGTTGGGGCACTTTTTTATGAAAGGTCAAGATTCAATTATTTGTTGGCTTTATTCACAGAGTCCAGCACTTTCATGCCTTCTTCCATGCCCATCTTTAATGAGTCCATGTCTACATTTTTGAGTTCTTCCATGGCTTTGTCCACCGCTTCGCCCGCATCAACGCCTTTTTCGTTCAGTTTATCCATGCCCATGCTCATAACGGATGATTTATCGAAAGCCACTTTCCATTCACCATTCACTTTTTTCAAGGTGTAATTGAGCGATTCACCGCTCTTTTTCTCTTTAACAGCGATGGTTGCTTTGTCGCCTTCGATCTTAGGTTCGCCGAATTCCATATTGGCTTTGTCGTACTTTTCGGTTTCCTTGTTGTCTTTGCTGTCTTTGCTCATGTTCATGCCCATTTGGATCATGTCGAGCATCTGCTTGCTGTCGTCTGTTGCCAATTTGCGGGCAGCTTCGATATCTTTTTTAGATAATGCATCAAAAAAGCTGGATAAAACGGCTTTCGGGTCACCACCACCTGATTTGCAGCTAAACAAAAAGGTTGATGAGATGAGCGCTACGGCCAGGAGCATTTTTTTCATAAAATTCGTTTTGGTTTGAATGACAAAATAAATGGAAAAAAATATAAATGCTAAGATTTATTTATACACGACCCTGGTGATGGGCCTGCATGCGGGGTGGAGGATAATGTCGTCAACCGCTACATAATCGATACTGCCCATGCGTGAGGGTTGAAAGCGGATTTGTTCCAATGAACCCCATTGTATGCATTTTAGTACGAATTCTGCGCAATACATACGGTCGTTGCTGCTGAGGCTGAACGACATATCGAAGCGGACACTGTCTTTCCTGGCTTTTTCGATTTGCGCTTTCAGGTTGCCGATAAAGGAATCCGCGTTCGCAAACCTGAAAAGCCCGGCCCCATTGTTATTGTACGGTTCCGCGAAAACGGATAAAGGGTCGCGCCTGATGAGTTGATCGGGGTTCCATTCACCACCCAGGGCGTGGTAGATAAAGATGCTGTCGTTTTCCCGCATCGCGATACCAAGGTGCGAATAGGTTTGGTCGCGCCTGGCCATTTTCCGAAAAGTTTCGCTGGTGAAATCGTTCCCTGTCCTGCAGACGATATCTCCATCTTTAACTTGCCGGGCAAGTGAACGCAACGAATCCCATGACCTTTCAATTCTTTCCTGTTCCAGCAGGCTGTCTGATCGAGCAGCTGTATTTGCAGGGTTGTGCCCTGCGCTTTGGCTGCAAGCGCTCAGTAAAAAAATAAGGCAGCCGGGGAGCCACCTTATGATATGTTCAGCAATATGTGCGTACATGGTTATCCGCTTATTTCTTCGGCGCGTCGGCCTGTCCGGGCGCTTTTTCCTGTGCCTGCGCTTCATCGTGGCGGTTGTACGCTTTGATGATGGACTTTACCAGCCTGTGCCTGACCACATCTTCCTCATCCAGTTCGATGTGCGCGATACCATCAATATTCCTCAAAATCCTGGTGGCTTTAAACAAGCCGCTTTGCTGGTTTTTGGGAAGATCGATTTGCGAGGGGTCGCCGGTAATGATGGCTTTCGCGTTGGGCCCGATGCGGGTCAGGAACATTTTGATTTGCAGGTCGTTTGTGTTCTGGGCCTCATCCAGGATGATAAAGGCATTATCGAGGGTACGGCCACGCATATACGCCAGGGGCGCGATTTCGATGGTGCGGGTGCTCATATAATAGCCAAGCTTATCGGCCGGAATCATATCGTCGAGCGCGTCGTATAAAGGGCGCAGGTAGGGATCAATTTTTTCCTTCAGGTCACCCGGCAGGAACCCCAGGCTTTCACCTGCTTCCACAGCCGGACGGGTGAGGATGATTTTTTTGACCACTTTATTTTTCAAGGCGCGAACGGCCAGCGCGACGGCTGTATAGGTTTTACCGGTACCTGCGGGCCCGATGGCAAACACGATATCATTTTTATCGCAGGCATTCACCATCATTTTCTGATTGGCGGTGCGTGCCCTCACTGTTTTGCCGTTAGGGCCAAAAACCAGGACATCGTTGGGGTTGCGGTCCATAAAATTATCGACCGTTTTTTCGTCGTCCCCGCCCAGGATCTGCTCGAGGTAATTCTCGCTCATGTGCCCGTTTCGTTCCAGGTATTGTACCAGTAGTTCAATCTTGTCCCTGGCTTCTTCGATTTGTTCCGGTGCACCGCTGAGTTTGATTTGTGTTCCGCGGCTCAGGATTTTCAGGAGGGGGAATTTCTTTTTGAGGATGTCCAGTTTACCGTTATTGACTCCGAAAAATTCTATAGGGTTAACGGTTTCAAGGTTGATGATGGTTTCTGTCAATGGGTGTACGTTTTATACAACAACAGGTGGATCCTGCGATTGTTTGGTCAAAGAATAGGATTATGATTGGTGTTTTCCATCCCATCCAAATTTAACAAATCCATATCCATACATACCACAAGAATTTATGCACATGGTTTTTTGCACGGTGGAAAAGTTTGTTCATCCAACCCCATCCTCTATCAATAATCATTCCCGGGCATTAAAAATGCTTGTTAATATTATGGTTACGCCGCTATGGCAGGCTGACCTGCTTAACAATTTGATATTATTCAGATTGCAGGAAATGCCAGTATGACCTGTGCAGGCAGTTGGCATCTGGAGAGAGGTTATAAAATATTTGAATTATGAATGATGAATCTGAGGAACGGTGATTGATCGTGATATTGTGTGCCAATGCAGGTATTAAGCGGCATGCATTTAAATCTTAAAACCTCGTTACGATTTTGAAGTTGAGCAGACGGGGTGTGAGCCTGTTGGGAATGGCGTATGTGCTGTTGGAGAAGTCTTTTACAAGTTGATAGGAAATCGTGTTTTGTCGGTTGATCAGGTTGAATACTTCGAGGCTGGCCCAGATGCTTTTGAATGTGCGGAATGGGCTATGGCTGCGGCGTACGGAGGCTTCTCCAAGCAGGAGCGCGCTGAAGCCAATGTCTACGCGGAGATAGGGTTCGATGATGAGGCCGTTCCGGTAGCGGCTGCTGTTGGGGATATTATAGGGCATATTGCTTCCATACAGCATATTCAGGTGAACTTTGAAGTTTTTGTTTGTGGGCAGATAGTCTTCGAGGTAAAGTCCTGCGGTAATGCGCCTGTCGGTTGGCCTACGCACAAACCCCACATCCATCCGGCTGCTGTCGACAGCTACCTGGTCTGAACTGCCCGGCCCGATGATTTCGCCTGAAGCATTCCTGTATTCATAATAAAAATCATTTAGCAGGTTTTCTTTCGATTGCATGAAACCCAGGCTCAGCCAGCTTTCCGCGCCTTCCACCAGTTCGCCGAAGAGCCTGAATTCAAGTCCCGTCGTGTATGCTTTGGCGTTATTGTCGCCCAGGTACCTGATCTTCACATTGTCAATATCATAAGGCACCACATCGGTCATGTGCTTGTAGTATGCTTCGGCCGATAACCTGAATGGCCTGCGTTCCGGCCCGATGAAACGATAATCCATACCCAGCACCAGTTGCTTGCTTTTTTGCGCGAGGATTTGTTCGTTCAGGGAACCGTCGGGCCTGCGGAGTTCGCGGTAGAATGGCGGTTGGTTGTAAACGCCTGCAGCCAACCGGAAAATGATATCCTGTTTCCAGCGTGGGTTCCAACTGGCCTGTATGCGCGGACTGATGAGCCATTCCTTATTCAGGTTATTATACTGGTACCTGATGCCGGCCTGCAGGGTGATATCAGTTTTTTTATTGAAGAATCGTATGTTGTTCTGTACATACCCGCTGAACCTAAGGATGTCGAGATTCGCTTTGCCGTTTATAGATTGAAATAAGGTCATGCTGCCCGGGCTGTAGGGCAGGGAATAGCCTGCGGAGTCCTGGTATTCGAATTGCCTGAGCCGGTCATCAATCTGCGCATACTCGATACCGTTACCCCATTGAAAAAAATGCTTTCCCGATTCATAGCTTCCTTTATGCGAAGCATTCCATATTTGGATATCGAGGGCATTCCGGGCATATTGCTGGTAATATCCAGCGCCCAGCGGATTCACAATCTGGCCAAATGTGCCGCTGTTGTTATCAAGGTCCCTGTTACCGAACAAGTAGGCGCCGGCAATATCGAAATTTTCTTCTTCCTTATTCCCCAGCCAACTCATCATCCATTTTAATTTCAGTTTCCTGTTGGGTTGGTGCGTTGCCGATAACCCCAATAATGTGCTGCTGTATTTATCTTTTTCCTGCCCTTCAAAAAATATGTCGATGCCGATATTGGCGCTATACAAAGGGGAGAACACGGAAGCCGTTTTTTGCACCGATTCGGGTTGGTAGCTAAACCTGGAGACAGAGCGGATACCCAGGAAATCGAAGCTCCATGTTGAGGAGGCCTGATAGCCCAGTGCCAGTTGCATGTCGGAGGATGATGGGATGTATGAACCCAGGGTTGGCTGGCTGCTCAGCAGGTTGCGGTTGTTGCGGTTCCTCAACCCGGTGAGGTAGCTGATTTTTCCATTTTTCGCCGCGCCTTCCAGGTGTAGGCCCTGTTCTAACAGGCTCGCATATGCGCTGCCGCCGAATGTTGTCGGTTTGCGGTACTGGATATCAAGTACGGAACTCATTTTATCGCCATACCTGGCCTGGAAGCCGCCTGTATAAAAGCTTACATTCTTTACCATGGCGGGGTTAATCATGCTCAGGCCTTCCTGTTGGCCGGAACTCACGAGGTAGGGCCTGAATACTTCAAAGTCGTTGATGTAAATCAGGTTCTCGTCGTAATTTCCGCCGCGCACATTGTATTGCGAAGTGAGTTCGTTATTGCTGCCCACAAATGTTTTGAGCAGGGCTTCAACGCCGCCGGTTGTGCTGGGCAGGGTAAGGGCCGTTTTGGGGTCTATGCGCAGCAGGCTGTTTTCGCGCCTGTCACGTTCATCACTGACCAACACTGATTCAAGGGTTTTGCCGGCCGGGCTCAACCTGACCACTACCTGTTCGGTTTCACCGGGGTTCAGGTAGAAATTTTTTTGTTTGCCGGTATAACCGGTATGCGTAAACGTAAGTGCGAAAGATTGTCCGGCAGGCACACGGATTTGAAAACGGCCGCTGTCGTTTGTTGACACACCATCGCGCTTACCAAGAATGAGAACTGATACTTTTGTCAATGGGCGGTCGTTCTCATCAAGCACCAACCCTTTTACCCACGACGTGTTTGTTTGTGCAAACAGTACAAAGCTGAGTAAGCAGGCAATACAGACAAGCAGGAGCTTTCTCATGAAATGAAGATAACATTTTTCATAACGGTGCGAGCCCTCATCCAATGGCTTTCAATGCGGCGATGGTGGCCATGGGGTCGGAAGCGCGAAACACGGTATTGCCCGCCACCAAAACATCTGCTCCGGCTTGTATCAGATCGGGCGCGTTGCCGAGCGTTACGCCCCCATCAATTTCAATCAACACCTGCAAACCTTTTTCGTCAATCATGCGGCGGAGTTGCGCTACTTTCTGCAAGGTATTCGGGATGAATGATTGTCCGCCAAAACCCGGGTTCACACTCATTACACATACCAGGTCAATATCGGAAATGATATCCGCGAGGCTTTCCACGGATGTGTGCGGATTGATGGCCACACCGGCTTTCATGCCCAGGGATTTGATTTGTTGTATGTTTCTGTGCAAATGCCTGCAGGCTTCGATGTGCACGGTGAGATTGTCGGCCCCCGCTTTTTGAAATGCTTCCGCATATTTTTCGGGCTCTTCAATCATCAGGTGAACATCGCAAACTTTATTGGTCGCTTTTCGGAAAAACTCCACCAGCATGGGCCCAAAGCTGATATTGGGAACAAAGCGGCCATCCATGACATCGAGGTGGTACCAGTCGGCCTGGCTTTGGTTCAGCATATCGCAATCAGCCTGTAGGTTCAGAAAATTAGCGGAGAGCAGGGAAGGCGCAATGATGGGCATGATTCCTGGTATTGATGTTTGCCGTAAAGGTAGATCATTTCGCGGCACTTATGGGTTACTTTGGCCCTGTGTGGCTTCCAGCCTGTCGAGCGCGAGGATGGCTTCATGATAGCCCGGATCGTACAGGAGGGCGGTTTCATAGGCTTCTTTAGCTTCATCGTAGCGTTTCAGTTTTTCGAGGCAGCGGCCACGGTAATAATGGCCTTCGTCGAAACTATTATTCAGGGCCACGCATTTGTCGAGTACGCCGAGCGCATCTTCATAAAGCCCCATATCGTAAAGCACCAGGGCCTTTTCGCGGTAAGGTTCGGTAAATGTGAGGCTTTGGGCGATGGATTGGTCGAAGCAATTGATGGCCAATTTTTTTTCTCCTATTGCGGCGTGGTAGAGCCCCCTGATATACCATGACTGGTGTCCCAATCTGTCGGCATCAGTAGCCATAAGTGAATCGGCGATGGCCTGAGCGCCGGGGTTGCCGGTATGGGCATAAAGTATGCCAAGTTCGGTCATATAATCCGGGGATGGTTCGCGGGCCACGGTTTGTTCCAGGGCTTTGAGGGCTTGCACGGTGTCTTCATTTTCAAAATGTAGGATGGCTTTGATATGCCAGATGCGCGCGTTTTTTTGGAAACGGCCATTGGCCAGGCTGTCGGCCAGGTGGATAGCGGCGGATTGATCGCCGTTATCGCGGTAATATTGGATCAGGTTTTCTGCCATCAGCAGGGAGTCCGGAAAAGCATGCATAGCGGCCCTCAGGCTAGATTCCCGGGAATTATTGCCGGCATCCTGGTTTGTTTTATCTCCTCCATTGCAGGCATACAGGGCCAGGATCAGCAGAAATCCTATTAATTGAAAACGCATGGCACAAAAATAGGCTGGTAAACCGTTGATACTGACAAAATTTTGACAATAATCCGGGGAAAAGCCTTGTACCTTTGCGGCAAAATCAAATGGCATGCTGAAGTATATAGTAAGTTTTATCTTCCCCGCAGTTTTGTTGACTTCCCTGGTACGCCATGATGGCGTTCGGCAGGGACCGGCAACAGCCGCTGTTTCAGACACGATTCATTTCCCAGGGGAAACGCATTTTGCCAATATCCGCCAACTGACATTTGGAGGGGATAATGCCGAGGCTTATTTCAGCTATGATGGGCAGTACCTGATTTACCAGCGCACCGATGTTAAAGCCGGCATACCCTGCGACCAGATCTGGATGGGCCGCATCCCGAAGCGTGCCGATGAGCCATTTGTACCTAAATTGGTGAGCACAGGAACAGGAAGGACGACCTGCGCATTTTTCTATCCTGACAATAAGCATATCATTTATGCGAGTACCCATTTGGGCGGACAGGAATGCCCACCCGTACCAGACCGTAAGAAATACGGCAACAGGTATATCTGGCCTTTGTATGAAAGTTTTGATTTATTTAAGGCCGACACCAATGGCCGTATTGTGAAGCGCCTGACCAAGACCAAGGGCTATGATGCCGAAGCAACGATTTCGCCAACAGGGGATAAGATCGTGTTTACGTCTATGCGTGACGGTGACCTTGAGTTGTACACCATGGACATCAACGGGAAAAACATCAAACGCATCACGTTTGATCTTGGGTATGATGGTGGCGCCTGGTTCAGCCCCGATGGCAAACAAATTATCTGGCGTGCATCACGCCCGAAAACGGAAGCGGAGATAGCCGAATACAAATCATTGTTGGCCGAGAACCTGGTGGCGCCGAACAATATGGAAGTATGGATCGCGAATGTGGATGGTTCAAACCCACGCCAGGTCACTGACCTGAAGCAGGCCAACTGGGCGCCGAACTTCACGCCGGATGGTAAACAGTTTTTGTTTTGCAGCAACCACGAATACAAGCGCGGCTTTCCTTTCAATATGTACATAGCCGATATGGATGGCAGCAATATCAAAAAAATTTCCAGGGATAAGGGTTTTGATGCCTTCCCGATGTTCAGTCCTGATGGCAAGAAAATTGTTTTCTGCAGCAACAGGAACAATGGCGGTACAAGGGACACCAATATTTTCATCGCGGATTGGGTGGGGGAGTGATGCCCATTACGGAACCAGTTCAATCACCTCACAGTCACGGATATCCGAAGAATGGATATTAAATCGGATCAGGGTCCGGGTTTTATGCCAGCCCTGTTTTCCGGCGGCGCCAGGGTTCATATGCAGGCAATCCAGGGCGGGGTCGTACATGATTTTCAGGATATGGGAATGGCCGCTGATGAAAATTTTCGCTTGATGGCGCATGATCTCCTGCTTCACGCCTGGCGCGTACCTTCCCGGATAACCACCGATATGTTGCATAAATACCGGAACGTCTTCGCAGGTAAAAAATAATTTTTCAGGGTAGATTTCCCGCAGGTCTTTTCCATCAATATTTCCATAGACGCCCCTGAGTGGCAGGCCTGTCGCGTCTTCCAATTTCCTGGCTATGGATAAAGTGCCAAAATCGCCCGCATGCCAGATTTCCGAACATTCTTTCAGGTAAGCGATGATGTTGTCATCCATATAGTTATGTGTGTCTGACAGCAGTCCGATCCGGGTCATGGATTCATTTCTAATTTGTATATTTGGTAAAGATAAAGCAAGCTTCGAAGGATGCCATTTTTCAGAAACTTCACCTACCAGATCGACAAGCGTGGCTGGAAATATTATTTCCTGATGCTGGCATTGTGCAAGGGTTACGCCTGATCCATTACCCATTTTCATAGCACATTAATCCTCACTAATTAAAATTTATTTATGCCACATTACCACAGGGCAGGTCAGGTGCCCGACAAACGCCATATTCAATTCCGTAAGCCCGATGGTGGGTTGTACGCGGAGGAATTATTTTCTACTGAAGGATTTTCCAATGATTACTCATTGCTTTATCATATTTACGAACCCACGAGGATCATCCGTTGCGAAGAGCCTGTGGATGACATGCCAAAGGTTGCCGAAGAGCGGATGCTGAAACACCGCAGCTTTGAGGGCTTTCACATCAAGCCGGAAGATGATTTTTTAAAAAGCCGTAAGGCGGTATTGGTGAATAGCGATTGCCATATTGTGCTTGCCTCGCCAAAGAAGGGCATGACAGATTATTATTTCAAGAATGCCGATGCCGATGAAATGATATTTGTGCATGAGGGAAGCGGTGTGCTGACCACCTGTTACGGAGAACTGGCTTTTGGCTATGGCGATTATATTGTGATCCCACGCGGCACTACATACCAAATTTCTTTTCATGATGAAAATAACCGGCTCTTTATTGTGGAGTCCTTTCATCCCATCCGCTACCCAAAACGATATATGAGCAAGTGGGGCCAGTTGATGGAACATGCGCCCTTCTGCGAACGCGATATCCGTGTGCCTCAAAATTTGAAAGCGCATGATGAAAAGGGTGATTTCCTGATTAAAACGAGGAAGAAGGGATTGTTATACGGCATTCATTATGAAACCCACCCGTTTGATGTGGTAGGTTGGGATGGTTGCTGTTATCCGTATATTTTCAGCATCCACAATTTTGAACCGATTACGGGCAGGGTACACCAGCCACCGCCGGTGCACCAGACCTTTGAAACAGACGCGTACGTGGTTTGTTCCTTTGTGCCCCGTTTGTATGATTATCACCCGCTGGCCATTCCGGCCCCATATAACCACAGCAATATTGACAGCGATGAAGTATTATATTATGTGGATGGCGATTTCATGAGCCGCAAACATGTAACAAGGGGTATGATCACCCTGCACCCGGCGGGCATCCCGCATGGACCGCACCCCGGAGCCGTTGAGAAGAGCATTGGTAAAATCGAAACAAAGGAACTGGCCGTGATGGTGGATACCTTCCGCCCCCTGCAACTCACCGTAGAAGCCCTGGAGATTGAAAATAAGGGCTATGTGATGAGTTGGGCCGAATAAACAACCTCATTATCCATATTTCTGCATGCCGGTCTGCCCAGGGCCGGCATTTTTGTGTGAAGAAAATCTTATATTTAAGAAACTAAAACCAATTGCCATGATTAAAATTTCAGAAATCAAAGTAGGCGATTACCTGATGGCCGATTATGAAGGCGATAAGCGGGAAGGTGAAGTCACCAATTTAAACCCGGGCACTTCTCAGGTTTGCATCGATAATGGTGTGCAGGAGTTTTGGTATGAAGTGGAGCAGTTGTCACCCATTGAAATCAATGACGATGTCATGCAAAAATTAAAATTCCACAAGGAAGTGCTGGAAGATGGTACGATAAAGTACAAGAAGGGGGCGTTCAGGATGCTGGTGCCAAAAGAAAATGATTTCAGCCGGATGGAGATCTGGTACCGGGATGAAACCAGGCATATTACACAAAGGATCCCATTGCATGTATTGCAAAACCATTTTTATTCCATGACAAAGGTTCATCTGAATGATGAATCTTTTGATTAAGGCATAAAAAAATCCCCCTGCAAAAGCCGGGGGATTTTTATTGTTGAACAGATGTATTAAGCGTCTGTTTTTTCTTCAGCGTTATCTGATTTTGATTCGGCAGCTTTGTTGGCTTCCGCGTCGCTATCCAGTTTGGCTTTCAGTCCGGCCAGCACGCCCAGGTCGCCCAGGGTGGCTTTTTCCACTTTGCTCTGAATGTTCTTCACAGCTTTTTTGGTTTGCTCGGCTTCCGCTTTCTTCTCTTTCATAACAGCCTGTTTCTCTTCTTCTTTTTCCTGTTCCCAGAGGCGTGTATGGCTGAGCACGATGCGTTTATCGTTGCGGTCGAATTCGATCACCATAAAGGGAGCTACTTCATCAGCGCTGATGGTTTTGCCATCTTCCTTCTGCAGGTGGCGAGCCGGTGCGAAACCTTCCAGTCCGTAAGGCAACTGAACAACAGCTCCCTTATCGTCTTTCTTCACAACGGTACCTTCATGAATGGATCCTTCCGTAAATACTGTTTCCAGTGAGTTCCAGGGATCTTCTTCAATTTGTTTATGTCCGAGTTGGAGTTTGCGGCTGTCTTTATCGATATGGAGGATGATCACTTCAATCTCGTTACCAACTTTCGTGTACTCGTTGGGGTTATTGAAGCGCTTCAGCCAGCTCAGGTCGCTGATATGGATCATGCCACCGATACCGGCAGACAGTTCCACGAATACACCGTAAGGGGTGATATTTTTCACCACACCTTTATGGCGGCTTCCTTCAGGGAATTTGGTTTCGATGGTGCTCCAGGGATCTTCAGACATTTGTTTGATGGAGAGGCTCATCTTGCGGTTGTCCTTATCGAGGGTTACCACTTTAGCTTCGTATTCATCACCCAGTTTGAAGAATTCTTTGGCGTTGATGGGGGTATTGGCCCATGAGATTTCGCTCACGTGAACCAGGCCTTCTACGCCAGGCATGATTTCGAGGAAAGCGCCGTAGTCTTCAATGTTCACTACTTTACCTTTCACGATTTCACCTTCTTTCAGGTTTTCGCCCAGGGTATCCCATGGGTGAGGGGTCAGTTGTTTCAGGCCCAGGCTGATGCGTTTTTTGTCATCATCGAAATCCAGTACAACCACATTCAGTTTCTGATCGAGTTTCAGCACTTCTGAAGGATGGTTGATGCGTCCCCATGAAATATCGGTGATATAGAGCAGACCGTCGAGGCCACCCAGGTCGAGGAATGCGCCGAAGTCGGTGATGTTCTTGATGGTGCCTTCGAGTACCTGGCCTTTCTCCAGTTTACCCATGATTTCCGCCCTTTGGGCTTCGATATCGCTTTCGATCAGGGCTTTGTGCGAAACTACGGCATTCTTAATGGCTTCGTTGATCTTCACCACTTTGAACTCCATGGTTTTGCCTACAAACTGATCGTAATCGGTTACGGGTTTCACGTCGATCTGAGAACCTGGCAGGAAGGTTTCCATGCCAAATACGTCAACGATCAGGCCGCCTTTGGTTTTGCTGGTAACCAGGCCGGTAACGATTTCACCTGTTTTATTAACTTCCACAATTTTTTCCCAAGCGCGGGCGATGCGGGCTGATTTGCGGCTGAGGTTCAGGTTGCCTTCGCGGTCTTCCTTCTCCACTACCATCACTTCAATCAGGTCGCCTACTTTTACGCCTCCGGGGATATCCCTGAATTCGTTGAGGGAAATCAGGCCATCGCTTTTAAAGCCAATGTTGACCACCGCGTCGGTTTTGGTCAATGACTCAACGGTAGCCATAATCATTTCGCCATCGTTGATTTGCCTGAATGTGTTTTCATACACTGCATCGTATTTCAGCCTTTCGTCTTTTGAGTAGGCGGCTACGTTGCGTTTGTCGCGACTCCAGTCGAAGTCGTCATGAGCGGTTTCCACAGGCTGGCTGGGAGCAGCAGCTTGTGCAACAGGAGCGTTTGTTGTCGCAGTGGCTTCCTCAGCGGCTTGTCCGCCTGTGGCTTCCTGTTCGTCTGCGTTTAAGTGTTTGTGAATAATGAATGACATAAAATGTACCCGGTTTTTTAACGGGCTGGCAAAGGTACGCAAAAAACCAGGAATAACCTGATTTTACAGGCTTTTTCAGGGGTATTCCGGTCGTTTCCGGCAGTTTTGGGGAATCAGCTGTATATTATTGTATGTCAGCCGATTGCATGAGGAGCATTGGGGTATCCGATGGAATACATCGCTATTGGCAAAAAAAAACCGCCCCCGAAGGAGCGGTTTTTTATGAAGATGAGCTTGGTTTAGAAGATGATCACCTTACCGGTTTCCATCCTTACACCTCCTGCATCCACGAGGTCGATCACGTATACGCCTTTAGGCATGTTACGCAGATCCACGTCCATCCTTCCGAATGGATTGTTCACAGCGAACTGCCTGCTGTATACGCGGGCACCTTTGCTGTCGTAGATGTTCATGAAGCGTGGGCTGGCAACACCTTTGCTCCTGTCGTGGTAACGAACCTGGAACAGACCGCTGTTCGGGTTCGGGTAGATGAACAGGCTGGTGTTGAGTGAGTCGCGGATGGTCAGGACGTTTGATACGCCGATGCAACCATTTATGTCAACGACTCCTACCTGGTAATCACCGAGGCCATCGATGTTTACTTCGTAAGTTCCACCGTTCACGCCTTGCAGTACAGAACCATTCAATGCCCAAACGTAGCCTGCGCCGGCGTTGGGGCTAACTGAAGCGGTCAGCACCGTGCGCAGTCCCGGGAAGAGGCTGGTGTGCGGAGCGGCAGTCAGGGCGATGGTTGGGTTCGGGTTTACTGTCAGAGTTGCATTTCCGGTATTGGCTACGCTGTTGCAAGCCGCTACAGAAAGGATGCAACGATAACGGTAACCATTAAACGAAGCCGGTACATTGGTCAGGCTCAGCGTGTTGCTGTTGGAACCGCTGTACACGTTGTCGTCAACCACGTCAACAAAGTTCACACCATCGGTGCTAACCTGCCACTGGTATTCAATTGGGTTACCATCGGCTGAAACGCTGAATGAAACGTTACCGTTGGCGCAAGTGCTGGCATTCTGAGGATCTGTTACGTTAGCAATGGCATTGGCAACAGTTACAGGGATAGCGAACGGAGGTGTTGTACAAATTTGTGTTGATACAATCACATTGTATGTGGTGCTGGTAGTTGGAGCAGCATATACAGTGTTCAGCGCGTTACCGGTGTAAGGAATGGTCAGGGCAGCGTCTTCAAAGAGACCTGTTGTTGGTGACCAGATACCTGTAGCCAGTGTAGGTGAAGTGTATGTGATGCTGATATCCCAGTTCACCAGGGTACCTTCATCGCCGGCAGCGAAGTCGGCAATGGCAATTTTCCAGTCGCCGTTCATGGTTGTGAACAGGTCAGACCAGTTGGTAGTGGCGCTGGTTTGTGTATTGTTGGTAGGGCCATAACCGTTCCTGCGTTCAGCGGCATAAGTGCCAGTGCGAGGAGCGGCTGCACCACTGATCAGGTCAACACCAGTTGAACTGATGACGGTGTTTGTGAAGTTATCGGTTCCGTTACCGCCTGTACCGCCGTTCAATGCACCTACAAGGTTCATGTTCACGTTGTTTGGCGCGATCACGTTGATGTCGAGGTCACCAACCCATGTGTGGTTGATATTGAAACGGATGTCAACGTTAGTGATCACCGCATTGGCAGGGATACCGGATACAGCGATGGTGCGTGTGATACCGAATTCATCATCATCCGGAACAATAACACCCAGGTTACCTGAAGTGAAGTTCAGGGTTGTTGATGCAGATGCTGAGTTGTTGATGGTCAGTTGCTGTGATGTACCGTTACAGATTGTTGCAGAGGTTGGAGTAACCTGTGCCTGCAGCGGGCTAACAGTCAGGGTACCAGCGTTGGTGAAATCACTTGCAGAGCATGCGCCCCTGAAGTTAACGCGATACTGATAACCATTCAGGTTTGTTGTTGCGCCTGTGATGGTCAGGGTGTTTGTGGTTACACCGCTGAACTGGCTGTTGTTCACAAGGTCAGTCCAGAAGTTTTGTCCAACAGCCCTTTGCTGCCACTGGTATGAAGGGCTGTCGCCATTCAATGAAGTGGTGAAAGTAGCCGAACCACCGCAGGTAGTTGTTTGGCTGGTTGGTTGGGTACCAATGGTAACCGGTGTACAAGGAACGATGTTAACCAGGTAGTCTTCTGTTTCGCCCCAAGTATATGTACCGCAGGCAGTGATGTTGGCAGAGTTTCCTGTTTCCACGCTTACCACCCTCATCAGGGTTGTGCCCTGAGTAGCGGTAGCCGGGATGAAGAATTCGCCGGTACGTGTGTGCGGGCCAACGGCGCTTGGAGAAGAATATACTTTTTCTGCAGCTTCGAATTGTCCGTTGCTGTTGTAATCTACGAAGATGGCAAAACTGTTTGTCCAGTTACCACCGCATGTACCGATGGTTACAGAGAATGGGTTATTACCACCAGAAACGATGCGGCCTGGGGCTGGTGCGCCTGTGCCTGACGTATAGTTTGAATAACGGTTTTGGATAGAACCAAAGCCTGGTGCTGTGGTAGCGCAGGTAGATGAATTATTCAAGGTACCTACGGTTACGTTGAAGATATCTTCATCGGCTGTGCTGGTAGCTCCGGAAGAGCAATAGCAGCCTGATGGAGGAGTAGCCAGAACTTGCAGTGGCGTAGAGAAGCCTGTACCACCGCCGGAGCAGGTAACGGCACAACGGTAATAGGTAGCCGCAGTTTGGTTGCCGGTGTAGCTGGTATTGGTAGCTCCGGTTATGTCTGTCCAGGTTACGTTATCAGGTGATGACTGCCACTGGTATGTGATGCCAGTACCGCTAATTGTATTGCTGAAAGACACGGTGAAAGGAACACCGGGGCAAACGGTAGCCAGGGTAGACAGGGTGTTGCCCGGGTCAGGTGTACCGGTACAAGCGGATGTGGCGTAGTCGATGATGAAATGCTGGTCCTGGGGATTGGTACCGTCTAATACGTTAGCCCAGGTACCACCGGTCAGGTCGTGCTGCTTGGAGTTGGCGCCAGGTTGGGTTACAGTACCTGTAACCGTGCTTGGTGGCACGAAATTGCTCGGCTGTGAAGTACCTACCTGGAATTCGATCCAGTAAGTGCCTGGAGCGAGAACAGTATTAACGGCAGCTTCAATTTTCCAGATCTGCCTGGTAGTACCCGGAGCTGCATTGAAAATGCGGTACATGTTGGCAGTGGAAGAACTCAGGAAGCGGTTGGTCGTCAGGTCACCGAAAATGGGTGTAGGGGTACCAACGGAAGGGTCAGTATTGAAGATTTGAACCCTAACCACATCAAAGGGCGATGTGGAACCTACATACCCGGTTGAGTATGCGAAGAAAGTGATTTTGCTGAGGGTCCAGGGGCTTCCGGTTACGGTAAAGTCGTCGGCAAGGGTGAGGTTGGCGGCCACACTGGCGCCAAATCCTGCGTTCACATTACCTAACTGAACTTCACTCCATGTGAAACCGGCCGGTGCGGCCTGTCCATTGCTGGAGTTAGCTCCAGTACTCAGGTTTCCGTTGATGTACTGCTGAGCACTCAGACTACCACTAAACAGGCAATACGCCCCGAGCGTCAGCAGGCCTTTGCGCAAGAACCGGCCAACCCTTTTAAGTGTAGTGTTGGATTGCATAATAAAGATTTAAGGTGAAAAAATGTGTAAGTGGACTTATCAGATATGATGTATCCAAAACAAATGTAAATTAAGTTATTATCAATCTTTTAACAAACTTTTGTTGATGCCTTGGCCGAAATTATTTTTCACATGATTCCGCAGTTTGTCAATAACTTGATTTGATCTTCCCAAAAGAGCTTTTTTGTAAGCTATCTTTTACTGTATATTTTCCTAAATTGCCCGGTAAACCAAACAGGCCGGCATGGGAAAATGGGATAAGGTTTCAGAATCCGATTTTTTGCGGGGGCTGGTATATGCCCTGGTCGGGATAGTTACATACCCGGGAATCGCTATACTTAACAAGCTGGAAGTCAGGGGTATGGAGCGATTGCATGCGCTGCCTAAGCGGAATGTGCTTTTTGTCAGCAATCACCAAACTTATTTTGCAGACGTCATCACATTTATCCATATTTTTTGCGCGGTGAAATGGAGGAAGAAGTCGGGGATCGGCTTGCCGTATTACCTGTTATGGCCATTTACCCGGGTACGGTTTGTGGCAGCGGAGGAAACCATGAAGTCGAACTGGCTGACCCGTTTTTTTTGCCTTGCCGGGGCCATTACCGTAAAACGTACCTGGAAATCAAACGGACAGGAAACAAGGAGGGGGCTTGACCCGGGCGATACCCGGAAGATTACCCGTGCTTTGGAGAAAAACTGGGTGATCACTTTCCCGCAGGGTACCACCAAGCCTTTCGCGCCCGGCAGGAAAGGAACGGCCTTTATTATTCAGCAAACGAGGCCCATTGTTGTGCCGGTAGTAATTTCAGGTTTTTGGCGGGCCTTTAATAAAAAAGGATTGATATTTAAGAAGCGGGGTATCAAACTGACTGTTACGTTTAAAGAGCCGTTACAGATCAGTGAAACAGCCAGCGTGGAAGAAATCCTCGACCAGGTAATGGATGCCATTGAGCAGAGCCGTTCACACATGATGAAGGGCCGTCATCATGTTTTGGCTAATACATAATGACAGCCATTTATTATTACTTATCTGTAAAAAGCGCTTTCAGTTCCGTGGCTTCATCGGGTTTCATTTTTCCTCCCAGGATCAGTCTTAGTTGCCTGCGGCGAAGGGCACCGTCGAATAATTTTTTTTCTTCTTCGGTTTCAGGAATAACCCTGCTCACCGGACGGGGTTTTCCATTTGGGTCAAGGGCAACGAAGGTGTAATAAGCTTCATTGCTTTTGTATTTGTATTGCTGGATCACATCTTCGCCCCACACTTTCATATGCACTTCCATGCTGCTGTTGAATGCGCGCGTTACTTTGGCTTCAATATGCACAACATTGCCGAGTTTGATCGGAGTTTCAAATGATATATTATCTACCGAAGCGGTTACAACCGGCGCTGCGCAATGCTTCATGGCTGCCAGCGCTGCTGCGATATCCATCCAGTACATAAGCCTGCCGCCCATGAGGTTTCCAAATGTATTGGTATCGTTGGGCAGCACGAGTTCCGTCATCACAACCATCGAGTCGTTTGCTTTTTTCTCCATTGATTTCATTTTGTGCCGCAAAGATAGATAAGTTAGTGGGCATCCGGGTAATTCATTCAGTTGTGAACCGGGCGGATTTGTTACGCACAAGCGGCCTTTAACTGGCGCAAGTCTTACGAAGTGAGACTTGATGCCGATGAAATCTGCCCTGATTGCATCAGGGGATTTTTATGAGTGGTAAATCATATATTTAGATAAGATAAATCGTACCCTGATGTCTAATAAGTATAAAATTGGCGATCATGCCATACCTCATTTTATCAGTTTCTCCGTTGTTGGTTGGATCGATGTTTTCACCCGGGATTATTACAAAGAGATTGTTGTGGAAAGTTTAAAGTTTTGTCAGGAAAATAAAGGATTGATATTGCATGCATGGGTTATCATGACCAATCATGTTCATTTGATCATTAGTAGTGAAAGCAATAAAATTGAAGACATTGTCAGGGATTTAAAAAAGTTTACCAGCAAAAAAATACTTCATGCTATTATTTCTAATGATAATGAAAGTAGAAAGGAATGGATGATGAATATTTTCAAATTTACCGGTAAGAATAACAACAATAATAAAGAGTATCAATTTTGGAAACAAGATTATCATCCTGTCGAATTAAATACGGTTGAGAAAACCAGGCAAAGGCTTCAATATTTACATCAAAACCCTGTAAAATCAGGGTTGGTTTGGGAGCCATGGCATTTTAAATATAGTAGTGCAATTGATTATTATACTGAAGAACGTGGCTTGCTGCACATTGAACATTTGTAGTTATAATGCCCAGTTATAAACTGGGCGGGTTTTGGTGGGCACAAGTGGCCGGCTTCGCCGAACACTTGCGCCAGAGAAGCACATTGAACATTTGTAGTTATAATGCCCAGTTATAAACTGGGCGGGTTTTGGTGGGCACAAGTGGCCGGCTTCGCCGAACACTTGCGCCAGAGAAGCACATTCAACATTTGTAGTTATAATGCCCAGTTATAAACTGGGCGGGTTTTGGTGGGCACAA